>PJUI01000014.1_pt1 | contig 497592 bp, 409 predicted proteins | sample 1512201 | NCBI WGS metagenome assembly PJUI01 (sample SAMN08177670, study PRJNA422409) | Feces metagenome, whole genome shotgun sequencing project. | isolation source: Chicken feces (2) enriched on wood chips | host: Gallus gallus | place: USA: Madison | collected 2015-01-15
CATCTGCGCGGAAGAGCTGCAACGCGTCGGCGAGTCCCTACAGCAAGACGCCAGCCGGCGCGTGCGCGCGTTCGTCTTCGCAGGCTTGATCAGCATCCCCGATCCAGCGGTGAGAAACACGTTCATTGACGTGACGTTGTGGGTCGAAGGCAGTGCGGAAGACGTCCACAAGCGAATCAACTCCCTTAAGACGGTCGCGGGTAATCAAGTAGAAAACGCAGCGCGCCAAGTGGAAGGAGTAATCCGCCAAGCAGAAGATGCGGCCCGCAAGGTGTCAAACGGCGCAATGCGAAAGATCTCGGCCGGTATGAAGAACCTGGAAGCCCCAGCTGCGCAATTGCTGCAAGGCCTGGAGCTAAGCGCGGCGCACGCGCAGGAGTTCGCCAAGAATGGGCTGACGAGTCTGAAGCGATTGTCGGTCGGATCGGGTTATGGCGCGCTATCGCTGGTCAGCTTGTATTTCCTGCATGACAGCGTGCGAACCAGCCTGGAGGCAGCGCGGGAGACGGTTGGGGCAAGGCACCCTGAAGCGATGGCCGCGTTGTATGGGGCGGGGGTGGGGTTGCTGGGTGCTGGAGTGGAGGCGGGTGGGTTGACGTTAAGAATTGGCGCGGAGAGCGTACAGCCGTTCATGCGACGGGTGGCGGCGGTAGAAGGTGGGGCCGTGGCCAGGGCGATTGGGATGGGGAAGACGCTGATCAAGGCGGGGGGGGTGATAGCGGCGTTGGGAGGGGTGGCGGATGGGGTGGGTTCTGGGGCTGCGAGCGCACGCTCTGTACAGCAAGGTGACGTCGATGCGGGTAGGGCGCACGCATTCTCAGCCTTTCTTTCGATCCTTGGTGGTGCCTTTGGTGGAGCCGGTGCAATAGGGAGTGGGGCATTGCTGGGGCCATTGGGAATTGGAATCGCGTTCAGCCTTGTCGCATTCGTAGCAAAGCGTGTCGCTGAGCGAATGGAGTCAGACGCACTCGAGCTTTGGGCACGTCGGTCGTACTTTGGCCGTGGTGAGGCGAGCATGAGATGGGCCGAGGCGGACCAGATGGACTTTGCGATTTCTGCACTGAATGCTGCGGTTATCGGTATGGATGCATCTCTTGGATTCGATTCAGCCAAGAGAGCCGTCGATGTCGACGAACTCATGGTCATGGATATCTTGCTGATCAAAGAAACTGGAGGAATTGAGACGGGTGTCGAATTGGCCTACAGAATTTTTCTTCCTCACTTCGATCCGTTACGTTCGCGGTACGAATTCACCTTGTCTATTCAACGTTTCGGGGTGGCAAGAACGGGTAGGCGTGCACCGACGATAACGTCCTCTGTACTCACGGCGGCTTATCACAACAGCCCGAATGGAGCGCCCCATTTCGACACGATGCGAGAACTGACGCCTGGGGGCACGAGTACGCCGAATGAAGGCGATCCGGTGCTTCGTGGCAGGTACTGGCTTGAACCCATGCATGCCATCAAAGCAGCCACAGTCGAGATTATGTATTGGCCCGATAAGGATGATGCGTCAGGCCTGGCACGTCTTCGCTTGACGGAGGAAGCATAGTGGCGAAACCTCAGCTGAATCCGCCGTGCCCTGGCTGGAGGAGAGATTTACCGGGACCTAACGACTCTCCTGAAGGAGCCAGTTCTCGCGAGAGTGCACCAAACTATGTCGACGACATATACCTGGAACTGTCTCGCCGTTCGTCTATAACTCGCGGAATTTTGATTCTATTTGTGCCGCTGAGCGTCTGCTTTATGGTCTGGCAGATAGCTATTTTTCTTCAGTTTGACTGGTATTACTACGGCGGAGTTATTGGCGTTTTTGAGGCGGTGGTGGTCTTTGCATGTTGTGCTGCCGGTTATTTTTACCTGGCCGCGTTTCTATACCGTACAGACGTTTCCCCCCCACGCGACCTCCCCATCCGCTTCAACCGCGTCCGCCGCCGCATCTACGTCTACGGCTTCCACATGGTCTGGTGGAACCCCTTCACCCGCTGGTACGTCACCACCGCCAGCTACCCCTGGGACGATGTCCGCGCCGAAGTTTGGGAGCAATGGGGCGCGACCTCTGGCGGTGGCTTGATGATCAAGTGGGGCGTGTCGATCGCCATCGTCAAACCTGGCACGAATGACGTCATCGAACGCTTCCACCTCAGCACCTACAACCACGACCTGGACAACGTCTGGGCCTACGTCTGCACCTACATGCAGCAAGGCCCGCAAGCCTTGCCGCCTTGCGACATCGAACCGCGCGATGCGAACGATGTGCCGGCGTACAACCTGGCGTTGCGCTGGGCGCCTCGGGTCGAGTGGCCGGAAGCGATGGATAAGGAATCGCGCAGCGCGCCGTGAATTCCTGCATCGTCCAGGGACGCGGCAAGCTGCGTGGACGTGCCATGTGCCATTTGCCATGTGCCACGTGCCATGTGCCATGTGCGGTGCGTCGTGTGCCGTTAGCCGCGCGCCGCTTGCCCCGCGCCCTTCGCCATCCGCAATTCGCCCCGCCCCTTACTTCACAATCCGCGCATTCAGGCTGTTGTCCGCCAACGCCTGCGCCTGTGCTTTCGACATGCCCAGGTGTTCATACAGCGCGTGGAAGTTCTCGTTGACGTAGCCGCCGAAGTACGCCGGGTCGTCGGAGTTGACGGTGACTTTCACGCCGGCGTCCAGCAGGGACAGAATGTTGTGGTCGCGCATGTGTTCGAAGACGCGCAAGCGGGTGTTGGACAGCGGGCAGACGGTCAGGGGGATTTGTTCGTCGATCAGGCGCGCGATCAGGTTCGGGTCTTCGGCGGCGCGTACGCCGTGGTCGATGCGCAGCACCTTCAGCAAGTCCAGCGCTTCCCAGATGTATTCGGGCGGGCCTTCCTCGCCCGCGTGGGCCACGGCGGGCAGGCCTTCGGCGCGGGCGCGGTCGAACACGCGTTGGAACAGGCGCGGGGGGAAGCCTTTTTCGCTGCTGTCCAGGCCGACGGCGATGAAGGCGTCGCGAAAGGGCAGGGCTTCTTCCAGCGTGCGCATGGCCTGTTCTTCTGGCAGGTGGCGCAGGAAGCTCAGGATCAGGCCGCTTGTCACGCCGAGTTTCTCGCGGCCGTCTTTCAGCGCCTGGCTGATGCCGTTCAACACCACGGCGAAGGGTACGCCGCGGTCGGTGTGCGTCTGGGGATCGAAGAAGGGTTCGGTGTGCACGACGTTCTGCTCGTGGCACTTCAGCAGATATGCCCAGGTCAGGTCGTAGAAATCCTGTTCGGTGCGCAGCACGTCCGCACCCCGGTAATAGAGGTCCAGGAATTCCTGAAGGTTGCCGTAGTTGTACGCGCCGCGAAGGGCGTCGATGTCTGGCCACGGCAGCGCCACGCCGTTACGTTGCGCCAGCTGGAACAAGAGCTCGGGTTCCAGCGAGCCTTCCAGGTGCAGGTGCAGTTCCGCCTTGGGCAGTGCGTTGAGCCAGTCGTACATGGGTGCTCCGATCAAAAAAGGTAAAGCAAGTGCTTTGGCCGCTCAGGCGGCCAGGGCGATGTGATCTGCCTGGATGGCAAGCTGCATTTGCGCCGCAAAGGCGCGTGCCTGGCGGGTGCTGGGGCGGTCGCGGCGCCAAATGGCGGCTAGCGGCGATTTCCGGAGGGCGGGGCGGGCCGGCAGCATGAACAGTTCTCCGCGCGCTTGCAGAACGGCGGCGACGCTGCCCGGCAGCATCCACAAGGTTTGCCCGTCCAGCAGCATTTCGCGGCCAAATTCCAGAGACAGGGCGCCGATCATATCCGGAATTCGCAGGCCGGCCTGGCGCAGTGACATTTCCAGCTCGCCGCGGATGCGGCTTCCCGGCAGTGCGGTGATCCAGGGGTAGGCGACGTAGTCGGCCAGGGTGGTGTCGGGCACGCCCGCCAGCGGATGGTGGGTGGCGCAGCCCAGCACCACCGAATCTTCCAGCAAGGTGGTTGATCGATAGATCTGCGGGTTGACGGTGGATGAGAACCGGCTGATCAGTACGTCCACGCCGCCCGCGTCCAGGTCTTCGATGAGCCTTTCGTGCGTGCCGATCTCGATGGTGAGGGTGATGCGGGGGTAGGCCTGGCGGAACGCGCGAGCCGCTTCGGCCACGGGCCAGCCGGCGAACATGGAAAAGCATCCTACGGTCAGGCTGCCTTCGTCGCCGCGCGATACCGCGGCCAGATCGATCTCGGCCTTGCGGAAGTCGGTCAGCAGCAGGCGGGCGTGCCGGCACATGGCCTCGCCCAGCGGCGTACAGGTGGTGCCTTTGGCGGTGCGTTCGAAAAGGCGCGCGCCGACCAATTCTTCAATTTCCGCGATGGCGCGCGACAGCCCTGATTGCGTGCTGTGCAGTTGCGCCGCCGCCTTGGACAAATTGCCCAGCTCGGAAACGGTCAGCACGATTTCCAGGTGCCGGATGCGGAGTTTGCCTCGGAACGGTGTCATAGCGCGGATCGGTGGGGATGTGCCGATTATTCTCTCCCGCCGGACGCTTGGCAACGGCGGGGCGGGATTCAGATATAGTTCGTCGCCGGGCAAACCGTGGGTGTCGCCATGTGAACCAAGGGATAACGCGGGGGCCGGAAAGGGAGACAGTCAGCCATGAATTCAACGATATCCGGCAAGTGGCCGCAGCGTGCGCTGCGGTTGGCCGGGGCGGGCGTGTTAGTGACGGCCTTAAGTGCTTGCGGCGTGTCGCGCGTGGACGAGGTGTCTGTCAAATGGCCGTCGTTCAAGAGCGGAACACCGGTGGTGTTGCCGTCGGACCCGGCGCAATGCCCGGACCTTGCGGGCACGTACCGGGCGCAAGGCGAATTCCGTTCGGGCGACCGCGAGACCACGGCCCTGAACGACCTGCGCAACTTCTTTTTGTATACGCTGGATCTGCCGGGCATGCGCGATACGCTTCTGCCTGAATGGCGCTCGACGCCCGAGGCCACCGTGGCCTTGTCCCGCGTGGATGGCGGATGGCGCGTGTTGGCTCAGGACGGGCAGGGCGCGCGTTCGACCGCACTATTGCCGATGCTGAACGGCGCGCAGGACCCCGCCGCCTTGTCTGGCGATGCCAACGCCAATCGGCCCGACGGCGTCCGGCGCCATACCGGTTGCACGCAAGGCCGCTTGTGGGTCAGCGTGCGCAACGACTGGCGCCAGTACGAGTCCATGGGCGTGATGCGCCACGTGGCAATATTCCGTCCGGACGCAGGCGGCCTGCTGGTGACCGTGCAGCGGGAATCCGACAGCATCGGTATGCTGCCCTGGTATTCCAACGATAGCAGCGTGTTCCAGTATTGGTTTGCACGGATCGCGCCCTGACGCGGCGGTTCCGGCATTTTTATGCGGCGTCTGCGGCGCGTCACGCTCTGACGCCATGGGGCAAGTGCTCCATTACGCAGTTGCCCCATTACGCGATTACCCCATCACGCAATTACCCGTTACGCAATTGCCCCATCACGCGATTGCCCCATTACTCAGTTCGCTGATTACCCCATCGCATTAATGACTCGTAAAAATCTGATCCTTTCGTTGTTGTCTCTGCTGGTTTTCATCGTGCTGGTCGCACTCTTCTGGCGTGATCAATTTGCGCATACGCCGCCGTCCCTGCGTTCCCTGGTCGGCGACCAGATCGAAGGCGATATGCAGATCTATGGGGAGTCGCCGCGACAGGACGCGCTGGCCCAGCGGGCGTTGCTGGCCGACGCACAGCGAGGCAACCCGGCCGCGCAGTTCATGCAGGGCATGATGCTGGAGCCGGTCGACATGAAGGAAGCGATGCGCTGGTATGAGGCCGCTGCCGCGCAGGGCGACGAAGGCGCGATCGCCCGCTTGCAGGCGCTGCGTGCGCAGCCCTCGGCCCGATAGGTCACGGCGTTGACCTTACCTGCCCCGTCCGCCCAGGCCGCCACCGCCGACCCGCGCGCGCGCTTTGTGTCGGGGCCGCTGGGTCCGCACGTCTTTGAAATGATCATGACCGGCTGGGCCAGCATGCTCGCCGTGTTTGCGGTGGAGTTTCTGTCGCTGCTGTATCTGGGCACCTTGAAGGACGAAGCGGTGCTGGGCGCGGTGGGGTTCGGGTCGATGACGCAGTTCACGATTACGTCGATATGTATTGGCGTGACGGTGGGCGGCGCTGCGCTGGTCTCGCGGGCCTTGGGCGCGGGGGACTTGACGCGGGCGCGCACGCTGGCCGGCGCGTCGCTGGTGTTGATGACGGGGGCGGCGCTCGCGGCCGGAGCGATCTTTCTGGCGGCGATCGGGCCGTTCACCGCCGCTATCGGGCTGGCGCCAGATGTGCGCGAACACCTGCTGTCCTACGTCCTGATCACCACGCCATTCGCGATGGTGATGGGCGTGGGCATGATGCTGTCGAACCTGTTGCGTGCGTCAGGGCGCGGGCGCCAATCCATGTGGGTGCTGCTGGCGGGTACGGCGACGGTGGCGGTGCTGGACCCGATCGTCATCTTTGTGCTGGATGGCGGCATGGTGGGGATTGCCTGGGCCAGCGGCGTAGGGCGGTTGGCAACCGTGGCGCTGGGCGCCTGGCTGGTGTTTGGCAAGCATCGTCTGGTGGTCTGGCCGGCTCGGCGCGCGTTGCGGGCCAACTTGGCGGCCATCGGCAAGATTGCACTGCCTGCTGCGCTGACCACCTTGGCGACACCGGCGGCGGTCATCTTCACGGTGTCCACCTATGCCAGCTTCGGGCCAAGCGTGATGGCGGGCGCCACGGTGGTCGACCGCGTGCTGCAACTGGCGTATTCGTTGTTCTTCGTGCTGCCCGGCGCGATTGGCCCCATTCTTGGGCAGAACCTGGGTGCGGGCCAATGGGACCGCGTGAAACAGACTGTCAGCATCACGACGCGTTGGGCATTGCTCTACGGTTTTGCCGCAGCCGCCGTGCTGGCAGTGCTGGCGCCTTGGGTGCCCGACTGGTTCCAGGTCACCGGGCCGGGGCGCGACCTGATCCTCTTCTTCTGCCGCTACGGCAGCTTTGCGTGGGCGGTGAATAGCCTGTTCTTCGTGTCGATTGCTGTCTTCAACAACCTGGGATACGCCACGTATTCCACCGTCATTGGCTGGCTGCGGTCCACGGTGGGGACTTTGCCGTTTGTCTGGCTGGGCGCGCATTACGGCGGTCCCGAAGGCGTGATGCTGGGCCAGACACTGGGCTTCGCGCTGTTCAGCGTGATCGCGATGGTCTACTGCCTGCGCGTGCTGCGCGCGCCGCCGGTTGTGCTGGGCGGGCGGCAAACCGTCTGATAGGGCGGCGCGGTGGTCCCGTGGCGGGCAATCCCACAGCGGGCTATTCAGCGTTGGACGGTTTCATGGTGGACGGCCTCTCAGATGGCCGCCCCGAGGATGGCTCCGCCACGGATGGCCGCCCGCCGATGGCCGCCCCACGGATGGGCGTTCCACGGATGGCCGCCCCACGGTTCGATTTCGGCGGCTGGTCGCGGTACGATCCGGGCTGACTTCGATTTTTCAGGAATACCATGCGTCAGCGTTCTTCAGGCTTTCGAATCGAACCCCTGTCCCGCGTGCTGTTGGCCGCCGCCCTGATGGCGGCAGGTGCCAGCGCCGCACACGCGCAATCGCCGTCGTCCGCGACGGGTTCGCGGGTGCAGACACCCGCACCGGCGCAGCCCGCATTGACGCCCAAGCGCAGCTTTGACGATGTCGTCAAAGCGCAAGAATCGGCAGCCACGCCGGCGTCGGCCCCCGCAAGCGCTCCGGCTGCCGCTCCCGCCGCAACGGCGACGCCGGCTGCCGCAGCCCCGGCCGCCGCAGCTCCAGCCGCCGCAGCACCGGCTGCCGCAGCACCGGCAACCGCAGCCCCCGCAACCGTAGCCCCCGCCGCCACTGCTTCGCCCACCGCGCCTACCGTCATCATCCCGACCGAGCTCGATACCAAGGCTTGCATCGACAAGCTGCGCAAGGGCGCAACCGCCAACGGGTTGACCGTGGCGGATTGGGACAAGTACACCGCCCGCGCCAAGCTGCTGCCTACGACAGTCGCGTCCGCCAAGGGTCAGCCCGAAGGGCGTGAAAGCTGGTGGGACTACATCGCCAAGACCGTCGATGACGAACGGGTCAACGATGGCCGCGCGGTGATGAAGAAGGTGGGGCCGCAGCTGGATGCGATCGGCCAGCAGTATCAAGTCGACCCCGCCACGCTCGTCGCCATCTTCGGTATCGAAACCAACTACGGCCGGCAGATTGGCAAGACCGATGTCTTGAACGCCTGGCTGACGCGCGCCTGCACCGAGAACAAGACGCTGTGGGAAAAGAACGCCTACGCGTCCGTCCGCTTGCTGCGCGACGGCACCGTGCCCGCCGATAGCTTCGTGGGTTCGTGGAGCGGCGCGTTCGGCATGACGCAGTTCATCCCGACGTCCTTCTATGAATTGGCCGCCGATGGTGATGGCGATGGCCGTATCGATCTCTACAACTCCTTGCCCGACGCCCTGGCGTCCACGGCCAACCACCTGCGCAAGCGCCGCGCCAAGTGGACGCATGGCTTGCCGGCAGTGGTGGAAGTGCGCGTACCGGCCGAACTGGCCGCTGCGATTCCGCCCGAACCCGACGCGGAATACGTGGGCTCGCAAGACCGCCGCACCATCGCGCAATGGGCGCAGGCGGGCCTGAAGCAGGGCGATGGTTCGGTGTTGAAGTTGCCGTCAGGCAACGATGAACAGGCCTATCTGTTCGCACCCACCGGTTCCAAGGGCCCGGTGTTTCTGGCGACGGTGAACTTCGACGCCATCCTGCATTACAACCAGTCGCGCCGCTACGGCCTGGCCGTGTCGCTGCTGCTGAACCGCTTGCAGGGCCGCCCGGGCATCATCGCGGCGTGGCCAACTGACGACCCCGGCCTGTCCCGCGCCGAGATCAAGCAGTTGCAGGAAGAGCTATACGGCCGTGGCTACGACGTGGGCGAGGCGGACGGCATCCCCGGCGCCAAGACCCGCGACGCCGTGCGCGCCGAACAGGAACGCCGCAACCTGCCGCAAGATGGCCGCGTCGGCAAGCGCATCCTGGATGCCCTGAAGGCCGACAAGCCTGACGCGTTGCGCGCGCGTCCGTCCAAGTAAGAGCACACGCGCGGTATCTGCCAGAAAGGCGGATGCCGCGCGCGGCCTGGCGCCGCTATGATTGAGTGTTTCCCTCTATGTCGCATTCGTCATGCCGCAAGCTGTCTTTCCTGACATTTTCCTGACACCCCGGTTGCGTGCCCAGCGCATGCGGCAGGGGCATCTGCCTTTCATCACGAAAATGCACGCCGATGCCGATCTGATGGCGACGATGGGCGGCACGCGTGATGCCGCAGCCAGCCGGCTGTATGTGGCGCAAAACGTCTCGCATTGGGTGGAGTACGGCTACGGCATGTATGTGCTGGACGACCGGCGCACGGGTGCGATGGCCGGCCGTGCTGGCCTGAAGTACACCGTGTCCGACGAGCAGGGGGCGATTGAGCTGGCGTACGCGTTTCAGCCTGATTGCTGGGGCCAGGGCTATGCCGGCGAGATCTCGGCGGCGCTGATTGCGCTGGGGTTCAAACTGCTGCCGGTGGATGTGTTGTCGGCAGTGGCGATTCGCTCCAACACGGCTTCGCGCCGCGTGATGGAGAAGACCGGGCTGCGCTATGTAGGTGAAAGCGCGGCAGGGGGAGGTGCGGCAGGGGGAAGTGCGGCAGGGGGAAGTGCGGTCGATGAGGACAGCGTCAAAGTCCGCTACGAAATCCGACGCGCCGAATGGCGGCAACTTCAGGGGCAGGCGGGCGATGAATTGCTTGCGCAGCAGCGTTAACATTCGGGCATGAGTACGACGACCCTTCCCGATGACGACCCGCAGCCCGTTCCCCCTGAACGCCCCGCACCCGAAGAATGCTGCAACAGCGGCTGCATTCCTTGTGTTTACGACATGTATGACGAGGCGATGGAAAATTATCGCCAGGCGCTGAAAGCCTGGCGGAGCCGGCACGAAGTGACCGGCTCGTCAGGCGGGTAAGCGCATAACCGCCAGACCGCCAAACTGCTTAATCGCCAAACCGCTTAATCGCTTAGTCGCTTAGTCGCTTAGTCGCCTAACCGCCAAACCGCTTAATCGCCAAACGCAGCGACTACCCCGCCAGCGTCATATGAATGATCGGGAACGGCCGCCCCGCGTCGTCGTGGGCGGACCGGCCCACGTCCACGAACCCGTAGTGCTTGTAAAACCCATGCGCCTGCGGGTTTTGTTCATTCACGTCCACCTGTAGGGTGCCGTGCAGCGAACGCGCGAAGTTCAGCAGTCGGCGGCCTGCGCCTTTGCCGCGCTTGTTTGCGTCCACGAACAGCATTTCGACCTTGTTGCCCGTCAGGCCCATGAAGCCGGCGACTTCGCCGGTATCGTCCTCACAGACCCACACGCGCACTGACGGCAGGTAAGTGTTGAGCACCTGCGGGTACATGGCCTGGATTTCTTTTTCCGTCAGGAAAGAATGCGTGGCGCGCACCGAGCGGAGCCAGATGTCCGCCAGGGCCAGATCGTCGCCGTGATTGCGTTCTCGGATATTCATTTTCTTGTTGATGCTTACAGCCCTGAACGGTACAGCTCGGTAGCCGCCAGGACGGTTTCCATTTGCACAGTATGCGCGAAAACGAAGCGGTCGCCGTAGACCGTTTCATCTGGAAATTCCGAAATCAGCGCCAGCGGCAGCTCTTCGCGGTCGCTCTCCGTGATCTGCACCGGGATGCCGTTCATCACGTCGAAACCGCTTTCCAGCGCGTGCGCATGAAACAGTTCCAGCTGGCGCGCGTTGAACTCCACCAGCCCCGGCACGTTACGGGCCAGCCGCGCGGTGACGCCTTCGATCAGGCGGCGCGCGCGTTCGCCCCAGCCCGGGTGATGGCGCAGCACCAGGAAGAAGCCCTTCGGCACCGTCCACAGTTCGAAATTGCGGGGCAGGTAGCCCGACAGCGGACGCGTCCATTCATGCGCGGGGTAGCCGTGCAGGTTGATGTGCAGCTGCGCGCCGCTGATCGCCTGCGCCTGATGGCGGCCATCGCGTTCAAAGTACGGGGCGTGTTCGCGGTATGCGATATCGTCGCCCAGCGCGCTGTAGCGCGAGGCGTGCAGCATGTGGCGCGGATGGTGTTCGCGCAGCCGGTTGAACAGCGCGTAGCCGTCGGGGTTTTCGGCGGCGATCAGCGCGAAGTGCGCATTGCCGCTTGCCGCCAGCGCTTGCGCCGCGCGCAACGCGCCGACCACACCGGACGTCTCGTTGGCGTGTTGCGCACCCGAAATGAAGACGGCCGGGCCCGGGCCGCGCACATAGGTGCCCAGCACGGGGCGGCCCTGGCGCGACACGGCCTGGAAGTCGTCTCCGCCAAACGCCGCCATACAGCCGGCGATCTGCGCGGCCGACAGGGGTTCGCGGCGCGCCGAGAGCGGCGCATCCGGCAGCACCGGCGTCACAGACGCAACGGCATCGAACGGCTCCAGCGACATCTGCACGCGTGCCGCACCATCGTGTCGGCGGATGTCGGGAATGATCTGGCCGGGCTGCAAGCCGCGGTCACCGGACGGGCGGCCGGAATGCTGCTGGAAGTGTTCCAGCAACGAAAAATAGATATCTTCGTGCAGCGCTTCAAACGTGCTGACGATTTCTTCGTCCACCGGCAAGGCGAAGTCCATGCCGGGCAGGTCGACGCGAATTTCCAGGCGGTCGAAATAGGGCTCGTGCGCGCCCCAGGGGTGGTTGCGCACCGTGTCGACGATGCTGCGGAATACCTGCTGGTACTCAGTGGTCTGGGCGGCGTCGGTCTGGATGGCGCCGTCGGCGTCGCGCACCCGCAGCCAGCCGGTGGGCGACAGTTCGGGCTTGCCGTCCTGCGCGTGGCCCACGACGTTGGGGGCGAAGACGCGCGTGTCGACGCGGCGGCCGTCGGCGTAGGTCAGCGTGACGTCGTAGTGCAGGTCGGACGCGCCGGCTTGCATCGTGACGCGCACGCCTTCCATCAGCGCCACCAGCGGGTAGGCTTCCAGCGTGAAGCGCTTGGCCTGCGCGTGTTCGTGCAGCGGGTAGCGCACCAGGGCGGACACGAGCCCGTCGCGGTCGGCCTCTTCCAGGAAGAAGTGCACCAGCGGTTTGTACGCGCTGCGAAAACGCGCGGTGACACCCGCCTGAGCCAGCCGGGCTTCTGCCGCGCGGCGGGCTTCCACGCCTTCAAACAGCCAGCCTTCCACGACCGCGCCGCGCCACGCCGGCGCCATGTAGGCGTGCGTCCAGGCGTCCAGCGTGCGGTCGAATGTTTTTTCAAGCAAAGACATGCTTCATGTTCCTTCGAGTTCTTGCGTATCCGATGTATCCGATGCACAGACAAATGCCCCTTGCGGGGCATCTGATCTTTTACACCTTTCCGGTCGGGTCCAGACGGTCTCGCAACCAGTCACCCAGCAGATTCAGGCCCAGCACGGTCAGCATGATCGCCAGACCCGGGAAGACGCTGACCCACCATGCCGTCTGCATATACGTGCGGCCATCGGCCAGCATGCCGCCCCAGCTGGGAATCATCGGGTCCACGCCCAGGCCCAGGAAGGTCAGGCTGCTTTCCAGCAGGATGTTGTTGGCCACGTTCAGCGTCATCAGAATCACTAGCGGGCCCAGCAGGTTGGGCACGATGTGGTGGCGGATCATGGCGAGATCGCGCACGCCAAAGGCGCGGGCAGCCAGCACGAACTCGCGTTCACGCAGCGCCAGCACTTGGGCGCGGACCAGACGCGCATACTGCACCCACTGCGACACGATCATGAAGAAGATCACGTTGAACAGTCCGCCGCCCAGGATGGCGATGAACGTGATGGCCACCAGGATGAACGGCAGCGCCAGTTGCACGTCGGCAAAGCGCATGACGATCATGTCCCAGAAGCCGCGGTAGTAGCCGGCAATAAGGCCCATGACGATGCCCAGCAGCGCGCCGCCAATCACGGACGCAAAGCCCACCATCAGCGAGATCTTGCCGCCCACGATCACGCGGGCCAGCACGTCTCGGCCCAGCGGGTCGGTGCCAAAGGGATGGGCGGACGACGTAAACGGCGCCATCAGGCGGGCCGCCAGGTCCATGGATTCACCGCCATCGGGGAAAATCCACCCCGAGGTCAGCACGAGCAGGATCATGATGCCGGTCAGCACCGCGCCCAGCACGAATTCCAGTGAACGGTAGCGGCTGCGCGGCTTGACGGGCTTGGGGGCGGCGGCGGTAGGAGTGGTTGTCTGCATAAGGCTTACCGCGTGCGGATACGGGGGTCGACGATGCCGTAGGCGATGTCGACGATCAGGTTGACCAGGACGATGACGGTTGCCAGCACGGTGACCGTGCCTTGCAGAACCGGGTAGTCGCGGCCGGAAATGGCGTCAAACGCCAGCGTGCCCAGGCCGGGCCAGTTGAAGACCATTTCAATCACGACGATGCCGCCGATCAGGCCGCCAAATTGCAGGCCCAGATACGTGATGAGCGGAATCGCGCAATTGCGCAGCGCATGCTTGTACAGCACCACGCGCTCCTTCAGGCCCTTGCTGCGCGCCACCATGATGTATTGCGCCGACAGCGTTTCCAGCATGGTCGTGCGCACCAGACGGATGTTGGTGGCGCTAAGAATGATGGCCATCGTCAGCGACGGCAGCACCAGGCTGGCCGGGCCGCTCCAGCCTGAAGGCGGCAGCAGCGGGAACGTGATCGACAACAGCAGCACCAGCATCAGCGCCAGCCAGAAGTTGGGAAACGACAGCCCCACCAGCGACAGGATGCGGATGGCCTGGTCGGTGGACTTGCCGCGCTTGATGGCCGCCTGGATGCCCAGCGGCAGCGAGATCAGGATGGACACGATCAGCGACGTGAAGGCCAGCATCAGCGTGGCGGGCAGGGCGTCGCCGATCAGCTTGGCGACAGACGTGCCGCCCATGAAGCTGCGGCCGAAATCGCCGTGCAACAGGCCCTGCATGTACGACAGGTATTGCTCGTGGAACGGGCGGTTCAGGCCCAGCGCCTGGCGGATGTTGGCCAGGTCTTGTTCGGTGACGCTGCCCGAACCCTGGCTGAGCATCAGCGCGGGGTCGCCGGTCAGGCGTACGGCATAAGAGACAAGCAGTGTCACGGCGACAATCACGAAGACGGCCTGCAACACGCGTTTAATGAGAAATCCGGTCATGAGGCGCCGCCCCGGTTTGCACCCGGGCGGATCAGTAATGTTAATGCTGCAAGTGCCCCGCTAGCGGGATGCCGCGGAGCCGGCTTTGCCGGTCCGCAGGCATGCCCCCTTGAGGGGGAAGCGCGGTAGCGCTTCGGGGGGATTTACTCCACGCTGGTTTCAAGGAAACGGAAGCGGATGTCGCCCGGAACTTCCAGATTCTTCACGCGCTTGTTCACGCCCACGATCGTGTTCAGGCTGTACAGCGGCAGTTCCAGCGCCTGGTCGGCGACGTACGCGGCGATTTCCTGCAGCATGGCTTCGCGCTTCTTCACGTCATAGACGGTGCGTTGCGCTTCCAGCATGCCGTTGAGCTTGGCGTCGTTGTCATACGGGTTCCACTTCTGGCCCGTGTGATACATCAGGTACGCGGTGTTGTCGTAGTCATACGTCCAGCCGCCCCATTGGTTCTGCCACATCTCGCCCGTCTTGCCACCCGGGATGATGTCGTTCAGCAGCACGCCGGTTTCATACGGCTTGATGGTGGCGCGCACGCCCACGGCTTGCAGGTAGCCCGACACGGCTTGGGCGACTTCACGGAAGTTGGAATCGCTGCCGCGCACGTCGATCTGCACGGTGGCGCCCGGCTTCACGCCGGCCGAGGCCAGCAGCTTCTTGGCTTCGGCGGGGTTGAAGGGCAGGGGCTTTTGCTCGGGGTTGTAGCCGAACGATTGCGGGCCCTGGAAGCTGGCGATGACTTTGGCCTGGCCCAGCAGCAGCTGCTTGACGATGGCTTCGCGGTCAACGGCCATGATCAGTGCGCGGCGCACGTCACGGTTCTGCGTGATGCCGCCCGTGGTCTTGTAGCGCAGCGCGAAAGCGACGGGGCCGCCGGTCGAGATGACGTCGGCGTTGCCGGACTTCTTCACGGTGTCGATCAGGCCCAGCGGGATCAGCGTGGCCACGTCGATGCGGCCGGCTTGCAGCTCGGCGACTTGCGTGCCGGGTTCGCTGATGAAGCGGTAGACCACCTTGTCCAGCTTGGGCTTGCCGCCCCAGTACTCGTCGTTGCGGGCCAGCGTTACGTTGACCTTGGGCTGGTAGCTTTCAAACTTGAACGGGCCGGTGCCGACCGGGTTCGTGTTGAAGAAGTCTTCGCCCTTTTCCTTGATGTACTTCGGCGGCACGATCATGGCGCCGTAGCCGGCCAGCTTGGTCAACAGAACCGGGTCGGGCTGCTTCAGAATGAAGTCCACGGTGTATTCGTCCACGACCTTGATCTCGCCGATGGAGTCGTAGTTGGACTTTTGCGGGCCCTTGGCGCCTTCGGCGCCCAGCAGGCGTTCGAACGTGAACTTCACCGCTTCGGCGTTGAAGGGTTCGCCATTGTGGAACTTGACGCCTTCGCGCAGCTTGAAGCGCAGGCGCTTGTTCTCGTCCAGGTATTCCCAGCTGGTGGCCAGGCCCGGTTGCAGCTTCAGGTCGGCGCCGCGCATCGTCAGGCCGTCATACAGGTTGCCGCCGACGGAACCCCAGAAGGTCACGAAGGTGTCGATGGGGTCCCAGCTGCCCGGGTCCTGGTTGATGGCCACGCTGAGCGTGCCAGCGGCATGCGCGGTCGAGAAGACGGCGGGCAGCGCGCCGCCCAGCGCCAGGGTCAGGGCGGTGGCGGTGAAGGTGGTGCGTAGGAATTGCATGTTCGCTCCAGGGACGGGAACTCGGATCACACCGAGGAAAAGAGGGTTGTCTTCAAGCCGCGCGGGCCACTTGATGGCCGGGCGCGAATTCGATCAAGGGAATGATGGCCGGCTCGTCGCCCACGCGGCGCACCGGGCTGGGGATTTCGCCTTCGATCAGCGACGTATCAATATGGCGGCCGGGTTCGGCCACAGGCACGGCGGCCAGCAGCTTGCGGGTATAGGCATGCTGCGGCGATTCGAAGATCTGCCGGCGCGTGCCCAGCTCCACGATCTGGCCCAGGTACAGCACCGCCACGCGATGGCTGACTTTCTCCACCACCGCCATGTCGTGCGTGATGAACAGGTACGACAGGCCGCGGTCTTTTTGCAGATCCATCAGCAGGTTCAGAATTTGCGCCTGAATGGACACGTCCAGCGCCGACACGGATTCGTCGGCAATGATCAGCTTGGGGTTGCTGGCAAGCGCGCGCGCGATGCACACGCGCTGGCGCTGGCCGCCCGAGAATTCATGCGGGTAACGCTTGGCGTGCTCGGGCTTCAAGCCCACTTGCTCCAGCAGTTCGCCCACGCGGCGGGCGATGGCGTCTTCGCCACTTAACAGCCCGTGCGTGCGGATGGGTTCGGCAATGCTGAAGGCCACCGTCTTGCGCGGGTCGAGCGACGCGTACGGGTCTTGGAAGATGTACTGGATTTCCTGGCGCAGGCGTTGGCGGCCTGCGGCGTCCATCGAGAAAATATCCTGGCCGTTGTAGCGCACGGCGCCTGAGGTCGGCGCGACGAGCTGCTGCAAGGTCTTGCCGATGGTGGACTTGCCGCTGCCCGATTCGCCCACCAGCGCCAGCGTTTCGCCGGGGTAGACGTCAAAGCTGACTTCTTCCACGGCGTGCACGCGGTGCGTGACGCGGCCAAACAGGTTGTGGCCCACGTCAAAGCGGGTGGTCAGCTTGTCTACGCGCAGAACGGGTTCGTCGTAACGCGCGGTGTCTTGCTCGCGGGTTTCGCCCACTTCGCGCAGCGTGTCGCCGTCCAGCACGGTTTGCGGCGTGCGCAGCGGCAGGTCGCGGCCGGTCAGGCTGCCCAGACGCGGCACGGCGGCCAGCAGCGCGCGCGTGTAGGGATGCTTGGGCGCGTTGAAGATCTCATCAACGGTGCCTTGCTCGACCTTCTTGCCGCGCAGCATCACGACCACATCGTCGGCCATCTCGGCCACCACGCCCATGTCGTGCGTGATGAAGATGACGGCGGTGCCCAGGTCGCGCTGCAATTCGCGGATGGTGTTCAGAATCTGCGCCTGGATGGTGACGTCCAGCGCGGTGGTGGGTTCGTCGGCAATCAGCAGGCGCGGCTGGCACGACAGCGCCATCGCAATCATCACGCGCTGGCGCATGCCGCCGGACAGTTGGTGCGGGTAGCGGTCCAGCAGTTGTTCGGCGTCGGGCAGGCGCACCTTGTCGAGCAGCTTGCGCGCCGATTCGCGCGCGGCGGAACGCGACAGTTGCTGGTGCAGCATGATCGCTTCGATGATCTGGTCACCGATCGTGAACACCGGGTTCAGCGACGTCATCGGCTCCTGGAAGATCATCGCGATGTCGTTGCCGCGGATGGCGCGCATCTGCTCGTCGCTGGCTTTGGTCAGATCGGTTTCACGGCCGTCGTCGCCGCGAAACAGGATCTGGCCCGTGGAGATGCGGCCGCTGGAGTAATCCGTCAGCCGCATGATCGCCATGGACGTCACGGATTTGCCCGAACCGGACTCGCCGACGATGGCCAGCGTTTTGCCCGGCCGGACATCGAAATCCAGGTTGTCGACGGCGCGGAACACACCGTTGTCGGTATTGAAATCAACCGAGACGCCGCGCACGGACAGCAGCGGGGCGGAGGAGGCGGGGGTGGTGCTAGACAACGTGGATTCTCACAGCGAGGTGGCGGCGCGGGCTGCCTGGTCGTACAGGCCCGAGAGCGCGCGCAGGGTGTTGGCCAACTGGTGGCTGGCGTCGTCCGCCGCGGGCGAGTCGATGAACGATTTGACGAGGCATTGCTCGCGCACTTCGGCGTAACGCTGAATGGCGGCGGCGCCGGCATCGGTGGTGGTGTAGATGACTTCTTTGCCCGTCTTGGCGCTTTGCACCACGCCCAGCCGCTCCAGTTTCTTCAGCGAATAGTTCACCAGGTGGGTGTCTTCAACATTCAGCGTGAAGCAGATGTCGGCCAGCTTCTTGCCGCGTCCGCGATGGAACACGTGGTTCAGCACCAGGATGTCCAGCGAGGTCAGATCGGGCAAACCGGCGCACGCCATGCAACGCACCATCCAGCGATTGAAGGCGTGGGACGCGATGATCAAGCCGAACTCCACCTCGGACAACTGCGGGGCGGAGGTGGCCAGATGGGCTGAGGAAACTATGGCGTCCCGAAGGGAAACAGACATGGGCAAGACGGACCAGGGACGGATCGATGACAAAATGTTGGCGAATTATTGACGATTTGTTGGTATGGCGGCATTCGGGATAACCCCAGGAAATATAGGATCGTCTTCGAACAGCGTCCATTTGCCGTCCTGCTCCCATCGCAATTGGTGCGTGGGCGCCAGCGCCGCCAGGAACTGGGTGTCATGCGACACCACGATCAGCGCGCCGGGGTAGTCCGCCAGCGCCTCCTCCAAGGCCTGCGTGGCGGCCAGGTCCAAATGGTTCGTGGGTTCGTCCAGCAGCAGCAACTGGGCGGGCTGTTGTCTCCATAGCGCGCAGGCCAAGGCGGCCTTGATGCGTTCGCCACCGCTTAGCGTGGCGGCGGGCGCGTCAACGAGCGCCGGGCCCAGGCCCAGCAAGGCCAGCCGGCTGCGCAGTTCGCCTTCTGGCAGCGGCGCGTGCAATACGTTCAGCGTTTGCAATAACGACTGTGTGGCGGGCAAGCCGGAGGCTCGCTGGTCCAGCAGGGCGGTCGACACGCGCACGTCGCACGTGCCGCGCAGGGGCTTCAGGTCCCCCGCCAGCATCGACAGCAGCGTGCTCTTGCCGCAGCCGTTCGGACCAAAGATGGCGAGCCGGAACGGGCCGCTCAGGCTTAGCGTCAAGGGCTGCGCGTGCAGCGGATAGGGCGGCGTGGCGTCTTCCAGGTGCAAGACCCGCCGTCCGCGAGGCACGGCCGTGTCGGGCAGTGCCAGCGCAACACCCGGGGTGGCGGCGACGCGCTTGGCGGCTTGCGTGACTGCGTCGTCCAGCGCGGCGGCGGTTTCCTGGCGCCGCAGCCGGTCACGGCCCGCATGGCCTTCGGCGCTGGCTTTCTTCATGCCAAGCAGGATGGCCGCCTGATTGGTATCGCGGGCGTTTCGCGCATTGCGGGCGCTGCGCTGCTGTTGCGCGTCGTGCTGGGCCCGTAGTGCGCGCCGCCCCGCCGCGCGTTCGTTGCGGGCATGCGCCAGCGCGGCCTCGGCGGCAGACTGCTGCATGTCGCGCTGCGCGCGCCAGGCACGGTAGTTACCGGCATGCCCGGACAGCGCGCCGCGGTCCAGTTCGACAATGGCGGACATGGCGTCCAGCAGGCGGCGGTCATGGCTGACGACGATCAAGCCGCCGCGCCATGCGTGGATTTTCTCCATCAGCCAATCGCGCGCGCGGGCGTCCAGATGATTGGTGGGTTCGTCCAACAGCAGCCCGTCCGCGTGTTGCAAGAGTGCGCCCGCCAGCGCCACCCGGGTCAGCTCGCCGCCGCTTGCTGCGTGGGCAGGGTGTTCCGGCGCCCAGCCGGGCAGACCCGCGTCGGTCAGCATCCGCGCCCAGTCTTGGCGGATCAGCCAATGGCCTTCGGCCAGATCGAAATCCGCGCTGTGAGTGCTGCCCGCTTCAATGCGCGCCAGCGCACGCAGAATCGTGCCGATGCCCGCTACGTCGGCCATCGTGGCGTCTGGGGCCGGCGTTTGAATTTGGGGAAGATAGGCGATTTGCCCGTGGCGCACGACGCTGCCCGTTTGCGCGGGCAGGCCGCCTTGCAGCACGCGCAATAGCACGGACTTGCCCGCGCCGTTGTGGCCGATCAGGCCATGCCGCGTGGGCGCGAAGTCATGGCTGACGTCATCCAGCAAGACGCGGCCATCGGGCAGCGCGAAGCTGACGTGCCGCAAGCTGATGAAGGAAGGCGCGGAAGACGGCGTGGAACGTGCGGAAGACGGCGTGGAATGCGCCGCGTTCGGCGGGGTGGGTGCGTAAGAAGACTGGGCCATGGATAGCTCTCCGGGTCGGCAAGACGCTTTGCGCGCAATGCGGCAAAGGGCGACAGGGGGGAGGGCTTAAAGAATCATGGCCGTGCGGGTCTCCAGGAGGGCGGTCGTTAGGGGGGAGGTCGTGAGTGTGCGCAGTCGTGAGTGTGGGCACTCGTAAAGGTGGGCAGTCTCACGCTTGCGCAGTTTGAACGCGTGGGCAGTTCGAACCCGCCTGCCCGGGAAAGTTCCCCAGCTACCGGCTCGTTCAGTCTTCCAGCATCCGAAGATCCGGCGGCCGGTTTTCAATAATGGCCTCCATGCTAAAGAACCCGGTCACGGTCGACAACTCAAAATCCGTGATCAGCCTTTGATAGAAGCGGTCATAGCCCGCCATGCCCCGGCAGACGACCTTGATCAGGTAATCCCAGTCGCCGCCGATGCGATAGAACTCCGTCACTTCAGGCAGGCGTTCAACGTGCTGGCGGAACCCGTCGGCCCAGGCCTTGGCGTGGTGGCTGGTTCGGATCATCACGAACACCGTCAAGTCCAGGCCCAGCGCCACCAGACTGACCTCGGCGCGCGTGCCACGAATGATGCCGACCGCGTTCAAGCGCTGAAGCCGGCGCCAGCAGGCGTTCTGCGACAAGCCCACCCGATCCGCCAGCTCGCGTTGCGACAGCGCGCCGTCTTTTTGCAGGCAACTAATGATGCTTAGATCAAGCTTGTCTATTTTTTCAAGTTTGTCGTTCATATGATCTGTTTTGGCCGGTTTTAAGCAAAAAAACGGTGATGTTTCAACTTGGCATCCATCGTATGATATTTCGCATCACATCGCACATTGCGCGTTCCCCCGCGCCTGACATCGCGAACCTCACCGCGCACCGCTCCGGATACCCCATCTCATGACTACGCACCACGCAACGGCTCCCGTATTGACCGGGCCGTTGCAGCAGTTTCAAGACAGCCTCAACATCGGCGATATCGCCGCCGCCCTGGCCGATGGCCTGATCGGCAAGGACGCGATGATGGACGGCCCCTTTGGCGCCAAGCCGCTGGTCTACGCCGACTATGTGGCGTCAGGCCGCGCGCTGATGCAGGTTGAGCGCTTCGTGCTGGAACATGTGCTGCCGTACTACGCGAACTCACACACCGAAGCCTCCTATTGCGGCGGCTTCATCACGCGCTTGCGCCGCGAGGCGCGCTCGGCCGTTGCCCAATGCTGCGGCGCCAGTGAAGAACACGCGGTGATTTTCGCGGGCTCGGGCGCCACGGCCGGCATCAACCGCCTGGTGCATCTGTTTGGCGTAGACGAGGCGGTGCGGGCGGGCAGAAAGGTCCGCGTCATCATCGGCCCGTACGAACACCACTCGAACATCCTGCCCTGGCGCGAATGCGGCGCCGAGATCATCGAATTGGCGGAAAGCCCCGAAGGCGGGCCGGACCTGGCCGAACTGGCCACGGCGTTGGCCGTCTCGGACGACACGCTGGTTGTTTGCGCGCTGTCGGCCGCTTCCAACGTGACGGGCATCGTCGCCGACGTGCCCGCCATCACGCGGATGGTGAAGCAATCGGGCGCGAAGATCCTGTGGGACTACGCGGGCGGTGCGCCCTACCTGCCCATCCGCATGTCGCCCGCCAGCGATGCGCAGATCGACGCCATCGTCTTCTCGCCGCACAAGTTCATCGGCGGCCCCGGCGCGTCTGGCGTGCTGATCGTGCGGCGCGATGCCGTGGTGACGGCAACGCCCACCTGGCCGGGCGGCGGCACCGTGAAGTTTGTGTCACCCACTGGCCACGATTACAGCGGCAGCTTGGAATCCCGCGAAGAGGCGGGCACGCCGAATGTGGTGGGCGATATCCGTGCGGCGCTGGTGTTGTTGGTGAAGCACGCGCTGGGCGCGGACGTCATGCAGCAGCGCAACGCGCACTTCGTGCAGCAGGCGCTTGCCGCCTGGAAAGACAACGAACACCTGGAATTGCTGGGGTCCTTGACCGCCGCTCGCCTGCCGATCTTCTCGTTCCGCGTGCGCAACGGCAAGGGCGGCTATGTGCATCAGCAGCTGGTGACGCGCATGCTGAGCGACCGCTTCGGCATTCAGGCTCGTGGCGGCTGCGCGTGCGCGGGGCCGTATGTGCATCGTCTGTTGGACATTGACGCTGAGCAGTCGCAGCAGATGCGTCAGGCCATTCTGGATGGCCGCGAAATTGAAAAGCCCGGCTTTGTGCGCTTGAATTTCAGCGTGCTGCTGTCGGACGCCAAAGCGGCATTCATTCTGGAGTCGGTGCTGGCGCTGGCCTCGGATGCGACGGAATTCGAAAGCCTGTATGGATTCGACCCCAGCCGCGCCATCTTCAAGCCGCTGAGCGCCCGCCTGGAAGTCGCGGCCTGAGTCGGATCAGTCCTGCATTTGCTTGCCGCACGTGCGTATCCAGGCGGCTTTCAGATCGGTAAGTTCGTCTGACGCCTGGGTCAGCGTGCGCACAACGCGATCTGAAAACGTGACGCCCTTGCGGCGGCACGCTTCGAAGTCATCGCTAAGCGCGAAGCGGGCGTCCAGCAAGTCCAGCCGGCCTTGGCAGAGTTCGCGGTTCAGTTGCAAATCGTTGGCGGCTTCGCGCGTGCGCTGCACGTCTTGCGCACGCTTGATGCTGGCCAAGCCGTCATCAATGCGGGCAGCGCAGTCGTCGGCGGCGTGCGTGGGCGCTGCGGAAAACGCGGCGAGGGCGGCGATGATCAGAAGGCCGGCCAGGGGCCGGCGGGGCGTTGCTGCCATGCGTAAAACCTTGGTGTCGCGGTAAGAATGCTCTGCATCATAACTGCTGCGAAATGGCGTCGCGTCATGTTGCGCCGCGCGGCTGGCACTGCATGGAAAACCAGTATGGCAAAACGCGGCAACGCGTCTACCATCGCTGACAGGTCAATGATTCATATCGGTTGACCGAGAGATCCCACGAAGAGATCCCGCCAAGGGAGCCCACTAAGAGATCCAACCCAGAGATCCAACCCAGAGATCCAACTCGCAAGGGATTGGACGCGCATCCGGCTGAAGTTCTGTTTTATCAACACGTTACGTTGGAGATGAAAGAGAATGGCGAACACGCTCATCGAAGTCGATCTGGAACAATCCCCTTACGAGAACCCGAAGATCCACAACCGTTGGCATCCCGACATCCCCATGGCCGTCTGGGTGAAGCCGGGCGACGATTTCGTGCTGGAAACCTATGACTGGACCGGCGGCGCAATCAAGAACGACGACAGCGCCGACGACGTGCGCGACGTGGATTTATCGACCGTGCACTTTTTGTCTGGCCCCGTCGGCGTCGAAGGCGCTGAGCCCGGTGACTTGCTGGTGGTAGACCTGTTGGATATCGGCGCCAAGCCCGACAGCCTGTGGGGCTTCAACGGCTTTTTCAGCCGCAACAATGGTGGCGGCTTCCTTACTGAACATTTTCCGCATGCGCAGAAGTCCATCTGGGATTTCCACGGCATGTTCACGTCTTCGCGTCACATTCCCGGTGTGAACTTCGCGGGCCTGATTCATCCCGGCCTGATTGGCTGCCTGCCCGACAAGAAGTTGCTGGACACCTGGAACCGGCGCGAACAGGCGCTGATCGACACCAATCCCAATCGTGTTCCGCCGCTGGCGAATCCGCCTGCGCCCAAGACGGCGCACATGGGGGCGCTGCAAGGCGCCGAGCGTGACAAGGCGGCGGGTGAAGGCGCACGCACGGTGCCGCCGCGCGAACACGGCGGCAACTGCGACATCAAAGACTTGTCACGCGGCGCCCGCGTGTTCTTTCCGGTGTACGTCAAGGGCGGCGGCCTGTCGGTGGGCGACCTGCACTTCTCGCAAGGCGATGGCGAGATCACTTTTTGCGGCGCCATCGAAATGGCGGGATGGGTGCACATGCGCGTGTCGCTCATCAAGGGCGGCATGGAAAAGTACGCCATCAAAAACCCCATCTTCAAGCCCAGCCCGATCACGCCCGCCTATAAGGATTACCTGATCTTCGAAGGCATTTCGGTGGACGAAGAGGGCAAGCAGCATTATCTGGACGTGAACGTGGCCTACCGGCAAGCCTGCCTGAACGCCATCGAATACCTGAAGAAGTTCGGCTATTCGGGTGCGCAGGCGTATTCGCTGCTGGGGTGCGCGCCGGTGCAGGGGCATATCAGCGGGGTGGTCGATATTCCGAACTCGTGCGCCACGCTCTGGCTGCCCACTGAAATCTTCGACTTCGATATCCAGCCCTCGGCGTCGGGGCCCATCAAGCACATCAAGGGCGGGGTGGACATGCCGCTGTCGCGCGACCGCTAGGAGACTCACGATGCCCATGTACGACTACGCGTGCGGCGGCTGCGGCGAATTTGCCGCGTTGCGTCCGCTGGCGCAATGGCGCGACCCGGCCGCCTGCCCGCAATGCGGGGAAATGTCTGGCCGCATCATCGGCGGGGCGCCTGCCATCTCGGCGCTGTCGTCCGCCGTGAACCGGGCGCGCGCCGTCAACGAGCGCAGCGCGAACGAGCCACGCAGCTCGCGCGCCGGCCACGGCATGAATTGCGGATGTTGTTCGGGCGGACGCGTATCCGGCAAAACGCGCACCACCGCCGACGGCGCAAAGTCATTCGCGGGCGCCAGGCCCTGGATGATCAGCCACTAGCCTTGCGGCCAGGCAATCGCTGGCCAGCCCGCAGCGGCGCGTACCGGCTTGTTGCCGGGCGCGCCGTTTTTCGTTCTGGTGATGGACTCGCGCGCGGCGGCCTGCGGGGCGTCTTTGTGCTTCGGCTGACTGTTAGAGCGTTCAGGCCGACGCCGCGCTTACCAGCGGCGCAAGTTTGTGCTTCGGCTGATTCTTACAGCGTTCAGGCCGATGCCGCGCTTACCAGCGGCGCAACTTTGTGCTTCGGCTGATTCTTACAGCGTTGAGGCCGATGCCGCGCTTTCCAGCGGCGCCACCGCCGCGCCCTGGATCTTGTGGCGCGCCAGCGCGTCCGCCACGAAGCCTGATTTCTTCATGGCTTCCACATACGCGGCCAGATACGCGCTGGCCTTGTCGCCACGGCTCTTGGGCACACCCATGGCCTGGCGGATCAGCATGAAATGGCCGTCCAGCAAACGCAGCCCGCCCAGGCGCTGCGCGTCGGCTTCCAGCTGCTGCTTCACGCCGGCGGCCACTTCCATGTTTTCCTGCATGAACGTGTCTACGACAGCGGGCGAGGTCGGGGCGCGAAAAATGTCGGCATGCTTGAGTTCGCGCGTCAGGTAAAGGTCATAGGCGCTGCCTTTGCCGACCACGACGCGCTGGCCCTGGGTGTCGACCTGATCCATGGCGGTGATCGGCGAATATTGACGCACCAGATACGCGCCTTCGATCACCACATAGGGCGCGGTGAAGGCGATCTGCTCGCCGCGCAACGGGTCGATGGCGAAGAAGCCCACGTCCGCCTGTTCGGCGGCCACCGCGTTGACGGATTCGCCCGCGGACTTGAACACCACGAGTTCCAATGTCACGTCCAGGCGCCGCGCAAGCTCCGTAGCCAGGTCCACCGACACGCCGCAGGGCTTGCCGGTGGCAGGGTCGGTGTTAGCCAGGATGGGGTTGCCCAGGTTGATGGACGCGCGCAGCGCGCCGGTGGGGGCGAAGGCGGAGAGCAGCTCGTGGTCGGTCTTCATGGCTTCCTTGGGGGTGGGCCGCACGCCAGGGCGCGGGCGATTGCAGAAGAATAGCCGGAAGCGTGGGCGTTGCGCGATGGCCGCGTTGCTATTGCGCGCGGCGCAGCACGTAGTGCGGGGCGAGCGGGCCAGTGGGCCGGGTGCCATCGCGATACAACATCGTGACCTGGTTCTCACCCACGAAGTAGCGCTGGCTGTCGCCCGCGGCGTCCAGGCGTATCGTGCTGCCATCCGACTCCCAGCTGAACGTGCCGGTCACGATTTCCGGCTGCGGCTCGCGGTCCAGATATTGGGTCTGGCGTTCGTAGCGGTCATCCTTGAACAAGGTCAACCGGGTCTTGATGCCCGGGCAGTCCGCGCAAGGCAGCGTGCCGTCATAGCTGCCCGGCCAGTCCAGCGCGTTGCGCGCCGTGTGATTGTCCGTCGGCGTATCGCGGGCATTCGGACTTTTTGGCGGGGCGCAGCCGGCAAGCAAGGCAAGACTCAGGGTGCAGGTCAGGGTGGTTTTCATCATGGCGAGCTCCTGTGGGTAGACGCGTTCACGATACGGACAGCAACCGGGCGATGCTGAAACGGGATGTAAAGCGGAATTGCGCTACGCTTGGCGTCTTTTCTGCCAGACTGGCGCTTGCCCGCGAGCCATCATGACAAAAGCAAAAAGCGAACGCCGCAACATCGTCACCCGGCCTTTCGGAATGCCCCGACCCTATGGACCCTGAACTGTTGAATTTGCTGGTGACCCGCGACATGCCTTTTGGCAAGTACAAGGGGCGCCTGATCGCCGACCTGCCCGGCCCGTATCTGGCCTGGTTTGCGCGCAAGGGGTTTCCGCCCGGAGAACTGGGCCGCTTGCTGGCCTTGATGCATGAGCTGGACCACAACGGCTTGTCATCGCTGCTGGCGCCACTGCGCAAATCCCGGCCAGCTTCGCCGCGCGGGTAGGACGGCTTGGGCATCGCCGGCAATACGTGGCTGGCCCATGCTGCTCCGAAACGTAGGGAAACAACTCTAGGGGGCGCCGCCGCATTTTGGCCAGTGCCCGGCGCTACGATAGGCCGGCGCGCCAGGGCGGACCCTCGCATCTCCGTCTCCGCGCGCTTGTTCATTGAAGAGAGGTTGCCATGAAGAAACGCCACATCACCGCCTTCCTGTTTGCCGCGTTGTGCGCCGCTGGCGCCGCGCAGGCCCAGTACGCCCCGGCCGCCCCGGGGTCGCAGGAAATGCAGTTTCCCAGCTTGCCGTCCAAGGATGGCAGCCAATCGCCGCCGTCGACCTTGCGCATGACCGTCACGCCTGAACAGGCCCCGCCCGCGGTGATCCGGGACTCGGCGGAGAGCCAGGCGCAGTATGTGCGCTGCCGCGAGGTGTCAGACCGCGCAGCGGTGTCGAACGCGCAGATGCAGGCGGGCGTGGCGCAATGCCTGAAAGAACTGGAACAGCGCCGCCAGCAACAACAGTAGCAGCGCCGCTAGCAATAACGGTAGCAGCGCCGCCAGCAATAACCGTAGCAGCGCCGCCAGCAATAACGGTAGCAGCGCCGCCAGCAATAACCGTCGCGCCGCCGGCGATAACCAGCAGCGCCGCCGGCGATAACCAGCAGCGCCACCTGGGATATCCGTCGGTGCGACAGCAAAAATCCAGCGGCGTGGCTAGCCATCGCCCGCGGTTTGATTGCGATTACCGCGCCGCCATTTTGATTTCTCTTTCGGCATGCCCCGCATCGGCCTTGGGGGGAGACTTCATCGGCCCCTTGGGCGGCGCCGCGCGCGGGCCCGCGTTGGTGCCGGTGACGGGCGCCGGCTTTTGGGCGCCGCGCGGCATGGTTTTTGGCACGGCCGGCACGGGAGGCGCAGCCGTCGCAGCCGGCGTGGCCACGGAAGCCTCGGCCAGCAACGTGCGCGGCAGCGCGAAGCCGTCGAAGCTCGCCTGCGTGAACGGGTTGTTGGATTTTTCAGCGGTGATCCGGTAGCGCATGGCGCCGTCATTGGCCGAGAAACTCAAATCAACGCTGTTGGCCGTCGCGCTTTCCAGCCGCGCCTGACTCAACAGGCGGAACATCGACCACGACCCCCGGTACGCCAGACCGCTGCTGGTTCCCGTCGCGCCAACCAGCGTGATGCGGCTTTCGGTGGAATCGCCCAAGTTGTTGGGCCAGATCAGGCCGACGCTGTTGCTTGCGCCGTGGCTATAGGCGATCAGTTGGCCTTCGACGCTTAGCACGCTGCTGCGCCGGCTGGCGGTCAGCCCCAGCGGCGTGATGCTGAACTGCACACCCAGCGCGCCGCGGCTGTTGAAGAAGGCGTCGCGGATACGGTCGGCGGCTTCCAGCTGCGTCAGCACATCCATACGCACCAGGTAGCCACCGCGCCGTTCCGAATACAGCGCCTCAAGGTTCTCGTCAAAGAACAGCTTCAGATATTGCTCTTTGAACTGCGCCAGCCGGCCCTGCGGTCCGAACAGCGCGGTGAAGTCTTCCAATGACGCATCAACGCGGCTGCCCGGGTTGAACGGATAGCGGCTGGCCAGGCGCTCGTGGTAGTAGCGGTATACGTCGGTTTCCCAGCGCCGCTCCAGCTCCTTCAAGGCTTCGATCAACAGCACCTGCGACGACTCGTCGGCCAGTTTCTTGACCTGCCGGTTCAGGGGCTCGGGAAGCCCCGCCGCCACGCGTTGCAGGTTGGCGATGGGGTCGGCGCCCTTCAGCGCGAAGCGGTCCAGCACCACTGCCAGCGCCGCCTTGCCCGGTTCGGGGCTGTCGTGCACACGCTTCATGGTTTCGTGCACGCGCGCCACGGCGGCCATGCTCTCGTCCAGGTAGGAAGGCTTGTCGCCTTTGGCCACCAATAGTTCGGATAGCGGCGCAAAGGGGCGCGCGATAGCCGCCACCTGCGGCACATTGGCGCCTGCTGACGCGGTCGCGGATGCGGACGCAGATGCTGACATCGACGCCGCCGCACCCGCCGCCACCCCCGGGCTCTTGTCGGCGGTATCGCCTGCCGTGGCGACAGCAGGCAGTGGCGGATTCAGCACGGTGTTGTCGCGCACGGTTTCCACCAGCCGGCGCAAGGGCGCCGCGGGGCTCGTCACGCTGCCCAGCACATCCACCGCCTGGCCCAGATCGTCAAAGTCCACCACTTCCAGATGGTTCAAGCTGCGCTGCCATGTGTTGATGTAATCACTGCTGTAAAGCGCGCGCACGCGTTCGGCCAGCACCTGCTTGTCGGCTTCCGAATAATCAATGCGCTGGCGTTCGCCCAGCGTCCAGCGGTCGATCAGGGCCAGGTCGGTGAAGTCTTTGCCGTGCGCCGCGAAGTAGCTGTGATAGCCCGTGGCCGTCAGCAGCGGGTCTATGCGTGTGGCGGGATCGGTTTGGGCGTCCAGGGGCGCGGCCGCCTTGTACACGATGTCGAAGGCGGGGCCCACTTCATTGCGCAAGTCCAGCGGCGTGTGCAGAATTTTTCCCGCCTGTTCGCGCATCGTCATGTAGACGCGCTGCGGCATCGGGATTTGACGCAGGCGCTGCTGCACTTCCTCGACCCGTGCGCGATGCTGCGGCAAGACCGCATCCGCGTACGTCAAGGCGTAGTCCAGATGGCGGCGCAAGCCGTTTTGCACCGCGCCTTCGCCGGGGAACGCGGCTTGCCACTGCTGCGTCATCCAGTCTTCCACGATGGGTGAACGGCGGTTGTGGCGATCTTCAATCATGCGGTAGACGCGCAGCGCCGCCAACTGCTGATTGCTGCCCGAGGGCGCACTGTTGATGGCGTTCATGACACCGCTGGCCAGCTCGGGCAGAAAGCGCTTGGACAGCAGCTGCAGATAGGCCTCGTCAACCTTGGGGCCGATCTTGCGGCCTTGGTACAAACCCAGCTCGGATACCAGCGGCCACGCCTGACGGTAGTCTCCCACCACGGCGACCGCGCTGCGGATCTGATCCAGCGGTTCGAGCAGATTGCGTCCCGTCGGGTCGCTGCTGCCGTCGATTTTGTGCGTGCTGAATTCGCGGCTCTTGTCCAGCACCGACATCGCCATTTGCCGGTTGACACCGTGGTAGTGATACCAGCCGCCCGCCAGCAACAGGCTGCCCAAGGCCGCGACGCCAAAGCCAACCATCAGCGTGCGGCGCTTGTCGGCCATCACCTTCAGGTTGTCGCCGGCCAAGCCGGCCTCGGGGTAGATGATGCGCTGGAACACTTGCTGTGCGAAGTACACCGCCGAGCGGCCGCTGGGCTTCACATTGGTGGCGGGGGGCGTCAGGCTGTAGGACGCCGCCGCCGCGCTGATGAACGCGTCGCACAACAGGCCTTGCTGATACACCGACGAAAAATACACGCCACGCGGCAAGGCGGGCGTGATGTAGCGGTCGCTGCCCAGCACGTCTTCCAGGAAGCCCAGCAGCACCGGCCGCATGCCCGCGAGCTGCCGGACCAGCGAGAACAGCGCTTCTCGGGCTTCCATGTTGGCTGCCTCGGCCATGGCGTCGAAGATCTGTTCGTTCAGATGCTGGATGAAGCCGTCATAGCGTCCGGCCAGTTCATCAAGCCAGGCATCGTAGTCATGCACGGAATCCAGCGTGAACGTAAAGCCGAAAATGTCTTCGCGCACGGTGCGCGGCAGCCGCGCGAAGAAGGGCTCGAAGCCATTGAGCAGATCGAATTTGCTCAGCACCACGTACAGCGGCGGGCGCGTCCCCAAATGGCGGCTCAGTTCGGACAAGCGCGTGCGCAGCAGAATCGCCAACGCCTTGCGGTCGCTGGCTTTCTGGTTCAGCAGCGTCACCAGATCCACCATCAACACCACGCCGTTGAGCGGGCGGCGGCTGCGGTTGCGGCTCAGCCAATCGACCAGCCCAACCCACAGGCGCGCGTGCGCGCCGATAGGCAGAGCCACCCGCGAGGTGGCACGGGCGGGTGCCGCGTCGGCGGTGGAGTCTGGCGGCGAGCTGCGGACCGGATCGGGCGTGGCCGCCGAGCTTGGGCCGGGGTCAGGCCCGGCTGCGGTTTGGGCCAGGGGCTCCGGTGCAGACGCGGCTTCGATCTGGCTGATCAGTTCGCCCGGCGGGTCGATCAGCACGGCCTCGTCGCCCATCCACCAGTCGATGTCGTACGCCAGGTCCGGGTCGGTGAACGCGCGCCTGGCGCCAGCCTTGACCTCGTTACTGAGCGAGAAGCTTTGGCTGGAGCGGTTGATGAAGCTCGTCTTGCCGGTGTTTTCCTGGCCCAGCACCAAGTACCACGGAAGTTGGTACAACGCGTTGCGGCCCTTCAAGTTGCTGCGCAACACATGCAGGCTTTGGTCCAGCGCGCGGTCCTGCGCCTGCACAAAGCGCAGCACCGGATCTTCTTCGCGCTGCTCGGCCGCGCCGCGTTCGGCTTCCAGGCGGCGGTTGCGGCGGCGAAGCGTCCAGACCCAGGCCAGCACCGGCAGCATCAGAACGACGAGCGTGCACAGGACGCGCATGGACAGATCCGCCAAGGGCTGGTGATTGCGCCATGTCCAGTGCGGACCCAGCCACCAAATGCCGATCAGCACGAAGGTGATCGCCAATGCGGCCAGCACGGGCATCGCGCTCTTGAAATGGCTCGCTACCGGCAGACCGTAGCGCTTGAGGTACGACCACACATTCTTCATCGGGAGACTCCTTCCTTAGCTCTTGCGGTCCGCCTCGGCGGGCGGACGCGCGGGCAGGTATTTATTCAACTGTTCGGACAACTCAGGCTCCCATTCGTGGGCGGGCAGTGTGTGCAGCGTGATGCCGACGTTCGTATATAGGGTGTCGGCCAGCCACGACAGGCCGCGCGCGGCCAGCAGGTCAGCCGCGATGACGGCCGCGTACGAGCGCTGGCGTGGCGATTCCGAATGGCCCTGCATGTCTTGCAAGCGGCGCAGCACGGTTTCCACGCCTTCGGTGTCCAGCTGCGCAACCAGCTCTTCGCGCAACGCGCCGAATTCCTGCAAGGGGCCGCTGGCCGCGCCTTCGGCGTCCGCACCGCTCAGCCACGCCAGCGTCTCGCTGTCCACAAAGGGGCGGCCGTCGTTGAAGCTCAGATCGACCAGCGACGGAATGCGGCGTACGAAGCGTTCCGTGGCCAGACGGATCGCCGTTGCCACGTCTTTCATTTCCAGCCGCGCCGCCATACCTGCCGCCAGAAAGCTGCCGCGTATCCAATAGGGCGAGGCGACGACGCTTTTCTCTACGCGCTGCAACAATGCGGGGTTGACGGCATTGCCCGCCAACGCCTCGCTGTAGCCGTCCGCGATGTCGGCCGGCACCGCCATGAGTTCCGTGCGCGTGCCATGTCGCGTGGGCGGTGCGGCATGCAGATGCGCCCAAAGCGCGAAGCGGCGCAGCTGGTAGCCGGTGGGGTCGTACGCATCCTGCTGGTTGACGAAGTCGGCCACCCCCAGCAGCGACCGCCGGTTCTCGCGTTCGTCACCCGGCTTCAAGCGGGTGTTGTCCGTGTTGAAGAACGCCTCGGTGATGGCCTGCCCGCCTTGTTGGCCAGCGCTTCGGGCGGGCGCGGGGCTTTCCGGAAACCGGGTTTGTTCGACGCGGCGCGAGAAGTGCGCCTCGAGCCCGGTCAGTTGCGCTTGATCCAGTTGGGCGGCAACGGCGCAGGCTTGCAGGCGGTCAAGCGCTTGTTGCGCCCGGGCGTGATCCGCCTTGCTGAAACTGGTGGCGGACAAGGCGTCCAACGCGCTGCGCAGACGCTCCGCCTGCACGGCCACCAGCCGGCGCTTGCCCAGATAGCCGGTGGGGCCGGGCTTGGGGTGTCCGGTCTCCCAATAGTGTTCGACCATGCCCGCCAATACATCCGCGGCCTCGGCCCAGCGTGGCCAGGAGGGGGCCTTCAGGCGCGCGGATATCAAATGGCCAGCGATGCGGAAGTGCTTGCATTGCGTGCTCAGGTATTGGCGCGACGCTTCATCCACGTACAGCCAGTCCAGCCGCGCTTCCTGCAAGCCGCCCAGCTTGATCATTTCGTGGTCGATCGCCTGAAAAGTTTCGTCTTCGGGATCAAAGTGGCCCGCCGGATGGCGCGCGTCCAACGGGGCCAGCAACGCGTCGAGTGCAAGAGGGGCGTAGTCCGTCACCAGTGACATGCCTCGCGCTGGCGGGACAGCAGGGCCTGCAAGCCGGTGGCGTTGAACGTCAGGCCATTCAGCGGGGCGTAGTCGCTTTCCACCCGCAACTGCGCGCCCGCCACGAAGGGGCGCAACTGTTCAATGGCCACCAGGCCCCGGCCCGCATCCACGACGTTGCCTTCATCCAGTACGCGCCATCGCCGGGCGGCGGACAGCGGGCGTTCATCGATGTGAAGACGGATGCTGATTTGATTGCGTTCGAACGGCTGCTCGGCCACCAGTTGCAGGCGCGAGATGTTGGACAGGCAACTGATCGCCAGATACGTGGGTGGGCCGGCGGCTTGCGCGGGCGCGGAGATCATCACCCGGTGTTGTCCCGCGTGCTCGTCTTGCGTGTGAGACAGCAGAAAGGCGGTGTCGCCGGCTTGCCGGGCGGCTTCGTTCATGCGGACAAGATCGGACGCCAGGGTGGGCGCCGGCAAAAAGGGCGGCGGCTGCTCGGCGGCGACGGGCGGTGCGCTGTCGAGGGCGGGCGCCGGCGCATCTGGCAGCAGGCTCGCCGGACCCATCGGCGCGGGGTCGATTGACACGGTGCGCGCGGGGCGCTCAACCGGGCGGGGTGGCGTGCCCGCCAGCGCGTCAAAGCAGGCCAGCCGTTCAATGGCCGAGATGATCTGCGTGCAGGCGGCGGCGTCGGGGCCGGACACGGACACCGCGTGGCTGGCCAATGGCGCCAGCAACAACAGGGGCAGAAGGGTGAAACGCTTCATAAGGGGTGGTCCTCCCGGTCCAGATTCCAGGCCTGGCAGCGGCGTGCCAGCGTGCGTTTAGGGATACCCAGGCTCTGCGCGGCGCGGCTGCGAGACCCATTGACTTGGCGCAGCCGGGCTTTGATCACCAGGCTTTGGAACGTGTCCAGCGCCTGGGGCAGGTTGTCGGTATGCAGCAGCCCTTGCAGCATCGCGCTGCCCGGATCGGCAAGCGGCGTGGCGTCCAGGTCCGGTTGCGACAAGTCCAGCATGCCGGCACTGATGCGTTGCCCGGGGGGCGTGCGTTCTGCCGCCACCAGCACCACGCTGCGCAACTGGCGCACGTTGCCGGGCAAGGGCTGTGCCGCCAACATCGCCAGCGCGTCTGGCGTGATGCCCGCAACGCGCGACTGGCGTTCACGGTTGTGCTGCAACACCGTGTGAAAGGCCAGCGCGGGAATGTCCTCGGGGCGGTCGCGCAGCGCGGGCAACGCCAGCGTCAGTTGCCGGATGCGGAAGTACAGGTCTTCCCGGAAATGCCCATCGCGCACCCGTTGGGGCAGCGGCTGATGGGTCGCGCAGATCAGGCGGAAGTCGGAACTCAGTTCACGCGTGGCGCCCAATGGCCGATATTTCTTTTCGTTCAACAGACGCAGCAGGGTGCCTTGCAGCGCCAAGGGCATGTCGCCGATTTCGTCCAGGAACAGCGTGCCGCCATCGGCTTCGGCAACCAGCCCGGATCTGGCCTGCAAGGCGCCCGTAAAGGCGCCGCGCACATTGCCGAACAGCTCCGCTTCAATCAGCTCCTTTGGGATGGCGGCGCAATTGACGGGCACGAACTTGCCTCGGCGCGGCGAGGCTTGATGAATCAGCCACGCGGCATGGTCTTTGCCCGCGCCGGTTTCGCCGGTCAGCAGGACGGCCAGCGCGGAATCCGCAAAGCGCAGCATGTCTTCGCGCATACGCCGGGCCGCGGGGCTGACGCCGATGAACTCGGCCGCCAGCAGGCGCGCAGCGCGCATCCGGCTTTGTTCGACGGCCGGCTCTGCGTGCTGGCTGCGTTGGTAGCGCGCATCATCGGCCACGTTGGCCTGCCGATGCAGACGCGCGTAAAGGGATTCGTGGGCCGCAAGCAGCGCGCGCCAGAGGGAATCATCGCGCCACGCCGACAGCACCGCGGGCGGCCCGGCCAGCGCCAGTACGGTCAAGGGCTGGCGGCGCTCGTCGCGCAGCGGAATCGCCAGCAACCCGAATTGCGCACCCAGTTCATCGCGTAGCCGTTCATAGCCCGTGCCCACATCGACCAGCCCGGACATCTGATCGATCAGACAAGACTTTGCACTGGTCATGGTGTAGACGAGGGGGTCGTCAAGCGCGTCCATGCTGATGTCGGGAAGGGGATTGGCCGCCGACCCCGCCTGCACAAGCGGAAACAGCCGGTCTCCTGTGGCGTCTCGCGCGTACAGGCATGCGCCGGCCATGCCCGGCACGTTCAGGCACGCGTCGAGGAACACGCGTGACAGCGCGTCCACGCGTGAAGCCATGGCCATGTCCCGGGCGATGTCCGCCACGCTTTGCGCATCCATCGCGGACCTTTAATCCAGCGTGGCGGCGAAGCCGCCTTGCGACCATTCCAGCCGGGCGCTGCCAAAGGCGAGCCCGGCGGCCAACTGTTGCAGCACCGCCAGCGAAAGGGGCGGCAAGAGTTCGCCGTCGATGGTGGCGTCCAGCAGACGCGCGCCGTTCTCGTGGCGCGCGCAACGGCCACGCAGTTCATCGCGCGCGCTGGCGCTGAGGTGCAGCGTGGCGTTGTAGCGCGTCGCGAATTGGACGCGCAAACGTTCCAGCCGGCTTTGGATGATCCGGTCCAGCACACTTTCGTCCAGATACCGGTATGGCACCACTTGCATGCGCGCAAGCAGCGCCGGTTTGAAGAAAGCGGCCAGCCGGATGCGCAGCGCGTCTTCGGACAGATCGGCCAGATCGCCGTCTTGTTGGTCGAATCCGAGGTTGGAAGTCAAGAAGAACAGGACGTTCTTGCAATCAATCTGGCGCCCTTCGCCGTCAGCCAGTTCGCCCTTGTCGAAGGCCTGGTAGAACAGGCTCATGACTTCGGGGTGGGCCTTCTCGACTTCGTCCAGCAACACCACCGAATAGGGCTGCCGCCGGATCGCCTCGGTCAGCACGCCGCCTTCGCCGTATCCGACATAGCCGGGCGGCGCACCCAGCAGGCGCGACACCGTATGCCGCTCCCGGAATTCGGACATGTTGATCGTGGTCAGGAACTGCCTGCCGCCAAATAGTTCGTCGGCCACCGCCAACGCGGTTTCGGTCTTGCCAACGCCGCTGGGGCCGACGAGCAGGAACGCGCCCAGGGGCGTGCCGGGGCGGCGCAAGTCGGCCATGGCCGTCAGCAGATGCTTGTGCAAGCGATCAATGGCGCCGTCCTGGCCCTTGATACGTTCACCCAGTACGGCAGGCAACCGGGCCAGGCGTTCTATCTGGCCACGATTGAGCGTGGTGGCGGGAATGCCGGTCCAGTCGGAAATGACCTGGGCGATCTGCGCGTGGCCGACATCGGCATGCAACAACGCGCCATCGCGTTGGAGCGCGGTCAGCGCCGCCACCTGTTGGCGCAATTCGTCGGAGGCAGGGTGGCCCGGCGAATCCGGGTCGTCGTCATCCAGCGCGCCGCGCAAGCGCAAGATGTCATCGACCAGCGCCTTCTGCTGTTCCCACGCCTGTTGCAGCTGTGTGATGCGGCCGGCAACCGCGGCGGCATCGGCCTCGAGTTCGGCCAGACGGCGCGGCGCGGCGTCGCGGCCGGCGCGAGCATCGCGATGCAACTGCTGGAGCTCGGCTGCGATTTGCAATTGTTCATGTTCCATCGCCGTGAGCCGGCGCGGAGGCTCTGCCAACGCCGTCGCCACGCGGGCGCTGGCGGTGTCCAGCACATCAATGGCCTTGTCGGGCAATTGCCGGCCCGACAGGTAGCGTGCTGACAACGTCACGGCCGCCTGCAAGGCGTCGTCGCCGATGTAGACACGATGCGCCTGTTCGTAAATGCGGCGCAAGCCACGCAAGATGTGAACCGCCTGTTCCTGGCTGGGTTCGTCCAGCTTCACCAGCTGGAATCGTCGCGTCAGGGCCGGGTCTTTCTCGAAGTACTTTTTGTATTCGGTCCAGGTCGTGGCCGCGATGGTGCGCAATTCGCCGCGCGCAAGCGCGGGCTTGAGCAAGTTGGCGGCGTCGCTGCCGCCGGCGGCATTGCCCGCGCCAATCAGCGTATGCGCCTCGTCGATGAACAGGATGATGCGCTGGGCCGATGCCTTGACCTCGTCAAGCACGGCCTTCAGGCGCTTTTCAAATTCGCCCTTGACCGACGCGCCCGCCTGCAACGCGCCCAGGTCCAGCCCCCATAGCGACACATGACGCAAGGGCGCCGGCACACGTTCTTGCACGATGCGCAGCGCCAGGCCCTCGACCACGGCGCTCTTGCCGACGCCCGCGTCGCCCACCACGATGGGGTTGTTTTTGCGGCGGCGTGACAGGATGTCGATCATCTGGTCGATCTCGGCATCGCGGCACAGCACGGGATCAATCTTGCCGGCACGCGCCTGTGCGGTGAAGTCGTGCCCATACTTCGCCAGCGCGCTGTCGGACGACACCGATGATGCGTGAATCGCGTCGGCATTGCCTCCCGCGGGTTCACCGGCCGGTGATTCGCAGGAGTGTTGAAACACGCTGCTGAATTCTTTGCGCAAGGCCTCACGGTTGATGTGTTCGAACAGCGTGATGGCGGAAAGGGGAAGATAGCGCCCCGGATTCAGCAGCGCGGCCAGCGTCAGGCTGCCCCCGCGCAACTGTGTATGGCCGAGCTCCAGCGACGCCAGCAGCCACGCTTCCTGTAGCCACTCGATCAGCAGCGGCGAGAACGTGGGGTATTGGCCCGGCGTTTCACTGCGATAAGGGCTGGCGTTAGCCAGCGCCTGGCGGACCGAATCCGGGTCGAGTTCGGCGTGCTTGATCAGCATGCGCATATCCGACAAGGGCTGGTCGACCAGCTTGAACAGCACGTGCGCCACGGTGATCTCGGCGCAATGCTGGCTGATGCACAGACTGGCGGCTTCTTCCAGGGCCTGGCGGCTGATCGGATTCAAGCGTTCGATCAGGGCGGAGAGGTCAATTCTGATCATGGTGTCACACGCGTTCGAGGAATCCACAACGAGACCACGCCACTCAAATTAATTCCATAGGAGGACTATGAAACCGCGCCCGGAACGCGCTCACCGTGTCAAAGATGTCTCACTTGGCGCACGTGCTCAAGCACATTTAGTAGTCGTCCTATTGCGACTCATCCTTCAGCCCTCTTAGCATCAGCCCACTGGTTCGAGGCCGCCAAAAACGGCTTCCCAAACTCTCCAAAGGAGCTTGTCATGGCGAAGAAATCGGTGTCCGTCGCCCCGCCGGAACGGATCAACATCAAGTACGTGCCCGCCACGGGCGACCAGCAGGCTGAGATCGAGCTTCCCCTGAAATTGCTGATCACGGGCGACTTCAAGGGGCACGGCGAAGAGACGGCGCTGGAGGAGCGGCCGGTGGTGCGCATCGACAAAGACAACTTCGACGATGTCATCGCGGAAGCCGGCATCGCCTTGACGATGCAAGTGCCGTCTCGGCTGGGTGAAGCAGGCCAGGAAGACGACACCTTGAATGTGTCGCTGGACTTCAAACGCATGCGTGATTTTTCGCCGGACGCCATTGCGCGGCAGGTGCCGGAATTGAACAAGCTGCTGGAATTGCGTGAAGCGCTTGTCGCGCTGAAAGGCCCCCTGGGCAACGTGCCGGCGTTTCGCAAGCAGCTTCAGACCTTGCTTGCCGACGACAAGGCGCGCACCGCGCTGGCCAAGGAACTGAATCTGGTCCTGGAAAAGCCGGCCGCCTGAGCCTGCCGTTTCGCTGCAACGCCAACCCGAAAAAAAAGGATACGAGCATGAAGGCTCAAGCTGCCGCCAAGTCAGAAGACAACCCGTCGATCGGCCTGTTGGACCAGATCATGGCCCAAACCCGCATCGAACCCAGCCACGAAGGTTATGCCGTTGCCGAACGCGGCGTCGCGGCGTTCATTTCAGAAATACTGAAAACACAGGAACGCGAGCAGCCCGTCAACAAGCAGCTGGTGGACCAGATGATCGCGCAGATCGACCGCAAGCTTGGCTTGCAGATGGACGCCATCTTGCACCAGCCGCCGCTGCAAGCGCTGGAGTCAGCATGGCGCGGGCTGAAGCTGCTGGTAGACCGCACCGACTTCCGCGAGAACATCAAGATCGAAATCCTTCACGTCACGAAGGAAGAGATGCTGGAAGACTTCGAAAGCGCGGGCGACATCACGCGCAGCGGTCTGTACAAGCACGTTTACACCGCGGGCTATGGCCAATTCGGCGGCGAGCCGGTGGCCAGCATCGTCAGCAACTACACGTTCGGCCCGTCGTCGCCCGACATCAAACTGCTGAGCTATGTGGCGTCTGTGGGCGCCATGGCGCATGCGCCGTTCCTGGGCGCGGCGGGCGCCGAGTTCCTGAACATCGACGGCTTTCAGGAACTGCCCAATCTGAAGGAAGTGCGCGACATCTTCGAAGGCCCCCGCTTCACGAAATGGCGCGGCTTGCGCGAGTCCGAAGACGCGCGCTATCTGGGCCTGACGATGCCGCGCTTCCTGCTGCGCCAGCCCTACGATCCGCTGGAAAACCCCACCAGCAGTTTCGTCTACCGCGAAACCATCGACGGTCAGCACGACAACTACCTGTGGGGCAATACGTCGTACCTGCTTGCCAGCCGCATCACCGACAGCTTCGCCAAGTACCGCTGGTGCCCCAACATCATTGGCCCGCTGTCCGGCGGCGCGGTGGACGATCTGCCGGTCCACCTGTACGAATCGCTGGGTCAGCTGCAAGCGAAGATCCCCACCGAAGTGCTGGTGTCCGACCGCAAGGAATTCGAGCTGGCCGAAGAAGGGTTCATTGCGCTGACGATGCGCAAAGACAGCGACAACGCCGCGTTTTTCTCGGCGAACTCGGTGCAAAAGCCGAAGCTGTTCCAGAAGACGCCCGAAGGTCAGGCCGCACAGACGAACTTCAAGCTGGGTACACAATTGCCCTACATGTTCATCGTCAACCGTCTGGCGCACTACATCAAGGTGCTGCAGCGCGAGCAGATCGGCAGCTGGAAGGAACGCCAGGATCTCGAACGCGAATTGAACACGTGGCTCAAGCAGTACATCGCGGATCAGGAAAGCCCGTCGGCGGATGTGCGCAGCCGCCGCCCGTTGCGCGCCGCGCAGGTGCAGGTGCAAGACGTCAGCGGTAACCCCGGCTGGTATCAGGTGTCGCTCGCCGTGCGTCCGCACTTCAAGTACATGGGCGCCAACTTCGAACTGTCGTTGGTCGGCCGTTTGGACAAGGAATAAGGAGGCGCTCCGCATGCCGAGGTCGCGGGGACAGGGCAGTTTGTTCGAACGGCTGGTGCCCGACGCCTTGCCTCGGCGCAGCCGCTCCCGGCAAGAGCTGGCCGCCGAGCGCGTCCTTGCCATCAAGCGGCATCTGGAACGCATCCTCAACAGCCGCCGGGGCTGCTCAATGAGCAGCCCCGGGCTGGGCTTGCAAGACTTCAACGACGCGTCGATGGGCAGCGCCGACTTGCTGTTGCAGGTCAGCCAGGACATCCGGGCCTCGGTCGCGGCTTACGAACCCCGCGTCAAGGTGATGAGCGTGCGATCGCGGCCCGATCCTGCCCAGCCGCTCAGCCTGAACTTCAGGCTGGATTGTCTGGTGCCTATCTTCAATAAGGAAGAGCAGGTGGAGATCGATCTGGTGATTCACCATCAGGACGGCTATACGCGGATCGTTTGATCCCTGTGGGCCACGGAGGCAGGAAAACATGCCGTTGCGAGGAAAATTCCGCGAGGAGATCGACTATCTGCGCAGGCTCGGACGCGAGTTCGCGCGCGACAACCCGCAGCTGTCGCAATTCCTGGGGGACGAGGCTGCCGACCCGGATGTCGAGCGGCTGCTGGAAGGGTTTGCGTTTCTGACGGCCAAGCTGCGCCTGAAGATTGAAGACGACCTGCCCGAACTCACCCATTCGTTATTGCAGCTGCTGTGGCCCAACTACTTACGGCCCTTGCCCAGCGCGACGATCATGCGGTTCGACCCGGTGGAACGCGCCATCACAACGCGTCAAGTCATCCCGAAGGGCACGCGCGTGTTGTCGCGCCCCGTGGACGGCACGCGTTGCCAGTTCCGGATCAGCACGGATGTGGTGATTTATCCGCTGCATATCGTTGACGTCAGCGATGCCCACACGCGCGAGAAATCCATCCTGCGCGTGGATCTTGAACCCATCGCTGGCAACGCCATCGATACGTTTGACTGTGACAAGCTTGATTTCCACCTGAGCGGCGACGACACCACCGCGTTGACGATGTACCTGTGGCTGTCTCGCTATCTGGGCGAAATCCGGCTGGAGATCGGCGGCCAAACGCGAACGCTGTCCGCCAGGCAGGTGACGTTTCCCGGGTTCTCGCCCGAAGAGTCTTTATTGCCGTATCCCAAGAACGTGTTCGATGGCTATCGGATTCTTCAGGAATATTTCATTTTCCCGAGGCGGTTTCTGTTCTTCAGCTTGGCTGGCCTGCGCGCGCTATGGCCCGAAGGCACCACGCAGCGCGTGCGCTTCGAATTCCATTTCAACCGGCCCATGCCGGTTGACATCCGGCTGCGCCCAAACGACTTGTCCTTGTATTGCGCGCCCGCCGTCAACCTGTTCGAGCAAGACGCCGAACCCATCAACTTGAACGGACGGGCGGTAGATCAGCGGCTGATGCCGGGCGGGCAAGACCCCGGCGCCTACGAGATCTTCAGTATTGACGATGTCACCGGCTGGCAGCGGGTGGCGGACGGACAGCGCGGGCGCTTTCTGCGCACGTTTTATCCCTTTGAATCCCTGCAACACGAAATCGAACATGCGCAGGGACGCAGCGCGCTGTACTACCGCAGCCGGATCGAGAACGCGATGAGCGAAGAAGGCGTTGTGCACCGCATTGCCTTCATCCGGGGCGACGAAACCGATTACATCGACGAGGATGAAACCGTGTCGTTAGCACTGACCTGCACCAACCGCGATTTGCCGCTGGCGCTCGGCGTGGGCGACATCTGTGTGCAGACCCAGACGACGCCCACCTTCGCCACCTACACCAACATCACCCGGCCCACCCCGCCTTACCGGCCCGTGCTGGACGGCGCGCTGCAGTGGACGCTGATCTCGAATCTGTCGCTGAACTACCTGTCGTTGCTGTCGACCGAACCCTTGAAGGCCGTGCTGCGCGCCTACGACTTTGCGGCGCTGCATGACATTCAGCACGCGCGCGCCGGCAGCAAGCGCCTGGACGGCATCGGCGATGCCGTGACGCAGCCGGCCGATCTATTGATGAAGGGCCTGCCCATACGCGGGCTGAAAACGCGTTTGAAGCTCGACCCTGCCGCGTTCCTGTGTGAAGGAGACCTCTACCTGTTCGGCACGGTGCTAAGCCATTTCTTTGCGCTGTACGCAAGCATCAATTCCTTTCACCTGCTGGAAGCCACCAACACCGGCAATAACGAGCACTACGAATGGCCATTGCAGACCGGAAAACAACCGCTGATCTAGCGGACCTTCTGCTGGCCAGTGCGAAGAACTATGACTTCTTCAGGTTGCTTGAGCAACTACACGGCCTGCATGAAGATGACCTGGAATCCCGGGACACCCACGAGCCCGAGCGTCAGCGTGTCCGCCTGAGCAGCTATGCGGGGCTGGGGTTTCCGGCGTCGGATGTGGCGGTGGCCGAACGCATGCCTGAAGGCGCCCGCAGCCACTATCACGTGCAGGCCACGTTCTTCGGCATGCATGGCCCGGACTCGCCCCTGCCGGGCTACTACCTGGACCGGCTGGCATACGAATACGGCCAAGGCGTCGGCATTCGCCCCGCGTTCCTGGATTTCTTCAACCATCGCCTGCTGACGCTGCTGCATCAAGCCTGGCGCAAATACCGCTACTACGTGCGCTTTCGCCGCGAGGCGCACGATCGCTTCTCGCGTTATGTGTTCGCCATGGTGGGCTTGGGTGACGTTGAGCTGCGCGGCGTGACGCCGATTCCCTGGAGCCGCCTGCTGAGCTACGCGGGCGTGATCGCCAGCCGCAGCCGTTCACCGCAGGTGGTGGCGGGCATCGTTTCGCATTGCTTCGACTTGAAGCAGGTGCAAGTGCGCGAGTTCGAGCTGCGCTACATGCATGTGGCCGAGCCGCAGCGCTTGGGGCTGGGGCGGCGCAATGGTGTCCTGGGCGACAGCTTTGTCATCGGCAGCCGCGTCCGCACCCGCTACAGCAAGTTTTCGATTGTTATTTCCAACCTGGATCAATCGCGTTTCCGGGAGTTCCTGCCTAGCGGCGAGAACTTCGAACGCTTGCGCAAGCTGATCGATTTTCTGCTGCGCGACCCCGCGGCCTATGACCTTGAACTGGGGTTACGGCATGACCAGGTGCCGCCGTTCAATCTGGGGCGCGACACCGGGGCGCATCTGGGCTGGACAAGCTTCGTCCAGCACACGGCGGCGCGCCGGCCGTTCATCGTTCGCATAAAGGCCCGTCTATGAAACCCGAATCGCTTCCGAGCCGGCTGGCGCTTGTGGTCGCCAACCCCGAACACCTGCAACATGGCTGCACGCCCCGGCACGGCTTTGACGCCGCAGGCGGAACCATTGGCGGCGAGGGCGCCGATTGGGCGCTGACCGACCAGGCGGGCCGCATCGAGCGCATCCACTGCGAAATCCGCTATGAAGACGCCGCGTTCTGCATCGTTGACCGCAGCGGGAAAACGCGCGTCAACGATGCCAACGAGCCACTGGGCGCCCTGGTGATGGCGAAGTTGCGGGATGGCGACGTCTTGCACATCGGCCCTTACCGTGTCGCCGTGCATTTGCACGATCCCCATCAAGAGCTGCTGGAGCCGGGGCGGCATCTGGCGCAATACGGGGTTGGCGAATTGTTAAGCAACGCGGCGGACGGCCATGACGGCTTGCCGACTGGCGCCTATGTCTTTGAAACCGAGCACGTGTCGGCCCCCCTGGATGCCACCTATCAGGCCCTGAGCGCGCCGCACGACGCTCGCGCGGACACCGACCCCTTGCGTGCCTTGGACGCGGCCGAGCGCACAAGCGAACTCCCGCCTGTCGTGATGGACCCTTGGGATGTGCGCCGCGGCGCCGCCTTGGCCCCGACCCAGGCTGATCTTGCCTCGACCCGGTTTGAAGCCGTGACCGGAACGCCCCTGCCATTTCCTGGAGATTCCCGTATGCCGAAGTCACATGACCGACCCGATGTCCACAGCGGAACCCACAGCGGAACCCGCACTGGGTCCCCCTATCGATTACGCAACCGGCAGGCCATGGCGGGAGACCCCACCGACGCTGTGGATGCATTGATGCAAGGCCTGGACGTTCCGTTGGGGCCGCTTGACCCGCAAGCGGGGCAGGCGCTGCTGTTGGAAGCCGGCCAGGCGCTGAATGCGGCCATCAAGGGCATCGCCGGGTTGTATGCGGACCAGGCGGGTTCGGCTGCGCCGCGCAAATTGCTGGGACGCAGCTTGCAGCCCATTGAAGACAACCCGCTGCGCCTGGGCCAAAGCTACGCCGACACCGTGCGGGCAATGTTCGCCGCCAATCGCAGTGTGGTGCACCTGTCTCCCAAAGACGCGGTCGACGAAAGCCTGGCGCAGTTGCGCACGCATCACGACGCGGTCACACAGGCGATCGAAGCGGGTCTTCAAGCGTTGTTACGCGCCTTTGCGCCGTCGGTGCTGATGCAGCGCTTTCGGCGCTACCGCCCTGATCAAGATGCGCCCGCCGCCGACGATTGGGCATGGGGCATGTATACGCACTACTACGACGAGTTGGCGTCAGCACGTCAACGAGGGTTCGAGAAGCTGTTCTGGGAAGTGTTTGAACAAGCCTATGACCGGGCATTGCGGGTGGAGGCCGAATGAAGCGGATGGTTCCTGCCTTGCTGGCGACAACGCTGCTGGCGGCGTGTGGCACGGTTGCCGATGTGGTGACGAAGACAGGGATGGTGCTGATGGACCCGTCCATCCAGATCGGGCCACCCGACGAACAGCTGTCGCTCATCGGGCTCAGCCTGTACGCGGCGGCAGACGTCAATCCTAACCCGGCCAGCATGCCCGATGAAGAACCCGAAGCCGCTGCGCCGCCGTCCAACCGGGAAGCGGGGCCTTACGAGGTCAAGCTCAATAGCGGGAATCGCGAAGAGCTGATCGAGCATCTGCGCGGATTGCTGGACGAACTGGAAGAGGGCCGGCCTTCGTTGCATCCGTTGCGGCGGGTGGACACCGGCCCATCGACGATCCAGCGCATGCAGGGTGAAACCGCCGCAGAACCTGGCGCGGCGGATGCCGTGGCGAAGCTGGACCTGTTGCTGGCGATAGGCGTGTCAGAGCACTTCGTGCCGGGCCGGCAGTTTGGCGCAGGCAAGCAGGTAATCGAGCAGGGGTTCTCGGGGGTGCCGCTGCCGCTGGGCGGCTTGGCCGCGCCAGGACCGAGAGGCATGGGCGGGTCAGAAAGTCTTGGCGGGCAGGGCGGGTTGGACCTGTCCAGCGCGTCCAACGAGTTCAGCGGGGCCGGCGAGTCCGGCGAGGCCGCCGGGCTGGGCTTGGGGCAGTACAGCCGCGCGCACAGCCTCCCAACCATGGAACCCACGCCCGCGCCGCGCGGCGCGCCCACCCCGATTGCGTTCAAGGTGCTTCAACTGAAAGACGATTCCCTGCTGCTGAACGCCGACCCGGACCAGCTGGCCAAGGATTTGAAGAAGGCGCTGGGCAGCACCTATGTGGTTGAAGACGATTACGTGCTGCAACCCGGCCAGTTCAAGTTCATTGACTTCGCCCGGATCGAACCCGCCACCCGCTATGTGGCGATCATCGCCGACTTCCATGATCCGAATGGTGCAGTCTGGAAGCACGCATTCCGGCTGGAGCCCACGGGCCGGCGCTACGCCTTGCTGATGACGCTGCATGGCAACCGCGTGGCCATCACCGATGAAAGCTACCGTCCGCCGCAACCGAGATCCCAACCATGACCTCCCGCAATCCCGTTATCTGGAGTGAAGGGCTGTTCGTCAAGCCCCAGCACTTCCAGCAGCAGACCCGCGCGCTTGAACACCATGCCAACCAACGCATCGCGGGCGTCAGTGAGCATCTCTATGGCTTGAGCGAGCTGGAGCTGAACCAGGAATACCTGAGCTTTGGCAAGATCGCCATCGTGCGCGCGCGCGGCGTCATGCCTGATGGCACGGTGTTCGACATCCCGAACGATCAGCCACCACCGACACCACTGGCGGTGACCGATACCTCATCCGTCAATCAGACCGTCTACCTGACCTTGCCGCTGCGCTCGGACGGCGTGCTGGAAGTGCAATGGCCAGACACCTACGCCAATGCGCGCTACGTGACGCGTAGCGAAGAGGTGCGCGACACGCATAGCCACGAAGGCGATTACGTGTCGATGGATCTGGCCGCCCCGAACTTGCAGCTGACGCTCGAGCGTGAAGACCGCAGCGCATTTACCGGCGTGGCGTTGTGCCGGCTGCTGGACCGTCGGCCTGACGGCAGCCTGCTGCTGGACGACGCGTTCTACCCCACGGGCATGTCCATCAATGCGATCCCGCCGTTGAAACGCTACTTGGGGGAAATCGCCGGCCTGATGCGGGAACGCGCGAAGAACATTGCCGAACGCATCGGCTCGCCCGGGCAGGCCGGCGTGGCGGACGTAACGGACTTCAATCTGCTGCTGGCGTTGAACCGGCTGCATCCGTGGTTTCTGCACTTGTCGCGCCTGCGCCATCTGCACCCCGAGCAGCTCTACATCGCGTTTAGCCAGGCCTGCGGCGAACTGGTCACATTCACCGACGAAGGGCGGCTGCCGCAGGAATATCCGGCCTATCGGCACGACGATTCCCGCCAATCGTTCCGCATGCTTGAGGACACCTTGCGGCGCACGCTCAGCACCGTGTTGCAGCCGCGCGCCGTGTCGCTGCCGATCGAACGCCAGCAGTACGGCGTGCTGACCGCGGCGGTGCACGACCGCAGCCTGTACGCAGACGCGGATTTCGTTCTGGCCGTGCGCGCCCGCATGCCGCTTGACCGGTTGCGTCAGCAGTTCATGCAGCAGGCCAAGGTGGCCTCGATGGAAAAGCTGGGCGAGCTCGTCAGCCTGCAACTGCCCGGCATCCCGCTGCAGCCGCTGCCGGTCGCGCCGCGCCACCTGCCGTTCCATGCCGGCTTTACCTATTTCCAGTTCGACCGCAGCCATCCTTCGTGGCAGATGCTTCGGGATACGGCGGGCTTCGGCCTGCATATTGCCGGCGACTACCCCGAGCTGGAGCTGCAGCTGTGGGCCATCAGGAGCCAATGACATGAACACGACCTCTACCGCCGAGCGCGGCGAAGCCGAATTCCTGCGCACGAGCGTAACGGCAGCCGTCCACGACAAAGAACAGATCGGCTTCAACACCATTCAAAACCTCGATACGGACGAAGACCTGGCGTTTCAGCTTCGGGGCCATGGCTACAACCCGTTGGTGGATGCAGCCTTGCCACTCTTCGGCATGGTGATCCGCGTACGCAAGATGACCAACTACGAATCCATCGGCAAGCTGTATTCCACGGTGCGGGACCAGATATCCGCGCTGGACGAAGAAATCCGCCAGCACGGCTATGACAGCGCGACGCAATTGGCGTATCGATATGCGCTGTGTACGTTCATCGATGAAGCGGTGATGGGAACCGCATGGGGGTCCAACTCGATCTGGGCCGAGCGCTCGTTGCTGAGCGTCAACCATAGCGAGACCTGGGGAGGCGAGAAGTTCTTCACGGTGCTGTCGCGCATGATGATGGACCCCGCCCGATACCGCGACGTCCTGGAATTCAAATACCTGTGCCTGTGCCTGGGGTTCAAGGGCAAGTACGGGTTGCAGCACAACCAGAACGATGCGTTGCAGACCATCCTCGTCAAGCTTCACCGCATCTTGCGCGAGCTGCGCGGAGACACGCCAGAGTCGCTGACCGACGCCGACGCCAACATCGCATCGCGCCGCTATCGGGTGGGACGCCAATGGCCGTGGTGGACACCCTGGGCCAGCGCACTGGTCGTGCTCTCGGGGGTGTACGCCGCCTTTGCGCTGAACCTGGGAAGCACGACGGATGTCGTCCTGCATGCGTTGGACGGCATTTTGAAGAATTGAACAATTGGCAGGGTGGGGGACGGGTCATGACAGCCTTGCCCCCTCGAAGCGAGTACACTTGTCCGCCGTTTTGCTTTCAGCCCCAGAATTCTCCATGATTTCCTCCGCATGCGGCGTCGACTTCGGCACCTCCAACTCCACCGTAGGCTGGAGCCGCCCCGACCAGCGCGCGCTCCTCGCCCTGGAAGACGGCAAGACCACCTTGCCGTCGGCCATTTTTTTCCATGACGAAGACGCCGAGGTCAGCTATGGCCGCGCCGCCATTTCCGACTATCTGGCGGGCTACGACGGGCGCTTGATGCGGTCAATGAAAAGCCTGTTGGGCAGTTCGCTGATCGATGGGTCCACGGAAGTGCAAGGGCGTTCGATTCCGTTTCGTGTGCTGTTGACGCGCTTTATCGCCGAATTGAAGCGGCGCGCCGAAACCGCCGCTGGCCGGGATTTCACGCGGGCCGTGCTGGGCCGGCCGGTGTTCTTTGTGGATGACAACACCGCCGCCGACCAGACCGCGCAAGACACGCTGGGCGAAATTGCGCGTAGCGTCGGCTTCACCGATATTGAATTCCAGTTCGAGCCGCTGGCCGCCGCATTTGATTACGAGTCGCAAATTGACCGTGAAGAGCTTGTACTGGTCATCGACATCGGTGGCGGTACGTCGGACTTTTCTTTGATTCGTCTGGGACCGGACCGCGCCGGCAAGGCGGATCGCCGTGAAGACATCCTGGCCTATGGGGGTGTCCACATCGGCGGGGTGGACTTCGACAAGCAACTTAGCCTGGCGCACGTCATGCCCTTGCTGGGTCTGGGCAGCCAGCTGCGCAGCGGCAAGGATGTGCCGTCCACGCAGTACGGCAACCTGGCTTGCTGGCACACGATCAACCAGGCGTACACGCGCAAGGCCGCAGAGCACTTTGCGTACATCCGGGCTGAAGCCGGCGACCGCGAGAAGATCGATCTGCTGTTGAATCTGGTCAAGCAGCGCGCCGGCCACTGGGTGGCGGTGCAGGTGGAAGAGGCCAAGATCGCGTTGTCGGAAACGCCGTTGGCACGCATTGATTTGTCGCGCATCGCGCCGGAACTTGGGGTGGACGTGACGCGTCCGTCATTCGACGCTTGTGTGGGCCGGCTGATCGAAAAGGTCGAAACCACCGTGGGCGCGCTCCTGCGCGATGCGGGCGTGGCCACGGCCGACGTGGACACGGTGTTCTTCACCGGCGGCTCCAGCCGCGTGCCGCGCCTGCGCGAAACGGTGTCGGCACTGGTGCCGGGCGCGCGCAGCGTGGAAGGGGACCTGTTTGGCAGCATCGGCGCCGGTCTGGCGCTGGACGCCCGCCGCAAGTTCGACTGATCGGCCCAACGCCGAGGGTGGCGGGTGACGGAGCAAGCAGCATGCGGCAGGCAACAAGTAGCAGGCAGCAGGCAGCAGGTAGCAATTAGCACGCAGCAAGTGGCAAGCAGGGGGCAGCAGTTACCCAGCCAGGCAGATGGTAAGCTCCTTGGCTTGGTGCCCGCCGCGCTGCGCCGCGCGTTGTTTACGAATCCGACACGCCCTCATGACCCGCCCATCCGAACCCCATCTTGTTGAAACGCTGGTCACCAGCGAAGCCCCTTACGAGGGCAGTTTCCTGAAGATCCGCCGCGACACGGTCAGCCTGCCCAATGGCAACACGGCTACGCGCGAGTACGTCGTGCATCCCGGCGCGGTCGTGGTGATTCCCTTGCTGGACGACGGCCGGGTGTTGCTGGAGCGCCAGTTCCGCTACCCCATCGGGCGCGTCATGACGGAATTTCCGGCTGGCAAGCTCGACCCGGGCGAAGACCCGCTGGTGTGCGGCAAGCGCGAACTGCTTGAGGAAACCGGCTATACGGCCGATCAATGGGCGCATGCCGGGGCATTGCACCTGGCTATCGCTTACTCGACAGAAATCATCCATATCTTTTTCGCACGCGGCTTGCGCGCGGGGCCGCGCCAGCTGGACCAGGACGAATTCCTGGATGTGATCAGCGCCGACCCGGCCGAATTGCTGGCGGCTTGCAGCAAGGGCGAGGTCACCGACGCCAAGACCTTGACGTGCGTGCTGTGGATGCAGAACGTGCTGTCGGGCGCCTGGAAGCTGGACTGGCAGGACAACGCGGGCTGACGGCCGTCCGCGTCCACGTTCCGCTTATCTGATTTCGCCATGGCCGCTTTTCCCGTCCTGGTCCAGCCCGCCGGCCTGCGCTTTGACGCGGGTGAAGACACTTCCTTGCTGATGGCCGCGCAAGCGGCGGGCGTGAAGCTGCCGAGCTCATGCCGCAACGGCACCTGCCGGGCCTGCATGTGTTTGCTGCTGGAAGGGGCCGTGGACTATCTGATCGAATGGCCAGGCCTGTCGCGCGACGAAAAAGAAGAGGGCTGGATCTTGCCCTGCGTGGCGCGTGCGGTCTCGGCGCTTGAGATCCAGGCGCCGCTGGCCGCGCCAATCGAACCGGCGGTGACGCCGGCTGATCGGCCGCTGACGGGCGCTCGGCGCTAAGACGGCATTCAGCATCAAGCACGCATCCCGTACCAAGCGGCGATCTGTCGCCAAGCAGCAATCTTTTGCCATGCCGGCATCCAGCGCCACGGAGCTATCTAGCGCTCCTACGGCAACCGGCCGGCTCCCCTCCAAATGCCTAGCCCCGCCGGTAACAGGCCCGCCGCCATGCCGGCCGCCATGCCTATCACCATGCCCGCGAAGGGCGGCGCGGTCCAAGCAAGCGCCGCCATGGCACCCAGGCGGGCGCCCAGCACCATCCCGATCGCCATGAACACAGCGCAGAGCAACCGCCGGCCTGCCGCGGGCGAATGCGGCCAGGGCGCCAGCGCGGCCAGCATCATCGCCGCGCTGCTGGCGGGCATGAGGGTGGCGTGCCGCCATGCCATGTCCCACAGGCTTCCGGGCGCGCCGCACTCACTGGCGAGCAGCGCCGCAGGCGTCTGGCGGGTGTCAAGCCACAGGCCTAGCGCCATGGCCGCCAGACAGGCCAGCCACAGCGCCGTCATCGCGCGCGCCGGGCTATGCGCAGGCGTGGCAGGAGGCGGGCTTGGCGTCGTCGTACCGGTCATGGTGGCGCACCCAGTCGCCCAGGTTGAAGTGCGGGCCGTTTTCGTTGCGTCCCAGCGGCGCGAAGTCCAGATAGTTGTACGCGCCAACCAGCCGTTCCACGCCGCGCTCGAAGGCGGAATAGGTGTGGAAGATTTCGCCATCGGGGTCACGGAAAAACGCGCTGGCGCCTGAGCGTTCTTCGACACTGCCGTCGGCAAGTGGCACCGACGCGTGCATGTCGAAATTGAAATCGCAGCCCTCGGAAGACAGCCAGTCAAACCGCCAGCCCATGCGCCGCTTGAAGGCGTCCAGCTTGGCGGCTGGCGCGCGCGATACGGCTACGACGGACACATCGTGATGGCGCAGATGCGTGATGGCGCTGTCCAGGTGGTCGGCCAGAAACGAGCAGCCCACGCAGCCTTCTTCCCAGTCCGGGCCATACATGAAATGGTAGATGATCAGTTGGCTGTTGCCGCCAAACAGGTCGGCCAGGCCGAGCGGCGCGTGCGCGCTTTGAAATTGATACGCCTTGTTCACCAGAACCCAAGGCAGGTCCTGGCGTTCACGGGCCAGCGCGTCCTGGCTGCGGGTCAGCGCTTTCTCACGGCTGAGCAGGGTCTCGCGGGCGGCCTCCCATTGGGGGCGGGATACGACGGCGTGTTGGGTCTGCATGGTGCGGCTCCTTCTTGGATCGGGCCAATGCGGCCCGTGAACGGTAAGCGGCAAGCGGTGCGTAGAAAGTGCAGTCAGACTGCGCTTAAGTGAAGTCAGACTGCGCTTGCCAGATGGTCCGCCAGCCGGTCCATGGCGCCCGCCCAGCCGGTTTCATGGCCGTCACGGGTGGCTTGATCGACAAACGGGGTTTGCAGGAAGGCGAGGTTGGTGCCGCCCTGCGCAGGGGTCAATTCAAGGGTGATCAACGAGGTTTCGTCGGGGGTGTCGCGCCAGGCCCAGGTGAACACCAAGCGGCGCTGGGGCTCGACTTCGCGGTACACGCCGCTGGCGTAATGGGCTTGGCCGTCGTCGGTGACAAAGCCCACCTGGTAGGCGCCGCCCACCCGCACATCGGTTTCCGCCAGCAGCACGCGCTGGGTGCCGGCGGGGCCGAACCAGCGCATCAGCGCTTGCGGGTCCGTCCAGGCGCGCCAGACGCGCTCGGCGGACGCGGTGAAGCGGCGGGTGAGCCGGAGCTCAAGGGGGGCGTTGCCAGAGGTGCCGTGGGGGCTGGGGATGTCTTCGGGGCGTTGGGTGGCCATGGATGGATCTCCTCGTCGTGATACAGGAATCGGGCCAGTGAATCCAGTTGCCCATTCCAGAACTTCTCGTAGCGCGCCAGCCAGGTGGATGCGGCCTGCATGGGTTCGGGCGACAGCGTGCAACTGACGACCCGGCCGTCCTTGGCGCGGGCAATCAGCCCGGCGTCTTCCAGTACCCGCAAGTGCTTCAGGAAGGCGGGCAGGGACATGGCGTGAGGCCGGGCCAGGTCGCTGACCGATGCCGTGCCTTGTTCCAGATCGGCCAGTACCCGCCGCCGGGTGGCGTCGGCCAGGGCGGAAAAGATGCTGTCCAGCGTGTCGTCGTTTAAGTTAACCATAAGGTTAAGTATTGATCCGAAAAACTGCCGGCGTCAAGCCGGCAGCATTGGGAATTTCCCGAAGGGCTCAGTCGTGCCGGTGCATGGCCGACTGATGTTTGGTGTCGCGCATTGTTGCGTAGACCAGCAGAGACACAAAGATCACGCCGGCCAGGTAGTAGTAGAACCATTCTTCATGCCCTTGCTGCTTGAAGAACAGCGCGATGGCCGGGGCCGTGCCGCCGAAGATGGACACGGTCACGGCGTAAGGCACGGCCACGCCTGTTGCGCGGATGTTCGTGGGGAACAGTTCGGCCTTCACCACCGCGTTGATGGACGTGTAGCCCGCCGTGAACACCCACGCGCCGCAGATCAGCAGGAAGGCGATGAACGGCGAACGCGTATGCGACAAGGTCATCAGGATGGGCACGGTCAGCAGCGCGCCCGCCACGCCGAAGAAGATCAGGAGCGGCTTGCGGCCGACCTTGTCCGACAGCGCGCCATACAGCGGTTGCAGAATCAGCGCGAAGATGAGCGAGGCCGCGATGATGTAGGTGGTGGTGATGTCGGAAAAGCCCGACGTCTGGCGCACGAAGGTCTGCATGTACGTCGTGAACGTGTAGAAGGCTGCGGTGCCGCCCGCGGTCAGCCCGACGACGATGGCCACTTCACGCGGATACTTCATCAGGCCGCGCAGCGAACTCGTTTTCGGCTTGGTCTTCTGGGCTTCCTTGTACGAGTCGGTCTCGGGCATGTCGCGCCGCATCAGCGCGGTCACAATCGCCAGCATGGCGCCGATCACGAAGGGAATGCGCCAGCCCCATTCGACCAGTTGTTCGTGGGTCAGGAACACGTTCTGCAAGAGCAGCAGCACCAGGATCGCGCAGAGCTGTCCGCCGATCAGCGTCACGTACTGAAAGCTGGAATAAAAGCCGCGATGCTCGGGGTCGGCGATCTCGGTCAGGTAGGTGGCGCTGGCGCCGTACTCGCCGCCCAGGCTCAAGCCTTCGATCACGCGGGCCAGCGCCAGCAGCGCGGGCGCGGCGAAACCGATGCTGGCGTAGGTAGGCGTGACGGCGATGATCAGCGAGCCCACGCACATCATCACCACCGACACCATCAGCGATATTCGGCGCCCGTGCCGGTCGGCAATATGGCCGAACAGCCACCCGCCCAGCGGACGCACGATGAAGCCGGCCGCAAACAGCGTGGCGGCATTCAGTTGCTGGACGACGGGATCGTGCGACGGGAAAAAGGCGGGGGCGAAGTACAGGGCGAAGGCGGTGTAGGCGTAGAAGTCGTACCACTCAACCAGGTTGCCCATGGAGCCGACGAAGATGGCCTTAATGCGGCGCTTTGCGTCGGGCATGTCGAGATACGTTTGCGTCATAGCGGCTCTCGGGAAGAACTCGTTGACGTATCTTGCGCCTGCCCGGCGCGAAATGCAGCACCGGTAAATAGTTGTTATTCAGGAAAATGTCAGGCTTAGCGGCCGCGCGGCTTGATGATGTCGCACGCGGCGGCGCGGTCGCCTGTTTGCGCGCCGCTGCCCAACAGCGCTTGTGCGCCGCAGACCGAGCCGAACATGCGCGCGTTGTCGTGCCCCACGCCGCCCACTTCGAAGCTGCTGCGATGCAGCGTGACGGGCTTGGGGCCACGGGCGGCCAGCACGTATTCGTATTGCAGGTAGCCCGTGCCGCGAGCCAGCCGCGTGGCGCCTTGCGCTTCGGCGCCGCAGGTCTTGTCCAGCAGCCGGTGTTCGGGGTTGTTGTCGGCGCCGCCCAGCAGATAGATGACGTCGCGCGCGGCGTACCGGACAAAGAGCCGGGTGTCGTCGGTGTCGCGCGCATTGGGAGACGCAGACCCCGACATATAGGCGGATACGTACGCGGGCAGCTTGTCCGTGCCGTATTTGTACTGGTTGTAGGTGGGGCAGATGCCGCGTTCGTAGGGCGCGTAGCCCTTGCCATCGGCGCGCGGCCGTTCGTTGGTCAGGTACAGGTAGGACGAGGGGTTGGCGATGACGTAGCGCAGGGCCAGGCCATCGCGCCGCAGCGGGCCGTCGACGTTGTTCAGCACGGCGTAGCGCTGCACCAATTGGCCGCCGGCCGAGTGCCCGGCCAGCACGATGCTGGCCAGCGTGGGCAGGCGCTTGCGGTCGTCCAGACTGCGCAGCAGGTCGTCCAGCACCTGGAACGACGAGACGGGCGCGGGCCGGCCGCTGGCCTGCACGCTTTCATCGCCGTCTTCCCAGCTGGACTTGCGCCACGCGGCCATGCCGCCAAACCCTGAATCAATGGAGCCGGAGAAGCGCGGCGCCAGAATCAGCGTGTCGCGCGCCCGGTCGGGGTTGTGCGTCAGCAGCTCGGCGGCGGTTTCGTAATAGCGGTCGGCATCGCGTTTGACGCCGTGGATGATGACGATGACCTGCTTGATGTCGCGCAGGTCGTCTTTCGTCAGATTGCGATTGGCGTAGACCGGAATTTTGTACTTGTGGCCGGGTTTGCCCAGCTCTACGGTTTGCCAGCGCAAGGGCGCGGCGCGTTTGGGCGCGGGCACGGCCTCGTCGTAATCGTAGGGGTCAGGCAGCGGCGTCTGCGCATGCGCGGCCCAAGGGGCGAGCACGGCAATCAAGGCCAGCGCCGCACCCAGCCGGCGCCCGGACGCTCGGCGCGCTGCGGCGTGTGTAGCGTGGGAGCGGTGGGAGACGGAAGAGGCAGGTGCGCGGCGCATGGCGCGGCGGGTAATCAGCAGCCCTCGTGACCCAGCAGCTGCTTGAGCGCGGGCAAGTCCAGGATGCGGACTTCGCGCTGGTTGATCTTGATCAGGCCCTCACGTGCGAAACGCGAGAACAATCGGCTGACGGTTTCCAAGGTCAGGCCCAGGAAGTTGCCGATTTCTTCGCGGCTCATGCGCAGCACGAACTCGGTCGACGAGTAGCCCAGCGAGGCATAACGTTGCGACAGGTTCAAGAGGAAAGCGGCCAGGCGCTGTTCAGAGCGCATCGAGCCCAGCGACGCCAGCATCTGATGCGAACGCGTGATTTCGCGGCTCATCAGACGGCGGAATTGCTGTTGCAGCGACGGCAGGTGCGTCGCGACGCGATCAACTTCGGTCAAGCGGATGACGCAGACTTCGGAGTCTTCCAGCGCCACGGCGGCGGACACGTGCTTGCTGTCCAGCATGCCGTCCATGCCGACGATTTCGCCGGGCAGGTGAAAACCGGTGATTTGAATCTGGCCGGTGGCGTCTTCGAGCTGAGTCTTGATGCTGCCGAAACGCACGCCATAAACGGCGTCCAGCGGTTGATCCAGCGAATACAGCGTTTTGCCCTTTTCCAGGCGCACACGCTCTTTCACCAGCTCGTCCAGCTTTTCCACTTCGGCGGCAGCCATGCCCACGGGAACACACACGTGGCCCAACATGCAGGTGGAACAGTGGGCGGCATCAGGGGCAACGGGAACCCGTTTTTGCATACGATGACCTCTAGAGTGCCCGTCGCACCGCAAAGGGCAGGGACGGGTGTAAAAGCGTGAAGACAAATTCCATTGTAGTCGGTTGTTACTACGCCCGTCTTACGGGGCGTCTCCACCGGTTCGGCTGCGGCGGTGCGCGATCCAGTCGTCGCCCGCGATATCGATGGCTGCGGCCCGCAGCGCCGGGTCGATCGGGTAGTACTGGCAGGCGATGTCATGGACGCCGTCGGCGGGCGTATCCAGGCGCGCGGTGACGTCGCGCCGCACAAAACAGCAGGGCTGGCCGGGCACATATTCTTCGATCTCGTCCATCAAGGCGATCAGGCCGGGATCGACCCGGTAGACGTCGCCGCGCACCCGCCGCCCATCGGCCACCGGGATCAGCCCGGGCCAATCGCCGAAGTCGACCAGCACGCCCGGCACGGAGGCCGCGCCGACCCATTCGGCATCAGGCAGCCCGCGCTGGGCGGCGGCTTTGGCCAGGTCATTGATTTCGCCGGCACGTAGGGTGCCGTAGACAAAAACGTATATGCTCATAGGTCGGTTTATTGATCCATGTCCGGATGGATGTCTGGATAGATGTCTGGATCTGCGTCTGAATGCACGTCTGAATGCATGTCGAAGCAAACCCGTGTGCGGCAGGTGTTGAAATTCTCTCATCCGACCGCATATTCAGGATATCGAGCCAGCCGGCACGTATCGGTCAGGCTCCCCAACAAGCCAAACGACCATTATGCGATTCGACAAACTGACTACCAAGTTCCAGCAAGCCCTGGCCGACGCCCAAAGTCTGGCCGCCCGCAACGACCACCCCTACATCGAGCCCGTACACGTGCTGTCGGCGCTGTTGTCCGATGCGGACAGCGGAGCAAGCAGCCTGCTGGCGCGCGCCGGTGTGGCGGTGAACCGCCTGCAACCCGCCTTGGAAAGCGCCTTGAAGTCGCTGCCCCAGGTGCAAGGCGACGACAACGTCCAGGTCGGCCGTGACCTGAACGCGGTGCTCACGCGCACCGACAAGGAAGCCGCGCGCCGGGGCGACACCTATATCGCCAGCGAATTGTTCCTGCTGGCGCTGGCCGACGACAAGGGCGAAGCCGGCCGCATCCTGCGTGATGCCGGCCTGCAAAAGAAGGCCCTGGAGTCCGCGATCGACGCCGTGCGCGGCGGCGAAAACGTCTCGGGCGCCGAAGGCGAATCCAACCGCGAAGCCCTGTCCAAGTACACGATGGACCTGACCGAGCGCGCCCGCCAAGGCAAGCTCGACCCGGTGATCGGCCGCGACGACGAAATTCGCCGCACCATCCAGATTCTGCAACGCCGCACGAAGAACAACCCGGTCCTGATCGGTGAACCCGGCGTGGGCAAGACCGCCATCGTCGAAGGCCTGGCGCAGCGCATCGTCAACGACGAAGTGCCCGAGAGCCTGCGCGGCAAGCGCGTGCTGTCGCTGGACCTGGCTGCGCTGTTGGCCGGCGCCAAGTTCCGCGGCGAATTCGAAGAGCGCCTGAAGGCCGTGCTGAAAGAGCTGGGCCAGGACGACGGCAGCAACATCGTCTTCATCGACGAGCTGCACACCATGGTGGGCGCGGGCAAGGCCGAAGGCGCGATGGACGCCGGCAACATGCTCAAGCCGGCGCTGGCGCGCGGCGAGCTGCATTGCATTGGCGCCACCACGCTGGACGAATACCGCAAGTACATCGAAAAGGATGCGGCGCTGGAGCGGCGCTTCCAGAAGGTGCTGGTCGACGAACCCGATGTGGAATCCACCATCGCGATCCTGCGCGGTTTGCAGGAACGCTATGAAATCCACCACGGGGTTGAAATCACCGACCCGGCAATCGTGGCCGCGGCCGAGCTCTCGCACCGCTACATCACCGACCGCTTCCTGCCCGATAAGGCCATCGACCTGATCGACGAAGCCGGTGCGCGCATCCGCATGGAAATCGATTCCAAGCCCGAGGTGATGGACAAGCTTGACCGTCGCATCATCCAGTTGAAGATCGAGCGCGAAGCCGTCAAGAAGGAAACCGACGACGCGTCCAAGCGCCGCCTGGGCGTCATTGAAGACGAACTGGAAAAGCTGCAACGCGAATACAACGACTTCGAAGAAATCTGGAAGGCCGAAAAGGCCGCCGTGCAAGGCACGCAGGCCATCAAGGAAGAGATCGACAGCGTGCGCGCCGAAATGGCGGAGTTGCAGCGCAAGGGGCAATTCGACAAGCTGGCTGAACTGCAATACGGCAAGCTGCCGGACTTGGAATCGCGCCTGAAGGCCGCCGAAGTGGGCGCTGCGCAGGCCGCTGAAAACGCCGAGGGCGACGAAAGCCGCCCGCGTCTGCTGCGCACCAAAGTCGGCGCCGAAGAAATTGCCGAAGTCGTGTCGCGCGCCACCGGCATTCCCGTGTCGAAGATGATGCAGGGCGAACGCGAAAAACTGCTGCACATGGAAGAGTTTCTGCACAAGCGTGTGGTGGGCCAGGACGAGGCCGTGCGGCTGGTGTCCGACGCCATCCGGCGTTCGCGTGCGGGTCTTGCCGACCCCGCGCGGCCTTACGGTTCGTTCCTGTTCCTGGGCCCCACCGGCGTGGGCAAGACCGAACTCACGCGGGCGCTGGCCGAGTTCATGTTCGACTCCGAAGAGCACCTGATCCGCATCGACATGAGCGAGTTCATGGAGAAGCATTCGGTGGCGCGGCTGATTGGCGCGCCGCCGGGATACGTGGGCTACGAAGAGGGCGGCTACCTGACCGAAGCCGTGCGCCGCAAGCCGTATAGCGTGGTGCTGCTGGACGAGGTCGAAAAGGCCCATCCGGACGTGTTCAACGTGCTGCTGCAAGTGCTGGACGACGGCCGTCTGACCGATGGCCAGGGCCGCACGGTGGACTTCCGCAACACGGTGATCGTGATGACGTCGAACCTGGGTTCGCATCACATCCAGAGCCTGGCCGGCCAACCGTATGACGTGGTGAAGGAAGTGGTGTGGGGCGAGTTGAAGCAGACGCTGCGGCCCGAATTCCTGAACCGTATCGACGAAGTGGTCGTGTTCCACGGACTGGAAGCGCAGCACATCGAGTCCATCGCCCGCATCCAGTTGCGCCGCCTTGGCGCGCGGTTGGAAAAGCAGGAGATGCGCCTGGAAGTGACCGAGGCCGCCTTGGCGGAACTGGCCCGCTCCGGTTTCGATCCGGTGTTTGGCGCGCGCCCCTTGAAGCGCGCGATCCAGCAACAGATCGAGAACCCGGTGGCGCGCCTGATCCTGGAAGGCAAGTTCGGGCCGCGCGATGTGGTGCCGGTCGATTGGCAAGACGGGGAATTCATCTTCACCCGCACCTTGCAGTAAGTGCTGCAAACGAAAAAGCCCAGCGCAATGTGTGCGCTGGGCTTTTTTTTGCCTGCGACGGGATTCACATCCAGTCTGCTTCCACCAGCGTTACTGCGCGACCGTCACGAACACCGGGTTCGAGTAGAACCACAGGTCGTTGTAGTTGCGCGCGTTGATGGCGTTGAAGCGGGCGGCGTTATCCGCCAGGTCCACCTTGGCGTCGGGCAACGGTTCGCCCGCTGCCGTTTCGCCCGCCACGTCCACGCCCAGGTTCGTGCCGCGCAAGCGCAGGTACTGGCTCTTGTCGGCCGTCACCGTCGTCTTGATGACGTTGTAGCCTTCGGCGTCCACCGTCCAGTCGGCGCGCGTGAAGCGAGCCAGCACGCGGGTCGTGGGGTTGGTGTCGGCGTCGTAACCCGCGGTGCCGGCGGCGGCGCGCGTGCCCACGTCGCCCACGATCAGGTCCACGTGGTTGACGGTGGGTTTCACGTAGGTCGGGTTGCCGCTTTCGATCGGGTATTCGTAGTGGTTGCTGTCGGGGCTGCGAAAGCGGATGGTGACTTCCACTTTCTCGCCCTTGGCGGCTTGCAGTTCGCCGCCCATGTGCACAGCGCCCGCCGCGCCCTTGGCCTGGAAGTCCAGCGCGTCGATCAAGTCGCCGAACACACCGAACACGCGGCCGCTCTTCAAGCCCGCGACCACGGCCGCCATGTCGTTGCCGTCTTTCCAGACGTGCGTCTTGGCGTATTCGCCGGGCGCGTAGCCAGAGCTGTACAGGCCCGATGCGGTGCGGAAGTGGAAGTCGGAATCAGCCACCGTCCAGATGCGCCGGCCTTCGCCCAACAGCGCGTCCCACGTGCCGCCCAAGTGCGCGACCAGATAGTCCACGCCGCCATACGTGCGGTTGGGCAGGAAGGCGTTGGTGTAGGCCGTGGCGTAGCCGCCGCGGTCCGGCTCCATCTGGTTGCCCACCATGCCTTCAATGGCGAAGAAGACGGACGGCGCCAGGTCGTTCATCTCGCGCAGTTGCGCGACCGTGTACTTGCCGGCATAGCGCGACGGGTGATTCAGCAGCATGTAGCTGTCGGGGTGCTTGTCGCGCAGCCACTTCAGCGCGGCCAGCGAATCGGCATGCGTGGTGAACGCGCGGGTTTCGCCCGACAAGCGCGACACCAGCAGCGGGTCGAACAGCGCGGGGTCGCGGTTGGTGAACAGGTATTCAAATTCGGCCACCGCTTGCAGCGACTTGGCCGACATCGGGTCGTTTGTGCCAATGCCGATGTTCACGTGGTCATGCGTGGGCATGTCCCATTCGAACGACGAGAAGATGATCTTGCCGACATAGCGGCCTGCGGCCTGCGCGCTTTTGATGAAAGGCACTTCGTACTGCGCCATGCCGCTGGAAAACGGAATGGAGCCGCCTGCCAGCGCGGTGCCGGTGTGGTCACGGCCAGACAGGCGCAAGTGGTTCGAAATGGCGGCCCAGTCCAGCTTGTAGCGGTCAAAGGCCTGGTCCAGCGCGCTTTCCAGGCTGACTTGCGCGTCGTCCGATTGGTACGTGTGCACATGCAGGTCGCCCGCGCTCCAGGCGCCGGTTTCAACCGGCGGCTTCGGCTCAACGGGCGGCGCGGGTTCGGTGACGGCCGGCGGGGTGGGCGCTGTCACGGTTTCGTCATCGTCATCACTGCCGCCGCACGCGCTCAACAGGGTGACGCAAGCCAGCGACAAGGGCATGATGGCCCGCCGCAAGCGGGATACTTCGAACTGCATGGACACACTCCAACGTTTGGCGGCATGCGAAAGGCATGGCCGCAAAACGCGGAACTATGCAGGCGGCGGGTGACGCGGCCATGACAGCCGCGCGTGGAGCGTGAGGCGCGAGGCGCCAGGGCGAGGGCGAGGGCGAGGCGCGAGGGCGAGGGCCGCGGCCGGGTACGGGCAGTACGGGGGATTGCGCGGCTACGGCTTCGCTGCGTTCGCGTCTGCCAGCGCCTGGTTGATGATGGCGTTGGCCGTCCAGCGCACCACGTCCGTCACCGCGGGCAGGTCCAGATTCCAGATGTCCTTCAACACCAGAAACACCTCCGTGCCGTACACCAGCGACAACGCTTGCGCCACGCGCGCCTGCTCGGCCGCCGACAGCTCTGCCGCCAACGGCGCGATGGCGCGCTTCAGGATGTCGACACGGTGGCCGCGCACCAATCGCGGTTCGGCGGTGGACTTGCCCGCAGAGGCTTCGGCGTGCTGCTGCAAAGACACCATGATGGCGGCGCGCAGCGGCGCTTCGTGCGATGCCAGCCGGGGGTAAGCAAAGCGCAGCAGCTCATCGACCCGCGTCGCGGCATCCGGCGCGGTGGAGTCCCACGCCAGGATGGGGCCCAGGCTCTCGTCCACCACGGCCGCGATCAGCGCGCTTTGGCTGGGAAAGTAGCGGTAGGCGGTGGCGCGCGATACCTGGGCGTGTTCGGCCAGTTCCGCGACTGATGGCGTAATGCCCTGAGCCATCAACTGCTGCGCGGCGTCCAGCAGCGTCTTGCGCATGCGGGCGCGTGGCCCGTGCGGCGGTTCGCCGCTGGCCGCGGCCTGCCGGCTGGCGGGTGCGATCAGGCGGGCAGCCGCGCCCGATCCGGCGGCGGGTTTGGCAGGGGCTAAGGTTTGACGTGAGACAGGTGTCTCAGTATGATTCTTTCGTCTCATTTCTTGATTCTACAGGCCTAGCGGCCTCACATATCGAGGCGCGCACCGAGTGTAGCCGCCCGCGGAGGAGCCATGACGCATTCGAATCGGCGGGTCTTTGTTGCCGCCACCTACGACACCAAGGGCCACGAAGCCGAGTACGTCGTGAATCTGCTCAAGCGCGACGGGCTGGACGTGGTGTCGGTGGACGTGTCCACCTCGGGCGCCGCCAGCGCGGCGCAGGTGCAGGCGCAAGAGGTCGCGCGCAGCCATCCCGATGGCGTTGACGCCGTCTTCACCGGCGACCGCGGCACCGCAATCGCCGCCATGGCGCTGGCCTTTGAGCGCTATGCGGCCGGCCGTGACGGCATTGGCGCCATGCTGGGCCTGGGCGGCTCGGGCGGCACCGCGCTGATCACCCCCGCGATGCGAGCCATGCCCATCGGCACGCCCAAACTGATGGTGTCGACGATGGCCTCGGGCAATGTCGCGCCGTATGTCGGGCCCTCTGATATCGCCATGATGTATTCCGTGACAGACGTGGCCGGTCTTAACCGCATTTCACGCCGCGTGTTGGCCAATGCCGCAGGCGCCGTCGCAGGCGCGTTCCGGATGGCGGATAGCATTGCGGCCGAAGACGACAGCCGGCCTGCCGTTGGCATCACCATGTTCGGTGTGACGACCGCCTGCGTGCAGCAGGTAACGCCTTTGCTGGAATCGCGCTACGACTGCCTGGTATTTCACGCCACGGGCACGGGCGGGCAGTCGATGGAAAAGCTGCTGGACAGCCATCTGCTGGGCGGCGTGCTGGACCTGACCACAACGGAAGTGTGCGACTTCCTGTTCGGCGGCGTCTTGGCCTGCACCGAAGACCGCTTCGGCGCGGTGGCGCGCACGGGCGCGCCTTATGTTGGATCTTGCGGCGCGCTGGACATGGTGAATTTTGGCGGCATGGAGACCATTCCCGAACGCTATCAAGGCCGCCAATTCTATCCGCACAATCCGCAGGTGACGCTGATGCGCACCACGGTCGAGGAAAACACGCGGCAGGGCGAATGGATCGCCGCGAAGCTGAATCAATGCAACGGGCCGGTGCGCTTTTTGATTCCCGAAGGCGGCGTTTCGGCGCTGGACGCGCCGGGCCAGGCGTTCTGGAACCCCGAGGCCGATGCCGCCTTGTTCGCCGCGCTGCAAGCGCATCTGGTGCAGACGCCCAACCGCCGCCTGGTGCGCGTGCCGTGCCACATCAACGACCCGCTGTTCGCCAAGACGGCGGTCGATCACTTTCTTGACATTGCTACACACTAAGGATTGCCGTCATGCCGCGTTTTGACCGTAACGAGCTGCTGGACAAGTTTCGCGCCATGGTGCGCGCGCGCACGCCCATCGTGGGCGGCGGCGCAGGCACGGGGCTGTCAGCCAAGTGCGAAGAAGCGGGCGGCATCGACCTGATCGTGATCTATAACTCGGGCCGCTATCGCATGGCCGGCCGGGGCTCGCTGGCCGGCTTGCTGGCCTACGGCAACGCCAACGAGATCGTGGTCGACATGGGCCGCGAAGTGCTGCCGGTGGTGAAGCAGACGCCGGTGCTGGCCGGCGTGAACGGCACCGACCCGTTCTGCGATTTCGATGTGTTCCTGGACGACCTGAAGCGCCAGGGATTTTCCGGCGTGCAGAACTTTCCCACCGTGGGCTTGATTGACGGCACCTTCCGCGCCAACCTGGAAGAGACCGGCATGGGCTATGCGCTGGAAGTCGACATGATCCGTCTGGCGCACAAGAAGGGCATGCTGACCACGCCCTACGTGTTCAACGAAGACGATGCGGTGGCCATGGCGAAAGCGGGCGCCGACATCATCGTCGCGCACATGGGCTTGACCACCGGCGGTTCCATCGGCGCCGAAACGTCGCAGACGCTGGACGGCTGCGTCGCCGCCATCGACCGCATCGCCGAAGCCGCGTTGGCCGTGCGCCCGGACATCATCGTGCTGTGCCATGGCGGCCCCATCGCCACGCCTGACGACGCCGCGCACGTGCTGCGCGCCTGCAAGCATTGCCACGGTTTCTATGGCGCCAGCTCCATGGAGCGCCTGCCCACCGAACAAGCGCTGACCGCTGCCACGCGCGAGTTCAAAAACCTGACCTTCTAAGAGGCGTTCCCATGCCGCACACCGTACACGTCAGTGCCATCATCCACGCGCCGCTGGACAAGGTTTGGCCCTTGTTCCGTGACTTCAACGGCCTGGCCGGGTGGCATCCTGGCATCGCGCAAAGCCGGCTGGAAGCCGACGGCCGCCACGACGCGGTGGGCAGCGTGCGATATCTGGCGCTCAAGCCCTCGGGCTTTGTGCGCGAGCAGTTGCTGATGCTGGACGACCCCGGCACGGCGCTGCGCTATTCCATCATCGAGACCAGCTTGCCGATGCTCGACTACATCGCCGGCGTGTCGTTGCGCCCCATCACCGAAAGCGGCCATACGCTGGTGGAATGGTGGGCGGACTTCCGCGTGGAAGGCGCCGAACTCGCCGACGTGGCCAAGGCCGTGGGCCAGGGCGTTTTCGCGGCGGGGCTGGCGGCGCTGGATGAGAAGGTGCGCGCGGGGTAAGTGCAGGGTTGATCGCGAATTGAGCTGCGGCCCGTTCCGCCTGGCGATCGCCGCTACGCTGCCCGAGCCTTCCTGTTCGCCGCTACACCGCCAAGGTCTTTCTGTTCGCCGCTACGCCGCTAACGTCTTTCTGTTCGCAGCTACACCGCCAACGTTTTTCTGTTCGCCGGCACGCGCTTGCAGCCGGCGGGCAGCACGGCGCCCCGTAGATAGTCATGAATGGCGCGGATCAGCGCTTGCGCGGCGGGGCTTAGCGGATATTCCTTGTGCCGGATGATGCACACCGTGCGCACGACGGTGGGCCGCGCCAGCAAGGCGTACGCCAGGCCGGGTTCCAGCACGCGTTCCGCGGCCAGCGCGGGTAGCAGCGCCACACCCAGGCCCGCCTTCACCAGCGCCGCTTGCGACGTTGTGCTGGACGCTTCGTAGAAGGGTGCGCCAGCCTCGATCGGTAAATCCGCGCGGGCGCGCAGCAGCGCCATGATGCCGGTTTCGTCCACCACGCCCACCAGCTTGCGTTGCGCCAGATCCGACCAGCGCATGGTGCCGTCGCGGCCCGGGCGCAGGCTGTCGTCGTCGGCGCGGTACAGCACGCCGAAGCGGTCTTCCAGCAAGGGGTCAAAGCGCAGGCCGGGGGCGTCGGCCCAGCGGCTTGTCAGCCCGAAGTCCACCTCGCGCGCGGCCACTTTGCGCTGGATGCGGCCGGAGTTGTCGTCGCTTAAGTACAGGCGCACGGCCGGGTACTGCGCCGCAAACGCCGCCGCCGCAGGAGCGATGATTTCCGTAATGGCCGATGGCGCCGCCGCCAGGCCTACGCGCCCGCGCTCCAACGCCCCAAAGCGCACTACGTCTTCGATCACGCCATCAAAATCCGCCAGCAACCGCATCACGCGCGGCAGGAATTCTTCGCCCGCCGCCGTCAGCAACACGCGCCGGCTGGTGCGCGCAAAGAGCTGGGTGGCGAGCGCGTCTTCCAGTTGGCGCACCAGGCTCGTCACCGACGACTGCGTTTGGAACAGGCGCTTGGCCGCATGCGTGAAACTGGATTCCTGGGCCACCGCGACAAACGCGGTCAAGTGTTTCAGGGTGACGTGCTTGGGCAGACGATTCATTTCAAACCACGATAGATGGATCAATAAAAACAATTTTTCCAGATTGATCACGCCGACGATACTAGGGGCTTCATCCAGGCAGGGCGATCATGCAACAGGAAAAATTCGATCTGATCATTGAAGGCGGCTGGGTTATTGACGGCTTGGGCGGAGCACGCCGGCGCGCCGATGTGGCGGTGGCGGGCGAGCGCATTGCGGCCATCGGTGACTTGTCCCATGCCGCCGCCACGCGCCGGCTGGACGCGCGCGGCAAGATCGTGGCGCCGGGCTTCATTGATTCGCATGGCCACGATGACCTGATGTTCGTGGAAAAGCCCGGTCTGGAATGGAAGACCAGCCAGGGGATTACGTCGGTGGTGGTGGGCAACTGTGGCGTCAGCGGCGCGCCCGCACCCTTGCCGGGCAACACCGCAGCGGCGCTTGCGCTGCTGGGTGAGACGCCCTTGTTCGCCGACATGCACGCTTATTTCGATACGCTGCGCACGCAGCAACCGATGATCAACGTTGCGGCGCTGGTCGGCCACGCCAATCTGCGTCTGGCCGCCATGCGCGACCCGGCGGCCGCACCCACGCCTGACGAGCAACGCGCCATGGAGCGCATGCTGGCCGATGCGTTGGCGGCAGGCGCGGTGGGCTTCAGCACGGGTCTCGCGTATCAGCCTGGTGGTGCGGCCGAGCAAGCGGAACTGGACGGCTTGGCACGCGTGGCCGCCGCAGAAGGCGCGCTGCACACGAGCCACATCCGCAACGAGGGCGATGACGTCGAAGCGGCGGTAGACGAAGTGCTGTCCGTGGGCCGCAACACCGGCTGCGCGACCGTGCTGTCGCACCACAAATGCATGATGCCGCGCAACTGGGGCAAGAGCTGCGCCACGCTGGCCAACATCGACCGCGCGCGCGCCGAAGGCGTGGACGTGGCGCTGGACATCTACCCGTACCCGGGCAGCTCCACCATCCTGATCCCGGAACGCGCCGACAGCATCGATGACATCCGCATCACGTGGTCGGTGCCGCATCCCGAATGCAGCGGGGAATCGCTTGCCGACATCGCGGCGCGCTGGGGGTGCGGCAAACAGGAAGCGGCAGAACGGCTTTGCCCCGCGGGCGCCATCTACTTTGCGATGGACGACGCCGAAGTACAGCGCATCTTCCAGCATGACTGCTGCATGGTGGGTTCAGACGGCCTGCCCAACGACGCGCATCCGCATCCCCGTTTGTGGGGCAGCTTCACGCGCGTGCTGGGCCGCTACGTGCGCGAGGCCGAACTGCTGACGCTTGAAGCCGCCGTCGCCAAGATGACGGCCTTGCCCGCGCGTGTGTTCGGGCTGTCGGGCCGGGGCCAACTGAGCCCGGGGGCGTGGGCGGACGTTGTGGTGTTTGACGCGGATACCGTGCTGGATTGCGCCACGTGGGAATCGCCCACGTTGCCCTCGGTGGGCGTTGAGCACGTGCTGGTGAATGGGCAGCCGGTGTTTCCCGCCGTGGAAGGCATGGCGCGGCCGGGCAAGATTTTGCGGCGCGAGGCCGCGGCAGGGTGATCGCGCGCCAACGTGCGCACCGTCATCACGCCAATAAACAATCAATAACAACCCAATAACAACCCAATAAAAACCCCAATAACAACCCCCCTATCCCGTAGGAGACAACCCCATCATGATGCGCAAAACCTGTGCCGCTGTGTTGCTCGCGGCCGTGCTGCCCGCCGCCCACGCCGCTTTTCCCGACCACCCCATCACGCTGATCGTGCCGTTCCCGGCGGGCGGTCCCACTGATATCGTCGGCCGTTTGGCGGCGGCGAAGGCGGGCGAGATCCTGGGCCAGCAGATCGTGGTGGAGAACCGCACCGGCGCGTCTGGCACCATCGGCATGGCCGCCACCGCGCGCGCCAAGCCCGACGGCTACACCGTGGGCCTGGCCACGGTCAGCACGCACGGCACCGCGCCGCACCTGTTTCCCAACCTGGCGTATGACCCGGTCAAGGACTTCACCCCGATCAGCAACCTGGTCACCAGCCCCAACATCCTGAGCGTGAATCCGAAATACCCCGCGCAGACGCTGGCCGACTTCGTCACGCATGTGCGCGCCAATCCCAACAAGGACGGCTACGCCAACGCGGGCGCAGGCGGCGTGAACGATCTGGGCATGATCTGGTTTCTGCAACTCATCGGCGGCAAGATGAACAGCATTTCGTACCGGGGCTCGGCGCCCGCGCTGACCGATACGGTGGGCGGCGTGGTGCCGGTGATCTTCGACAACTTCCCGTCGTCGTTGCCGTACCTGAAGAGCCAGCATCTGCGCGCCTTGGCCATCACCGGCACCGAGCGCAACCCGCGCCTGCCGGACGTGCCGACGTTTGCGGAGCAGGGCTACAAGGATTACGACGTCACCGCGTGGTACGGCGTCGTCGGCCCGGCCGGCATGCCGGAAGACGTGCGCGACAAGCTGGCGAAGGCATTCGCGCAAGCCGTGCGCGACCCCGCCACGGCGGCCAAGATGGAAGAAACGGGCGCGTTTCCGCTGGGCAATACGCCGGCGGAATTTGGCGATCAGATCCGCACGGAACGCGACCGCTGGAAGACGGTGATCGACCGCGCGCAGATCAAGCTGCAATAAGGAAGCGGGGGCGGCATCCGCGCCGGACGAAGCGGCTGTAAACGCCGCGTCGGTACTGACGGCTTCAGACGGCGTTGCTAGTAAACGTCGCGCCGGTACCGGCCGTCGTGCTGCAAGGCTTGCAGGCGGTCGTCGCCCAGGATGTCTTGCAGCGCGGCGTCCACGCCGCCCGCCATGCCTTGCAGGCTGCCGCACACATAGATGGCGGCGCCGTCTTCTACCCAGTCACGCAGCGTGCCGGCTTGCTCGCGCAGCAGGTGCTGCACGTAGCGGCGCTGGGGCTGGTCACGGGAATAGACGGTGTCCACGCGCGCCAGCGTGCCGTCGATACGCCAGGCCGTGATCTCGTCTCCGCAGAACGCGTCGTGTGCCGCGTTGCGTTCGCCAAACACCAGCCAGTTGCGGTGATGGCCCCGCGCGCGCCGCGCCTTGATCAGCGCGCGCAGGCCCGCCAGCCCTGTGCCGTTGCCGATCAGAATCAATGGCCGGTCATCAATCGGCGCATGGAAATTACGGTTGGTGCGCACGCGCAGGTCGATCTCGTCGCCCACGCGCGCAATATGAGTCAGCCAGCCGCTGCCTACGCCCAGCCCGCCATCGGCGCTGCGCATCTGGCGCACCAGCAGTTGAATCGAGCCATCTTCAGGCACCGACGCAATGGAGTATTCGCGGTGCGCCAGCAGCGCGCCGCCACGTTCCTGCCGGGGGCCGATTTCAGCGATATCGCCCGCGAGCCAGTGCGGCGTTTGCCCGGCGGACGGCGTCAACGTCAGCAGATAGCATGGGCCGCCTTGGCTGTCGGGGTTCAGCAGCTTGCGCCCGGTGAGCCGCCAGGTTTCATAGACGGGCGCTTGCCAGTCGGGCAGGTCGCTGCGGCCGGCCAGCAAGCCCAGGTGATGCTGCCAGTGGCGCAGCGCGGCGGGGTCGCCATTGTCCACTTCAACCAAGTCGAACAAGGGGGTGGCGCCTTGCTCATGCAGCCAATCGTTGAGCCGATGGCCGAAGCCGCAGAACTGCGCGTATTCGCTGTCGCCCAATGCCAGCACGGCGTATTGTGCGCCTGAGAGGGCGGGGGCGGTTGCGTCTGTAGCGGTGACTGCGGCTGCAGGCGGGGAAGAAGCTCGGGGCTGCATCTGGCCCGCGAACGCAGCGGCGGCATCGGGCGGGTCGCCTTCGCCGTACGTGCTGGCCACGAACAGCATGCGCCGGTAGCCAGACAGCCGCGCCACATCCAGCTGATCCAGGGCCGCCACGCGCACACTTAATCCGCCCGCGCGCAGCGACTCTGCGGTCTGCGCGGCGAGCGATTCGGCATAGCCCGTTTGCGTGGCGTAAGCGACAAGCATGGTGTCGTCGGGTGCCGGGGCATTCAAGGCGGCTAGCGCCTGCGCCTGTTGGGCGTCGTGCTGACGGGCGCGCCGCCACGCCCACAGGCAGAGCAGCAACCACACGCCCACCACGCACGCCGCTGCAATCAATCGGGTCAGGCTCATAAGTTCAGCGGGGCAGCGCCAGCGCCTGAAAGGCCGGGGTGGCGATGACGCGGTAAGCGTCGGCATCGGCATCGCGCAGGATGAACAACGCGGCCAGATCGTGACGGCGGGCGTAGGCCAGGCCGTCCGTTTCGCCCAGCACCGTCAGTACCGTGGCCAAGGCGTCGGCCTGCATGCACACCGGGTGCAGCACGGAGACGGATGCGACGTTATTGCGCACGGGCTGGCCGGTGCGCGGGTCAATGGTGTGGGCATAGCGCGCGTCGCCGCTGCCAGCGTGGCGGCGGTAGTCGCCTGATGTGGCGATGCTGCGGTTTTCCAGCAGCAAGGCCAGCGCGTGGTCATCGCTGGCGTCGGGCACTTCTATCGCCACGCGCCAGGGCTGCCCATCGGGCCGCAGGCCGCGCGCACGCAATTCGCCGCCCACTTCCACCAGGTATTGCGAGATACCCAACGCGTCCAGCGCCATCACGGCGCGGTCCACGCCGTAGCCTTTGGCGATGGAAGACAGGTCGATATACGCGCCACCCGGTTGCCACGCGGCTTGGGCGGCGGCGTCCAGCGTCACGCGCTGCCAGCCGCAACGGGCGCGGGCGGCGTCGATCGCAGCAGAAGAGGGCGGTTCGAATGCGCGTTGGTGCGGACCAAAGCCCCAGGCGTTCACAAGCGGCCCCACGGTGGGGTCGTAAGCGCCGCCGCTGTCTTCCGCCAGCGCCAGCGCGTGGCGCAGCACATGGAAGAAGCCGTCGGGCAAGGCCCGCCAGCCGGGCGCCGCTTGATTGAAACGCGTGATGTCCGAGTCCGCTTCCCACGTGCTCATCTGCGCCACCACCTCGTCCAGCGCGGCCTGGATGGCGCGCCGCGCGGCGTCGCTGCCGCAGCCGGCGGGCAACGCCATGCGCGCGGACCAGGTGGTGCCCATGGTCGCGCCCGCCAGCGCGGCAAGCTCGGGCAGCGGCGCGGGCATGGCGCCGTAAGCCACGCGGACGACGGGAGCCGCCGCGCCGCGTGGCGCGTAGGAAGGGGGCGTGGACACGCGTGTCCGCTTAGGGTTGCAGCACTTCGACGGTGCCGGCGTACGACAGGCGGCGCTTCTTCGCTTGCGGCACGGTGACCTTCGCGTCTTCCAGACCGGCTTCAATCCAGTACAGGCCCGGCTGCGCCCACTTCACTGCGAACTTGCCGTCCTTGTCGGTCTTCAGCTTGATTTCGCCGACCTTGTCGCGATAGCGGCTGCCGCCCGGCACGACGTTCACTTCCAGTTCAGCCGCGGGCTTGCCGTCAATCAACATCTGGAACGTGGCTTCTTCGCCCGTGAACAGGTCGTTGGGATGCGTGACCGGCGCAAGCTCCAGGCCACGGCCCACCGGCTTGACCGGCGTGGGCTTGCCCGCCGTCACGAACGTTTCGACGCGGCCCAGGCTTTGCGACACTTCCAGCTCTTGCGCGTTGGCCGGCACGGCTTGGGCCATGCCTTCCACCTTGCCGAAGTAGCGCTTGTTCTTGCCGTCTTCTTTCCAGCGTGCGAACACGCCGTCGTTGACGACCGCCACGCGGTAGGTGCCGCTTTGCTTCAACTGCAAATCAAACGTGCTGCGCAGCTTGCCGCGGTTCAGGTTTTCGGCTTCGGCGGCGCTGCCATCGGGCGCGACGACGGCCAAGCCGTCCAGGCGCAGCGGCGCGTGGTTGAAGTAGAACTTGTCGTTGCCAACAGCGGCATCGACGGTGATCCAGCTGTCGGTGCCAGACAGCACGGTGGACGACGGCACCATCCACACGTCATGCGCGTGGGCGGCGAAGGGCAGGCACAGCGCCAGGGCGGCGGCCAGTTTGGCGGCGGATTTCATGGTTGCGCTCCTTGAAGGCGTGTAGGGGGGCATCAGGGTTTGAGGTCGAGCGCGATCGCGCCCAATTCGTGTTCGCCGCGCACCGTCAGTTGCTCGGCCTTTTGCGGCGGCCACTGGAAGGGGATGCGCAGCAGCTCGCGGCCGCCGACTTCGCGCGCAGCTTCAACCACCACGGCGTACTGGCCGGGCTTGAGCGCGGCCAAGGGCTTGGACGCCGCATCAAAGCTCAGCGCATGCTTGCCCACGGGCTTGGTCGCGCCGCTGACGCCGTCCACCGGAAACTGCTGGTTGCGGCCACTGCGGCGCCACCATTGGCGCATGTCTTTCAGCCATTCGGTGCCTTCGTTGTTCTTCTTGGCCACGTCGTACCAAACGGCCAGATCGGTGGCGACGCTTTGGTCGGGGTTCTCGATCCAGATCGCCACATACGGGCGGTGGTACTCGGCCACATCCAGGCGCGGCACCTCGATGGATACGCTGATGTCGGCCGCGTTGGCCGTTCGGGCGATGGCGCCGGCCAAAACGGCCGACAACAACAGTTTGCGCATGGAATTCTCCAGGGGCGGATCGATGGAATCAGTGGATGAAGAGCAGGGCCAGAACCACGGGGATCACGACGCCCAGCCCCACCATGGGCCAGGTCGCGCTGCGGTTACCGGCGTGCATCTTGAGCAGCACCAGTCCGGTCAGCGAAAAGACCAGACAGGCGACGGCGAAAATATCAAGGAACCAGCTCCACGCCAGGCCGGTGTTGCGGCCCTTGTGCAGATCGTTCAGGTACGACACCCAACCGCGGTCGGTGCGTTCGTATTCGACTTCGCCACTGGCTCGGTCGATGGACAGCCAGGCATCGCCACCGGCGCGCGGCAACGACAAATACACCTCGTCGGCGGACCATTCAGCGGTTTTGTTGGCGGTGCCGGCATCCAGCGTGTCGTCCAGCCATTGGGCAACGGGGGCGGGCAGCGGCGCCTTTTTTTGCCCGGCGGGGGCGGTCAACTGCTTCAACACGGGCTCGGGCAACTGCGCCTGGCGGGTGGCGACCACCGCCTTCGATTCAATGTGCGACGCGTTGTTCAGCGTGAGGCCGGTGATGGCGAACAACAGCATTCCCAGCAGGCACAGGGCCGAGCTGATCCAGTGCCATTGATGCAGCGTTTTGAGCCAGTAGGCGCGACGCCGGGGAGTAGGTTGACTGTCCATGCGGGATTCGGTTTGAAGCGGCGGATTCTAACATTTAATGAGAATTACTCTTATAAAAGACCGCATTAACGCGCCGGCAAAGCGAAGAAGAAGATTTCAATCCATTTCTAAGCACGTCGTCAGGTGCAAGACGCCGCCCGGCGATAAGATAGGCCACTTATTTTTTGCTTCGTGCTTGCTTCGTCCTTGCGTCGTTCCTGCTTCGTTCTTGCCAAGTCCCTGGTATATCCACACGCCCATGTCCGTCTACCAAACCCTGATTCCCCTGAATTTTCTGGCCGTGGGCCTGGGCGCCGTCTTAGGCGCGTGGGCGCGCTGGCTGGTCAGCCTGTGGTTGAACGTGGAGTCGTGGCCTTGGGGCACGTTCGCGGTAAATCTGGCGGGCGGGTATCTGGTGGGGCTGGTGCTGGCGCTGGTGGCCGGGCATCCGGAATGGCCCGCATGGGTGCGGCTGGGCGTCATCACCGGGTTCATGGGCGGGCTGACCACCTTCTCAACCTTCTCGGCCGAAACGGTCGCCATGCTGGAACGCGGCGCATATGGCACCGCGCTGAGCTATGCGGGGTTGAGCCTGATCGGGTCGTTGGCGCTGACGGCGGCGGGTCTGGCTACCGCGCACTTGCTGCGCTGAGCCGGCGGCGGACGGGCGTCCGCCGCACGGGCCCAGGTAGCGATACGTTCAGCTGGCGTGCGGGTTCAGCACGCGGGCGGCTTGCAGGCCGCTGCGCACCGCGCCTTCCAACACGCCGGGGTAGCCGGTGTCGGTCCAGTCGCCGGCCAGGGCCAACGTCGGCCACGGCGTGGTGTTCAGTGGACGGGTCAGGCCCGGCACCGCGGCGAAGGTGGCGCGTTTTTCAATCAGCAATTCCGCTGCCGACACCTCTGGCATGGCCGGCAGGCGCACGGGATGGCGCGCTGCCTGTTCCGCCACCTGGTCGATCAGCGCTTCGATAACCTGCTGGCGATTGCGTTCGGCGATGCTGGTGGCGGCGCTGGCCACTACCGCCAGTTCGCCCGAATTGGCGTCACCCGCCAATTGCGCGCGGTCGAATAGCCATTGGCCGACGTGGCCGCGGGCGGCTTCTTCACGCAGCATCATCATGGGTTCGGGCAGCCGCCACGGTTCGGCCAGCCGCAGGTTCAGGGTGGCGATGGGCAGGTAGTCGAACGCTTTCAGGGCTTCTAGCAAGCCGGTCGCGCCGGCCTCGCGCAAGGGGGCGTCCAGCAGGCGCGCGGCATACGTCGGCGGCACGGCCAGCACGGCGGCGTCAAAGCGTTCCTGGTTGACGACGATGCCGTCATCCGACGGATGCAACTGGCGCACGGTGCTGCCGTAGCGCATCGTGACCTGGCGCGCGGCGGCGTCGGGCCACAGCGCGGACAGGTCGGTGCAGGGCAGCAGCAGGTCGCTGTCTTCACGCACGCCGGCCAGGCTGTCGCGCAGCACGCGGGCAAACAACGTGGCGCTGGCCGTGGCCGTGGGCGTGTTCAGCGCGGCCAGGCACAGCGGTTCCCAGATTTGCCGGATCAGCACGTCGGATTGCGCGTGGTAGTGCAGCAATTGCAGCACGGTCCAGTCGCGCGGCGGCGACCACGACATGGCTTTCAAGCCGCGCATCAGCCGCAGCGAGGCAAAGCGGTCGGACCACGACAAGCCGCGCGCGCGCAGGATGGCAATCGCCATGTGCAGCGGAGCGGGCAGGCGGGGGGCAGACAGATGGAAGCGGCCGTCCAGGCTGGCCAGCCGCAACGGGCGGCGCATCAGCAGCGCGTCGGGGTTGCGGCCCACGCGGCGCATCAGCGCCAGCGTTTGCCGGTAGGCGCCCGACAACAGATGCTGGCCGTTGTCCAGCGGGGCTTCAAAGGCTTCGTGGAACACGCGGCGGGCGCGGCCGCCAGGCGTGTGGCCGGCTTCGAATACGGTGACTTTGGCGCCGGCTTCACGCAGGGCCACGCTGGCCGCCAAGCCAGCCCAGCCCGCGCCGATTACCGCCGCCTTCACCGCGCCAACCGGCGGACCAGTCCGCGTCCGCCGCCCACCCAGGTTTTCCAGGCCAGCCACAGCTTGCGCAGCGGCGTGAGCGAGATGCGCTGATGCAGCACCTGCCAGTTGTCGCGCTCGATCTCGTCAAGCAGCGCGTAATAGATCGCGGCCATCATCAGCCCAGGGCGTTGCGACCGGCGGTCAACTTCGGGCAGATTGCTCATGGCCTCGCGGTACAGCTCACGGGCGCGGTCGGCCTGGAACTTCATCAGCGCGCTGAAACGGTCGGAGTATTCGCCGTTCAGAATGTCCGAGGCCTTGACCTCGAACTGCTGCATGTCGTTCACCGGAATGTAGATGCGGCCGCGGCGCGCATCGTCGCCAACGTCACGGATGATGTTGGTCATCTGGAACGCCAAGCCCAGCTTTTCGGCGTAGACCAGCGTCTTGGGATCGCTGTAGCCGAACACGCCAGCCGAGAGTTCGCCCACCACGCCAGCGGCGTGCCAGCAGTATTTGCGCAGGCCAGGCCAGTCCAGATAGCGGGTCTGGTCCAGATCCATTTCCATGCCATCGACCACCGCCAGCAGGCGCTCGCGAGTGATCGAACAGCTTTCCAGATGCGGCTGCAACGCGCGCGTCACGGGGTGATCGGGCTTGCCGTCGAACATCTGGTCGACCTGCGTGCGCCACCACGCCAGCTTGATGCGCGCCAGCGACGGGTCGGTGCATTCGTCCACCACGTCGTCCACTTCGCGGCAGTAGGCGTACAGCGCCGTGATCGCGCGGCGGCGTTCGGGGGGCAGGAACAGGAATGAGTAGTAGAAGCTGGAACCGCTTTTCGCGGCCTTTTCCTGGCAGTATTCGTCAGGGGTCATAGATAGGCAGGGCCTGTTACTTGATAGAGCGCCACAGCATGATGGCCCAGTCTTTGGCGCCCAATTCGGGGCGATTCATGAATACATCGTAGCTGCTTGCCTCGATACGCTCCAGCACGCGCAGCCCGCCTTGCACCACCAGGCGCAGCTCCAGGCCGATGCGGCCCGGCAGGCGGCGCGCCAGCGGAGCGCCGAAGTGTAGCAGCGCTCGCGTGCGTTCGACCTGGAAGGCCATCAACTCGCGCCACGCGGGCGTCAGGCGGCAGGCGGCCAAGTCGTCATCGGTGACGCCGTGGCGGCGCAGGTCTTCCTGCGGCAGGTACACGCGATGCTTGTGCCAGTCCACCCGCACGTCCTGCCAGAAGTTCACCTGTTGCAGCCCGGTGCAGATGGCGTCGCTTTCGGCGATGTCCTGCGGGCTGGTGGCATTGAACAGATGCAGCATCAGGCGGCCAACCGGGTTGGCCGAGCGCGTGCAATAGTCGGCAAGCGACGCGTAGTCTTCGTAGCGTTTGACGGTGATGTCCTGCTCAAAGGCGGACAACAGGTCGTAGAACGGCGTGATGGGCAACTGATGCTGGGCGATGGTCTTGGCCAGCGGCGTGAAGACGTCCGACAACGGCGGCAGGCCGGGCGGGGGCACCGTGCCGGGCTCCGCGCCAATGCGGTGCAGCTCGGTGCGGTAGGCGGCCAGCTGCGCCAGGCGTTCGGCGTCAGACGCGCTGCCTTCATCGGCGATATCGTCCGCCGAGCGGGCGAACCGGTAGATATCGGTCACAGCGCCGCGAAGCCTGCGCGGCAGCAGCAGCGAGGCGACGGGAAAGTTTTCGTAGTGATCGATGGACATGGATAGCGGTGCAGATCGGGTCCGGTGGACCGTGTTCGACGCATTTTAGAGTAGTCGCTTTTTTGGGCGGGGCGCTATACCCGTCAGGGCATCCCCGCGAGGGCGTACCGGCGAGCGCATCCCTGCGAGGGCATCTCGGCGAGGGCATCCCGGCGAGCGCATCCCTGCGAGGGCATCTCGGCGAGGGCATCCCGGCGAGGGCGTCCCCGCGAGGGCGTCGATCAGTTAGACTTAAGCGCCACAGGATCTCACACCATGCCGCGCCCCATATCAGCCACTGTTTCCGTCTCCGCGCTTGCGCACAATCTTGCCACCGTGCGCCACCATCTTGAACAAACCGCCGCCGCCGCGTCCGGCCTGCCGCCCTCCATCTGGGCGGTCATCAAGGCCAACGCGTATGGACACGGCATTGAGCAAGCGGTCACGGGGTTCTCCAAGGCGCAAGGCCTGGCGATGCTGGATCTGGACGAAGCCGTGCGCTGCCGCGAAGCCGGTTGGGGCGGCCCCATTCTGCTGCTGGAAGGGTTCTTCAAGCCGTCCGACCTGGATCTGGTCGACCGCTACCATCTCAGCACCACCGTACACAACCGCGAACAGCTGGACATGCTGGCGCGCGCGCGTTTCACCCGCCGCGTGGACGTCATGCTGAAGCTGAACAGCGGCATGAACCGCCTGGGCTTCAGCCCCGCCGCCTATCCCGCCGCCCATGAACGCGCAATGCTGCTGCAACAGCAGGGCACGCTGGGTTCGGTGGGCAAGATGACGCACTTTGCCTGCGCGGATGGCCCTCAGGGCGTGACCGAGCAACTGGCCGTGTTTAATTCGGTGACGCATAAGATGCCGGGCGCAATCAGCGTCTGCAACTCGGCCGCCACCTTGCGCTTTGCCGACATCGCGGTCAGCACCCCGGCGCAAACCCATTGGGTGCGTCCGGGCATCTGCCTGTATGGCGCGTCGCCGTTCGCGGATGCTGAAGCCACGTCGTTTGGCCTGAAGCCGGCCATGACGCTCAGCTCCGAGATCATCGCGGTGCAAGAACTGAAGGCGGGCGATTCGGTGGGCTACGGCGCCATCTTCCGCGCCGAACGCCCCATGCGCGTGGGCATCGTCGCCTGCGGCTACGCCGACGGCTACCCGCGGCACGCCACCACCGGCACGCCGGTTGTGGTGGCCGGCATCCGCACCCAGCTCTTGGGCCGCGTATCCATGGACATGCTGATCGTCGACCTGGACCCGATTCCCGCCGCGGGCGTCGGCGCGCCCGTCGTGCTGTTCGGCGAAGACGGCCCGTCGGTGGACGAAGTGGCCATGGCCGCCGGCACCATCGGCTACGAGCTGCTGTGCGCACTGGCGCCCCGCGTACCCGTCACCCGCGACGCCTGAACGCGCTGATTTCGCCGCCCGCCATCCCGGGCGGCAGGGTGTCCGCCGGGCAAGATTTGCTACGCAATTTACAAGACAGCCATCTCAGGATGGTGTCTACTGGGAACACCGGGCGCCCAAGCGCCCGTTTTTGACCAAGCAAACAGACTACGAGGTTTCGATCCATGAAGGACAAATGCGTGCTCATTACGGGTGCCACCAAGGGCATAGGCTGGGCGCTGACGCAGCGGCTGTCCGACATGGGTTGTCATGTGGTGGGCATCGCGCGCAACACGACGGATGTCGATTTCCCCGGTTATCTGTACGCCTGTGACCTGGCCGACGCTGGCCGCACCGAAGAAGTGCTGCGCGAAATCCGCGAGAAATTCCCCGTCGACGCCGTCGTCAACAACGTCGGCATCGCGTCGCCGCAACCGCTGGGTGAAATTGATCTGGCCACGCTGTACAACGTGCTGGACTTGAACGTGCGCGTGGCGGTGCAAGTCACGCAGGCCTTCATTGAATCCATGAAAGTGCGCCGCGCCGGCCGCATCGTCAACGTTGTCAGCCGCGCCATTTATGGCGGCCTGGACCGCACTGCGTATTCCGCCGCCAAGAACGCGCTGGTCGGTTGCACCCGCACCTGGGCGCTGGAGCTGGCCGAGTACGGCGTCACCGCCAATGCGGTGGCCCCCGGCCCGATCGAAACCGAAATGTTCCGCGCCACGCGCCCGGCTGGCAGCGAAGGCGAAAAGCGCGCGCTGGCTTCCGTGCCCATGAAGCGCCTGGGCACGCCGGCCGAAGTGGCCGCCGCCATCGCCTTCCTGCTGTCGGATGACGCGGGCTTCATTACCGGCCAGGTGCTGGGCGTGGATGGCGGGGGCAGCCTGGGCGGTCGTTCCTGATTGCGTTCCGTCGGCCCCAAGAGAAAAGCGCACAAGGTGCGCTTTTTTTATTCGTGAATACCGCGGTCAGTACGGACCTTTGCCCGCTGCCACCGGCTTCACATCCTTGAATTGCGCCGCCAGGTTTTCGGCGGCGCGCGCCAGCAGAATGGCGTCCACGCCCACGGCCACAAAGGTGGCGCCCAATTCCAGATAGTGCTTGGCTTGCGCCACGCCGCCGTGCAGGATGCCCGCGGCCTTGCCCGAGCGCACGATGCGGGTGATGGCGTCGTCGATGGTCTTCAAGACCTCGGGGTGGTCAGGCTGCCCCAGGTAGCCCATGCCCGCCGACAGGTCGGCCGGGCCGATGAAGGCGCCGTCCACCCCTTCCACGGCCAGGATCTCATCCAGCGCGGCGAGGCCGGCCGGCGTTTCGATTTGCACCAGCACGCACATCTGGTCGTTCGCGCGCTCCAGGTAATTCGGGATGCGGTTCCAACGCGACGAACGCGCCAGCGCGCTGCCCACGCCACGAATGCCAGCGGGCGGATAGCGCACGGCGGCCACCGCCGCGCGCGCTTCGTCGGCGGACTGAATCATCGGCACCAGCAAGGTCTGCGCGCCGGTGTCCAGAATCTGCTTGATCTGTACCGGGTCGTTCCAGGCGGGGCGCACCACGGCGGCTACCGGGTAAGCGGCCACCGATTGCAGTTGCGACAGCGTCGTCTGCAAGGTGTTGGGGGCGTGTTCGCCGTCAATCAGCAGCCAGTCAAAGCCGGCGCCGGCGACGATCTCGGAGGTGTAGGCGCTGGCCAGCCCGGCCCACAGGCCGATCTGGGGTTGGCGGTCGCGCAAGGCTTGCTTGAAGGTGTTGGTCAGGATGTCCATGGACGGCATGCCGTGTTAGATGAAATGACAGTTGACGGAACCCAGCACGCCGTAGTCGACATTGAAGGTGTCGCCGGGCCGGGCTGCGATCGGGCGCGTGAACGAACCCGACAAAATGATCTCCCCGGCTTCCAGCGCCACGTCGTGGGCGGCCAGCTTGTTAGCCAGCCATACTACGCCATTGGCCGGGTGATTCAAGACGCCCGCGGCCACGCCGGTTTCCTCGATGACGGCGTTGCGCGACAAGATGGCGCCCACCCAACGCAAGTCCAGCTCGCCGATCTTCACGGGCCGACCGCCCATCACCACGCCCGCGTTCGCGGCGTTGTCGGCGATGGTGTCGAACACCTTGCGCGGGCGCTGCGTGGCGGGGTCGATGCCGTGTGAGCGCGCGTCGATGATCTCAAGCGCCGGGATCACGTAATCCACCGCGTCATACACCTGGAACAACGTCACGTTCGGGCCTTGTAGCCGCTTGCCCAGCACAAACGCCAGCTCGACTTCCAGGCGCGGCAAGATGAACCGGCTTGCGGGAATGTCGCTGCCGTCGGCAAAAAACATATCGTCCAGCAGCATGCCGAAATCGGGTTCGTTGATTTGCGATGCCTGCTGCATGGCGCGCGACGTCAGCCCAATCTTGTGCCCGCGCTTCACGCGGCCTTCTGCCAGCTTGATGTCCATCCACGCGCGCTGAATGGCGTACGCGTCGGCGATGGTGATGTCCGGGTGTTCCAGTGAAATCTGGCCGATCTGCTGCCGGCTGCGTTCGGCGTCGTGCAGGCGCGCGGCAAGGTTGCGCACCGTTTGGGTGTCTAGCATGGGGTGTCCTGTAGAGGGCTCACGAGGGGTAGGGAACAAGCGTGTTGACCAGCCGGCCGATGCCTTCGATTTCAGTGACAACTTCGTCACCCGGCGCCACATTGACGATGCCGTCGGGCGTGCCGGTCAGGATCAGGTCGCCCGCGGAAAGCGTCATGAAGCTGCTGAAGTATTCGATCAGGGCGGGCACGTCGAACACCATGTCGCGCGTATTGCCGCGTTGGGTTTCGACGCCGTTGACGGTGGTGCGCAGATTCAGGTTCATGGGGTCTGGCACGTCGTCGCGGTCGACCAGCCAGGGGCCCAGTGGCGTGCAGGTGTCGCGGCTTTTCACGCGCAGGTTGGGGCGATACCAGTTTTCCAGGTAGTCGCGCAGCGCGTAATCGTTGGCCACCGTGTAGCCCGCCACGTAGTCGTAGGCTTGATCGCGCGAGACGCCTCGCGCCGTTTTGCCGATCACGACAGCCAGCTCGCATTCATAGTGCATGAAGGCGACGTCGGCCGGGCGCAGCGTTTGCGCGCGGTGCCCGACGAAGGTGTTGGCCGCCTTCAGAAAGCCCAAGGGTTCGTCGGGCGCCTTGAAGGCCAGCTCTTTGGCATGGTCCGCGTAATTGATGGCCAGCGTGAAGGTCGTGCGCGGTTCGATGGGCGGCAGCCACGTCACGGCGTCTTCGGCCAGGACGCGGCCGTCGGCCAGGCGGACGTGGCCGGGCTGCGCTTCGGTGGCGGCGTGGATAGCGCCTTTATAGGCGATGCGTGCGTGTTTCATGGATTCGTCCTTAAACCGTGGCGGCGGCCAACGCGTTGCCCAACGTGCCAACCTGCGCGATGCGGATGTCGTAGCGCTGTCCGGCGCGCAGGCGCGGCGCGTCGTGCGGCGTGCCAACCAGCAGCATGTCGCCCGCCTCAAAGCTCATGAACTGCGTCACGTCGGCGATCAGGCGGGCAACGGGCCGGACCAGGTTGGCGGTGCTGGCGCGCTGCGCGACCACGCCGTCCACCCACACCTCGATGTCGAGCGCGTCGGGGTTGGCAATGGCAGAGGCGGGCGCCAAATCACGGCCGATAGGGCAGAAGCCGTCGCGGCATTGCTGTTTGAGGGCGGGGCGGAAGTAGCTCGCGTGCGGCACAGACAAATCGGCCACTACGCGATACCCCGCCACCACGTCCAGCGCTTCCGACTCGCTCACCCGTGTTGCGCGGCGTGCGAACACCACGCCCAAGGTGGCGCCCACTTGCACTTCAGTGATGTCCGCCGGCAGCGTGATGACGTCGCCGTCTTGCGCATAGGTGTTTGCGGGTTTGATGTAGAGCACGGGCGCCTTGGGCGCGGCCTTGTAGGGCGGGGCGTCCACGGCGCTGCCCAAGGCGGCCAACGCTTGCCGCGTGTTCAGCGCCGCACCCACCACGGTGCGCGGCGGCGCGGCGAGCGCGGCACTTGTCTGGGCGGCTCTGGCCGCCAGATAGTCGCGGTAGTTGTTCAGCTTGTAGTTCAGCACGGGGTCTGCCTCTTCGATCTGCATCGAAATCCCCAAGGGGCGCGCGGCCATCTGCGGCGCCAGCACCGTGGTCAGCGCCTGGAAAACGCGTTCACCCAGCGCGGCCTTCTGGGCGTCGTTGCGGCCATGTCCGATGCGCAGCACCACATGGACGAACGCATTGTCTGGGTGGCCATCGACGATCAGGCAATCATTCACCCGCAAGGCGCGGGTGCGGGCGCCGGCCAACGGAAACAGGCTGCCGTCACCCACGGCGGCAGCCTGTACGGTGCGCATCAGCGCACCGGTATCCAGGGCCAGATTGCCCGAGTACTCAATCCAGATATGGGGCATGGGGTCTCCCGCACAATATTGTTAGCATGTTAATTATCATAATGAAATCCGGAGTGAGCGGCAACGGGGGCGGCAACCGAGGAGCAACCGTGCCGCAACGCCAAATGCGAGCAACCCCGCTTGCCCTCCGCTAGTGGTTTTCAGACGTTGACAGCCTGCCTTTCGCCGGCATAATGTTAACGTGTTAATTAAAAAGTGGCGGCCATCACCGCCGAGCACGGGACGAGGAGCCGCGATGAGCATCAAGCACTGGATCAATGGGGAGCAGGTCGACAGCCAAGACCGCTTCATTACCTACAACCCGGCCACGGGCGACGCCATCGACGAAGTGGCGTCGGGCGGCCAGGCCGAAATCGACGCCGCCGTGTCCGCCGCGGCGGCCGCCTTTCCAAAATGGGCCAACACGCCCGCCAAGGAACGCGCCCGGCTGATGCGCCGCCTGGGCGAACTGATCGACCAGAACGTGCCCATGCTGGCCGAACTTGAAACGCAGGACACCGGCCTGCCGATCTCGCAAACCCGCAAGCAGCTGATTCCGCGCGCCTCCGAGAATTTCAATTTCTTCGCCGAGGTCTGCACGCGCATGAACGGGCATACCTATCCCGTCGATGACCAGATGCTGAACTACACGCTGTACCAGCCGGTGGGCGTGTGCGCGCTGGTGTCGCCGTGGAACGTGCCTTTCATGACGGCCACGTGGAAAACCGCGCCATGTCTCGCGCTGGGCAATACGGCAGTGCTGAAGATGTCTGAACTCTCGCCACTGACGGCAGATCAGCTGGGCCGCCTGGCCCTTGAAGCCGGCATCCCCGCCGGCGTGCTGAACGTGGTGCAGGGCATGGGCGCAACGGCGGGCGACGCGTTGGTGCGCCACCCCGGCGTGCGCGCTATCTCGTTTACCGGTGGCACCGTCACCGGTAAAAAAATCATGGCCAGCGCCGGCGGCATCAAGAAGTTCTCGATGGAACTGGGCGGCAAGTCGCCTGTGCTGATTTTTGATGATGCCGATGTCGAGCGCGCGCTGGACGCCGCGTTGTTCACCATCTTTTCGTTGAATGGTGAACGTTGCACGGCGGGCTCGCGCATCTTCGTGCAAGAAACCATCTACGCTGACTTCGTGCGCAAATTCGCCGCGCGCGCCGAACGGCTGGCGGTGGGCGACCCGATGAATGACGCCACGCATGTGGGCGCGATGATCACGCGCCAGCATTGGGAAAAGGTAACGGGCTACATCCAGCTGGCCGAGCAAGAGGGCGCGCGCATCCTGGCCGGTGGCGCAGGCAAGCCGGCCGGGCTGCCGGCGCATTTATCCGGCGGCAACTTCGTGCGCCCGACCGTGCTGGCCGACGTCGACAACCGCATGCGTTGCGCGCAGGAAGAAATCTTCGGCCCCGTTGCCTGCCTGATCCCGTTCAAGGACGAGGCCGAAGGCTTGGCGCTGGCCAATGATGTCAAATACGGCCTGGCGTCCTACATCTGGACAAGCGACATTGGCCGCGCCCACCGTCTGGCGCGCGGCATCGAGGCCGGCATGGTGTTCATCAACAGCCAGAACGTGCGCGACTTGCGCCAGCCGTTCGGCGGCACCAAGGAATCGGGCACGGGGCGCGAAGGCGGCGAATACAGCTACGAGGTCTTCGCCGAAATCAAAAACGTCTGCGTGTCGATGGGCAGCCACCACATACCGAAATGGGGCGTTTGAGCCCCTGCACCAAGGAGACAACCATCATGGGCAAGCTTGCGCTGGCAGCGAAAGTGACGCACGTGCCGTCGATGTATCTGTCGGAACTTCCCGGCAAGCACCACGGCTGCCGCGAGGCCGCCATCCAGGGCCACCGCGAAATCGGCCAGCGTTGCCGCGATCTGGATGTGGATACGATTGTGGTGCTGGACGTGCACTGGCTGGTGAACGCGGGCTATCACGTGAACGCCAATGCGCGCTTCGCGGGCCGCTACACCAGCAACGAACTGCCGCACTTCATCAAGGACATGGACTACGCCTACGGCGGCAACCCTGAACTGGGCCGCCGCATCGCCGAATGCGCCAACGCGGCGGGCGTGGGCACGCGCACGCACGAGATCGACAGCCTGGAACTGGAATACGGCACGCTGGTTCCCATGCGCTACATGAACGGCGACGGCCGTTTCAATGTGGTGTCGGTGGCGGCATGGTGCGCCTGGCATGGTCTGGATGAAAGCCGGCGCTTCGGTGCCGCCTTGCGTCAGGCGATCGAAGCCAGCGATAACCGCGTGGCCGTGCTGGCCAGCGGTTCGTTGTCACATCGGTTCAACGACAACAACAGCCCCGAAGCCGCCATGCACCAGATCAGCCGCGAGTTCCATCGTCAGGTGGATCTGCGGGTGGTCGATCTGTGGCGCCAGGGGGATTGGAAGACGTTCTGCGCCATGCTGCCGGAGTACGCCGAGCTGTGCGTGGGCGAGGGCGGCATGCACGACACGGCGATGCTGCTGGGCTTGCTGGGGTGGGACGCTTACGACAAGCCGGTGGAGATCGTCACCGATTACTTCACCAGCTCCGGCACGGGGCAGATCAACGCGATCTTCCCGGTGCCCGACTGAGTTTCAGCTTTCGTCGGCATCGCGCGATGCCGGCGTATTCTGCTTGATCAGGTCGACCATGGTGTCGACGTCGCGGTACAGGCGGTCAAGCAATTCCTTGCCGATCTTGGCTTCGATCTCTTGGTACTTCGCATCCACGTGCGGACGCATCCGGTCGATCAGCTTGTTGCTCTTGGGGGTCAGCGAGATTTCCTGGCGGCGCTGGTCGGCGCTGGAGCGCACGCGCTTGATCAGGCCTTGTTCTTCCATGCCGGCCAGCATGCGGGTCAGGCTGGGGCTAAGGATCTGACAGCTGCGCGCGATCTGGTTCGGTTCCATCGAGCCGACTTCGCTCAAGGTGCGCAACACCCGCCATTGTTGTTCGGTGACGCCGGCCGCGTGCAATACGGGTCGGAAATGCGCCATCAGGGTTTCGCGTGCGTAGAGCAGCAGGTGGGGAAGATTGCGGTGGTGGAAGCTCGGACTCATGGCGGCTATGTTAGCAAGAAGCCACCCTTTTTTTGACCACTGTTTCTTGATCCTGAACGGCTTGCGGCGGGGATGCAACACGGCCCCCGGCGCCGCCGTAATGGGCGGGGCCGGGGGCCGGATCAAGGACGTAAGGTCAGGACGGAAGGTCAGGCCGTGAGTTCGGGCTGTGAACTCAGGCCGGGTTTTGCTGGGCCAGTTCCTGAAGGTCGTCAGGCAAGGTCAGGTCGGGCGCGCCTTGCTGCAATTCGCGCAGCGCTTGCACGGCGTCGTCCTGCTGGTCGTTCTGCATCAGCGACCGGATGTGAGCCACGCGAGCCTCGATATCTTCTTCGCTGAACGCGACGACGTCGGTGGCCGTCGCCTCGGCGGGCTGTGCCGTACCGGCGGCAGCGGCTTCCGGGGCCGGAGCCACTTGAGCCGCCTGGCTCTGGATGGGCTCGGCCGTTGACTCCGACGCCGATGCGGAAACAGAAACGCGCTGGGTGACGGCGGGCGCCGCGGATTTTCCGGCCAGCGCATCGGTCAGGGCGACGGGGGGCGGCGAACGTTCGGCGCTGGTGCCAACTTCATGCGGGGCGACAAGCTGCGCGTTCAGCTCGGGGGCGTCGGCGCTTTCGCGCATGTCCGTCCAGGCGAACAGGCCCGCCACCATCGCGGCGCATGCCGCTGCAGCCCAGCCGGGGTGCCAGCTGTGGCCAGGGTGCCAGGCTCGGCGCACCGCGGCGTCAAGTTCGGGACTGCTCCCGGGTCTGGGCTTACGGTACAGGGCGCGCAGATCCCGTTCATCGTCTTCATCGAAAGGGGGGCGATAGGTAATGCTCATGCGCGTACTCCTCGCGCATACGCCCGGTGGGAGGACGTATTCGCGTTTGACCTTTGCTGGGCGCCGCGCCGGTGGTCCGGCGATCTCGTCGGGGCTGGGGTCTTGTTCCGGTTTATGCGGCTTGTGAGAAGCAGGCCGCGCTGCATCCGTCGATTATGCGCGATTTGCGGGATTCCGGCAGGGAATTTCTTCTATTTGCATGATGTAACTTTGGCCCGTCCCTAATACTGAAAGCAGAATGACAGACTCGTGCCCCGCGGCACGTCAATGTGGCCGTTCAATGCGCGTTTTGGTCCCGGTTCTGCGCCCCGGGACGCGAGGGTTGCCAGTACACTTTCGCGCATGGCCAAATCCCGAACCGTATATGTGTGCGCCGACTGTGGCGGCACGACCCCGAAGTGGCAGGGCAAATGCCCGCATTGCAACGCCTGGAACACGCTGGAAGAAACGGTGGAGTCGTCGTCGCCCGCCGCGTCCGCCCACCGCTATGCCCCGCTGGCCTCGGCCAGCCCGGTGCGCAGCCTGTCCGAAATCGAAGCCCGCGAAACGCCGCGCCAGCCTACCGGCCTGGACGAATTTGACCGCGTGCTGGGCGGCGGTCTGGTGGCCGGCGCCGTGGTGCTGATTGGGGGGGACCCCGGCATCGGCAAATCCACGCTGCTGCTGCAAGCGCTGGCTTCGCTGTCCGAGACCACGCCCGTGCTGTACGTGACGGGCGAAGAGTCCGCCGAGCAGGTCGCCTTGCGCGCCCGCCGCCTTGACTTGCAGACCGGCAACGTCAATCTGCTGGCCGAGATCCGGCTGGAAGCCATTCAGGCTGCCGTGTCCGAGCAGAAGCCGACCGTTGCCGTTATCGATTCCATTCAAACCCTGTACAGCGGTGAACTCAGCGCCGCGCCGGGCTCCGTGTCGCAGGTGCGCGAATGCGCCGCGCAGTTGACGCGGCTGGCCAAGCAGACGGGCATCGCCATCGTCATGATCGGCCACGTCACCAAAGACGGCGCGCTGGCGGGTCCGCGCGTGCTCGAACACATCGTGGATACGGTGCTGTATTTCGAAGGCGATACGCATTCGTCGTTCCGCCTGGTGCGCGCCTTCAAGAACCGTTTTGGTGCAGTGAATGAACTTGGCGTCTTCGCCATGACCGACCGCGGTCTGCGTGGCGTGGCCAACCCGTCCGCGCTGTTCTTGTCGCAACACGAACAGCAGGTGGCCGGTTCCTGCGTGATGGCCACGCAGGAAGGCACGCGCCCGCTGCTGGTTGAAATCCAGGCATTGGTCGATAGCTCGCACGCGCCCAACCCGCGCCGGCTGACGGTCGGGCTGGAAGGCAACCGGCTGGCGATGCTGCTGGCCGTGCTGCACCGGCACGCGGGCGTCACCACGTTCGACCAGGACGTGTTCGTCAACGCCGTGGGCGGCGTGCGCATCACGGAACCCGCGGCCGACTTGCCGGTGCTGCTGGCCATCATGTCGTCGTTGCGCGACAAGCCCTTGCCGCGTGGCCTGATTGCATTCGGTGAAGTGGGGCTGGCAGGCGAGATCCGGCCCGCGCCGCGCGGCCAGGAACGTTTGCGCGAAGCGGCCAAGCTGGGCTTTTCGATTGCACTCATCCCCAAGGCCAACGCGCCGCGCCAGCCTATCGAAGGTCTGGAGATCTGGGCGGTGGACCGCCTGGACGCCGCGCTGGACAAGCTGCGCTGATCGGGAGCATGTTGTGAGTCTGTTAGTGATCGCTGCGTGCCTGGCCGCGGGTGGCCTGATTGGTTTCATGGGCGGCGTGCTGGGCATCGGGGGCGGTCTTATCGCCATTCCCGCGCTGGTGCTGTTGATGGGCATGTCGCAACAACTGGCGCAAGGCACCGCGCTGATCATGGTGTTGCCCGCCATCACGATGGCGGTGCGCAAGTACAACCAGCAGACGCGCATCGACAAGCGCGTGGCCGCCGCAGGTGCGGCGGGCGCCGTGTTGTTCACGTGGGTGGGCGCGCGTTTGGCGCTGGGTATCGACTCCAGTGTCTTGCGCCGAAGCTTCGCCGTGTTCCTGTTCTTCATCGCCTTGTTCTATGTGTGGCAGACGTGGCGCGCGGGCCGCGTTGCCGCCGGCAAGCAGAAACACAAAGAGAAAGCGGCAACGCAAACGCAAAAGCCAACGCGTGCAGCGCCTGCTTTCACGCCCCGTCGTGCGAGCGTCTTGGGCATGTTGTGCGGCACCTTGGGCGGCTTCTTCGGGGTGGGCGGCGCAGTGCTGGCGGTGCCCATCATCACGTCGGTCTTCCGGCTGCCGCAGACCACGGCGCAGGCGCTCGCGTTGAGCATGGTGATTCCGGGTTCCACGATTGCGCTCATCACCTACGGATGGGCGGGTCAGGCGAACTGGATGGTGGGCCTGCCCATGGCGATTGGCAGCTTGCTGTTCGTGCCGGTTGGCGTGCGCTTGGCGTACAAGCTGCCTGAACGCAAGCTGAGAGCCAGCTTCGCGCTGATGCTGTTCGCCACCGTGGCGTTGCTGGCGTTTGAAAGCTGAGTGCGGCGCTGTATTAACACCCCCTGTATTAGCAAACGTTAGCGTCCGAAAGTTTGTGGTTCCGCGTTGAACCTTCCGCGTGCCGGCTCTTCAAACGGAGTACGGGGTAAGCGGCGATGTTGCCGCCCCGTGTCGGATAGGCTTTTAGCCTTGCACATTCAGGAGTTCATGAAATGACGACTCACTCCCGTATCGCTGCGTTCTTATCCACCTCGGCCTTGTGCCTCGGTCTTGCTGCTGCGCCTTCTGCGTTCGCGGCCGGCGCCGATGCCACGACCAAGGCGGGTGATACCAAGACCCACGCGCAGCACAAGCATCACAAGTCTGACAAAACATCCGCCAAACCGGCGGCCGCGAAATCAGGCACTGCATCAAAGATGGACCATTCCGGCGCCACGACGCCGGCCAAGTAGCAAGCGGCTGAAAAGCCTTAAGTAGTTCCTTTGCAGGAAGACTGCCGATCCCGCGGGGCCGGAAAGTCGAAAGCCTCTCGGTATGGGCACCGAGAGGCTTTTTCGTTTTTGCAGCAGGTGTTTTTTATTCGACCGGCGTAATCACACGGCCCGTATCGAAGTAGGCCTGCAAGTTATCCAGCATCAGGTTTTCCATGCCCAGGCGAGTTTCCAGCGTGGCGCTGCCGATGTGCGGCAGCACGACAGCGTTGTCGCTTTTCTTCAGCGCGTCGGGCACCTTGGGTTCGTGTTCGAACACGTCCAGGGCTGCGCAACCGAGCTTGCCGGATTCCAGCGCCGCCACCAGCGCCGCTTCATCAATGACCGGGCCGCGCGCGATGTTGACGATGATGCCGGTTGGGCCCAACGCTTCCAGCACGGGCTGATTCACCAGATGGCGCGTGCTCGGGCCGCCCACGGTGGCGACCACCAGGAAGTCGGCCCACTTGGCCAGATCCACCAGCGACGCTTCGTAGCCGTACGCGATGTCGTCGCGCTTTCTGCGGTTGTGATAACGCACGTCCATGTCGAAACCCGTGCCACGTTTGGCAATGGCTTCACCGATGCGGCCCAGGCCCACAATGCCCAGCTTCTTGCCGCTGACGCGCTGGCCCAGCGGGATGCTGCCATGCACCTGGCCCCATTGGTCAGCGCGCACAAAGCGTTCGCCCTGGCCCATGCGGCGGGCGCCGGCAATCAGCAGGCCCCAGGCCAGGTCCGCCACGCAATCCGTCAGCACGTCAGGCGTGTTGCTGACCTGTACGCCCCGTTTCTTGGCGGCTTCCACGTCGATGGTTTCGTAGCCCACGCCCCAGCTGCAAATGGCTTTGAGGTCGGGCAGGGCGTTGATGAGTTCCGCGTCGGCGCCGAAGTTGGCCGACGTGACAACCGCGGTGATGCCCTTGCCGTGTTCGGCCAGCGCCGCCTTGCGATCGGGAAACTTCCACAGTTCCACGACGTCATAGCGGTCTGCCAGGCTCTTGTTGGCGGTGGGGGAGCCGGCCAGCGAGCCGACCTGGATGATGCGTTGCTTGGTGGTCATGTTGTCGTACGGGTGGGTGGCGAAAACGGTCATGCTACTTGATTCGGCCTGGGATCAGGCACCGGGGATGCCCGCAGGCATCCCCATGAGCTTATGCCGCGGCTTTAGCCACGGCTCATTCCAGCTGGATGTTGGCTTTCTGAATGACGTCCTTCCAGCGCTTGACCTCGCCTTGCTGGAATTGCGTGAACTGCTGCGGCGTGTTGGCCACCACTTCAAAGCCTAAACCTTGCAGCGTTTGCTCGGTCTTCGGGTCGCGCAGCGCGGTTTGCAGCGCCTTGGACAATTGCTCCACGACGGCCGGCGGCGTGCCCTTGGGCACGGCGAAGCCTTGCCAGGAATACACCACCATGTCCTTGATGCCCGCTTCCGCCAGGGTCGGCACGTCGGGCAGATCCGGTGCGCGCGCATCGCCCGTAATGGCCAACGCTTTCAGCTTGCCGGCCTTGATGTGGTTCTGTACCGCACCCAGGTTTTGGAACGACACGTTGACCTGCCCGCCGATCAGGTCGGCAATGGCCGCGCCGCCGCCCTTGTAGGGCACGTCGACACCCGTGCTGTCCGTGCGCTGGCGAAACAGCACGGCGGACAGGTGGTCGGACGAACCCGTGCCAGACGACGCGTACGACACGCTGCCCGGATTCTTCTTCGCGTACGCAACCAGCTCGGCCACGGTGGTGGCAGGGAAGGTGGGGGCGGCGACCAGCACGTTCGGGTTGCGCACCGCTTGCGTCAGATATGCAAAATCCTTGCTGGGGTTGTAAGACAGGTTCTTGTACAGCGCTTCGTTGATGGCGAAGGTGCCAATCGACCCGACCATCATGGTGTAGCCGTCAGGCGTGCTGCGAGCCAGCGCCTGCGCGCCAATGGCGCTGTTGGCGCCCGGCTTGTTTTCAACCACGAAGGTCTGGCCCAGGATCTTCGACAGCGCGGGCGTGACCGAACGCGCCGTGATGTCGGACGAGCCGCCGGGCACGAACGGCACGATCATCGTGACGGGCTTGTCGGGGTAGCCGGCCGCTTGTGCAGCCGGCCCGCCAAGTAGAACGGCGCTCGCCGCGGCGGCGGCGCAGATCAGTTTATTCATGGTGTCTCCTGGTTCGCGTGGTGATGAAAAACCCGGCGCTCACGCGTTGCGGCCGGGCCTGAATCGGGGGGCTGAATGTGGACCTGAATCTGAGTCTGAATGTGGAGCGTGATTCGCGTGGGGTCAGTCGACTTTTGCGCCGGAGGTCTTCACCACTTCCGCCCACTTGACGGTTTCCTGCGCCATGAATTGCTTGAACTGCGTGGGCGTATTGCCGGATGGCGTGGCGCCTTGCGCCTGCAACTGCGCGCGCACGGGTTCCTGTTGCAAGGCGGCCGCCACATCGCGCTGAATTTTTTCAACAATGGCGGGCGGCGTGCCGGCAGGCGCCAGCAAACCGAACCAGCTGGATGCCTCATACCCCTTCACGCCCGCTTCGGCCATCGTCGGCACATCGGGCAGTGCGGGCGAGCGCGCGGCGGTGGTAACCGCCAGCGGCCGCAGCTTGCCGCCCTTGATGTAGCCCATGGACGAGGGCAGGTTGTCGAAGATCAGGTCGGCGGACCCGCCCATCACATCGGTCAGCGCGGGGCTGCTGCCCTTGTACGGCACATGCGTCATGCGCGTGCCCGTCATGCTCTGGAACAGTTCGCCCGACAGGTGCGTGGACGTGCCGTTGCCGGTGGACGCCATGTTGACGCTGCCCGGGTTGGCCTTCAGATACTTGATCAGATCGGCCACGGTGCGGATGCCGTGCTTGTCGGCGAACTTGGGGTTCAGTTCCAGAATGTTCGGCACGGGAATGACGAGCGTGACCGGCACGAAGTCCTTGACCGGGTCGTAAGGCAGCTTGCTGTAGACCGATTGGTTGATGGCATGCGTGCTGACGGTGCCCATCAGCAGCGTGTATCCGTCAGCGGTGGCGCGCGCCGCCTCGGCCGTGCCGACGTTGCCGCCCGCGCCAGCCTTGTTGTCCACCACCACCGGCTTGTTCCAGCTCTCGCCCAGCTCAGCCGCCACGACGCGCGCGGCGATGTCCGCAGTGCCGCCTGCGGGGAAGGGCACGATGATCTTGACGTCGCGTTCGGGATAGTCGGCGTGGGCTTGGGCTGCGGGCAGCAGCAGCGCCGTCGCCATCAAACAGACGGCAGTGATCAGCCGGCATCGCACGATGGGGGCTTGCATGATGGGTTGTCTCCTCGGTGTGCGCGTGGCCGCGCATCGTTTGTGGGGATGTTGCGCGCCCCTGGCATCGCCCGAGGCGTGTTGCAGCGGGGCGCTCATCGCGCCCCGCATTGTTGATGCCTTTCTACTTGTCAAACAAATATAGGTATTGAGAATTTGCTTGTCAACCAAGTATACTTTTTTCCCATCACTCATCTGACAAGTGCAACCGCCAGGAGCCCCGTTCATGAAAACTACCCCGGTCACCGCCCAGGACCTGCAACGTTCGGTCATCGCCGTGCCGCCGCTCGCCCGCCACGACGATCTGTCCTTGAACGAAGCCGCCAACAAGGCGCTGCTGGGGCATCTGGAGGCCGGCGGCGTGCGCAACGTGATGTACGGCGGCAACGCCAATTTCTACAACGTGGGCGTGAGCGAATACGCGCGTATCGTGGACATGCTGGCAGGCCTGGCGGGATCGGACACGTGGATTCTGCCGTCGGTTGGCCCCGACTACGGCAAGATGATGGACCAGGCCGCCATCCTGCGGTCGCGCGCATTTCCCACCGCCATGCTGCTGCCGATGGCGTTCCCGTACACCGATGACGGTCTCGCCGAAGGCGTGCGCCGCTTCACCGATGCGTTGGGCAAGCCGGCCGTGGTCTACATCAAGTCGGCCGACTACCTGGCGCCGGAAACCGCCGCGCGCCTGATCGAAGAAGGCCGCATCGCCGCGTTCAAGTACGCCGTGGTGCGCGACAACCCGGCAAAAGATGCGTACTTGTCGTCGTTGCTGGAATCCGTGGATTCGCGCTGGATCGTCAGCGGCATCGGCGAGCGTCCGGCCATCGTCCACTACCGCGACTTCGGTTTGAAAAGCTTCACGTCGGGCTCCGTGTGCGTTGCGCCGCGCGGTTCGATGCGCCTGCTGCACCTGCTTGGCGAAGGCCGTTACGACGAGGCCGAAGCCGTGCGCGAACACTATCTGGGCCTGGAAGATTGCCGCGACGGCATCAGCCCCATCCGCGTGCTGCATGACGCCGTCACGCTGTCGGGCGTGGCGGACATGGGCCCGATGCTGCCGTTGTTGACGGGCATCTCGGCGACCGAACGAGAACGCGTGGCGCCGGTCGCGCGTGCGTTGGCGGCGTGGGACAAGGAAGCCGTGGCGGCCTGAGCGTGAACGGGTTCGCTGCATGCCGCTCATTGCATCGCCTGTTGGCGGTACGATGAGCGCTGTTCGCGTCAAGGCGAGCAGGCCCTAAGCATTCAGGAGGTTTCGTGGCCCGATCCAAAGCATCTTCTTCGTCCGAGCCGCAGACGCCCGTCGAGTCCGACGCGTCAGCTTCCCAACCGCTTGAACGCGGGCATCGGGTGCGGCTGGCGGATCAGGTCTACGGACAGATCTTTGAACAGATCGTCTCGGGCGGCCTGAACGTGGGCGACAAGCTGCCATCCGAAAACGAAATATCGGAACGCTTCGGCGTGTCGCGTCCGGTCGTGCGCGAAGCATTGCTGCGTTTGCGTGCAGATGGCTTGATCACCGCGCATCAAGGCTTGGGCACGTTTGTCAGCCATCAGCCCGCGCCGCGTCTGAAAACCTTCAACGATGTGCAAAACGTCAGCGCGTATCTGCGCGCGCAAGAGGTTCGCGTGGCGTTGGAGGGCGACGCCGCGCGTCTGGCGGCGTTGCGCCGCACAGACGAACAACTGAAGAAGATCGCCGATGCGCATGCGGCTTTTGCCGACAGCCTGACGCACGGCCAGGTGTCGCCCGAAGCGGACCTGGCTTTTCACGCCAGCATCGCAGAGGCCAGCGGCAACGACTTCTATCTGGGGGTGCTGGAAAGCATCCACGAATCCATCAACGGTTTCATGCGGCTGACGTTGAGCCTGACGCGCACCGGCTCGCGCCAACGCGCCCAGCGCGTCGTGGACGAACACGCCACCATTCTGGACGCCATCCGCGAACAGGACAGCGAGCGCGCCCGCGTGGCCATGCAATTTCATCTGGGGCAGGCGCGCCATCGGCTGGTGGACCGCGAACGGGACTAGGCGCGCGCAGCCCCTTCCCGCCGCCGCGCCCGGCATCGCACTACCCATAACGAACGGAGACGACTCAGTGCAAGGCAACGTAGCAACAGGAACGGACGTGCAGGTGGAGCAGGTTCGCGAGCAGATTTTGCAGGTGCTGCAAGCGTGGGGCATGGACGAAGATCTGGCGCACATCACGGCGGGTCTGATGGCGCAAACGGATTTGCTGGGCATCGATTCGCACGGCATTTCGATGCTGCCTTCGTATGAAGAAAAATGGCGCGCGGGGTCGCTGCGGCTGGACGCGCGCGCGAAGATCGTGCGCGACAGCGGCGCCAGTGCGTTGATCGACGGCATGGGCGGGCTGGGTTATCCGGTAGCGGCGCAAGCCATGCACTTGGCCGTGGACAAGGCCCTGGAACACGGCGTGGGGGCGGTGTCGGTCTGCAACTCGCATCACTTCGGCGCAGCCGGCGTGTACGCACGCATCGCGGTTGAGCGCGGCGTGGTCGGGCTGGTCACCAGCAGCGCCAACGGCGTCATCATGGTGCCCACGCGCGGCGCCATGCCCATGCTGGGCACCAACCCCATCGCCTTCGGCGCGCCCGCGGCTCACAACGAACCCTTTGTGCTGGACATGGCAACCACCACCGTCGCCGCCAACAAGGTCAAGGTCTACGACTTTCTGGGTAAGCCTTTGCCCCCGGGCTGGGCGGTGGACGGGCAGGGCGGGGCGGTCACAGACGCCGACGCCGCCATGCAGTTCATCTTCAAACGGCCCGAAGGCGGCTTGACGCCGTTGGGCGGCACGCCCGCAATGAGCAGCCACAAAGGCTACGGCCTGGCGATGATGGCGCAGATTCTAGGCGGCACGTTAAGCGGCAGCGCGTTCGCCGCACGCCGCGCGCCCACGCGTCAGCCGGGTGAACCCGATGACGTCGGGCATTTCTTCCTGGCCTTGAATCCCGATGCGTTCCGTGCAGCCGGGTCGTTTGAGTCCGACATGGATGACTTGATCGATTCCATGCACGACACCCCGCCCGCGAATCCCGACGAACCCGTGTTGGTGGCGGGCGAACCCGAAGCGGCTGAGCGTGCGCGCCGGCTGCGCGCGGGCATCCCCATTTCCGCGGCCTTGGCCGAGCGTTTGCGCGGCATCTGCGAACGCGCGGGCACGCCTTACCTGCTGGACGACAAGTAGGCGGGCGCAGGCCTTTGCATAGCCGTGTTTTTGCAAGACAACAGCAGACCCGGACACCGGGCGCCATACCTAGAAAAACCACGAGGAGACAACCATGCAACAACACAAACCTTTGGCGCGCAGACGCTTTGCCATCCTGACCGCCGCGCTTGCCGCCACGACGATCGGCGTGCTGGCGATGGCGCCGAACGCCGCCCGCGCGCAAGCGGCCACATGGCCCGCCAAACCCGTGAAGCTGATCGTGCCGTTCCCCGCGGGCGGCAGCACGGATTCCGTGGGCCGCTTGCTGGCCGCCGAATTGTCCAAAGAGCTGGGCCAGAGCGTCATCGTCGAGAACAAGGGCGGGGCAAACGGCAACATCGGCTCGGACGTGGTGGCCAAGGCGGAACCCGACGGCTACACCTTGCTGCTGTCTGGCGTCGGGTCTAACGCCATCAGCTACGCGGTCTACCAGAACATGCCGTACCGCAACAGCGACTTCGCGCACATCTCGCTCTTGGCAACTGGCCCCAACGTGCTGGTGGCCAACATGGAGTTCCCGGGCAAGACCATCGAAGACTTCATCAAGCTCTCGCGCGAGAACCCGGGCAAGTACACGTTCGCCAGTTCGGGCAGCGGCTCGTCGGGCCATCTGGCAATGGAGATGTTGAAGCAGGACGCCAAGATTGATCTGGTGCATGTGCCATACAAAGGCGGCGCTGCGGCAATTACCGACATGATCGGCGGCCGCGTGTCGGTGATGTTCCTGAACCAAGACACGCTGCTGCCGCAGGTCACGTCCGGCAAGCTGCGTGCCTTGGCCGTGGCAAGCGCCAAGCGCAACCCGGCTTATCCCGACACGCCGACAGTCGCGGAGTCCGGCTACCCCGGCTTCTCGGCAGAATCGTGGTTTGGATTGTCGGCCCCTGCGAAGACGCCGCCTGCGGTCATCCAGCGTCTGAATCAGGCCACGGTGAAGGCGCTGGCGTCACCCGACATCCGCAAGAAGCTTGAAAGCGTGGGCTTCGTGGTGGTGGCGGACGACCCGAAATCGTTCTCGGCGTTTGTCGATAACGAAATCACAAAGTGGGGCAAGGCCGCGAAAGCGTCCGGCGCCCGCATGGATTAAGGGCATGCCCTAGTGCTTGCCCGCTGTACCGCCGGGCTTCGGCCCGGCATGATTCCTGTATTCCCGTATTCCCTTTTCTGCAAACACGAAGGCGGCAATGAACTCACCCTTACCCAATCGCTTCCGGCAACGCATCCTGGCCCGCGAGCGCCTGATCGGATTCTGGATGTGCATGTCCAGCCACATTACGGCCGAGCTCGTCGGGCTGGCGGACTTCGACTGGTTGCTGCTGGATGGCGAGCATTCCCCCAATGAAGTGCCGATGTTCCTGCAACAGCTGCAAGCCTTGCAGGGCAGCGCCAGCGCGGCGGTGGGCCGGCCGTCGTGGAACGACCCGGTGCAGATCAAGCGCCTTTTGGATATCGGCTTCTATAACCTGCTGATTCCGTTCATTGAGTCCGAGGCCGATGCGCGCCTGGCGGTGGCCGCCACGCGCTATCCGCCGCAAGGTATACGCGGCGTGGCGGGCGCGCAGCGCAGCAACCGTTACGGCACCGTGCCGGATTATTTGCAGACCATCAACGACAACATCTGCGTGCTGTTGCAGATTGAAAGCCGCCCGGGCATTGATGCGGTGGATGAGATCGCGTCGGTGGAAGGCGTGGATGGCGTGTTCATCGGGCCGTCGGACTTGGCCGCGGCCTTGGGCCACATCGGCAATCCGGGCCACCCCGAAGTGCAAGAGGCCATCCGCCATCTGCATGCGCGCGTGTCGGCGCAAGGCAAGGCGGTTGGCATCCTGGCGCCGGTGCATGCGGACGCGCGCCGCTACCTGGACATGGGCATGCACTTCGTGGCGGTGGGCACTGACCTGGGCGTCTTCAAACAAGCCACCTTCGCGCTGCGCGACGCGTTTCCGACCTGATCGCATCAACGTCCCAGCGATGCGCATAAAAAAGCCCCGCCGTGTGTTGATCGGCGGGGCTTTGTTGTTCAGGCTTGCGGCGTCTTTCTGCTGCGTCGTTATCTATGGTCCGGTTCTATTGCTTCGTGCTATCGCAGCGTCCGGCCGCTTAGTCTTCCAGCGCCAGCAAATCGCGAATGGTCTGGCGGCGGCGGATCAGCCGGGCGCTGCCCTCGTTCAGCAACACTTCCGGCGCCAGCGGCCGGCTGTTGTAGTTCGAAGACATCGACGAACCGTAGGCGCCCGCGTTGTGAAAGACCATGTAGTCGCCAATGCGCGGCTGCGGCAGAAGCTGGTCGGACATGACGCCGCCTTCTTCTTGCGTGAACACGTCGCCCGATTCGCATAGCGGGCCGGCGACGGCGATGCGCGTTTCGGCCACGCCTTGCGGCGCGGAGCCGTCGGGCGCGTGCACCGAGATGCGGTGGTAGCTGCCGTACATGGCGGGGCGCATCAGGTCATTGAAGCCCGCGTCCACCAGCGCGAAGTCGCGCTCGGGGCGGCGGTTGATGGCATGCACTTCCGACACCAGCACGCCCGCTTCGGCAACCAGGAAGCGGCCCGGTTCGATCTCAAGGCGGATGTCGTGGCCCAGGAATTGTTCGATGCGCTTGCGGGCGGCATCCCACTGTTCAAAGTAGTGGTCGCAGTCGATGCGCGGCTCACCGTCGCGATAGGGGATGGACAGCCCGCCGCCCGCCGAGATGGCTTCGATGTCGTGATCCAGCGAACGCACCACGCCCACCATGGCGTCGCAGACGCTGGACAGGTGGCCGTAGTCCACGCCTGAGCCGATGTGCATGTGCACGCCCACCAGCTTCAGGCCGTGGCGGCGCACGATGGACACGGCTTCGGCCACGTCATCGATCCAGATGCCGTGCTTGCTTTGCGGGCCGCCGGTGTTGGTCTTGTTGCTGTGGCCGTGGCCAAAGCCGGGGTTGATGCGCAGCCACACGCGATGGCCGCGCGACGCCTGGCCCACGCGGTCCAGCATGTCCAGTGAACCGGCGTTGACCGTGATGCCGTGCTTGAGCACGGTGGCCAGCGTGGCGTGGTCGATCAGGTCGGCCGTGAAGACCATGCCTTCAGGCTCGCCCTTGGGGTCGAAGCCGGCCGCCAGGCTGCGTTCGATCTCGCCCAGCGACACCGCGTCCACCACGGCGCCTTCCTCGCGCATCAAGCGCAGGATGTGCAGGTTGGAGCAGGCTTTCTGCGCAAAGCGGATGGTGTCGAAGCGGCGCAGTTGCGCGATGCGTTCGCGGATGACGGCGGCGTCGTATACCCACAGCGGCGTGCCGTGTTCGGTGGCGAGTTGGGTGAGTTGGCGCGGATCGAATGCCATGTCGTGCGGACCTTGAAGGGGAAGGGAAACCAGGCGGCATGATGCCGGTTTCAGGGCATCCAGTAAAATGCTTATATGTTGAAGATCTATTCATTGCTGATATGGGGTGGTCCATGCTGACGCATCGGCATATCGAAGTGTTCCGCGCGGTGATGATTGCGGGCAGCGTGACGCGGGCGGCCGAGCTGCTCAGCACGTCGCAGCCCACCGTCAGCCGCGAACTGGCGCGCATGGAGCAGGGCATCGGCTTTGCGCTGTTCGAGCGCGTGCACGGGCGGCTGCGGCCCACCATGCCGGCGCTGGCACTGTATGACGAGATTCGCCAGTCCTATGCGGGGCTTGAGCGCGTGGCGTCGGCTGCGGCGCGGCTGCGCGAATTCCGTGGCGGGCAGCTCTCGGTGATTGCCTTGCCCGCGTTTTCGCATTCCATCCTGCCTGACGCGTTCCGGCGCTTTCATGGCCAGCATCCGGGCGTGAGCCTGTCGGTTGAGACGCAGGAGTCGCCGTTTCTTGAAGAGTGGCTGACGGCGCAGCGATATGACCTGGGTCTGACCGAACACGATGCGGCGCCTGCTGGCACGCGGGTGCAGCTGCTTTTGCAGGTGGATGAGGTGTGCGTGTTGCCCGATGGCCATCCGCTACTGGAAAAGGCCGAGATCGATCTGGCTGATTTCGAAGGCCACGCCTTTGTCAGCCTGTCATCCAGCGACCCCTACCGCATTCAGATTGACGAAGCCTTCGCGGAAGCCGGGGTGCTGCGGCGCTCGATCGTGGAAACGCCGACTGCGGTATCCGTGTGTACGTTCGTGCGCCAGGGGCTGGGGGTTGCCATCGTCAACCCGCTGACCGCCTTGGATTTCGTGGGCCGGGGCTTGCATATCCGGCCGCTGCGGCGCGCGTTCCCGTTTCGCGTCAACGTGGTGTTCCCGGAGCATCGTCCGGCCAACCCGCTGGTGGAGACGTTCATGGCGTCGCTGATCGAGGCCGCTGACGCCATCAAGGCGCGGCTGGGGGCGTAGAAGGGCCTAGCAGGTTGGAGCAGGCAACAAAAAAGGATGCCCTAGGGCATCCTTCTTCATTTGCCGTATTCATGACGCCCCAAAAAAGCTGGGGCGGCAGAATCTTAGGCCAGCGCCTTGATAGCGGCAGCCAGGCGGCTCTTGTGGCGAGCAGCCTTGTTCTTGTGGATGATGTTCTTGTCAGCCACGCGATCGATCACGCTCGAGGCCTTCTGGAACACGTCGCCAGCCGCAGCCTTGTCGCCAGCGGCGATGGATTGGCGAACGCGCTTGATGGCGGTGCGCAGCATCGAGCGCAGGCTGGAATTGTGCTTGTTGCGCTCAACGGATTGGCGAGCGCGCTTGCGGGCTTGGGCGGTATTGGCCATGTTGCTATATAAGTTGAATTCGGCAAAGTCGAACATTGTAGCAAGTCCCTATGGGATTGCAAGCTTTTAATGTTTGATCTGTCGATGGAGCGCCCGTCAACCGGGCGGGGGGCGCAGGGGGAAAGCGTTCCTGGGCTGGAGAGTCCTAGCTAGAGAACCCTTTCGGATGATCCTCTGTAAAGCCTAGAACCACAGCCTTGAGGAAAACCCGCGGCGCCTACTGGATAAAAACACGGTACTGAGTATACAACGAAGCGGGCCGCAGAAACACAGGCCCGGGACTGAGCGTTGTCAGGTCGCGACGCTGATCGACACGAACCACGGCGTGAAACGGCGTACTTGGATAGGCATCATGTCTTGCAGCGTGTCGAGCGCGGCGTTGGTGTCGTCCAGCGGGAAATGGCCGGAAACGGGCAAACCGCCCGCTGCCATCGATACGCGCAGCGTCCCGGTGCGATACGGGCGCAGCGCGGCAATCACTTCCGCCAGCGGCCGGCCCCGGGCGTCCACCCAGCCCGATTCCCAGGCAGCTTCAGCCATCAGTTCCGCGCGCGGGGTGTCCATGCGGGAAATGTCGAACCGGGCGCCGGTGCCCGCGCGCACGGTACCGTGAGCGCCCGCCATGGTCTCGACTTCGACTTCATGCTCATGCACCACGACAACCGTGCGCTGGGCCTGTTGGCGGACCATATAACGGGTGCCGAGCGCACGCACGGTGCCTTCAGCGGTTTGCACCAGGAAGGGGCGGCGCGCATCGGGCGCCACCGAAACCGTCACCGCGCCATCCAGCAGGCGGACCTGGCGGTAGGCGGGGGTGAAATCCAGGTTGACGCGGCTGCGCGCATCCAGCAGCAACTGGCTGCCGTCTGACAGCATATAGCGGCGGCGTTCGCCGGTGGCCGTGGCGGCATCAGCCGCCACGTTGTTCAGCGGGTAGAAGGCGTTGCCGACGTAGGCGGCGCAGGCGCCAGTACTGGCGAGCGCAAGCGCGCCTGTCAGAAAGCGGCGGCGGGGCGGCACGATGGCCGGGGGCGGCGGGATCAGCGACGATGCGGTTTGCGAGGCAGTACTGGTGTATCCCGCTGCGGGATATGCGTCACCAAGCCGGCCAAATGTCGACCCTGCGAGGGTGCCTGTCAGTTGTTGCCAGGCATGCTCATGAACGGGGTCAGCCGCACGCCACGCCAGGAAGTCGTTGTAGTCCTGCGCTGTCGCTTTACCTGAGCGCAGCAGTAGCAACCAATTGATCACCTGGTCCGCCATGGGTTGTCCTTGGGCGTACTTCACTTCTTCTCCCTGGCGGCGGCGCCGACAGGAATCCTTTCGATGGCAATTTGTAAATAATAAAGGTTTTTTACCAAAGATTACCGGGTGGTTGTCAATTCTTGACGAATCTAATGCAAAAAGCCGGCAGGTAGCCGGCTTTTTGGGGGAAATGTTGCCCTGAGGGTGGAAATCAGCGGCTTGGACGTCGTCCAAAGTCCTTAAGACGGAAGCCAAAGAGTAACAACATTCCGAAGTAGACCACGCCGCTGGCGGCCAACACGCCTGCTAGCCAGGCCGCGCGCAGGCCTGCATGGGCCTGCAACCCGAGCCAGTCGATACGGCCATCCGCGTACCAAAGCAGGGCGGCCAATGCGGCCAGCGCAGGCAGCAAACGCAGCGCAAACACCGTCCAGCCCGGCCCGGGCTGATACACGCCACGGCGGCGCAGGCCAATCAAGAGCGCCAGCGCGTTCAGGCAGGCGCCCAGCCCGATGGCCAGGGCCAGGCCGGCGTGCGCCATGAAGGGCACCAGAATCAGGTTCATCACCTGCGTCAAAATCAGCACGCCGATGGCGATTTTCACGGGCGTGCGGATGTCTTGCTTGGCGTAGAAGCCCGGCGCCAGGATCTTCACCGCCAACAGGCCGATCAGCCCTGCGGAATAGGAAATCACGGCAAGGCGGGTCTGCAGCACATCCTGGGCGGCAAAGGCGCCGTAGTGGAACAGCGTGGCGACCAAGCCATCCGACAGCAGCGCCATGCCCACTGCGGCGGGCAGCCCCAGCAACAGCACCAGGCGCAGGCCCCAGTCCAGCAGCGCGCTATAGCCGCCGTGGTCGTCGCGGGCGTGGGCCGCCGACAGGCTGGGCAGCAGCACGGTGCCCAGCGCCACGCCCAGCAAGGCCGTTGGAAATTCCATCAGCCGGTCGGCGAAAGACAGCCAGGTCACGCTGCCCGGGGTGAGCCAGGTGGCGATATTGGTGTTGATCAGCAGCGAAATCTGCGCCACGGAGACCCCAAGCGTGGCGGGCGCCATCTGCTTGAGGATGCGCTGCACGGTGGGGTCGGCCCAGGCTTGGCGAAAACGCAGCGAAAAGCGCGGCGTCAGCCCCAGGCGGGCCAGCGCCACCCATTGCACGGCCAGCTGCGCCACGCCGCCGATCATCACGCCGATGGCCAGTGCGTAGACGGGGACGTCCATGCGCGGGGCCAGCCAGATGCAGGCGGCAATCATCGACAGGTTCAGCAGCACCGGCGTGAACGCGGGCACGGCAAAGCGCCGCCAGGTGTTCAGCACGCCCGAGGCGAAGGCAATCAGCGACATGCAGAAGATGTACGGGAACATCATCCGCGTCATCCAGACGGCGGCCCCGAATTCAGTATCGCGGGCCGCCCCGCGCAGGCCGCTGGCCATGGCGGATACGACCCAGGGTGCGGCGACGATGCCGATCAGCGTGATCAGCATCAGGGTGGCCGTCAGCAGCAGGGCCACACGGTCCAGCAAGATGCGGACTTCTTCTTCCGACCGCTTGTTGCGCGCGGCGCCAAGAATCGGCACGAACGCCTGGGCGAACGCGCCCTCGGCGAACAGGCGGCGCAACAGGTTGGGGATACGGAACGCGACCCAGAAGGCGTCGGTGATGGGGCCGGCGCCAAAGGCGCGGGCAACCAGGATGTCGCGGATCAGGCCGGAAATGCGGGACAGCAACGTGAAGCTGCTGACAGTGGCCGCCGAACGAAACAGGCTCATGGATGGGACTACGTAAAAAGTGCGGGCCGGCCCGAGACGGACTACGAGAAAAAGGCGGTCAAACAAAAAAAGGCAGGCCCACGTCGTGGGCCTGCCTTTGTACTACATCACTTCGGCGGCATGCGGATGGCGCCGTCCAAACGAATCGTTTCGCCATTCAGCATATCGTTCGTGACGATGCTGTAAACCAGCTTGGCGTAGTCTTCCGGGCGGCCCAAGCGGGCGGGGAAGGGGATGCTGGCGGCCAGCGAATCCTGCACTTCCTGCGGCATGCCGAAAATCATCGGCGTGCCGAAGATGCCCGGGGCGATGGTCATGCAGCGGATGCCCGTCTTGGCCAGATCGCGGGCGATCGGCAGGGTCATGCCGGCGACACCGGCCTTCGACGCGGCATAAGCCGCCTGGCCGATCTGGCCGTCGAAGGCGGCAACCGATGCCGTATTGATCATCACGCCGCGTTCGCCGGTGGGCTCGGGCGTGTTGGCGCTCATGGCTTCAGCGGCCAGACGCATCATGTTGAAGCTACCGATCAGGTTGATCGACACGACCTTCTGAAACAGGTCCAGCGGGTGCGCGCCGTTCTTGCCCACGATCTTGGCGGCGGGCGCGACGCCCGCGCAGTTCACCAGGCCGAACAGCGAGCCCAGTTCCAGGGCAGCGGCAACGGCGCTTTTGCCGTCGGCTTCCTGCGTCACGTCGCAATGCACATAGCGCTGGCCCAGTTCCTTGGCTAAGGACTGGCCGGGCTCGTCCTGCACGTCGGCGATGACGACCTTGGCGCCATTTTCCACCAGCATGCGCACGGTGCCTGCACCCAGGCCGGACGCGCCGCCCGTAACGATGAATACCTTGTTCGCGATTTCCATGTCTCTACCACCAGATCAGTTCAAGGGAAGTTGTGCGGCGCGGCAGGCGCCGAATGCGACAAGGCCTTCGGGCCGGTGCCGGAGCGCAATGCGTCCAGCCGGCGCCGAAGGCCTTTGGCCATCAAGGCGCCAATCAGCTCTTGACGGCTTCGAACAGGCGCGACTTGATTTCGTCGACAGCGCCCACGCCCGAAATCTTGCGGTACTTGGGGGCTTCGGCGGCGCTTTGCTGCGCCCAGGTCGAGTAGTAATCGACCAGCGGACGGGTTTGTTCGCGGTACACGGACAGGCGATGGCGCACCGTTTCTTCGCGATCGTCGTCGCGCTGGATCAGGTCTTCGCCGGTGACGTCGTCCTTGCCTTCAACCTTGGGTGGGTTGAAGCGGACGTGGTAGCTGCGGCCGCTGGGCTGGTGCACGCGGCGGCCGCTCATGCGTTCGATGATGTCTTCTTCGGGAACTTCAATTTCCACCACGTAGTCCAGCTTGACGCCAGCGCTCTTGAGCGCATCGGCTTGCGGAATGGTGCGGGGAAAACCGTCGAACAGGTAGCCGCTGGCGCAGTCAGGCTGCTTCAGGCGGTCTTGAACCAGGCCGATGATGATCTCGTCGGAAACCAGACCGCCGGCATCCATGACCTTTTTGGCTTCAATACCCAGCGGCGTGCCTGCCTTCACCGCGGCTCGCAGCATGTCGCCGGTGGAGATTTGAGGAATGCCGAAGTGTTGGGTGAGAAACGCGGCCTGGGTGCCTTTGCCGGCGCCGGGGGGTCCGAGCAAGATAAGACGCATGAGTGCTCCTGATGGGGTTTATTTTTTGTGATCCGGGGGATTATGCCGCAACGCAGCAGCCAATGCGGGGCTGCGCCATGCGAAATAACCCTTACATCTGTTTGCTGTAGATCAGCCGGACGCGTTCCAGATCCGCCGGGGTATCTACCCCTGCTGCGGGAGGGCTGGACGCCCGGTGTACGACGATTTGATGGCCATGTTCCATGGCGCGCAGTTGTTCCAGCGACTCGAACCGTTCCAGCACGCCTTGCGGCAGGGTCGGGAAGCGGCGCAGGAATGACACGCGGTAGGCATACAGCCCGATGTGATGCCAGGCGGGCAGGCCGTCGGCCAGCACGCGTTCGCCCGAAGCCAGTGCGTCGCGGGCCCAGGGGATGGGGGCGCGCGAGAAATACAGCGCGCGGTCGTCGGCGGCGCAGACGAGCTTTACGACATTCGGGTTGAACAGCGCCTCGGCGTCGGCTAGCGGGCAGGCGCAGGTGGCGATATCGGCCTCGGGGCAAGCCTGGAGCTTGGCCGCGACGGCGTCGATGAGTTCGGGTTCGATCAGCGGTTCGTCGCCCTGCACGTTCACCACGATGGCGTCATCGGGCAAGCCCAGCTGGCTCACCGCTTCCGCCAGCCGGTCGGTGCCGGTGGGGTGATCACTGCGCGTCATCAGGGCGGTCAGGCCATGGGCCTGCACGGCCGCCTGGACGCGGACGTCGTCGGTCGCGATGAACAATTGCGACGCGCCCGACAGGGCGGCGCGCTCGGCAGTGCGCACGACCATCGGCTTGCCGGCGATGTCGGCAAGCGGTTTGTCGGGCAGGCGGGTCGAGGCGGTACGCGCCGGGATCAGGGCGATGAAGCTCACGGTAGCGGCGTGTCAGTGGGCAGCGGGGGCGTCGTCCAGCGCGCGCGCTTCGGACTCAAGCATGACGGGGATGCCGTCGCGCAGCGGGAAGGCCAGGCGGTCGGCGCGGCAAACCAGTTCGGCTTGCTGGCGGTCGTGTTCGAGGCGGCCCTTGCACAAGGGGCAGACGAGGATGTCGAGAAGTCGGGATTCCATGACCGCGATTCTAAAACAGTTTAGGTAGCGGATGGACCGGCACGTCCTGGGAGAAGTCCGATTTTTGCGGGTCTGCAAACGCCGTCCTTACTCGTTTGGTTAATTAATGTCATGAATTGAATCGGCATTTCCAAAATTCGGGACGCATCCCCGCTATCATCCGCCGCGTTTCTACGCAAAGGGAAAGTAGCGAGATGGATTCCAACACCCTCAAGCTGGGGTTGATGCTGATCATTCTGGTGTGGTCACTGATCAGCTGGATTACGTACATGATGCGGCGCAGCGATAACAAGGGAGCGCTGCGCGAACTCAAACATGAAGGTCAGGCGTTGCGGACCTTGTCGGCGCAAGAAGCCGCCATGGTGCAGCCGTTCCTGGTGTCGCCCGCGAATCCCAAGAAGACGGCCAGCCTGGTCAATGACAGCGTTTTCCCGCTCAAGGGGGCGTTCGTGCGGCACGGTCTTGAGACCGGCCAGGGCGGGTCCACCATGCATGACACCCTGGGTGGCGTGGATGTGGTGCTGCCCTATGACGCCCGCGACTTCCTGCGCGAAGACAATGTGGCCGAAGTCGTGATGACCGAGAAATTCGCCATCGTCGTCGCCTTGAACGGCGAGTTCGACCTTGCGGGCGGGCGCGAGCGCGAACAGCGCCGCCAGAAGCAGGACCAGCACTGGGCCAGCGGAAAAATCGGGGCGTTGCAGGATGTGGCGCCGTTGGACACGTCTGAGCCGCAGGCCGAGCTGCACACAGATCGCCCCACCGGCACGCCGGCAGGCCAGGCCTCCGAGCATGACCTTGCCGAGGCCGTGCGCGTGGACATTCTGAACCAGCGCGACGAAACGCCCGCCGAAATCGCAGAGCGCCAACGGCCGGGTATCGCGTTCTGGATTGCCATGGTGTGGCTGTTGGCTTTTATCGGCTTGGCGATAACGGCGGCGGATGGCGGCGTGGCGTTCGCGGGCGCCGCGGCTGCGTTGGCGGTGCTGGCCCTGTGGCTGACCTGGCGCCGCCGCCAGCCCGATGCGCCGCAGAAAGTGAATCGGGCGCGCGGAGAGCTCAACGTCATCGTGCTGACCAACCCGGAAAACTCGCAGGCCGTGTCAACGCAGCTTTTCCTGGGCGACAAGTTGCCCATCAAGCTGCCCGACCATTGGCGCAGCACGATGACTTTGCCCGACGACGGCCGCATCGACGTCGACATGCGGGTGCAGGATTACTCCGTCGTGCGCATGGACAGCAACTACTCGCTGGACGAAGAGCAGCGCCTGTTTCCGCGCGTATTCTGGGGCAGGCACGCCACGCTGACGCTCGTGGGCCTGTTGGCGGGCGGGGCGTTGTTGCTGACTGCAGACAATTTAAACGGCGACGCCGCACTCACCAGCGCCTGGGTACGCGGCGCGCAACCGCAGCAGTTTGATTCGGCCGCCGCGTTGGCCAAGGATCTGCCGGCGGTCGGCACGGTCGTGTCGCTGCGGGGAAGCGCGCGTTGCGAATTGCAGTCTGACGAAGCCGTGAACCGGGTGGCGTTCGATTGCAGCCAACTGCGCTGGGAGGGCAGCCCGCCCACACTCGCCCCGCTGGCCGTCGACGAGCCTCTGCTGCGGCTGTACACCGGCGCGTTCCTGAAAACCAAGCCCAACCCGATGATGGATATGTTGATCCGCAGCCAGGCGCTGGGGCAATCACGCAATGACCCCATGGCGCTCTACAGCGCGCGATCGGTCACGGCGGCGAACGTGATCGGGTTGACCAAGACGGTGCAGGGCATCGAGGCGGCGTGCGAGTCGGTGACCGGCGACGCGATCTCGGCGTGCGACGCGCTGAAGCATGAATTTGTGGAAAACATCATGCTGGCCAGGGAAGAGCCGGAATCCTGGCTGGAACTGCTGAAGCTTGCGGAAGCGGGCACGTTCACCGCCAAGGGCCGTAACGACGAAGGCGTGATGCTGTCCCCTTCGATCAAGGCCGTGCAGAGCCGCGCGCGAGCCAGTGCGGAACCCGCAGTCAGGGCAGCGTTGGACCGGGCGTCCGGACTGGCGATGGCATCGCAACGGGGCGGGGTGGTGCTGCGGGTGTTGCCTGGCCCGCATGCTGTGTTGCCCGAGCTCAAGCACAGCGGCATGAACGACCCGCTGGCTGCGTGGGAACAGCAAAAGCGCATGTTTTCGGCGGAAGGCGCCATGCCCTTCACGGTTAACGGCCTGGTTGTGCACGTGGGCAGCGACGCCTCCGGCGCGCCAGAAATCACCATCGACGCCACGCGCAGCCTGGACAACCCGTGGCCGTCTGCCGCACGCATGGCGTGGCTGCTGCTTGCCGCATTGCTGGTGCTGGTGCATGCGCCGTTAGCCGTGATGCGCAAGCGCGCCGCGTCCATGCGCGAGAAAGCCCTGCTGGAATACGCACAACGCCGCAGCGCCGCGAAAACCGCGTTCTTTTAACGCTGGACGCGGGCGGGCTGGCGCAGAGCCTGCGCCAGCCAATCAAACAAACCCGGGTCTGAAAACGCGGCCGCCACCGGCACTTCCCACAAACGCGCGTCGTGCAAGGCGGCGCACTTGATGGCGTCCTTCGACGTGACCAGGATGGTGTCGGCTGCCAGCGTCCCGAAGGGGGACTCGGCGTAATCGTGGTGGTCGGGCAGGGGCAGTGTCGCGTCCAACGTGATGCCCGCTGCACGCAGCGTCGTGAAGAAGCGTTCCGGGTTGCCAATGCCGGCGGCCGCCGCGATGCGGGGCTGCCCGGCATAAGCAGACAAAGGGCGCGTGGCGCCCGTTTCGATCTGACGCGTATCGCCCGGTTCCAGCCACATTCGCACCTGGCGGGGCCGGCCATTGCCGGTGTTGGCTGGCCGGCCGTCCGCCGTGCCAATGTTCGTCACCACCACATCCACATCCTGCAAACGGCTGGCGGGTTCGCGCAAGGGGCCGGCGGGCAGCAAACGCCCGTTGCCCACGCCGCGCGCATCCTGCACCACGATTTCGATGTCTCGGGCCAGCGCCAGATGCTGCAGGCCGTCGTCAGAGACGATGACATCGACCTCGGGGTGGGCCTTCAACAAGGCCTGCGCCGCCAGTGCGCGCTTGGGGTGTACGGAAATGGGGGCGCCGGTGGCGCGGGCGATCAATGCGGGTTCATCACCAAAACGGGCCGCTTCCAGCGCGCCGGCCCCCACGCGCGCGTCGGGGCCGATCTTTACGCCGTACCCCCGGCTGACGACGCCCGGCGTATAGCCACGTGCGCGCAGGCCTTCAACGGTGGCGATGACCATGGGCGTCTTGCCCGTGCCTCCGACGTAGACGTTGCCCACCACCACCACCGGCACGGGGGCGCGGTAGCTGGGTTTGGCCCCGCTGAGATAGGCGGCGCGCTTGCGCGCCACCGCCCACGCGGTCAAGGCGGACAGCGGCAGCAGCAAGGTCGACAGCCAGCCGCCATGCTGCCACTGGCGGGCCAGCAGCGAAGGGGACGAACGCGGATTGCTCACCGGGTGGTCTGGGCGGCGAAGTTGACGCGGCCGATGCCCGCCAGGCGGGCGGCTTCCATGATGTTGATCACGGATTGATGGGTGGCTTGGGCGTCGGCATTGATGACCACCAGCGCATCGGGCTTGCCGGCGGCGGCCTGACGCAGCGCGTCGGCGATTTCGGGCGGCGTGGACACGTCGATCAGCGTGCCGTTCAACGCATAGCGCCCATCCTGGCTGACGGCCACTTCCAACGCGGGCGGGGTGTCTTGCTCGGACGAGGCTTGCGGCAGCGTCACTTTCAGCTGCGTGAAGCGTGCGAACGACGTGGTGGCCGCCAGGAAGATCAGGATGACCAGCAAAACGTCGATGAGCGGAATCAGGTTGATGTCCAGCTCGTCGCGATCACCCCGTGAGCCGCGGAAATTCATGAACGCCCCTCGCGTGCCGCAGAATGCGACGACACGGCGCGCACCAGGCGCGACGCGGATTGCTCCATGGCGCTTAGATAACCGTCGACGCGGCTGCGCAGGTAACGGTGCGCGATCATGGCGGGAATGGCGATCAGGATGCCAAAGCCGGTGTTGTACAGCGCCATCGAGATCCCACGGGCCAACTGCGCCGGGTCGCCGCCGCCTGGGGTGTAAGAGCCAAAGATTTCGATCATGCCGACGACGGTGCCGAACAGGCCCATCAGCGGCGCCACCACGGCAATTGTGCCGATGGCGGGGATGTAGCGGCTAAGGTCGTGCGCAACGGCGCGGCCCGTGTCTTCGACCACGTTGCGTAGTTCTTCGCGGGGCAGATGACGGTGACGCATCACTTCAGCCAGCACGCGGCCCAGCGGGGAATTGCGTTCCAGCCGGTTGATGGATTCCGGGGTGTCCTGATGATTGCGCAGCATGTCGGCGACCTGTTCATTCAGGCCACGCGGCAGGATCAGGCTGCGGCGCAGCGACAGGAAGCGCTCGAAGATCAGCGCCAGACCCAGCACGGAGGTGGCCAGCAGGGGCCAGATAGGCCAGCCGGCCTCGCGCAGAATGGATAGCAAAGCGTTCAACTCCTGGGGGAATCCGGGCGCGCAGAACGGCGCGTGCAGACGTCTGATCAAGACGAAACTGTAACGGTGCGGCGGGGTTGTGGCAAGGCGGACAAGCGCCAGAATTATCCACAGAAGTTGTGGATAATTCTGTGTAAAACTCTGCCGAAACGCTTGTGGGCACGGGGCTGGCGCTTGTTTGCTTCAATTGAGCGCAACTGGGTTTTTATAAAAATCCTATAAAAATCAGTACCTTGTGCGGAATTTATTGGCTGTCAGGGCCGCCGCTGCAAAAATCTGTGAACGCGGTATCATTGCGGCCCGCTACGTATGCCCTGTGGACAGGTACGCATCGGAAAGCCCCATGACAATTGAATTTGCAGTCACAAACAACGCATTCACGCGGGATATCCTGACAGTTGCCCAGCTAAACCAAGCAGTGGGGCAGTTGTTGGAGCGCAGCATCCCGGCGTTATGGGTGCGCGGAGAGATTTCCAACTTCACGCAGGCGGCATCCGGGCATTGGTACTTCACGCTCAAGGACAGCCGGGCCTCGGTGCGGGCAGTCATGTTCCGAAGCCGCGCCAGTGCAGTGGGTTTCGTGCCGCGCGCAGGCGACCAGGTCGAAATTCGGGCCAGGGTGTCGCTGTACGAGCCCCGGGGCGACTACCAGTTGCAGGCCGACGCCATGCGGCGCGCCGGGCTGGGCAATCTATATGAAGCATTTCTGCGGCTGAAAGAGCAATTGGCCTCTGAAGGCCTGTTCGATCCTGCCCGCAAGCGCGAGCCCGTCCGGCTGCCGCGCGCTATCGGGGTGATTACCTCGCTGCACGCTGCGGCGCTGCGCGATGTGTTGTCGGCGCTGGCCCGGCGTGCGCCCCAGGTGCCCGTCATCATCTATCCGGCCCCGGTTCAGGGGGCGGACGCGGCCGGCAGGCTCGCCGCCCAGGTCCGCCTGGCCAACGAGCGTGCCGAAGTTGACACGCTGCTGCTGGTGCGCGGCGGGGGCAGCATCGAAGACTTGTGGAGCTTTAACGACGAAGATCTGGCGCGTCAGGTCGCGGCCAGCGACATTCCCGTGATCAGTGGCGTCGGCCACGAAACCGACTTCACCATCGTGGATTTCGTGGCGGACGTGCGTGCACCCACGCCCACTGCCGCCGCCGAACTGGCTTGCGTGCCCCGATCAGAATTGATGGGCCGGGTCATGCAATCGGCTCAGACCATGGTGCGAGGCCAGCAACGCCGCCTGGAACGCGCCGCGCAGCGGCTGGACCGCGCGTCGGGCCAGCTGGTGTCGCCCGCGCAACGGCTTGAGCATCAGCGCGAACGGTTGAATGGCCTGCGCTTCCGGTTGGCGTCTGCGTGGTCGGGTCCGCAAGGTCGGCGCACGGCGCGCGTCAATCTGCTGGCGCAGCGTTTGACGCATCGCGTGCCTGATACCGGCCGCGCGGCCGATCGCCTGGCCAGCGCCACGCGCCAGCTCGGCCAGGCGCATGCGCGTCTGCTTGTCCAAGGCCGTAACCGGCTGGCGGCAGCCTCCGCTCAACTGCGTGCGCTGGACCCCGGCAATACCTTGTCGCGCGGTTACGCCATTGCGCGCGACGCCGATGGCCATATCGTGCGCGACGCGTCTGCCTTGGCGGCGGGCCAAGCACTGGACCTGAGCTTTGCGCAAGGCGGCGCCCAGGTTGAAGTTCAGCAAATTCGCAAGACGCGCGACCCCGGCTGACACTGTCGTCGGGTTGAACCCGGCCCAGTAATCCGCGACCCACGGGCTGTTCGACCCACTGACTTTTCAATGCACTGACTTTTCAACGCACTGACTTTACGACGCACTCTAAGGCGACGCGATGCAGCACAAGGCAAGCAAGGCTTGGTTAACCGGCGTTCTGGCCGGCGCGGCAATCGCGATGGGGCCGCCGGTATTCGCACAGGCCGAAGCGGCTGCCTCTGAAAGCGTAAAGGTCGACCCGACTGCGGTGCAATCCAGCAAGGCTCAGCAGGCGGTAGACCAATCACCGCAAAAGCCCTGCGACTGCGAATCGCCTTACCGCGAATACAAAACCGCCGATACGTCGCAAACACAGGCGCTGTTTGCCGCCGTCCGCGCAAGCGACGCCGCCGCGTTCCTTGCCGCGCTGCCTGCGGTGGATCATCCCGGCGACTACGCCCTGGATGGCATTCCGCTGCTGCATGCCTTGCTGATGCCGCCGCGCGCCTTGCGCGCCAAAGACGTGTACTGGAGCATCACGCCGGAAGACGCCGCCAATATCCGCAAGGCGTATCAGGCGATCTTGCCGGCCCGCACCCGCATGCTGGCCGCGCTGCTGGCCACGAAGCCCGCGCTGGATGACGTCACCTACGAATCGCGTCGGCCGCCTCTTCATCTGGCCTTGCTGTATGGCACGCCCGAGATCATGGACAGCCTGCTTGCCGCTGGCGCAAAGCCAAACCAGCGCGGCGATGAAAACCGCACGCCTCTTGATTTCCTGCTGAACCGCGATTTTGAATTTGCCGTGCGCATGACGTATCTGCCGCGTATGGTGGATCGCGCGTCGATGACGCAGATGGTGTTGGCTTTGTTCAAGGCCGGCGCGGCCAAGCCCTTTGCGGATTTCGAACCTGACGTGGCGGACTACCTGGCGTGGGGGCCGATGGTGGAATTGACCGAAGGCGCCGCGCCCTTGAAAGCCTTGGCCGCAACCGGCAGCAAGCCCGCCTATGAAGACGGCCTGACCGCATTGGCGTTGGCGGCCTACCTGGGTAACGCCGGCGCGGTACCCGTGCTGATGGAGTTGGGCCCGCGCCATATTTCCGCAACGAGCTACGGCGAAACCGGCGGGCGCGACGTCTGGCTGGATGCCGCACAAGCCGCGGTGGCAGGCGGCCACCCCGACATTGCCGCGCAATTGCTGCGTAAAGGCATGCCGTTTACGCAGCATGGCCCGCAGACGCGAGGCAGCGCCATGGTGTTCACAAAGTTGGAAATACAGGCGCGGCCGATCATGAATCTTGCCGCGCGGCAGGGTGACGTGAAGACGCTGCAACGCCTGCTGGAATTGGGTGCAGCCGTGGACGGCGATCCGCTCGATGAGTATGGCAACACGCCGCTGGCCGAAGCCGTCCAGGCCCGCAAGCCTGATGCCGTCAAGCTGCTGCTGGCGGCGGGGGCGGACCCGCGCGTCAAGCGTGACGGCTACGACGTGAAGTCCGCAGTGGATGTTGCCCTTGAGGCAGGCGATGCGGCCACGCTGCGGCAGTTCGCCGATGCCGGATTCGATTTGAAGTCGTTGGGGGCGAACGCCATTCGCCGTGCGCTCGAGAACCGCGACACGGCGCTGGCCTTGATGCTGATCGACGCGGGCGCGTCCATCGAACTGCCGCGCGACAGCGCCGGCGACCCCACGCCCCTGTTGATATTGGCCGCCACCTCCGGCCAGGCGCCGGTCGTCGACGCCTTGCTGGCCAAGCGTGTTGACCCGGCTGGCCTGGCGCCCAATGGCGAAAGCGCCTTGTATTGGTTGATTGGCCGGCAGGACACCGCGATGCTGGATCGTCTGCTGCGCGCAGGCGCCAAGCTGGACGACCCGCGCCTGCCGCGCGCGCCCGCGCGGTATGCCTTGTTGAACGCGGCAGTGGCCTCGGGCGACATGGCGCTGGTGCAGCGGGTCAGTCAGGCCACGGGGCAACGCATCGCGGACGCGTGCGTGCCGGAACGCGGCGAGCTCAATCTGTTGGACAAGCCGGGTTTCTTTGCGCAATTGCGGGCGGCGGGCTTTACGGGCGAGCAGGGCGCGTGCGCGCGCGACGCCGCGCCGTTGCCGCAACGCATCGTGTCGCAGTTGCTGCACAGCCGGCAGTTGATCGTGGCGCGGCAGGGTGAAGTCGTGCCCATGCTGCAATGGGTGCAGGCGTCGCACGGGGCATTGGACGCGGTGCTCGACAATGGCCAAACGCCCTTGATCGCCGCCATCGAGCTGGGCCGCGAAGACCTGGCCGACGCGATGTTGAGCGCGGGCGCGCAGCCGGATTTGGCTGACGCGGCGGGCCGCAGCCCGGCTTGGGTGGCGCTGGAAACGGGGCAGCCCCGCATGCTGGCCTTGCTGGCGCGTCACCATGCCCGTTTCGACAATGCGTCTGCGCCGCCGGGGCAAACGTTTTCGTACACGCTGGCGTGCCAGTCTGCGCCCGCGTTCGCAAAGGTCTTGCAAGACGCTGGCGTGTCATTGACTGCCACGTGCGCACCGCCCGCGCCAGCGCCGCGTGGCAGCGCCAAAGCCGCCAGCAAATCCACCGATGCTTCCGGTTTGCCTGGCCACTACTCACTGCGTGGCGTGCGGGAAGTGGGCAGCGAATTGCTGTTGTCGCATGATGGCAGCTTCGACTACATCATGAGCTACGGCGCGGTCGATATCTCGGCGCGCGGCACGTGGCGCAGCGACGGCAAGCAGGTGTTCCTGGACACGCCGCCGATACAACCGGATTCCCCCATCGCGGCGGTGCATGCCGAGTCGGGGGCGGCAAGCGCCGATCCCCTGACTGTGCGCGTGTACTACCGCGACCGTCCCGTCAAAATCGATGTGGCGATGTCGTCAACGGATGCCGACTATGGCGGCGGGCCGCGCTCCTCGGAAGGCGCGGATGGCGTCACGGCGCCGATCGCGCCGGGTACGTTGAAGGCCTTGTCCGTGTTCCTGCCGCTGCCCTCGGGCGCGCGCTGGCATCCGGTTGATATCAGCAAGATTGATGCCGGCGCACGGGCCATCCGCATCGATGTCGAGGTGCCTGAATCGGCCGCCGGCACGCCGATGCACAAGACGTTCACGCGGCAAAAAGATGGCGCGCTTGTGGAGTCCAGCGCGGGCAGGGAACTGCGATACGAGAAAGAGTAGCGTTTACAAAATCAATGCGCGCCATCGCATAAGCACATGCATCCGTTAACCCCGCACGGGCGCGGGTTTAACAAGGTATCCTCATTAGTTGCCGATACAATTGAACGGCTTGATCGTGCACTCAACAGAAGGAACCAACACATGGCACATACTCTTCCCCCCCTGCCTTACGAACTGGACGCGCTGGCTCCGCACATCTCCAAGGAAACGCTGGAGTTCCACTACGGTAAGCATCACCAGACGTACGTCACGAACCTGAACAACCTGATCCCGGGTACGGAATTCGAAACGCTGTCGCTGGAAGACATCGTGAAGAAGTCCTCGGGTGGCATTTTCAACAACGCCGCTCAAATCTGGAACCACACGTTCTACTGGAACAGCCTGGCCCCCAAGGCCGGCGGCGCACCCTCGGGCAAGCTGGCTGACGCCATCAACGCCAAGTGGGGCAGCTTCGACGCTTTCAAAGAAGCGTTCAACAAGTCGGCAGCCGGCAACTTCGGTTCGGGCTGGACCTGGCTGGTCAAGAAGGCGGATGGTTCGGTTGACATCGTCAACACCAGCAACGCTGCTACCCCGCTGACCACGGCCGACAAGCCGCTGCTCACCTGTGATGTCTGGGAACACGCGTACTACATCGACTACCGCAACGCGCGTCCCAAGTATCTGGAAAACTTCTGGGCCCTGGTGAACTGGGAGTTCGCCGCCAAGAACTTTGCCTGATCGGTAAAGCGGGGCGACGCCGCGGCCCTTGCGTCGCGGCCCCCGACGAAACCCCTTGCGAACCGCAAGGGGTTTTCTTTTTTTCGTTCAGGAAAAATTCAGCTGACAAAAACCTGTCGATTGTCGAATTCATTGCGAAGAAATGACGAAGAAACACCCTTTTCTTTAGGGTTCTCCCTAGGATTTCGTCCCGCTATTGTTGCCATCGGTCTGAGACTGAACCACGGGGCCCAGGACTGCGGCTTGCCCGCCATAAACCGGGGTATCTACAGGGAAGGGAAGCATGTTGCGGTTATTTTCGGGCTTGCGCATTGGGGCGCGCCTGTCGGGCGCGTTTTTGCTTGTGGCGCTGATCGGCGGCGCGATCGGGGCGTTCGGCGTTTGGGGGCTGTCTCGGATCAATGAATTGAATGATCGGCTGTATGACACCGAGCTGCGTGGCATATCGGATCTGAAAGAAGCCAATATCAACCTGATCTACGCGGGCCGCGCCCGCAGCGGCTATCTGGCCGCCACCACCGAGCAGGATCGTCAGGCGTTGAAGAAGCAGTTTGACGATGCGGTAAAGAACATGGTCGTGCTGCGTGAGAAGGCTGCGAAGAACTTCCATGAAGAAGACGGCAAGCGCCTGCTGGCCCAGTTTGTGGAGACCGAGCAGGTCTGGAAGCGTGAGTCTGAAGCGTTCTTCGCGGCAGCGAAATCGCAGTCGATGACGCAAACGGACCCGAAGGTGCTCGAGATCGAAAAGCGCGTCATTGCGTCGTCGCAAAAGCTTGATGACTTGATGACCGACCTGGCCGTGGGCAAGGAAAAGTCCACGGCGCAGTCCGTCGACCAAGCCACGAATCTGTACGACACCGTGCGCTTGATCATGATCGTGCTGGCCGTGATGGGCGTGGCAATTGGCATGCTGCTGGGCTGGCTGGTGACGCGCGGCATCGTGCGTCCGTTGCAGCAAGCGGTATCGGCCGCGCGCCAGGTTGCCGCAGGCGACCTCACGACTGATATCCAGGTCGCCACGCGCGACGAAACGGGCGAGCTGATGAGCGCGCTCAAGGCCATGAACGAAAGCCTGGCCCGCATCGTTGCTGATGTGCGTGACGGCTGTGAGAGCATCGCCTCGGCCTCGTCGCAGATCGCGCAAGGCAACTCCGACTTGTCGCAACGCACGGAAGAGCAGGCGTCGTCGTTGGAAGAAACCGCCGCGTCGATGGAAGAGCTGACGAGCACCGTGCAGCAGAACGCCAACAACGCCAGCGAAGCCGACCGTCTGGTCACGCAGGCCTCCAGCGTTGCCGTGCGTGGCGGTGAGGTGGTTGAAGGCGTGGTGCAGACCATGAGCGCCATTTCCGACAGCTCGCGCCGCATCGCCGATATCACCGGTGTGATCGACGGTATTGCGTTCCAGACCAACATCCTGGCGCTTAACGCTGCCGTAGAAGCCGCGCGTGCGGGCGAGCAGGGCCGTGGCTTTGCGGTGGTGGCAGGCGAAGTGCGCACCTTGGCGCAACGCTCGGCCGTGGCCGCCAAGGAAATCAAGGCCTTGATCGATGAATCGGCCACGCGCGTTGAAGGCGGCACGCGTCAGGTCGATGAAGCCGGACGCACCATGCGTGAAGTGGTCGACAGCGTGCGTCAGGTGGCAATTCTGGTGCGCGAAATTGCCAGCGCGTCGGAAGAGCAATCGTCCGGCATCGGCCAGGTGAACCAGGCCGTGGCGCAGATGGACACCGTGACGCAGCAGAACGCGGCGCTGGTGGAAGAAGCGGCAGCGGCTGCGGCCAGCATGCAAGAGCAGGCCGGCCGACTGGCGCAGGAAGTGCGCCGCTTCAAGGTCGACGCCAGCAGCGGTTCGGCAGGCCATGCACAAGCCCGCCTGGTGCAGGCCGTGCCGGTCGTGACGAGGAAACCGGTGGCATCGACGGCACGCCCGTCGCAAGCGCGCCCCGCGCTGGCCAACGCGTCGGACGACGACTGGTCGACCTTCTAAGCCGGTGGCAGAACGAGCGCGGCGGCGGATTCGCCGTGCTCGTTTTGTCTCGGTTTTTGAGCTGCGGGTCAGGTTGGAATGGTAAGGTTAGCCACTTTCCGCCGTCTGCCAGCAGCCCATGAGCCTGACTGATTCTTTCCGCCGGACCTCCGCCGGCGTCCGCCGCCTGATGCGCCGAAAGGTGCGCCAAATCAATCGTCTGTCACGCAAGAGCCTGCAAATGGCGCTGTTGCTGGGCGGCGCCGGTTTGGTGGCGTTGATGTCGCTAGGCTTTGCGTATCTGGCCGACAAGGCCTTGGACTGGAACCGCGAATGGGTGGGCCACAACGGTTGGCTGGCCTTGATTGTGTTGCCGTTCAGTCTGGCCGCTTTGCGCTGGCTGACGCTGCGCTTCGCGCCCAACGCCGCGGGCAGCGGCATTCCTCAAGTCATCGGCGCGCTGTCACTGCCGCCCGGCCCCAGCCAAAGCAGTCTGGTGTCCCTTCTGCAAACCCTTTGGAAAATTCCCCTGGCGTTCTTCGGCATGCTGGCCGGCGCATCAATCGGCCGCGAAGGTCCGTCGGTGCAGGTGGGCGCGGCGCTGATGCTGGCCTGGGGCGACTTCTGGAAGCGGCGCGGCGTGCAACTGCGCGGCTTTCACGCCAACGAACTGATCGCCGCAGGGGCCGCAGGCGGCCTGGCCGCTGCCTTCAACGCGCCGCTTGCCGGCGTCATTTTCGCGATTGAAGAACTGGGCCGTGGCACGGTGCTGCGCTGGCAGCGGCTGGTGCTGATTGGCGTGCTGGCGGCCGGCTTTCTGGTAGTGGCCGTGCAAGGCAACAACCCGTACTTCGGCGTGTTCGGCGGCGCGCCGTTGGCGCACGGCATGGTCATGTGGATTGTCGTGTGCGGTGCGATCAATGGCGCGCTGGGCGGCATTTTTGCGCGCTTGCTGGGCAAGGGCGCAGCCGGGGCAGCGCCCGCCGCGTGGCGCGCCTGGATACGCACGCATCCCATCTGGACGGCGTTCATCATGGGGCTGATTCTGGCCGTGATCGGCCTGTGCACCGCTGGCACCGTGTACGGCACGGGTTACGGCGTGGCGGCCAATCTGCTGTCGGGCCAAGACACCGCGCCGGCCGGTTTCGGCCTGGCCAAACTGGCGGCGACCGTCGCGTCTTATTGGGCAGGCATTCCGGGCGGCATCTTCACGCCCGCGCTGACCACGGGCGCGGGCATCGGCCAGCACATCTGGGAATTGGCGGGCGAGGGCGTGGACCAGCGCGTGCTGGTGCTGGTGTCGATGGCGGCATTCCTGGCCGCAGCCACGCAAGCGCCGCTGACCGCCAGCGTGGTGGTGATGGAAATGACGGGCAGCCAGCCGATGCTGTTCTGGCTGCTGGTGTGCTCGCTGCTGGCCTCGGGCGTGTCACGCCAGTTCTGCCCGCAACCGTTCTACCATCTGGCGGCAGGGCGCTTCCGCCGGCAAGCCATTGTCGAGGCCGGCCGGGCCGCGAAGGGAGATGCGGGCGCATCGCAAGCGAAGGCGCCGGCGGGCTGATGGGGCGTGGCTCAGCCCGCTGCTCCAGCCGCGCAACGACAGCCACGCACCTTCATTACGCACCGAAGCCGTGCGTGCGCGGTGCACAATCAGGGTGAACACCTACTGGACACTGTCCGTGTGGCGGACATCCTGGTCGTGCACCAATATGGCGCGAAAAGCGCTGCGTTAAGATCGTCCGATCCCGTTTTTCTCACTTCACTCCGAGCTTCTCATGACCGTGAATGCCTTTATTTGTGATGCGATCCGCACTCCCTTCGGCCGCTACGCCGGCGCGCTGGCTTCGGTGCGCCCCGACGATCTGGCCGCTGTCGCCATCAAGGCGCTGGTAGCGCGCAACCCCGGCGTGCGCTGGGAAGAACTGGATGACGCGATCATGGGTTGCGCGAACCAGGCTGGCGAAGACAACCGCAACGTCGCCCGCATGGCCACGCTGCTGGCCGGTCTGCCGATCGAAGTGCCCGGCGCCACCGTCAACCGCCTGTGCGGTTCGGGCCTGGACGCCATCGGCACCGCCGCCCGCGCCATTCGCGCCGGTGAAGCCGGCCTGATGCTGGCTGGCGGCGTCGAAAGCATGAGCCGTGCGCCGTTCGTCATGGGCAAGGCCGACAGCGCGTTTTCGCGCAACGCCGCCATCTATGACACGACGATCGGCTGGCGCTTCATCAACAAGCTGATGAAGGCGCAGTACGGCGTGGATTCCATGCCGGAAACGGCCGAAAACGTCGCCGACGATTTCAAGATCAGCCGCGAAGACCAGGACTTGTTCGCGCTGGCCAGCCAGCAGAAGACGGCTCGCGCGCAGAAAGAAGGCGTCTTCGACGCCGAGATCGTGCCGGTCTCGATCGCACAAAAGAAGGGCGACGCCATCGTCGTGTCGAAGGACGAGCACCCGCGCGAAACCAGCCTGGAATCGCTGGCCAAGCTGAAGGGCGTGGTTCGTGAAGGCGGTTCCGTCACGGCCGGCAACGCCTCGGGCGTGAACGACGGCGCCGCTGCGCTGCTGCTGGCTGACGAAAAGGCTGCCGCCCGCCACGGCCTGACCCCGCGCGCTCGCGTGGTTGGCATGGCAACCGCTGGCGTTGCGCCGCGCATCATGGGCATCGGCCCGGCGCCCGCCACGCTGAAGGTGCTGGCGCAAACCGGCCTCACGCTTGACCAGATGGACGTCATCGAACTGAACGAAGCGTTTGCCGCACAAGGCCTGGCCGTGATGCGCCAACTGGGTCTGGCCGACAACGATCCGCGTGTGAACCCCAACGGCGGCGCGATCGCCCTGGGTCACCCCCTGGGCGCCTCCGGCGCGCGTCTGGCCACCACCGCGATCAACCAACTGCACCGCACGGGCGGCCGCTACGCACTGTGCACGATGTGCATCGGCGTGGGTCAAGGCATTGCGCTGATCATCGAGCGCGTCTGATCCCTGAAGTGTTGTTTTTTCCGCCGCTTCGTCCGGGGCGGAAATGAAAAGGGAGCCCCGCGGGGCTCCCTTGCTGTATCTGGCGGGGGTGTGGCCGCCTCTGAGCGGGCCGTTCAGGGCAGGCCGTCGATTTTCCGGCCGGCCTTGATGCCATGCTGGTCGAACCAGCCTTGGGCCATTTCCAGGGCGTAGCGCACGGGCTTCTTCGCGCAATGCGGGTCTTCGGTCTGGGGCGCCATGTCATCGATGTTGACGATCGTGCCGTCGTCGGCGATAAAGGCAATCGAGAGCGGCAGCAGGGTGTTGCGCATCCAGAAGCACTGCACGTCGGGCTGCTCGAACACGAACAGCATGCCGTCGTTACCGGGCAGCTCTTTACGGAACATCAGTCCGCTTTGGCGGGTGGCGTCAGTATTGGCGACTTCTGCGCGGATAATATGGATGCCCGCCGACAATTGCGTGGTGGGCAATTGCGGTTGCGGTCCGGTTTGTGCGTGGGCGCTGGCAGACAGTGCGAATGCGGCGGCGGCCAACGCCGCTGATAACGCTTTCAACCATGCGGGTTTAACGATTGATGACGCTGTCTTAAACAACGTGCGACTGACAGGGAACAACTCGGCATTCTTCAGCATGGCCTGGCGCAGTAATTAGAAAATAACAAGGCGGGGCTCGAAAGCCCCGCCTGATAATGGTGCAACCTTACCGTTGCACTTTAAGGGTAACTCAGGCAGCCGTGATATTAAGTGCCTGTTTACCTTTGGGCCCCTGGATAATTTCGAAGGCCACTTTCTGGCCTTCTTTCAGGGTTTTAAAACCATTCATCTGGATGGACGAAAAGTGGGCGAACAAATCTTCACCGCCGTCGTCGGGCGTAATGAAGCCAAACCCCTTTGCATCGTTGAACCATTTGACGGTGCCCGTCGATTTGGGATTGTCCCCTTGGACGGCGGTTGCGGTCGGATCAGACATGCGGACTGCCTCATTGAATCGTATGTTGACAGAAGGGCATCGCGGTCTAGACCTCTGTCCCCCCCTCCGGCTTCCTGGCAGATTTTCGATGAGTTGAAAACCCCAGAATGCGCTGATAATGCGCCGCTTTTCTTCGTGTCGTCAAGTATGGAAACTACGTATTTCTGCGTGTAATTTTGCGTAAGTTGCGCGTTAGGCGTCCCCAGTTTAAATAGAATAGCCGCCCTATGAGTTCTACCTTGGATACCCAGCATGATTTGGCCGTCGAGAAGGCACCGGCACGCGCCGCGCCGCCTCCGATGTATCAAGTGCTGTTGTTGAACGACGACTACACGCCGATGGAATTCGTCGTGAAAGTCTTGCAGAAATTCTTCAATAAGAACCACGAAGAGGCCACGCGGATCATGCTGCAAGTGCATCACGAAGGGCGCGGAGTATGCGGGGTGTATCCCCGCGACCTCGCGGCGACCCGTATTGCGCAAGTGGGCCAGTATGCGCGGGCGCGTCAGCACCCGCTTCAATGCGTGATGGAACCCGTTTAATACTAAGAATGAAGACGCCGCCAGCGATGGCGGCGTTGTGCTGTCCATGATTTGAACAGCAGTATCCGCGCACCGGGAAGCGCGCGGATCGCGTTGGTCGGCAGCTCCGCCGCTAAGGAGCGTTGTGGTTGAGTAGGCGGAGGGGTTTGCCGTGAGTGGAAAGATCAGTAAGACCTGGCTGGCGGTTGCTGGCGTTGCGGTATTAGCGGGCGCGATTGGCGCGGGTTGGTGGATGGGCAAGGATCGCCAGGCGGCGAGCCCGGCGCCGGCGCCTGTGTCGGCCCCTGCGGCCAGTACGGCGACTCCGGCCACGCCGGCCGCAGGCGAAGCCAAGCCCGTGCTGCCTGCCAGCGCGACAGTGGGCGCGGCAGATCCTTTTGCGGCATTGACGTGCCAGCCGCGCCAATACAACGATGCGTTGGCGCTATCCGTCACCTTCACGCAGCCGGTTGACGCCAAAGGCAACCTGGACAATTTCCTGCAGGTCACCGACCTGGGTGCGTCTTCGGGCAAGGACGGCGAAAGCAGCGAGTCTGCAACGTCCGACCAGCCCGCCTCGGTCAAGCCGGGCGACTCCGCGCCTAAGGGCAAGATCCTGAAGGGCAACTGGATCGTGGGCGAAAACCCGCGCATGGTGTATTTCCCCTTCATCCAGCCGCAACGCAAGTACGCGATCACGGTCCGCTCCGGTCTGGCCGGCGTGGGCGACAAGGTCGTGCTGGCGGAAACGACCAACTGCGAAGTGAACACGCAGGCCATGCCGCCTTCGTTCTACTTCGCCAGCCGCGGCGTGGTGCTGCCGGCCGGTCAGAACGGCGGTTTGCCCGTGGCGACCGTCAACGTGTCGGAAGTCGACGTGCAGTTCCTGCGCGTGGCGCCTGACCGCGTGCCTGAACTGTTCGAAACCGTGTTGGGCATTGGACGCAACACGGCTACCGAGTCCGAGGACGACGAGGGCGGCTACAACGAAGATGATGGCTGGCGCTATTCCGACAACCGCAGCCTGAAGGGTTCGGTCAGCAACTGGGATCTGGACCGCCTGAATTCGTTGACGACCAGCGTCTACCAAGGCCGCTTCCTGACGGACGACAAGCCCAACCGCCGCCATGTGACGTTCCTGCCTGTTGAAGGCGTGAAGGAACTGCAAGAGCCCGGCATCTACATCGCGGTGATGAGCCAGCCCGGCCGTTTCCGCTACGAATACCAGGTGACGTATTTCTACGTCAGCGACATCGGTCTGCATGCGCGCCGCTACAGCGACCGCATCGAAGCCTATTCCGTGTCGCTGAAGTCCGGCCAGGCGATCTCTGGCGCCGTGTTCGAACTGGTGGACGGCAGTGGCAAGTCGCTGGCCAAGGCCGCTGCCGACGGGCAGGGCCATGTCCGCTTTGAAGGCAGCTTCACCAATGCGCGCGTCATCCGCGCCTCGCGCGACAAGGAAATGACGGTGCTGGCGCTGGCCGAGCCGGCGTTGGACCTGTCGGAATTCGACACGGGCGGCCATTCCTCGCGCCCGAACAACCTGTTTGTCTACGCCGGCCGTAATCTGTACCGCCCGGGCGAAACGTTCAACGTGTCGGTGCTGCCGCGCGATCTCGACGGCCGCATGCTGACCCCCGCACCGCTCACCGCCACCATCAAGCGCCCCGATGGCCGTGTGGTGCAGACCACGTTGTGGCAGCCGAACAAAGATCTGGTGGGCTATGTTGAGCGCGCCATTGATCTGCCGCTGGATGCGCAAACCGGTACCTGGCTGCTTGAGCTGCGTGTCGACCCCGCGTCGCGCGCGCCGGATGCGTCGTGGAAATTCCAGGTCGAGGAATTCCTGCCTGAGCGCATGAAGATGGCGCTGACGTCCGAACAGGAAGTGCTGTCGCCCGACGAAGAATTGACGGTGGATGTGCAGGGCGACTACCTGTACGGCGCACCGGCTGCCGGCAACCGCCTGCTGTCGACCTTCCAGGTCAAGCGCGACCGCTTCGCGCTGGCGCAGCAATGGCCGGGCTTCATCTTTGGCGACGTGGCCGATGATTCCCGCCGCACCTTTGGCGAACTGCCCGAAGCGGCGCTGGACGACAAGGGTTACGCGCAACTGGAAGTGAATCCGAACACGGCCGGCACGCATTCGCCCATGAAGGTGCGCGTGTCCGCCAGCCTGCTGGAATCGGGTGGCCGCCCGGTCGTGCGTTCGATCGAGCGCAGCGTCTGGCCCGCCGACAAGCTGATTGCCGTGCGTCCGCAATTCGACAGCGATGTGGCCCGCGAAGGCGCGCCCGCCGGTTTCGAAGTGATCCGCGTCAACGCGCAAGGCAAGGTCGAACCGCTGGCCCAGGCCCAGATGCGTCTGTTCCGCGAAGAGCGTCAGTACTACTGGCGTTTCGACGACCAGCGCGGCTGGAACAGCGGCTATACCGAAACCGAAGAACTGCTCGATTCGCGCGAGATCGCGCTGAAAGATCGCAGCCAGCTGACCGTGCCGGTCAAGTGGGGCCGCTACCGTCTGGAAATTGCCGACCCGGAAACGGGCGAGACGATGCGTTACCGCTTCTATGCGGGCTGGAATGCGCAGGACGCCGATTCGATGGGCAACCGCCCCGACCGCGTGCAGATGAAGCTTGAAGGCGTGCCGGCCAAGCCGGGCGATACCGTCAAGGTCACGCTGACGCCGCCGCACGACGGCCAGGCGCTGGTCACCGTGGAAGGCGACCGCATGCTGTGGTCCAAGTGGGTGTCCGTGAAAGCGACGGGCACGGAAGTTGAAATTCCCATCGACAAGGACTGGAAGCGTCACGACCTGTACGTGGCCGCCGCCGTGTTCCGCCCGGGTAGCGAAGGCGACCGCGTCACGCCGGCCCGCGCGTTGGGCTTGGCTTTCCTGCCGATCGCCAGCGCCGACCGCAAGCTGGACGTCAAGCTGACCGCGTCGCCCAAGGCGGTGCCCGAAACCAAGACGACCGTGCGCGTCAAGGTGGATGGCGCCCAGGGCAAGCAGGCCACGGTGACGCTGTCTGCCGTGGACGTGGGCATCCTGAACATCAACCAGTACGCCACGCCCAATCCGCTGGATTATTTCTTCGGCAAGCACCGTTACGCGCCCGAGTTGCTGGACATGTACGGCAAGCTGATCGAAAAAATGGACGGCACCAAGGGCAAGCTGAAGTGGGGCGGTGACGCCGCCATGCGCGGCGACAGCAAGAGCCTGCCCAAGAAGGTCAAGCTTGTTGACCTGTTCTCGGGCCCGGTGACGCTGAACGCGCAAGGCGAAGCGGACATCCCGCTGGACCTGCCTGATTTCAACGGCACGCTGCGCCTGATGGCGGTGGCCTTCACCGCTGACAACTACGGCAGCACCGACACCGAAATGGTGGTGGCGGCGCCGATCGTGGCCGAGCTGAACACGCCGCGCTTCATCACCCCGGGCGACCAGGCCGCGATTGCGCTGGACGTATCCAACCTGAGCGGCTCCGATCAGAAGATCACGATCAAGCTGGAAGCGCTGGACCCGCTGGCCATTCCCGATGGCGTGCGCACGTTGACGCTGAAGGACAAGCAACGCACCACCTTGCGCTTTAACGCCACCACGACGGGTTCGTATGGCCTGGGCCTGATCCGCCTGACCGTTGATGGCCAGGGCGCGGGCAAGCCCGTGCACCTGGTGCGCGAATCGGTGCTGCAAGTGCAGCCGGCCTACGCGGGTGAACGTCAGGTGCGCCGTCTGCGCCTGAATCCGGGCGAGACGAATGCGGCGCAAGCGTCGTGGGTGTCTTCGTACTATCCGGATTCGGCGCTGGTCAGCGTGACGGTGTCGAACCGCCCGCCGTTCAACGTCAACCGCCTGGTTGAAGGCCTGCTCGCGTATCCGTATGGATGCACGGAACAGACCATCAGCCGTGCTTTGCCGTGGGTGCTGATCGATGCAGACGTCGCCAAGCAATACGGCCTGAAGCCGCATTCGCAAGCTGAACGCGCGGCGCAGGTCTCGACCGCTATCGCGCGCTTGTCGGGCATGCGCAACGCTGTGGGTTCATACAACCTCTGGAGCGGCTCGACGTCCCGCGATGTCTGGCTGACGGCCTATGCCGTGGGCTTCCTGCAAGACGCGCGTGACAAGGGCTTTGAAGTGCCCGAAGCCACGCTGGACCGTTCGCGTCAATGGCTGCTGGAGCAAGTGCAGCAGACGTCCAATGGATTTGGCACGTGGTCGGTGAACCTGCGCCGCAACGTTGAAGCCGGCCGTATCGACGGCAGCGACGCCAACATCCTGCGCGAAGACCATCGCCGTTTCGCCGGTCTTGCGACCGCGGTGCTGGCATTGGCTCGCGACAAGAAGGCGCCGCTTGCCACGGTGCGTCAACTGTTCGACAACTACCAGGAACGGGCGCGTTCGCCGCTGCCGCTGATCCAGCTGGCCGCCGCATTCAAGCTGATGGGCGACGAAGGGCGCATGAAGTCTGCGCTGGATGCCGCCATGACGCGCGAATATGGTTTCCCGCGCCGCGACTACAACGCCTATTACGACGAATGGCTGGGCGACTACGGCAGCAGCGTGCGTGATTATTCGTTGGCCTACGCGCTGGCGAACCAGTACGGCCTGAAGCATGACCGCCTGGAAAACCTGCTGACGCAACTGACGGCGCGACTGGGCAACCGCTCGTACCTGTCGACCCAAGAACGCATGTCGCTGTTGTTGGCCGCACGCGTCATGGGCGGCGACAAGAGCACCCCCTGGTCGGCGGCGCTGCTGGTCAATGGCAATCGCAAGGAGCTCGATGGCGGCAAGAGCGATCAGATGGTGTCTGTGCCGGCTGCTGATCTGGCCAATACGCAGATCATCAACACGGGTGCGCAATCGCTGTTTGTTGAATACGACATCCAGGGCAGCCCGACGGTGGCGCCCAAACCGCGCAACGACGTGATTCAGTTGAAGCGTGGCTGGTATCGCCCGGACGGCCGTCCGTGGGATGGCGGCAGCCTGCAAACCGGCGACATGCTGGTGGTGTGGGTGCAGGCCAGCGCCAACCAGATCATTCCTGATGCCTTGATCGAGGACCGCGTGCCGGCAGGTTTCGAAGTTGAAAACCTGAACCTGTCGCAAAGCCCCGAGATGCAGGAATGGACGATTGGCGGCCGCCGCGTGGCGGAAGCAATGTCGGATTCCAACATCAAGCATCGCGAGTTCCGCGACGACCGCTACGTGGCCGCCGTGTCGTTGGGCCGTGGCAAGGTGGATGTGTTCTATCTGGTGCGCGTCGTGACGCCGGGCCGCTATGCGGTGCCGTCGACGGTGGCCGAGGATATGTACCGCCCCGAAATCCGCGGCGTGGGTGAGCAGTGGAGCACGGTCGACATCCGCGATCGCGGCGCCAAGCGTCCTTGAACGCCGCCGCTACCTCAACGCCAGGCGCCCAGCGCGTCCGGCGTTGGCGGCGGCGCGGCATCATCGCGGCCAGCGTGTTGTTTGCGCTGGCCGCGTTGTTATTCGTGCTCGACCGCTTGTATCCGCTTCCCCGTATCGACTCGGGCGGCGCGGCCGTGGTCGTCGCTGCCGACGGCACGCCGCTGCGCAACTATCCCAGCCGCGACGGCATCTGGCGTTATCCCGTCAAACCGGACCAGGTTTCCGACCGCTATCTGGAAACCCTGCTGACGTACGAAGACCGCTGGTTCTACTGGCATCCCGGCGTGAACCCGGTGGCGCTTGCGCGCGCTGGCTGGCAATGGGCCACGAACCGCCGCATCGTGTCGGGCGGGTCAACGCTCACCATGCAGGTGGCGCGCCTGATTGACCCTCAACTAGCCGGCAAGCCGTCGCGCTCGATGTCCGCCAAATTGCGGCAAGCGTGGCGCGCGGTGCAGCTGGAAATGCACTACAGCAAGGACGAAATCCTGTCGCTGTACCTGACGCATGCGCCGATGGGCGGCATTGTGGAAGGCGTGGAAATGGGCTCGCGGCTGTGGCTGGGCAAGTCGGCCCGCAACTTGAGCCCGGCCGAAGCCGCGATGCTGACCGCCTTGCCGCAGGCCCCATCCAGACTACGGCCCGACCGTCATCCCGACGCCGCTCAAGCCGCGCGCGACAAGGTGCTGGACCGCATGGCCGAGCTGGGCCGCTGGACGCCGGCGGAAGTGGCTGATGCCAAGATCGAAAACGTGATTGCGCCGCCGCTGCGTGCGCGTTGGCTCGCGCCGCTGGCCGCGCAACGGCTGTTGCAAGAGGCGGGTGGCAAGGCTGCGTCGCGCCGTCCGGGCGAACGCCCGCCGCTGGTGTCGTCCACGCTGGATGCCGACATGCAGGCGTCGGTGGAACAAATGTTGCTGGACCGCGTTGACGGCCTGCCGCCCAAGGTGTCCATGGCCGTGCTGGTCATGGATAACGATACGCTCGAGGTCAAGGCCTACGCCGGATCGGCTGATTTTTCCGACGATACCCGTTATGCGCATGTGGATATGGTGCGTGGCGTGCGCTCGCCGGGTTCTACTCTGAAGCCGTTTCTGTACGCGCAGGCGCTGGACGAGGGGCTGATTCACTCGGAAAGCCTGCTGATCGATGCGCCCATGTCGTTCGGCGGTTACGCGCCCGGTAATTTCCAGGCGGCATTTTCGGGGCCGATCAGTGTGGCGCAGGCGCTGCAGCGGTCGCTGAACGTGCCCGCCGTGGACTTGCTGGACCGTGTTGGCCCCGTCAGTTTTGCATCGATGATGCTGTCGGGCGGGGTACGGTTACGTTTGCCCGCGGGTGCAGATCCAAATTTGAGCTTGATTTTGGGCGGGGGTGGCACCACATTGGAAGAATTGGTGGGTGCTTATCGGGCCTTGGCCCGGGGCGGCATCTCTGGGCGGCCCCGCCTGCGGGCGGAGCAGCCTCGGATTGAGTCCCGTATGATGAGCCCTGGAGCCGCCTGGATCGTTCGCGATATTCTCGAAGGCGGCGGGCACCCTGACCGGCCGTTTTATCAGTCGGGCAGTCCGGCCCGGCGGCTGGCCTGGAAGACCGGAACCAGCTTCGGATTCCGCGACGCCTGGGCCATCGGGGTGACCGACAGATGGACGATTGGCGTTTGGGTCGGCAGGCCCGATGGAACGCCGAACCCCGGATTTTTTGGGGCGAATGTGGCGGCGCCGCTACTGCAGGATATTGTGGCGGCATTGCCAGAAGGCGCGCAGCAGGTGCGCAGCCGGCCCGAAACGGTGCAGGCAGCGGTCACGTGCTGGCCCTTGGGTTACAGATTGGGCAGCGTGCCCTCGGGGGAATGTCCCGAACAGCGCGCGGCCTGGCTGCTGAATGACACGGCGCCGCCGTCGTTTGCCGGTTATGCCGACGCCACGCAAGGGCCTTTGCGCTTGGGTGGCGTTGCAAATGGATCGGTGCTGCGGCCCGTGCCAGGCAGCAAGCAAGTGGCGCTGGATGTCGATGTGCAAGGCGCCGAAGGCGAAGTATGGTGGATGCTTGATGGGCGTGTGGTGAAACACGGCGCGTCGAGTCATCCGTTTAATTTAGTGCTGGCGCAAGACGGCCGGTATACGCTTACCGTCATGGACACGCAAGGCCGCCACGACAGAGTGGTTTTTGAAATCTCTGGCGTTACGCCATGATCGGCATAGAATATGAATCGTGTATTTGACCGCTTCGATGCAATACGGAGGAAGCGTGATTTCTCAAGAGCTTGAAGTCAGCCTGCATATGGCTTTCGTCGAGGCCCGTTCGGCCCGGCACGAATTTATTACGGTTGAGCATCTGCTGCTGGCATTGCTTGACAACGCTTCGGCAGTCGAGGTTCTGCGCGCATGCGCGGCGAACCTGGACGACTTGCGCCGCAACCTCCGCCAGTTCGTTTCGGAAAACACCCCGGTGATTCCAAGCGGCGCCGAGGTCGACACGCAGCCGACGTTGGGCTTCCAGCGCGTGATTCAACGCGCAATCATGCACGTTTCCGCGGGGGGTACTGGCAAGAAGCCAGTGACCGGCGCGAACGTGCTGGTGGCCATTTTCGGTGAAAAGGACTCGCATGCCGTGTACTACCTGCAACAGCAGGGCGTCACGCGCTTGGACGTGGTCAATTTCCTGTCGCATGGCATTACCAAACAGCCCCAGGTGGAGTCCGCCGCCGTGCAGAAAGAGCAGCAGACCAATGGTGAAGAACAGGGCGAATCGCGTCAGTCGCCGCTGGATCAATATGCCACCGACCTGAATGCCGCCGCACTGGCGGGCCGCATCGATCCCCTGATCGGACGCGAGCACGAAGTCGAGCGCGTCATTCAAGTGTTGTGCCGCCGCCGCAAGAACAACCCGCTGCTGGTGGGTGAAGCGGGCGTGGGCAAGACGGCCATCGCCGAAGGCCTGGCGTGGCGCATCACGCGCGGCGAAGTGCCTGAAATTCTGCAAGCGGCTCAAGTCTTTTCGTTGGACATGGGCGCGCTGCTGGCCGGCACCAAGTACCGCGGTGATTTCGAACAGCGCCTGAAGGGCGTGCTCAAGCAGATCCGCGGTAATCCCGACGCGATCCTGTTCATCGACGAAATCCATACGCTGATCGGCGCCGGTTCGGCCTCGGGCGGCACGCTGGATGCATCCAATCTGCTGAAGCCGGCGCTGTCTTCCGGCCAGCTCAAGTGCATTGGCGCCACCACCTATACGGAATATCGCGGCGTCTTCGAAAAAGACCACGCGCTGTCGCGCCGGTTCCAGAAGATTGATGTGCCGGAACCCAGCGTCGAGCAAACCGTGCAGATCCTGCGCGGCTTGAAGAGCCGTTTCGAAGAGCATCACAGCGTGCGCTACTCGGCCGCTGCGTTGTCGGCTGCCGCCGAATTGTCGGCCCGCTTCATCAATGACCGTCATCTGCCTGACAAGGCGATTGACGTGATCGACGAAGCCGGCGCCGCACAGCGTCTGCTGCCGCGTTCGCGCCAGAAGAAGGTGATCGGCAAGGTCGACATCGAAAATATCGTGTCCAAGATTGCGCGCATTCCGCCGCAGTCGGTGTCCAACGATGACCGCAGCAAACTGGCCACGCTCGACCGCGACCTGAAAACCGTGGTCTTCGGCCAGGACGGCGCCATCGATGCCTTGTCTGCCGCCATCAAGATGGCGCGCTCAGGCCTGGGCAAGCCGGAAAAGCCGATTGGCGCGTTCCTGCTGTCGGGCCCCACGGGCGTGGGCAAGACCGAAGTGGCTCGCCAACTGGCGTTCACGCTGGGCGTCGAGCTGCTGCGCTTCGACATGTCGGAATACATGGAACGTCATGCTGTGTCGCGCTTGATCGGCGCGCCGCCGGGATACGTCGGTTTCGACCAGGGCGGTTTGCTGACCGAAGCCATCACCAAGCAGCCGCACTGCGTGCTGCTGCTGGACGAAATCGAAAAAGCGCACCCGGATGTGTTCAACATCCTGCTGCAGGTCATGGACCACGGCACGCTGACCGACAACAACGGCCGCAAGGCAGACTTCCGCAACGTCATCCTCATCATGACGACGAACGCGGGCGCCGAAACCTTGAATCGTCCGTCGATCGGGTTTGCCAATTCGCGGATGCTGGGCGACGAAATGGCGGAAATCCGCCGCATGTTCACGCCTGAGTTCCGCAACCGCCTTGATGCAATCATTCCGTTTGCCGCGTTGGACCGCGAGGTCATTCTGCGCGTGGTGGACAAGTTCCTCATGCAGCTTGAAGACCAGTTGCACGAGCGCCGCGTGGAAGCCGTGTTCACCACGAAACTGCGCGAACACCTTGCCAAGGAGGGGTTCGACCCGCTCATGGGCGCGCGTCCCATGCAACGTCTTATCCAAGACACCATCCGCCGCGCGCTGGCCGACGAGCTGCTATTTGGCAAGCTGGTTGACGGCGGTTCGGTCACGGTGGACCTGGACGATTCGGGCAAGGTGACGTTGGACTTCGACGACAACGGGAAACCGCCGTCATCGGATGCGCCGGATAAGCAGGAAGTCGAACTGATCGATTGATGACCGCGGACCACCAGCCGCTGATCGAGTGCGAACATTGCGCAAGCGTTTATCGCCGACATCAGCTTGAACCTGGAGAGACCGCCAATTGCGCCCGCTGCGGAGCCATACTCTGGCGCTACAGCGGGCTTACTTTGTCCAATTGGCTGGCCCTCGCCCTCACTGCCCTGATCGTGTTCGGGGTGGCTAACGCCTACCCGGTCGCTTCCATGTCTGTACAGGGCATGGTGCAACAGGCGTCCTTGCTGGACGCCATTTCCATTACGTGGCGCCAAGGCCATTGGGTCGTCGCCGTGATGACGGGCCTGGCTGGCTTTGCGTTGCCGCTGCTGCAGCTGACCGTGTTGTTGTGGGTGCTGGGCCCCTTGTCCCAAGGCCGCGAGCCGGTCGGGTTCCGGGGCGCCATGCGCCTGCTGGGCATTCTGCGTCCGTGGTGCATGATTCCGGTGTTTTTGCTGGGCGTGCTGGTGGCGGTGGTGAAGCTGGCCGGCATGGCGGCGGTGTCGCCCGGCATTGGCCTGGGCGCGTTCGGCGCACTGACCATTTTCCTGACGATGCTGGGGCGCCTGTCGCCGCATGTGTTGTGGCGCTATGCCGAAACTGCCGGCGTGGCCCCCGTGCACATCCCCGAGACCGGGCCGGATACGGTGCTGGCTGGCTGCCACGTCTGTGGTCAGGTGCAGGCGCTGCCGCGTGAGGCCGACCCCGAAGAAGAACACCACTGCGTGCGCTGCGAAGCCGTCGTCCACTACCGCAAGCCGGATCACCTGGCGCGCACGTGGGCGTTGCTGCTGGCGGCGGTGGTTTTCTACATCCCGGCTAACGTCCTGCCCGTGATGAAGGTCAGTTCCGTGTTGGGCGACAGCGCCCATACCATTCTGGGCGGCGTGGTTGAGCTCTGGCAGATGGGGTCGTGGGACATCGCGCTGATTGTCTTCATTGCCAGCGTGGCCGTGCCGCTGACCAAGCTGCTGGCGCTGATCCTGCTGCTGTTGACCGAACAGTGGCGTAGCACGACCAACTTGCGTCCGCGTACCCGCTTGTATCAAATGGTGGAGTTCATTGGCCAGTGGTCGATGCTTGATGTTTTTGTCGTTATATTGCTGGCGGCCCTGGCAGATTTTCAGGGACTGATGGAGATCAGCGCCGGCGCAGGTGCGGCGGCGTTTGGCGTGGTAGTGATTTTGACGATGTTGGCGGCCATGAGCTTCGACTTGCGCCGTAGTTGGGACCTGGAAGGCGAAAGTGAAATCGATGCGCCCGAGGTCGAGGGCGCCAGCCTCTCGCGCCCAGCGGATCGCGCGGCGCCCCTTGCAGGCAAGGAAGTGGGTTAGCAACAACGATGGTTTCCCGCTCAAGAATAAAAAGGAAAGTAGATGTCCGATCAAAAGCCCGAAGCCGGTGAAGAGAAGTTCAAGTCGCCAGCGATCTCGCGCAAGCAGAAGAGCCGGATCTCGTGGATCTGGCTGGTGCCCATCGTGGCCGCGCTGATGGGCTTGTCGCTGGTGGTGCGGACCTGGATGCAGGCCGGCCCGGATATCTCGATCTCGTTCAATACGGCTGAAGGGCTGGAAGTCGGCAAGACCCAGCTGCGCTACAAAGACGTGAACATCGGTACGGTGAAGTCCATTGGCTTCAATGGCGACCGCAGCAAGGTCGTCGTGCAGGCCGAGCTGGCCAAGGACGTGTCGGACCTGGCGCGCGAAGGCACGAATTTCTGGGTCGTGCGGCCGCGTCTGGACGTCAGTGGCGTGTCGGGCCTGGGCACCTTGTTGTCGGGCGCCTACATCGGCGTGGACGCCAGCGAAGGCAAGAATGGTTCCGCCAAAGCCACCAAATTCAGTTTTGAAGGCCTGGAGATTCCGCCTGCGGTCACGCATGACCGCGCAGGCAAGCGCTTCAAGCTGAAGGCATCCGACCTGGGGTCGCTGGACATCGGCTCGCCTGTCTATTTCCGCCGCATCAATGTGGGCCGCGTCATCGGCTATGAGCTCGACAAGACCGGCACCGCCGTCAACGTTGAAGTATTCGTGGATGCGCCCAACGACAAGTTCGTGACCAACGGCACGCGTTTCTGGAACGCCAGCGGCGTGGACTTCAGCGTCAATGCAGACGGGTTGAAGGTGCGTACGCAATCCCTCGTGTCAATGGCGATTGGCGGCGTGGCCTTTGAATCCGTGCAGAGCGCGCGTGATGGCAGTGCGCCCGCGCCTGCGGACGCCAACTTCGACTTGTATTCGACCGAAGCGGCCGCCAAGGCCAACCCCGACGGCGAAGCCTTCCCGATCCGCATGCGCTTTGACCAGTCGATCCGTGGCCTGACGGTGGGTGCGTCGATTGACTTCAGCGGCATTACGTTGGGCAACGTCACGCAGATCACCCTGGACTTTGACCCGGCCACCAAGCGCTTCTACTCGATCGTGGACGCGACCTTGTATCCGGAGCGCCTGGGCCGCGTCTATGACGAAGTGCGCGAACGGGCGACCAAGGATGGCGACGTGGCGGGCACCCGTTTGCTGGGCGTGATGATCAAGCATGGCCTGCGCGCGCAGTTGCGCACGTCCAACCTGCTGACCGGCCAGTTGTATGTGGTGCTGGACAACTTCCCGAACGCCAAGCCGGTGGATTTCCAGCCGTCTGACCCCGCCGTGATCCCGACCATCCCGGGCAACCTGGATCAGTTGCAGCAGCAGGTCAGCAATATCGTCGCCAAGATCGAGAAGATTCCGTTCGACAAGATTGGCGAAGACTTGCGCACCACGCTGGCCAGCACGTCCAAGCTGATGAACCGCCTGGACAAGCAGGTGGCGCCGGAAGCGCAGAGCATGCTGAAGCAGGCCAAGGAATCGATGGCGAACATCAACGCAATGCTGGCGTCCGACGCATCCTTGCCGGTCAACACCGAAAAAGCGATGCAGGAACTCGGCCGCGCGGCTCGTTCGTTGCGCGCCTTGGCTGATTTCCTGCAATCCAACCCCGAAGCCTTGTTGCGCGGCCGTGGCAACGACCCGATTCCCGGTTCAGGCCCTGTCAGGAACTAAAGAACCATGACTCTTACCCACATGCGTCCCGTCCTGTCTTTGCTTGCCTTGTCCGCCGCGTTGGCGGGCTGCGGGTCATCGCCACCCGTGAATTACTACACCTTGCAGGGGCCGGCGGCCCAAACGCCGGCGTCGTCCGCCACTGCGCCCGCCAGCTATCTGATCGAGGTTCAGGGCGTCACCCTGTCTACCCAGGCCGACCAGCCGCAGTTGATGGTGCGCACGGGTGATGGCAGCGTGTCGGCGCTGTATTCCGAGCGCTGGAGCTCGCCGCTGGGCGATGAGCTGCGCGGCGCCTTGTCCGATGCGCTCAAGCGCGAATTGGGGGCGCTGGATGTGCAGGCGGTCAAACCTGGCCCGGGGGCGCCTGTGTGGCGGGTGCAGACGGACGTGCAACGCTTTGATCTCGTGTCCGGGAAAATGGCGCAGCTGGACGCCACCTGGCGCGTGCGGCCCGTCAATGCCAAAGGCACGGGTCTGTTGTGCCGCAGCGTCGTCACGGAAAACGTGACGGAAGCCGGCGTGCCAGCGTTGATCGCCGCGCAGCAGCGCGCGGTCGTCAGTTTGGCGGGAGTGATGGCATCTGCGATCCGGGGTCAAACCCCGGCGGGATCGGCTTCGGTGCAGATGTTGGGCTGCTCCGCGCTCAAGGATTAAGAAACCTGCACGATCTCAATTGGTTAACCAGGGTATAACCTAGGGTTAACCTTAATACAAACGCGGTTGCAACCTGTCTAGCATACGGTCCTACCCATACTGGGATTCATTCGAATCCAGTATTACCTTTGCCATGCGACAGGAAGCAATCTCTTATGGCCAGCACGACCCTCGGCGTCAAAGTCGATGACGCACTACGCGACCGCCTGAAAGCCGCCGCGAACAAACTCAATTGCACGCCGCATTGGCTGCACAAGCAGGCCATCTTGTCTTATTTGGACAAGATCGAGCGCGGCCATCTGCCCGCCGAAATGTCGCATCTGGGCATGGATACCGGGGCGGACGAAGAGGGCGGCGACGCCCATGCCGCCCCGACGCCGCCGTTCTACGAGTTTGGCCAGGACGTGCAGCCGCAGTCGGTGCTGCGCGCGGCGATCACCGCCGCCTACCGCCGCCCCGAACCTGAATGTGTTCCGCTCTTGCTGGGCCAGGCCCGCATGCCCAACCTGGAAAAGGTCCATGCGATGGCGACGGACCTCGTCAAGAAGCTGCGCGGCAAGCGCAGCGGCGGCGGGGTGGAAGGGCTGATCCAGGAATTTTCCTTGTCGAGCCAGGAAGGCGTGGCGCTGATGTGCCTGGCCGAAGCGCTGCTGCGTATTCCTGACCGCGCCACGCGCGATGCGCTGATCCGCGACAAGGTCGCCCGTGGCGACTGGAAGTCGCACATGGGCGGTTCGCAATCGCTGTTCGTCAACGCCGCCACCTGGGGCCTGATGATCACCGGCAAGCTCGTGGCCGTGAGCAGCGAACAGTCGCTGTCCAAGGCGCTGACGCGCTTGATCGGCAAGGGCGGTGAGCCGCTCGTGCGCAAGGGCGTGAACATGGCCATGCGCATGATGGGCGAACAGTTCGTCTCGGGCCAGACCATCTCTGAAGCGCTGGCGAACAACCGCAAGATGGAAGCGCGCGGTTTCCGCTATTCGTACGACATGCTGGGCGAAGCCGCCACCACGGCCGAAGACGCCGACCGCTATTACGCGTCGTACGAGCAGGCCATTCACGCCATCGGCAAGGCCGCGGCCGGCCGTGGCATCTACGAAGGCCCGGGCATTTCGATCAAGCTGTCGGCGCTGCACCCGCGCTATTCGCGCAGCCAGCGCGAACGCGTCATCGCCGAACTGCTGCCGCGCGTGAAGGCGCTGACGGCATTGGCCCGCAGCTACGACATCGGCCTGAACATCGACGCCGAAGAAGCCGACCGTCTTGAAATCTCGCTCGACCTGCTGGAAGCGCTGTGCTTCGCGCCCGAGCTCGACGGCTGGAACGGTATTGGTTTCGTCATCCAGGCGTATCAGAAGCGTGCGCCGTTCGTGATCGATTACGTGATCGACCTGGCTCGCCGCAGCCGCCACCGTGTGATGGTGCGACTGGTGAAGGGCGCCTATTGGGACAGCGAGATCAAGCGCGCCCAAGTGGATGGCCTGGAAGGCTACCCCGTCTATACCCGCAAGCTGTACACCGATGTGGCCTACCTGGCGTGCGCCCGCAAGCTGCTGGGTGCGCCCGAAGCCGTGTACCCGCAGTTCGCCACGCACAATGCGTACACGCTGGCGGCCATCTATCAATTGGCGGGGCAGAACTACTACCCGGGCCAATACGAATTCCAGTGTCTGCACGGCATGGGCGAACCGCTGTACGACGAAGTGGTCGGCCCGCTGGCCCAAGGCAAGCTGAACCGCCCGTGCCGCATCTACGCACCGGTCGGCACGCATGAAACGCTGCTGGCGTACCTGGTGCGCCGCCTGCTGGAAAACGGCGCCAACACCTCGTTCGTGAACCTGATCGGCGACGACAGCATTCCCGTCGAAACGCTGGTGGCCGATCCGGTGGAAGCGGCCTCGCGCATCGTGCCGCTGGGTGCGCCGCACGAAAAGATTGCACTGCCGCGTGAGCTTTACGGCAACGTGCAGCAGGGCGCTCGCGCCAACTCGGCCGGGCTGGACCTGACCAACGAACACCGCTTGGGCTCGTTGTCCGCTGCGCTGCTGGCCAGTGCCGGCACGCCGTGGCGCGCCGGCCCCATGCTGGGCGAAGGCGAACAGGCCTGGGACCCGGCGCGTGCCGTTGAAGTGCGCAACCCCGCCAACCTGCGCGACGTGGTGGGCCACGTGGTGGAAGCGCAATCCGAAGAAGCGGACGCTGCATTGCGTGCTGCCGCCAACACGGCGCCCATCTGGCAATCGACCCCGGTGGCCGAGCGCGCGCAATGCCTGCGCCGCGCCGCGCAATTGCTGGAAGAGCAGATGCAGACCCTGTTGGGCCTGATCGTGCGCGAAGCCGGCAAATCGCTGCCCAACGCCATCGCCGAAGTGCGCGAAGCCGTGGACTTCCTGCGCTATTACGCCGATCAGGCCGAGCAGGAATTCAGCAACGACACGCACCGCCCGCTGGGCACCGTGCTGTGCATCAGCCCGTGGAACTTCCCGCTGGCCATCTTTACCGGTCAGGTCGCGGCTGCGCTGGCCGCCGGCAACACCGTCGTGGCCAAGCCCGCTGAACAAACCCCGCTGATCGCCGCGCAAGCCGTGGCCATCCTGCGCGCGGCCGGCGTGCCGGACGGCGCGGTGCAACTGCTGCCGGGCCGTGGCGAGACCGTGGGCGCGCAACTGGTGGCCAGCCCCGCCGTGCGCGGCGTGATGTTCACCGGTTCGACCGACGTAGCCCGCATCATCGCGCGCACGCTGGCCGACCGCCTGGATGACGACGGCCACACCATTCCGCTGATCGCTGAAACCGGCGGTCAGAACGCGATGGTGGTGGACTCGTCCGCCTTGTCTGAACAGGTTGTGTTCGACGTGCTGAGCTCGGCCTTTGATTCGGCCGGCCAACGCTGCTCGGCGCTGCGCGTGTTGTGCGTGCAGGAAGACAACGCCGACCACGTGCTGACCATGCTGCGCGGCGCAATGCGCGAACTCAGCGTGGGCAACCCCGACCGCCTGTCGGTCGACGTTGGCCCCGTGATCGACACCGACGCCCGCAATGGCATCCAACGGCACATCGAAACGATGCGCACGGCGGGCCATCGCGTGGATCAAGTGGAACTCAACGGCGAATGTCGCCACGGTACTTTTGTGCCGCCGACCATCATTGAAATCGACCACATCAGCGAACTGACGCGTGAAGTGTTCGGCCCGGTGCTGCACGTGGTGCGCTACAAGCGCGACGAGCTCGACGCCTTGCTGGACGCCATCAATGGCACGGGCTACGGCCTGACCTTCGGCGTGCACACCCGCATCGACGAAACCATTGCGCACGTGACGGGGCAGGTCCATGCCGGCAACGTCTACGTCAACCGCAACATCGTGGGCGCCGTGGTGGGCGTGCAGCCGTTTGGCGGCGAGTGCCTGTCCGGCACCGGCCCCAAGGCCGGTGGCCCGCTGTACATGTACCGATTGCTGGGTACGCGCCCGGCCGGCTTGCCGCCGGCGCTGGACGCTGCTGCGCCGCTGCCGCAACGCATTGCGTTGCCGGGCCCCACGGGTGAAACCAACACGTACATGGTTGAGCCGCGTGGCGCGGTGTACTGCGTGGCCGCCACCGAGGCCGGTGCGCGTGCGCAGTGGTCTGTGGCGCGTCTGACGGGCAACCACGCCTGGTTCGCGGACACGCCTGCGGCGCAAGCGCTGCTGGCCAAGCTGGACGCCGAGCAGCAAGGGCAGGCGGGCATTCTGGCTGATGACGAAGTCGATCAGGCCGATTACCAGGCCGTGTTGTTCGAAGGCGATGGCGACGCGCTGCAAGCGCTGAACCAGCGCATCGCGCAGCGTCCCGGCGCCATCCTGTCGGTGCATGGCTTGACGTCTGACGCCCTGGCGGCGGGTGCCGGTTATGTGCCGGAACGCCTGCTGACTGAGCGCTCCATCAGCGTCAACACGGCCGCCGCAGGGGGCAACGCCAGCCTCATGACCATCGGCTGACGTGACCGTCTGGGAACCCTCTGGAGACTGAGGGTTATCTCCAATATCGGGCAAGGTTGCACTGGAACGAAAATCCGGTCGCACCTTAAGTCTGGATGTCGCAACCCGGCATCCAGACTTTGCAGAAAATGCATACGCGGGACCCGGCCACCGCTGGGCCCGCGGTAGTAGAAAAAACCAAAAGCCTGGCTAAAAGCTCAGGTATAACAAGGCCTTAAGTGCTAGAACAAGTACACGGCCAGTAGTCCGACATCCCGGAGGATTCCCCATGAAGTTCCGCACCACTTTGAAGCTTCTCGCCGCCAGCGTTGCTGCTGTTGGCATGACGGCCGCCGCACAGGCTGCCGATATCAAACTCGGTTTCGCCGCGCCCCTGACCGGTCCGCAATCGCACTACGGCGAAGACATGCAGAACGGCCTGAATCTGGCGCTGGAAGAGGCCAACAAGAAGGGCATCAAGGTTGACGGCCAGCCCGCCAAGTTCGTGCTGGTGTCGCGTGATGATCAAGCCGACCCGCGCGTTGGCGTGCAGGTGGCGCAGCAACTGGTCGACCAGGACGTCGTCGGCATTCTGGGCCACTTCAATTCCGGCACGACCATCCCCGCATCGCGTGTTTACCATGAAGCCGGTCTTCCGCAGATCGCCATGGCCACGTCGCCGGAATACACCAAGCAAGGCTACGAAACCACGTTCCGCATGATGACCAGCGACACCCAGCAGGGCGCCGCGGTGGGCAAGTTCATGGTGCAGAACCTGAAGGCCAAGAAGGTTGCGATCATCGATGACCGCACCGCTTACGGCCAAGGCTTGGCCGATGAAGTCGAAAAGGCCGTGAAGGCCGCCGGTGGCGAAGTGGTCCGCCGCGAATACACCACCGACAAGGCGAACGACTTCACCGCCATCCTGACCAACATCAAGGGCGCCGCGCCCGACGCCATCTTCTACGGCGGCCTGGATGCGCAGTCTGGTCCCATGAAGCGCCAGCTGGCCACGCTGGGCCTGAAGGCGCCGCTGGTCTCCGGTGAAATGACCCGCAGCGACACCTTCATCAAGCTGGCGGGCGACGCTGCCGACGGCACCTTTGCCTCGCTGGCCGGCGTGCCGCTGGACAAGATGACCGCAGGCAAGGACTTCGAACAGCGCTATCAGGCGCGCTTCAAGAAGGCCCCCGGCGTCTACGCACCGTACGCGTATGACGGCGCATGGAACATGATCACGGCCATCGAACAGGCCGGTTCCGCCAAGCCCGAGAAGTACCTGCCCGTGCTGGCCAAGCTTGACCGCAAGGGCGCCACCAGCGAGCACATTTCCTACGACGCCAAGGGCGATCTGAAGGAAATCTCGGTCACCATCTACGAAGTCAAAAACGGCAAGTGGGAGATGGTTGAAACGATGGTCAGCCAGGCCAACTAAGGCCGGTTGAACGCAGGGTGGGCCCGGCGTTGCCGGGGGCCACCCGCTCCGTCCGCACTCGCCGACCGGCGTGGCGGCGCGCGCACCGCACCCGGCCCATGATGGCTCGGGCCGCGTGTCCGGCGCGATTTTTCCAGGCTTATTTCCGCGGCCCCTATGGATATCTTCATTCAACAACTGATTAACGGCGTCACGCTAGGCAGCGTGTACGCCCTGGTCGCCCTTGGCTACACCATGGTGTACGGCATCATCGGGCTGATCAACTTCGCGCATGGCGACGTCGTCATGATTGGCGCTATGGCGGCCACGACGATCGCCATTTCGCTGGTGGGCGGCGACCCTGGCGTGTCCGCCTTCGTGGTGCTGGGCGTAGGCCTGCTGGTGTCCGTGCCGCTGTGCATGGCGGTGGGCTGGACGGCCGAGCGCGTGGCGTACCGGCCACTGCGCCGCGCGCCGCGCCTGGCTGCGCTGATCACGGCAATTGGCGTGTCCATCATTTTGCAGAACGTGGCGATGATGGCCTGGGGCCGCAACTATCTGAACTTTCCGCAGGTGCTGTCGCCGCGCGTGTTCGAGTTTGCTGGCGCCCGCATGAGCACCTTGCAGATCGCCATTGTGGTGATTGCATCGCTGATCATGGGCGGCTTGCTGGCGATTGTGCACAAGACCCGTCTTGGCACGGCCATGCGCGCCACCGCGCAGAACCGCGAGGTAGCGGGCCTGATGGGCGTGAACATCAACACCGTGATTTCGGCGGCGTTCCTGATCGGCTCGGCGCTGGCCGCCGTGGCGGGCATGATGGTCGCGACCTACTACGGCGTGTCGCAATACACGATGGGCTTCATGCTGGGCCTGAAGGCGTTCACGGCCGCCGTGCTGGGCGGCATCGGCAACATGGTGGGCGCAATGGCGGGCGGCTTGCTGCTGGGCATTATTGAATCGCTGGGCGCAGGCTACATCGGCGACATCACCGGCGGCTTCTTGGGCAGCCATTACCAGGACGTGTTTGCGTTCTTCGTGCTGGTGCTGGTGCTGATCTTCCGTCCGTCTGGCCTGCTGGGCGAACGCGTGGGAGACCGCGCATGAGCACCTCCTTGAAAAACAGCGGGCTGTCGACCCGCAACCTGATCGGCATTGCGCTGATCGGCATTGTGCTGGCGGTGCTGCCCTTTGTGATCGGCATGGCCGGGCAAAGCTGGGTGCGCATTCTGAACTTTGCGCTGCTGTATGTGATGTTGTCGCTGGGCCTGAACATCGTGGTGGGTTTCGCCGGCCTGCTGGACTTGGGCTACATCGCGTTCTACGCGGTCGGCGCTTACACCTGGGCGCTGTTGGCCTCGCCGCATTTCGGGCTGCATCTGCCGTTCTGGGCGATTCTGCCGATTGCGCTGGCGGTGGCGTGCCTGTTCGGCGTCTTGCTGGGGGCGCCTACGCTGAAGTTGCGAGGCGACTATCTGGCCATCGTGACCTTGGGCTTTGGGGAAATCATCCGTATTTTCCTGAACAACCTGAACGCGCCCATCAACATCACCAACGGGCCGCAGGGCATCAACCGTATCGACACGTTCAAGGTGGGCGAATTTACCTTCGGGCGAACGGAAACCCTGATGGGCATCCGGTTCACGGGGCCAGAGAAGTACTACTACCTGCTGCTGGCGCTGACGTTGATCATCATCGTCGTGTGCGTGCGCTTGCAGAATTCGCGCATCGGGCGCGCATGGGAAGCGATTCGTGAAGACGAAATCGCGGCCAAGGCCATGGGCATCAACACGCGCAACATCAAGCTGCTGGCGTTTGCGATGGGCGCGTCGTTCGGCGGTGTGGCGGGCGCGTTGTTTGCGTCGATGCAAGGCTTTGTTAGCCCCGAGAGCTTTTCGTTGATGGAGTCGATTTCGATTCTGTGCATGGTGGTGCTGGGCGGCATGGGCCATATCCCTGGCGTGATTTTGGGCGCGTTGATTCTGGCCGCCTTGCCTGAGTTTCTGCGCGCGGTGGTGGAACCCGTTCAGCACATGCTGTTTGGCGCCGTCGTGCTGGACCCTGAAGGCATCCGCATGCTGCTGTTCGGCTTGGCGATGGTGTGCGTGATGTTGTTCCGCCCGGCGGGCTTGTGGCCATCGGCCGTGCGCAAGCGCGAGCTGGCGACCAAGACCCAAGGGGGTGCGGCATGAGCAAACTGCTGCAAGCGCAAGGGTTGGGCAAACGCTTTGGCGGCCTGCAAGCCTTGTCGGACGTCAGCTTCGATATCGAGCAGGGCGAGATCTACGGCCTGATCGGCCCCAACGGCGCGGGCAAGACCACGCTGTTCAACGTGCTGACGGGGCTGTACATCCCGGAAGATGGCAGCTGCACCTTCAACGGCGAATCCATGTCGGGCAAGAAGCCGCATGAAGTCGCTTTTGCGGGGCTGGCGCGCACGTTTCAGAACATCCGCTTGTTCGCCAATTTGTCGGCGATTGAAAACGTGATGATCGGCCGTCACATGCGCACGAAGGCGGGGGTGTTCGGCGCCGTGCTGCGCACGCGCGGCACGCGGGCAGAAGAGGCGGCCATCGAAGCGCGGGCGCAAGAGCTGCTGGACTACGTGGGCATCGGCCATCGCGCCAATGACGTGGCGCGGTCGTTGCCGTATGGCGATCAGCGCCGCCTGGAGATTGCGCGCGCCTTGGCCACCGACCCGAAGCTGCTGGCGTTGGACGAACCCGCTGCCGGCATGAACGCGTCGGAAACAGTGGTGCTGCGCAAGCTGGTCGAGAAGATCCGCGATGACGGCGTTACCGTGCTGCTGATCGAACACGACATGAAGCTTGTCATGGGCTTGTGCGACCGCGTGCTGGTGCTGGAATACGGCAAGGTGCTGGCCATGGGCAAGCCCGCGCAAGTGCAGCGCGACCCCAAGGTCATTGAAGCGTATCTGGGCGCGGGCGCGGCCCAAGACCCGCTGATTCACAAGGAGAGCCCCGCATCATGACGGCATCCACACCCCTGTTGGAATTGCGCGGTCTGCAAGTGGCGTATGGCGGAATCCGCGCCGTGCGCGGCATTGATCTGCGTGTGGACGAAGGCGAACTCGTTTGCCTGATCGGCGCCAATGGCGCGGGCAAGAGCACGACGTTGCGCGCCATCTGCGGGCTGGTCCCGATGGCGGGCGGCGAAGTGGTCTATGCCGGCCAGTCGATCGGCGGCCAGAAGTCGCACGAGCTTGTGCGCCGCGGGCTGGTCATGGTGCCGGAAGGCCGGGGCATCTTCGGCCAGCTGACCATCGAAGAAAACCTGGCGATGGGCGCGTACATCCGGCGCGATGCCGCGCAAGTGCGCCAGGACACTGACCGCGTGTTCACGTTGTTCCCCCGCTTGGCCGAACGCCGCAAGCAGGCGGCAGGCACCTTGTCGGGCGGCGAACAGCAGATGGTGGCGATGGGCCGCGCGATGATTGCGCGCCCCAAGCTGCTGTTGCTGGACGAACCGTCCATGGGCCTGGCGCCGCTGATGGTGGAGAAGGTCTTCGACGTGGTGCGCACCATCGCCAGCGAAGGCGTCACGATCTTGCTGATCGAACAGAACGCGCGCCTGGCGCTGGAAAACAGCCATCGCGGTTATGTGATGGAGTCGGGCGAGATCATTCTGTCGGGTCCGGCGCGCGACATGCTGCATGACCCGAAGGTGCGCGCCGCGTATCTGGGCGAAGTCGAGGAAGCGTCGGCATAGCCTTGGTATCGCGGTTCGTCAGCAATAAAAAGCCCGGCATTTTTCGATGCCGGGCTTTTTTCGTTGTCAGAGCTTGTCGTTGTCAGAGCTTGTCGTTGTCGGAGCTTGTCGTTGTCGGAGCTTGTCGTTGTCAGAGCTTGTCGTTGTAGGAGCTCGTCGTTCTCGGAGCTTGTCGTTGCCGGATCTTGTGCTTGTAGGAGCTTTACGTCGCCGGAGCTTCTCGTAATCAGCGGGCCGGATTCAGGCAGGTTGTGGCGTGACTTGCTTCTTGCCGATCCGCAGCGCGATCACCGCAGCGATCAGACCGGTCGCGCCCGAGATCACAAACGCCATCAGGTAGCTGCCTTGCGCTTCGCGAATGGCGCCCGCCATCCACGCGGCGCTGGCCGCGCCCAACTGGTGGCCCGCAACGATCCAGCCAAACACGATGGCCGCATCGCGTTCGCCGAAGGCTTCGGTCGTCAGGCGCAGCGTGGGCGGCACGGTGGCAATCCAGTCCAGGCCGAAGAAGATGGCGAAGATCGACAGGCTGTAGAACGAGAAGTCGGAATAGGGCAGGTAGATCAGCGACAGGCCGCGCAACGCGTAATAGACGAAGAGCAGCTTGCGCGGGTCGTAGCGGTCAGTCAGCCAGCCGGATGCCGTGGTGCCGACCAGATCGAATACGCCCATCAGCGCCAGCAATCCGGCTGCTTGCACCTCCAGCATGCCGTGGTCGCCGCAGAGCGCGATCAGGTGCGTGCCGACGAGGCCGTTGGTGGTGAAGCCACAGATGAAAAACGTGGCGAACAGGAACCAGAAGGTCGTCGTCTTCGACGCGCGGGCCAGCGCGCCGAACGTTGCGGCCACCATGCCGGTGCGCGGTGCAGCGGGGGCGGGCGGGGCGTGCGGGTCGCTGCCGTAAGGCACCAGGCCCACGCTGGACGGGCGGTCTGGCACCAGCCACCAGGCCAGCGGCACCAGCGCGGCGGCGGCGGCTGCCACCGTCCAAACGACGCGCGTCCAGTCGCCGGATGAGGCCAGCGTGGCCAGGATGGGCAGGAACACCAGCGTGCCGCTGGCGGTGCTGGCGGTCAGTAGCCCCATCACCAGGCCGCGATGCTTGGTGAACCAGCGGTTCACAATCGTCGCGCCCAACACCGAGGCGACGGCGCCCGAGCTGATGCCCGAAAACACGCCCCAGCTCATGAGCAAATGCCAGGGTTCGGTCATGTAGGCGCTGACAGCGCTGGACGCCGACATCATGATCAGCGCGCTGATCAGCACCCGGCGCAAGCCAAAGCGTTCCATCGCCGCGGCGGCAAACGGACCAACCAGGCCGTACAGGAAAATGCCGGCGGCAGCGGCAAACGAGATCGAGCTGCGGCTCCAGCCGAAGCTTTCTTCCAGCGGCACCAGCAATACGCTGGGCGTGGAGCGCAGCCCCGCCGAAACCAGCAGCGCCAGGAAAATCACCGCGACGACGACAAAAGCGTACTTTTGGCCGGCACGCCGAAACGGGATGGGGAGGTGGGATATACTCATGTTACTGACCGGTACGTATTGGGATTTGCGAATAGTACGTACCGGTCAGTAACATCGTCAAGCGGTATTTGATTCCGCCCCGATTGATGTTGTCCGTTTGATGCATCACCTTTGAAGGAAACGTCCATGGCCAGTAAACCTTCCACCTCGTCCGGCGCCGCGCCGCAGCCCGCAGCCAAGCCGCTGCTGGCCGCCGACCGCATCCGCAAGACCGCGCGTGAAATGTTCTACCGCGATGGCATCCGCGCCGTGGGCGTCGACGCCATCGTCAACCAGGCCGGCGTGACCAAGCCCAGTCTGTACCGCAGCTTTTCGTCCAAGGACGAGCTGGCGGCCACCTATTTGCGCGATTACGACGCCGAATTCTGGGCGCGCTTTGACGGCGCGTGCGCGGCCCACCCGGGTGACCCGCGCGCGCAATTGCTGGAGTACCTGTCGGGCTTGAGCCAGCGCGCCGTGCAGAACGGCTACCGGGGCTGCGGCCTGACGAATGCGGCCGTTGAGTACCCGGAAGCGGGGCACCCGGCGCGCGCCGTGGCGGTGGAGCACAAGCTGGAGTTGCGCCGCCGCTTGAACGAGATGGCGGCGGGCATGGGGGCGGCTGACCCGGAGGCGCTGGCCGATGGCCTGCTGCTGCTGATCGAAGGCGCTTTCGTGTCGAGCCAGTTATTCGGAGAGGGCGGCCCGGCCGGACGGGTGGCGGACATGGCCGATAAGCTGATCCAGGCGCATCTACCCCGCTGAAAGCCGTATGGCGCTGCACAAGACTAGTGCTTAATGTGGTGCCGCATGCACCGTTATGGTGGTGTTTGTACTCATTGCGCAACGAACAAAATAATGGTTGAAGTTTTTATTGCAACGCAACAAACGCGGATCTAACATGAATTCGTGTTGTTCCACATCGCCTTTCTCAAGGAGAGAATCATGAGCGATACCGCGTTGAAAAATGCCCGTATGTCGGATGCGCTGGAGCGGTCCTTGATCCGCGAGGCCGTCAAAGCGGAAACCCTGTCCGGCCCGTTCAACCGTGGCATGTGGCTGCGTTTGAAAGTGCGCCTGGCCTCGTTTGGCGGTGCCGTCGGCGAAGTCCTGCACGACATGGACGCCGGCCGACAGCAACACCCGGTTGTCTCCGCCCGCCACTAAGCGCAAGCGGTCAGCCAGAAAAAACGCCAGCGATATTGCTGGCGTTTTTTTGCGTTTTTTGCGTTTTTCCTGGCGCTTAGACCACCATGTCCACCAGCAGGTAGCCGTCCAGAATCACGATGCCAACGGTGGCGCTGATGGCGGCCAATGCCCAGGCGCCACGCAGCGCGTACTGGCCCATCAGCTTTTTGCGGCAGGCCAACAGCACCAGCGGACCCAGCGCGAAGGGCAGGGCCAGGCTCAGGATGACCTGACTGAGCACCAGCAGTTCGTCCGGGTCTTTGCCCCCCGTGAAGATCAGCAGGCCCACGGCGGCGGCGCCTGCAATCAAGCGCGTCATCAGTGCGCGTCGGCGATCTGACCAGTTGCTGCGGATCTGAAAACCTTTGGACAGGATGCGGCCGGCCAACACGCCTGTAATCGTGGAGCTTTGGCCCGCAGCGTAGAGCGCCACGGCGAAGACGATGGCGGCGCCGACGCCCAGCGTTTGCCCTATGACGGCGTGGGCATCGTCCAGGCTGGACACGATCAGGCCCGAGCCCGATAAGGACGCCGCCGCCACAATCATGATGGCCGAGTTGATCAGCATGGCGATTCCCAGCGACACGATGGTGTCATTGCGGGCGACGCGCATGGCCATGTCGCGGGCGGAGTCGGGCAACGCTTTCGCGCGTTCAGCCAGCGAGCCGGAATGCAGGTACAGGTTGTGCGGCATCAGCGTCGCGCCCAGGATGCCAAGCGCGATCAGGAAACCTTGCGGGTCGCGCAGCGCGCGGCCGGTTTCCGTGACGCCGTGCGCCACGGCCGTCCAGGCAGGATTCGCCTTGAACAGCAGGAAGACGAACGATGCGGCCACCACCGCCAGCAGCAGGGCGATCACACGCTCATGGCGGTCGGCGTGGCCACGGGTGAGCGCCAGCACGGCGAACGTGCCGACGCCGGTGACGGCCACGCCCGCAATCAGCGGCAGGTTGAACAGCAAGCGCAGCGCAATGGCGCCGCCGATCAGTTCCGCCAAAGCGGTCGCCAGAATGGCCGCTTCACCCGCGAGCCATGCGGTCTTGGACCAGCCGGGAGACAAATGCTGCGCGGTCAGCGAGGCCAGGTCCTGGCCCGTGGCCAGCGCCAGGCGCGACACCAGAATCTGAAAGCCCAGCGCCAGAAAGGCGGAGGTGATGACGACCATCAGCAGGCCATAGCCGAAGCCGCTGCCGCCTGCGATGTCAGTGGCCCAGTTGCCCGGATCGATGTAGCCCACAGCCACCAGAATGCCGGAACCGACCATGCGGCGCAGGTTCGCCGACAGCTGGGCGTCTTGCGCAAGGGCGGCTTTGCCGCCTGATATCGCGTAGATGAAACCGGTCATACGACACTCCTGAGAATGGTTCTCATTTTCCAGAAGCGATCGCCGACCGTCAAATTGATTTTCAACAAGCCGGGGATAGGTCCGCCCAATGGGGGCCTGCCCCGGCTTCTGGCGCGCCCCTGGTGGACGCACCCATCTTCAACCGTTCGGGATCAAGACTTGAGCTTGGCGTCCATGGTGATCTTGGCCTTCAGCACCTTGGATACCGGGCAACCCGTTTCGGCCTTGCGCGCGGCTTCCTCGAAGGCTTGGGCGGTGGCGCCGGGAATGACGGCTTCCACGGTCAGGTGGACGGCGGTGATGGAAAAGCCATCGTCCACCTTGTCCAGCGTGACCTCGGCTTTGGTGTCCAGGCTGGTCGCAACCATGCCGGCTTCGGACAGGATATTGGACAGCGCCATGGTGAAGCAGCCCGCGTGGGCCGCGCCCAGCAGTTCTTCGGGGTTGGTGCCCGGCGTGTCGCCAAAGCGGGTGTTGAACCCGTAAGGCTGAGCCTTCAGTGCGCCGCTTTGCGTAGAGATCGTGCCTTTGCCAGTCTTCAGATCGCCCGACCAGGCGGCGGATGCGGTTTTCTTCATAGTGACTCCTTGTGAGAGGGGACGCGTCCCGTGGCGGGCGCGTCCGGTGCAGGAATGCGCGCCCCCGCAAAGGGCGGTGCGCGTTGCCTGAGCGGCATCGTCGATGATACGGCGAGCCCGAGGGGCGGGCGCGGAATCCAGCGGTGCGCAACGGCAAGCCGATGTAACGGCGGGCGGCAGGCCGGCGGGCAGACATAGAACTGCCAGGCTCAGAGCCGGATGCCCGGCCTGGGCGCCATCCGCATCAGGCAAAATAACGGCATCTCTACACTCCTTCCCAAGAGCTGCTGTCATGTCTCGCAATTTTCTTCGCATCGCCTGCGCCGCCGCGCTGGTCATCCCCGCCTTGTCCGCCCATGCCGAAATCGTGATCGGCGTGGATGTGTCGACGACGGGCCCCGCCGCCGCCATCGGCATCCAGACCAATAACGCGATTCGCCTGTGGCCCAACACCCTGGGCGGCGAACCGGCCCGCTACGTGGTGCTGGACGACGGCACCGACGTCAGCCGCGCGGTGAAGAACATGCGCAAGCTCACGTCCGAAGACAAGGTGGACGCCATCGTCGGCCCCAACACCACGGCGGCCGCCTTGGCCGCGCTGGACGTGCTGGCCGAGACCAAGACGCCGATGATTGCGCTGGCCGCCTCCAGCGTCATCGTTGAACCCTTGTCCGACCCCAAGCGCGCCTGGGCGTTCAAGATGCCGCAGAACGATTCGCTGATGGCGACGGTGCTGGTCGAGGACATGAAGAAGAAGGGCCTGAAGAACGTGGCCTTCATCGGATTCGCGGATTCCTACGGCGACAGCTGGTGGAAGGAGTTCACCGCCGCCGCCGGCAACGACTTGAAGATCGTGGCGCAGGAACGCTTTCAGCGCACGGACGCATCGGTGGTGGGCCAGGCGCTGAAAGTCATCGCCGCCAAGCCGGACGCCGTGCTGATTGCGGGGGCGGGCACGCCGTCGGCCTTGCCGCAGAAGACGCTGCTGGAACGCGGCTACACCGGCGCCATCTATCAGACGCATGGCATCGGCACGCTGGAATTCCTGCAAGTGGGCGGCAAGGACGTGGAAGGCACCTTGTTCCCGACCGGCCCGGGCGTGGTGGCGCGCGAGCTGCCCGACAGCAACCCGGTCAAGAAGGTGGCCGTGGCGTTTGCCGACAAGTATGAAGGCCAGTACGGCGCCAACACGCTGACGCAGTTTGCGGGCGACGCGTACGGGGCCTGGATGCTGCTGGATTCCGCCGTGGCGCGCGCGCTGAAAACGGGCGCCAAGCCCGGCACGCCGGAGTTCCGCAGCGCCCTGCGCGACGCCCTGGAAAACACCCGCGATCTGGTCGTGCCCAACGGCGTGCTGAATATCTCGAAGGACAACCATCAGGGGTTCGACGAGCGCGCCCGCGTGATGGGCATCGTCAAGAATGGCCGGTTCTCGTACGCGCAATAGGGCGCTTGCATGGATTTCTACGGTTCGTAACATTTGCTGACGCCCCATAGGGGATCAGTCCCTAAAAGCAGGCTTAGGCCTGCTTTTTCACGCCTTAATGATTCGTATAGAAATCATTTCTTAGCGTATTATTTTTAGCGAAGCCATGTACCTAGAAATAAATACGGGAGAAATGATTCATGACCTTGCTACGATCCAGACGCTTGCTGTTGGCCCTGAGCCTGGGCGTATTGGCCGCATGCTCCGACTCGGGCGCCGACAAGGGCGGGGCCGCGGCTGGCGGTGCAGCGGCAGGCGCCGCCAATACCCTGGAAGCCGCCAAGGCGGCCGGCAAGATACGCATCGGGTACGCCAACGAGGCGCCGTTTGCCTACATGGACAGCAAGGAAGCCAAGGTCACGGGGGAATCCGTCGAGATCGCCCGCATCGTGCTCAAGCGCATGGGCATCAACGAAGTGGAAGGCGTGCTGACCGAGTTCGGCTCGCTGATTCCGGGCTTGGCCGCCAAGCGCTTCGACATCATCGCAGCCGGCATGTACGTCACGCCCGAGCGCTGCCAGCAGGTGGCGTTCTCGGACCCGACCTACGGCGTGGGTGAAGCCTTTCTGGTGAAGCAGGGCAACCCGAAAAACCTGCACAGCTATGAAGACGTGGTGAAGAACCCCGACGCCAAACTCGGCGTGGTGGTGGGCGCCATCGAAGGCGATTACGCCCAGAAAGTGAAGATTCCGTCAGGCCAGGTGGTGGTGTTTCCCGATGCGGTCAGCGCCTTGTCCGGCGTGCAAGCCGGCCGCGCCGACGCCTATGCCGCTACCGCCCTCACCATCAATGACTTGATGGGCAAGACGCAAGACGGCAGCGGCTTGGAAAAGGCCGACCCCTTCACCGACCCGGTGATCGACGGCAAGGGCGTGCGTGGCTATGGCGCCTATGCGTTCCGCACCGACGACAAAGCGTTTGCGGATGCGTTTAACGCGGAACTGGCCAAGTTCATCGGCACCGACGAGCACAAGAAGCTGGTGGCGCCGTTTGGCTTCACCGATCAGGAGCTGCCTAACGGTGTCACCGCCGCCAAGCTCTGCGCCGGACAGTAAAGGGGGGCGCCGATGCAGCTCGTATCCGAACATATCGCGGAGCTGGTGCCGCCCCTGCTAGAGGGGCTGGTCGTCACGCTTGAAATCATGGCGGGGGCCGTTGTGCTGGCGGTGCCGCTGGCGCTGCTATCAGGCATCGGGCGGCTGTCGCCGGTGCGGCCGGTGCGCTGGCTGGCATCGATTTACGTCGAGGTCTTTCGCGGCACGTCAGCGTTGGTGCAGCTGTTCTGGTTCTATTTCGTGCTGCCGCTGTTTGGCGTGCAACTGCCTGCCATGCTGGTGGGCATTGTGGTGCTGGCGCTGAATGCGGGCGCTTATGGCGCAGAGGTGGTGCGCGGCGCTATTCGCGCCGTGCCGCCGGGGCAGCGCGAAGCGGGCGTGGCGCTGAACCTGACCCGCGCGCAAATCATGCGCCGCATCGTGGTGCCGCAGGCCATACCCGCCATGTTGCCGCCTGCCGGCAACCTGCTGATTGAACTGATGAAGAACACCGCGCTGGTGTCGCTGATCACCATCACCGACCTGACGTTCCGCGGCCAGCTGCTGCGCAGCGAAACCCTGCGCACTACCGAGATCTTTACGCTGATGCTGCTGCTGTACTTCGCGGTGGCGCTGCTGATCACGGCGGGCGTGCGCATGCTTGAGCGGAGGGTTCGCGTCCGATGACACCGATATTCGATTGGTCTTTCGCACTGGAAATTCTGCCCACGCTGGGCTCGGCGCTGGTCATCACCATTGAAGCGACCGTGCTGGGCATGCTGGTCGCGGTGACCTTGGGCTTGGTCCTGGCGATGCTGCGCCGGTCGCGGCTGCGCATTGTCTCGTTGCCCACGGCGTTCGTGATTGAGTTCATCCGCAGCACGCCGCTGCTGGTGCAGATGTATTTCCTGTTTTATGTGCTGCCGCTGACTGGCGCGCAGATGTCGCCGCTGGTGACCGGGGTCATCGCGCTGGGCCTGCACTACGCCACGTATTGCGCCGAGGTCTATCGGGCGGGCATTGAAGCGGTGCCGCGCGGGCAATGGGAAGCAGCCACCGCATTGAACATGTCGCGCTGGCGCACCGCCGTCGGCGTGGTGCTGCCGCAGGCGATTCCGCCCGTGGTGCCGGCGCTGGGCAATTACCTGGTCGCCATGTTCAAGGACACGCCGCTGCTGTCGGCCATCACCGTGGTTGAACTGCTGCAGCAAAGCAAGATGATCGGGTCGGCAACGTTCCGGTACACCGAGCCCCTGACGCTCGTGGGCGTGCTGTTCCTGGCGCTGAGCCTGGTGGCGGCATGGGGTGTGCGCGGCCTGGAGGCCCGACTGCAACGATATGGAGGAAAGCGATGAGCGCCAGCTTGAACATCAAGAATCTGCACAAGCGTTACGGAGAGCTGGAGGTGCTGCGCGGCATCAATCTGGAGATTCCGGCGGGCCAGACGGTGGCCGTGATCGGGCCGTCGGGCTCCGGAAAATCCACCTTGCTGCGCGTGCTGATGACGCTGGACCAGCCCACCAGCGGCGATATCGAAATTGACGGGCAGCCGATGTGGACGGACGAGCAGGGCCGGCCGGTTGGCGTCAATTCCGAACACCTGCGCCGCGTGCGGGGCAAGATCGGCATGGTGTTCCAGCACTTCAATCTGTTCCCGCACATGACGGCGCTGGGCAACACCATGGAAGCGCCGGTGCATGTGCTGGGCATGACGAAAGACCAGGCGCGCGAGCGCGCCGTGGAGTACCTGGACATGGTGGGGCTGGGCGACAAGCTGGACGTCTATCCGGCACAGCTGTCGGGCGGGCAGAAGCAGCGCGTGGGCATTGCGCGCGCGCTGGCGATGTGCCCGGAGATCATGCTGTTCGATGAAGTGACGTCGGCGCTGGACCCGGAGCTTGTCGGCGGCATTCTGCAAATTCTGCGCGACTTGTCGTCCCGGCGCAGCATGACGATGATCATCGTGACGCACCAGATGAAGTTCGCCGAACGCAGCTCGGACCGCACGCTGTTCTTTGACCGGGGCAATATCGTTGAAGACGCAGAATCGTCCGTGCTGTTCAGCCAGCCCAAGGAGGCGCGCACGCGCCAGTTCCTGGATTCGGTGATCGAAGGGCAGTAGGCGGGCGATGTGTGGCGCGCCCGGCAGGCAAGGGCAAAAGGGCTGCGGTTTAACCCTGCCGGGGGCGTTGGGATTGGCTTTCCGGTCATGGGCGGTTGCTATGCTGTCGCGTTCAATCTGCTGGAGCCGCCCATGAGTCACCTGTTCAGTCCCACGTCAGTCGGTAAGGTCCCACTGGCCAACCGCATCGTCATCGCGCCCATGTGCGAATACTCGGCGGAAGACGGCCGCGCTACCGATTGGCACATGATCCATCTGGGCCATCTTGCCCTGTCGGGCGCCGCGCTGCTGTTCACAGAAGCCACGGCGGTGGAAGCCGATGGCCGTATTTCTCCTGGGGATCTGGGCCTGTGGTCTGACGAAACCGAGGCTGCGCTGGGCCGCGTGGTGGCCGCCATACGCCGTTATTCGCCGATCAAGCTGGGCATCCAATTGGGCCACGCCGGCCGCAAGGCCTCAAGCGATGCGCCGTGGAATGGCGGCCAGCTGGTGCCACCCAGCGCGGGCGGCTGGCAAGGCTGGGCGCCTTCGGCCATTGCGCACAATGCATCGGAACCGCCGCCCCATGCGTTGGACGAGGCCGGCCTGGTGCGCGTGCGCGACGCCTTCGTCGATAGCGCCCGGCGTGCGATTCGTTTGGGCTTTGACGCGATTGAACTGCATGCGGCGCACGGCTATCTGCTGCATCAATTCCTGTCGCCCTTGTCGAACCAGCGTCAGGACGCCTATGGCGGCTCGCTTGAAAACCGTATGCGCTTTCCGCTGGAAGTGTTCCAGGCCGTGCGCGAGATCACGCCGGACCACGTGGCGCTGGGCGTGCGTGTGTCGGCCTCTGATTGGGTCGACGGCGGCTGGGACCTTGAACAGACCATCGCGTTTGCGCAGGAGCTGAAAGCGCGCGGCTGTGAGTTCATCGACGTATCGAGCGGCGGCGTGTCTTCGCAGCAGAAGATTCCGGTGGGGCCGAACTACCAGGTGCCGTTCGCCGACGAGATCAAGCGCCAAGTCGGCATGCCCACCATCACCGTGGGTCTCATCACCGAGGCGCAGCAAGCCGAAGACATCGTGGCGCAAGGCAAAGCGGACATGGTCGCGCTGGCGCGCGGCATGTTGTATGACCCGCGCTGGCCGTGGCATGCCGCGGCGCAGTTGGGCGGCCAGGTCACCGCGCCACACCAGTACTGGCGTTCACAACCGCGCGATCAAAAAGACCTGTTTGGCGAAACGCGCTTCGGGCAGCGCTGATCGCAAAAGGGCAGGTCAAACAAAAACGCCGCTTCGATAGCGGCGTTTTTGCTTGCGGGAACGCGCAGCGATTACAGGCGCGAATACGCCAGTTCCAGCTCGCGTTGCATCGCGTCGGCAAAGTCGGCGCTGGCGGGGTCCAGCTGCGACAGCAGGCGGGCCAACACCACGTTGTCTTCTTCGCCGTTCCAGATCTTGATGTACGTGCCTTCCTTGTAGCCATGCTGCTGGCGGAAGATGTTCAGCACGTTCTTCGACACGTACTGCGTGTAGGCGTCGTTCCAGGTCATCTCGCACGCCGTCATGGTCTGCTCCAGCACCTTGTAGCTGGCGCGGCCGCAAACGGCCAGGCCGCCAATCAGCTCCAGCAGTTCAGGCACGGTCAGGGCGCCAAGCGCATAGGCCTTGCTGTCCAGCGTGACCGTTGCTTCCGTGGCCAGATCGGCCATCAGCGCGTTCGCGGCGCCGTCTTGCTGGCCTTGGGCCTGGACAATCGTGTGCGACAGGTAGAAGTGCAGGATGTCGACCAGTTCCATCTGCACTTGGGGCAGGTCAATGGTCTGCTTCTTCCACCACTTCCAGCCGTAGTGCTCAAGCGCCTCGGCGGACTCGACGAAGGCGGCGCGCAGGAAACGGGAACCGCCATTGACCCAGTCAGGATTGATCATGCTGTTCAAGTGGTCCTGCAACTTCAGCATCGTGGCCGCCTGGGCCTGGTTCAATCCGACAACGTTATTCACTTTCACTCCGGGGGTCTTTAGGGGTCTGCTCAATTGCGGCGGAAATGTTAGCACCAATGGTCAGCACCAATGGTCAGCACCATTGGGTAGCCCACCATGGGTGAGCATGAATGTCCGCCAGCCTGGGCCGCTTACTTGCCGTCCTTGCGATACGACGAGGTCTTCAGCGGCGGCAGTTTGCCCATCCCATTGCGCGGTTTGCGCGCATTGCCCGCCGCCTTGAGCAGCATGAACGCGAAGAAGCCCAGGAACACGGCCGGCATCAGTTCGCCAAGCTCAAATTGGGGGCTGCGAAAGGCGCGAATCGCGATGTTCACCGCTGACCAGCCAGCCAGAATGCCGCCCACCGTCAGCACAATGCCGATCTTGCGCAGGCGTGCGCGCTGCGCCATCGACGCCTCGCCGGTGTCGGACTGCGCGGTCGAGCCGGGCGCCTGAGCGTGGGACGGGGGGGGCGGCGTGCGCGACGCCGTATTGCCCCAGGGCGCGGTGGACAGGGAATCAGACGTGACGGGGGGCGGGACGGGTACGGCCGCCTTGGACGAAGCCTGCCGCGACGCCTCGCGCTTGTCGGGAACCCGGCCGGGCGTGACGCCGCCCGCGCGGGTCAGGTTCTCGATGTAGCGTGCGAAATCGCCGTTCTTCGGCTCCAAATCAATCGCCATGACTCTCTCTCTGGTTCAATTGCCGCGCCGGACGCGCGCCGGCTGACGGCGCTTGCGCATCATGGCGAGCAGAAGTCCGCATCCTAGCAGCACTGAGAGGCCTGCGCCGATCATCATGGCGATCTGCTGCGCGTTTTCGGCGGTGCCCAGACTGCGCGCGGTGATATAGCCCGGGGCCAGCATCAGCGGCATCCACAGCAGGGCCGACAGCACGTTGGCCAGCTGGAAGCGGCTTTGCGCCATGCCCATGACGCCCGCAACCGTGGGAATGGTGGACCGGATCGGCCCCAGAAAGCGGCCGATCAGTACCGAGGCGAACCCATAGCGGTAGAAGAACAGCCGGGCGCGCGCCACGCCGGTGCGCTGTTGCTTGAGCGGCCAGCGGCGCAAGACGCCGGGGCCGGCCCAACGGCCCAGCCAGTAAGACAGCGCGTCGCCAACGATGGCGCCTGCAATGCCCCATATGATGACGCCCCAGGGGTCGAGCGTTCCAGCGCCAATCAGGCCGCCCGTCAGCAGCATCAAGGCGGTGGCGGGAATGAACAGGCCCAGCAGCACCATGGATTCGCCCAGGGTCAGCAGGAAGGTGATCGGGCCGGCCCAGATCTGGTTGGCCTCGATGAAGAGGCCGATCTTGTCGATATATTGGTCCATGAAGGCGGAGTCTGAAAATTAGCTGAATGCAATCGGGTATCTTAACGCCTGCTTTAATGGCCAAGTGTTATCTAGGCTTTCTGATTGATGCGTACGACTGGGGAACTATGGATTCGGTAACACAAGCGGTGCTGGGTGCGGGGATACAAGGGGCAATGCTGGGGCGCTTTCAGGGGCGCCGGGCGCTGATCTACGGGGCGGCCCTGGCGACGGTGCCTGACCTGGACGTGCTGATGCGCTATCCCGACCCCGTGTCGCTGATGACCTATCACCGGGGCTTTTCGCATTCCATCTTCGTGCTGACCGGGCTGGCCTTGCTGCTGACCTGGCTGATACGCAAATATTGGCCGCAAGCGCCCTACGGCGGGCGAAGGTTGTTCTTGACCTTATGGCTGGTGCTGGTGACCCACCCGGTGCTGGACGCGTTCACCGTCTATGGCACGCAGCTGTTCTGGCCGCTGGCGGCCATTCCCGAAAGCTGGTCGGCCATCTTCATCATCGATCCAATCTATACCGTGCCCTTATTGCTGGGCGTGGTCTATGCGATTGCCGTGGGCATGACGAGCCGCGCGCGCCGGTTCCTGGCGGGGGCGTTGATCTTCAGCACGGCCTATCTGGGCTTCGGGCTGGCCAGCCGTATCGTCACCGAAGACCGCGTGCGCGACGCCATGCAGCAGCAGGGCATCGCCGTGACCGAGCTGCGCGCGGTGTCGATGCCGTTCAACACGCTGGTGTGGCGCGTCATCGCCAAGACCGCGGATGGTAATTACTACGAATCCGTCAGCAGCCTGTTCGACCGCGGGCAGCCGGAATGGCTGCGCCAGCCGCTGAATCTGGATCTGGGCCAGGCACTGGAGAACGTGCCGCTGCACGCGCGCTTGCGCTGGTTCACGGACAACTGGCTGCGGTATGACGCCATTGGCGATGCGCTCGTTGTGACGGATCTGCGCATGGGCATGGCGGGGCATTACACGTTCCGCTTCAAGATGGCCGAGCGCGCGCCGGATGGCAGCTGGACGCCCGTTACGCCATCGAGCTGGCCTAGCGAACGTGGCGGCTGGAACGAACTGAAGCTGGTGCTGGCGCGCATTCTGCACGCGCAGCCGCCGCTGCCGCTGGCGGAGTGGTCGGAATTGTCGACCCGCTAGGCCCGCTGCCTCTGCTACACCCGCCAGACCTGGCACTCGTGCCATGACGAGCCCCCGATAACACGGGGGCTTTTCCTTGGTGGGTCGCGCCTTATTGACCGCATTCCACGCCTTGCATTATTCTTGTTCTATATTAAGGAACTTAAGTTCCGTTTTATGGAACATTCATGAGCATTCTAGATGGAGTCCAACGCGTGCTGTCGCTGTACGCGGAAGGCGCGACGGAGCTGAGCTTTACCGACGTCGCCGCGCGGCTGGCCATGCCCAAGAGCACGGCCTCTCGCTTGCTGAACCAGATGCAGCATTACGGCATGCTGGACCAGGACGCCGCCTCGCGCCGCTACCGCGCAGGGGCCTTGCTGGCGCAGGCCGTGCGTGCCGGCATGGCCGCAACGCCGTTGGACGAAGCCTGCCGCGCGGTGTTGACTCGCCTATCCGACGACAGCGGCCTGACCGCGTATTTGTCCACCTTGAACCAACGTGAAACCGTGGTGCTGCAACGCCTGAATGGCTCGCATCCGGTGCAGGTGTTGTCACCCCCTGGCTCGCGCCGCAATGCGTCCGGCACGGCGATGGGCCGGGCGCTGTTGTCGCGCCTGAGCGATGCTGAATTTCAAGCGCTGTACGGTGCCGACCCGGCCCAGCCCCTGCCGATGGAAGGCCGTGATTGCCCGGCCACCGTCGGCGACCTGGCCCGCCTGGTCGAGCAGACGCGCGCAGACCATTGCGGCGTGGCGATTGACCAGGCCATGCCCGGCATTGGCGCCGTGGCGGCCGCGGTGCGTGACCCGGCCACCGGCGAATTGCGCGGCCTGTGTCTGTCGTTTGTGTCGTTCCAGGCCGATGCGGCGCGCGTGGCGCGCTTGCGCGATTCGGTGCTGCAACAGGTGGCGGCGTTGGGCCGCGAACTGCACGACCCTTATTGGCTGGCGTGAACCCTTTGGCTTGAACCCATTGGCCTAAACCCTCTGGGTGGCTTGAATCCTTTCTCTTGTTGACGCGCCCACGCGGGCGCTCCCCCGAACATCCCCTGACGGAACCTCTCCCATGAACCTCTTGCTACTTAGCAATTCCAGCAGCGACGCCGGTTATCTGGTCCACGCCATGCCGGACATCCGCGAACTGATCGAATCCTTGCCGCAAGGCGCGCCGGCCGTGTTCGTGCCGTTCGCCGGCGTCACGCGGGATTGGGACGACTACACCGCGCTGGTGGTATCGGCCTTGGCGGACACAGGGCTTGCCATTCAGGGCCTGCACCGTGCCGAAGACCCGGTGGCCGCCCTGGAAAACGCCGCTGTCATCATCGTGGGTGGCGGCAACACGTTCAATCTGTTGGGCCAGTTGCGCCGTCAAGGCTTGCTGGACGTGGTGACGCGCCGCGTGCGCGCGGGCGCCGCTTATCTGGGCTGGAGCGCTGGCTCCAATCTGACGTGCCCCACCATCTGCACCACCAACGACATGCCCATTACCGACCCGGGCGGCTTCGACGGTCTGGGCCTGATCCCGTTCCAGATCAACCCGCACTACACCAACGCGCACCCGCCCGGCCATCGCGGCGAAACGCGCGCCCAGCGTCTGGCTGAGTTCTGCACGCTGAATCCCGCGATGCCGGTTCTGGGCCTGCCGGAAGGCTCGGCGCTGCGCGTGCGCGGCGGCAAGGTTGCGCTGGTCGGCCCGCACGATGCGCCGCTGTTCCTGGGCCACACCGAACCGCGCGTGTTCCGACCCGGCCCGCTGGAGATCCCGGCATGAAGCATGTGATCGACACCATCGAGCTCTTGTCGTCCGCCCACATCACGGGTGACGCGGTTGCGCAGGTGCTGCGCGAGGCCGGCGAGTGCGAGGTGGAAGTGACCCGCCTGGAACGCGATGGCGCAGCCACGGATTTTCTATCCATCGTCATTCCCGGCCTGGACGCATCGGCGCCGCAGCTGGGCATTGTTGGCCGCCTGGGCGGCATCGGCGCGCGTCCCGCCGTGACGGGCCTGGTGTCCGATAGCGACGGGGCGGTGGTGGCGATTGCCGCGGCGCTCAAGCTGATGGCCATGGCGCGTCAGGGCGACGTGTTGCCTGGCACCGTGCGTATCCGCACGCACATCTGCCCGCGCGCCGGCACGCGTCCGCACCACCCCGTGCCGATGATGCGTTCGCCGTTTCCCATGCGCGAAATGATGTCGCACGAAGTCGACCCGCGCATGGACGCGATTCTGTCGGTGGACACCACGCGCGGCAACCGTCTGGTGAACAAGCGCGGCGTGGCGCTGACGCCGGTGGCCAAGCAGGGCTATCTGCTGCGCATTCCCGAAACGATGCTGGATGTGATGGGCTGGGTCAGCGGCGAACTGCCGGTGACCTTGCCGCTGACGACGCAAGACATCACGCCGTATGAAAACGGGCTGTGGCACGTGAACTCGCTGATGCAGCCGGCCATCGTGACCGATGCGCCCGTGGTGGGCGTGGCGCTGACCGCGCAGACTGCCGTGCCGGGCTGCGCCACGGGTGTGACCAACGCCGTGGATGCGGACGTCGCCATGCGCTTCTGCATCGAGATCGCCAAGATGTTTGGCCAGCGCACGATGGCGTTTTTCGATGACGCGGAATGGCGTGCGCTGCAAGGCCGTTATGGCTCGATGGCGCATCTGCAAACCGTGGGCCGCGAAGATGGCGGTGCGGCATGAACGCGCTGCAATCGCGCCGCGTGGCCTTCTTCACCATTGGCCAATCTCCGCGCAGTGATGTCGTGCCGGAAATGGCGCGGCTGTTGGGCGACTCGGTGCGCATTGATGAGTTCGGCGCGCTGGATGGCCTGGACGCCGCGGCGCTTGCCGCAATGGCGCCGCGCGATGGCGAGTACCGCTTCGCCACCCGCATGCGTGACGGCGCGCAGATCGAACTGGACGCCGCCCGTGCGGAAGCGAGGCTGGCCGACGTGATGCGCCAAGCGGATGACGCGGGCTACGACGTGCTGGTGCCGCTGTGCACCGGTACGGCCATCGCGCCGATGCGCACGCTGGTTATCGAGCCGCAGCAGGTGGTCGACCATCTGGTGGCCGGGTTGTCCGCGCACTGCCGCAAGGTGGGGCTGGTGGTGCCGCTGGCCGAACAGGTCGATTTCTTTCACATGGCCGTGCCGCTGGCTTGCGCGACCGAAGTTGTGCACGCATCGCCCTACGAGGCCGACGCCGACCAAGCGGCGCGCAACTTCGCGCAAGCGGGGCAGGCGCTGGCGTCCTGCGATTTGATCGTCATGCATTGCATGGGTTACGCCGAGCGCATGCGCGACGCCGTTGCCCAGGCCTCGGGCCGCCCGGTGCTGCTGTCCAACCGCCTGGTGGCGCAGGCGCTATCGCAAATTCTGGAATAAAGCCGCCTAGGCAAACCGATGCGTCGTTGCAGCGGTGACATGCCGCGACGACGCCGGTAGAGCGGCAAGGGGAGACGAAGCCGTCTTCGTCAATTTATTGTTTGGAGTGTTCTTCATGTTCAGCCTTACCCTGCATCGCGCCGTGGGCGCTCTGTTTGCCGTCACGGCCCTGACGGCCGCCTCTTCGGCGCTCGCTGCCGACGCGTGGAAACCCACCAAGCCGGTTCGTCTGCTGGTCGGCTTCGCGCCGGGCGGGTCGGCCGATACGCTGGCGCGCCTGTTGGCCGAGCCGCTGTCCAAGCGCCTGGGCCAAGCGGTCGTCGTTGAAAACCTGGCGGGCGCGGGGGGCAACATCATGGCCTTCCGCCTGTCGCAGTCTCCCGCTGATGGCTACACCATCGGCATCGCCGCCGCCGGTTCCATGGCCATTACGCATGTCCTGAACCCGAAGGGCACGAACTACAAGCCCTCGGACTTCACGCCGATCACGCTGGCGGCCGTGCAGCCCAATGTGGTCATCGTGAACAAGGACGTGCCGGCCAATAACCTGGCCGAACTCAAAACGTATTTCCAGAACACGCCAACCGCCACGTATGGCACCGCAGGCGTGGGCATTTCCAATCACCTGATCGCCGAGACCATGCTGTACAAGATGGGCGTGAAGGTGCCGCACGCGGCCTACCGTGGCGCGGCCCCGGTCATCACCGACCTGTTGGGCGGCCATATTGCGATGACGATGGACAACATCTCTACCGCCGCGCCGCTGGCCTCGCAAGGCAAGGTCAAGGCGATCGCCGTGGCCTCGATCAAGCGCGCGCCTCAATTGCCCAACGTGCCGACGCTGGACGAGCAGGGTCTGAAGGGGTTTGACATGCCGACGTGGCAGGGCGTGTTTGCGCCGGCGGGCTTGCCAGCGGATGTGCAGGCGGCTTACTACGCGGCGCTGCAAGACGTGCTGAAGGAGCCGTCTGTCATTGAGAAAATGGCAGGGCTGGGCTCGGAGCCAGTCACGGACATGACGCCGGAGAAGACCGCCGCGTTCCTGGAAAATGACCGCAAGCAATGGGCGGACATCGTGAAGGCTGCGAACATCAGCCTGGAGCAGTAAAAGCAAAAGGGCCCCGACAAGGGGCCCTTTTTTTGCCAGTGGTAATCGGCTGGCGGTATTGGCCTGGATGCTGCGTCAGGCGGGAAGTGGCATCAGGCAGGAAGTGCTATCAAGCGGGAAATGCTAGCAAGCGGGAAATGCTATCAAGCGGGATACCGCGCTGCGATTTCCGCGATCAGACGGCGTGCGGCATCGAGCTTGTCGCCCGCCGGCAGCGGGTGCGCGCCTTGCTCGTCGAACAGCACCAGTTCGGTGGTGTCGGCATCCATGACCTTGTGCGCCAAATTGCCCACCAGCAGCGGAATGCCCTTGCGCTGGCGCTTGGCTTCGGCGTGTTCGGCCAGCTTCTCGGTTTCCGCAGCAAAGCCCACGCACCACGGGCCGTTTTCCAACTTGGCCACTTCGGCCAGGATGTCCGGATTCGGTTCGAATTCCATCAGCGGTGCGCCGCCGCCTTCGCTGGTTTTCTTCAGCTTTTGCGTGCTGACGTTCTTCACGCGCCAATCCGCCACGGCGGCTACGGCGATGAAGATGTCGGCGTCGGTGGCGCTGGCCATCACGGCGTCATGCATCTGACGCGCTGTGGTGACGGATAGGGAGGTCACGCCGCGCGGCACGGGCAGGAACGTGGCGCCGGTAATCAAGGTGACGCGGGCGCCGGCTTCGCGCGCGGCGCGGGCCAGGGCATAGCCCGTCTTGCCCGACGAGCGGTTGCTGAGCACGCGCACCGGGTCCACGGGTTCGGACGTGGGGCCGGCGGTCAGCAGCACATGGCGGCCGGCCAGCAGCTTGGGCTGGAAGAAGGCGATCAGGTCGGTCAGCAGTTCATGCGCTTCCAGCATGCGGCCGTCGCCCGTTTCGCCGCAAGCCTGTTCGCCAGCCGAAGGACCCAACACGCTGATGCCGTCCGCGCGCAGTTGTTCAACATTGCGCTGCGTGGCCGGGTTTGCCCACATTTCGCGGTTCATGGCGGGGGCCACCAGAAGCGGACAGGCGCGCGCCAGGCACAGCGTGGACAGCAAGTCGTCGGCCATGCCATGCGCCAGCTTGGCCATGAAGTCGGCGCTGGCGGGTGCGATCAGCACGGCGTCCGCACCACGCGTCAGGTCGATGTGCGCCATGTTGTTGGGCACGCGTGCGTCCCAGGCATCCACGAATACGGGCCGGCCGGACAGCGCCTGCATGGTCACCGGCGTAATGAAGTGCGTGGCCGCCTCGGTCATCACCACGTCGACGGTGGCGCCTTGTTCGGTCATGCGCCGCACCAGCTCGGCGATTTTGTAGCAGGCGATGCCCCCGGTCAGACCGAGGACGATGCGTTTGCGGGCGAGATCGAGCATGAGGGCGTGGCGGCGGGTTCAGCGCCGTGAAAACGAGGAATGGAGGGTGATTTTATTCTGCATTGCGGCATTGCGCCGTTCGCCATGCATTCAGGGGGTATCAAATAGGACAAAACCCTGTGTGAAGCAGGGCGGCCGGGGCATTGCGCCCCGGTTCGCCGTCCGGCTCGCCGTTGGACTCAATCCAGGTTTTGAATCCTGGCTGGCGTCGGTCAGGCCTGCGGCTTCTTGCGAGCGCGCAGCAGTTCGTCCAGCACCAACAGCACGGCGCCGCAGCTGATGCCCACGTCCGCCAGGTTGAAGGCGGGGAAGTAGGAGTCGTTCCAGTAGAACAGCAGAAAGTCCACCACGTGGCCATACACCACACGGTCGATGACGTTGCCGATGGCGCCGCCCAGGATCAGCGTCAGCGCCAGGCTGAAGCGCGGCTGGCCGTGCGTGCGGCGCAAGATGATCGTGATGACGATGGCGGCCGCGATGCCCAGCCCGGTGAAGAGCCAGCGCTGCCAGCCTTCTTCGGACGCCAGGAAGCTGAACGCAGCCCCCCGGTTGTACATCAGCGTGAAGTCAAACACCGGCAGCACGTTGACCCGTTCGCCGTACTGGAACGAGGTGTTGAAATACACCTTTGTCACCTGGTCCAGCACGATGATCAGCAAGGCCAGCGCCAGCCAGCCGCCCACGCGCGCAGGGGTTGCGCGGGCGGGCGCCGTGCCCGTCACTCCCGAATCGGAGGGGCGGGCCATGTTCAAGCCTTGTCGCGGGCTTCGCCCGTGCCGAACAGGTTGGACACGCAACGGCCGCAGATCTCGGGGTGATCCGCGTCTTGGCCAACGTCCAGGCGCCAGTGCCAGCAGCGTTCGCACTTCTTGTGCGCCGACGGCGTGACCTCAATTCGGGTCTCGCCTTCGCCGGCATGCACGGTGGCGCGCGACACGATCAGCACGAAGCGCAGGTCGTCGCCCAGGCTGGCCAGCAGTTGCTGGTCGTCACCATTGGCGTAGAGATCAACCTCGGCTTGCAGCGACGAACCGATGTCGCCTGCCGTGCGCACTTCTTCCAGCTTGCGCTGGACGTCGGCGCGAATGGCGCGCAGGCGCGTCCACTTGGCCGACAGCGCATCGGCGTCGGCAAACGGCGGCAGCGTGTGATAGACCTCGGTGAAGATCGTCGTGCGGGCGGCGTCGGCCTGAGCTTTAAGCGCGGAGCCGACCAGTTCCTTCCAGGCTTCTTCGGCCGTGAAGGACAGGATCGGGGCCATCAGCTTAAGCAGCGTCTGCGTGATGTCCAGCAGCGCCGTCTGCGCCGAACGGCGCGCCACGCTTCCGGGGGCCGACGTGTACAGGCGGTCTTTCAGGATGTCCAGGTAGAACGCGCCCAGGTCTTCCGAGCAGAACGTCTGCAAACGCGAGACGGCCGGGTGGAAGTCATAGCGTTCGTAGTTGGCCTGCACTTCGGACTGCATCTGCGCCGTCATGGCGAGCGCGTAGCGGTCGATTTCGAAGAGCTCGCCGTACGGCACGGCTTGCGACACGGCGTCGAAGTCAGCCACGTTGGCCAGCAGGAAGCGCAGCGTGTTGCGGATGCGGCGGTAGCCTTCGACCACGCGCTTCAAGATTTCGTCCGAAATCGACAGCTCGCCCGAGTAATCGGTGGAGGCGACCCACAGGCGCAGGATTTCCGCGCCCAGCGAGTCCGACACCTTTTGCGGGGCGATCACGTTGCCCACCGACTTGCTCATCTTGCGGCCTTGGCCGTCAACAACGAAGCCGTGCGTCAGCAGCGCCTTGTAGGGCGGCTGGCCGTACAGCATGCAGCCGGTCAGCAACGACGAATGGAACCAGCCGCGATGCTGGTCCGACCCTTCCAGGTACAGATCGGCAGGCCAGCCGAGTTCAGCGCCGTGGGAACCGGCGAACTCGCCGTCCTTGCCGCCCAACACCGTGGCGTGCGTGCTGCCGGAATCGAACCACACGTCGAGCGTGTCGCGGTTCTTTTCGTACTGGTCGGCCTCATCGCCAAGCAGGTCGCGCGGTTCAATGGCTTGCCAGGCTTCGATGCCGTCTTTCTCCACGCGCTGCGCCACTTGTTCCAGCAGTTCAGCCGTACGCGGATGCAGCTCGCCGGTTTCCTTGTGCACGAAGAACGCCATCGGCACGCCCCACTGACGCTGGCGCGACAGGGTCCAGTCCGGACGGTTGGCGATCATGGCGTGCAGGCGGGCGCGGCCCCAGGCCGGGTAGAAGGCCGTGGCGTCGATGCCGGCCAGTGCCGATTCGCGCAGGGTCGGGCCGCCATCCTTGGGGGCTACGTCCATGCCGGCGAACCATTGGCTGGTGGCGCGGTAGATGATCGGCGTCTTGTGGCGCCAGCAGTGCATGTAGCTGTGCTTGTGCTTTTCAACGTGCATCAGCGCGCCGGCTTCGGTCAGCGCTTCGACGATCTTGGGGTTGGCGTCCCAGATGGACAGGCCGCCAAACAGCGCCAGGCTGTCCACGTACTTGCCATCGCCCATGACGGGGCTGATGAAGTCGGTGTCTTTCATGCCGTGCGCCTTGCACGACACAAAGTCTTCAATACCGTAGGCCGGAGCCGAGTGCACAACGCCCGTGCCCGAGTCGGCCGTGACGTAGTCGCCCAGGTAGATGGGCGCGCGGCGGTCATAGGCGGGGTTGAACTGCGCCAGCGGGTGGCGGAATTCAATTTCCGACAGGGCGGCGCCAGGCGCCGTGGCGATGACTTCGCCTTCCAGGTTCCACGACTTCAGGCACGCTTCGACGCGGTCTTTCGCAACCAGCAGCAAGGGGCCGAACTTGGGCGCCGGCGACACACGCACCAGCGCGTATTCGATTTCCGGATGCACGTTCAGCGCCTGGTTGGACGGGATGGTCCAGGGCGTGGTCGTCCAGATGACGATGGCGCCATCGTCTACCGAATCCAGCCCGAAGGCGGCCGCCAGCTTGGCGGGTTCGGCAAACGGGAAGGCGACGTCAACGGCCGGGTCAACGCGGTCGGCGTATTCGACTTCGGCTTCGGCCAACGCCGAACCGCAGTCAAAACACCAGTTCACGGGCTTCAAGCCGCGGAACACATAGCCCTTGTCCAGGATGCGGCCCAGCGCGCGGATTTCGTCGGCTTCATTGCTGAAGTTCATGGTCATGTACGGGCGATCCCACTCGCCCAGCACGCCCAGACGCTTGAAATCCTTGCGCTGGCGGTCGATCTGCTCAAGCGCGTAGGCGCGAGCCTTCGACTGCACTTCCGCCACGGGCAGGTGCTTGCCGTATTTCTTTTCGATCTGGATTTCGATCGGCATGCCGTGACAGTCCCAGCCCGGCACGTAATGCGCGTCGTAGCCGGCCATGTTGCGGCTCTTGACGATGATGTCCTTCAGGATCTTGTTGACCGCGTGGCCGATGTGAATGTCGCCGTTCGCATAGGGCGGGCCGTCGTGCAAGACGAAACGCGGCCGGCCGCGGCTGGCCGCACGGATCGCTTGGTAGACGTGGTTTTCCTCCCACTGCGAAATCCAGGCGGGCTCGCGCTTGGCAAGGTCGCCCCGCATGGGGAAGGGGGTATCGGGCAGGTTGAGGGTCTTTTTATAGTCCATGAACGGCAAAATAGGCGCGCGCGTTTCGCGCGTCTTCGGCGATGGCGGCAGTCAGGGAAGGGAGGTCAGGAAATTTTTCTTCGTCCCGCAGCTTGTGCAGGAATTCGACGCGTACGAGTTTACCGTAAGCGTTGAGGGTGTCGTTGAGCAGGTGTGACTCTAACAGCACGCGGCCACGGTCTTCGACCGTCGGGCGCACACCCAGGCTGGCCACGGCGGGCAGGGGCTGGTCAGCCAGCCCATACACCTGCACCACGTAAATGCCCGAGCGCGCGGCGCAGCGTTCGGCCACGCGCAGGTTCATGGTGGGATATCCCAGCGTGCGGCCCAGCTTCTGGCCATGGATCACATGGCCGCTGATATGAAAGGGGTGGCCCAGCAGATGGCGGGCGCGGTCCAGGTCGCCAACCGCAAGGGCCGTGCGCACTTCAGAACTGGAAATGCGGTGGCCTTGCTGGTCGGTGACGTCGGCAAGCGTTTGCACTTCGAACCCATGCCGCATGCCGGCTTCGCGCAGCAGATCAATGTCGCCGCTGCGTTTGTGGCCAAAACGGAAGTCTTCGCCCACCAGCAGCCATTTGGTCTGCAAGCCTTGCACCAGCAGGTTTTCGATGAAGGCGTTGGCCGACATTTCCGCCAGCCGGGCGTTGAAGCGTTCGACGACGACTTGGGATACGCCATAACGCGCCAGCGCCGCCAGCTTGTCGCGCAGCCCGGAAACCCGGGTGGGCGCCAGTTCAGGGCGTTGGTTCAGCGTGGCGAAATACTCACGCGGATGGGGTTCGAACGTCATGACGGACGGCACCAGGCCACGTTCGCGGGCGACTTGGCAGACGCGCGCCAGCATGGCCTGATGTCCGCGATGGACGCCGTCGAAATTGCCGATCGTCAGCGCGCAAGGAGCGCGCCGGTCGGGCGGGGGCAGGGATCGGTAGATACGCAGCGATGGTTTCACGAGCGAGAGTTTACAATTTTGGATTCCGGGTTTGTTCTAATCCCCCCAACCATTTGTGCGCCGACGGGTTTTCCGGGGTGCGCAACGGTGGCGGACAAGCCCTTTGCGCCAAGCAAAGCGCGTCCCTGGCGGGGCGCCTCGGGGGCTAAATATTTGGATTCTTCTATCTTGCCGGAAACACAACTTTCTAAGCGCCGACTCGTCATCCTGATTTCGGGGCGGGGCAGCAACATGCAGGCGTTGGTCGAAGCCTGCCGCGATGAGGGCTGGCCCGCCGACGTGGCCGCCGTCATCGCAAGCCGCCCGGATGCGGGCGGCCTGGAATGGGCCGCCGCCCAGGGCATTCCCACGGCCGCCCTGTATCACAAGGACTACGCCAGCCGCGAAGCCTTTGACGCCGCGCTGGCTGCCGAAATCGACCGCTACGCGCCGGATTACGTCATCCTGGCGGGCTTCATGCGCGTGCTGACACCGGGCTTCGTCAACCACTACGCGGGCCGGCTGGTCAATATCCATCCGTCGCTGCTGCCGGCATTTCCGGGGCTGCATACGCATGCCCAGGCGCTGGCGACTGGCGTGCGTGTGCATGGCTGTACCGTGCATTTCGTGACGCCGGTGTTGGACCACGGCCCCATCATTGCGCAGGGCTGCGTGCCGGTTCTGGCGGGCGACACGCCGGAACTGCTGGCCAATCGCGTCCTGGCAGTGGAACATCAGGCTTTTCCGGCCGCAGTGCGCTGGCTGGCCGAAGGCCGGGTTACCCTCACAAACGACCACCGGGTGGACGTGCAGGGTGACCCCGCACGCCTGTTCACCTGGTCGCCGGCCGCTTGAGCGGCCCTGAATCGCTTTTACCGGGCGGAACCCTTCCGCCCCACTGGAACACACCATGAATAAACCCCAATCTCCGCGTTCTCGTCCGGCAGGCTCCCCGAGGGCAGCCTCCGAAGGGCGCGACGGTCGGTCCTTTTTCTCGCGCCCCAAGGGCGAGGCCCGCGAAGCCCCGCCGCGCGAGCGCAACGAGCGTGTGCGCGAAGAGCGCCCCAGCCGCGACAGCGGCCGTCCGGGCCCGCGTCCCTCGTTTGACGCCCCGCGTGGTGAAGGCCGCAGCGAACGCGGCTCCTTCGGCGGCGACCGCCGTGAAGGCCAGGGCCGTCCGGCTCCCCGCCCGTCCTACGATGCGCCGCGAGGCGATAACCGCGGCGGCCCGCGTGGCGACAGCCGTGGCGGTGAGCGCGGTTCTTATGGTTCGGAACGCGGTTCCGAGCGTCGCGAAGGCCAAGGCGGCCGTCCGGATTCGCGTCCGTCGTATGGGAACGGCCCGCGCGGCGATAGCCGTGGCGGTGAGCGTGGTTCCTATGGCTCCGAGCGCCGCGAAGGCCAAGGCCGTCCGGATTCGCGTCCGTCGTATGGCAATGGCCCGCGCGGCGACAGCCGTGGCGGTGAACGTGCTTCTTACGGTTCCGAGCGCCGTGAAGGCCAAGGCGGCCGTCCGGATTCGCGTCCGTCGTACGGCAACGGCCCGCGCGGCGACAGCCGTGGTGGTGAACGTGCTTCCTACGGTTCCGAGCGCCGCGAAGGCCAAGGCGGCCGTCCGGATTCGCGTCCGTCGTATGGCAATGGCCCGCGTGGTGACAGCCGTGGCGGTGAGCGTGGTTCGTACGGTTCCGAGCGCCGCGAAGGCCAAGGCGGCCGTCCGGATTCGCGTCCGTCGTACGGCACCGGCCCGCGCGGCGACAGCCGTGGCGGTGAGCGTGGTTCCTATGGTTCCGAGCGCCGCGAAGGCCAAGGCCGTCCGTCCTTTGACGGCCCCCGCGGTGAAGAACGTGGTGAACGCGGCCAATACGCCGGCCCGCGTGGTGACGATCGTGGCGAACGCGGCCAGTACGCCGGCCCGCGCGGTGAAGATCGTGGTGAGCGCGGCCAGTACGCCGGCTCGCGTGGCGGCGATTCGTCGCACGGCCATCGCGATCAGACGCCGCAAAAACCCCAGTTCAATCGTCCGCGCCAGTCTTACGCCGCTATCCGCATCGATCAGGTGCAGCGCGTGCTGGGCGAAATCCTTCAATGGACGTACCCGGCTGACTCCGCGTTGTCGCATTGGCTGCGCCACCATCCGAACCTGGGCGCGCGTGATCGTTCCGAAGTCGCCGAAGCCGTTTACGACGTGCTGCGCCATCTTCGCCGTTACCGCCAATTCGGTGAAAGCGGCGTGGGCCCCGCATCCCGCCGCCTGGCCATCCTGGGCCTGAACGCGACGCTGGGCGCCGAGGCGCTGGAAGAGGGCATGGATGCCGCGGAAGCCGAATGGCTCAAGCGCGTGTCGCAGATCGATCTGGCCACCTTGCCCCGCGCCGTGCGCGGCAGCATCCCGGATTGGCTGGACGAGCGCCTGGCGCTGATGGACAGCCCGGAAACCCTGGTCGAAGCCTTGAACCGCCAGGCCAGCCTGGACTTGCGCGTCAACCCGCTGAAGGCCGAGCGCGATGCCATGTTGACCGAATTGCAGCAAAGCGCGGGCCGTTATGAACCCGTCGCCATGCCGTTTTCGCCCTGGGGCATCCGCATGGAAGGCCGTCCGGCGATCAACCGCTGGCCGCAATTCGAAAACGGCAGCATCGAAGTGCAGGACGAAGGCAGCCAATTGCTGGCCCTGCTGGTCGCCCCGCGCCGTGGCGAAATGATCATTGATTTCTGCGCTGGCGCGGGCGGCAAGACGCTGCTGTTGGGCGCGCTGATGCGCTCAACCGGCCGCCTGTACGCGTTTGACGTGTCGGCCGCCCGCCTGGCACGCGCCAAGCCGCGCTTTGCCCGCAGCGGCTTGTCGAACGTCGTGCCGGTGGTGATCGATAGCGAAAACGATGCCCGCGTGAAGCGCCTGGCCGGCAAGGCCCAGCGCGTGCTGGTCGACGCGCCGTGCAGCGGTATCGGTACGCTGCGCCGCAACCCCGACCTGAAGTGGCGCCAGCACCCCGAGGCGCTGGCCGAACTGGGCCAGTTGCAGGAACGCATCCTGAACAGCGCCGCGCGTTGCGTGGCCCCGGGCGGTCGCCTGGTGTATGCCACTTGCAGCCTGCTGGCCGAAGAAAACGAAGTGCAAGCCGAGCGTTTCCTGGCCAGTCATCCGGATTTTGAACGCGTCGACGCGGCTGAAATCCTGGCTGCGCGTTGCGAAACACTGAAGCTGGAAGGCCCTTACGTCCAACTGCGTCCCGACGTGCATGGCACCGACGGCTTCTTCGCCGCCGTGTTCGAGCGCAAAAAGAAGGGCGCTGCGGCCGATACGGCTGAAGCGGCAGTGGCGGCTGATGCCGATGCGGGTGTCGATGCTGATGTTGATGTTGATGTTGACGTCAAAGCGGATGCCGAGGCTGAAATGCCGGCCGAAGTCATCGCTGACGAGGCAGAAGCCAAACCCGTGGCAGAGCCGGTGGCTCAAGCCGAAGCTGAGCCCGCTTCAGTGGGCGAATCGGCCGAGGAAGCGAAGCCGGCCGAGGAAATGAAGCCGGCCTAAGTGCCCGTGCGGCGCCGCGCTGGCTCAGGGAGCCGGCTTGACGCCGACCGTGGTGCTGTAGCGACGGGTACCCAACGCCTTGGTCTGGTATTTCACTTCCCAGCCCAAGGTGTCGGTGCCCGGCTGATCCGCCTGGTACACCACTTGCGACACCGCCACTGCCTTATAGGCGCATCGTCCAGACGCGGCGGATTGACCGCGCGTTTGCACGATGCTGGCCTTGCCAAGCTGGGGTTGCTGAGTGATCAGCACCCGCGGCGCTCGCAGCGCCAGGCAATCCGACCCCCGGATCTCGTAGTAAGAAGCCAGCACGACCACATCGCCCGACTTCATCGTCTGGGCCACAGTGGGCGCGGATAGCCCTATTCCAAGCAAGGCTATGGCGGAAAACAAACGGGGTCGGAACATTTTGGGTGACATCAGTGGGACAAAAGAGACAGTTTGGTCTGCGGTAAGGGCGGAAAGTGTGCGCCACGCGTGTGGCGTTCTCAAGACGAAATCCCTTTGCTGACAGGAACTTTAGTAGCGAAATGTAGCCAAAACCTGGTGCCATTGCGAATACCCCCCACTTTCATGGGGTAGCCGGCCCAAGTGCCGGATGTCCGCAAGGCCCGGCCTCGCGATTTGCCTGAACGGATCGCGAGAGTGGCTTTTTGTGCGCTCAAACTGGGGCTTAGTCCTTGATTTCGCTCAAAAACTATTTTGAAACTCCCTTGTCATAAGCAGACAAAGGTAAGCTAAACTTCAGGCACTTCATCTAGCGAGGCTCATAACAGCTTTATGGATTACATCCTCTCCTTCATTGCCGGCGGTCTGACCCAAGCCACTTGGTGGCAGGTCGTCGTATTCACCTTGGTCGTGACGCACATCACGATTGTTGCGGTCACCGTCTTCCTCCATCGCAGCCAAGCGCACCGCGGTCTGGATTTGCATCCGGCTGTCATGCACTTCTTCCGTTTCTGGCTCTGGATGACGACCGGCATGGTCACCAAGGAATGGGTCGCCATTCACCGCAAGCACCACGCCAAGTGCGAAAAGGAAGGCGATCCTCACTCGCCCATGCTGTTCGGTATCTGGAAGGTGCTGTTCCGCGGCGCGGAACTGTATCGCGAAGAATCGAACAACAAGGAAACCATGGCCAAGTTCGGCCACGGTACGCCTGACGACTGGCTCGAACGCAACGTCTACAGCAAGCACAGCTTGTGGGGCGTGCTGTCCATGCTCGCCATCGACGTTGCCCTGTTCGGCGCGGTCGGTGTCACGGTGTGGGCGGTTCAGATGGCCTGGATTCCCTTCTGGGCGGCTGGCGTCGTGAACGGTATCGGCCACTACTGGGGCTACCGCAACTACAACAGCCCGGACACCAGCACCAACGTGTTCCCGTGGGGCATCGTGATTGGCGGCGAAGAGCTGCACAACAACCACCACGCCCACGGCACGTCGGCCAAGTTCTCGGCCAAGTGGTATGAGTTCGACATCGGCTGGTGCTACATCAACATCCTGAAGTTCTTTGGCCTGGCCAAGATCAAGAAGGTTGCGCCGAAGCTGAAGCTGGACGACACCCGCACCGGCATCGACCTGCGCACGTTGCAAGGCGTGATCACCCACCGCTACGAAGTCATGGCCCGCTATGCGGACGTGATCAAGAGCGCGGCTCGTGAAGAATTGAGCAAGCTGAAGGCCTCGCGCCAGGAAGGCAACGCGGATTGCGACTACACCAAGCTGCATCAAGTGCGCCGCGCCATCCACCGCAACGAGGACATCCTCCAGCCGGAACAGTTGGCTGCCGTGGATAGCGCCATTGCCCAGAACAAGTCGCTGTCGACCCTGGTGCAGATGCGCCGCGAACTCGGCCGCATCTGGGAAAGCTCAAGCGCCAGCAGCGAACAGCTTCTTCATGACCTGCAGGCCTGGTGCCAGCGCGCCCAGCAAAGCGGCATCGCCGGGCTCGAGCAATTTGCTCAACATCTGCGCCGCTACGCGGCATGATGCTAGAGAAGCTCAACCCTGAACAACGCGCCGCAGTAACGTTAGAACCGCAGCACGCCCTGGTCTTGGCCGGGGCGGGCAGCGGGAAGACCCGGGTACTTACCACCCGCATGGCCTGGCTGATTCAAACCGGCCAGGCTTCGCCTTTTGGGCTTCTCGCGGTCACGTTCACCAACAAGGCCGCCCGCGAAATGCTGGCGCGCATGTCGGCGATTCTTCCAATCGATACGCGCGGCCTGTGGATCGGCACGTTCCACGGCCTGTGCAATCGCATGCTGCGTGCGCACCATCGCGATGCCGGTCTGCCGCAAAGCTTCCAGATCCTGGACGTTACCGATCAGCTTGCCGCCATCAAACGCCTGATGAAGGCCAATGGCGTCGACGACGAAAAGTACCCGCCCCGCGATGTACAGCGTTTCATCAACGGCGCCAAGGAAGAGGGCCTTCGTCCGCAAGACGTCGAGGCCTATGACGCCCATCGCCGCCGCCTGATCGAGATCTATCAGCTCTACGAAGCCCAATGCCAACGCGAAGGCGTGGTGGATTTCGCCGAGCTGTTGTTGCGCGCCTACGAACTGCTGTCGCGCAATGCGCCCGTGCGCGAACATTACCAGCGCCGTTTCCGCCACATTCTGGTAGACGAGTTCCAGGACACCAACACGCTGCAATACAAGTGGCTGCGTCTGTTGGCCGGTGGCGGCGCTGCCATCTTCGCCGTGGGCGACGATGACCAGTCCATCTACGCCTTCCGTGGCGCGAACGTCGGCAACATGTCCGACTTCGAGCGCGACTACGCGCACGGCACCGTGATCCGTCTGGAACAGAACTACCGTTCCTTTGGCCACATCCTGGATTCCGCCAACGCGCTCATCGGCCACAACAGCGGCCGCCTAGGCAAGAACTTGTGGACGGACCAGGGCGAAGGCGAACCCGTGCGCGTCATCGAACAGCCGTCCGATGGCATGGAAGCCCAGTGGATCGTGGACGAAATCCGTTCGCTGATTCACGAAGGCAGCTTGCGCCGTGAGATCGCCGTGCTTTACCGCAGCAACGCGCAGTCGCGCGTGCTCGAACACGCTATTTTCTCGGCCGGCATTCCGTACAAGGTTTATGGCGGCCTGCGCTTTTTTGAACGCCAGGAAATCAAGCACGCGCTGGCGTATCTGCGCCTGATGGCCAACCCCAACGACGATACGTCGTGGATGCGGGTCGTCAATTTCCCGACGCGCGGCATTGGCGCGCGTACGCTGGAGCAACTGGCCGACGCGGCCCGTGCGCATGACACCAGCCTATACGCAGCGGTGGCGTTGGTGGGCGGCAAGGGCGGGTCCAACCTGGCCCAGTTCGCCCAATTGATCCATCGCCTGATCGACGAAACGCGCGACTTGCCGCTGCCAGAAATGGTCGAGCACATGCTCGAAGCCAGCGGTCTGAATGCCCATTACAAGGCTGAACGCGAAGGCGCCGAGCGGCTGGAAAACTTGAACGAATTGATCACGGCCGCCGCCGTGTTTGCGTCCGAAGAGAATTACGACGGTATGCCGGCCGGTGTGGTGCCTGAACAAGCCACCTCGTCGACCTTGATGCCGGGCGTGGTCGATGCGCCCATCGTGGCGTCTGACGGCCTGACGCCGCTGGCAGGGTTCCTGTCCCACGCGGCGCTGGAAGCCGGCGACAACCAGGCCCAGCAAGGCCAGGACGCCGTGCAGCTCATGACGGTACACGCCGCCAAGGGCCTGGAGTTCGACGCCGTTTTCATCACTGGCCTGGAAGAGGGGCTGTTCCCGCACGAGAACAGCATTCTTGAGCAGTCCGGGCTGGAAGAAGAACGCCGCCTGATGTATGTGGCGATTACGCGCGCACGTCAACGCCTGTACATCAGCCTGGCTCAAAGCCGGATGTTGCATGGCCAGACGCGCTACGCCATGCGCTCGCGCTTTTTGGATGAGATTCCCGAAGAGCATCTGAAGTGGCTGTCGCCCAAGGCCGGCCTGGCGCCGGTCAGCAGCACGGGCGCAGGGTGGGGCGGCGGCAACCGTGGCGACGCCTTTGGCCGCAAGGCCACCAACACCATTGCGCCGCGTCAACCTCGTGGCATTGCGAGCGGTGTCACGGTGGGCGACAAGCAGTATCGTGTGGGTCAGGGCGTGCATCACGCGCGGTTTGGCGATGGCACGATTATTGGCTTGAGCGGCGCCGGTCAGGACGCCCAGGCAGAAATCCAGTTCCGCGATGTGGGCGCCAAGACCTTGGCGCTGGGTATCGCGAAGCTTGATATTGTTCAGGGTTAAACATGGCTAACAATGAGTCCCCGAAAGCCGAGCTGGCGTCACTGCGCGCTGAGGTCGACGAAATCGACCAGCAGATCATGCTGCTGCTGGGCGTGCGGTTCCGCTGCACGGACATGATCGGCGAATTGAAGACCAACCACGGCATGGATCTGGTGGACCCCGTCAGGGAATCCCAGCAGGTCGAGCGCATCCGCCGCTTGGCCGAAGAGGCGGGCGTGCCGCCTGCCTTGGCCGAAACCATCCTGCGTGAAGTGATCGACACCGTGGTCGATCATCACACCCGCCTGCGCGAGCGCCCGTACTCGTAACGGCAGGCCAGCGGCGTTTTCGGACTGGCTTCGAGCCAACTCCGGGACGCCGCTTTCCCCTTTCTCTACAAGACGTTCAAGAACGCCAACAAGGCGTCGATGTCATCCGCGCTGAGCGCCAGCGGCCGGATGTGCTCGGACTTGCGCGGCGCGTAAACGTCAGGCGGCGCGGCTTGCGCCGGGTCCCGTCCCATGCCGGCGTTGTACATGCGCAGCAGACCCTTCAAATCCGTGAACAGGCCGTTGTGCATCCACGGCCCGGCTTGCGAGACATTGCGAAGGCTGGGGGTGCGGAATGTGCCAAGATCGGCAAGATCGCGCGTCACCTCAAACCGCCCCAGGTCCTGATTGCGCCGGCCGTAGAACGACAGCCCGATGTTATGGAATTGATGGTCCGTCAGCAGCGGGCCGTTGTGGCAGTTCATGCATCGGGCTTGAGTACGGAACAGATGCAGGCCCAGCAGTTCGCGGTCGTTCAGGACGTTGTGATGGCCATTCAGAAACGCATCGAAGCGCGTGGCCTGCGGGCGGATCGTCGCGACGAACGCCGCCAGCGCACGGGCGAGCCGATCAGTGTCGACCGCAGCCGTATCGACCGCCACGCCATCGACCGCCACGCCATCAACCGCCTGGTCCTTCCTCACATCACCCGGCCCGAACTCACCCGGCCCGAATGCCTTGAGAAACTGCGCGGGATACGGCGGCAAATTCCGAAGACGAGCGATCGCGTCCGTCAGATCGTGGTTCATCTCTCGGCTGTCCTGCACGGGGCCCAGCACCTGTGCTTTCAGCGATTCTGCGCGTCCATCCCAGAACAGGCGCGGTGCAAAGGGCGCAGCGAACAGCGGCGTTGAACGCCGCCGCCCCATCAGGCGGTCTTCACCAACGGCAAGCGGACGCCCGTCCGTGAAGGCGCGTTGCGGTTGATGACAGGACGCGCATGACACCTGCCCCTTGCGAGACAGGTGCGCGTCGAAGAACAACATTTGCCCCAAGGCCACGACGTCGGGCTTCTGAATGTCTTCTGCCAGCTGCGTTCGGCCGGCATTGGCCGCCAGCCATGTCGATGGCGGCGCGCTGGGCGGCGGCACGGTGGTCCATTCGGTCCACGCGATGCCGGCATCAATGTCCGGCGCAGGCCAGTGGCAGGCCGGGCCGGCATATTGCGTGCGCAAGCAGGCAATGTTCCATTGCCCGCCATCGAAGCAAGCGCCGGACGAGTCCGCTGGCTCCGCCCGCACAGCCAGCCCCCCACCCATGGCGACAACAAACGCCGCGCCTAAGAGACCACGTCGAATAGGAGTGCGGCGCATCAGAAGCGGTAACTCGCTTGGACCCAGATCTCGCGGCCGACCTGATAGGTGCTTCGGTTAGTCGACAGATTCGGGTTCGTGGCGGTAATAGCAGGCGTCTTGTTCAAGACGTTCAGAACATCCACCGTGAAGGCAACATTGCGCGCAAACGTGGGTTCCCAAATCAGCCGCGTGTCCCACGTCCAGTACGATGCCAGCCGGGCGCTGCGGTAGCTTTGCAGCGATTCCGGGCGCGGGCCATAGCCCACATATACCGACGACATGCGCGAGCTGCGCCACTGGATGCTGTTATCCCAGGTCAGGCCGGCCTTGGGCCAGATGCCTGTCAGGCTTACGGACGCTTTCTGGGGTTGGTAGAACGACGTCGGCGGGCGGTCGATGGCGCGCATGCGTTCGCCGTCATAAAGAATGTACTCGTCCGGGTCACGCGCGCCGCCCTCATAGCCTTCGACCAGATCTGCGTTGACCTTGCGCTTCTGATAGCTCCAGTCGGCGCGCGCCGTCCAGCGCGTGTCCATCAGCCGCCACGGTTCCAGCGTGCGCAGCGTGAGGCTGATGGTGTCGGTGGTGGACTTGCCATCGTTCAGATAGCGATAGCCCTGTACGCTGTCGCCCGACTTGCTCACCTGGTCGCGGCCGTTGCGGTGCACGTAGGCGGCAACGCCTTCCATGCTGCCCATGCGCTGCCTGACCGACAGCGCCCACTCGTCGTCATACGGCGTGCGCAAACCCTCGTACGACACGTAGTACGGCTTGGAGCCGTCGGCCACCGGGTTGCCATAGCGATCCAGCACTTGGCGCCGCAGCGTGTTGATGCGTTCTTCCAGCGCAATGTTCAGCACGTCGGACCCGTAGTAGCGGGCCCAGCCGCCGCTGACCACCGTATTGCCGTCGCCGAACGCGTCCCAGTCCAACCGTGTGCGTGGCGACACATTGGTGTTGTTCAGGAAGGTTTCTCGGTCGGCGCGCAGGGCGCCGGTGAAGGCGACGCGGCCCAACTCCACGCGGTCTGACAGGTAGACGGACGCCGTGTTGTACTTCGTCGCAACCGTGCCCTGAATGTTGTGCACCTTGCTTGCCTGACGTTCGGTGCCGTTGGGCAGGTGCGTGGCAATGTACGAATACGAGTCGCTGAAGCGCTCGAAATTCACCGCAACGCGCTGCACGTCTATGCCGGCATAGGGCGTATGCGTGAAGGGGCCGGTGCGCATCGTGTCCAGGTCAATCCGGCCTTTCAATGTCCAGGTGTCCTGTTCCTTCTGTTCTTTGCCGTAGCCCCCCGTGGTGAATAGGGGAATGGACGGGAATTTGTGCGTGACAAGCTCGGTGGCGTCGGATGACCGGTTGCTAAGCGCATTGTCCCAACCCGCCTGCACGGATGCGCGGCCGCCCTGGAAGGCGTGGTCCAGGTTCCAGCCGATACCGCGCGCTGCGTGCGTGTTGTCCCATTGCGTGTTCCGGAACGTGTCGCTCGCCAGCGTTTCGCGGCGGTCGCTGTACTTCAGGGTCAGGTCGGAAATGGTATTGGCCGTGGCGCGCACCGTGAACTTGCCCAGGAAGTTGTCGATGCGGTCGGTGTAGTTGTCTTCGCCTTGCGTGGGCTGGTCGGCAGCTACCCCCATGTTCCACCGCCGGATGCTGGATTCGCGCCGCGACATGCTCAGCACCGCGCCGGTTTTGTCATTGATGGCGATGTCGCCAATGGCGGTATAGAAGCGCTTCTTCCATTCCGGCGAAAAGCCCGGCTTGCCCTGGCCCCATCCATTCTCATCGCCTTCGGCAATCTTCTGCTGGGTCATTTTCGACGTGTTCCAGCGATAGTCCAATTGCAGATGGTTTTCACCCGTTGGCCGGCGCAGGCGGGCATCCACCACGCCGCCGGTGAAGCGGCCATATTCCACGGGCACAAAGCTGTCCATCACGCGCACTTCGCCCAGCAGGTTCGTGTCCACGAAGTACGACTGCGAATTGCTGGGGATGTTGCCGATCTGCAAGTTCAGGTTTTTGCTGGCGGGATCAACGCGGTTGGTCGCATCCATGCCGTCGATCTGGAACAGGTTCTGATACGGGCTGGAACCGTGGAAGGAGATATCTTCCACATTCATCGATCCACGGTTCGTTGAGCCATTGGCCGTTGCGTTCGTTCGCACGGCGGGGTGGGTGGCCACCAGCGATGTCAGGTCTTGGTTGGCGGTCGGCGTGGTGGCGATCTCTTCCTGCGTGTAGACGCGTTCGTCGCTGTGCTCGCCATAGACCTTCACCGCGTCCAGCCGCAGCGCCGAAAACTGGTTGGTCTTGTCGACGTAGATGATGTAGCGGCCCGGGCCATCACTGCGCAGGGCGAGACCCGAGCCGCGCAGCAACTGGTCCAGCGCGTCCAGTGGCGACAAGGTGCCATGCAATGCGGGCGCCGATTTGCCTGCAACGGCCGTCGGCACGAACGACACTTCCAGGTTGGCCTGTTGCCCCAGCGCAAGCAGGGCGGAACCCAGCGCCTGAGCGGGAATGTCGAACGTGACAGGCGTGGCGCGCGTTTGGGCCAGCGCCGGGTTCGCCAGTGTCAGCACCAGGCTCAAGGTGGCCAGGGCGGCTGCGCCAGCGGGCAGGCGGCGGAGGGAAGGGCGGGAAGACATGCGTAAGTCCTAAGCAGTAATGTCAGCCGTAGGACGTCGGCACTGCCCAAACCCCTCATCAAATTCGTGATGAATAATTTATATCGATTCTCATTTACTAATTGAGAACCCGCACGGCGCGCGCTAACGCAAGATCAGCAAACCAGGCAGATCCGTCACCTGCACCGGCGTCTGGGCCAACAACAACTCAAGCGCGCGGCGGGTGTCCGCTACATTGGCCGTGCCTGATACGCGTTGCGCCCGGGCTGCATCGCCCATCACCACGATGTGCTTGCCGCTGTAGCGCGCCAGCGACTGTACGGCGGCCGGCAAGGGCACATCGTCAAAGCTCAACAGGCCACGCGTCCAGCCGGGCGATGCGGTGCCGGCTTCAGCGCGGTGTTTCACGCCCGCCTTGGACACCTCGACGGCTTCGCCCGCTGACAGCGTCACGCCCTGATCGTCGGCGCAAGGCAGGCAGCGCACCGCGACCTGATGCGATTGCACGGCGACCCGGGTTTCACCGTCTTGCACGTCAACGGTGAACTGCGTGCCAAGCGCCGTGGCGGAAGCGTCGCGGGTAAGGACGGAGAACGGCGCCATGCCGTCTTGGCGGGGCGTCGGTTCGAACTGCGCGCGGCCCGCCAGCAACCGGACTTGCCGCCGGCCATCGGCGTAGTCCACCGCCAGCGCGCTGTGCGCGTCCAGCACCACGGTTGAACCGTCGGGCAGGGTGACTGGCAAGACGCTGGAGCCGGCCAGATAATCAGCTTGCTGCGCCGGGTTGGTTGACCCGAACCAGCCCGCAAACGCAGCCGTCAGCAACGCCAGCATGGCAGTTGCGCGCAGCTTGCGGGCGGGGCGCTTCGCGAGCTTGCCGCGGTCAATTTCACCCATGCGCCGCCACAGCCGAGACAAGCGGTCATACGCCGCTGCGTGTTGGGCATCCGCGCGATACCAGGCTTCAAACGCCGCATGCTCCGCATCGTCCAGGCGCTGGCCGCTATGCCGGATAACCCAGCGTGACGCTTCTTCAACCGGGTTGGCGGGGCGCGTGCGGGACGTGGCCATCAGTGGGCCAACGCCACATCGCAGGCCAGCAGGATGCGCATCATGTGCTTTTCGACGGCGCTGATTGATATGCCAAAACGTTCGGCAATCGTGCGATACGTCAGCCCTTCATGGCGATGCAGCACGAAGACGTCCAGGCTGCGTCGGGGCTGGGCGAGCAGGGCCGTTTCCAGGCGGCGCAAGATCTGATTGGCCGAGGCGATGTCGAAGGTGTCGGCCGCAAAGGCCACGGGCTGGGCGGCGGCGTAGTCAGCGGTGGCCGACATTTCGCGTGTGCGGCGGCGATGCCAGTCAGTGGCAATGTTCGCGGCCACCCGAAATACGTACGCGCGGTCATTGTCCGGGCGGGTGCGGTCGTTGAATTCCGCCAGTTTGATCCAGGTGTCTTGCGCGCAGTCCTGGGCCACATCGCGCGAGCCCGTGCGCATCGAGAGAAAGCCCAGCAGTTCGCGGTAATGGCGGAGAAATACGTCCGTAAGCGTCGACATGTCGCTGGCGTCCGGCGCCAGATGGAGTCAAATTCGCGACGAAGTATAAATGATAATGGTTATTATTAATAGATAGAAAACATCAGCAATGGACGGCGGGCAAACCCGCCCGTCCATCGCCGTGCATCAGGCTTCGCTCTGGTCGATCTCTTCCAGAGAACCCTGGATTTCAAGCCATTGCTCTTCGAGCTCGTCCATGCGCTTGCCGTGTTCGCCATGCTCGGCCATGACCTTTTGGCGTTCCGCGCGGCGTGCATCGGAATACAAGTCCGCGTCGGCAATGATGGCGTCCAGCGCGTGCAGTTTGGCGCGCAGCTTTTCCATCTCGGTCTCGACCTTGGCCAGCTTCGATTCCAGCGGCTTGCGCAGGGCGGACAGGCGTTGGCGCTGTTCGGCCTCGGCCCGGCGTTGGGCCTTGCGGTCCACGACCGGTTCGCCGCTTTCTGCGCTTTCGCGAGCGGCTTCTGCGCGTTCGCCGGCGTTGCGGGCGGCCAGCCAGTCTCGATAGTCTTCAAGGTCGCCGTCGAATTCGCGCACGGCGCCATCCGCGACAATCCAGAAACTGTCCACGGTGGTGCGCAGCAGGTGCCGGTCGTGCGAGACCAGCAGCATGCTGCCGCCAAAGTCTGCCAACGCGGCGGCCAGGGCCTCGCGGGTTTCGACGTCCAAGTGGTTGCTGGGTTCGTCCAGCAGCAGCAGGTTGGGCTTTTGCCAGACGATCAGCGACAGCGCCAGACGTGCCTTTTCGCCGCCCGACATCGGGCCGACTTTGCTGGTGACGGTGTCGCCTGAAAAGCCGAAACCGCCCAGATAATTGCGCAGCTCTTGCTCGCGCGTTTCGGGCGCCAGCCGCGCCAGGTGGGCAATCGGCGTGCTGTCCACGTCCAGCATGTCGAGCTGGTGCTGATGGAAGTAGCCGATGGCCAGTCCGCGCGAGGCGCGGCGTTCGCCCGCCTGCACAGGAATTTCTTCCGCCAGCGTCTTGATCAGCGTGCTCTTGCCAGCGCCGTTCGCGCCCAGCACACCCACGCGGCTGCCCGCGCGCACCATCAAGGTCACGTCGCGCAGGATGGGAATCGCATTGCCCGCCGCATCCGTATAACCGGCCGACAGATGCTCAAGCGTGAGCAGCGGGTCAGGCACCTGATCGGGCGAGGGGATGCGGATATCAATGCCGGCTTCGGCGTGCAGCGGCGCCAGCACCTGCATGCGCGCCAGCGCCTTCACGCGGCTTTGCGCCTGCTTGGCTTTCGAGGCCTTGGCTTTGAAGCGGTCGATGAACCCTTGCAGGCGCGCGGATTCGCGGGTCTGGCGTTCGTAGGCGATATTGGTCTGGCGCAGGCGCTCGGCGCGTTGCGTCAGGAAGTCGCCATAGCCGCCGCGATAGCGCACCAGCTTGGCGTGGTCGAAATGCAGGATGGACTTGGCCACCGCGTCCAGAAACTCGGTGTCGTGGGAGATCAGCATGACGGTGCCTGGATAGGCGCCCAGCCATTTCTCCAGCCACAGCATTGCGTCCAGATCCAAGTGGTTGGTGGGTTCGTCCAGCAGCAGCAATTCCGACGGCGCCATCAGCGCGCTGGCCAACGCCAGACGCATGCGCCAGCCGCCCGAGAAGCTCTCAACGGGCAGCATCCATTCGCTGGGCTTGAAGCCCAGGCCGGCCAGCAGCTGCTCGGCGCGCGAGGCCGCGCTCCAGGCGCCGGCTTCGATCAGCGCGGCTTCCACTTCGGCAATCTGCGTGCCTTGGTCGTCCGTCAATTCGGCGCGGCGCGCCTGCAATTCGCGCAGGTGCGTGTCGCCGTCGATGACGAATTCGCGGGCAGGGCGGTCGTCGGCGTCGAGCTCTTGCTTGACGCTGGCAATGCGCCAGCCAGCCGGCAGGTTCACATTGCCTGCGTCCAGGTCCAGCGCGCCCGTCAACAGCGCGAACAGCGAGGACTTGCCCGCGCCGTTCTTGCCGACGATGCCTACGCGCTCGCCCGGGTGCACGACGAATTCAGCGCCGTCCAACAACACTTTCGTGCCGCGGCGCAGGGTCAATCCAGTAGCGCGTATCACAGGGTGAGTTGCTCTCGGGTCAGCAGCAGAAGCTGGTCGGACGCTTCTTCCGTATCCAGCCAGACGGGCGACAGCTGCGGGAAGGCGGCTTCGAAGAAGTCGCGCTCGTGGCCGATCTCCAGCACGATCACGCCGTCGGGCGTGAGGTACTGTGGGGCCGCCGCCAGAATGCGCCGCACGAGGTCCATGCCGTCTTCGCCGCCGGCCAGCGCCAGATGCGGTTCGTGGCGGTATTCCTGTGGCAGCACGTCCATGGAACCACTGTTCACATAGGGCGGATTGCAGATGATGACGTCGTACTGGCACGCGGGCAGGCTGTCGAACAGATTGCTTTCATGCAGGTCCAGACGGTCTTGCAGGCCGTAGTCGTCCACGTTGCGGCGGGCGACTTCCAGCGCGTCAGCCGACACGTCCACCGCGTCAACATGCGCGTAGGGGAAGGCCATGGCCGACAGGATGGCCAGGCAGCCCGAACCGGTACACATGTCCAGCACGTTTTCCACGGCCGTTGCGTCCTGCACCCAGGGCGACAGCCCTTGGTCCAGCAATTCGGCGATGGGCGAGCGCGGCACGATGACGCGCTTGTCCACGTAAAAGCGGTGACCGCGCAGCCAGGCCTCGTTGGTGAGGTAGGCGGCCGGCACGCGTTCGGTGACGCGGCGTTCCAGCAGATCCAGCACGCGGTCGCGCTCTTCGCGGACGACGCGGGCGTCCAGGAACGGTTCCAGCGTGTCCAGCGGCAGGTGCAGGGCGTGCAGCGTCAGGTAGACGGCCTCGTCCCAGGCGTTGTCGCTGCCGTGTCCCAGCGCCACCTGGGCGCCATTCAGGCGCGACACCCCGTAGCGGATGAGGTCGCGCAGGGTGTGCAATTCTTGGCGGGCGGATTGATACATAACAGGCCTTTTGTTCCCGGTTCAGCATGCCGGACCGGGAAAAAACACCCCCCTCTGAAAGGGGGGCAGAGCGTCCGCGTAGCGGCGTTTTACTTGGGCAGCAGCAGGTTTTCCAGCGTGCGCCGATAGATGTTCTTCAGGGGTTCCAACGAGGCCACTTCAACGCGTTCGTTGACCTTGTGGATCGTGGCATTGCCCGGGCCGAACTCAATCACTTGCGGACAGATCTTGGCGATGAAGCGGCCATCAGACGTGCCACCGGTGGTGGACAGTTCGGCGGTCACGCCCGTTTCGGCGTGAATCGCCTGCACCAGCGCGTCCGTCAACGAACCGCGCGGGGTCAGGAACGGCTCGCCGCCCAAGTCCCAGTCCAGGTCGTATTCCAGGCCGTGCTTATCCAGCACCGCATGCACGCGGGCCTTCAGGCTTTCAGGCGTGCTGGCCGTCGAGAAACGGAAGTTGAACAGCGCAACCGCTTCGCCAGGCACCACGTTCGTGGCGCCGGTGCCCGAGTTCAGGTTCGACACCTGGAACGTCGTGGGCGGGAAGTACTCGTTGCCCTGGTCCCATTCAATGCTGACGATCTCGGCCAGCGCCGGCGACAACTGGTGCACCGGGTTGCGCGCCAGGTGCGGGTAGGCCACGTGGCCTTGGATGCCCTTGACCGTCAACTTGCCCGACAACGAGCCGCGGCGGCCATTCTTGCAGGTGTCACCCAGCACGTCGCCCGAGGTCGGCTCGCCGACGATGCAGTAGTCCAGCTGTTCGCCGCGTGCTTTCAGCGCGTCGCAGACGATGGCGGTGCCGTCGATGGACGGGCCTTCTTCGTCGGACGTGATCAGCAGCGCGATCGAACCGTCATGTTGCGGGTGGGCCGCCACGAACTCCTCGGCCGCCACTACGAAGGCGGCGATCGAGCTTTTCATGTCGGCCGCCCCGCGGCCGTACAGCCAGCCGTCGCGTTCAGTGGGCACGAACGGATCGCTTTCCCACTTTTCGCGCGGACCCGGAGGCACCACATCGGTGTGACCGGCGAACACGGTCAGCGGCGCGGCGCTTCCGCGCCGGGCCCACAGATTGGTGACGCCGCCCTGTGCGATGGTCTCGCATGTGAAGCCGATGCGCTCGAGCCGGGCGGCAAGCGCCGCCTGGCAGTCTTCATCCGCCGGCGTGACCGACGGGCGGGCGATCAGGTCCTTGACCAGATCCAGTACGGCTGACGTGCTCATTTACGCCCTCAGCAAATCATTGATGCTGGTCTTGGCGCGCGTTTGCGCGTCAACACGCTTGACGATGACGGCGCAAGCCAGGCTGTGCGAGCCATCGGCCGACGGCAGCGAACCCGGAACAACGACCGAACCCGAGGGCACGCGGCCATAGGTGATCTTGCCGGTGGCGCGATCAAAAATCTTGGTGCTTTGCGACAGGAACACGCCCATGGCCAGCACCGAGTTTTCTTCCACGACCACGCCTTCCACGACTTCCGAACGGGCGCCGATGAAGCAGTTGTCTTCGATGATGGTGGGGTTGGCTTGCAGGGGTTCCAGCACGCCGCCGATGCCCACGCCGCCCGACAGGTGGACGTTCTTGCCGATCTGGGCGCACGAACCGACGGTGGCCCAGGTGTCGACCATCGTGCCTTCATCGACGTAGGCGCCGATGTTCACGTAGGAGGGCATCAGGATGACGTTGCGGCCGATGAAGGCGCCGCGGCGGGCGACTGCCGGCGGAACGACGCGAAAGCCGCCTTGCTTGAAAGCGTTGTCGCCGTATTCCGAGAACTTGAGCGGCACCTTGTCGTAGAACTGCAGCGGGGCCTGGCCCATGATGGCGTTGTCGTTCAGGCGGAACGACAGCAGCACGGCCTTCTTGATCCACTGGTGCACAACCCAGTCGTCGTTGATTTTCTCGGCCACGCGCAAGCGGCCCAGATCCAGGCCGTCGATGGTGTGTTCCACCGCTTCGCGCACTTCGGCGCTGACGTCGACGGGCGACAGGTTGGCCCGGTCGTCCCAGGCTTTTTCGATGGTGGTCTGCAGGTCGAGAGTCATATCGGCTCAGCTTTTAAAGGTTGATCAAACAGAAGTATGTACAAAATGGGCGATGCGTTCGGCTGCCTGTACGCAGTCAGCCAAAGGCGCCACCAACGCAATGCGGATGCGGCCGTGGCCGGGGTTCACGCCATGCGCTTCCCGCGCCAGGAAGCTGCCCGGCAGAACGGTAACACCGGTGCGGCCATAAAGGTCGCGCACAAACGCCGTATCCGAGCCCGGCGTGGCCGCCCATAGGTAAAAAGACGCTTTCGGGCGTGACACATCCAGCACGTTTTCCAGGATGGGCACGACCGCGTCGAATTTTTCACGGTACAGGCGGCGGTTGTCTTTTACGTGCGCCTCGTCCGTCCAGGCGGCGATGCTGGCCGCGGACACCAGCGGGCTCATCGCACTGCCATGATACGTGCGGTACAGCAGCAAGCGCCCAATCAGCGCAGCGTCGCCCGCCACAAAACCCGAGCGCAGGCCCGGCACGTTGGACCGCTTGGACAGGCTGGAGAACGCCACCAAATTGCGGTAGTCGTCCCGGCCCAAGCGGCGCGCGGCTTGCAGGCTGCCCAGCGGCGCATCGCCTTCGTCCAGGTAGATTTCGGAATAGCACTCGTCTGACGCAATCACGAAGCCGTAGCGGTCAGACAGCTTGAAGAGCGTTTCCCATTCGTCCAGCGACATTACGTTGCCCGCCGGGTTGCCCGGCGAGCACACGAACACCAGGCGCGTCTTCTTCCAAACGTCGTCCGGCACCTGATTCCAGTCGCTGGAAAAATTGCGCAGCGGGTCGGCGTTGACGAAGTAGGGCGTGGCGCCCGCCAACAGCGTGGCGCCTTCGTAGATTTGATAGAACGGGTTGGGGCAGATCACCACCGACCCGGCCGACGGGTCAATCACCGTCTGCGTAAAAGCGAACAGCGCTTCACGCGAGCCCAGCGCCGGCAGCACCTGCGTGTCGGCGTCGGGGGCGGGGATGCTGTAGCGGCGCGCCAGCCAGCCGGCAATCGCCTGCCGCAACGCGGGGTCGCCCTTGGTCGACGGGTACACCGACAGCCCGCTCATATGGTCGCGTATCGCTTGCGCAATACGCTCCGGCGCGGCGTGTTTAGGCTCGCCAATCGACAAGTTGATGGGCGTCAGACCGTTCTGTTGCACGGCGGCGGAAGCCAGCAACGCACGCAATTTTTCGAACGGATAGGGGTGTAAAGCATCGAGGCGCGGATTCATGACGCAAGATTTTAACAAGCAAGCTACAATAGCGGGCTTGACCTTTAGCGAAGGTGGCGAAATTGGTAGACGCACCAGGTTTAGGTCCTGACGCCGTAACAGGTGTAGGGGTTCGAGTCCCCTCCTTCGCACCACTTTTTCCCAATGAGATCAACGGCTTAGATTTTTAGCTTCGTTGATCTGGAATCTGGGAAGTGTTTTGGGGCCGTTCTGGCTCCAGCATGTCACCGTAGTACTTGTCCTTGATGCCCGCTTTTCCCGCCACAGGCCCACGGCCTTGCCTTAGGCACCGGGATCAGCGGTCGGCATCCATTTCCCGTAGTCGCCGATGATCATGGCCCCGTTCTTTGGGACCATTTGTTGCGCATCCGAAGGATGCGGGCATGCTGACGCCTTTGCGTAAAGATACTCGGCGGCATCCATCTCGCAGCCGTCCGAGAGGCGAGGGCACATGTATCATTTGGAAACGGTTATATCTTTACTGCCCCCAAGCGCCCATAGTCTGCCCGGGAATATTTTTTCCCTGAACATCTAGGACTTACATTGAAGATTGAAACAGGTATCGTGAAGTGGTTTAACAATGACAAGGGCTACGGCTTCATCTCGCCGGAACTTGGTGGTAAAGACCTCTTTGCGCATTACTCGGAAATTCAGGGTGACGGGCACAAATCTCTAGAAGAGAATCAGCGCGTTTCATTCGTTGCCGGCCAAGGACAAAAAGGTCCTCAGGCGACAATGATCAAATCGATTTAAGCGCTGAGCTGCTTGCTGTAAAGCAGGCAGCTTGGTAGCACGTGTGGGGCCGAATCCTTTGAAACATTGGATTCGGCCCTTTCGTTTTGGGCGGCAGTATCGCTACCTCGCAGCATCCCCGTCCGGTAACATCCGGGCTCGATCAACCGTTTGTGGGGTGTCAGGATGCTGCGCGATCTGGGCTGGTCGTTCTCTAGTGTCTGCGCGCTGATCTGCGGCGCTGCGACCGCCTTCCTGCACTGGTGGGTGGTGATGCACCTGGGCCTTTGGCCGTACATCATCTTTGAATTGATTCCCGGGTTGCCCGGGCTGGCCTTCGGCTTTTATGCCATCCACCAATCGAATAGCAAAATTGCCTGGCTAGGCCTGTTGCTATCGCTATCGCCGCTTGTGACCTGGTTGAGCATCTGACGCTGGGCGTATGCGCTTCAGATTGATTCGAACGTGGTCCAGAGGCCTTCGGCTTTCGGGGTGTGCACAACGCCCCAATCACACGCGCCGTATAGGCCTCTGGAAGCCTTCACTCAGTTCTTAACCTTGATGCGGTCGCGGCGCTTCTCGGTTTTGGGCTCGACGTCACGGCCCAGTTCCACATCCATCAAAATTGCCGCATGGACTTTTGCGCGGCTGGCTTCGATGCGATGCGCGCATGCCCAGCCCCGGTCGGCGGCCACCGACAACTTCTTATCCAGCTCGTGATGGCGGCGACGCTTATTTTCCGTCGACATATTGCTGAGTTCTTGATCGGTGATTAAACGCATGGGTTTCTCCTTGGTGAAACGCGAGGGTTGCGAGACTGAAACGGGCGAGCGCCCGCATGGCGCGCGTGGTTATCACGTCGGGCCACGATGTGTTTTTTTGTTATTCAGTGATTGGGCAGGCTTCGAATATCGAGGCCTGCGCAGGGAAGGCAAGATCAAAGAGCGGGCGTAGTTTGACAGCTTAAATATTTATTGCAAGTCATTGAAAAATAAAGAGAAAAAGATATAAAAATTCGCCGTTCCATATACTTTTAAGCGGCTTTGGATACTTTTCCAGTGCCGAAAAAAGCCGCGGGAAATAGGGTTTGTCCTGATGCCTGGGTGCCTTGACACCCCCAAGCGCAACCCATAAAGTCACCGCACAGATTTAGATAAAAGACCATCTGTAGGGTGGTCTTTTATTGCGCGCAGTTTGCGTCGACCTCTTACAGAAATAATTCCAAGAGGAGACGACTGTGCAATCATCGACCGTAAAAATACGTGGCATCGACGATGTCATCGCTTTTATTGATTCACGCCCGGGTATTACTGGCCGAGCCGGCCTGATTTGGTGGCTGGCGTTGGGCGGCCTGTTCCTGGACGCCTTCGCAAACTCTGCACTGAGCGCGGGCCTGGGGCCCATGACGCGCGACCTGGGCTTGAAAGCCGGTCAAGTCGCGTTGATGACGTCGTTCGCTGCTTGGGTCGCCATTGCGTTCAACCCCATCGGGGGCTGGATGGCGGATCGGTGGGGCCGCATCCGGCCGTTGATCATCGCGAAGTTCCTGGCCGTCATCGGCGCCCTGCTGGTGATGTTTGCGCCCAGTTTCGAAGTCATCCTGGTGGGCCGCTTCTTTGTCGGCGCGGCGTATGGCATTGACTTCGCGATTGCCATGGCCGTGCTGGCCGAATTCACGCCAGTGAAGTTCAAGAGCCGGCTGAACACCTGGCAGGGCATGTGGTACACGGCGGTCTGCACGAACCTGCTGCTGGCCTTGCTGTTTTTCTCGTGGGACGTGGGTGATTCGATCTGGCGGTATTCGGTTGCGGCCACGGCCATTTTTGCCGTCGTGATTCTGGTGCTGCAACTGAGCTACATGGTTGAAAGCCCGATCTGGCTGGCGCGCAAAGAGCGCGTGGAGCAAGCGGCGCTGGCCATGACCAAGATCTACGAGCAGCCATTCGCCGCCGCGCCCCTGCATGAGCGCATTCCTGTCACTAACCAGGCCAAGCGCGGTATCGCTAACGTGCTGCTGATCTTTCGCGGCGTCTACCTGCCGCGCACCATTCTTGCCGCCACGGTCCAGATCGGCCAGTCGATCCAGTATTTCGCGGTGGGCTGGTATCTGCCGCTGATTAGCGCCGCACTGTTCGGCAAGGACTTTGTCTTCGCGACCATTGGCGCGCTGGTGTTCAACGTGTTCGGCATCTTCGGCGGCTTTCTGTCGCCGTACATCGGCCGCAAGCTGGGCCTGCGGCGCGCGTCGGCGTTCGGCTTTGCGGCTGTGTTCCTGATGCTGCTGATTCTGGGTACCTTCCACGGCAAGATGCCGCTGTGGCTGGCCGTTGTGGTGCCGTCGCTGTTCATTTTGTTCCACTCGGGCGGGCCGGGCGCCAATGGCAAGAGCCTGTCGTCGCTGTCGTTCCGCAGCGAGCTGCGCGCGGGCGCCAACGGCATCATCGGCGCGCTGGGTTCCACGGGCGCCGCGATCGGGCTGCTGATTTTTCCGCTGTTCCGCGAAAACTACGGGCTGGAAAAGACCTTCCTCATCCTGTCTGTCGTGCCGCTAGTCGCCAGCATTATTTGCTTCGTGATCAAGTGGGACCCCACCCGCACCCCCATCAACCCGGATAACGAAGCCGATGCGCCGCAGTTCAAAGACGACGCCGTGCTGCCCGCCTTGAACCCCGTCATTGGGAAAGCCTCGCGATGATGAATAAAAAAGTAATTCTGGCCATTGACGAAGGCACGTCCGGCACGCGGGCGGCCACCGTCGCGGCCGATGGCCATGTGTCTTGCCTGCAATACCAGACGCTGCATGTGGAGTCGCCGCGGCCGGGTGTTGTGGAGCAGGACGCCAACGAGATCCTGGATCGAACCATTGACGTTTGCCGCAGCGCTATCGCGCAGGCCCAGGCCGATGGCCAGGAGATCATTGCGCTGGCACTTGCCACGCAACGCGCCACGGCTGTGTTGTGGGACACGCAGACGGGCCGGGCGCTGGTGCCGGCCATGGTCTGGCAGGACACGCGTTTTGTGGACGAGCTGTCGCAGATGGCGCCTGAGTGGGATGCGCGCCTGCGTGATCGCGTGGGCCGTCCTGTCGGTGTGCGTTCGCTGTACCTGTGGGCTGCGCGTCACCTGCGCGACACGCCGGACGTCGCCCGCGCCTGGGCGGAGAAACGCCTGGCGTTCGGTACGGTTGACACCTGGCTGCTCTGGCATTTTTCGCAACGCCGCGAATGCGTGACCACGCCCACCAACGCCACGTCAGCCGGCGCCTATGTGCTGGCCGACCATCGCTACTACCTGGAATGGGTACAGGAGCTGGGCTTTCCGCATGAACTCTTGCCCGTCTTGCGCCAGGATGCCGACGACTTCGGGCGTACCCGCTCGGACGTCCTGGGCATCGATGTTCCGATCCTGGCCTCGGCGGGGGATCAACATGCGGGCGCGATTGGGCTGGGTTGCCTGGACCGCGGGCAGGCGATGTGCGTGCATGGCACCGGCAGCTTCGTGGACCTGATCGTCGGCACCGAACCGCCTGCCCATCCCGGCATGGCGGATGGTTCGCTGACGATGACGGCGCGCCGCCAGAATGGCGCGTCGCACTTTGCCGTCGAGACCTTTGTGGCAACCACGGGTTCCGCGTTGGACTGGGTCTGCGAAAAGCTGAAGTGGTTCAAGGACGCGCACGAGATCAGCGCGTTGGCGCAAACGGTGACGTCGTCGCAAGGCGTCACCTTCGTGCCGGCGTTGACGGGCTTGCGCGTCCCGCGCATGGAAACCGGCGCGCGCGCGTCGCTTACCGGCGTGTCAATGGCCACCACGCAGGCCGAAGTGGCCTACGCCATTCTGGAAGGCATTGCGCATTCGGTCGCCAGCTGCATCGAAGCGGATGAAGAAGCGTCGGGCGTGCGGGTGTCGGAATTGGTGGTGGGCGGCGGCCTGTCGCGCAGCGACCCGCTGCTGCAGATTCAGGCGGACCTGATCGGCATTCCCATTCGCCGCATGCAGGAGGCGGACCGCGCCAGCCTGCGCGGTATCGCCTACCTGGCAGGGTCATCGGGTTTGCTTTGGCCGTCGCTGCAAGATGCCCGCAAAACCATCGTGGCCGACGCCGTATTCCACCCGCTGGCCAATGCATCGGAACGCGCGCACCGCCGCGCCTTGTGGCACGCCCGCGTGGGGTCGGAGCTGGGCCACGTGAAGCAATTCAAGCAGGACAACGAGGAGGCATTGCAGAAATGATCGGTTGGCTATCCAGAAGGCCCAGCAAGGACCGGGCCGACATGACCAGCACCGAACCGTTACGCCTGATTCGCCAGGAGCAATTGGACCGGTTGGGCAGTGAGCAATTCGACATCCTCATCATCGGTGGCGGCATCACCGGCGTGTATGCCGCACTGGACGCCAGCCTGCGCGGCTATCGCGTGGCCGTGGTGGAAAAAGACGATTTCGCCTCCGGCACATCATCGAAATCCTCCAAGATGGTGCATGGCGGACTGCGCTATATCGAACAGGGAAACCTGGGCCTGGTGCGCCATTCGCTGCATGAACGCCAGCGGCTGCGGCGCAATGCGCGGCACCTGGTGCAGCGCCTGCCGTTTCTGTTTCCCATCCTGGAACGCGATGGCGTGTTCGACAAGCGTTTGTCCAAGGCCTTTGAAAGCCTGCTATGGACGTATGACGTGGCGGGTGGCTGGCGTGAAGGCATCCTGCATCAGAAGCTGACGGCGGCAGAAGTGCTTTCGCATTGCCCGACGTTCAAGGAAGATGGCCTGTTGGGTGGCTTCCTGTATTACGACGCCCGCGTGGACGACGCCCGGCTGACGCTGGCGGTCGCGCGCACGGCGGCCTTTCACGGCGCGACTGTCATCAACCATGCCAAGGCGACAGCCGTCACGCGCGATACGCACGGCAAGGTGGATGGCGCCGTCATCCAGGCTGGCGAACGCGAAATTCGCGCGCGCGCACGCGTGGTCATCATGGCCACGGGCGTCTGGCTGCGCGATTGGACGGGCGCCAAGACTGGCGAGCAGCCTGCCTTGCATGTGCGCCCGGCCAAAGGGGTGCACGTGGCGGTGCCGTGGATGAAGATCCGCAACGATTGCACCGTGACCATCCCGGTGCCGGGCCGCAGCCGCCGCGCCACCATCACGCGCTGGGGCGACGTGTCGTACCTGGGCACGACGGACGAAGACTACGAAGGCGATCTTGACGACGTGTACTGCACGCGCCGCGAGCTGGACTTCCTGCTGGAAGGCGCGCGCTCCGCGTTGAAGACGGACCTGCAAGCCGAGGACGTCGTGGGCAGCATCGCCGGGTGCCGGCCATTGGTTGCGCCGCCTGGCGGCAAGACGCTGGAGATCAAGCGCAATCACGAAATCCGCGTGGCCGCCGACGGCTTGGTCACGATAGTGGGCGGCAAGCTGACCACATCCCGGCACATGGCTGAACAGACGATCGACGCGGCGCAGCAGGTGCTGGGCCAGCGCAACGCCTGCGTCACCAAGAAGGCGTATCTGCTGGGCGCGGCGGGCTACGACCCGCAGGCCATTGTGGCCTCGGGCGGCATGTCGGCGCATCTGGGTGAACGCTACGGCACCGAGGCGCGCTTCGTCAGCGACTTGATGCAGGCGCAGCCCGCGCTGCTTGCGCCCATTGTTGAAGGCTTGCCCTACACCGAAGCCGAGGTGCTTTATGCGGTGCGCCATGAACTGGCCGGCACCGTCGAAGACGTGCTTTCGCGGCGCATGCGGGCGCGCCTGATGGCGCGTGACGCTTCCGCGCGCGCCGCCGAACGCGTCGGACAACTCTTGCAGGCGGAACTCGGTTTGCCGCCTGCCACCATCGCGCAGCAGGTGAGCGACTACCTGGCTGCCATCCAGCACGAAAAATCCGTACTCATGGGAGACAAAGAATGATCAGCAAAGAAGCCATCAAGCGCGGCTACAACCGTGGCAACTACGTGGTGGGGGCGCATACGCCGCCGGCCTATGCCGCCACGCTCACGGCCACCGGCACGGAACCCGGGCTGCAACGCAAGCCCGTGCGCGTCACCGATGCACAGATCGATGCGCTGCGCCATGTGGCCGACGATGTGTTGACGGCAACCGCCGACGTCGTGACGTGGACGCGTGACTGGTGGGCCGGGTCGATGGTGACGGAAACGGGCGGCAAGCCCGCCACGCCGCAAGCGGTGATCGTGACGGTATCGACGGTTGAGCAGGTGCAAGCTGTGATGCGCATTGCGCACGCAGACGCCATTCCCGTCACGGTGTCAGCGGGCCGAAGCAACGTCACGGGCGCGGCCTTGCCCGTGCGCGGGGGCATCGTGCTGGATGTGTGCCAGCTGAACAAACTGATCGGCGTAGACCGCGAAAGCCAGATCGTTGACGTCGAGGCCGGCATGTTCGGCGACGTGTTCGAAGAGACCATCCAGAACGAATACGGCTTGACGATGGGCCACTGGCCGTCGTCGTTTGGCATCAGCACGGTGGGCGGCTGGGCGGCGTGCCGCGGGGCAGGGCAGTTGTCCACGCGCTACGGCAAGATCGAAGACATGGTGTTTGGCATGGACGTGGTGCTGGCGGACGGCAGCCTCATCACCGTGGGCGGGTACTCGCGTGCGGCGGTGGGCGGTGACGTGCAGCAGATGTTCATCGGGTCGGAAGGCACGCTGGGCGTGATCGTGCGCCTGCGTCTGAAGCTGCACCGCTTGCCTGACTACGGCCGCGCCATCGCCTACGGTTTCAAGACCTTCGCCATCGGCCTGGACGCGTGCCGCGAAATCATGCAGCGCGGCGCCAACCCGGCCGCGCTGCGTTTGTATGACGAATTGGAAAGCGGCGTGCAGTTCAATCGCCCCGATCTGAACGTGCTGCTGGTGGCTGACGAGGGCGCACGCCAGATGGTGGACGCCGTCATGGAAATCAGCGAAGGCGTGTGCGAAGAACTGGGCGAAAAGCTGGATGGCGACGCCATCTTTGAGCGCTGGCTGGAAACGCGCTATCTCACGGGGAAAAGCGCAGAAGGCTTCAAGCGCAGCCCGGGGTTCGTTGCCGACACGCTGGAAATGTCGGGCCGTTGGAGCGACCTGGCGGCCATCTATACCGAGGTGGTGGACGCGGTGAATGCCGTGCCCGGCACGCTGGCCGGATCGGCGCATCAGTCGCACGCCTATGTCGACGGCGCCTGCCTGTATTTTTCTTTGCGCGGCGATGTCGAGGTCGCGCGGCGCGGCCAGTGGTATCGGGCCGCGTGGGATGCGGCCAATGCGGTGCTGATTAAATATAATGCCGCGCTCAGCCATCACCATGGCGTGGGTCTGCTGCGCGCGCCTTACATGCAGGAATCGCTGGGCGGCGCGTTCGACGTGCTGCGCACGGTCAAGCGTGCGCTGGACCCGCAGAACATACTCAACCCCGGCAAGCTGGGCTTGAGCGATCAACGCTTTTACGATCAGGAAGATCGATAACCATGGATAGGTCATTCGGGGCATGCCTGGCGCGCCATCCGGTCATTGCAACGATGTTCGGGCTTGAGCAGATCAATACCTTTGTGGGCAGCGTGGCCGAAATCGGCATCGTCGCCAACGTGGAATTGCGCAAGCTCGCGCCCGTCATTGCAACGCTGAACCGGGCGGGCAAGTTCGCCATCGTCAACATCGACAGTTGCGAAGGCTTGTCGCAAGACAAGGGCGGCGTGGAGTATCTGGCCGACATTGGCGTGGCGAGCCTGGTATCCACCCGCGTGGCCACGATCCAGCGCGCCAACCGGGCGGGCATGGTCACGATGCAGAAAGTGTTCGTGACCGACCGTTCGACCTGGCCGCGCAGCGTCAAGGCGCTGGAGCAGAGCGACCCCAACCTGGTGCAGCTGATGCCCGCGCCCATGCTCACGCACATGGCTGCGCAAGACCTGAAAGCCTTGCCGCCGATCATCGCGTCGGGCTTCGTGTGCAATCAGACAGATATCGGCATCGCCATGAAGCACGGTGCGGTGGGGGTGTCGACCAGCGATCCGGCGTTGTGGAGCCTGGACCCCCGGCAGCTCAAGGGCTAAAGGGGGCGGGGTTGGCGGGGGCCATCGGTTGAATCAAGATGCTGGATATATAACCAGCATTCTGATTCAATCGTGGCTTGCGGCGGCGGCTACCCCGCGCCGCGCCAACTTCAACTTTCAGGGGATCACCATGAAATTCGGATACACCATCGTTTATGTGCCCGATGTGGCGTCGTCGCTGGCATTCTTCGAACAGGCGTTCGGGTTTTCGACTCGGTTTCTGCACGAGTCCAAGACGTACGGCGAACTCGAAACGGGCGAAACCACCTTGTCGTTCGCCGCGCATGAATTGGCCAGCATGAACTTTCAAACGGGCCACGTCGAAGCGTCGTCGTCGCCCAAGCCGCTGGGCATGGAAGTGGGATTCGTCACCGATGACGTGGCGGCGGCCCACGCAAAGGCCGTGTCCTTGGGTGCGACTGAACTCAGCGCCCCGACGGCCAAGCTCTGGGGGCAAGTGGTGTCTTACCTGCGTTGCCCGGATGGCACGTTGGTGGAATTGTGCACGCCGGTGCACGGCTGATTCCTCGGCATCAATGCAAGCCGCGGCGGCCGGCTGAACGAACGGTGCCGCGTGCCGTGAAGCAAGCCTCGGGACAGCACGCGAAGCGGGGTTAATCCCGCATCGTTCGTTTGCTTGATGCCGCAATCTGTAGAGTTGCCCTATGGTCGATACAGACCAGGCATCGGACTTATCTTAAATACTGTCAAACTTATCAAGCCTTTGAAGCTAGGCCGTTTCCTGCGCGCTACCTTGAACATTTCACTTCTGGAGAAGGTCATGGTTTCGCTTTCGAAGCGTTGTGGCGCAGAGTTCTTCGGCACGTTTTGGCTGGTGCTGGGTGGGTGTGGCGCAGCCGTGCTGGCTGCCGGCTTTCCGGAGTTGGGCATTGGCTTTGCAGGCGTCGCGTTGGCCTTCGGCTTGACGGTGCTGACGATGGCGTTTGCCGTTGGCCATATCTCTGGCGGCCACTTCAACCCGGCGGTGACGGTCGGCCTGGTGGCGGGCGGCCGCTTCCCGGCGAGGGAAATCCTGCCCTATGTGATTGCGCAGGTGCTTGGCGCCATTGTGGCGGCGGCGGTGTTGGCGTGCATCGCCAGCGGCAAGCTGGGTTTCGACTTGAAAGGCAGTCACTTCGCGGCCAACGGCTATGGCGCGTATTCGCCGGGCAAGTATTCGATGGTGTCGGCGCTGGTGACCGAAGTGGTGCTGACCGCGGGCTTTTTGTTCGTGATCCTGGGCGCCACGTCCAAGCGGGCGCCCGCAGGTTTTGCGGCGATTCCGATCGGGCTGGCCTTGACTTTGATCCACCTGATCAGCATTCCAGTGACGAATACATCGGTGAATCCGGCGCGTTCGACCGGGCCTGCATTGTTCGTGGGCGGATGGGCGCTAGAACAATTGTGGCTGTTCTGGTTGGCCCCGATTGCCGGGGCCATCATCGGCGCCATAGCCTATCGTCTAGTCAGCGAACCGGCTGCGGAACGCGGCTAACGGCGCATGCCAGTGGCGAAGTGCTCAAGGAACTTCAAGGAACTTCAAAGCGCTCACGGCGCTTCAAGGCACCTCGTCCAATTGCGCGAGCTGTGCGTCTTCCGGAAAGCCTTGCGTGCGGTATCGGACGGGGTAGCCCTTTTCTTCGGCCAGCAACGGCTCCAGCAGATGCGCGGCCTGTTCCCAAGATACAACCCGCACTTCGCCGATATCGTCTTCGGCGTCGGGGCGGACCAACGCCAGCCGGTCCACCTTTGGCAATGAGGTGTCGACACCGCGTGTCCATGACGCCAGCGAGAACGACATCGCCGGATCGTCGTCCGCCGTGAACAGGTTGTAGTTCGCGACGTAGATGTCTGCGCCTTGCTCTTCGTGGATGTGGTCCAGCGCCGCTTTCTGCGCGTCGTATTCGGCTTTTTCCAGCAAGCGGGCCAGATGGGCCAGGCGCTGAGCGAGCCCCGCGTCATCAGGCACATAACGCTGCGCCTGCCGCTCTTCGTAGTGGTACATGTGCGCGCTGACCACGCGGCCGTGTTGCACTGCCTGGTGGCAGAGTTCAACCATGGTGATCAGGCCGGCATCATCGTTGTCGCCGGTGACCAGCAGCACATCGCGCGTGGGCATCATGAACACGGGGCGGCCGCGTACCGGCACGCGTTCAATCATGTCGGGCAACAGCGCGCGACTGATGTCGTAGCCGTCTGCCCAGGCGCCGCGAAACACCCCCGGCGTCAGTTCTGAAAAATCGTCAGGGGCGTCGCGCAGGTTGTCGACGGCAATGGCCAACGCTTGGTCGAACGTTAACTGCCAGGCGGCTTCGGGGCCATTGGTCAGGGTGGAGATGGCGTCGGGGTGGTCAAGCGCCAACAGCACCACGCAGTCATCGCCAAAGGAAAGAAAGGCAGGGTGGAAGGCCGTGTCGTTGCCTTCGGTGCGCACATGATGCAGGCGGATGTCTTCCAGCGCGCTGCGGCTGCGGATCACGGGGCGAAGCATCGGCCGGGCCTCTGCTGCCTGCTGCGGCGTGGTTTGCGTGCTGCTGGCCAACGCCGAGACGAAGCCTTGCAGCGCGCGCTTTTGTTCCGAGCCGCGTGTGTTGCAGTACGCGTGGTAGGCGTTGTGCAGATTGAAGAACGAGCCTTCGCCCAGCAACAAGCGGAATTCATCGGCCTTGTAGGTGACGTCCCCGTCAAAGCCTTGCCGCCGCGCCGCCGCCACGAACAGCGTGGCGAACTGATCCGGCGAGGGCTTGCGCCGGAACAGCGTATCGAAGAAACCCATTTGCCTGCCTTTGATTCAAATGCGGGACGGCGCAAGCGCCAGTCCGCGACGGGTCATTGTGGACAGGGATGTCCCTGGCGTCCAGCGATAACGCCGCGCGAGGCGGCCCGCGCCGGGGCATGGCCGGGCCAGGCCGGGCCGGGCCGGGTCTAGTCTGGCCGGGCCTGACCTGGCCGGGCGATAATACGTCGCGGCCGCCAGCCCTTGTTCCTTGCGGCCGTTGAGGTATCCAAGAAGAATAAGAAGTACCGGTAGTGATCCATGAGTGAATTCTCCATTGCAATCAATCTCGTCCTGGCCATGCTGTTGGGCGGCGCGGTTGGCGTTGAACGCCAGTGGCGGCAGAACTACGCCGGGATCGTGACGCACGCGTTGGTCTCGCTGGGCGCGGCGGCGTACACCTCATTGCCCGCTTTGTTGGACGCCGGCGCTGACATGCGCCTGGGCAGTCAGGTCGTAACAGGCATCGGCTTTCTCGGGGCCGGCCTGATCATGCGCGATGGCCTGACCATCCGCGGCTTGAGCGCCGCAGCCACCATTTGGGCCACGGGCGCCGTGGGTGTGCTGGCGGGCTACGGCTTCGTGGCCGAGGCCAGCGCGGTGACTGGCCTGATTTTGGTTACCAATGTGCTGCTGCGCCGAGGCGCAAAACTGGTCGACCGGCATGTCCCCGAAGCGGAAACGGAAGAACGCTACTACAACATCGCGCTGACCTGCGCCTCGTCGGACGAGGCCATGGTGCGCGCTGAATTGCTGAACGCCTTGGGCAAGCACAATCTGCGCCTGCGAGGAGTTGAAAGCCAGCAGCGCGACGGCGGCCGTTCGGAAGTGCATGCCGTGGTGTATACGACGCATCAGGAAGACGAGCGGGTTGAAAAGCTGGTCGGCAGCCTGAGCCTGCTGCCTCAGACGTATTCGGCAAGATGGACGTCCGACTCCGGTGACGCCTAGGCGCGGTTAGTACAGGCGTACCCGGCTGTCACCATTACTACCTGCGCCACGGGGTGCTCGGGCGCATGCTGTCCAGCCGGTGAATCCTGAGGGGAACGGGTGCAGGGGATGAAATCGGGACCGGGCAGGTTGTACATTACGCACTGTCCCCGCCTTATTTCTAGGATGCACCCCATCATGACCGCCCCCGAAGTCGTTATTTCCTCGTCGATCCAATGCGCAAACGATCGCCCCTTTGTGCTTTTCGGCGGCATCAATGTGCTGGAATCCCTGGATCTGGCTTTGCGCGCATGCGAGGAATACCAGCGCGTGACGACGAAGCTGGGCATCCCCTACGTGTTCAAGGCGTCGTTCGATAAAGCCAACCGCTCGTCGATTCATTCCTACCGCGGCCCGGGCCTGGAAGCCGGGATGAAGATTTTCGAAGCCGTGAAAAAGGAATTCGGCGTGCCGGTGATTACCGACGTGCACGAACCCTGGCAGGCCGCGCCCGTGGCCGAAGTGGCCGACATCGTTCAGTTGCCGGCCTTCCTGGCAAGGCAGACGGATCTGGTCGTTGCGCTGGCCAAGACGCAGCGCATCGTCAACATCAAAAAGCCCCAGTTTCTAAGCCCGACGCAAATGCTGAACATCGTCGAGAAGTTCACCGAGGCCGGTAACGACAAGCTGATTCTGTGCGACCGCGGCACCAGCTTCGGTTACGACAACCTGGTGGTCGACATGCTGGGCTTTGGCGTGATGAAGAAAGTCACGGGCAACCGCCCGCTGATTTTTGACGTGACGCATGCGCTTCAACAGCGTTCGGCGCTGGACGCCGCATCCGGCGGCCGCCGCGAGCAAGTGGCGGAACTGGCCCGAGCGGGCATGGCGGTGGGCTTGGCTGGCCTGTTCCTGGAAGCCCACCCTGATCCGAAAAACGCCAAGTGCGATGGCCCCAGCGCCTTGCCGCTGGACAAGCTTGAACCCTTCCTGACGCAGCTCAAACAGCTGGATGATCTGGTGAAATCCTTTGCCGCGATTGATATCGAACCGTGACGCTGGCTGTCATGCCGCCTTCGTCAACTTGTTATACGATCCGGGCCAAACATTAGGGAGGCCTGGATGTCTTTGTACGTGATCGTCGCCGTTCGAAAAGAACCCGTCAGCGGCCAAATCGCCTATGTGCGGTGGGGCCAGGCCGAGCCAGGTGTGCCGGGCTGGGTCACCGAACCCGTTACGGCGGCGGCTTCCGAAGTCATTGATGTCATCAAAGACGGGGTGGACGTGGAAACGGCCATCAGCGTCGATGGCATGCGCGTGGCGCTGCGTCCGGTGCGGGTGCTGGTCGATGGCGACGGACGCGAGCATCTCGCCTCCGTGCCCGTGCCCAGCTCCACGCTGCACACGCTCTTCGACCTGCCCGAGTTTTAAGCGGCGGCGCGGCGCCCTTCGGCGAAATCGCGCAGCGCGCCGTCCGTGAGGCGGTAGCGTACCCATTCATCCAGCGGCCGTGCGCCGATCGATTGGTAAAAATCGATAGCGGGCTGGTTCCAGTCCAGCACGCTCCATTCCAACCGTCCGCAGTCGTTGGCCACCGCTTCCCGGGCCAGGTGGCGCAGCAGGTCGCGTCCGGCGCCGATGCCGCGTTGCTCGGGCGTGATGTACAGGTCTTCCAGATAGATGCCGTTCTTGCCCAACCAGGTGGAATAGCTGTAGAAATAGACGGCGTAGCCAATGGCCTTGCCGTCTACCTCGCACATCAACGCCTTGGCCGGCGCTTCTGGCGCAAACAAGGTGCGGGCGACGTCGTCGGCGCTGGCAATCACCTCATGGGCGGCGCGTTCGTAGACGGCCAGTTCAGTGATGAATGCGTAGATCTGGGCCGCGTCCGAGACAGTGGCGGGGCGGATGGCGATATTCACGTTGACTTCCTCCAAAAGGGAAGGCCATGCTACCCGCTAATTTCGGTGTTTGCAGGACGGTGTCCCGGCCCGTTTCCGGGAATTCCCGCACTTGCGCGGGGCAGGCCTCGGCGCGACCCTGACAAGGGAATCCGCCCTCGAGTCCGGACGCGTACACAAAGGGGTTGTCCTCTATGGCTGAGTCTGGTGCTGCCGCAGGTCAAATACCACCGCCCACTGGGCGCAAAGCGCGCCGAGTGTCCTGGATCTGGCTGGTGCCGGTCATTGCTGCTCTGGCGGGATTGTTCCTGGTGCTGCAGGTCTGGTTGAACGCCGGCCCCACCGCCACGATTTACTTTCAGACGGCCGAAGGGCTGGAAGCGGGCAAGACTCAGGTCCGCTACAAGGAAGTCACCATCGGACAGGTCGAGCGCGTTGCGCTGAATACCGAGCGCTCTGGCGTGGTGGTGACCATTCGCGTCGCCAAGGACGCTAGCCACCTGCTGCGCGACGGCACCGTGTTCTGGGTGGTGAAGCCGCGCCTGACGGTAAGCGGTGTGTCTGGCTTGGGAACGCTATTGTCGGGGTCGTACATCGGGCTGGACCCGATCGGCAGCAAGGGCAAGGCAGGCGTCAGTCCCGGCCGGAAGACCGAATTCGTCGGCCTTGAACTCCCGCCCGAAGTGGCACAAGACCGGGCCGGCAAGCGCTTTACGTTGCGCGCGAGCGACCTTGGTTCCCTGGATGTGGGCTCCCCCATCTATTACCGTCGCATCGCCGTGGGCCAGGTGGTTGGATACCAACTGGCGAAGGACGGACAGGGCGTTGAGGTGCAAGTGTTCATTGATGCCCCCAACGATGCTTATGTGAACGATGGCACGCGGTTCTGGAACGCCAGCGGCGTGGATTTCAGCGTGGATGCGCGTGGCCTGCAAATGCGGTCGCAGTCGCTGGTGTCGGTGATTGTCGGGGGCGTGGCGTTCGAAACATCAGCCGAGCGCAGCCACACTGCGGCGGCCGCCAATGCGTCGTTCGATCTCTTTCCCAACGAAGAAGCGGCCCGCGCGCAGCCTGATGGCGTACCGGTGCCGATCCGCATGCGATTCGACCAGTCGGTGCGCGGCCTGGTGGTCGGCGCACCCATCGATGCTTATGGTGTGACGATCGGCAAGGTGGATGCGATCAGCCTGGATTTCGATTCCGAGACCAAGCAGTTCTACGCGGTGGTGTCTGCGACGTTGTATCCCGAACGCCTGGGGGGCGAGACATACCAGGAGATCAAGCAATTTGCCGGGACGGATATGAAACACCCTAGCGGCCGGATACTCGCGGCGATGATTGAGCGCGGCACGCGGGCGCAACTGCGCATCGGCAACCTGCTCACGGGCCAGCTGTATGTGGCGATGGTGGAAATTCCGAACGCCAAACCCGTTACGTTCAAGATGGAAGATCGTCCCTTCCTCCCGACGGCGCCCAACAACCTGGATCAATTGCAGCAGCAGTTGAACAACATTCTGGTCAAGCTGGAGAAGGTGCCGTTCGATGAGATCGGGATGGAACTGAGCGGCGCGCTGAAGGGGGCGTCGCGGCTCGTCAAGAGGATGGACTCGCAACTGGCGCCCGAGCTGCAAGCCCTGTTGCGCCAGGCCAACCGTTCGTTGGGCGTGGTGGGCGGTCTGCTCGCGCCCGACGCGGACTTGCCAGCAAATGCCGATACGGCGTTGCGCGAGCTTGGACGAGCGGCGCGGTCCTTGCGCGAACTATCCGATTACTTGCAGACGAATCCCGATTCGCTGCTGCGCGGGCGGGCGCCTGATCCGGCACTACGCCGGTAGTTTCTGCATTCGATCGGGACGTTTGACCGCAGATTTGGCCTGATAACCGGGCAGCGAGGCGGGTACGGCACTTGCTGAACAGCGGGTGCGACCGGCTGCCGGACAACGGGGCGACGGAGCGGTATTCGAGGGGGGACGATCGAATGGACCATAGTGAAATGATGGCGCGCATGATCTCGCAGCCCGTTGCGCCGGGCAAAGTCGACGGCTGGGATGGCATTCTGTCTGCCTACGCGGATTGCTTGTTGCAAGTCCAAGCCAAACTCTCGGATGCCGATGTGACACGCTTCCTGGCGGTTGGCGCCCTGGTGTTTCGCAGCTGCTGTCAGGAAGAGGCCCGGCAACGCTGGACGGCCGAGGAATTGGCCTCCTTTCACCGCAAGCGGCAGTTCGGCGTCTAGATCGGTAGCGGCCGCCGCTGGCGGCCGCGTGGGCTGACGCCCCGCGCCAGCTTCAGTACAGACACTGACTAAGCGCGAACTTGCGGCCAAACGCGTGGACTTCGTCTCCGTCCACCGAGGCCCCAACGTCCCAGTGATTTCCGCGGGTCACAAGAAACGATTGACCCGTCAGCGCATGCCGCAGCGCAAACTGCCAGAACGCGGATTCCGACCCCATGGGTTCCAGATCGTGCGGCCCGATCATGAGCCGCGAAGGGCGGGGGGTGGCGCCCATCGTCCATCGCAGCGCAATCGCCATGAAGGCGAAGCGCGCCGATATCGATGATGGTTGAACGCAAAGCACTCGGATCTTATTGCTCATGAACGTCACCTTCTTCAGGTGCCGTCAGCGTAGCAAAGACGCGTGTGACGTTCCATACCGCGTTTGGTGGATTTCGGTGCGTACCTTCGCAGATTTATCGCTACTTCCCGGGCTCAAGGTACCGCGGCTGGCGCCCGCGTGACGCGCGGCAGCAGCAGTAATGCCAGCGCCGGCGCCACGGCGAATGCGGCGAACAGCCAGCGCGCCGCCTGCTGCGCGCCAGCGATGCCGCCCGGGTCGGCCAAGCCGGCGCTGTTGGTGATGACGCCCGCCAGCGCGGCCGTTACCGCCGCCGAATAGAGCTGAACGGTGGTGATCGATGACGACGTCAACGTCTCTTCGCCCTGCGGCGCGGCGTTGAACACCTTCGTCAGCAGATGGGGCCAAGCCAGGCCGATGCCGAATCCCACGCCCGCCAATGCCAGGACAAACGCCGCGAATCCTGCCAGCGAAGTCAGGATGGATGCCTGCGGCGTCATGATGGCAAGCCCCACCAGCGATGCCAGGATCACGACCGGGCTCAGCCACACCAACCGGTTGGCGGCCGCGCCGCTGCGCGTGGCGCTGGGCATGGCGGCAAGCGTCCAGCCCGCCGCCATGGCCGCCGTCATGTAGCCGGCCGTCAGCGGCGTCATGCCATGGATGACTTGCAGGAAATACGGCACGAAGATTTCGGTGGTAATGGCGGCCACCACCAGGCACATCACCGCATACAGCGCGCCTAGCGGCGCCCGGATCGAATAGGCGCCGGTAGGCAGCAGGCGCTTGCGCGCCCGCGTGTCCACGTAGGCGATCAGCGCGGCAATTCCCAACCCGCCCGCGATCCCCGCCAGGTTCCAGCCCAACTCCGTCGACAGGCTGGCCAAGGTGACGGCCAGCACCGACGCCACCAACAGGCCCAGTGTGCTCAACGGCAATGAGGACGGCGGGGCAGGGGGAACGGACGCACGCCCGCCGACCTTGAACGTCACGATGAGCGCCAGCGCGGCCGCCACGGGCAGCAGCGCCCAGAACGCCAGCCGCCAATGCCCCGTCTGCGCGAAGATGCCGCCGATTGCCGGCCCGCACAACGTCGCCACGCCCCACATGCCTGACACCAGCGCCATGGCGCGCGACCACAATGGCGCGTCAAACACCAGCCGTATCAGCGCGTAGCTCAGCGCAAACAGAATGCCGCCACCCAGACCCTGCACGCTGCGCCCGGCCAGCAACGCGGGCATGCTGGGCGCCAAGGCACAGATGACCGCGCCCAGGGTGAAGACCGCCACGGCCAGCAGATAAGCGGCGCGCGGCCCCACGGTTTCGATCAGCTTGGCTGATAACGCGGACCCAATGATGGACGTCACCACGAACAGTGTGGTGTTCCAGGCGTAGTATTCCAGCCCGCCGATGTCCTGGATAACGCTGGGCAGAATGGTGGTGACGATATAGACGTTGATGGCGTGCAGCGCCACGCCGCCCGCGAGCGCAATGGAGCGCAGGGCATTTGCTCCGTGCAGCAGGTCAGCCCATGACGCGCTGGGCTCAGGATGGGGGATGGCAGCCAAAACAATCTCCGGGTTTTATTTATACAAGTTAAGGCTTGGATAATACGCGGATTCTGGCCAGTTGATCACCAACGCGCGGATCGCGGTAGGGATTTACCGCCGCAGCAGCCCGCGCAACAACAGATCCACGGCATGCAGCGCGTGTTCAAGACGCGCCTCACCATCCGGAGCGTCGGCAATCCAGAACGCGCTCTCGGTCAGGCTGCCATTGATCAGATGCGCAAGCGCGTGCGGATCGGCCGCGTCGATCACGTGGTCATCCATCAAGCGTTGCAGCAAGCCGCCCAGCGAGGCAATGCACTGTTGCTGCGTCGAGGGCGAGGCGGGTCCGAGCACCGCACGCGCATCCTGCAAGACGATGCGGCGGATCTCGGGTTCAAGCGCCATGCGCAAATAGGCGCGGCAACGTTCGCGCAGCGCCGTCCAGACGTCGGGCGCCTGATCCGAAATCGCGTTCAGCCGTTGATCGATTTCGTCATCGATTTGCGCGGCGACTGCGGCCAGCAAGCCTTTCTTGTCACCGAAATGGTGATACAAAGCCCCTCGCGTCAATCCTGCCGACGCGGTGAAATCGTCCATGGACGTCGCGGCATAGCCGGCTTGCTGAAAGGCAAGGCGGGCGGCGGCCAGCAGTTTGGCCCGGGTGGCTGCGATCATCTCGGCGCGGGAACGCGACATCCAGGTCTCCTATGACATACGGCACGTAGGTTAATTGACATACGCAATGTATGTGAATACGATTCGGCCGTCTACCCCCCGTTTCAAAGGTTATCGGTGCCCAATCCGTATCGCGAGTTGTTCCAGGCGCCTGGCGCTTTAGGTTTTGTGTTGGCTGGCGCCATCGCCCGCCTGCCGTTGCCGATGATCGGCATCGGCATCATTACGATGTTGTCCGAGGTGCGCGGCGCGTACACGCTCGCGGGCGCGGTCGCCGCAACGTTCGCGCTGGCCACGGCGTTGCTGGCGCCGCGGATTTCTCGTCTGGTGGACCGCCACGGCCAGGGGCGGGTGCTGCCGGTGGCGGCCATGGTTTGCGTGCTGGCGCTGATTGGCCTGAGCGCCTGCGTGCATTGGAATGCCCCGGATTGGACTCTGTTTGTCTTTGCCGCCTTGGCAGGCGCCTTGCCCAGCATGCCCGCCATGATCCGCGCGCGCTGGACGGAGATTTTTCGGGATCAGCCGCAGTTGCGCACGGCCTATGCCTTGGAATCGGTGGCGGACGAGCTCAGTTTTATCGTGGGCCCGCCCTTTGCGGTGGGCTTGAGCGTTGCGTTGTTTCCGCAGGCTGGCCCGCTGGCCGCCGCGTTGCTGCTGGCGGTGGGCGTGACCGCATTCGTCCTGCAACGCGCCACTGCGCCCGCCGTGCAGCATCGCGAAGCCGGGCGTGTCGAGTCCGTGCTGCGCATGCCGCCGATGCGTTCGCTGGTGGCCATGATGTCGGCCATGGGCGTCATCGTGGGCACGATCGACGTGTTGAGCGTGGCGTTTGCCCGGGCGCAGGGGGTGCCTGCCGGGGCGAGCCTGATCCTGTCGGCCTATGCCCTGGGTTCCTGCGTGGCGGGCTTGGTGTTTGGGGTGATGAAGTTCCAGATGCCGCTTCCCCGCATGCTGTCCATTGCCGCCGCTGTGACGGCGTTCACGACCTTGCCGTTGCTGCTGGTGAACGACCTGATCACGTTGTCGCTGGGGGTGCTGTTGGCCGGCCTGTCGTTTGCGCCCACCATGATCATCGGGATGGCGCTGGTGGAAACCAGCGTGCCGGGTCAGCGTCTGACCGAAGGCTTGACGTGGCTGGTGACGGGCCTGGGCGCGGGTGTTGCGGCCGGCGCGGCGCTGGCGGGTTGGGTGGTGGACCATTACGGCGTGGGGGCGGGGTTCTGGACCGCCGTCGTGGCCGGCGCTATTGTGCTGCTGGTAGCCGTGGCCGGGGCGCGCGGGGCGGCGGCGGGGCGCGAGGTTTCGTGACACCGCCCGCTCGTTAGAATTCGGGCTCCGGCGCGCTGCGGGGCGCGCCGTTCACAGGAGCACAACATGTCCAGAACCGTCATCAATCCCGATACCGTTTTCAACACCGTCCAGTACGGCTTCAGCCAGGCCGTCATCGTGACGGGGCAGCGCAGGATGCTGCTGTCTGGCCAAGTGGGTGTCGACATCCACGAGCGTACGGTCGGACCCGGCCTGCAAGAGCAAACCGAAGCGGCGCTCGACAACATCGAGCGTGTGCTGGCGGCGGCAGGCGGCAAGATGGCGCAGGTGATCATGCTGCGCATCTACATTTGCGATACGGTCCGTGAAGAGCAGGAAGTCATTGCGCAGGCGCTGCGTGACCGCTTTCCGGCCGACCCGCCGCCTTCGTCGTGGGTCATCGTCAGCGGGCTCTCGTTACCGGAATGGCTGATCGAAATCGAAGCAGAAGCCATGCTGGATTAAGCCGGCTGGGCCTTGTCGCGCCAGGGCGTCGCGACGAAGGCTTCGCGCAGATGCGCCAGGAAACCTGCGGTGCGCGCAGACAGATCCTGGCGCGATTTCACCAGCGCCACCACATTGGCGTCGGGCAAATTCCAGCCCGCCAGCAAGGGCACCAGCGAGCGTGCCTTCAGATGTTCGGCAACGTCCCATTCCGATCGTGCGACGATGCCGTGGCCAGCCAAGGCCCATTCAAGCGCCGCTGCGCCGGTATTGCTGGACAGCACCGGCGCGATGCGCACGCCCACCGCCGGCCCGCGGCCGCGTTTGAAGCGCCACAAGGTGACGTCCTCGTCGTTTTCGCGCAAGGCGATGCAATCGTGGTCGCGCAGGTCTTCAGGTTTGGCGGGGGCGCCGTGGCGCGCCAGATACGCGGGCGAGGCGCAAAGAATGCGCCGATTCGGCGCCAGCGGATAGGCCACCAGCGTTGAATCCCGCAGCTCGCCGATATGAACCATGACGTCCCAGTTGTCGGTCGCCAGCCGTGGCGGGCCATCGGACAGCGTCAGGCTGGCGGTGACGTTTTCCGCGGTCTTGCGAAAACTGGCGACCAGACCCGCAACATAGCGCTGGCCGAATCCAAGCGGTGCAATGACACGTAAATGTCCCGCCACCACGCCGCGCCGTCCCGCGAGTTCGTCTGCCAGATCGCCCAGCTCCCCACAGATCTGCCCGGCGCGCAGCGCCAGCAGACGGCCTTCGTCGGTCAGTGCGGTGCCGCGTCCGGAGCGGTTCACCAGCCTCACCCCCAGACGCTTTTCCAGCGCGTGCAGCCGTTGCGTGACGGCGGGCGGCGTCACATCCAGCGCGCGCGCGGCCTGCGCAAGCGACGGCGTAGCGGCCAAGCTCAGGAAAAAACGCAGGTCATCCGTGGTGATCATTCAGATTGGTATTAAGTGAAAATTAAGTCCACATTAAACACGCAAAGGCGTGGGCGCGCCATACTGCGAACATCCCACGCCGCACTGACCCGGCGTTTCTTGATTTGCCTGAACGAGACATACCCATGACTGCCACCGCCACCCTGGATACGCTGGAAACTCCCTGCCTGTTGCTGGACGAAACCCGCATGACCCGCAATATCGAACGCCTGAACGCCTTGATGGCCGGCCATGGCGTGCAACTGCGTCCGCATCTGAAGACGCCCAAGTCGATCGAGGTGGCGCGCCGTGTCATGAGCCGCCCGCAGGGGCCTGCCGCAGTGTCCACCTTGCAAGAGGCCGAGCAATTCGCGGACGCTGGCGTCACGGATCTGCTCTATGCCGTCGGCATCGCGCCTGCCAAGCTGGAGCGCGTGCTGGCGCTGCGCCAGCGCGGCGTTGACCTGACGGTGGTGGTCGACAGCATCGACGCCGCGCGCGCCGTTGCCGCCCGCGCCAAGGTGGCGGGCGAGGGCATTCCCGCCCTGATCGAGATCGACTGCGACGGCCACCGCGCCGGGGTGCAGCCGGGCAATCACGAACACCTGCTGGCAATTGCGCATGTGCTGAATGACGCTGGCTGCCTGCGCGGCGTGATGACGCATGCGGGCGAATCCTACGGATGCCGCAGCCTTGAAGCCATTGCAGATATGGCCGAACAAGAACGCGCGGCCGCGGTCGGTTGCGCTGACGCGATTCGGCAGGCCGGCTTGCCGTGCCCTGTCGTGAGCGTGGGTTCCACACCCACCGCCCACTTCGCACGCCACCTTGACGGCGTAACGGAGGTGCGCGCGGGCGTGTATGTTTTCTTCGACCTGGTCATGGCGGGGCTTGGCGTATGCGCCGTTGACGACATCGCGGCCACCGTGTTGACCACCGTCATCGGCCATCAGCCTGATAAAGGATGGATTCTGGTGGACGCCGGATGGATGGCCATGTCACGCGACCGCGGCACCGCCAAGCAGCCGGTTGACCAGTTGTATGGTCTGGTGTGCGACGCCCAGGGCAAGCCGTATCCTGATCTTCTTCTGGCGGAAACCAACCAGGAGCAGGGCATCATCAAACTGCGCGCGGGTAGCAATGCAAGCCTGCCTGATCTGCCGATTGGCGCGAAGCTGCGCATCGTGCCCAACCACGCCTGCGCGACCTGCGCCCAGCACGATGCCTACGAGGTCGTGCGTGGCAGCGACCCTGGCGTGGTGGCTCATTGGGAACGTTTCCGCGGCTGGTAAGCCTGGCTCTGAAAAGGACGTCGACATGGACATCATTCACACTCCCAACGCCACGCCGCCTGCTGGCCACTATTCGCAGGCAGTGCGTGCCAATGGCTTTGTCTTTGTTTCCGGGCAATTGGGTTTTTTGCCCGCCGCAGGGGCGGGGGCGCGGCCCAGTCTTGCCGTCGGTGCAACGGCCCAGACCGAAGCGGCGCTGCGTAGCGTCAAAGCCATTCTCGAGGCCGCTGGCGCGTCCATGGGCTCGGTCGTCAACGTTACCGTGTACATCCCCGACATCGGGCTGTGGGACGAGGTCAATCGGGTCTACGAACGCGCGTTCGGCGATCATCGCCCCGCACGGGCCGTGGTGCCCACGCGCGAATTGCACTATGGCGCGCTGGTCGAAATCAGCGTCGTCGCGGTTGCCGCTCAAGGGTGATGGCAGGCGCGATCCGACGCCTATAATGCGGGCGCCTCAATGCCTTCGGGGGAGCACGTTCGCATGCAGTACGAATATCTGTTCTGGTCCATGGCCGCGATGGTGGCGGCCGCGCTGATCGGCGGCTCGCTTTGTGGCCGCTTGCGCTCGGTCAAGCATGTGCTGATGGGGGTTGCCGCCTTGGCCGCCGCCATTTTCGTCGCGGTGCTGCTGCTGGCGCGGCATGGGGGGTTTAGCGACTTGGCGGCGATGCTGTCCATCGCGGCCTTCATGTTCAGCCTGGTGATCGGCACAGCCGCATCGCTGCTTACGCGGCGCATCCTGCAGCGCCGCTAAGCCCAGGCGTCGGCCTTATTCTTCGGCGTCGAACTCGTCGGCGTCGTCTTCGTCGTCCTCATCCTGTTCCAGGGCGTCGTAGCCCTTCCAGGTGATGCGCCAGCGCGCCGCGCCTGCGTTGGCGGCGGTTTCGCTCACCTGTTTGACCAGACCGGCATCCTCCAGCAGATCCAGGTGGTGCGCAATGACCTGCAAGCCCTGTTCTTCGGGGTGCGGCGCCAAGGCGGCGTTCTTGATGTCGTGGGTGCTCAGGTTGGGGCCGGGCGCGTCGCGCAGGGCGCCCAGAATCGTGACGACCAGGTCGAAATCGCGTTGCATGATATTCACCGTTTTGGAAATAGGTAGGCCGACAATAGCAGAGTTCCGTGGCGCCGATGCGACAGGGCGCAAGGCCGGGTTACAGTCCAAGGTTCTCGACAACAGAACACGTAAAACTCTATGAAGAAACCCGCTGAACGCGATTGCCTCGCGGTGATCCCTGGCTACACGGGCCAGGCCGCCAAGCTCTTCCTGACGCGCGGCGAAGACGAAAGCATCACTGGCGTGACGGTTTATGACCTGCTAGGCCACATCAAGCTGCAAGCTGATGCTGAGGCCGCATCGGCCTGGATCCGCGACTGGCTCGCCCAGGAAGCCGACAACCGCAAGGCCCGCCGCACGCAGTTGCAGGCCCAGATGTTCATCTGCAAGCTGGTCGGCGATGACAAGGCGGCCTTCCTGGCCGCCCAGAAGCCACTCATCCGTGTCCTGACCGACGCCGGGGTGCGCTGCCGTACCGTGGCAGCAACGTCTGGGGCCGCGCGCCAGTCCCTTGGTCCGATTGTCAGGAAGCATTAGCCTAAGGCTGTTATAGTCGCGCCTGGGCGTGAGATTGCACCTGCACGGTGCGTGCGTCCAAGCGGGCTAGACCCCGCAGATCAAGGAAGAGTGAACATGGAAATAGTAAGTCGGCACCTTGCCGACGTGGCGGGCGGCGTCGAGCTGCTCACGACGCTGGATGGCGAGCCCATCAGCGTCTATGTCGTAGTGGGCGTAACCGATCTCAATGCGATCGCGGACATCGTCCCCATCGAAAAAGTCGAAGCTGGAGCGGATATACACGCTTCAAATGTCGACAATGTTGATAATGCGCAAGAACAAATCGACCAAGTCCTGGAAAATATGAATCCCGGCGACGTGGCGGTTTTCCTTTGCTCGGGTTCCGATACTTTTGGTGCGGCGCTCGATCTGTTGGGTTTACCTATCGACGAGTAAGCCTGACGGCAAACCAAAGTGCCGATCTGAACGGTGTATGAAAGACGTACGCGTTTAGACGGCATTTATATAAGCCTTGATTGTTTTTTTATGTTGTATGGGTGTTTACACCTATGCAGGGACAAGTTTTGCCTATGAAAACGTGTAAATTTTCAACGCAGTTTCTCTTTGTTGCATTATTGGCACGTATTTTTTAGGATTATGTTGACTTGTGAGGGGAACATAACGATAGTGTCGGCACACGATCACAAGCGTTGCGATTTTCGTTCAGTGCCGTGCCTTTTCCGGCTCAGCGTTATTGTTCTACTGTCCCCTCCTTGATTGATTCGTGACCTCCGGGCATTTGCCCATTATCTCTAGGAAATACAGTATGGAAACCGGCGTCGTTAAGTGGTTCAATTCGGAAAAAGGCTATGGCTTCATCACCCCGGAAGCGGGTGGTAAGGATCTGTTCGCTCACTTCTCCGAAATCCAGGGTTCTGGCTTCAAGTCTCTGGAAGAGAACCAGCGCGTCAGCTTTGTGACGGCCAATGGCCCCAAGGGCCCGCAAGCCACGAAGATTCAGGTCCTGTAAAGGTCTGACTTTTCGGAAAAGCCCCTTCGGGGGCTTTTTTGCGTTTGGACGCGGTATTCTCTCTGCGTTCCGTCGTTCAGCTTGTTCGGGCTCCCTGGCCAGATCCTGGCCGCGCCTGGCAGCTTCTCAAGCGCCGCCACGCCTCTGGCGACGCCATCGCCATCAGGACCCTCGCCATGACCTCTTCCTCGCCCCAGCCCCTTGCTATGCGCCCGCAAGACGTCGTTGCGTTCTGGCGGGATGCGGGGCCGCAACAGTGGTACAGCAAAAGCGATGCGTTTGACGCTGAATTCCGCAAGCGCTTCGAGGCGGCTCACTGGGCTGCCGCCGGGCGTGAATTGGATGCATGGCTGGAAGATGCCGACGGGGCGTTGGCGCTGATGATTTTGTTGGACCAGTTTCCGCGTAATGCCTACCGCGGCACGGCGCATATGTTCGCTACCGATCCGCTGGCTCAGAATTTTGCTGAACGTGCGATCGCGTCAGGGCTGGATTTGGCTGTGGACCCGCAGATGCGACAGTTTTTCTACATGCCTTTTGAGCACTCGGAAAGCCTCATGATGCAAAACCGAGGCGTTGCGCTAATGGAATCTTTGGATGCGGATACGCTGCGCTGGGCCGTGTTGCATCGCGACATCATCAAACGCTTTGGCCGTTTCCCCCATCGCAACGCCGCGCTAGGCCGGCAGACGACGCAGGCCGAGCAACAGTTCCTTGATGCGGGCGGGTTTTCGGGCTGAGGCCGGCGTGGCGGCAAGCCCTGGCGGGCGGCCGGGTTGAACATCGTCTCGGTATCGCCATGTATCTGTTCATACCAATCTGAAAAATATCCCGTGCCGGCGGCCCCGTTGGGCCTGCTGCCGCGTGCTTGCCCGATCCGTATGCACCCGTGCCTGCGTCCTTCCATCATTCGCATATTTGACGTTTTTTGGCGTTCACCAATACACTGGGTTCAGCGAGATTTTCAAGAGACGCGGTCTGCGTTACTTGTCGCCGTCAGTGGTGCTGCGGTTGCTTCCTCTCCCATCCTTGATGATCTGGCGCCCCGCGAGAAATCGCTTCTTCTAGGTTCAAGGACACTCCATGGCAACCGGCATCGTTAAGTGGTTCAACGCCGAAAAGGGTTATGGCTTCATCATGCCCGATGATGGCAGCAAAGACCTTTTCGCTCATTACTCCGAAATCCGCAGCGAAGGCTATAAGTCGCTGCAGGAAAACCAGCGCGTCACCTTCGAGGTCGGTACCGGCCCGAAAGGTCCAAGCGCGAAGAACATCAAGGTCGCGGCCTGATGTCTTTCGGGTAGCGCGCCGGCAAGCCCGGTGTTCGGCCCATAAAAAAGCCCCCATACCTGCGTATGGGGGCTTTTTTTGTCCTGCGTTTTCTAAGTCCGTATTCTCGGTGCGTTTTTTCAGTGCTTGTGTGCGGGCGGCGTGGCCAGGCGGTCCACCACTGCAATGCCGATTGCCGACAGGATGAACAGCGCGTGGATGATGGTTTGCCACATGACGCCGGCTTCGGTGAAGCGCGCATTCGGCGTGCCGATCGTGCCGGCTTCGATGAACGTGCGCAGCAGATGGATGGACGAGATCCCGATGATGGCCATGGCCAGCTTCACCTTGAGCACGCTGGCATTGACGTGGCTGAGCCACTCCGGCTGATCAGGGTGATTCTGCAGGCGCAGGCGCGACACGAAAGTCTCGTATCCGCCGACGATCACCATCACCAGCAAGTTCGAAATCATGACCACGTCGATCAGGCCCAGGACGAGCAGCATGATCTCCATTTCGCCAAAGCTGTTGGCGTGCGTCAGCAAGTGCCACAGCTCTTTCAGGAACAGCATGACGTAGACGCCTTGCGCGACGATCAGGCCCAGGTACAGCGGCAGTTGCAGCCAGCGCGAACTGAAGATCACGCTGGGCAAGATGCCTAAGCGGGGAGGGGGGTTCTCAATCATTGTTGGGTGCGAGCCGTTTTGAGTTTGCAATAAAAGTGCGGCGGCAATTCTATCAATGCCTGACCCCGGCAGGCAGCAGTTTTTTATGACGGATGCGTGACGCAGAAAAAGGGGGCATTAGCACGCTTGCGCAGCGCTTGCAGCGCTTTTATGTAAGCGAAACTGGCATTTGCGAAACTCTGTGGCGAAACGCTTTGAGAGCTTTGGCCGTATATAGAATTGCCGCCTCACTCGCATAGAGCCAGTCAAGAGGAGTTTGTTCCCATGAAGATCCGCTACACCGTTGCCGCGTTGACCGTTGCGCTTGCCCCTTTCTCCGCGTCGCATGCCCTCGATATCGGTGGCCTGGTGGGCGCCGGCAGCAAGGTCGTGCAAGCGGCCACCCTGAGCGATGCTGAAATCAAGACGCTGTCGGACAAGGCTTGCGCGCAGAGCGATTCGCAGGAAAAGATCGCCGCGCCGGGCAGCAAGTACGACGTGCGCCTGCAGAAGATCGCCAAGTCGCTGGGCGGCACGGTCAATGGCCAGAAGGCCAACTACAAGGTCTACATCACCAAGGACGTCAATGCCTGGGCCATGGCCAACGGCTGCATCCGCGTCTACAGCGGTTTGATGGACATGATGACCGACGACGAAGTGCTGGGCGTGGTTGGCCACGAAATCGGCCACGTGGCCCTGGGCCACAGCAAGAAGGCCATGCAGACCGCCTACACGGTGTCGGCCGCGCGTGACGCCGCCGGCGCTGCCGGTGGCGCGACGGTCGCCGCGCTGAACTCGTCGCAGTTGGGCGACCTGACCGAGAAGTTCATCAACGCGCAATTCTCGCAATCGCAGGAAAGCGCGGCGGACGACTATTCGTTCGATCAGCTGCAGGCCAAGAAGCTCAATACCCGTGGTCTGGTGACCGCGTTTCAGAAGCTTGCCGAGCTGGATGGCGGCAAGAGCGATATGATGAGCTCGCACCCGTCCTCGGCTAAGCGCGCTCAGCACATCGAAGATCGCATCGCCAAGGCAAAATAAGACGTCAAATCGACGTTAGCCCTCCCTTTTCGGGCGGAAAACGGGGCGCGAGCATCCGGGCAAATCCGGGGCTCGCGCCCCTTTGCGTCAGGGTTCCGGAAGTTTCCGGTAAAATGCCGCGTTTATCCGCCCGTAATCTCATCTCTCGGAAAATAGGTCTTTTAATGCAGCCTGTGGTTGAAACCCTCTCCGGCCTGGAGCGCCGTGTTGATCTGGCCGTCTCGGTGGCCGACGTCGAAAAGGAAGTCCAGGCGCAATTGAAGCGCGTGGCTCGCACCGCCAAGGTCCCCGGCTTCCGCCCGGGTAAAGCTCCGCTCGCCATGCTCGAGCGCAGCCATGGCCCCAGCATCCGCTACGACGTGATCAATAGCCAAGTTGGCCGTGCCTTCGAACAAGCCATCGACGGCGCGAAGCTGCGCGTTGCTGGCGCCCCGAACCTCGAACCCAAGACTGAAGGCGTTACCGACGACACGCTGGCGTTCACCGCCACGTTCGAGGTCTACCCCGAAGTCGCCGTACCGGATCTGTCGGCGCTGGCCGTCACCCGCTACGACACGGCTGTCACCGACGCCGAAGTGCAACAAACCCTGGACGTTCTGCGCAAGCAGCGCGCCACGTTCGAAGCCCGTGAAGGCCGTGCGTCGCAAGACGGCGACCGCGTCACGCTGGACTTCGCCGGCACCATCGACGGCGTGCCGTTCGAAGGCGGCAAGGCCGAAGACTTCCCGTTCGTGCTCGGCCAAGGCCGCATGCTGCCGGAATTCGAAGAAGCCGCTCGCGGCCTGAAGGCTGGCGAAACCAAGGTTTTCGAACTGAAGTTCCCGGACGACTACCAAGGCGTTGAAGTTGCCGGCAAGACTGCCGAATTCACCATCACCGTCAAGGAAGTGGCTGAAGGCGTTCTGCCCGAGCTGAACAGCGAATTCGCCAAGTCCCTCGGCCAAGCCGAAGGCGACGTCGAAAAGCTGAAGGCCGACATCCGCAGCAACATCGAACGCGAAGTCAAGGTCCGTTCGGCTGGCCGCACCAAGTCCAGCGTCATGGACGCCCTGGTCGAAGCCGGCAAGTTCGACGTGCCGAAGGCGCTGGTCGACAACGACGTGCAAGGCCGTGTCGCCGCTGCCCGCGAAGAGCTGAAGCAGCGTGGCATCCCCAACGCCGAGTCCGTGCCGATCCCGGCAGAAGCCTTCTCGACCGAATCCGAACGCCGTGTCCGTCTGGGCCTGTTGGTGTCGGAACTGGTCAAGCAAGAGCAACTGCAAGCCAAGCCCGAGCAAGTGCGCGCGCGCATTGAAGAGTTCGCAGAAAACTACGAACAACCCGCTCAGGTTGTCAGCTATTACCTGGCTGACCGCCAGCGTCGTGCTGAAATCGAGGCTATCGTGCTGGAAGACAACGTCGTCGCGCACGTGCTGGAAAAAGCCAAGGTCACCGAAGAGAAGGTGCCTTTCGATCAGTTGATGGGGATGGCGTAACACTATGCAGAGATTCACCGATTTCTATGCGGCAATGAATGGCGGGTCTTCGGTGACCCCCACCGGCCTGGGCTACATTCCCATGGTTATCGAGCAGTCGGGGCGCGGCGAACGCGCCTACGACATCTATTCGCGTCTGCTCCGCGAACGGCTCATTTTCCTGGTGGGTCCGGTCAATGACGCAACGGCCAATCTGGTTGTGGCGCAGTTGCTGTTCCTGGAATCGGAGAATCCTGACAAGGACATTTCCCTGTATATCAACTCGCCTGGCGGGTCGGTGTATGCGGGAATGGCCATTTTTGACACCATGCAGTTCATCAAGCCGGACGTATCGACCCTGTGCACGGGCCTCGCGGCCAGCATGGGCGCGTTCCTGCTGGCGGCTGGGAAGAAGGGCAAGCGTTTCACGCTGCCCAACTCGCGGATCATGATCCACCAGCCGTCGGGCGGCGCCCAGGGGCAGGCGTCCGACATCCAGATTCAGGCTCGCGAGATCCTGGATCTGCGCGAACGTCTTAACCGGATTCTGGCTGAGAACACCGGCCAGTCGATGGAGCGCATCGGCCTGGACACGGAGCGTGACAACTTCATGTCCGCCGAAGATGCGGTATCGTATGGATTGGTGGACAAGGTGATGAGCTCCCGCTCGGAAGGCTGACTTCCCGGTTGATCTGAACCCGCTGCCATCAAGTTTGAGTAAGCGCATGCGCCGGGCCCGTTACCGGTCTGGCGCATCTTTACCTGAGATACGAAACAAATATGCCTGAAAAAAAGGGATCGGCAGACGCAAAAGTGCTGCATTGCTCGTTTTGCAATAAAAGCCAGCATGAAGTCCGCAAGCTGATCGCGGGTCCGTCGGTATTCATCTGCGATGAGTGCATCGACTTGTGCAACGACATCATCCGCGAGGAAGCGCAGGCTACCGCGCGCGCGGCGATTCGTTCCGAACTGCCCACTCCGGCTGAAATCAAGACCTTCCTGGATCAGTACGTCATTGGGCAAAATTCGCCCAAGCGCATGCTGGCCGTAGCGGTCTACAACCATTACAAGCGCATTCGTCACGGCGAGATCAAGGGTGACGAAGTCGAGCTCTCCAAGAGCAACATCATGCTGATCGGCCCTACCGGGTCCGGCAAGACGCTCTTGGCTCAGACGTTGGCGCGCATGCTGAACGTGCCGTTCGTCATGGCTGACGCCACCACGCTGACCGAAGCGGGTTACGTGGGCGAAGACGTCGAAAATATCATTCAAAAGTTGCTGCAGAACTGCAACTACGAAGTTGAGAAGGCGCAGCGCGCCATCATCTACATCGACGAAATCGACAAGATTTCCCGTAAGTCCGACAACCCCTCCATCACGCGCGACGTGTCGGGCGAGGGCGTGCAGCAGGCCTTGCTGAAGCTGATTGAAGGCACGGTTGCCTCGGTGCCCCCGCAGGGCGGCCGCAAGCACCCCAACCAGGACTTCGTTCAGGTCGACACGACCAACATCCTGTTCATCGTAGGCGGCGCCTTCGACGGACTGGAAAAGGTCATCCGCGACCGCACCGAGAAATCGGGCATCGGTTTCTCGGCGTCGGTACGCGCCAAGTCCGAGCGCGGTGTGGGCGAGCTGTTCTCCGAAGTCGAACCGGAAGATCTGATCAAGTTTGGTCTGATCCCCGAGCTGGTCGGCCGTCTGCCCGTTGTTGCGACGCTGGACGAACTCGACGAAGCGGCGCTGGTGCAAATTCTGACCGAGCCCAAGAACGCCTTGCTCAAGCAGTTCCAGAAGCTCTTTGCCATGGAAGGCGCCGAGCTCGACTTGCGGCCTGCCGCATTGAAGGCGATCGCCCGCAAGGCGCTCAAGCGCAAGACCGGGGCTCGTGGTCTGCGTTCGATTATCGAACAGACCTTGTTGGACACCATGTATGAGTTGCCGTCGCAAGGCAATGTCAAGCGCGTGGTGGTTGACGAGAACGCGATTGAAGGCGAGGGCAAGCCCTTGCTGATCTACGCGGACGAAGCCAGCGAGACCGACAAGCCCGAGCGCGGAGAAGTCCGCGACGCGGCAGCCTGATATTTCAAAAAAGCCCGTTCCTGTAACGGGTTTTTTTGCCTTTCGGCCGCCCTCCCGGGCATTTTTTTTCCCCTTTCGGATATCTGGCAGCCGAGATCTTGAATTTTCGGCTATTGTTCCCATAACAGACGTAACTGACGTGGATAGCCCGGGGTATACCCGGGTCTCCTGTCCCCGATACGCCGAGTCATACAGAGGAACCTCCTATGTCTGCCAGCCAGACCCTGCCTTCCGACCCGATCGACCTCCCTCTGCTCCCACTTCGTGACGTCGTGGTGTTTCCGCACATGGTCATCCCGCTGTTCGTCGGCCGTCCGCGCTCTATCCGCGCGCTCGAGGTTGCGATGGAAGCGGGCAAGAGCATCATGCTGGTGGCCCAAAAGTCCGCCGGCAAGGATGATCCCACCCCCGAAGACGTCTACGAGATCGGTTGCGTGGCCGGTATCCTGCAGATGCTCAAGCTGCCCGACGGCACCGTCAAGGTGCTGGTCGAAGGCACCCAGCGTGCCCGCATCAACAGCATTGAAGATGCGGATTCGCACTTCACCTGCCAGGTGACGCCGATCGAGCCGGACGCCATGCAAGGCTCCGAGACCGAGGCCCTGCGCCGCGCGATCGTCGCCCAGTTCGAACAGTACGTAAAGCTCAACAAGAAGATCCCCCCGGAGATCCTGACCTCGCTGGCTGGCATCGATGATGCCGGACGCCTGGCCGACACGATCGCCGCGCATCTTCCGCTGAAGCTCGAGCAGAAGCAAAAGATGCTCGAGATCGTTGGCACGTCCGAGCGCCTTGAAGGTCTGCTCACCCAGCTCGAAACCGAAATCGACATTCTCCAGGTCGAGAAGCGGATTCGCGGCCGCGTGAAGAAGCAGATGGAAAAGAGCCAGCGCGACTACTACCTGAATGAGCAGGTCAAGGCCATTCAGAAGGAGTTGGGCGAAGGCGAAGAAGGCGCGGACATCGAAGAGCTTGAAAAGAAGATCATCGCTGCCCACATGCCGAAAGAGGCGCGTAAGAAGGCCGATGCCGAGCTCAAGAAGCTCAAGCTCATGTCGCCCATGTCGGCCGAAGCCACGGTGGTGCGCAACTACATCGATACGCTCATCAACCTCCCCTGGAGGAAGAAGAGCAAGATCAACAACTCGATCGCCAACGCCGAGACGGTGCTGGACAACGACCACTATGGTCTGGAAAAGGTCAAGGAACGCATTCTCGAATATCTTGCCGTGCAACAGCGCGTGGACAAGGTGAAGGCGCCGATTCTGTGCCTGGTTGGCCCTCCTGGTGTGGGCAAGACCTCGCTCGGGCAGTCGATCGCCAAGGCGACGAACCGCAAGTTCGTGCGCATGGCGCTGGGCGGCGTGCGCGACGAGGCCGAGATTCGCGGCCACCGTCGTACGTACATCGGCTCGATGCCGGGCAAGATCGTTCAGAACATGTCGAAGGTTGGCGTGCGCAATCCGTTGTTCCTGCTTGATGAAATCGACAAGCTGGGCATGGATTTCCGTGGCGACCCTTCGTCGGCGTTGCTCGAAGTGCTGGATCCGGAACAGAACCACACGTTCCAGGACCACTACATCGAAGTCGACTTCGACCTGTCCGACGTGATGTTCGTGGCCACCAGCAACACGCTGAACATTCCGCCGGCCCTGTTGGACCGTATGGAAGTGATCCGCCTGTCCGGTTACACGGAAGAGGAAAAGATCCATATCGCCCGCGACCATCTGCTGCCGAAGCTGATGAAGAACAACGGCGTGAAGGACAGCGAGTTGACGGTTGATGACAGCGCGCTGCGCGATATCGTTCGCTACTACACCCGCGAAGCTGGTGTGCGTGCGCTCGAACGCGAAGTTGGCAAGATCTGCCGCAAGGTCATCAAGCAGTTGCTGACCCAGACCGATCGTGCCAAGGCCGAAGGCAAGACCCTTGAGGTCAAGCCGGTCAACGTCACGGGCGACAACCTGAGCGACTATCTGGGCGTGCGCCGCTACACGTTCGGTATGGCCGAAAAGGAAAACCAGATTGGTCAGGTGACGGGTCTGGCGTGGACGGAAGTCGGTGGCGACCTGCTGACGATCGAAGTCGCGGACATGCCCGGCAAGGGCGTCATCCAACGCACCGGTTCGCTGGGCGACGTGATGAAGGAGTCGGTTGAAGCGGCTCGTACGGTGGTGCGCTCGCGTGCTCGCCGTCTGGGCTTCGCTGACAGCGTCTTCGAGAAGCACGACATGCACGTGCACGTGCCGGAAGGCGCGACGCCCAAGGACGGTCCGTCCGCAGGCATCGCAATCACGACGGCCATGGTGTCGGCGTTGTCGCGCATCCCGGTGCGGGCCGATGTCGCCATGACCGGCGAGATCACGCTGCGCGGCGAAGTGTTGCCGATCGGTGGCCTGAAGGAAAAGCTGTTGGCGGCGCACCGTGGCGGCATCAAGACGGTCTTGATCCCGGAAGAAAACGTCAAGGATTTGGCGGAGATTCCGGACAACGTCAAGAACCACCTTGAGATCGTGCCGGTCCGTTGGATCGACAAGGTGCTGGAGCTGGCGCTGGAACGTCTGCCGGAACCTCTGGCAGAGGACGAAGCCGTCAAGGAACCTCTGGTTGCCAAGCCGGCCGAGCCGGGTTCGACTGATCCGGTGCTCAAGCACTGATCGTGAAGCCCAGGGCGCCTTCGAAAGCAGGCGCCCAGTAAAAACCCCGCTGCGGCGGGGTTTTTACTGGGCTGATCGTTTCGGGGAAGGGCTCCCACAAAACTCCTGCGATCAGTGCAGAGCGTGAGTTCGGATCAAGCCGACCGCGATGCCTTCCAGCGCGAATTCCTGATCGGCTTCAACAATGATGGTTTGGAAGTCAGGATTTTCGGGCAACAGCTCGATATGGCCGTTTGTGCGTTGCAGCCGTTTGACTGTGACGTCGTCACCCAGGCGAGCGACGACGATTTGGCCATTGCGGGCTTCGGACGCTTTCTTCACAGCGAGCAAGTCGCCTTCAAGAATACCCGCGTCGCGCATGCTCATGCCGCGAACCTTCAGCAGGTAATCGGGCGCTTGAGCAAACAGGTGTGGGTCGACGCCCACTTCGCGTTCCACGTGCTCGGCCGCAAGAATGGGGCTGCCAGCGGCCACACGGCCCACCAGAGGCAGCAACAGCTGTGCCAGTGAGGGAAGGGGCAGGGAAGTCTGTGAGGACGCAGCGGCGCTGTCCTTCAAGCGGATGCCGCGCGATGCGCCGGCGGTAAGCTCAATGGCGCCCTTGCGGGCCAACGCTTTGAGGTGATCTTCCGCTGCGTTAGGTGAGCGAAAGCCCAAAGCCTGGGCAATTTCGGCACGCGTCGGCGGGAAGCCGGTGCGCGTAACGGTTTGCCGGATGAGGTCCAGAATTTGTTGCTGGCGATCTGTAAGTTTGCTGGCCATGGCGATGATCCGGTGCGAGCGGACTGTACATATATACAGCGCCATTCTGGGGGACGCAGCGCAAAAATGCAAGCCGCGGGCGGCGTCCAAAACAAAACGGAGCCCGAAGGGCTCCGTTCTTTGGGGCGCAGGCCGTCCGGCCCGCTCCGATTCGACGCTTACAGGACGGCTGCGATGCCTGCCGCGACCTTGTCGATGTTGCCGCTGTTCAGGGCGGCAACGCAGATGCGGCCGCTGGACACAGCATAGACGCCGTGCTCTTCGCGCAGGCGATCAACTTGGGCCGAGGTCAGGCCCGAGTACGAGAACATGCCGCGTTGTTCCAGCACGAAGCTGAAGTCCTGCTTGCCGCCATGTTCCTTGATCTTTTCGACCAGTTGCTTGCGCATCAGGCGGATGCGGTCACGCATGCCGGCCAGTTCTTCTTCCCACATCGCAAACAGTTCGGGCGAGTTCAGGACCGTGGACACCACCGTGCCGCCGTGGGTGGGCGGGTTCGAGTAGTTGGTGCGAATGACACGCTTCAGTTGGCTCAGCACGCGGACGGCTTCGTCCTTGCTGCCAGCCACAACCGTCAGGGCGCCAACGCGCTCGCCGTACAGCGAGAACGACTTCGAGAACGACGAGCTGATGAACATGGTCATGTCCAGGTCGGCGAACAGGCGCACGACTGCAGCGTCTTCCTTCAGGCCTTCGCCAAAGCCTTGGTAGGCGATGTCGAGGAACGGGACCAGGTTGTTTTCCTTGACCACGGCGGCGATCTGCTTCCACTGGTCGGCGGTGGGGTCCACGCCGGTCGGGTTGTGGCAGCAAGCGTGCAGCACGACGACAGTCTTGGCCGGGGCGGCCTTCAGGTCGACCAGCATGGCGTCGAAGTTCAGGCCGCGGGTGGTGGCATCGTAGTACGAGTACGTGCCCACTTCAAACCCGGCGCGTTCGAACAGCGCGCGGTGGTTTTCCCAGCTGGGGTTGCTGATCAGGACCTTGGAGCCCGGCAGCAGGTGATGCAGGAAGTCGGCGCCGATCTTCAGTGCGCCGGTGCCGCCCAGCGCTTGGGTGGTCAGCACGCGGCCGGCAGCGGCCAGCGCGGAGTCCTTGCCCAGCAGCAGCGCTTGCGCACCCTGGTTGTATCCGGCAATGCCTTCGATCGGCAGGTAGCCGCGGGCGGCAGCTGCTTCAATGCGGGCGGTTTCAGCTTTGCGAACGGCGGCCAGCAAGGGGATACGACCCTGATCGTCGTAGTACACGCCCACGCCCAGATTGACTTTTCCGGGACGCGTATCCGCGTTGTATTGTTCGTTCAGACCAAGAATGGGGTCGCGCGGCGCGAGTTCGACGGAATCGAAAAGGTTGCTCATGGGACTCTGATGAGGATGGGTGGACGCAGTACGATGTGCTGTGGATAATGGGGGGTTTACCCTGGAACAGTCTAGCATGCCCAAGAGCCCAATAGACCCGAGCAGCGCGGGAGATCTGACCGATGATCTCGCTGCGGATCTGACGGCGGCGCCGGCATCGGCTGCGGCCATGCCAGGCGGGGAAGTGAAACCTGGATTTGTCGAGTTTCCGGATAGCCCGTTTCAGCTTTACCAACCCTATCCGCCGGCAGGTGACCAGCCTGCAGCCATCGAAGGCCTGACCCAAGGGGTCGAAGATGGCCTCATGTTCCAGACGCTTTTGGGCGTGACGGGGTCGGGCAAAACCTACACCATGGCCAATGTAATCGCCCGCATGGGGCGACCCGCGTTGGTGCTGGCCCCTAATAAGACGCTGGCCGCGCAACTTTATGCAGAAATGCGTGAGTTCTTTCCGAAGAACGCGGTTGAGTATTTTGTGTCGTATTACGACTATTACCAGCCCGAGGCCTACGTGCCGACGCGCGATCTGTTTATTGAAAAGGACTCCTCCATCAATGAGCATATCGAGCAGATGCGGCTGTCGGCCACGAAGAGCCTGCTGGAGCGCCGCGACACGATCATCGTGGGTACGGTCTCCTGCATCTACGGTATTGGTAACCCGGGCGATTACCACGCGATGGTGCTGATCCTGCGTAGCGGCGATCAGATTTCCCGCCGCGAGATTCTGGCGCGCCTGGTGGCCATGCAATACACGCGCAACGACGCCGAGTTCACGCGCGGCGTGTTCCGGGTTCGTGGCGAAACCATCGACATTTTCCCGGCGGAAAGCGCCGAATTGGCGCTGCGTCTGACGCTGTTTGATGACGAGATCGAAAGCCTGGAGCTTTTCGACCCGCTGACGGGCCGCATTCGCCAAAAGCTGCCGCGCTTTACGGTTTACCCGGGCTCGCATTACGTGACGCCGCGCGATACGGTCCTGCGCGCCATCGAAACCATCAAAGAAGAGCTGCGTGATCGCGTGAAGCGCTTCGTCGATGACGGGCATCTTGTTGAAGCGCAACGCCTGGAACAGCGCACCCGTTTCGACCTGGAAATGCTCCAAGAGCTAGGCTTCTGCAAGGGCATCGAGAACTACTCGCGGCATTTGTCTGGCGCGGCGGCGGGTGAGCCTCCGCCCACGTTGATCGACTACCTGCCGTCCGATGCGCTGATGTTCATCGACGAAAGCCACGTCACGATCGGCCAACTGAGCGGCATGTACCGCGGTGACCGATCGCGTAAGGAAACGCTGGTTCAGTACGGATTCCGTCTGCCATCCGCCTTGGATAACCGGCCGCTCAAGCTTGAAGAGTTCGAAGCCCGCATGCGTCAGTGCGTGTTCGTGTCGGCGACCCCGGCCGCCTACGAGAAAGAACATACAGATAACGTGGTCGAGCAGGTCGTGCGGCCCACGGGTCTCGTTGATCCGCTGGTTGAGGTGCTGCCTGCCCGCACGCAAGTTGATGACTTGCTGGGCCAGATCAAGGCCCGTGTGTCGCTGGGCGAGCGGGTGCTGGTCACAACGCTGACCAAGCGCATGGCGGAAGATCTGACGGACTTCCTCAGCGAGCATGGCGTGAAGGTCCGGTATCTGCACTCGGACATCGACACCGTCGAGCGCGTGGAAATTCTGCGCGACCTGCGACTGGGGACTTTCGACGTGCTGGTGGGGATCAACCTGCTGCGCGAAGGCCTGGATATCCCCGAGGTGTCGCTGGTGGCGATCCTGGATGCGGATAAGGAAGGTTTCCTGCGTTCAGAGCGCAGCCTGATTCAGACCATTGGCCGTGCGGCCCGCAATTTGAACGGGCACGCGATCCTGTATGCGGACCGCATCACGGATTCCATGCAACGAGCCATGGAGGAAACCAGCCGCCGCCGCGCCAAGCAGCTGCAATTCAACATTGATAACGGCATCACGGCGCGTGGCGTGCAGAAGGCGGTGCGCGAGCTGATCGACGGCATTGTTGCGCCGGTGCAGCACGACGCCCTGGAAGCGGCGGTTCCCGCAGAGTTCCTCAAAGACGAAAAAGCCTTGGCGCGAGAGCTCAAGCGTTTGGAAAAGTTGATGATGGATCACGCGCGGAACCTGGAGTTCGAGCAGGCCGCCGCCGCCCGCGACGCCCTGACTGCATTGAAGCAAAGGGTGCTTTTGGATGGCGCCGTGTGAAGGAATTGGCGTTTCTGAATGTGTCTGATTGCTGACAGCTAGCTGAACTGTTGTAAAAACTACTGCACTGCAATCAGGCTTTCATAAACCTTGTAATTTATGGGATATCAAGCTAAGAGTTTGGGTGTTAATAAATCAGTAAGATACTGATTTTTAAAGGTAAATTAAGCTGATGTATTTGCTCTGATCCAATCGGGGATTTGCAAAAAAAGCTTGCCTTATCTCGGGTTTTCCCGCACACTTACTCCCATGATGACCAAGGTACTTTTCGTTTGCATGGGCAATATCTGTCGCTCGCCGAGCGCAGAGGGCGTGTTTCGCCATTTGGTGAACGACGCGGGTTTGGGCGACGTCGTTCGCATCGACTCTGCGGGCACGCACGCGTTTCACATCGGCGAGGCGCCTGATGCCCGGGCGCAGGCTGCGGCGCGTAAGCGCGGCTACGAGATCACGCACTGTGAGGCGCGTCAGGTCACCGCGGAGGATTTCCGCGATTTTGATCTTATCCTCGCCATGGACTGGGACAATCTGTCCGCCATGCAGCAGCAGTGCCCCAAAACCTATCAGCACAAATTGATGCTGCTGATGCGCTTCGCCAACGAGTTCGAGGAGGCCACCGTGCCTGATCCGTACTACGGCGGCGCCGATGGTTTCGGCAAGGTGCTCGACTACCTGGAAGACGCCTGTCAGGGTGTTCTTGAACTGGTCCGTAAGCGCGCTACTCAGTACCAAGCAGCTTGATCGCTTTTCCGTAGAGCCGCCTGTAGTGCTGCTCTCGGCGTACTGGGGCAGTGAAAAAACCGCGCAACTGCGCGGTTTTTTCTAGCCGGGAGCCATACCAAATTAGTCGGGAATAGGCTATACTTGACCCAATTACTCGGGTATTGACCGCTGGATTCGCTGGCGGCCATTGCCGAATCACAGGGAACCCACCATGCGGCTAACTACCAAAGGGCGTTTCGCCGTGACTGCCATGATCGATCTGGCTATGCGGCAGCATAGCGGCCCGGTCACTCTTGCGGCCATCAGCCAGCGTCAGAATATTTCGCTTTCCTATCTGGAACAGCTGTTCGGAAAACTGCGTCGCCACGAACTCGTGGATAGCGTGCGTGGTCCGGGCGGCGGTTACTCGCTTGCGCGTCTTGCGCGCAACGTTACCGTTGCCGACATCATCTTTGCGGTTGATGAACCTTTGGACGCCACCAGCTGTGGCGGCAAACGGGACTGTACGAGCGGCAATGACGGCAAGCCGGGCAAGTGCATGACGCACGAGCTCTGGGCCACATTGAATCGCAAGATGGTCGATTACCTGGATTCGGTGTCCCTGCAAGATCTCGTTGATCAGCAGCGCGTGCGCCAATTGCAGGAAGCCAGCAATCAAGCGCAGGCCTGCGCGGTACGTGTGAATCGGGTGGGTGGGGCGAACGCCGCCGCCAATGCCCCGACCACGACCGTCGCCGCCAATGCCACCGTATAAGCAGTATCAGGAGTTGTAGATATGACCACCCGCCCGATTTATTTTGACTATTCGGCCACGACACCCGTCGACCCCCGCGTCGTGGACAAGATGGTGCCCTGGCTGTACGAGAATTTCGGCAATCCGGCATCGCGCAGCCACTCGTTTGGCTGGGAATCCGAAGAAGCCGTTGAGCGCGCCCGCGAAGAAGTCGCCAAGCTGGTCAATGCTGACCCGCGTGAAATTGTCTGGACTTCTGGCGCAACGGAATCCAACAACCTGGCCATCAAGGGCGCCGCGAATTTCTACGCCGAGCGCGGCAAGCACATCATCACAGTGAAGACCGAGCACAAGGCGGTGTTGGACACCTGTCGCGAGCTCGAGCGCCAAGGCTTCGAAGTCACGTATCTGAATGTGAAAGATGATGGCCTGATTGATCTGGACGTCTTCAAGGCTGCGCTGCGTCCTGACACCGTGCTGGTGTCGGTGATGATGGTCAACAACGAGATCGGCGTTGTCCAGGACATCGAGACCCTGGGCGAGATCTGCCGCGAGAAAGGGATCATCTTCCACGTGGACGCCGCTCAGGCGACTGGCAAGGTGGAAATCGATCTGCAAAAGCTGAAGGTCGACCTGATGTCGTTCTCGGCGCACAAGACTTACGGCCCCAAGGGTATCGGCGCGTTGTACGTGCGCCGCAAGCCGCGCATCCGCATCGAAGCGCAAATGCACGGCGGTGGCCATGAGCGTGGTTTCCGTTCTGGCACGCTGGCCACCCATCAGATCGTCGGCATGGGCGAAGCTTTCCGCCTGGCCCGCGAAGAAATGGGCACCGAGAACGAACGCATCCGCATGTTGCGTGATCGTCTTTGGAATGGCCTGTCGCAGATCGAAGAGGTCTATCTGAATGGCGACATGGACCAGCGCGTGCCGCATAACCTGAACGTCAGCTTCAACTATGTCGAAGGCGAGTCCCTGATCATGGCGATCAAGGAACTGGCCGTCTCCAGCGGTTCGGCCTGCACCTCGGCCAGCCTGGAACCTTCCTATGTGCTGCGCGCACTGGGCCGTAACGACGAGCTGGCGCACAGCTCGATCCGCTTCACCCTGGGCCGTTTCACGACCGAAAAGGAAGTGGATTACGCGATCGAACTTCTCAAGAGCCGTGTTGGCAAGCTGCGCGATATGTCGCCGCTGTGGGAAATGGCCAAGGAAGGCATCGACCTGAACACCGTGCAGTGGGCCGCGCACTAAGCGCCCGCGCCAAGAAATACGTGGAGAACTAATATGTCTTACAGCACTAAAGTCCTGGATCACTACGAAAACCCGCGCAACGTCGGTTCGTTTGACAAGTCGGACGAGTCGGTTGGTACCGGCATGGTCGGCGCGCCCGCCTGTGGCGACGTGATGAAGCTGCAGATCAAGGTGAACGAAGCTGGCGTGATCGAAGACGCGCGCTTCAAGACCTATGGTTGCGGTTCGGCCATTGCGTCCAGCTCGCTTGTGACCGAATGGGTCAAGGGCAAGACTTTGGACCAAGCCATGAACATCCGCAACACGCAGATTGCTGAAGAGTTGGCTCTGCCGCCGGTGAAGGTTCACTGTTCCATCCTGGCCGAAGACGCGATCAAGGCCGCGGTGCAGAACTACAAAGAAAAGCACTCGGTTCCGGCCGAAGCGGTGGCAGGCTGATCATGTCCGTTACCCTGACCCAACAGGCTGCCACCCATATCGGCCGCTACTTGCAAAAGCGCGGAAAGGGTATCGGCTTGCGGCTCGGCGTTAGGACGACGGGCTGCTCCGGCATGGCCTACAAGTTGGAATACGTGGACGACTCGGCGCCGGAAGACGCCGTGTTCGAGAGCTATGGCGTAAAGGTCTTCATCGACCCCAAGAGCCTGGCTTACCTGGATGGCACCGAGCTGGATTACGCCCGCGAAGGCCTGAACGAAGGTTTCAAGTTCCGCAACCCCAACGAGAAGGCGACCTGCGGCTGCGGCGAGTCGTTCACGGTGTAAGTCTTGGCTGGAGACGACCACTTCAGTCTGTTCGGCTTACCGGCACGCTTCGACCTGGACGCGCAAGCGTTGGAATCGTCGTGGCGCGCTGTCGCCGCGCAAGTGCATCCCGACCGTTTTGCCACGGCCAGCCCCGCGGAACGCCGCGTCGCCATGCAATGGGCGGCGCGTGCGAACGAGGCTTACCGTGTGCTGCGCGATCCGTTGCTGCGGGCGCGTTACCTGTGCGAGCAGGCAGGCGTTGATTTGCAGACCGAAAGCAACACGTCCATGGACACCGCTTTCCTGATGCAGCAAATGACCTGGCGCGAGATGCTGGACGATGCGCGAGACGACGCTGCCGCGTTGGCCGCCCTGCAATCGGAGTTGGAAGAGGCGCGCGTTACGATGCGCGCCACGCTGACCCGGCTGCTGGATACCGAACGCGACTACGCGACTGCCGGGCTCAAGGTGCGGGAATGGATGTTCGTGGAAAAGCTGGCTGAAGAGCTGGCGCACGCCCAGCCCGCTGGATAGCCCTACGCTGCGTTGGGGCGCCCCGGAGACGGGCGCCAGGACTTCGCCGCCTACTGACCAGAAAAATAGAATCATGGCCTTATTGCAGATATCCGAGCCCGGTGAATCGCCCGCGCCGCACCAGCGCAAGCTGGCGGTCGGGATCGATCTGGGCACTACCAATTCTCTCGTCGCGGCGGTGCGCAGCAGCGTGGCCGAAGTGTTGCCTGACGCGCAGGGCTATGCCTTGCTGCCGTCGGCGGTGCGTTATTTCCCCGGCGGGAAAGTCACCACGGGCCGCGAGCCTCTGGCTCAGCAAGCCGAAGACCCCTTGAATACCGTTGTGTCCGTGAAGCGATTCATGGGCCGTTCGTTGGAAGAGGCGCGCGCCACGCGTGCCCCCTACGAATTCGTGGATGCGCCCGGCATGGTGCGTATCCGCACGGCGCAGGGTGATCTGAGCCCCGTCGAGGTGTCCGCGCAGATTCTGGCGGTGCTGCGCCAGCGCGCTGAAGACGTGCTGGGCGACGACCTGGTGGGCGCGGTGATCACCGTGCCGGCATACTTTGACGATGCTCAGCGGCAAGCGACGCGCGATGCGGCGCGTTTGGCCGGCCTGAACGTACTGCGCCTGCTGAACGAGCCCACGGCTGCGGCCATTGCCTACGGTTTGGATCACGCGTCCGAAGGTGTGTACGCCGTGTACGACTTGGGCGGCGGCACGTTCGACATTTCGATTTTGCGTCTGACGCAGGGCGTGTTCGAAGTGATCTCCACCGGCGGCGACACCGCGCTGGGTGGTGATGACTTTGATGCGCTGATCGCTGACCACGCCGTGGCCAAGCTGGCGGCGGGCGAGTTCTCGCCGGCGGATCGCCGCGGGTTGCTGATGGCCGCTCGCACCGCGCGTGAAGCCTTATCGGACGCCGAGACCGCCACGTTGAAGCTGGCTTTGTCTGACGGCCGAGATGTGAATCTGACCCTGACGCGCGCTGAATTTGAAACGCTGGCGCAGCCGCTGATCGAGCGCACGCTGGATTGCGCACGCCGCGCTTTGCGCGACGCGACGTTGAAACCCGCCGATGTGCGTGGCGTCGTGATGGTGGGCGGCGCAACGCGCATGCCCGTTGTGCGCGCCGCGGTTGGCAAGGTGTTTGGCACCGAGCCATTGACCGATCTGGACCCGGATCAAGTCGTGGCGCTGGGGGCGGCCCTGCAGGCCAATCTGCTGGCGGGTAACCGCGCGCCGGGCGAAGACTGGCTGCTGCTGGACGTGATTCCGCTGTCACTGGGGCTCGAAACCATGGGTGGCCTGGTTGAGCGGGTGATTCCGCGCAACAGCACGATTCCGGTGGCGCGTGCCCAAGAGTTCACGACGTTCAAGGATGGCCAAACGGCCATGAGCATCCACGTCGTGCAGGGCGAGCGTGATCTTGTGGCGGACTCGCGTTCGCTCGCACGTTTTGAATTGCGTGGCATCCCCCCGATGGTGGCGGGCGCCGCGCGCATTCGCGTGACCTTCCAGGTGGATGCGGATGGCCTGCTGAGCGTTACCGCGCGCGAGCAGAGCACTGGCGTGGAAGCTGCGGTGTCAGTCAAACCGTCGTACGGCCTGACCGACGACGAGATCGCGCAGATGCTGGCCGACAGCGTGGCGCAGGCCGATACCGATGCCCGCGCACGCATGTTGCGCGAGCAGCAGGTGGACGCGCGCCAACTGGTCGAATCCGTTCAGGCCGCCCTGGCGGTTGACGGCGACTTGCTGGAAGCCGACGAGCGCAAGCAGGTGGACGAATGCCTGCAAGCCGCCATCGACGCACAAAATGCGCAGGACGTGGACACGGTGAAAGACGCCGTGCAGGCCTTGTCGGCCGCGACCGATGACTTCGCCGCGCGGCGGATGGATCGCAGCATCCGCGCCGCATTGGCGGGTCGCAAACTTGATGAGATCGCCTGATTAGAAGTTATGCCGAAACTGACTGTATTGCCTCATCCCGATTACTGCCCCGAAGGCGCCGTGATCGAAGACGCGCCCAAGGGCGTGTCGATCTGCCGCGTTCTGCTGGATAACCACATCGACATCGAACACGCGTGCGAGTTGTCGTGCGCGTGCACGACCTGTCACGTGGTGATCAAGCAAGGTTATTCCGCGCTGGAAGACGCGACGGACGACGAAGAAGATTTGCTGGACAAGGCCTGGGGCCTGACGCCGACGTCGCGCTTGTCGTGCCAGGCGCTGGTGACCGATACCGACCTGACGGTCGAGATTCCCAAGTACACCATCAACCACGCGAAAGAGGGCCATTGATGAAGTGGACCGATACCTACGAGATTGCGGCCGCGCTGGTCGACACGCACCCTGACGTGGACCCGAAGACGCTGCGTTTCACGCAGCTGCGCGAATGGGTCATGGCCTTGCCGGATTTCAGCGATGACCCCGCCCACTGTGGCGAGAAGATCCTGGAAGCCATTCAGATGGCCTGGATCGACGAAGCGGACTGACCCGCTGGCAAAAACGCTCCCTACGGGGAGCGTTTTGTTTTGGCGCCTGCGATGCCGCGGCCTTCATGGCCACGGTATTATCAGGGGTCCGATTGTTGTGTTCCTATTTGCCTGAGTCTACCGATGCCCGCTGCCCAATTGCGTTTTGGCCTGGCCGCCAATCGACTGCACCACGAAACTCCCGATGCCGCGCTGTTCACCTGGTTGCGGGCCTGTTCGTCCACCATTCGCGAGATGGGTGTGCAGCTGCACACCGTTGGCCGCACGCACGACGCCATCGTGCGCGAAGGCATGCTGCAAGGCTATAGCGGCCTGGTGCGCTACCCGTATGGGCGCGAAGGCGGCTTGATGAAGCTGGTGGCGCGCGTCACCGAAGGCCGCGATGGGCAGGCGCCGTTTGATGGCGCCATCTATCTGATTGATCCGGTGGACCCGTCGTCGATTTTCCCCGAAGCGTTGGCGCTGAAGCGTCAGTGCATCACGCATGGCCGGCCGTTTATCTCGACGCTGGCGGGCGCCATCGAATGGATGGAAGTCGAACGTGTGCATGCCGGGCTCGCGCCCGATGCGTCGGCATCGCGCCTCTTTAATTTTGCGGGCCAGACGCTGGCGATGATCGCCCACGATGCGCTCAAAGACGAGATGGTGGCGTTCGCCAGCGAGCACTTTGATGTGCTGTCGCAGTTTGCGCGGCGTGTCGCCACCGGCACCACCGGCGGGCGCCTGAACGAGCTGGCGTGGTCGCGCGGCTGGCCGAAGGATACGCCGTGGGTGCATCGTTACCTGAGCGGGCCGCTGGGCGGCGACGCGCAGATTGCCGAGCTGGTGCTGGAGCATCAATGCCAGCGCGTGATCTTCTTTGAAGACCCGCATGTGGCGCGTCAGCATGAAGCGGATATCCAGCTGCTGGAACGCGCCGTGCGCGTGGTGACGGAGTCGGCCACGTGCGCAACGTCGCCGACGGTGGCGCGGCGCTGGGCGCAAGCCGTGGAAAAGCGCGCCGGGCTGATCTGATCTGGCTATTACCCGGGTGAGAGGTGATCGATGATGATCGGCCTTCATCGGCCGTTCCGATTCCTTATTCACCCTTGAACGCCGGCGCCCGTTTTTCCCGGAACGCTTGCACGCCTTCCGCGAAGTCGGCGCGCCGCGCGGAATCCAGAAAGCGCGCGGTCTCGTCCGCCAGCTGGGTTTCCAATGTGGCGTGCGCAGCCGAGCGCAGCAGGTCCTTCGCGCCGGCGATGCCATGCGGCGCGTGGCGGGCAAGGTCCACCGCATATTGTTCTGCCGCAACGCTGAGTTCTCCCGCAGGCGCCACGCGCGTGATAATGCCCCAGGCCAGCGCGTCGCTGGCGGTGAAGGCGTCGTGGCGCAGCAGCAAGTCCAGCGCGCGCTTGGGACCCAGTACGCGTGCCAGCCCGTGCGTCATGCCGGCGTCTGGCGTGGCGCCAAGTTTGAGATAGGCGGTCATGAAGCGCGTGCCCGCATCGGCGATGGCCAGGTCGCACGCCAGCACCAGCGACAACCCCGCGCCCGCCGCGACGCCATGCACTTCGGCCAGCCAGACCTTGTTCATGCGGCCGATGCGCGAGATGAAATCATTCAGCGGCGTGAACAGGTCCAAGAGCGTGTTGCGCACGTCATCCGGCGCGCCCGTGAACATGCTGATGTCGCCGCCCGCGCAGAAGGCTTTGCCCGACGCGCGCAAACGCACCACGCGAATTTCCTTGCGGGTTTCCAGCCATTGGGCGGCGCGTTGCAGGTCGCGCGCCATGGCGACATCAATGGCGTTGAGCGTGTCGGCGCGGTTCAGCGTGATGGTCGCAAGAGCGCCTTCGGCCTCCAGCAGCAGCGTCTGAAACGTGGGAAGTCCTTGGGTCATGGCGTGTCTCCGTTATCGGGTAAGTACCAGCTGTCGATCCAAAAACCGCGATGCTATGGTCTGAACCGAGCGCTTGCTTGGTTTTGTTTTGAGCACGCTTAGCGTAACGCATCGCAGTACCGCATGAACGATTTTCCGGCGCTGAACAGGCAAAGGTAAAGACAGGTTCGTTGCATCTCCTGGCTCGCGGGTCGCCTGATTCATCGTCTTAAAAAATGTCCGCCCAAGGCGGCAAAAAAACTTCGCGATCATTCAGCGAGGAGACAAATGGTGGATCAGTCCGAGCAACCTCCCTTGCTGGAGGTGGATGGGGTTACCTTGGCGTTTGGCGGGGTCAAAGCGCTGACGGGCGTGGGCTTTCGCGTGGCGCCGGGTTCCATCACCACGGTCATCGGCCCCAATGGCGCCGGCAAGACCTCGCTGTTCAACACCATTTCCGGGTTCTATAAACCCGCCGCCGGGCAGATCCGCTTTGAAGGGCGCGACATTACGCGTGTCGCGGCGCCTGCACGCGCCAAGCTGGGCTTGGCGCGCAGCTTTCAGAACATTGCGCTCTTTCGCGGCATGACGGTGCTGGACAACATCAAGCTGGGCCGCCACGCGCATCTGCGCACCAATGTGCTGGACGCCTTGTTCTACCTGGGCCGCGCGCGCCGCGAAGAGATGGCGCTGCGGGCCGACATCGAAGAACGCATCATCGATTTTCTTGAAATCGACCACATCCGCCACGCACCCGTCGCGGCCTTGTCGTATGGGCTGCAAAAGCGCGTGGAATTGGCGCGCGCGCTGGCCATGAACCCCAAAGTGCTGATGCTGGACGAGCCGGTAGCCGGCATGAATCGCGAAGAAACCGACGATATGGCGCGCTTCATTTTGGACGCGCGTTCTGAGTGGGGCGTGACGGTGCTGATGGTGGAGCACGACATGGGCATGGTGATGGACCTGTCGGACCACGTGGTGGTGCTGAATTTTGGGCAGGTCATTGCCGATGGCACGCCCAGCCAGGTCCAAGCGAACCCGGAAGTCATCAAGGCGTATCTGGGCGCGGGTGATGTGGGCGACCTGCGCCGCCGCCTGCGGGAGGCCGCCTGATGGACATGCTGTTCTTTCTGGAAGTCACGCTGGCCGGCTTGGGCAGCGGCGGCCTGTATGCGCTGGCGGCGCTGGCGTTTGTGATTGTCTACAAGGCGACGCGCGTGGTGAACATCGCCATCGGCGAATTCCTGATGCTGGGCGCCTATGTGTTCTATGCCTTTGCCACCGGCATGGAATGGCCGATCTGGCTGGCGATCGTGGGCGCCGTGGTGGTGTCGGGCGCCTTGGGCGCGCTGGTCGAGCGCCTGACGATTCGGCCCATGTTGGGCGAAGCGCCCATCTCGGTGTTCATGGTGACGGTGGGCTTGGCATCCATTCTGGTGGGCGTGGTGGAACTGATCTGGACGGCAGATCAACGCCGCTTGCCCGAGTTCATGCCGCGCTCACCCGTGATGGTGGGCGAAGCCTTTGTGGCGCCCAAGGTGTTCTACGGATTCTGGGTGGCGGTGGTGCTGGCCTTGCTGGTGCTGGTGGTGTTTCGCTACTGGCGCGGCGGTGTGGCGTTGCGCGCGACGGCGTCTGACCAAGGCGCGGCGTATGCAATGGGCATCAACGTGCCGCGCGTGTTCTCGTTGGCCTGGGTGGCGGCGGGTGCGTTGGCGGCGGTGTCGGGCGTGATCGTGGGTGCGATTGGCGGCATCTCGTCATCGATGGGCGTGTTTGGCTTGTCGGTGCTGGTGGTGGTGATCGTGGGCGGGCTGGATAGCGTGGCGGGCGCCTTGGTGGGCGGCGTGTTCATCGGCTTGCTGGAGGCGTGGGCGGGGGCGTACCTGGGCGGCGAGTTCAAGCTGCTGGCCACGTTCATCGTGTTGGTAGTGGTGCTGATGGTCAGGCCCTACGGCCTGTTCGGCACCCGTGAAATCGAGAGGCTCTGACCCATGCGCATCGCCACTGCAAAGCAGACGTACCTGGCCGACGAAGCGCTATTCGATACGCGCACGCAGCATGTGTGGCTGGCGTTGCTGGCGGCGTCCCTCGTGCTGTTCCCGTTCGTGGCCGACGCGTACTGGCTGTACCTGGCCTGCCTGGTGGCGATCAACATCGCCAGCGCGACCGGGCTGAATATTCTGACGGGCTACACCGGGCTGGTCAGCCTGGGGCAGGCGGCCTTCATGGGCTTGGGCGCATACACCGTGGCCGTGATGGAGCTGCGCCTGGGGACACCGGTGCTGGTCAATCTGCTGGGCGGTGGCGTGGTGGCGATGGTGGGCGGGCTGCTGGTCGGCATTCCCTCGCTGCGGGTGAAGGGGCTGTACCTGGCCATTGCCACGATTGCCGCGTCGTTCATCGCGCATTTCATTTTCGCCAACTGGCAATTCACGGGCGGCACGAGCGGCTTGCAAGTGCCGCCAGCACGGCTGTTGGGGGTGGACCTGGACACCTCGTTCAAGATCTATTGGCTGATTGTGCCGGTGACGGTGCTGATGGTGCTGGGCGCAGCCAACCTGTTCCGCACGCGGATCGGGCGCGCCTTTATCGCCATCCGTGACCGCGATATCTCGGCCGAAGTGCTGGGCATCCGGCTGCTGCACTACAAGCTGCTGTCGTTTGGCTTGTCGTCGTTTTACGCGGGGGTGGCGGGCGGCCTGTGGGCGTATTTCTTTCGCGTCGTCACGCCCGAGAGCTTTCCGCTGATCATGTCGATCTTCTTTCTGGCCGCGATCATCGTGGGCGGCATGGGGTCGATATTGGGCTCCATCCTGGGCGCCATCTTCATGACGATGGTGCCGGAATTGTTGAAGCTGATCGTGGGCTGGCTGCCGGTGGGCGGCGATGCGCTGCGGCTGGTGTCGCCCGTGCGCACCATTGTTTTCGGCCTGCTGATTGTGGGCTTTCTGATCTTCGAGCCGCATGGGCTCGCGGAAATCTGGCGGCGAGTGCGCCGCTTCTTCCACCTGTGGCCATTCCGGACCTGAGCGCTGACTGGCCGACTGCAATACCCATAAGACCCAAGGAGACACATCATGAAGCGCATCCGGATAGGCAGCGGTTTATCGAAGTTGTTGGCCCCATTGGGCCTGGCGGCGGCATTGGCGGCGGCGCCCGCGGCGCAGGCCGCGGACGACCTGGTGCTGGGCGGGTCAATTCCGCTGAGCGGCGTGTTCGCCTTCGCGGGCCAGGGCATTCACGCGGGCATCACCGACTACGTGAAGATCATCAACGACCAGGGTGGCATCAAGGGCCGCAAGCTGCGCTACGTGCCTGAGGACACGGCCTATAAGGTGGATGCGTCGGTAGCCGCGTTCAAGAAGATCACCAGCCAGAACAAGGTGAATTTCTACTACGGGGACTCGACCGGCTTTTCGAAGACCATCAACGCCGAACTGAACCGCACGGGCGACATCCTGATGACGGGCGCATCGTTCGCGACTGAGCTGAACGACCCGGCCAAGTATCCCGCGCAGTTCATGCTGGGGCCGGACTACACCGAGATGTTCGGCATTCTGCTGCGCTACATCGCCAAGGAACAGCCGGGCGCGAAAGTCGCGTTCGTGTATTCCGATACCGAGTTCGGCCGCGACCCCATCGCGAGTTCGCGCGCGGTGGCTGAAAAGCTGGGGCTGAAAGTCGCCACCGAAATCATGACGCCGCCGGGCAGCGTTGATGTATCCACTGAAGTCATCAAGCTGCGCCGCGCTGACCCTGACTTCACGATCTTCCACGGCTATGTGCTGGCGCCCATTCCCGAATTCGTGGGGCAGGGCAAGCGCATGGGTCTCAAGACGCGCTACATGGGCACCTTCTGGACCATGGACAACTCCACGGTGATGCAGATGGGTGAAGACGCCGAAGGCTTCATGGGCGTGATGCCGTACCGCTACTACTACGACACGGAAGGCGACGCGCCGATGCTGAAGAAGATTCGCGAAATGCGTCCGCAGTATCAAAGCACGGGCTATATGCAGGGCTTCCTGGCGGCGATGCTGTTTTCAGAGGTGGCCAAGCGCACGCTGGACGCCGGCAAGGAACTGACCAGCGCCAACATGAAGGCCGCGCTGGACGGCATCAAGGACTTTGACACGGGCGGGCTGATCGGCGTGCCGATCACAATCAAGGGCAATTCCATTCCGGTGGGCCGCATCTATCGCGCTGACGTGAAGCAAAAGCAGATGGTTCCGGCGTCCGATTGGATCGTGTTGAAGTGAGGCCACTGTGAACCTGGGACATGACGCGCAACAGACGACGACGGCGCCGCCCGCAGCGGTGCTGGACATCAACAATATCGAAGTCGTCTACAACAAGGCGGTGCAGGTGTTGCGCGGCCTGTCCCTGTCGGTGCCTGCCGGCAGCATCGTGGCGCTGTTGGGCAGCAACGGCGCAGGCAAGTCCACAACCTTGAAGGCCGTGTCCGGCTTGCTGGACCTGGAGGACGGGGCGCTCGTGCGCGGGCACATCGTCTACAACGGCGGCGACACGGCGGGCGCCAAGCCGCAAAACCTGGTGCGCGCGGGGCTGGCGCATGTGATGGAAGGGCGGCGCGTGTTCGAAGACCTGACCGTGGAAGAGAACCTGGTGGCGGCCACCTACGCGTTGACGGGCAGGCCAGGGGCGCGCGTGGACTTCGATCTGGTCTACGGGTATTTCCCGCGCCTGTTCGAGCGGCGGCGCGGGCTGGCCGGGTATTTGTCCGGGGGCGAACAGCAGATGCTCGCCATCGGCCGGGCGCTGATTGCGCAGCCTCGGCTGATGCTGTTGGATGAACCGTCGCTGGGTTTGTCGCCAATGCTGGTGGAGAGCATTTTTTCCATCATTGCGCGCATCAACGCCGAGCAGGGCGTGTCGATGTTGCTGGTTGAACAGAACGCCTCGGTGGCGCTGGCCGTGGCGCATTACGGCTACATCATGGAAACGGGCAAGGTGGTGATCGACGGGTCCGCCGACAAGCTGGCCGCCGACCCGGACGTGCGCGAGTTCTATCTGGGTGTGGGCGGCACGGGCGAGGCGCGCGGCTTTCGCGACATCAAGCACTACAAGCGCCGCAAGCGCTGGCTGTCATGAAGGATAAGACCATGATTGCCCCCATCGACCTTGCCGTCTGGCCCGAGCTGACCTTGCCGCAGATGCTGCGCGAGCAGGCGCGGCGCCAGCCCGCCGGCATTGCCATCCGGCAAAAGGATTTTGGCATCTGGAAGCCGCTGACCTGGGCGGGATATTGGCAGCGTGCCTGCCGCGTGGGGATGGGGCTGCGCGCCTTGGGCCTGAGCCCCGGCGGCCGCGTGGCCATCGTGTCCGAGAACCGCGTGGAATGGCTGCTGACGCAGCTGGGGGCGGGCACCGTCGGCGGCGTGGCGGTGGGTGTGTATTCCACCAGCCCCGCCGAAGAAATGGGCTATGTGCTGGAGCATGCGGACGTCGAGCTCGTCGTATGCGAAGACCAGGAGCAAACCGACAAGGTGCTGCAAGTGGCCAGCCGCCTGCCGCGCTTGCGCCGCATCGTGATGATGGAAACCAAGGGGCTGCGGTCGTATGCGCCGGCCGAGCGCGAACGCATCGTGACCTTTGCCGAGATCGAAGCCGATGGCGCGGCGCGCGAAGCCGCCGAGCTTGCTGCGCTGAATACCGCGCTGGATGCGCAGGGCCTGGATGAGACCGGGCTGATGATCTATACGTCGGGCTCCACGGGCAAGCCCAAGGGCGCGATGCTGAGCTTTCGCAATATGCGCGGCGTGGCCCCGGGCATCGCGGACCGGCTGTCGATGGATGCGCACAGCGTGCATCTGTCTTACCTGCCGCTGTGCCACGTGGCCGAGCAGATGCTGTCGACCTTTGTGCCGTTGTATCTGGGGTCGCAGGTGAATTTTGGGGAGTCGATCCGCACCGTGCAGGAAGACCTGCGTGAAGTGGCGCCGACGATCTTCCTGGGCGTGCCGCGCATTTGGGAAAAGCTGCACGCGTCGATCTCGATCAAGATGCAGGAAGCGGGCCGGCTACAGCAATGGCTGTACCGGCAGGCGCTGGCGCGCTGCGCGCCGTTTCTGGAAAAGTCGCCCGCGCAGTACAACGTGGGCGAACGGCTGACGCATGCGCTGTGGTACTGGCTGGTGCTGCGCGCTTTGCAGAACTTCATCGGCTTGCGGCGCGCGCGCGTGGCAATGACGGGCGCGGCACCCATTCCGCCCGACGTGGTGCGCTACTTCCGCAATCTGGGGGTGCCGCTGCTAGAGGTGTATGGGCTGACGGAGTCCGCGGGCATGATCTTTGGCCAGCATCCTGACCGTGTGAAGGTGGGCACGGTGGGCGAGCCAATTCTGGGTGTCGACTGGAAAATGGGCGACGCGGGCGAACTGCTGGTGCGTGGCGACATGGTGTTCCAGGGCTATTACAAAAACGCCGACGCCACGGCCGATACCGTGCGCGATGGCTGGCTGCATACGGGTGACGTGGTGGCGGAATTGGATGGCCGCGTGCGCATCGTGGACCGCCTGAAAGACATCATGATCACGGCGGGCGGGAAGAATCTGACGCCTTCTGAAATCGAGAACGCGGTCAAGGGCAGCCCCTATGTGAAGGAATGCATCGTGATTGCGGATGGGCGCAAGTTCGTGTCCGCCCTGATCCAGCTGGAGTTCGATACGGTGGGCAAGTGGGCGGAGTCGCGCCGCATTGCGTTCACGCATTTCCGGTCGCTGGCCGAATCGGCGCAGGTGCGCGAGCTGGTGCAGCAGGAAGTGTCGCGCGCCAACGCGGGCTTGGCGCCGGTGTCGCAGATCAAGCGCTTTCACCTGCTGACCAAAGAATTGGATCATGACGACGGCGAGGTGACGGCGACGATGAAGGTGCGCCGCGCCAGCATCTATCGCACGTATGCGAAAGAAATCGAAACGCTCTACGTTGAGGAGACGATGGCATGAATGAAGCCGTGATCGTGGAAGCGGTGCGCACGCCATTCGGCCGCCGCGGCGGATGGTGGGCCGACACCCGGCCCGATACGTTGTTGGCGCAGACCGTGAACGGTTTGCTGGCGCGTGCGGGCTTGCCGGCTGACCGCGTTGAAGATCTGATTGCGGGCTGCGTCAGCCAGGCGGGCGAGCAGGGCGCCAACATCGGGCGGTTGGCCGCCATGCTGTCCGGCTTGCCGGAAAGCGTGCCGGGCGTGTCGTTGAACCGCATGTGCGGCTCCAGCCAACAGGCGGTGCACTTCGGCGCGCAGGCCATCGCAGCGGGCGATATGCGCTACGTGGTGGCGGGCGGTGTCGAGAGCATGAGCCGCGTGCCGATGTTCCTGGACGTGACATTAGGGCAGGGCGAGTTCAAGGGATTTGAATCGCTGAACCCGGCGCTGCTGGAACGCCATCCGTTGATCCATCAGATTGAAAGCGCGGAACGCATCGCCGACCACTGGCAGCTGTCGCAAGCCGCGATGGACGAGTGGGCGCGCGAAAGCCATGCGCGCGCCTGGGCCGCCGCGCGTGCCGGGTGGCATGCGGAATTGCTGCCGGGTCCGCAAGAGGCCGCGCACCGCGACGAAGGCATCCGCGAGAAAACGGACCCCGCGCGCATGGCCGCCATGGCGCCCGCCATGCGGCCAGTGGGGCAGGGCGGCGTCACCGCAGCGAATGCCAGCCAGTTGGCGGATGGCGCTGCGGCGGTGTTGCTGGCCGACCGCGATTGCGCGCTTGCTGATGGGCTGCGTCCGCGTGCGCGATTCCTGGCGCGCGTGGTGGTTGGGTCTGACCCGGTGATGCAGCTGACGGGCGTGATTCCCGCCACGCGGCTGGCGTTGGCGCGCGCGGGACTCAGCCTGGAAGACATCGATTGGATCGAAATCAACGAAGCCTTCGCCAGCGTTGTGCTGGCGTGGCAGCGCGAGCTGGACGCCAAGCTGTCGCGCGTGAATCCCTGGGGCGGCGCGATTGCGCATGGGCACCCGCTGGGCGCGACGGGCGCGGGGCTGATGGCCAAGATGCTGACAGGGCTTGAAGCAACGGAAGGCGAGATCGGCATGCAACTGATGTGCATCGGCCATGGCATGGCCACCGCGACGATTATCCAGAGGCTGTGACGCGTCATGACCAAGACCGTGGCCGCCGTGCCGCGCGACGAAGGCACCGATTCCGAACGCCGCCGCGAACTGGTGCTGACGGCGGGTCGGCTCTTTTGCAAGCACGGCTATGAGCGCACCACGGTGCGCGAACTGGCGCGCGCGGTCGGGCTGCAATCCGGCAGCTTGTTTCACCATTTCCGCAGCAAGGAAGAAATTCTGGTGGCGGTGATGAACAACGGCATTCAGGAAGTGATCGATGGCGGCGAGCGCGCGCTGGCGCGATACCACGCCCCGGCCGATCGTCTGGCGGCGCTGTTCCGCGTGCACATGTGGAGCATGCTGCAAGGCGCGGGTGGCGATGCGATGAACGCGCTGGTGTACGAATGGCGCAGCTTGTCCGCACCCAGCCAGGCGGCCGTGAAAGCGCTAAGCGACCACTACGAAGCCATGTGGCAGTCAGCGGTGGCGGGCGCGGTGGACGCGGGGCTGCTCCAGGGGGATGCACGCGTCATCAAGCGCTGCGTGCTGGGGGCGATGAACCTGACGGTGCAGTGGTACAAGCCCGGCGGGCGTCTTGCGCCTGCCGAGTTCATTGATGCGATGTTGTTGGCGTCGCTGCCGGCTTTGCCCGCGGGAGCGGGGGCGTGGCCCGTTGCGGCATAACGGCGCCTTAGCCCCGGCGCTTGAGGAAGGCGCCGACGGCGCAGGCGACAGCCAGCGCCAGCAGTGATCCCGACACCGTCAGCAGGTAATCGGCTTCGCCGTGATAGCCGCCACCGGTGACGCCGCCCGCCACGCCACCCATCCACAGCAGGGCGGTCATCAGCGCCGCTACGGCCGAGATCGCGGCGGCGATGCACAGCGCAATGAATACCGGACGTCGCGCTCGCACGGGCGCATAAGACGCGCCCTGCGAGCCCGGCTGGATGCGGCGGGGTTGCTTGATCCAGTAGACCAGCCCCGCCACCACCAGCAGCAGCATCAGGATCTTGAAGATCATGATGCCGCCGTGGCCTTGCGGCCTTTAGTCTTCACGGCGCAGGTGCGGGAAGAGGATGACGTCACGGATGCTGGGGCTGTCGGTCAGCAGCATGACCAGGCGGTCGATGCCAATGCCGCAGCCGCCCGTCGGAGGCATGCCGTATTCCAGCGCGCGGATGTAGTCTGCGTCGTAGAACATGGCTTCTTCGTCGCCGGCGTCCTTGGCTTCGACTTGCGAGCGGAAGCGTTCGGCCTGGTCTTCGGGGTCGTTCAACTCCGAGAAACCGTTGGCGATTTCGCGGCCCGTCATGAACAGTTCGAAGCGCTCGGTGATGCCTTCGCGCGTGTCGGAAGCGCGCGCCAGCGGCGACACTTCGACCGGGTAGTCGATGATGTAGGTGGGGTTCCAGAGCTTGGCTTCGGCCGTCTCTTCGAACAGCGCCAGTTGCAGCGCGCCCAGGCCGGCGCGCGACAGCACGGGGCCGTCAGCGTCCGCGCCCAGCTTCTTCAGTTCGGCGCGCACGAAGGTGGCGTCGTCCAGTTGTTCCTGGGTGTAGCCCGGCGCGTACTTCAGAATGGCTTCGCAGATGGTCAGGCGGTCGAACGGCTTGGACAGGTCCAGTTCGCGTTCCTGATAAGTCAGCACGGCGCTGCCGGTGGCCGAAATGGCGGCCTGGCGGATCAGCTCTTCGGTGAAGTCCATGAGCCAGCGGTATTCCGCAAAGGCTGCATAGAACTCCATCATCGTGAATTCAGGGTTGTGACGGGGGCTCACGCCTTCGTTGCGGAAGTTGCGGTTGACTTCGAACACGCGTTCAAAGCCGCCGACAATCAGGCGCTTCAGGTAGAGCTCGGGCGCAATGCGCAGGTACATTTCCATGTCCAGCGCATTGTGGTGCGTGACGAAGGGCTTGGCCGCCGCGCCACCCGGAATCGGGTGCAGCATGGGCGTTTCCACTTCGAGGAAACCGGCGTTCAGCATGAACTGGCGGATGCTGCCCACGGCCTTGCTGCGCGCTTCGAACGTGCGGCGCGTGGAATCCGTCATGATCAGGTCAACGTAGCGCTGGCGATAGCGCAGTTCCTGGTCGGCCACGCCGTGGAACTTGTCGGGCAGCGGGCGCAGCGACTTCGACAGCAGGCGGGCGGTGGCGGCGTGCACCGACAGTTCGCCCTTGTTGGTCTTGAAGACCGACCCTTCGATCGCGATGATGTCGCCGATGTCCCATTGTTTGAACGCGGCGTAGTTGTCTTCGCCCAGCGTGCCGCGGTCCAGGTAGATCTGGATGCGGCCGGTGCTGTCTTGCAGCGTGGCGAAGCTGGCCTTGCCCATGACGCGCTTGAGCATCATGCGGCCGGCGACCTTGACGGTGACGGCGGCGGCGGCCAGGGCTTCCTGTTCTTCGCCGTCGTACTTGTCATGCAGGGCCGCGGCGCGGGCGTCCGGGACGAAATCGTTGGGGTACGCGACCCCGGTTTCGCGCAGTTTGGCCAGCTTGGCGCGCCGTTCGGCGATCAAGCGGTTTTCATCCTGGGCGGGGGCCGGAGTGGTCGAGTGGTCGGTCATGGTCGGGGGATCAGTCGTAATTGCGGATGTCGTCGATTTCGGTCGTGCCGAAATCTTCGCGATCCAGGTAGGCGAGGATGCGGGTGGCCACATTGGCGGGCGAAGACAGCTTGCCCGTGGCGTGGAAGTCCTGGAACTTGGCCAGGGCCGGGAAGCTTTCCGGGTCGCTGGAACGGATGGCGACCTGCATGTCGGTGTCGACAATGCCGGGGGCCAGCGCGACGATGCGCGCGCCGTCGGCGCCTTGTTCCTGCTTGACCACGCGCGAGTACATATCGAGCGCGGCCTTGGTGGCGCAGTAAACGCCCCAGCCGGCGTTCGGGTTGCGGCCCGCGCCGGAGGAAATGTTCAGCACGCGGCGGTCGGCCTTCAGGTCTTCGACGGCGGCCAAAAAGCGCGCGGTCAGCAGCATGACGGCGGTGACGTTCAGATTGAAGGCGGCGGTGATGGCCGCGCTGTCGATCAGGGCGTCGGTGCCGGTCACGGGGTGTACCGTGCCCGCATTGTTGATGAGCAGATAGCGTTTGGCGTCGCGCGGCAGGGCCGAGCAGATGCGTTCGGCCGCGGTTTCAGCCGCCTTCAAGTCCGAGAGGTCCACGGACAATTGTTCCAGCTGCACATCCTGCGACCGCGCATAGGCGGCCAGCTCGGGGTCTTCGCGGCGCGCCAGCGTGATCAGGCGCGTGCCCGGTTTGGCCAGGCCGCGCGCCATGGCGGCGCCGATGCCGCGCGAGGCGCCGGTAAGGATTGCGATGGTGTCAGACATTCGTGGACCTCTGGGTACGGTGAGGGAAAAAATCGCGGAACTTAGACGCCTTGCTTCAGGCTGGCCTGGATGAAGGGGTCCAGGTCGCCGTCCAGCACTTTCTGCGTGTTGGAAATTTCAACGTTCGTGCGCAAGTCTTTGATGCGGCTCTGGTCCAGCACGTAGGAACGAATCTGGTGGCCCCAGCCCACATCGGTCTTGGAGTCTTCCAGCTTCTGCTGTTCGGCCATGCGGTTGCGCATTTCCAGTTCGTAGAGCTTGGACTTCAGCATCTGCATGGCTTCGGCGCGGTTGCGGTGCTGCGAACGGTCGTTCTGGCACTGCACGACGATGCCCGTCGGGATGTGGGTCAGGCGCACGGCGGAGTCGGTCTTGTTGATGTGCTGGCCGCCCGCGCCTGACGCGCGGTAGGTGTCCACGCGCAGGTCGGCGGGGTTCACTTCAACTTCGAACGATTCGTCCACTTCCGGGTACACGAACACGCTGGCGAACGACGTGTGGCGGCCGCCGGAGGAGTCGAACGGGCTCTTGCGGACCAGGCGGTGCACGCCGGTTTCGGTGCGCAGGTAGCCGAAGGCGTATTCGCCTTCCATCTTGATGGTGGCCGACTTGATGCCCGCGACGTCGCCTTCGGATTCTTCCAGCACTTCAACCTTGAAGCCCTTGCGCTCGGCGTACTTCAGGTACTGGCGCAACAGCATCGACGCCCAGTCCTGCGCTTCCGTGCCGCCGGCGCCAGCCTGGATGTCCAGGAAGCAGTTCAACGGGTCGGCCGGGTTCGAGAACATGCGGCGGAATTCAAGGTTTTCAAGTTTTGCCTGGAAACCGTCGGCGTCTTGTTCGATGGCTTCGAGCGTGGAATCGTCATCGTCGGCCTCGGCCAGTTCAAACAATTCGTTGGCGTCGGCCAGGCCCGTGCCAAGCGCGGTGAGCGTTTCCACCACGTCTTCCAGGGCTTTCTTTTCACGGCCCAGGTCTTGGGCGTGCTTGGGGTCGTTCCAGACCGCCGGGTCTTCGAGCTCGGCGTTTACAACGTGCAGGCGTTCAGCTTTGGCATCGTAGTCAAAGATACCTCCGTAGAGCCTGTTCGCGCTCCGCGTAATCGGCGAGGCGGGCTGCGAGCTGGTTCTGACGTTCGGCTTCCATGATGATTCCTGATGACTTTTGTGCGAAACCTGGCATTTTACCGTGGATGGAACAACTACGCGGGCGCGTGTTGCAAGAAGAGGGACGGATTGGTCTCTAGGGGTTTGCGTGGGGATGACGCGAATCAGCCTTAGTTGTTCAGTTTTTTGTCAACCCGTGGGTTCTAGGCTAGACAAAGCGGCCATTGCGTCCCCGATCAGGGGCGGGGGCCGCAAGATGCCGGCACGCAGCCGGCCTATCCCGCTAGAGGACAGGAGACATAGATGGAAAACACGATGACCCCCGGGGTCACGCCGGCGATCCCGGCGAGTGAGGAGGACCGCATCTACCGCAAGGTAGGCTGGCGGCTGGTGCCGCTGTTGGTGGTGTGCTACGTCGTGGCCTACCTGGACCGCGTGAACGTGGGCTTCGCCAAACTGCAAATGCTGCAGGAGCTTCAGTTCAGCGAAACGGTGTACGGGCTGGGCGCAGGCATTTTCTTCATCGGCTACTTCATCTTCGAAATTCCCAGCAACATCATCCTGCATAAGGTTGGCGCGCGAATCTGGATCGCGCGCATCATGATCACGTGGGGCATCATTTCCGCCTGCATGATGTTCGTGACCAGCGTGCATATGTTCTACGCGTTGCGCTTCCTGCTGGGCGCAGCCGAAGCCGGGTTCTTCCCCGGCATCATCCTGTACCTGACCTATTGGTATCCGGCTGCACGGCGCGGGCGCATCACCACGTTTTTCATGACGGCGGTGCCGATGTCGGGGCTGATCGGCGGCCCGATCTCGGGCTGGATCATGTCCACGTTCCACGGCGACCACGGCTTGTCGGGCTGGCAGTGGCTGTTCTTGCTGGAAGGCATTCCGTCGGTGTTGATCGGGGTGCTGGTGCTGATCTATCTGGACGACCGCATCAACAAAGCCAAGTGGCTGACCGCCAACGAGAAAGCGGTGCTGATCCGCAATATCGCGGCCGAAGAGCAGCAAAAGGAAGACCCCCCGATTCGCGCCGCGCTGACGCGTCCGCGCGTGTGGGCGATGGCGCTGATCTACTTTTCGTTCGTGATGGGGTTGTATGGGGTGGGCTTCTGGATGCCGAGCCTGATCAAGAGTACGGGCGTGCAAAGCCCGCTGGCGATTGGCTTATTGACGGCAATTCCCAACCTGTTCGCCGTGATCGGGATGATCTTGATTTCCCGCAATTCGGATCGGCTGCGTGAACGCCGCTGGCACGTGGCGCTGCCCGCGCTGTTCGGCGCGGTGGGGCTGTTCTTCTCGGCCGTCTGGAGCGGCAATACGGTGCTGGCGATTTTGGCGCTGACGGTGGCCAACATCGGCATCTGCACGGTGCTGCCCCTGTTCTGGAGCCTGCCCACGGCCTTGCTGGGTGGCACGGCGGCGGCGGCCGGCATTGCGCTGATCAACTCGGTGGGCAACCTGGCGGGCTTTGTCAGCCCGTATCTGGTGGGCTGGCTGAAAGACATGACCGGCACGACGAACACCGGCTTGTACATGCTGTCAGGCTGCCTGGTGGTGGGCGCGCTGGTGGCGCTGGCGCAGCCAGCCAAGCTGGTGAATAAATAACAGGGCGGCCCGGAGTCGTGCTTCGGGCCAGTTGGAAAACACCGGCGGCGGCTTTTACGAGCCCCCGCCGTTTTGTTTTCACCCCGCGTGTTCAATCACCAATTGCACCGACACCATCCCGTTCCACACGTTTTGCTCCAGCCGGTACGCGGCCTGGATGTGTTCGGGCAGCGACTGATCATGGCCGAACCAGATGGCGTCAAAGCGTTGATGGCCGCGTTCCAGTGACAGCTTCAAGTGCTTTTCACCGACCAGGCGCTGGTTGCGCACGGTGAACTCATCCAGGAACAACGGCGCGGCAAAGCCCGCGCCCCACACCTGTTGTTGCAGCATGCCGGCCACTTCCGCATTGGCGTAACCGGACTCCAGCGAACCGTCGGTTTCGATGACGGGTTCGAAGGTGTCGCGTCCGGTCAGCTCACGCACGGCCGCGTCAAACGCGGGGGCGAAAGCGGGAAAATCTTCGCGGCCCAGCGTCAGGCCGGCTGCCATGGCGTGGCCGCCGAACTTGCGGATCAGGTTGGGATGGCGCTTGGACACGAGATCCAGCGCGTCGCGCAAATGCACGTCGGGAATCGAGCGGCCGGAACCCCGGATTTCGTCGTCGCCCGCGGGGGCGAAGGCCAGCGTGGGACGCCAGAATTTTTCCTTCAAGCGCGACGCCACCAAGCCCACCACGCCCTGGTGCCAGCCGGGGTCAAACACGCAGACCGTGGCGCCCGCTGACGCGTTGGGTTCTTCCATGGCGGCCAGCGCCTGTTCGCGCATCTCGGCTTCGATGGTGCGGCGTTCGCGGTTGATGTTGTCGAGCTCGCGCGCCATTTCCAGCGCTTGGGCTTCGTCGTCGGTGGTCAGGCAGGCGATGCCCAGACTCATGTCGGCCAGACGGCCCGCCGCGTTGATGCGCGGCCCCAGCGCGAAGCCCAGGTCGAAACCATTGGCGCTGCGCGGCTCGCGGCCGGCCACGGCGAACAGCGCACGCAGCCCCGGTTGCAGACGGCCGCTGCGCATACGTTGCAGGCCTTGGGTGACGAGCAGACGGTTGTTGGCGTCCAGCTTGACCACGTCGGCGACCGTGCCCAGCGCCACCAGATCAGACAGCGCATCCAGGCGCGGGCCGCCGTCGGCGGCATAGACGCCACGGCGGCGCAGCTCGGCGCGCAAGGCCAGCATCATGTAGAAGATGACGCCGACGCCCGCCAGGTTCTTGGACGGGAAGCCGCAGCCGGGCTGGTTCGGGTTCACGATGGCCAGGGCGTCGGGCAGGGTGTCGCCCGGCAAGTGGTGGTCGGTAATGACCACGCCGATGCCGGCCGCGTTGGCGGCGGCCACGCCGTCCACGCTGGCGATGCCGTTGTCGACGGTAATGATGATGTCGGGCTTGCCGCTGCGGTGCGTGACGGCCAGGTCCACCACGGCAGGCGACAGGCCGTAGCCGGTCTCAAAGCGGTTGGGCACCAGGAAGTCAACATCCGCGCCCATGGCGGACAGCGCGCGCAGGCCGACCGCGCAGGCGGTGGCGCCGTCGCAGTCATAGTCGGCCACGATCAGCAGCTTCTTGCCGGCCTGGATGGCGTCGGCCAGGACGCCAGCGGCATGCGCTGAATGCGTCAGGCCAGCGGGCGGCAGCAGCGACGGCCAGGCCAGCTTGGTCTGGTCGGGATGGGTGACGCCGCGCGAGGCCCACAGGCGGGCCAGCAGGGGATGAATGCCCGAGGCTTCCAGAACGCGGCAGGCGTCCAGGTCAGCGGGGCGTATCGTTAAGCGGGGTGAGACCACCAGGCGCTCCAGTTTTTCTTGGGCGCGGGCAGCAAGCCAAGCAGGCCCCCGCGCGGTTTCAGGGTCAGGGCGACTTGGCGGTCGTCGCCCAACAGCAGCAGGTCAGTGGGCGTATCCGGTACACCCTGCTTGCCGGCCAACGGACGCAGGTGCTGCGCGTCCAGTTCAGCCAGCGCGTCCAGCCAGGCGGACCAGTCGCCTGCGCGTTGCGGGGCGTCAAGCCCGGTCAGCACCCGTTCAGGGCCGGCCGGCGCGATGGGCCAGGGCCTGCCGCCGCCATATAGCCACAAGGCGTTGACGGGGGGCAGCCCGCGGGCGGCGCGGTCGTCGTTGACGGGGTGTTCGTGCCACGCCATCTGTATTTCATTCAGCAACCGGCGCCACGGACGCATGTCGGCATCCTGGCGCCACCATTCATTCAGCCGGTGGCCGGCCACGACGTGGGGCGATGCCGTCTGCGGCCGCAGCCCGTCGGGCAGCGTCAGCCGCCAACGCTGCGGCGACAAGGCCTGAACCGTGAAACCGGTGCCGTCGAACAGCGAACGAGCGGTGTCGAGCAGGGCAGCGGTTTCCTCGGGGCGCAGGTCCATCTGGTCCGGGTCCAGCAGGTTGGCCTGATCGGCCCCCAGTGCCAGGTGCACCAGTTCGGCGAGCCAGACGGGGGCGCCCGCCGCGGGAGCGCCCGCCGCAGGGTCGCCCGCCGCAGGATCGCCTGCCGCAGGATCGCCTGCCGCAGAATCGCCCGCCGGGGCTTGACCGGCCGCAAGCAGCGGCCCCAGGCCCGCGCCTTGCAGCAGACCGGGTTCGGCGGTGTAGCCTGCGCGGTTCAACTGCCAGGACTCAAAGGCGGTACAGCCGTGGGCGCGCGCATCGAAAGCGGCCGGGCGGGCGGCGCCCGCTTGCAGCCAGCTGTGCAGGGTGGGCGCGCGTTCGGGCAGGAGTTTGGCCAGTTCGGCGGCCACGGGTAGGGCGGGCAAGGCGCCCGGAATGACGATCAGCATGGCGGGGATTGTAGTCCGGGCGGGGGCGGGGACGCAGGCACGCAACGTAGTGGGGAAGGACGCCGCGAAAGGCGCGCGAAAGAAGCCCGGGAACTAAGGCGTGCTGGCGCCTGCCATAGGTTGAAACGGCTGGTCGTGGAACCGCACATTCGCGGCGCGATTGTCGGGCCGTTAATGCCATAATGCGCACGTGCTGAAAATACCCTACGAACTATGGATAGGCGCCCGCTATGCCGGGTTGGCCCGAATCCGCCAGCGACGCGGGCGCCGCGATCGCTTCATCTCCTTCATCGCCGCCAGCTCCATGGCCGGTATCGCGCTGGGCGTCGCCGCCCTGATCGTCGTGCTGTCCGTGATGAACGGGTTCCAAAAAGAAGTGCGCGACCGCATGTTGTCGGTGCTGCCGCACATCGAACTCTACATACCCGGGGCCTTGCCCGAACGGGTGCTGGAGCAGTGGCAGCAGTTCTCTGACGCCGCCAAGAAAAATCCCGAGGTCAAGGCCGGTGCGCCATTCGTGGCCGCGCAGGGCATGCTGGTGCGCGGGCAAGCGTTGCGAGGCGTGCAGGTGCGGGGCATCGACCCTGCCACGGAAGGCAACGTATCTGACCTGCCGCGCCAGATGGTGTCGGGCAAGCTGACCGACCTGAAGGCGGGCGGCTTCGGCGTGGTGCTGGGCAACGAACTGGCCGACGGCCTGGGCGTGAAGCTGGGCGACACGCTGCTGATGATGGCCCCGCAAGGCTCGATCAGCCCCGCCGGTTTCGCGCCGCGCATGCGCCAGTTCACCGTGGTTGGCGTGTTCTCGTCGGGCCACTATGAATACGATTCGTCGCTGGCGTTCGTTGACAACGAAGACGCCGCGCGCGTGTTCCGCGAAAACGGCACGGCCGGCGTGCGCCTGCGTATCGCCGACATGCAGAAGGCCCCCGAAGTGGCCAACGAACTGAAAAAAGTGCTGCCGCCCTACGTGATGGCCAGCGACTGGTCGCGCAACAACCGCACCTGGTTCGCCGCCGTGCAAACCGAAAAACGCATGATGTTCCTGATCCTGGCGCTGATCGTGGCGGTGGCGGCGTTCAACCTGCTGTCGTCGCTGGTCATGGCCGTGAAGGACAAGCAATCGGACATCGCCATCTTGCGCACCTTGGGCGCGGGGCCGGGCGAAGTGGCGCGCATCTTCCTGGTGCAAGGCGCGCTGATCGGCGTGATCGGCACGTTGCTGGGAGTGGCGGGCGGTATCGTCATTGCCTACAACGTGGACGTGATCGTGCCGTTCATCGAGCGTCTGCTGGGCGTGCATTTCCTGCCGCGCGAGGTCTATTTCATCAGCGCCTTGCCGTCTGATCCGCAAGTGGGCGACATCATCACGATTGGCCTGACGTCACTGGTGTTGTCGCTGCTGGCAACGCTGTATCCCAGCTGGCGCGCCTCGCGTCTGCAACCGGCTCAGGTGCTGCGCCATGATTAAGATTCAAAACGCTGACGCCCTGACGCCTGCGCTGCAGGCCGAGAACATCGTCAAGGTCTACGACGAGGGCCCCGCCCGCATCGAAGTGCTCAGCAATGTCAGCCTGTCCGTCGCGCGTGGCGAGATGGTTGCCATCGTGGGTGCATCAGGTTCGGGCAAGAGCACCTTGCTGCATATCCTGGGCTTGCTCGACGTGCCGACCAGCGGGTCGGTGTCGGTGGATGGCCAATTGGCAGTCGGCCTGTCCGAAGCCAAGAAGAGCGCCGTGCGCAACAGCAGCCTGGGCTTTGTCTATCAGTTCCACCATCTGCTGGCGGAATTTTCGGCGCTGGACAATGTGGCGATGCCGCTTATCGTGCGCCGCGAGAACCGTGACAAGGCCCGCGAGGCCGCGCGCGAGGTGCTGGCGCTGGTGGGCCTGGCCGCGCGCCAAGACCATTTCCCGGGTCAGCTGTCGGGTGGTGAACGCCAGCGGGTAGCGCTTGCGCGCGCGCTGGTGACGCGCCCGGTCTGCGTGCTGGCCGACGAACCCACGGGCAACCTGGACCGCAACACCGCGCACAAGATGTTCGAACTCTTGACCCAGGTGAATCAGGAATCGGGTACGGCGTTCGCCATCGTCACCCACGACCAGGAGCTGGCTGGCCGTGCCGACCGCCAATTGCTGATGGAAAACGGCCGCCTGGTATCGGGATAAGGGATGCGGGTGGATAATCCGCAACAGGAGGCCACGCCCATGCTGATCGACACCCACTGTCATCTGGACGCTGCAGAGTTCGATGCCGACCGCCAGCAGGTGGCCGACCATGCCTGCGAGGCCGGCGTCCAATCCATCGTCATCCCCGCCATCGAACGCGCCAATTTCGACATCGTGCGGGACATGGCGGCCGAAGTGGCAGGCGGCGCCTACGCGCTGGGCATCCATCCCCTTTACGTGCAGCGCGCCGCTGATTCCGATCTGGACGCGCTGCGCGACGCCATCAAAGCGTCGCTAGGCGACCCGCGCTTTGTCGCCATTGGCGAGATCGGCCTGGACTTCTTCGTGCCCGAGATATCTTCGGGCGAACCCCGCGAAAAGCAGGAACGCTTTTACGCCGCACAGTTGGCGATGGCCGCCGAATTCAAGCTGCCGGTGCTGCTGCATGTGCGCCGCTCGCAAGACATTCTGCTGAAGTATCTGCGCCGCCATGGCCGCATCGGCGGCATCGCGCACGCCTTTAACGGCAGCGCCCAGCAGGCGCAGGCCTTTATTGATCTGGGGTTTGCGTTGGGCATGGGCGGCGCCATGACCTACGAGCGCGCCTTGCAGATCCGCCGCCACGCGGTGGACGTCGACTTGTCGCATCTGGTGCTGGAAACCGATGCGCCAGACATTCCGCCCGCCTGGCTGCACCCCCCGCAACGCCGCAACCGGCCGGGGGAGTTGGCCCGCATCGCCCAGGTGCTGGCCGAGCTGCGCGGCATCACGGCCGCCCAGGTGGCGCACGCCACCACCGCGAACGCCATGCGGGTGTTGCCGCGTTTGCCGGCCGCCATTCTCGCTGACGACTGAAATCCGTCCCTGGATGTTGCCTGCGCGATAACGTCAGTTGTCGTGCGGATGCATCACATTTCTAAGATTTTTCTCAAAGCTGTCTAAAAACTGAATAAATGCTGACAAAAAGTTGAATGACATATTAGGAATGAATATCATTGCCGTTCATTGAAATTATCAATCAGCGCAATGCGCGCCGCCCTGTTCGGGCGGTTCCCTTTGATTCCCTATGTCGACTCTTCACAGCATCCACGGCTCCGTTCGAGCTCGTCGTTCACCTTCCCATTCCTTCCGTCTATTGCCGCTGGCTTTGCCCCTGACTTTGCCCCTGACGCTGGCGCTGGCAACGATCGGCGCCGCGCATGCGCAACCCGTCGCCGGCGCCCAGGAAGACACCATGGGTGTTGCGCAAATGGACACGGTGGTGGTGACCGCCTCCGGCTTCGAGCAGGACATCAAGAACGCGCCCGCATCCATTTCGGTGATCACGCGAGAGCAGCTGGAGACCAAGCCCTTTCACAATCTGGCCGATGCGGTGTCGGACGTGGAAGGCGTGACGGTCGAGCGGGGCGGCAAGGCGGGCGGCATGAACATCAGCATCCGCGGCTTGCCCAGCGACTACACGCTGGTGCTGGTGGACGGCAAGCGAATGAGCCAGAACAGCTCGGGCGCGCGCCCGAACGGCTTTGGCGACGTGGACACCAACTTCATTCCGCCGATGGCCGCCATCGAGCGCATCGAGGTGGTGCGTGGCCCCATGTCCACCCTGTATGGGTCGGATGCGATGGGCGGGGTCATCAACATCATCACGCGCAAGGTCAGCCAGGATTGGATGGGCCAGATCACCCTGGACGGCACGGCGCAGGGCGACAACACCTTCGGCAACAACTACGGCGCGGCGTTCTACCTGAGCGGCCCCATCAAGACCGACAAGCTGGGCCTGACCTTGCGCGGCGGCCACTATCGCCGCCTGAGCGCCAACGGCAGCTACCCCGTCAATCAGGCCGAGTACAACAGCGGCAACTACACCGGCGACATCGCCAGCTTCTCCGGCCTTGGCGACAGCACGCAGCAGAACGTTGGGCTGCGCCTGTCGCTGACGCCGAACCGCAATCACGACGTTCTGCTGGACGTGGACAGCTACTGGCAGACGTATGACAACGCCAATGGCGAACTCGGCACGCTGAACACCAGTATCGCGCCCAATCGCCAAGGCGGCGGCTACGAACCCGAAATGAAGTTCAACCGTCAGCGCTATGCCTTGACGCATCTGGGCCGATACGGCAATTCCATCAGCTCGGACACGAGCTTTGTGTACGACACCACCGAAACCATCGGCCGCACCAATCCCATGAACGCGCCCCGCAAGCCGACGGACGGCGACAAGCGCGATCTGGAATACGACAACTGGGTGCTGGACACGAAGTGGACGATGCCGCTGTTCAACGACCGGCACAACCTGACGCTGGGCGGCCAGTGGCGCGAGCAGCACTTCAAAGACACGCTGGTGTCCGCGCCGCTGAACCTGCGCCAGTATCAATGGGCATTGTTCGCGGAAGACGAATGGCGCATTGTCGATGACCTGGCATTGACGGCGGGCGCCCGTTACGACCGCAACGAACAGTTCGGCGGCAAGTGGAGTCCGCGCGGCTATCTGGTGTGGAACGCCACGCCGATGTGGACGGTCAAGGGCGGCGTCAGCAAGGGCTACAAAACGCCCGACATCAACCTGATGACCGACGGCATCATCGGCCTGGGCGCGCAAGGCACCATGCCGCTGCTGGGCAATTCGCAGCTGAAGCCGGAAAGCAGCACCTCGTCGGAACTGGGCTTGCTGTTTGACGACGGCGAAGGCCTGTCCGGCAATCTGACCGCCTTCCACACCAAGTTCAAAGACAAGATCGACAGCCAGAACGTGCCGAACTGCCTGGCGGTGGGTGGCCCCGCGCCGGGTTGCCTGGACCTGGGCGTATGGGAGCGCAACGGCATACCGGTGGCGAACTTCTCGCAGCGCGTGAACATCGACACCGCGACCATCCAGGGCTTTGAGCTGGGCGGCCGGATTCCGCTTTATGGCGGCGTGTCGTTCAACGGCAATTACACGCTGACCGCCAGCGAAGTCACCTCCGGCGCCAAGCAAGGCCAGCCGCTGGGTTCGCAGCCTCGCCACAGCTTGAACCTGGGCCTGAACTGGCGCATCAACGACCAGTTCAACGCCTGGGTGCGCGGCGAGTATCGCGCCAAGCAGTTCAATGACATGAACTGGGAGAAGGAACAGGTGTTCTACAACCCGTACTGGCTGGCCAGCATGGGCGGCTCGTATGTGGTCAACAAGAACGTGACGCTGTCGGCGTCGGTGTTCAACCTGTTCGACAAGAACTTCGTCAACTACGGGCCGACCAAAATCGGCACGAGCGAGCCCGCTGCCAATGCGAACTGGGCCAACTCGTACCGCCAGGTGCTGGAAGGCCGCCGCTTGTGGGTGTCGGCGAACATCACGTTCTAAATTGCCGGGGTTAGGTCGAAGATTGGCGCGGCAGCTCCATCCGCACGCTCAGGCCTTGCGGAGACATGTTGCGCGCCGATATCCGCCCCTTGTGCGCGGCGATGGCGGCTTGGGCGATGGACAGCCCGAGCCCCGCGCCGGAGCCCGCGGTGTTCTTGTCCGACGCCACACGGTAGAACGGTTCGAACAGCGACTCCAGATCTTGCGCCGGTACGCCCGGCCCGCGGTCTTCGATTTCCAGGCAGGCTTCACGCGCGCTGATCAGCAGCCGCACCCGGATGGCGCTGTGCGCGGGGGCGAAGCGCAAGGCGTTGCGCAGCACGTTTTCAATCGCGCTGGACAAGCTGTCGCGCTCGCCCGTCACCATGACCGGTGCGGGCGCTTCCCAGGTGATGCGCACGTGCAGCGCGTCGGCCTCGAAACGCGCATCGTCCACCACGTCGGACACGATTGCGGTCAGGTCCAGCGTATCGCTGGGTTCGGGCAACGCGCCCAGACGAGCCAGCCGCAAGGTATTGCCCACCAGCGCATCCAGGCGTTCACATTCGCGTTCAATGCGATCCAGCTGCACGTCTTGGCGTTGGTCTTTGCGCCGCGCAAGTTCAGACGCGAGCCTTAAGCGCGCCAGCGGCGAGCGCAATTCGTGGGCGATGTTGTGCAGCAGCTGTTCACGCGTATCGACCAAGGCCTTGAGCCGGTCGGCCATGGCGTTGAAATCACGCGCCAGCAAGCCCAGTTCGTCTTTGCGCCTGGCAAGCTTGGGCGGCGTGTGGGCATCCAGCCGGCCCGCCGCCAAGGCCTGGGTGGCGTGGCGCAGCTGCGTCAGTGGCGCGGTGACGTGCCGCGTCAACGCCCAGCAAAAAGGCGCCGTCACGGCCAGCGCAAACAGCAGCAAGGCCAGCGCCACGGGCGACAAACCCAACACTTCCCAGTGCGAAGAGTCGAACGGCAGGAACAGCATCAGCAGCTCTGAGCCATCCGGCAGCACCAGCAATTGAGGTTGCCACCACGACACGCGTTCGCTGACGGCATCGGGTTGCGGGTAGTCCGCGTGCGGGGCAGGGTCCGAGGCCGCGCGATAGGCGCCCAGCCAATCGTGCATGCGCGTGGGCAGGGTGCGGCCCAGAATTTCGGTGTCGCGCGTGTCCAGCACGTAGATCTTTAGCGCGGAATAGCGCTGATCCATGGCCTCGACCCAGCGCGTCAGGCCCTCCTTGCCCTGGATGCGCGCCACCTGCCGGGCGTCTTGGGTCAGGCTGGCGGGGTTCAAGCCATCCAGCGAGTTGATGCGATACCAGGCAACGGTGGCGGTGAACAGCATGCCGCACACCAGGATGATCGCCATGGCGCACCAGAAGGTCAGAAAGGCGCGCCAGAAAAGGGACCGCGTGGGCAGCGGCCAGCTCATGCTGCCGCGCCCGCCAGCACGTAGCCCAGCCCTCGCAGGTTACGGATCGACAGCGTGTCGCCGGACGCATCCAGGCGCAACTTCTTGCGCAAGGTGCTGATGTGGGTGTCGATGCTGCGGTCGTAGCGTTCGGGGCGGCGGCCCAAGGCGTACATGCCGATCTGCTCACGCGCGACCACCTGGCCAGGCACGCGCATCAGCAGTTCCAGGATGCGCTGTTCGGCCCCGGTCAGCAGGACTTCTTCCTGACCCAATCGTGCACGGCCGGACGCCGGGTCCAGCGACAACGCGCCCAGCGTCAGGCAGGGCTTGGTGGTCTCGGGCACTTCTTCAAAGCGCCGCATCACGGCGGTGATACGGGCCTTGAGTTCGCGTGGGCTGAACGGCTTGGCCAGATAGTCGTCGGCGCCGAACTCCAGCCCCAGCACGCGGTCGGTCTCGCTGCCGTGGGCCGTGAACATGATCACGGGCCGGCGCGATCGCGCGCGGTATTGCTTGAGCAGGTCCAGGCCATTGCCGTCGGGCAGCATCAGGTCCAGCAGCACCAGGTCATAGTCGTCTTGCGCCAGCAGGGCAAGACCCTGCGCGCCAGTGTGGGCCAGTGTCAGCAGGCAGTGATTGGGTTCGAGGTATTCGCGCAGCATCTGAGCCAGCTCGACATCGTCGTCGATCAGGAGGATGCGGCGCGTAACCGCTGTGTGTGAGAAAAGCATCCGTTATCTGTGTTCCGCACCCGGCAGTTTGGCTGATGGCCTAACTTCCAAGTGTCAAGAAGTGCGAAGAAAGTAAAAGTTGCGGAAAGGCATTTGCCGGATTCCGACAGCCTCAATTCTAATATGAGAATAGTTTTCATTAAGAAATAAGAGGTGGGCCCGGTGTTGCACGTGGGGTGCGGCAGGGTCCGGTACGGGAGAAAGCGGAATCATGAGCAGCAAAGATCTGGCCTTGGGCGGGCGCGTCACGGTGTCGCGTACGCAACTGGCGGCGGCCCTGTGCGCGGCCGGTTTGGGCATGAGCCCGGCGGCCGGTTGGGCGCAAAACGACAGTTCGGCCAAGACCCTGGAAACCGTCGTTGTGACGGCCAGCGGCTTCGAGCAGCAGATTCAGGATGCGCCGGCGTCCATCAGCGTGATCACCCGCGAAGATCTGGACAAGAAGTTCTACCGCGACGTGAATGACGCGCTGATCGACGTGCCGGGCGTCATCATTACCGGCGGCGGCGACCGTCAGGACATTTCGCTGCGCGGCATGGGCCCGCAATACACGCTGATCTTGATCGACGGCAAGCGCCAGAGCTCCCGCGAAACCCGTACCAACTCTGATTCTTCCGGCGTCGAAGGCGGCTGGACGCCGCCGCTTGCCGCCATCGAACGCATTGAAGTGGTGCGCGGCCCGATGTCGTCGCTGTATGGCTCGGATGCCATGGGCGGCGTGATCAACATCATCACGCGCAAGGTGCCCAAGGAATGGCATGGCGAGATCCGCATGGATACCACCATTCAGGAAAGCAGCAAATCGGGCGACATCTACCAGGGCAATTTTTATCTGGCGGGCCCGATCAAGAATGATTTGCTGGGCTTGCAGATCTACGGTCAGGCCTCGCAGCGCGATGAAGACAACATCGTCGACGGCTTCCGCAAGCGCAATTCGGATAGCGTGACCGCCAAGCTTGCGCTCACGCCGAACCGCGACCACGACATCGTGCTGGAAGCCACCACGATGCGCCAGAAAATCCAGGAAACGCTGGGCAAGACGGTTGCGCCGCTGGCGCCGGGCGAGGCCTGCGGGCGTAACGGCTGCCCGGCATCGGCCCAGACGGACTATCGCAGCAACAAGTGGGCGCTGTCGCATACCGGCCGCTGGGGTTGGGCCGTGTCGGACAGCTATGTGCAGCAGGAAGAGTTCGACAACCGTTCGCGGCAAATGAAGGTCAAGAACCTGAACCTGCAATCGAGCTGGACGCTGCCGTTGGGTTCGCACATGTTGACCTTGGGCGGCACGTATCTCAGCCAGCGCCTGAACGATCAAACCGGCAATCAGTTGTCGGGCGGCCCGAGCAAGATCGACCGCTACCAGTGGGCCTTGTTTGCCGAAGACGAATGGCGCCTGACCGACAGCTTCGCGCTGACCGCCGGCCTGCGCATGGACGAAGACGAGAACTTCGGCACGCACTTCAGCCCGCGTTTGTACGGCGTGTGGCACATGGCGGAGCGCTGGACGTTGAAGGGCGGTGTGTCCACGGGCTTCCGTGCGCCGGACCTGCGCCAGACGGTGGCGGGCTGGGGCCAGGTCAGCCGCGGCGGCAACATGTATGGCAACCCCGACCTGACACCCGAGAAGTCGGTTACTGAAGAAATCGGCATCCTGTATGACGACGGCGAAGGCTTCAACGCCGGCCTGACCGTCTTCAACAACGACTTCAAGGACAAGATCACCCGCGTGGCTTGCCCGTTGTCGCAGTGCACGGAAGGCCCCAACCAGTTCGGCTCCAATCCCACCACCTACATGAACGTGGACAAGGCGGTGTCGCGCGGCGTGGAAGCCAGCATGAAGCTGCCGTTGGCGCGCGACTGGTCGCTGACCAGCAGCTACACGCTCACCAAGTCGGAACAGAAGTCGGGCCAGTACAAGGGCGAGCCCTTGAACCAGTTGCCCAAGCATCTGTTCACCACCACGGTGAACTGGGAAGCGTCCGACGCGCTGCAAGCCTGGGCGCGCGTGAACTATCGCGGCAAGGAAAGCCAGCCGACAACCGGCGCCTCGTCGTCGTCGGTGGTGGCGCCGTCCTACACCTTTGTGGATATGGGCGCGTCGTACGCGGTGAACAAGACCGTGTCGGTGTACGCCGGCATCTACAACCTGTTCGACAAGCAAGTCACGTATGACGACTACGCATACGTGGAAGACGGCCGCCGTTACTGGCTGGGCGTCGGCGTGAAGTTCTAAGTTTCAGGAAAGGGGGGCGCTTGCGTCCCCCGCAACACGAAGAGGTTTCTATGACGAAGCAAGGAAAAACGGGCTGTGGCCGCCGCGGGTTGCTGCAAGTTGCCGCCGCCCTGGCCTTGGGCGCCGCGACGACCGTCTGCGCCGCGCAAACCACGGTGCCTGTCAAACATGCGCGCGGTGAAACCGCCGTGCCGGCCAACCCCGCCAAGACTGTGGTGATGGACCTGGCCGTGCTGGACACGATGCATGCGCTGGGTGTTGAAGCCACGGGCGTACCTGCCGTTGCCAAGTGGCCGCCGCAATTGGCGCAGTACGCCGATGAGCGTTATCTGAAAGTGGGTTCCATGTTCGAACCCAACTACGAAGTGATTCACGCCGCGCAGCCGCAGGTGATCTTCGTGGCAGGCCGCTCGGCGCCCAAGTACGACGAGCTGTCCAAGCTGGCGCCCACGGTCGACCTGACGGTTGACGCCAAGGACCTGGTCGGCAGCGTCACGCGCAACACCGAAACGCTGGCCGCCTTGTACGGCAAAGAGGCAGAGGCCAAGCAGAAGCTGGCGGCCTTGCAGGCTTCGATCAAGACGCTGCACGACAAGGCCGGCTCGGCCGGCACCGCGTTGATCGTGCTGACCACGGGCGGCAAGATGAGCGCCTATGGCCCCGGCTCGCGCTTTGGCGTGATCCACGACGCCTTTGGCGTCAAGCCCGCCGCACCCGGCCTGAACGTGTCGAACCACGGCCAGGCGATCTCGTTCGAGTTCATCGCCCAGACCGACCCCGACTGGCTGTTCGTGATCGACCGCGATGCCGCCATCGGCCGAGAAGGCGTGTCGGCCCAGCGCATGCTGGACAACGATCTGGTGCGCCCGACCAAGGCGTGGAAGAACAAGCGGGTGGTGTATCTGAATGGCTTTAACTGGTATTTGCTGGGCAGTGCCGGGCTGACGGCGATGCAGCAGAACGTGGACGACATCACTGCGGCGTTGGCACAAGGAAAGTAAGCGGAGTGCGGGAAACGTGGGAAGCGAGGGAAGGCCGCCTGTGAGCTGGCGGCAGACGATTAGCGGTTGGGGCGGCCTGGCCGTCGTGTTGCTGGTGCTGGCGCTGTTGTGCGCGGCCAGCGTCAGCCTGGGCGCGGGGCAGCTGTCATTGACGGCGTTGTGGGGCGAGGGCGATGCCGCCGAACGCGCCTGGCGCCTGATGATGGTCAGCCGCGTGCCACGCACCTTGGCCTTGCTGCTGGCCGGCATGTCGCTGGCGGTGGCCGGGCTGATCATGCAGATGCTGGTGCGCAACCGCTACGTCGAACCCACGACGGCCGGCACCGTCGAGTCTGCCACGCTGGGCATCCTGGTCGTCACCTTGCTGGCGCCCGACACGCCAGTGATCGGCAAGATGCTCACCGCCACCGCCTTCGCGCTGGCCGGCACCTTGCTGTTCCTGGCGCTCTTGCGCCGCGTGCCGCTGCGCACGCCGTTCATCGTGCCCTTGATCGGGCTGATCCTGGGCGGCGTGATTCATGCAATGACCACCTTCGTGGCCTTTCGCTTTGACCTGCTGCAATCGCTGCACGCCTGGACCACGGGTGATTTCTCTGGCGTGTTGCGCGGGCGCTATGAATTGCTGTGGATTGGTTTCGCGCTGGCCTGCGCGGCCTACGCCGCCGCCGACCGCTACACGGTGGCGGGCATGGGCCGCGAGTTCGCGTCCAACCTGGGCCTGAACCATGCGCGCCTGACGCTGGTGGGCCTGCTGATCGTATCGGCCATCTCGGCCGTGGTGGTGGTGACGGCGGGCGCCATTCCTTTTCTGGGCCTGATCGTGCCCAACGCCGTCAGCCTGATTCTGGGCGACAACATGCGCCGATCCATTCCCTGGGTGGCGGCGCTGGGCGGCATCTTCGTGCTGGCCTGCGACATCATCGGCCGGCTGGTGATTCATCCCTACGAAATCCCTATCGGTACCGTTGTGGGCGTGCTGGGCAGCATCTTGTTCCTGTGCCTGCTGCGCCTGCGGAGGAATCGTCTTGGCTGAACTTGTGAAAGCCGCCTCCGCGCTGCGCGCGACGAAAATCCCGCCCCAACCGATGCGTTTGTTCTGGCTGGCCGCCGCCGCGCTGGCGTGCGTGGTTGCGTTCATGACCTTGGGCGCCAACGGCCAGTGGTCGTTCGTGATTCCATTTCGCGGCGGCAAGCTGATTGCGATGCTGTTGGTGGCGTATGCCGTGGCCGTGTCATCGGTGCTGTTCCAGACGATCACGCACAACCGCATCCTGACGCCCGCCATCATGGGTTTTGACGCGCTGTACCTGTTGATTCAGGCCGTCGTGGTGTTCGGCTTCGGCCAGGCCGCAACAGCAGCGAACCACCCCGTGGCGGCGTTCCTGTTGGAAGTCTGCGCCATGACGGCGTTTGCGTGCCTGCTGTTTCGCTGGTTGTTTTCAGACGCAGTACGCAGCCTGCACCTGATGATGCTGGTGGGCATCATCTTCGGGCTGCTGTTTCGCAGCCTGTCCAATTTCATGGTGCGGCTGATCGACCCCAACGAATTTCTGGTGCTGCAAGACCGCATGTTCGCCAGCTTCAATTCGGTGCGCGTGTCGCTCTTGCCGATTGCGTTTGCCGCCGTCTGTGTGGCCACGCTGGTGATCTGGCGCATGCGCCATCGCTACGATGTGCTGGCGCTGGGCCGCGAGATTGCCGTGAACCTGGGCGTGGACTATCGCCGCAGCCTGATGCTGACGCTCGGCGCCATCGCCGTGCTGGTGTCGGTGTCTACCGCGCTGGTGGGGCCGGTGACGTTCTTCGGCCTGCTCGTCAGCAACCTGGCGTATCAGGCGATGGGTTCCGACAAGCACAAGTACACCATTCCCGCCGCCACGATGCTGAGCGTCATCTTCCTGGTGGGCGGCCAGACGCTGCTGGAACGCGTGCTGGGCCTGAACACCACGGTCAGCGTGGTGATCGAATTCGTAGGCGGCGTGATGTTCCTCGTCCTGATTTTGCGCAAGGGGCGCCGATGATTGAAATAACCGAAGTCAGCAAGCAGTACGGCGACAGCGTGGTCGTTGATGGCGTCAGCCTGCAATTGCCGGCCAATGGCGTCACCGCCATCATCGGGCCAAACGGCGCGGGTAAATCGACCTTGTTGTCGATGGTCAGCCGCTTGCTGCCGCTATCGGCGGGCCAGATCCAGGTGGATGGGCTGGACGTGACGAAGGCCGATAGCCGCGAGCTTGCACGCCGCCTGTCCATCTTGCGGCAAGACAACCATCTTCCCTTGCGGCTGACGGTGAAGGACTTGGTCGCGTTTGGCCGCTACCCGCACACGGGCGGCCGGCTCACGCTGGACGACAAGACCCACATCGACCGCGCCATTGCTTATTTGAACCTGGAGCCGCTGGCAGACCGCTATCTGGATGAGATGTCGGGCGGACAGCGTCAGCGCGCGTTTGTGGCGATGGTGCTATGCCAGGACACGCGCTACGTGCTGCTGGACGAACCGCTGAACAGCCTGGACATGAAGCACGCGGTGGCCATGATGGGCACCCTGCGCCGCGCGGCGGATGAGCTGGGCAAGACGGTGGTGCTGGTGCTGCACGACATCAATTTTGCGTCGACCTACGCCGACCGCATCGTGGCGATGCGGCAAGGCAAGATCGCGCATCAAGGCACCCCGGAAGCACTGATCCGGCCCGAGGTGCTGAGCCCCTTGTATGAATTGCCGATCGACGTGCACGAGATCGGCGGCAAGCGGATCTGCGTGTATTACCGGTAGGGGGCAGGGCGGGCGTAGCCCACCCCGCGGGATCGTGAGCGCAGTGCGCTCAGGCAGCGCGCTCAGGCAGCGCGTTCCGCCAGGGTGTTAAGACTGCGCGCAAACTCAGCGCGCCGATTCCGTGCTGGCGACCAGCCCGCTGCGACGCGCGGCGCGATGCTGGCGTTCCAGCAAGACGGCCCACAGCCACAAGGGCAAGCTGGCCAGCGCCAGCAGGCTGCCGACCCAGCCGGTCGACGTCCAGCCATAGCCCGCGGCAATCGCCAGGCCGCCCAGTAACGGGCCCAGCGCGTTGGCGGTGTTGAAGGCCGAGTGGTTCAGCGCCGCGGCCAGGCCTTGCGCATCGCCCGCGACGTCCATCAGCCGGGTTTGCAGCACGGTGCCCAACGCGCCGCCCACGCCCACCAGGAACACGTTCAGCGTGATCAGCCAGACGTTGTGCGCCATCAGCGGGAACAGCGCCAACACCACGGCCGACCACACCAGCAGCAGGCCGGCCGTGCGCATGACGGCGCGATCGGCAAAGATCGGCACCACCATATTGCCCACGGTCAGGCCCACGCCAAACGCGCTGAGCACGAACGGCACCACCGACGGCGACACCTGCGTGACGGCGGTGAGCGTGTCGGCCAGATACGTGTAGACCGAGAACAAGCCGCCAAAACCCACGGCGCCGATCGCCAGCGTGATCCAGACCTGGCCGCGGCCCAGCGCGCTCAGTTCGCGCAGCGGGCTGGCCTTGTGGTCGGCGGGCGTGTCGGGCGCGTAGATGGCCACGCTGATCATCGTCAACACCGCCAGCAGCGACACTAGGCCGAAGCTCCAGCGCCAGCCAATCACCTGGCCCAGCCAGTTGGCCAGCGGCACGCCCACGATGGTGGCGACGGTCAGCCCCAGAAACACCCGGCCCACGGCCATCGTGCGCCGGTTGGCGGGCACGAGCGAACTGGCCACCAGCGATGCAATGCCGAAGTACGCGCCATGCGGCAAGCCGCTAAGAAAGCGGAAGAACAGCATCCAGTGGTAATTGGGGGCGATGGCGCTCAAGCCGTTGCCGACGGCGAACAGCGCCATCAGCGCAATCAGCAAGCGGCGGCGCGGCATTCTGGCGCCCAGCACGGCAAGAATGGGCGCGCCAACGACCACCCCCAACGCATAGGCGCTGATGACGTGGCCCGCGGTGGGCGCATCAATGCCCAGCGATTGAGAGAAATAGGGCAGCAGGCTCATCGTGGCGAACTCGGTGGTTCCGATGGCGAAACTGCCGACAGCCAGAGCAAGCAGCACCAGCGCGGGCCGGTGCTGCGTAGAAGAGGGGTGAGACATGAATGGACTAGGGGAGATTCGGCGGATGTTGCGGCGCAACAGCGCTATTGTAAGCACCGAAAGCTGTCATTTGTCTGTGTCGGCATTGACCATGCTTACAAGCTTGGGTCATAAGGCGGGGCGGGGCGCCTCGACCGCGAAGGGGGGCAGCCCGCAACGCCCTGTCCGCAACGCCCTGTCCGCAACGCCCCGCCTGCAACGCCCCGCCCGCAACGCGCCGCCCGCAATGCCCCGTCCGCGACACCCCGCCTTCCTCGCCGCCCCGCCGATAGGTCGGGCTACCGGCTGAGATCCACCGCGTAGCGCGACAATTGCGTGGTCGCGTCAGGCGTGGCGTCGTACACGGACACGTTCGTCACGCCATGCGCGGCGGCCATCGCCACGGTGCCAGGCACCGACCAGAACACCACCGGGCCGGCCAACGTGGCAAGCGGCTTGAAGCGCCAGCTGCGGTCCAGCCCATAGGTGGCCAGATCCAGCGTCGGGTTCTTCTTGATGTAGCTGATCAGCACATCACGGCTGGCGTCCGGCGCTTGCAGCACGATGTCGCCCTTACCGCCGGCCAGGCCGGGGAAGTCGCCGCCGCCACTTGCGCGGTAGTTGTTGGTCACCACCAGGAACTGCGCGGCCGGGTCCAGCGGTGCGCCTTGGTACGTCAGCCCCGTAATGCGCGAGCCCTTGGGTTGGCTGACGTCAATCTCGTACTTCAGCGCATTGCCCGCGGCGTACAGCACGTCGAAGTTGAACGTGGGAAAGCTTGTGTCCACCAGATCTTGCGGCGCGACCTGGGCGGGGTCGATCTGCTTGAACTGTTCAGCCGTCTTCTCCAGCCACTGGCGCACGGTGTCGCCCGTGACGCGCACCACTTGCAGCGTGTTGGGATACAGATAGAGGTCGGCAGCATTGTTGATCGCCACATTGCCTTGCTTCACGAACGTGAAGTCGCCCGGGCCGTTACGCCCGCCCTTGAAAGGAGCGGCGGCCGACAGAATAGGCAGGCTGGCGTACGACGGATTGTTCTTCGCGATGTAATCCGTCAGGTAGTCGATCTGCGCCATGTTCACGATCTGCAACGCCGACACATCGCCCGTCAACGCGTAATAAGTCGCCATGTCGAACTGGCTTTGGCCGATGGGCGTCTTCACGTAGTTGATGGTGGCGGCGTGTTCGGCCTGCACCAGCTGCTGCACGGCGGCGTCGGGCGCCACGTAGGTGGCCGGCGTGGTGCCGCTTTGCGCGGTCAGGCGTGTCGAGATGCGCGCGACCGTCGTGGCGTCCTTCTGCACCTGCCAGCCCTTGTCATACGCCAGCTTCAGCGTGATCTGACCCAGGTTGTTGCCCCATTGGCCGGCCTGCACGGCAGGCACGCCGTTGATCAGACCCTTGGCCAGATCAATGCCCGGCTGGCCCGCGAATTGAGACGTCGTGCTGGTGTCGGGAAACAGCAAGTGCTGGTGGCCGGTGATCAGTGCATCGATGCCCGGCACCTGGCTCAGGTAGCCCGCGCCGTTTTCCATCGACGGGCTATACGCCGTCTTCATGTCGATGCCGCCATGCGCCAGCGCCACGATGATGTCCGCGCCCGCGGCCTTCATGTCGGGCACATAGCGTTGCGCGGTCTCCTTCCAGCCCGTGACCTCGACATGGCCTTCCAGATTGGCCTTGTCCCATTGCAGAATGGGCGGCGGCGCAAAGCCGATGACGCCCACCTTCAACGGCACATCGATGGTCTTGCCGCTGGCGTCCGTGGCCTTGAACGTCTTGTCCAGCAACACCCAGGGTTTGAAGATGGGTTGCTTGCTGGCGGCCGACACCACGTTGGCCGACACGAACGGGAAGCCCGGCGCCGCGCAATCGCGCGCGCCTGCCGGGTTGGTCTGCGCGGTGCCTTTGCCAATGCCGGCCAGGCCGAAGTCCACGTTCGTGATCTGCGACAAAAAGGGCAGGCCGTAATTGAATTCGTGATTGCCCATCGTGCCGGCGTCATAGGCCAGCAGCTTCATCTGCTTATAGATGGCAATCATGTCCGAGCACTGCACGGGCGAGACCAGCGCCTGGTAGTCGGACAGCGCGGTGCCTTGGATGGTGTCGCCGTTGTCAAACAGCAGCGTGTTGGCGTGCTGCTTGCGGGCGTTGGCGATCAGCGTTGCGGTGCGATCCACGCCGTAGCTCTTGTCTTCGGCCAGCTTGTAGTAGTCGTACCCCAGCACGTTGGCGTGCAGGTCTGTCGTGGCCAGAATCGCAACGTCCAATGCCGCGCCTTGCGGCACGCTGGCCGCGGGCGGCGTGACTGCGCCGGAGTCGTCATCGTCATCATCATCGTTGCCGCAACCGGCCAGGCCGGTCAGGAGCAGCACGCTGGCGGATACCGCAAACAGTTTTCGTACGTGTGGCTTCACTGTCTTTCCTTCCGTGTCATGAAGGAAATCGATTTTGGGGACAGTGTGTGACCTGGGCGTGACACGGCCGCAGTGCGGAGCCGCTGCCGCGATCCATGCCTTAGCGCAGCGCGGTGCATCAGCGCATCGACGCATTCCTGAATCGACGCGTCGATGCCTTAGAGCAGTGGCGATTCCCGCGTCAGGCTTTCCTCTTCCAGCGCCGCCAGCGCATCCAGGAATCGCCATGCGAATGATCCCGGGCCTTGGGCCAGCATGCCGGCGCGCTCGCCTGCAATCGCAAAGCAGGACAGGGCGGCGACAGCGGCGGTGAACGGGTCATCCTTCGCCACCGCCGCAAACGCGCCAACCAATGCCGTCAGCGCGCAGCCGGTGGCGGTCACGCGCGGCATCAGCGCCGACCCGCCTGTGATGTGCACACCACGCGTGCCGTCGGTGACGTAATCCGTTTCACCCGTCACGGCCACGACTGTGCCATGAGCGCGTGCAATGATGTCGGCCGATTGTTCCGCCTGCGCCACCGCGTCGCGCGCATCCACGCCGCGGCCACTGCTTTGGCCGCCGGCAAGCGCGATGATTTCCGAGGCGTTGCCTCGGATGATGGCGGGGCGCAGCGCCAGCAACTGCTGCACGGCGTTGCGGCGAAAGGCCGTGGCGTGATGGGCCACCGGGTCGAGCACCCAGGGGATGCCGGCCTGGTTGGCCGATGCGGCGGTAAGCAACATGCTTTCCAGCCAGGGCGCGGACAGGGTGCCGATGTTGATCACGACCGCACCGGCCAGGCGCGCGAACTCCGGCGCTTCGTCCGTGGCATGCACCATGGCGGGGGATGCGCCCATGGCCAGCAGCACATTGGCGGCAATGTTCATGGACACAAAATTCGTCAGGCACTGCACCAGCGGCGCATCACGGCGCACGGTGGCGTAGAGGTCTTGCGAGGCTTGGGCGAGGGCAGTGTGGGCGGAAAGGTCAGTCATGCGTCGAGTGGTAAGCGCCGTGGCGAAGCGCCCCGGATGGCGGTGGTATGTTCTGGCGGCGGCCGGCGGCTTGTCAAGCGCAGACCGGCCTTAGCCTTGAACCGTATCTTTGCGTTTGGCTTCCGTGGGCTTGGCGGCCTTGGGTTTCCCCTCTTTGGCATTCACTGCTTTGGCATTCACTTTCTTCGGCTTCGTTCCAGTCGCTGGCGTCTTCCGGGCCGTCTAGCTTGCCGCACGCGCCACAAACCACGCTTCGGTGTGGTTGGTCAGATAGCGGCCATTGATGCCATCGAAGCGTGCGGCGGCATCCGGCCACGCAATCAGTTTGCGTTCGGCCCGGCGTGCGGTTTCGCCGCTGGCACGGTCCACGGCATACACCTTGTGCGCCTGCGCCGCCGTGTCGAAAGCCAGGTCCGCAAACGCAGCGGAAGCGGTGTCGGCGGTCGGGTTGGAAGCGCGGAGCTCACCATTCAGCAGGCAATCCGGCGCATAGTTTGCCCGTACGCCGCGCAGCAGACTGATCAGCCCGCTGCCCACCATGGCGTATATCCATTGCTCGCCGCCAGGGTGGCGCACCACGTACCTTGCGTGGAAGGTGGATTCTGAAATCAGATTCGAATCGACGAATGTGACGAGGCGGCCCGCGCACTCGGCAATATCCGTCTGATAGCGGGGTGTTGCCGAGTGCGTCTGTTGCGAAACATCAATGCAGCGTATGGCAGGCAACCGCGCTTGAAGCGCACGGAAGAACGCGGCTTCGTCAATAGCGGTCATGAACACGCCCAGTTGGCGCGTCTTGCTTGTTCCCATCTCGTGCTCCGGCTCCTGGCGGTGTTCAAGATGGTATCGCTTTCTGGCTACTGGGCCATTCCTTTCCATGAACGGCTTTCGCTGTGGGAAAGGAGGGAGCGTGGCCCCAAGATGGCGGCTTTCGCCCGGGATGCGGCGCTACGGTCTATGTGTGGGCGTCACCTGTCATTTACCGTGACTTACTGCGTGACCTGGTAGCCACGTTGTTGCATGCAGCTGGTGTAAGCCGACGACGCGTTGGCATTCGTCTTTGCGTCTTCGCGCCGATCCTGGCGCTGCCGCGAACCGCCTACCACCGCGCCAGCCACGGCGGCATTTTTCGCCTTGTCTTGTCGGTAGTCCTGCTTGCGGTCATCGTCGACGCGGTCAGAGATCTCGTCGTGTTGATTGGTGCGCGCGCCGGCGACGGCCGCCCCGGCCACTGCTCCCGTTGCGGCGCCCCGTGCGCGCCCGCCGGATTGGGGCTCGCTTGGGGTGCTGGTGACGCCCGACTGCGATTGGCATGCCGCCACGTCTTGTTGAGTCATTTCGGGCGATTGGCCTTTCATCGGCGTCACGGTCTGCGCCGTGGCAATAACACCGTAAAGCAGCAAGGAAGGGAGTAAGGAAACGGCACAGGGGAAGATGGACTTTTTCATGAAAACTCCATTGAGGTGTTGGGTGTCCCCGGAAGTTTCAGTCTAGCTTGGCAGGTAGACACCGTGCGCGAATCATCCATACCCCAGATGGGGTATGGGCCTTTCAAGGGCCGTATGGGCAAGATCATGGCCGCCCTTGCACCAGCCACCTTAAGGACCTGTTATGCGCATCGCGTTTGCATCCTGTATCGCCACCAATGTGTTCAGCGATCAACCCGTCTGGGAATGGATTGGTGCGCACGCACCCGATCATTTGATTCTGCTGGGCGACAGTATGTATCTGGACATTCACGTCGAGCAGGCAGGGCATCCCAAAGACATGAGCGAAAACGACTTTGCCAAACATGCCTTTGGCCGATACCGGGAATTGCTTAGCCAACCCCAGTTTTCAGCGCTGGTGAAATCTTTGCCGAAAGGGTCGGTCTGGGCCACGTGGGACGACCATGACTTTCTTTGGAATGACGCCTTGGGAGCGGTCGCCGCGGCGAACCCCCAGCATGCGCCAAAGATCCGCATGAGCACGGCCCTGCATGAGGCGTATCGACGGACGCTAGGGCTAGGGTTGGCCGCCGGTTCATTTCCTGAATCCTATGCCGCGCCCGAGCTTTGGAACGTCAATCAGCCAGTTCTGGAAACGCCCAGCGTCTGGCTATCCGATGACGTGATGCTGCATCTTGCGGATGTTCGCACCTGGCGCACCGGCACGTGGCTCGTGCCGAAGAAAATATGCACCTTGTTGGGCGCCCCACAACGCGCTGCGTTCGATGCGGCGATGGATGTGGAGCCAAATGCGATCCATCTCTTTGCAAGCGGCTCGGTCTGTGCCGACTACAAAATCGGGTACGCGGCAGACTGGAGCTGGCTGCTCGGCAGGGCCGCCGTGAGCAAGACCCTGGTGCTCAGTGGCGATATCCATCGCAATGAGTCGGATGCCTTTTTCACGGGCGGTTGGCCCCTGCATGAGGCCACGTCGTCGGGCGTGGCGGTGAAGGACGCCGTGACGGTAGGCCAAACGTGCAGAAACTACGGCCTTGTCGACATCGACAACAAGCACGTGTCGTTTTCTTTCTTCGCGGAAAATCAGCTTGAACCGCTGCATTCACGCACGTTGAGCCGCAAGACCTGGCTTCCGGTTTAAGGCGGGGGCGTGGTGGCGCTTGTGTGAGTGCCGCGCTGACTATGCCTGCGGTGATTGCGGAATTTCGATGTGAAACGCAGGGTCGCCATTGGCGGGAGAATAGAACTTCGAGATGTCGCCCGCGGCCTTTGCCTTTTCAAGCGCATTGAGAAAGCGCGTTCGATTGGCAATGGACGAAGGGGCGATATCGATCACGTTCAGCGCGGACGGGTCCGCACAATGCCGGCTGACCTTGCCTGGACCGAGCTCAAGAATTTTTGCTTCCATCGCGCCGAGTATCACTTGTTTGCCATGGCCCAACGGTTTCAGGCGCTGGTATTCGCGAATGACGGTCTGCCCGGCGGGGCCGTACAGGTCGAGCTGCTTCTGAATGCTTGCGGCCTCGATGTTCACGAACATGGCGCGGGCTTGGCTAGCAGGCGTGCGCACGGTGCTGGTGATGACGCAGGATGGCAGCCCGGCGGAATCCAGGATTGAACTCAGGATTGAACGGGAGTGCTCGCTGACGACGGACGCGTCTGCGCTGGGAATGAATTTGATGCTGGCCATCGTGTCGGTCTCCTCGTGTAAATACTAAGGATCAGGCGCGGGCTTTGCGTCCTGTGCGCGCCATTGGAACTTCAACGCGGGGCGCCGCAATGCCAGCGGAGAGGATGATGAGGTGACTTTGCTCGCCCCGTACATACGCAGTTTTTGGTATGTACCTTGAAAGCTGAATTGGATAGCCCACCGCACGACGTATTGAGACGCTTGCGGCTTGCCGAGGTGGACAATTCCATTCACTGGATGACCCACTCACCCTGTCCTCGTCCTACGCTCCTGGCTTTAGGAGAAGGACATCACCGGCCGTTCATTTTGCTTAGGGCTAGTGGCGGGCGCGGCGGGTGTGCAGTGCTTGCCGGCGTTGCCTGGGTTTTTTTCTTTGCTGTTAATTACCGGCTCAGGTGCTGTTGCGTGCGTGGTTTGGGTCCGCAGCAGCCGCGACACCGTTCGCATCTTTTGTTCTTTGTTGCTGGGTCTTAGCAGCAGTACGCTCAACGCCAGTGTTCAGGCTCATGTTCGTCTGAATGACGCGTTGTCAGACTTGCATCAAGACCAGGTGTCCCGCTTGATTCTGCGCGTGGCGGAGCTGCCTGATGGCGATGACCGGCATCAGCGTTTCGTCGGCGAACTTGCGGAGCCGCCGCGCGCGGGCATTCCTTCGCGTGTGCAAGTCACATGGCAGACGCCGCCCGGCGCATCGTCCGCCATGCCGGCTTTGGTTCCGGGTCAGGTCTGGCGCATGGCCGTGGTGTTGCGGCGGCCGCACGGGGTGTTGAACCCGGCAGGGCCGGACGCCGAAGCGCGAATGTTTGCGCGTGGGCTGCGTGCGGTGGGCACCGTGCGGGGGCAACCGCGCTTGTTGGATGATCAGCCCTGGGCGTCGGCGGGCATCGCCATCGAACGCGCGCGGCATCATGTGAGGGCGGGTTTGCGTAAGGCCTTGGGTGAACACCGCTATGCGCCGGTGTTGATTGCGTTGGCGATCGGGGATCAAGCAGGGGTGGCGCGCGATGACTGGCGCATCTTCAACCGCAGCGGCATTACGCATTTGGTCTCGATCAGTGGTATGCACGTGACGTCCATCGCGGGTATCGCGGGCGTGCTGGTGGCGGCGTTGTGGCGGCGGGCGCGATGGCGGGGCGCGGGGTTGGCGGAGTTTGCGCCGTCGCGTATTGCGGGCGGCGCGGCGGCGGCCGTGGTGGCCTTGCTGTATTGCCTGCTGGCGGGGTGGGGCGTGCCGGCGCGGCGTACGTTTTTCATGTTGTCGGTGGTGTTGGCGGCGGCGCTGTCGCGCTTGCCGTTGACGGCGGGCAGGGTGCTGGCGGGTGCGGGGGCGGCGGTGGTGGCGCTGGACCCGTGGGCGCCGATGTCGCCGGGGTTCTGGCTGTCGTTCGGGGCGGTGGCGATTCTGCTGCGCATTGCCGACATGCCATTCGATGCCGAGGCCCCTTGGCACAGGCGCTGGGCCAGCCGCTTGGAACAGGCCACGCGTTTGCAGTTGATCGTCACGTTGGGGCTGACGCCATTGCTGGCGTTTCTGGTGCATCAGGTGTCGGTTGGGTCGCCGCTGGCGAACGCGGTGGCGATTCCGTCCGTGACGTTCATCGTGACGCCGCTGGCCTTGTTGTGCGCGGCGTTATCCGTGGTGCCGGGCGCGCAAGCCGTTGCGGGCTGGGTGGGGCAAATTGGGCTGGCGGCGTTTGATTACACAATGGTGCCGGTCGCGTGGGTGGGCAACGCGCAGTGGGCAAGCGTGTCCGTCGCGGCGGCGCCCTGGCCGTGGCTGCTGTGGGCGGTGGCGGGCATGGTCTGGGCCTTGCAAGTGCGGGGCTGGCCGGCGCGGCACCTGGGCTGGGTGTGCATGCTGCCCTTGCTGTGTTGGCGGCCCGACCGTCCTGAACCCGGCCATTGGCGGATGAGCGCGTTGGATGTGGGGCAGGGCAGCGCGATTCTGGTTGAGACCGCCAGCCAGACCTTGCTGTTTGATGCCGGGCCACGGCATTACGGGGGCAGCGACGCAGGCGAGCGCGTTGTCGCGCCGTTCCTGCAAGCACGCGGCATTGGGGCGCTGGACGTGCTGGTGTTGTCACACGCTGACCAGGACCACGCGGGCGGCGCGCGTGCGGTGCTGGCGGCAGTGCCGGTGCAGCGCAGCTACGCCTCGTTTGATGTGGCGGCGTTTGTGCGGCGGGACGCCAGCGTGTGGCCGGAGCCAGGTAAGGCCTCGCCCGGCACGCAAGCCACGTTGCCCGATCGCATGCTGCGCTGCCGTCGCGATGACGCTTGGGAAGTCGACGGCGTGCGGTTCACATTTCTGCATCCGGCCGATGGCGGCAGTGGCGCACCGGCAGACCGCAATGCCGATAGCTGCGTGCTGCGCGTGCAGGGCGCCAGCCACTCGTTGCTGTTGACGGGTGACATTGGCGTGGCCCAAGAGCGGCAACTGGTCGCCCGCGGCGTACCGCCTACCGACGTCGTCCTGGCCCCGCACCATGGCTCGGCGTCGTCATCTGGCCGTGATTGGGTGATGGCGGTAAAGGCCAGCCATGCGATTGCGCAGGCCGGCCACTTGAACCGCTTTCGTCATCCCGCCCCGGCAGTGGAACGGCGTTGGTTGCGGGCGGGGGCGGCGTTCTGGCGCAGTGATCGTGACGGGGCGGTGATGGCGGAGTCGACCGAGCGCGCGCTGCGCGTGTGGTCGCAACGGGATCGCGCGCGGCGGTACTGGCATGGGAGATAAGCGCTAGGCGAGATAAGCGCTGCGAGATAAGCGCCAACCCCGTCAAGCCATTGAATGAATCTTGGATATTCAGCCGTTGAATGAATCCGCGAGCAGCCCTTCATCATCGCCTGTTGCCCCCGAAACAAGCTCCACCCGGTCTGGCGCGGTTTCCTTGACGATACGCACAAACAGTTGGGCGAATTCACGAGCCTGTTCCGACGGTGCGTAACTGGCCGGTAAAAGGAAGCCGTAAGGGATGCTGAGTTGCGGTTCAAAGTCGCGAAGCACAATGCCCGGCACGTTGGCCGCCAGAATCGGATCGGCCAGCGCGATGCCGACGCCCAGCGCAGCCAACTGGCACGCCGACTGCCCTGACGATGTTTCCATGATCAACCGCAATGGCAAGCGCTGCTTTTCCATCAGGTCGTCGATACGCTGGCGCAGCAGGGTGAAAGGGCGCAGTGCAATGAACGGCTCGTCTTTGATGTCGTCTGGGGTCAGGATGGTCTTGGCGGCCAGGCGGTGGCCTTCCGGCATGGCGATGACCAGCCGCACATTGGCAAAGGTGCGGGATCGGATGCCTGGAAAATCGATGGGCAGCGCCGCCAAGCCCAGGTCGAACTGCTGGCCCGACATCCAGAGCCCCACGTCCACGCGTGACCGGACCTCTAGCGACACCCGGATATTCGGGTGGCTGCGCGAGAATTCCGCGATGGCGCCCGGGGTGACGCTGTAGGCAAAGTACGGCTGAGTCAGGATGCGCAGCCAGGCATCCTGTTTATTGCGGATCGAATCCGCAATGCGCGATACCTCTTCAAAGCCCGCCAGGATGTGCCGTGTACCTTCGTAAAAGCGCAGGCATTCCTGAGTCGGTATCAGTCCGCGCCCCTGTCGCAGAAACAGCGAAAAGCCCACTTCCTCTTCCAGCGCCGAGATCAGCCGGCTGATCTGTGGCTGCGTCCGGTGGATACGCCGGGAGGCTTCGGTGACGCTGCCGGTTTCAAGCACGGCGCGCAAGGCTTGCAGACGATTCAACCGCATAGGGAGATACCCGAACAGAAGGAAAAGGGGACGTACAAGACCCGCACGGATTGCCCGCCAGCCCATAGGGCAGGGCACGAAGCCGAGACTGACGCATTACAAAAGTGCATGAATCGATACCCCAAACGAAATTGACGCATGGATTCGTGGAATCTTAGGATCATCGCACCTTCAATGAAAGAGGCGCGGCGTGAATATCCTAGACAACGCGGTATCCGTGGGCGGCCCCCCGGCACTGTTTCCCGGTGACCGCAATGGCATCGAGCAGCTCGACTGGAGCAATGTCGGGCAGATGTTTCCCATCAAGCAGCGGCGGGCCTACCTGAACAATGCGTCCATCGGCGCGCTGAGCTTGCCGGTGGTGGCGGCCGTGAACCGATTCATGGAAGACGTGCGCGACAACGGCCGCAACGCCTATCCTGATTGGTGCCGTTTTGCCGAAGAAACCATCAAGGCCCGCATCGGCCGGTTGATCGGCGCGCATCGCGACGAAATCGCCTACGTGAAGAACACCACGGAAGGGCTGGTCAACGTGGCGAACGGGTTTCCGTGGCGCGACGGCGACAACATGATCCTGGCGGACATTGAATATCCATCCAACGTCTATTGCTGGATGAAGCTGGCCGCGCGCGGCGTTACGATCCGCTGGGTGAAGAACCGCAATGGCCGCATTCTGGTAGATGACATCCGCAAACTGATGGATGACCGCACGCGGCTGGTGTCGCTGAGCGCGGTGCAGTTTTCCAATGGCTTCAGGCAAGACCTGGAGGCCACGTCCAATCTGTGTCACGAGCGTGGCGTGTACCTGAATCTGGACGCCATCCAGTGGGCCGGTTCGTTGGAGCTGGACGTGGAAAAGCTGGGTATCCACTTTCTGGCGGTCGGCGGCCACAAATGGATGCTGGCGCCCATCGGCACCGGCTATTTCTATTGCCGCAAGAGTGTGCTGGGTCTGCTTGACCCGCCCAGCGTGGGCTATCACAGCGTGGACAGCACCGAAGACCACATGCATTACCTGCTGGAATACCGGCCCAATGCTGGCCGGTTCGAAGAGGCGTTGGCGAACTTCACCGGGATCTGGGGCCTGGACGCCGCGGTGCGCATCCAGCTGGCGCTGACGCCGGCCCGCATCGAATCACACATTCTGGAACTGACGGACTACGCCAGCGCAGGCTTGCAGCGCAAGGGCTACCAGATCGTCAGCTCACGAGTGGCGGGCGAAGCCTCGGGAAACCTGTCCTTCAAGCACGCGGGCTACGACGCGCAAGAGGTGTCGGAACGCTTGCGCGACGCGGGCGTGGACCTGGCGGTGCGCGGCGGAAACCTGCGCATCTCGCCGTCCTATTACAACGATTCAAACGAAATCGATCGCCTGATCGAGGCGCTGCCCTCCTGACGCGACGCGTGTTTCCGGCTGACGATTCATCACTATGAGCAAGGGGAAAAAATGACGATGCAACAAACATGGCGCCGGCTGGCGCTGGGGCTGGGCACTTGCGCGCTGGTGGCGTTGGCGGCGGGTGCGCAGGCGGCTGACGCGCCCAAGAAGGGGGGCACGCTGCGCTACGGCACCGTGTCCGAAGTGGTGTCGCTGGATCCGCATGTCTATGGCGGCAGTGCCTGGAAAGTGTTGATCGAAGCGCTGTACAGCCCCTTGGCGGGCTATGACAAGACCGGCGCCGTTGTGCCGCGCCTGGCCGAACGCTGGGAACAACCCGACGCGCGCAGCATCATCTTTCATCTGCGCCCCGACGTGAAGTTCCAGGACGGCACGCCCGTCACGGCGGACGACGTGAAGTTCTCGCTGGAACGCATCCTGGACCCGGCCACCGGCGCCTCGTTGCGTTCGAACCTGATGGGCGCGACGGTCAGCGTGATCGACGCTGCCACCGTTAAGGTGGAAAAGCCGTCTGCGGATGCAACGCTGCTGGGCGTGCTGGCCTTGCCCGAGGCGGCCATCGTCTCGCGCAAATGGGTGGAAGGCGGCGCCAACCTGAAGCTGGCCGCCAACGGTACGGGCCCGTTCCTGTTGAAGAACTACGAACCGGCCGTGCGCGCCAGCCTGGCTCGCAACCCCAGCTACTTCATCGCCGGACAACCGTACCTGGATGGCGTGGATTTTCGCATGATCAAGAGCGACGACGCCCGCGTGAACGCGCTGCGCAGCCAGTCGCTGGACATGATCGACTTCGTGCCGTGGAAAGACATCGACGTGCTGCGCCGCAACGCGGGCATGAAGATCGATATGGCAGGCGGCGCCTTCATGAGCGTCTGGTTCAACACCAGCAAGAAGCCCTTTGACGATGCCCGCGTGCGTCGCGCGGTGTCCTACGCCATCGACCGCGAGGCGGTCTCGAAGGCGGCCTTCTTCGGTCATGGCCAGCCTATCTATGGCGCGCCCACGCCGGAAGATTCGCCTTACTACAACAAAGCGCTGGACGGCACCTACAAGCGCGACGTCAAACAGGCACGTGCGCTGCTGGCCGAAGCGGGCTACGCCAATGGCATCGATGCATCGATGGTGGTGTTCCAGGGGCTGGGCATCTACACGACGATGGCGCAAGTGGTGCAGGCCAACCTGAAAGAAGCCGGCATCAATCTGAAGCTGGAACCGGTGGAATGGGCCACGTTGGTCGAACGCAAGAATCGCGGCGACTACGAATCCATGATCTACGGCGTGTCCGTCAAACTGCCGGACCCGGACGCCTATGCCTATTACCTGGGCGGCGATTCCAGCTACTGGGCCAAGCCCATCGGCTACCGCGACCCCGAATTGGAAAAGCTGCTGGCCGACGGCCGCGCGCTGACGGACCCCAAGGCGCGCCAGCCCATCTACGCGCAAGTGGAAAAGCGGATTCTGGACACCACGCCATGGGCCTTCGTGAATTGGCGCGAACAGGCGCAAGGCTATCTGCGCAAGGTGCAGGGCTACACGCAGCTGGGCGGGGCGTTAAGCGAAAGCAGCCCAGGCATTTCGCTGCCCACCATGTGGCTGAACTGAGCGCATCGGCATGCTGCCTTTCCTGCTAAGACGGCTGTCGTCAGCCGTGATCACGCTGGCGCTGGCCACCGGCGTGGTCTTCATTGCGATCCATCTGCTGCCCGGTGACCCTGTGGCCATCATGCTGGGCGACCAGGCCGGCAGCGACCCGGTTGCCGTGGCGCGCGTGCGGGCGCAACTGGGGCTGGACCTGCCGCTGGTCACGCAATTCACGCACTGGGCGGGCGCGCTGGTGCAAGGAAACCTGGGCGTGTCGCTGCGCACGGGCGAACCGGTGGCTGATGAATTGGCGCGGCGCATTCCCCGCAGCCTGGAGCTGATTGGCGCCGGGCTGTTGGTGGCCGTGTTGCTGGGCGTGCCGCTGGGTGTGGTGGCGGCGCGGGCGCGGGGCCGGTTGGCGGGCGTGGCGGCGTCCGTGCTGGCCGTGGCCGGATTCTCGGCGCCTGTCTTCGTGCTGGGCATCCTGCTGGTGCTGGTGTTCAGCCTGGGGCTGGGCTGGCTGCCATCGTCCGGATTCGTATCGTTTTCGGACGACCCCGTGCAACATTGCCTGTCGCTGATTCTGCCTGCGCTGACCATTGGGCTGAACTTCATGGGCGTGGTCGCCCGCATGACCCGCGCCAGTCTGGCCGACGTGATGGGCAAAGATTTCGTCAAGCTCGCGCGCGCCAAGGGCTTGCCGCGCAGCAAGGCCATCTTCCGCCATGCCCTGCCGAATGCGTTGGTGCCGGTTATCGCCATCGTCGGCATCCGGGCGGGCAACCTGCTGGGCGGCACGGTCATCATCGAAGCGCTATTCGACTGGCCGGGACTGAGCTCCTTGCTGGTCAGTGCTGCGTTTTCGCGAGACTACCCCGTCATCCAGGGGGCCTTGTTGGCCGTTTTCGCCATCTTCATCCTGATCAGCCTGGTCATCGACCTGGCGCAGGGCCTCGTTGACCCCCGCATTCGCAGGCCGTCTACATGATTGCATTGCTTCGACTTTATTCAGGCGGCGTGTCCGTCCGGCTTGCCCTGGGATTTCTGATCGTCGTTGTGGCAGCCGCGGCGTTTGGCCCGATGTTGGGCCTTGCCGATCCCTATCAGATCAACGCGGCCAACCTGCTGTCATCGCCGTCGTGGGAGCACTGGCTGGGTACCGACGAGCTGGGGCGCGACCTGTTGGCGCGTGTCATCTACGGCGCTCGCGTTTCCTTGACGGTAGCCGCGGCCGCGGTCATTCTGGCCGGCGTGTTGGGCGTGGCGGTTGGCGTGGGGGTGGCGTTTCTGGGCCGGCGCGCGGAAGCCGCGGCCATTCGGGTGGTGGACGTATTTGTGTCCTTGCCCGAGATATTCGTTGCGCTGGTCGTGCTGGCTTTCATTGGCGGCAACCTGCCCACGCTGGTCGCCACCATCGGCGTGCTCTACGCGCCGCAGTTCGCCCGCGTTACCTGGGGCGTGGCGCGTGGCATCCGGGCGCGCGAGCATGTGCTGGCCGCTAGTTCGCTGGGCGCCGGCAACGGCTGGATCATTTGGCATGAAGTGCTGCCGAACATGCGGTCGATCATTGCCGTCCAAGCATCGTTCACGTTTTCCTTTGCCATGCTGCTGGAAGCGGGCTTGAGCTTTCTGGGGCTGGGCGTGCGGCCGCCGATTCCATCCTGGGGGCAGATGGTGGGGGCGCTCAAGGATTATCTATTCACCAATCCCTGGCCGGTGCTGGTGCCCGCGCTGGCGCTTTTCTTTACCGTGCTGGCTGTCAATGTGCTGGGCGACTGGCTGCAAGATCTGTTGAACCCGGAGCTGCAACGATGACCCGCGACCCGAACGTGCTCCTGACCGTGCGGAACCTGACGGTCAATTTCGATACCGCCCACGGCACGGTGGCGGCGGTCAAAGGTGTGGACCTGACGGTACGGCGGGGTGAAGTGGTTTGCCTGGTCGGCGAGTCCGGGTCTGGCAAGTCTGTGACCGGCTTTTCGCTGATGGGGCTGGTGGACCCGCCCGGACGAGTCGCCGCGGACGATCTTTGGTTCGACGGCCGGGATCTGATGCACGCAACGGAGCGGGACAAGGATGCGCTGCGGGGCAAGGACATCGCCATGGTGTTCCAGGAACCCATGACCGCCCTGAATCCGGGGCGCAGCGTTGGCGATCAGATTGCCGAAGTGATCCGCATCCATGACAAAACGTCGAGCCGCAAGCAGGCGTGGAGCAGGGCGGTGGCCCTGATGGACCGGGTTGGCATACGCGACCCCGCGCAACGCGCCCAGGCCTACCCGCATGAACTCTCGGGCGGCATGCGCCAGCGCGTCATGATCGCAATCGCTTGTGCGCTGACGCCCAAGCTGATCATTGCCGACGAGCCAACGACGGCGCTGGACGTCACGGTGCAGGCGCAGGTGCTGGCGTTGCTGTTTTCAATCCAGGCCGAGACCGGCGCCGCCGTGCTGTTCATCACCCATGATTTGGGCGTTGTGGCGGAAATTGCCGATAACGTGGTGGTCATGCAGGCGGGAAGGGTAGTTGAGGCGGGCGATGTCGAACAGATATTCAAGCATCCGCAGCACCCGTACACGCAGGCGTTGCTGGCTGCCGTGCCAGATGTCGATGCGCCCCGCGACCGCACGCGCCGCCTGGCGCCGCGCCAAGCCCCCCTTGTTCAAGGAAACACGCCATGAACGACCTGATCTTGCGGGCCGACGCCGTGACCAAGGACTATGTCGTCGGCCGCAGCCTGATGGGCAAACCTAGCCGGGTCGTGCACGCCGTGCGCGGCGTCAGCTTATCGATTGCACCCGGCGCTACCTTGGCGCTGGTCGGCGAATCCGGTTCCGGCAAAAGTACGTTGGGGCGCTGTATTGCCGGCTTGGTGCAGCCGACGTCCGGCAACATCCGCTTGGCCGGCCACGACGTGGGGCATTTGTCAGGCGCGTCCCTGATGTCGTTCCGCCGCCAGGTGCAGACCATCTTTCAAGACCCGTATTCCAGCCTGAATCCACGCCGTACCGTTGGCGATGCAATCATGGACGGAATGGTGATCCACAAGCTCTACACCCCCGACGAGCGCCGGGCGCGCATGCAGGCCTTGCTGCTGCGAGTCGGTCTGCAGAGCGATCACGCCAAACGGTTTCCCCACCAGTTTTCCGGCGGCCAGCGTCAGCGCATCGCCATCGCTCGAGCACTGGCGCTGGAACCGCGCTTTATCGTTGCAGACGAAGCGGTGTCAGCGCTAGACGTATCGGTGAAGGCCCAGGTGCTGGATCTGCTGGCGGACCTTCAGGCAGAGAAAGGGTTGACCTATCTTTTCATTTCGCACGACCTGGGGGTGGTGCGTCATATTGCGGATCGCGTCGCGATTATGTCCGCCGGACAACTGGTAGAAGAAGGCGAATGCGATCAGATTTTCGACGCGCCGGCCCACGACTACACCCGTGAGCTGATCGCCGCGGTACCCAGGCCAGACCCCAGCCGGCGACGGCTTCGGAGCGCGCCACGGTGAAGACACTGAGACACCACGCGGACGACGCAACGTATCAGCGCCCGCTGATGCCAACGCCATCCCGAATCTGCCGGAACGCTGGCAACGCGCTGGCCATCGCTGCGCGTGTCGTCGCACACGCAAGGACGGCGCGGGCTTGCGGCGCGTCGTACAGCGCGGTGTATTGACGAATGTCACCGGCTCCCGCATTGCCTTGCATGCCGGGCGCCACCACGTAATCCACGCCATGGATGCCGGCCAGAACGAAACTGTCCAGCGTTTCCAACGTGGCGCCTTGCGCGGCCTGCACGTTGCGGACAGCGGCCAGTCTGGCGGCTTGGGCTTCAGGGGAATCGGGGGCGTGCTTGCTGGTGGCTTTCGTGACGCGCGTGGTTTGGTAGCCGACCGTGCAGACGATGTTGCCGCCGCCCACCGCGGGCGGGCCGCCGCTGGCGCTGGCGATTTCCACCAGCACGTCGTAGCGCGAGGTCTTGCGATGGCCCGCGATGTGGAAGGGAGCGGGCACGCTGACCTGGAATCCCAGCGCGTCGTTGGCATAAGTGCGTTGGGCGGCCGGTGCGGGCGCGGCCGCACGAGGAGCGTTGTCGCTGCCTTCAACCACATACCGTACGGGCAGCATCAGGCTTTGCTTTTCCGCTTTGATATCGGGCGTGAAAGCGGGCAGGCGGCCCGCGCGGCGGATCATGGCGATGGTGGCTTCATCGACGGCGGGGTCGCCGGATGACCGGCTGACCGTCACGGCATCGAGCGTGCCATCAGCCAGGATGTCGATGCGCACCTGGACGTCAAGCGTCCGGCCGGCGCGCAGCACGGCGGGCGGCGTGACGATCTTGCGCTGCACTTGCTTGCGGACGGCGGTGTTCCACTCGGCCTGTGTCGTCAACGTGTTGGCCGCGACGGGGGCGGACAGGCTAAGGACTAGCGCGGCAATGCAGGTTGCGCGGAACCGCCAAGGCATGGGGTGATCTCCTGGTTGGGGGGCGTGCGGCATGCTGCCGGACAAATCAGGGGGCAGCATAACCGACATGAATCCAACGCCAACCTACGGCCCAAACTGCGGCCCAGCCTACGGCCCAACCTACGGCCCAACCTACGGCCCAACCTACGGCCCAACCTACGGCCCAACCTACGGCCCAACCTACGGCCCAACCTGCGCCCCAGCCTGCGGCGTCAGGCCGTGCCCGTCACGAGATCATCGAACAGCAAATCACCGCCCATCTGTCCGCCCTTGAGCATCAATTCCACGCCGTCGATCAACGCGTTGTCGCTGCGGGCAATGCTGACGGTGACGCCGGGCGCGAGCACGCAGCGGAATGCCAGGCCCCAGAGCCCCAAGGCGAGCGTTGCCTGGCTGGAGGTGTCGCCGCCCGCGATGCCGATGCGCGACAGGCGCGTGCCGCGTTCCGCGCTGGCGGCGATGATGTTCGCCGCCATTTGCGCGGTGGCGCGCGCGGTAGATGCAGCCTGATCCGCGGTGACGGCCTGATCGGGCCGGTCGGTGTGGACCAGCACGTTTTGGCCGCGTTGCAAGATGGAGGCTGCGTGCTGGATTTGAGCGGCCGCATACGCCGGGTCATTCAGCAGTTGCTGCACGTTCAAGGGTTGATGCACGTAGCGCTGACACGCCGCGATCTGCCGGGCCGTGACGGGCGACAGGCTGCCCGCCACGACCAGCACCGGCCCCGATGCGGGTGGCAAAGGTGGGGCGGCAGGGCCGGCGGGGTCCAGGTGGCCGGTGTGACCGGTGTGGCCGGTGTGACCGGTGTGGCCAGCGTGACCCGGTGAAGCGGCCCGCGCCAGCGCCTGTTGCACGCTGCTGGGGCCAACCGCCAACAGCGGCACGCACGCGGCGGCGCGCCAGATCAGGCGGCCGATGACGGCAAGCTGCTCGTCATCGGTCAGGTCGAACAGCACGGGGCCGTCGGACGTTTCGATGATGTTGTCGATCCAGTCTTCCACGCGCGGCGCGTCATCCGCCATACGCAGACTCGGGTAGGCGGTGTGCGGCACCGAGCGGATATCGGGCAGCCCCTGCGCGGCCAGATGCCGGCGCAAGTCGGCCTCGTGCATCGGCGTGACGGGATGCTGGCTCATGACCGGATGGCGGTCGATGCGATGGATCTCGGGCGATGCGCCGGCGCGCGCGAACAACTGCGCGAAGCTGCAATAGCGCCCGATGCTGGGCTGCCCGCCAACGATGGGCACCAGCGGGTTGGGCATGTGGCGGCGCAGTTCGCGGATGGCCACGCCGATGCTGCCGACGTGCGGCGCGCTGTCGAACGTGGAACAGCATTTGTAGTGCAGCACGCGCGCGCCGGTGCCGGCCATGAAGCGGCCGACGGCGCGCAGTTCGGTTTCCATGTCGGCCGGCGTCATGGCGCGCGCGGCGCCAGCGATGCCGATGGCGTCCAGCGGACCGGCGCGGCGCAGTTGCTCGGGCGATGGCACGCCCAGGAATAGCAGGCCGCGCAGGCCGGCGCGCGCCACTTCGGCCAGCGTGTCGGTGGCGCCGGTGAAGTCGTCGCCATACCAGCACACGCGCGGCGCGTGAACAACGGGCGCGTCGCGATGGGCCTCGCCCTGGGGTTCACCCCCGGATTCGGTGGGGGACTTGGCCCGGGCGTCGTTACCTGCCGCAGTCATGCGCGGCTTCCGAAGAAGGCCAGCGCGCGTTGCAGTTCGGGGGCGTTGCGGGCGTAGTCGTCCAGCGGCTGGCCTTCTCGCACCGCTTGCCAGGCTTGGCGGATGCTCTGCACGCCCGCAGCCGGGCCATCCGGGTGGGCCAGGATGCCGCCGCCGGACATGAACATCAGGTCGTCGGTGCGCACGGCGGCCCAGGTGGCGGGCACGGTGCCGGCCCATTGGCCGGACGAGAACGCGGGCATGACGGCGTCGTCGATGCCGGGCGTCAACGATGCCAGGCAGTCGCGCGCGGAGTCGACCACTTCGCGGTCGTCTTGCGCAAATTTTCCTTGCAGGCCGTGCACATGCATGTGGTCCACACCCGCCAGCCGCCACAAGGTTTGATACGCCTGAAAGCCCATGCCCAGGAGCGGGTCGCGCGACAGTGCGCCGTAGCCATTGCGATGGCCGTGCAGCGCCAGCGGCGTGCTGCGGCGCAGCGTCTGGATGGCCGAGAAGCCGCACCAGTTCAGGCTGGCCATGACGCAGGTGCCTTCCTCGCGTTCGATCAGTTCTGCATGGCGGCGCATGGCGTCGGTTTCGTCGCTGATGTTGAAGGCCACCATGACTTGCCGGCCCGTGCGGTCGCGGTGCGCGCGCACCACCGCCATGACGGCGGCCACCCGTTGCGCCAGTGGCGCATGGGCGGGGTTGGCGCAGACTTCGTCGTCCTTGATGAAGTCCACGCCTGCCGCGCACAGCTGCGCCACCAGATGCGCGGTTTGTTCGGGCGACAGGCCGACGTTGGGCTTGATGATGGTGCCCACCAGCGGCCCTTGCGCCACACCCGTCAACTGGCGCGTGCCGGCGATGCCCACTTGCGGCAGTTCAAACTGCGCGCGGTAGTTGGCCGGCAGCTCCATGCTTTCCAGGCGCAAGCCGGTAACTTCGCCCAGGTCGTACAGGTTGCCGCCGACGGTTGCGGCCAGCGTCGCCAGGTTGGCGCCTACGTTTGCCACCGGAAACGAAATGCGCACGCGGGCGCGCTGGTACGTGCCCGGCATGCCGCCCGGCTGGCGCGCCAGCCACGCGTTGGGCAGGCTGGGCGCGGGAACGGTGTCCAGCAGTTCAATGGACTCGACACGCGCGCGGGCCCGGGCGCGCAGTTCGTCGGTTTCACCTTGCACGCGGGTGAAGGTGCCGCAGGACTGTTCGCCGGCCATGACCTCCGCGACCCGTGCGGGGTCCATCGGGGTTTCGATCAGGTAGGTGGCGCTAAACGATTGGGAATTCATGGTGGCGGCGGACAACGGTGTCGAGTCGAAGGGGGCTTCAGAGGCGGGACAGATCGGGGAAGGGGCGGACGGGGTCTTTGCCATCCCAACCCGAGGCGCTTTCGCGGATCAGGTCGAACAAGCGGCCTTTGGGGCCGGCCACTTCAGACAGTTCGATCACCGTGCCGGGGTGGTATTCGGTATCGAAATAAATGAAGCGGCCTTTCTCGCCGACTTCGCCGCTCATCTTGGGCTTGAAGCCTTGGGCCAGCAGGCGCTCCAGATCGGCGTCGTAGCTTTCGGTCCAGTAGGCCACGTGTTGCAGGCCGGTGCGGCCGGCTTGCAGGAAGTCGCGGTACATGGACGGCACGTCGTTGCGGGTCTGGATCAGTTCCACCTGCACAAAGCCGGAGTTCGCCAGCGCAACCGAGTTGTGCGGTTCGTAGTGTTCGCCGTCGTACTGGTAATTCACGATCGGCACGCGCGGGTTGTAGTACCACGGGCCCACGCCCAGCGTGGTGCTCCAGTACTCCATGGCGGCTTCGATGTCGTGCACGACATACCCAAGTTGGCGGATCTCGCCCAGGAAACGACTCATGATGGATCTTTATAAAGAGGGAGACGGAAGGGGAAGCGGCCCGACGCGCAATCACGTCCGGGCCGCGTCAGGTCACAGGAAGCCGATGGAGAACCAGGGGAAGGCCGCCACAACGATCAGCCCGATCAGCAGCGCGCCGATGTAGCCCCAGATCGGGCCGATGCCCTCGTTGGGGTCGACGCGGCTGATGGCGCAGGCGCCGTAGTAGCCCACGCCAAAGGGCGGTGCGAACAGGCCGATGCCCATGGCGAAGATCACGACCATCGCGTAGTGCACTTCATGCACGCCCGCCTGCACTGCGATCGGGAACAGCAGCGGCCCGAACAGCACGATGGCGGGGATGCCTTCCAGCACGCTGCCCAGAATGATGAAGGCCACGATGGACACGGCCAGGAAGCCGTAGCTGCCGCCGGGCATGCCGGCCATCAGGCGGGCCAGATCGCCCGAGAAGCCCGATTGCGTCAGCGCCCACGCCATGGCGGTGGCGCAGCCCACGATCAGCATGATGGCGCCCGACAAAGATGCCGTTTCGATCAGCATGGGCTTCAAGCGCGCCCAGTCAAAGCGGCGATAGATCAGGATGCCGATCACTGCCGAATACACGATGCCGATGGTCGAGACCTCGGTGGCGGTGGCCACGCCTTCGACCACCGCTGCGCGGATCACGAAGGGCAGGGCGACGGCGGGCAGTGCAATCACGAAGAAGCGGCCGATTTCCTTGAAGGAAAAGCGCTGCACGAGGCTCAGGTCTTCGCGGCGATAGCGCCACCACACCACCGAGCACAATGCCAGGCCCAGCACCACCGCGGGCAAGAGGCCGCCCGTGAACAGCGCCGCAATCGACACGCCCGTGACCGAGCCAATCGTGATCAGCACAATGGAAGGCGGGATGGTTTCGGTTTGCGCGCCGGTGGCCGACAGCAGCGCCACCAGATCGCCCGGCTTGGCGCCGCGCTTCTGCATTTCCGGGAACAGCACGGGCGCGATAGCCGCCATGTCGGCGATCTTCGAACCCGAAATGCCCGACACCAGGTACATCGCGCCAATCAGCACGTACGACAGGCCGCCGCGCACATGGCCCAGCAGGCTCGCCAGGAACTGGATCATGGCGCGCGCCATGCCGGTCATCTCAATTAGCGAACCCAGGAAGATGAAGAGCGGCACCGCCAGCAGCATCAGGTGCGACATGCCTTCGTCCAGCCGGCCCACCATGACTTCCATCGGCGTGTTGGTCGTCAGCGCCAAATACGAGAACGTGGCCAGCGCAAACGAGAACGCAATCGGCACGCCCGAGAACACGGTGGCCGCCACAATGCCCACAAAGAAGATCACCAGGTTCAGCTTGCCCAGCCCCTTGAACAGCGGCTGCGCGAACCAGAATAGGGCGACCACGACCGCCACGCCCGCCAGCGCCATCAGCACTTGCGGCAAGGGCTGCGTGCGCAAGAGACGCAACAACGCCACCACCGCCATCAGCGCCATGCCGATGGGAATGGCCGATGCGCGCCACGCGTTGCTGAGCTCAAGCGCGGGCGTGATGATGAAGTGTTCTTCGTGCGCGTACTCGATGGCGGGCGCCAGGATCATCACCAGAAACGCCAGCGATGCCGCCAGCGCCACGGTTTCCAGCTGTGCGCGCCGTGCGGGGCTGACGTTGTTGACCAGCGCCGTCATGCGCATGTGCTCGCCGCGCCGCAACGCGACCACCGCGCCCAGCATGGACAGCCACAGGAACAGGATCGAGGCGAGCTCATCGGACCAGACCAGCGGGCTGTGGAACGCGTAGCGCGCCACGACACCCGCAAACAGCACGATGATTTCGACGAGCACAATCGCGGCCGCGACGTGTTCAACCACGCAGCCAAGCGCGCTGTCCAGGGCGTTGGCCGCCCGCCGCAAGGGGTTGGCGGGCAGCACCGGGGCGGCCGTGTGGGGGGCGGACAAGGAAGACATGGCGCGACCTCAGGCCAGCTTGCCGACGCTTTGTTCCAGCAGCGACCAGGCTTCGTTGCCGAAGCGGCCTTGCCATTCCTTGTAGAAGCCCGCCGTGCGCAGTTGTTCGCGGAAGCTGTCGGCGGCCGGCTGATTGAATTGCAGGCCCTTGGCTTCCAGGTCGGACTGCACCGAGGCGTTCAGCTTCTTGATGTCTTCGCGCTGCGCAAGACCGGCTTCGTTGATGCCGCGCGCAACAACCGTCTTCAGGTCTTCCGGCAGGCCTTCCCACATGCGGCCGTTGGCGATGAACCAGTAGCCGTCCCAGATGTGATTGGTCAGCGAGCAGTACTTCTGCACTTCGTACAGCTTGGCGACCTGGATGATGGGCAGCGGGTTTTCCTGCGCGTCCACGACCTTGGTCTGCAACGACGAATAGACCTCGCTGAATTGCAGGCTGGCGGGCGCGGCGCCCAGGCCCTTGAACATGGAGATCGGCAGCGAGCTCACGGGCACGCGGATCTTCAGGCCGTTCATGTCGGAAGCGGAAGCCACCGGCGCCTTGCTGCTGGTGGTTTGGCGAAAGCCGTTGTCCCACATCTTTTCAAAGGCGTAGAGCTTGCGCTGCGCGATGGCGGCGCGCACGTGCGCACCGAGTGCGCCGTCCATGGCGCCCCAGACCTGGTTGTAGTCCTTGAACGCGAAACCCACGGCGTTGATGGCGGCCACCGGCACCAGGGTGGCGATCACCAGCGCCGACGGCGTGAAGAAGTCGATGCCGCCCGAGCGCACTTGCGCCAGCATGTCGGTGTCGCCGCCCAGCTGGTTGTTCGGGAAAATCTTGATGTCCACGCGGCCGTTGCTTTCCTTCAGGATGCGTTCGGCGGCTTCCTGGGCGCGTACGTTCAGCGGGTGCGTCACCGGCAGGTTGTTGCCGTACTTGAGCGAGTAGTCGGCGGCGCGGGCAATCAGCGGGAAGCCCCCGCCCAGGGCGACGGCGGCGGGAACGGCGCAAAGGCGGCGCAAGGCACTGCGGCGTGTCAGCAGCTTCATGGTTGTCTCCATAATCGTAGTTATGATGTTTTTTGATGTGCCACAAATACGCCAATACCATGCGGCAGACTGGACAATAGTGAATAGGCAGTATCATCGTCAAACCTTATTCATGATGGTTTTTGATGTGAATAAACCTGCTCCCGAACGCAAGCTGGCGCGCTTGGCCGATGTGGCCGAGCGCGCTGGCGTCTCCACCGCCACGGCCGACCGCGTGTTGAACCGCCGGCCCGGCGTGCGCGCCAATACGGCGCAAAAGGTCTTCAAGGCCGCCATCGAACTGGACTACCTGCCTGAACAGGAGCTGAGCGCTGCTGCGCCTGCGGAACCGATGCGGCTGGTGTTCCTGCTGCCGCGCGGCAGCAACCGCTATCTGCGCATGCTGGGCGACACCGTCAGCTACGCGCATGAACATTTCGGGCCGCTGAACGCCAAGTGCCAGATCGAATACGTGGAAAGCTTCAACCCCGATGCGCTGGCGCAGGCCTTGGCCAAGCACGGCAAACGCGCCGACGGCATTGCTTTCATGGCGCTGGAGCACCCGGTGGTGCGCGAAGCCGTCAATGCGCTGGCGCAGCAGGGCGTGCCCACGGTGACCTTGATTTCCGATATCGCCAACAGCGCGCGCACGGCCTATGTGGGGCTGGACAACCGCGCCGCCGGCCGCACGGCGGGCTATCTGATTGCGCGCTTCATTGGCTTGCGCGCGGCGCACGTGGCGCTGATTGCCGGGTCGCGCCATTACCGTGCGCATGAGGAACGCGAAAGCGGTTTCCTTCAGCTGTATGCCGAACAGTTCCAGGCGATGCAGGTGGTGGACTTGCGCGAAGGCTATGACGACGCACAGCGCAACTACGAACAGACGCGCCAGCTGCTGGAGCAATATCCGAACCTGGCGGGTATCTACAACATCGGCGGCGCGTCCGACGGTGTCGCCCGCGCACTGAAGGAAGCGGGCCTGCAACATCGCGTGGTGTTCATCGGCCACGGCCTGACGCCCGACACCCGTTCGTTACTGATCGACGGCACGATGGATGCCGTCATCACGCAAAGCCCGATGGAAGCGCTGATGAGCTGCGTGCGCATCTTCTGCAACCTGCGCGACAAACGCAGCACGATGAACGGGGTGGAACTGGCGCGCAGCCAGGTGATCTTTCGAGAGAATCTGCCGTAGCCGCGTGAAGGATTGAAACGGCAATTCTTTTTATTGCCATGCCTGTCTACAATCCGCCATCTGCGGCCCACGGCTTTCATCGCTACCTTGCCATCTCCATCCTCTGCTTCGCGTCCTTTGGACTGGCTGAACTTTTTCGCGGCCGATGTCCGGGATGGCCTTGGGCCATATCTGGCCATCTATTTGCTTGCGGTGCACCAGTGGCGGCCTGACAGCATCGGTCTTGTTATGACCATTTCCGGGCTGGCGGCGCTGGCGGCGCAAACACCGGCTGGCGCGCTGGTCGACCGCACGGCGAACAAGCGCAGGCTGTTGATGGCGGCCGCCATCCTGGTGACGGTGGCGTGCATGGCGGTGCTGGCGAATGACAATTTTGCGTGGGTCACGGTCACGCAGGCGCTGGCGGGCATCGCGTCGTCGGTCTTCGCGCCGGCGATCGCGGGCATCACCTTGGGGCTGACCGCCGCCAACGGATTTACCCGGCGTATCGCGCGCAACGAATCGTATAACCATGCCGGCAACGCGTTTGCCGCCTTGCTGGCCGGCGGCCTGGCGTATGTGTGGGGGCCGGTGGCCGTGTTTTACCTGATGGCGGCGATGGCGCTGGCCAGCCTGGCCGCGGCGTCGCGCATCCCCGCGCATATTGATGTGGACCGCGCTCGCGGGCTGGACCAAGACGCCGCCTCCGACGCCCACCCCGTTGCCCTGCGCCAGTTGCTCAGCAACCGGTCACTGCTGTTGCTGGCCTTGAGCTGCGCCTTGTTCCACCTGGCCAATGCCGCCATGCTGCCGCTGGTGGGCCAGAAGCTGGCGCTGGCGAACCCCGCGCTTGCCACGCCGCTGACCGCCACCTGCATCGTCGCCGCGCAATTCGTCATGATTCCGGCGGCGATGGCGGTGGGGCGCTATGCCGACCGCCTGGGCCGCAAGCGCTTGTTGCTGATCGGATTCCTGATCCTGCCGTTGCGCGGCGTGCTGTACACCTTTTCGGACCACACCGCCTGGCTGGTCGCCGTGCAGTTGCTGGACGGCGTGGGCGCGGGTATCTTCGGGGCCGTCCTGCCTTTGATGGTGCTGGACCTGACCCAAGGCACCGGGCGGTTCAACGCCAGCCTGGGCGCGGTGACCACGGTGTTTGGCATCGGTGCGTCGCTGAGCAACGGCGTGGCCGGCGTGATCGTTCAGCAGGCGGGCTACAGCGCTGCTTTTCTCGCTTTGGCCGGCATCGCGGCGCTCGCGTGCGTCACCTTGCTGGCCTTGCCAGAAACGCGCAAGGCGCTCGTAAAACCCACCACTTCCGTCTCATCCCTTTCCTGATTTCTTGCCGGTAAGCATGTCTTTGTCCAATGCACTGATCTGGTTGATTGCCGCGGCAACCACCATGGCCATCTTGTTTCGCCCCTGGCGGTTGCCTGAATACGTCTGGGCCTGTGCGGGCGCCGTCGCGCTGGTGGCGCTGGGCTTGCTGCCGGCCGCCCAGGCGGGCAGCGCCATTCTGGAAGGCACGGATGTCTATCTGTTCCTGATCGGCATGATGCTCGTGGCCGAGGTGGCCCGGCAGGCAGGGCTGTTCGACTGGCTGGCGGTGGCGGCGGCCGATCATGCGGGCGGCTCGGCGCGGCGGCTGTTCGATCTGGTATTCCTGGTGGGCACGGTGGTCACGGTGCTGCTGTCCAACGATGCGACGGCGGTGGTGCTGACACCGGCCGTCTATGCCGTGGCGCGCGTGGTGGGCGCGCCGCCGTTGCCGTATCTGTACGTGTGCGCCTTCATCGCCAACGCGGCAAGCTTCGTGCTGCCGATTTCGAATCCCGCCAATCTGGTGGTGTTTGGCGACCGCATGCCCGCACTGATGCCTTGGCTGGCGCACTTTGCGCTGCCTTCCGTGCTGGCGATTGCGTCCACCTACGTCACGCTGCGGCTGGTGTTTCGCGACGACTTGCGACAGCCGCTCAAGCCATCGCCGCCGCTGCCGCCGATGACGCCGGCCTTGCGGATTGCGGCGGTCGGCGTGGCGGGCACGGCGTGCACCTTGCTGATCACGTCGGCGCTGGGCTACCGGCTGGGCATGCCCACCTTGGTCGCGGGGTCCGCCTCGGCGGTGCTGGTGCTGGGCGTGACGCGGTCCAGCCCATGGCGCCTGATCAAGGGGGTCGCCTGGGGCGTTCTGCCCTTGGTGGCCGGCTTGTTCGTATTGGTGCAAGGCATGGTCGCAAGCGGCGTGCTGCAAGACCTGGCGCAGCTGATGCGAGGCCTGTCCGCCAACGCCGCGCTGTGGGCCAGCGGCATCGGCGCGGCGCTGTCGGGCAATGTCATCAACAACTTGCCGGCGGGTCTGATGGCGGGGTCGTTGGCGCGCATGGCTGACCTGCCCAGCGGCACAACCGCCGCATTGCTCATCGGTATCGACCTGGGTCCGAACCTGTCCGTGAGCGGCTCGCTCGCCACCTTGCTCTGGCTGTTGGCCGTGCGCCGCGAGGGCATGCATATCAGCGCGTTCAGTTTCCTGCGCCTGGGCCTCGTCGTGATGCCTCCCGCCCTGTTGCTGGCCCTGGCGGCGTTGCACCTGACGAATTGACGCCAGCGCTTGTGTTTTTACTGCCTAGGCAGATAAAATCCGGGAATCGTATTTCGCTTTGATCTCCCAGACCGCCATGTCGCCTGCCAAACCTTCCGTGCTGGACAGTTTCTACACCGGTGAACTCGGCTTCATGGTGACGTCCGTGCGCGCCAGTATTCACGATGCGCTGGAGCGCGAACTGGCGCCGTATGACCTGACGACGCCGCAGTACGTGGTGCTGAACTGTCTGGCCAAGGGCTGGGGCCGTACGCTTAGCGACTTTTGCCGGGTGCTGGCTTATGACTCGGGCGCGATGACCCGCTTGCTGGACCGCATCGTGGCCAAGGGCTTTATCCGGCGGGTCGAGAACGAGGCGGATCGGCGCAGCTACCTGATCGAACTGACCGAGCTGGGGCAGGCCGCCTTGCCGCAAGCGCTGGACGCAACCGAAGTCGCCATGCGGCGTTTGTTGAAGGGGTTTTCCGAAGACGATGCCGAGACCCTGCACAAGCTGTTGTCGCGGCTGCTGATCAACGCGGGCAGGGACTGAATCGGTCCGTCCGCATTTTTTTATCTATTTATCTGCCTAGGCATATACAGCCTGGGCATAAATTCAAGAACACTCGCCGCGCCATGCAAGCTTCCCCGCATCCTCCCATTCCCCCCGCCTTGCTGATGACGATCGGCGCGCTGACGTTTGTCGACTTCCTGCAAAACGGCATGGTCACGTTCGCGGCCTCGCCCATCATGGGTGAGATCGGCGCCAGCCCCGAGGAATACACCACCGTCGCGGTCATCTATGCCTGCGTGGCCGTGGTGATGATTGCGCTGCAAGGCTGGCTGGTGCATCACTTGGGCTTGCGGCGCTATCTGCTGGCGTCGTTGGGCGCGGCGGCGGCGGGGGCGGTGGTGTGTGCGCTGTCGCGCAGTGAAGCGGAGTTTCTGCTGGGCCGGGTGCTGATGGCAATGGGCTGCGCAGCAATGCTGACGTCATCGCGGCTGACGGTGAACCTGATTCCGCCAGGCCCCGCGCGTTTTCAGGGCATCAAGGCCTTGGCGACGGGGTTGTGCACGGGCACGGCGCTGGGGCCGTTGCTGGCGTCGGTGGCGGTGGATCAAACCGGCTGGCACGTGATGTTCTGGCTGGTCGCCGCGTTGTCGTTGCTGGCGATGATTCCGGTAGCGCTCGCCATGCCCGATCACGGTGGCGTGACGGTGGCAGGGCAGGCGCGGCTGGCGCCGATTGCAGCCCTGGGGCTGGGCAGTTTCTTGCTGCTGCACGCGTTGCAGCGGTCTTATTACGACTTTTTCAGCGACCGCCATCTGCTGGTGCTTTACGCCGCAGCGGGCTTGGCGGCGCTGGCGTTTTTCGTGCGCTCGGAAACGCGTCATGGCGCGCCGTTGCTGAAGCTGGGCGGCATGAAGGAAGTGCGCTTTCTGAGCGGCCTGGCGCTATTCATGTTTTGTTATCTGATGCTGGGCGCCAACGGCTATCTGGTGCCGTTGATGCTGCAACGCGCGCTGGGCTTGTCGTGGGCGAACACGGGCGTGTTCTTTGCGATGGGGCTGGGCGCGGGCGTGCTGACGTTTGCAGTGATGTCGCAGTTGCTTGCCCGCTGGCCGTCGCCGCGCAAATTCTTCGTGGCGGGTTTTACCGCGCTGGCGGCGTTTGCCGTGCTGATGTCGCGGCTGACGCCTTCGGCTGACCCCTGGACCGACGTGTTACCCGCGCTGGCCTGCTACGGCGTGTTCATCATGATCGTCATGCCGGCCACCGCCATGAACACTTTCACGGGGCTGACCCATGACCCCGCGGTGTTCGCGCATGCGCAGCAGGTGAAGAACATGCTGGCGCAGGTGGGGCAGGCGCTGGGCATCATGGTGGCGACGGTGGGCCAGCAGTGGTTCACGTCGGAACACTACAACGTGCTGATGGCGGGCATCGCCCAAGGCAACGCCAATTTTGAAGCGGCCAAGGCGCAGTTGAGCGGCGTCTACGCGGCGGCGGCCGACCCCGTGCGGGCGCAGCAGATGGCTATGGCGCATATCTCGCAATGGCTGGACCAGCAATCGGTGCTGCTGGCGAACCTGGATCATTTCCGGGTGCTGGCCGTGCTGGCGTTGGCCGGGGTGGTGGTCAGCATGACGCAGCGGGTGTTTCGCTAGGCCGCCCGGCGGATCAATTCCCGGCCAGCTCGCTGATCACCTGACGCGCCACGTCCGACAAGGACAGGCCGCCATCCATCGCCGCGCGTTGCAGCCGTTCGTGCGCGGCGTGCTCGGTCAGGCCGTAATGGCTGATCAGCAGCAGCTTGGCGCGATCAATTCGCTTCTTTTCTTCCAGCGCCCCGCGCATGGTGTGCAGCGCGTCGTCGGCGCGCTGCATGCGCAGCGTCTGCTCGCGCATCATGTCCAGAATCGACCGCTCCAATTCGCTGCCTACACCGTCAGGCGCGGGGGTGTCGACGATGCGGCTTTGCACGCTGAAGACCATGCTGGGCGCCTGGCCGCTGGCGTGCTCGGCATAGCGGCTGAGCAGCAGGCGGCGGTCGTCCAGTTCTTTGCGGGTGTCGGCGATACGGCGTTCGCACTGCTGCGCCAACGCCTGGGCCAGCAGGCTTTCCACTTCGCGCATGGCGTCGATGCGCGCGGTGCACAGGTCGAACCACAGTTCGGCAAGGCTGCCGTCTACGCGTTGCCCGTCGGCGGTGCGCTGCGCCATGTCGCGCATGCGTTCTACGGGTTCGCCTTGTTGCTGGATCTGTTCCCAAACCGTGCGCGGCGCGCCGTCAGCGTGTTCGGCGTAGATATCAAAACTGCGGCGCTGGTTGGCCGCCAGGCCCAGCATGCGGGCCTTTTGCGCGTCGCTGAAAAACCCGGCTGTAAATCCCATCACACCGCAAGCGCGTTCCTGCCCGCTCAGCTCTTTGCCTTGCATGAAGTTCAAGAGCGCGACCAGAATGCGGGTGACGCCGGGGTCCAGCGCCGAATCGGCCGCTTCGAACACCACGGCCAGCAGGCTGCCGATGACCTGTGTGAAGCGCGCATCGGCGTCCGCGACGGCGATGGCGCGGTCGCGGATCTGGCGGCGCAGGGCGGGCAGTTCGTCCAGCCGGAACAGGGCGAAGGCGATACCGTTAAGCAAGCGGGCCTTGCCGCTGCCATGCGCGGGGTCGGCCGCCAAGCCATCCAGGAAATGGCGCGCGTCGGCCTCGATGCGGACGGCGGTGTCGCTCAAGCCCGCCAGCGTTTGCTGCAAGCGTTCTTGCGGACTGCACAGCGTCAGGTTGGAGTAGCCGCGTTCCTTTTGCAGCGCGTGTACCAGCGCGCTGATGCGCACCACCAACTCGCAGGTGCCGGCCAAGGCTTCCAGCCCGTGGAGCTCGCTGCGCCGGGCGGCAAGCAGAAAGCGCAAGGGCGGCGGCATGTGGCGTTCGGCCATGGCGGTCTCTTTGTCAGTCTCGGAAAGTCAGGCGCGGCGGCGCAAAACGGGTTCGGTGGACGTCAGCATCGGCGTATCTTTGGTGGACGTCACCATCGGCGTCTCCATCGGCGCATCCATTGGCGTATCTATGGCGCCGAAGACCTGGCAGGCGGCAACGTTGCCGATGACCAGCACGGCGGGGCTGCGCAATTGAAAGTCTTGGGCGTCGTGCGTCATGGCGGCCAGTGTCGAGCGGCATTCACGCTGGTCGGCCAAAGACGCGCGTTCGATCATTGCCACGGGGGTGTCGGGCGCCATGCCGGCCGCCAGCAACTGGCTGCTCATGTCGTGCAATTTGGCCACTCCCATATAGACCACCAGCGTGGTGCCGCTGCGTGCCAGCCCCGTCCAGTCGGGCATCGTGCCGTCCTGGGAATGAGCGGTGATCAGTGTAACGCCCTGAGCCATGCCGCGTTGGGTCAATGGGATGCCGCAGGCGGTGGCGGCGGCCAGGCCAGCGGTGATGCCATTGATGATTTCGCAGCCTACGCCGTGGTCGCTGAGCCATTGCGCTTCTTCGCCGCCACGGCCAAAGATGCAGGGGTCGCCGCCTTTCAGGCGCGCCACGCGCAAGCCTTGCCGGGCATAGCGCAGCATCAAGCGCTGGATGAAGGCTTGCGGCGTGGAGCGGCAGCCGCCGCGCTTGCCGACATGGACCAAGCGGGCTTGCGCGCAGTAGTCCAGCACTTGCGGGTTGACCAGATCATCCACCAGCACGACGTCGGCCAAACCCAGCGCACGCACGGCTTTGAGGGTCAGCAGTTCCGGGTCGCCAGGGCCGGCGCCAATCAACCAGACGGAAGGGTTCATGAGAGGGCTCCTGGATTCAACGATCAAGAAAAAGGATAAGGATCACGATCAGCTGCACCACGCACAGGCCTTTCCAAAAGGCGAGCGGATTGCGTTCCAGCAGCGGCAGGCGCGCTTGGTGGGCGGCGGACGCTGGCGGGTGACGCAGTGCATGCGTGAATTCCGATAGCTCGGGCGTGCGCTCGGCCGGGTCGGGATGCAGGGCGCGGCTTAGCACGCCGTCAATCCAGGCGGGCAGTTCGCGCTCGCGGTCCAGCACCGACACATAGTTCAAGCGCAACTGTGCGGCGCGGCTGCGGGCGCGCGCCACGTCAGCGCCATAAGGCAGGCGGCCGGACAGCATCTGGTAGAGCATTGCGGCCAACGAATACAAGTCAGACCGCGCCGTGCCGGCCTCGCCCAGGAACAGCTCGGGCGCGGCGTATTGCGCGGTGCCCAGCATCGGGGGCGCGTCGTCATCTTGCGCGCTGCGGTCCAAGAGGCCGGCGGCCTGCGTGGAGCCCATGTCGATGATCGTGGCCTTGCCGTCGTCGCCCACCAAAATGTTGTCGGGCCGCAAATCGTTGTGCACGATCTCCAGCCGGTGAAACGCTTGCAGGCCGCGCGCAATCTGTTCGATCAGCGCCACCGCTTGCTCCAGCGTGGGGCGGGGGTGGTCGGCCATCCATCGCGTCAGCGTGCGGCCCGCAATGCACTCGCTGACCGTGTAGAGATAGCGGCGCGCGCGCGGCATCGGCCAGGCGCGCACCACGTGGCGGCTGTCGATGCGGCGGGCGATCCACTCTTCGGTCATCAGCCGTTCCAGATACGCCGGGTCATGCCGCAAGTCCAACGACGGAATCTTGATGACCACGGCGTCGCCGCTGGCGATGTCTTGCGCCAGGTAGACGTGGCTGCGATGGCTGGCGCGCAGTTCGTCCTGAATGCGGAAGCCTTCAAATTCCATGCCGGCGGCCAGCAACGGCGGGCAGGGCAGGTTCAGGCTGTAGCGCGCAATTTCGTCGGCGCGGCGCGGGGGCAGGGCGTCGATGCGTACCAGCTGCACGGTCAGGTTGTCGTCGCTGCCGCGTTCGAACGCCAGTTGCACCAGTGCGCGCGCCGCATCGTCCAGCGCGTCGGGATGCAGCGCGATGGCGTGCGTGACGTCCTGCGCATGGATGTGTTCGTACACGCCATCGGTTGCCAGCAGGAACACGTCGCCCAGCTCCAGCGGCTGGGTGTGATAGTCAATCTCCAAGTGCGGCGCCAAGCCCAGCGCGCGGCCCAGATAGCTTTTGTCTTGCGAGATCCACACGCGATGGTCGTCGGTTAGCGGTTCCATCGCGCCGCCGCGCAGCCGGTAGATGCGCGCATCGCCAATGTGCAAGATGTGCGCGGTCGTCGCCTTCAGCACCATCACGGTCAGCGTGCAGACGTAGCCGCGGTCGGCGTCGCGCGGCTGGTCGGGGTGATGGCGCTGGCGGGTCTGCGCATGCAGCCAGCCGTTGGTGGCGCTGAGCACCTTGTGCGCCGACTTCTTCACCGACCACGTTTCGGGCGTGCAGTAATAGTCTTCCAGGAAGCTGGCCACGGCGGTTTCGCTGGCGATGTGGCTGACCTGGCTGCTGCTGATGCCGTCGGCCAGCGCGATGGCGATGCCCTTGGCGCCCAGCAGCGGTTCGGCCGGCACGCACAGGCCGTGAAAGTCCTGGTTGACCGGCTTGCGCCCCGGCTCGGTGTGCTGGCCCACCGCCACCTGCAAGCAGGCGGCGGCGCCGGGGGCGGGGCGGTCCATCACGGCGCGCGTCCTGGCGGGATCAGTTGAAGCGGCGCTTGGGCGCGGTCTTCATGTGCGTCGTGTAGAGCGTCAGGCCGGTCAGAGAGATGCCGCCGATCAGGTTGCCCAGCACCACTGGGATTTCGTTCCAGATCATGTAGTCCATGATTGAGAAGTTGCCGCCCATGATCATCGCCGACGGGAACAGGAACATGTTGACGATGGAATGCTCGAAGCCCATCGCAAAGAACAGCATCACCGGCATCCACATGGCGATGACCTTGCCGCTGACCGACGTCGAGATCATCGCGCCGACCACACCCAGCGACACCATCCAGTTGCACAGCACGCCGCGAATGAAGATGGTCAGCATGCCGCCCGCGCCGTATTCCTTGTAGCCCAGCGTGCGGTTTTCACCGATGTGCGAAATGACCTGCCCGACCTTGTTGGGCGGCACGGAAAAACCGTAGGTGAACACGATGGCCATCAGCACCGCCACCGTCAGCGCACCGGCGAAGTTGCCGATGAAGACAAAACCCCAATGCTTCAGGATGGCTTTCACGGTGACGCCGGGCCGCTTGTCAAAGAGCGCTAGCGGCGTCAGCACGAACACGCCCGTCAGCAGGTCAAAGCCCATCAGGTACAGGATGCAGAAGCCCACTGGAAAGAGGGCCGCGCCCAGAATGGGCGACTCGGTTTGCACTGTGACCGTCACGGCGAACACGGCGGCAATCGCCAAAATGGCGCCGGCCATGAAGGCGCGGATCAGGACGTCACGGGTCGCCATGTAGATTTTCGACTCGCCCGCGTCCACCATTTTGGTGACGAATTCGGAAGGTACCAGGTAGGACATGATGATTCCCTATTGCGTTGTAGGTAAGAGGGCGTGGCGCTCAGGCGACTTCGACGGCGTCGCCGTTGAAGCGCGCCTGCCAGGTGCGCAAGCGTTGTTCGGGGTATTGCACGCACGTGCCGTCGGCCAGGCGGAAGTGCTGCTTGTAAAGCGGCGAGGCCACGATCAGGTCGCCGCCCAGTTGGCCGATGAGACCGCGTCCGATGACGTTGGCGCCCGATTTCGGGTCGCGGTTGTCGAGGGCGTACAAGGGCGCGCCGTCGGCGTCAGGCAGGTAGAACAGCGCGATCTGCTGGCCGTCCAGCAGGGCGACGACGCCAGAGCCGGCGACCAGGTCGTGGCGGGAGCAGACGGCGCGCCAGTTCAGAGCGGAGGCCGGACTCAATGCGGCGTTCAACGCAGGTTTTATGGCAGCCATCAGACGATCTCCTCGGCAATCGGAATGACACGTGCAGCACGAGCCGGGGCCGGCCGGGGTTGGCCACGTTCCTGCACGAATTGGATGTCGGGGTCGCCGCCGCGCTCGTTGACGAAGGTGCGAAAGCGCTTGAGCTTTTCCGGGTCGGCGATGGCGTTGGCCCATTCGCATTCGTAGCGGTCCACCACCAGCTGCATCTGCGCGTCCAGTTCGGCGCACAGGCCCAGGCTGTCGTTCAGCACCACGTCTTTCAGATAGTCCAGCCCGCCTTCCAGCGATTCGCGCCAGACGGACGTGCGTTGCAGTTTGTCGGCGGTGCGGATGTAGAACATCAGCACGCGGTCGATGGTGCGGATGAGCGTGGTGTCATCCAGGTCGGTGGCGAACAGTTCGGCGTGGCGCGGGCGCATGCCGCCGTTGCCGCACACGTACAGGTTCCAGCCGTTTTCGGTGGCGATGACGCCGATGTCCTTGCTCTGCGCTTCAGCGCATTCGCGCGTGCAGCCCGACACCGCAAACTTCAGCTTGTGCGGCGCGCGCAGGCCCTTGTAGCGGTGCTCAATGTCCAGCGCCATGCGCACGCTGTCCTGCACGCCGAAGCGGCACCACGTGCTGCCCACGCACGACTTCACGGTGCGCGTGGACTTGCCGTAGGCGTGCCCGGTTTCGAAACCGGCTGCGATCAGTTCGGCCCAGATGTCGGGCAATTCATGCAGCTGCGCGCCGAACAGGTCGATGCGCTGGCCGCCCGTGATCTTCGTGTACAGCTGGTACTTCTTGGCCACGGCGCCGATGGCGATCAGGCCATCGGGCGTGATTTCCCCGGCGGGAATGCGCGGCACCACCGAGTACGTGCCGTTCTTCTGCATGTTCGCCATGAAGGTGTCGTTGGTGTCTTGCAGCGGCACCAGGTGCGGGTCTTGAATGGGGCGGTTCCAGCACGACGCCAGAATCGAACCCACGGCAGGCTTGCAGATGTCGCATCCGACGTGGCCCTTGCCGTGGCGGGCCAGCAATTCGTCCAACGTTTCGATGCCGCCCACGCGCACCATCGCGTAGAGCTCCTGGCGCGTGTAGGCAAAGTGTTCGCACAGGCTTTTGTCGACTTCCACGCCCCGGCTGGCCAGTTCATGTTCCACCACCTGCTTGAGCAACGCGGCGCACCCGCCGCAGCCCGAGGCCGCCTTGGTGCATTGTTTGACGCTGCCTAAGTCGGTGCAGCCGCCATCAATGGCCGCACTGACCGCGCCTTTGCTGACGTTGTGACAGGAGCAGATTGTGGCGGTGGCGGGCAGCGCGTCCACGCCGAGTGCGGGCGCGGCCTTGCCCAGCGGCAGGATCAGGCTGGCGGGGTCGGCGGGCGGCGCGATGCCATTCTGCGCGTATTGCAGCAGGGTGTCGTAGTAGCGGTTGTCGCCCACCAGCACGGCGCCCAGCACGCGCTTGCCGTCGTCGGACACCACCAGGCGGCGGTAGCTGGAGCCGGCTTCGTCGATGTAGCGGTAGCTGCGTGCGCCCGGCGTGACTCCGTGCGCGTCGCCGATGGAGCCCACGTCTACGCCCAGCAGCTTCAGTTTGGTGGACATGTCGGCGCCGGTGAAGGGCGCTTCTTCCGCGCCGCACAGGTCGGCCGCGACGATGCGCGCCATCTGATAGCCCGGCGCCACCAGGCCGAACACGGTGCCGTTCCAGGCCGCACATTCGCCGATGGCGTAGATGCGTTCATCGCTGGTCAGGCAGCGGTCATCGATGGCCACGCCGCCGCGTTCGGCCAACGTCAGCCCGGCTTTGCGCGCCAGCGTCACGTGCGGGCGGATGCCGGCCGAGAACACGATCAAGTCCGTTTCCAGGGGCTCGCCTTCGGCAAAGCGCATGCGGTAGCGGTAACGCGTGCCCGGCTTGATGTCTTGCGTGGCGCGAGACAGATGCACGCCGACCCCCAAGGCTTCGATGCGCGCCTTGAGCGCCGCGCCGCCCGCCTCGTCCAGTTGCACCGGCATCAGGCGCGGCGCGAATTCCACCACGTGTGCTTCCAGGTTCAATGACTTCAAGGCGTTGGCCGCTTCCAGCCCCAGCAGGCCGCCGCCCACCACCACGCCGCGCCGCGCACCGCGTGCGGCGTCGCGGATCAGGTCCAGGTCATCGATGCTGCGATACACCAGGCGCGACGCGCCTTCCGCGCCCGCGATGGGCGGCACGAACGGGTAAGACCCCGTGGCCAGCACCAGCTTGTCGTAGGCCAGGCGGCCGCTCTGCGTGACGACTTCCCGCGTGTGGCGGTCGATCTCAAGCACCGGTTCGCCCAGATGCAGATGCAGCCCCTCTTGTTCATAGAAGGCCGCCTCGCACATCGCCATTGATTCGGCGTCGCGGCCGTTCAGGTATTCAGACAGATGCACGCGGTCATACGCGCGCCGCGTCTCTTCCCCGTAGACGTGAATGCGATAGCGCTCAAGTGCGCCGCGCGCGATCAGTTGCTCGACGCAATGGTGTCCCACCATGCCGTTGCCAATGACGACGAGCGTCTGCAAGGAATCGGGAGAGGCCGCTGCTTTCATGAATATCCCCAAGCGCTGAATGTGAATCAAAAGACAAAAGGCGCCCTGGACCTGTTGGTCGGGGCGCCTTTGCCGGTACTGCTCAAGTTGTGGTGCGGCCTTGCGGCCAGCATGAACCATTAAGCAAAGACCGTGCCAACGCGGCAGGTCCGTCATGACGGGGGCACGTTTTAACGCGCGGCTCATAGGGGAATAGGGCAGTCGGCAGGCAGCGTGTGCCCGGGGGCTGCACGGCGTTGGCATCGCGCGGGATCAGGCTCGCGCGCCAAACTGGTGCACCGCGTTGTGCGTTGCCGCACCGATTTGGGTCCGCGCCCACCCGCGCCGTTGCATCGATACCACTCACGCGGCGTTGCCAAAGCGCTTTCTGCCGGGCCATAATCTGCCCTTCGTTGTATTGATAACCGTTCGCATTCACATTGATGCTGAATTGCGGCAAGAACGGGCGCAGGGCGTCGGGTCAGGAGCGGGCAAGATCGTGAGTGGATCGCAAAGTGTGTCGCAGGAATTCGAGCAGCTGTACGGCAACCATCACCACTGGCTGCTGGCTTGGGTGAACTGGCGTCTGGGCAACGCTGCGGATGCGGCCGACCTGGCGCATGACGCGTTTGTGCGCCTGCTGACGCGGCCCTGCCACTTTGATGACGCCAAGCAGGCGCGCACCTATTTGCGCAAGATGGCCAACGGCATGTGCGTGGACCTGTGGCGCCGCCGCACGCTGGAGCAGGCCTGGCTGGAAGAGTTGGCCGCGCAACCCGAGCCGACGGCGTCGTCCGCCGAACAGCAGGCCATGGTGCTTGAGGCGCTGGGCGAGATCGACGCGATGCTGCGCGAACTGCCGCCTAAGGCGGCGCATGCATTCGTGATGGCGGTGGCGTGCGAAATGACCGACGACGAAGTCGCGGCCGTGCTGAAGGTGTCGTCCCGGATGGTGCGCAAGTACGTGGCGCAGGCCATGTTGTGCTGCATGAAGCTCGAAGCGCGGTTGGCTGCTGGCGGCACAGACTTGGCGCTGGCGTGATGGGCCGGGTCGAGGCGTCTGGGCAGGAACCGTCGCACCAGGTGATGGAGCAGGCGGCCGAGTGGTACGCCTTGTTGCGTACCGGGTCGGCGTCTGCGGCTGAGCAGCGCAAGTGGAAACAATGGCTGGACAACGCGGCGGAGCACCAGCAGGCGTGGCGCTATGTGGAACGCGTGGGCCGTCGCTTTGAACCTTTGCATGCCAGCCCGGACCGCGATGCGGCGGTCAGGGCCTTTGGCCAGGCGGCGAACGGGGCGCCGCGCAGGCGCCGCGCCGTGCTGCTGGGTTTGGTCGGCCTGGCCGCGGGCGGCTTGGGCTGGGGCGCGTGCCGGCACACGGCGCTGCCTGTCATGGCGTCGACGTGGGGTGCGGACCATCGCGCGGGCGTGGGCGAAACCGCGCGCATTGCGCTACCCGACGGCACCCAGGTTTGGCTCAAGGCGCTGAGCGCATTCAACGTGGACTTCAACCCCGCGCAGCGCCGGCTGCAATTGGTGAGCGGTGAAATGCTGATCGATACGGGCCGAGATCCGCTGCGCCCATTTCTGGTGGATACGGAGCAAGGGCGTCTGCAAGCGCTGGGCACGCGCTTTACCGTGCGCCAGGACGCTGGCGATACCTTGGTGACGGTGTTTGAAGGCGCGGTGCGCGTCGACGCCGCGCGCTCACATGCGACGGGCATCGTCCCGGCGGGCCAGCAGCTCCGGTTCACCGCCCATGCCCTGCAAACCATGGCGCCCGCCAATCCGGCGCACGAAGCCTGGGCGCATGGCGTGCTGGTGGCCGACAACACGCCGCTCTCAGAAGTGGTGGCGGAGTTGCGCCGTTACCGCTATGGCCATGTGGGGCTATCGCCGGAATTGGCGCGCATGCGCGTGTTCGGCAGTTACCCCATCAACGATGCCGACCGGGCGCTGGACATGCTGTCGTCGGTGCTGCCGATTCGCGTTCAACGCACGCTGCCCTGGTGGATCAGCGTTGAACCGCGGGGCTGAAAGAAAAAATCTGCATCTGGCGGTTCCGGAAATCGCCATCTCGTTCGATTAAGGATAGTGAGAGTCTGCCGAGCCCGAGGTTTGGCCGGCGTATCGCCCCTCTCTTTCCTTACCTTCCTTCGCACGAGAGCACAGGCCAGTCATGCCCCATCGCACCCCTCTTTCCCGCACGGCGTTCGCCGCCGCGCCCGCTCGCCCCATGGCGTTGACCCGCAGCGGGGCGCGAGCCTTGGGCTTGCCGCTGGCGTTAGTCGTGGCGCTTGCGGCCTGGGATCAGCCGGCCCGGGCGCAAGCGGCGTCAGCGGGCGCCGCCCAAACGTCGGACGTCTTGTCGTTCGATATCCCGCCGGGCGCGTTGAACCACGTGCTGGCGCGGCTGGCCAATGAATCGGGCATCTTGCTGGCCGCGGCACCAGACCTGGTGGCGGGCCGCCAAAGCGGCGGCGTGCGGGGGAACTACTCGCGAGCGGACGCGCTGCGCCAGGCCTTGGCCGGCACAGGCTTGAGCGCCACGCGCCAGGCGCCGAATCAATTTCGCTTGAACGCGACGCCAGAAGCTGGAGCCACTGTGCTGGATACGGTGACCGTTACCGGCAGCGCGCTATCCAGCGGGTTGCCGCCCGAGTACGCCGGCGGCCAGGTGGCGCGCGGCGGCCGTGTCGGCCTGCTGGGCAATATGGACGACATGAGCACGCCGTTCAGCGTGACGCAGTACACGTCCAAGCTGATCGAAGATCAGCAGGCCCAGAACATTGGCGATGTGCTGGTCAATGATCCGTCGGTGCGCAACACCTATTCGCGCGGGGCGGGCCGCGACGAGTTCAACATTCGCGGCTTCACGCTGTTCAATTACGACGTGTCGTTCAACGGCCTGTATGGCGTGTCGCCGCGCAATTCCAGTTCTTTGATTGGTGTGGAGCGCGTGGAAGTACTGCGCGGCCCGAACGCCTTGCTCAACGGGATGGCGCCCTATGGGTCCGTGGGCGGCTCGATCAACCTGGTGCCCAAACGCGCGGGGGCCGAACCGCTGAACCGCTACACCCTGTCCTACATTGGCGACAGCCAGTTTGGCGTGCATGCCGATCTGGCCCGCCGCTATGGTGATACCCAGGAATGGGGCGTGCGGCTGAACGTGGCGGGCAGCGGTGGCGACCTGCCCATGGATGGCTCGAAAGAAAGCCTGGGCGCGGTAGCCCTCGGCCTGGATTACCAGGCCGAGCGTTTCCGACTGGAAGGCGACATCAACTATCAGAACCGGAATACCGACGCGCGCAGCGGCTTGTTGTTTCCGCCGGAGCCGGGCGTGCCCATTGGCCGGGCGCCCGATGCGCGGGGCAACTTCTTCCCGTCGTGGACGTATTGGAAAACCAAGGAATGGTCGGGCGCGCTGCGCGCTGAATATGACTTGTCGCCGGACTGGACCGTGTACGGCGCGGTGGGTGCGCGCAAGCACGACTTCGAAAGCCTGCAAACCAGCTGGCTGATGCTGGATGGCAATGGCGATATCGGCGCCGTGCCGGCGCGCTTGAACGAGTCGTTGCTGAGCAAGACGGCAGAGGTCGGCGTGCGCGGCCGCTTCCATACCGGCGCGATCAAGCACGAGCCCGCGCTGAGCGCCAGCGCGCTGGACATCGACTATTCGTCCGCCCGCATCCGTTCGCGCACGGTGTTCTCGAATATTTATGATCCGGTTGATTTGCCCAAGCCGAACATTGCCCGCCCCGGCGATCTGCCCCGCACAAGCGAGTCGCGCCTGTACAGCGTGGCCTTGGCGGACACGCTGTCGATGTTTGACGACCGGGTGCAGTTCATTGCCGGCGTGCGGCATCAACAGGTGAAGTCGACCAACTTCGACGCGGCTACGGGGCGGCACACGTCCGAGTACGACAAGTCGGCCGTCACCCCCGCGTTTGCATTGACGGTTCGGCCGATTGAGCCCCTTTCGCTGTACGCCAACTACATCGAAGGCCTGAGCCAGGGCGGCACCGCGCCCGAAGGCGCCGTCAACGCGGGCGAAATGTTTGCGCCTGCCATCTCCAAACAAATCGAGGTGGGGGCGAAGGTCGACTTCGGCCAGTTCGCCACGTCGCTCAGCGCGTTCCAGATCGAAAACCCCAGCAGTTTCCTGGACCCGGCCACCCGCCGCTACGTGTCCAATGGGCAGCAACGCAACCGTGGCCTGGAATTACTGGTGCAAGGCGACGCCGCGAAAGGCGTGCGCCTGCTGGGGGGCGTGGCCTATACCGATGGGCGTCTGACTCGCACGGAAGGCGGCGTGAACGACGGCAACCGCGCGCCGGCCGTGCCGCAGTTCCAGTTCAATGCGGCGGCGGAATGGGATACGCCCTTTCTGCCAGGCCTGACCTTGACGGCCCGCATGCTGCGCACGAGTCGCCAATACGTGGACGTAGGCAATACGCAGGAAATTCCCGGCTGGACTCGTTTCGATGTGGGCGCGCGCTACGGGTTCAAGGCCAACGGCACCCCGATGGTGGTGCGGGCCACGGTGGAAAACGTGTTCAACAAGAATTACTGGCAGTCGGCCGCGCGTGAAGGCCTGACCGTCGGCGCACCGTTGACCGTGCTGTTGTCGGTGACGGCGGAATTCTGATTGATGGGGCAGGGGCGGGCGGCACCGGGTTTGCCAGCTTGCCGGCGCGCTCAGCCATCGTGTCCGCCCGTCATCACCACCATGATTTCGGCAGGGGCGGCGCTACAGGACAAATAGATATGCCCGACGCCGCTGTCGAAGTAGGCCGTGTCGTGTTTGGCCAGCCGCATCGATTCGCCGTTCTCGAAGCGCAGCTCGATTTCGCCTTCCAGCACCACCAGGAATTCCTGGCCGGCGTGGCGCATGTAGTCCTCGAACTCGGATGCATCGCGGGCCAGGATGCGGCCGTACATGGGCGTCATGCTGCGGCGCGGGTATTGGCCGGCCAGCAGTTTGTAGTCGTAGGTGCCGGTCAGGTAACCGGGGGCGTCGGCCAGCGTGCAGCGCAAGGCGGTGGGCGCGGCGTCCGCGGGGTCGGCGTGTTCGACGGGGCCGAACAATTCCGCGATATCCACGTCCAGCGCGCGGGCCACGGCGGCGAACTTGGCGTAGCTGATCGATACCTGGCCCAGCTCCATCTTTGACAAGGTGGACAGCGCCACGCCGGTCAGCGCCGACAACGCCTTCAACGTCATCGAGCGCGATTTGCGCAGCGCGCGCAGGCGCACGCCCAGGCTGCTGCGGTCGGCCAGGATGTCGGCGGCGGGCGAGGGCGGGCGAACGGGGGCCATATCGGTGCTTTCCCTTAGCGGCACGGGCTAGCGTGTTTTTCGCCAGCCTTTTTTGGTTGACGAGTATTTTGTCATATCCGAGAATTCTCATATACGAGAATTCCGAAGGGCATCATGAGCACGCAGCAGTTTGATGTTGTCATCGTGGGAGCCGGCATTGCCGGCGCGTCGCTGGCCTACCGGCTGGCTGCGGAAACCGAGCCGCCGCCGCGTGTTCCGCTCCGTGTTCCGCTCCGTGTACTGCTGCTGGAGCGTGAGTCGCAGCCGGGCTATCACTCCACGGGCCGCTCCGCCGCGATGTTCATGGAAACCTATGGCACGCCGCAGATCCAGGCGCTGACGCGCGCCAGCCGCGCGTTCTACGAACAGCCGCCGGCGGGCTTTTCCGAGCACCCGATTCTTCAGGATCGCGGTTGCCTGTATATCGCCAGCCAAGCGCAGCGCGACACGCTCATCCACAGTTTCGAGGCCGCGCGGGCGCTGGCCGGCAATGTGGAATTGCTGGATGGCGATGACGCGCTGGCGCGTGTGCCGTGCCTGCGGCCCGAGGCCGTGGCGGGCGGCGCGATGTTCGAACCCGATGCGCGCGACTTGGACGTGCATGCGCTGCACCAGGGTTTTCTGGCGGGCGCGCGCCGCCATGGCGCCGTGCTGCATTGCCACGCAGAAGTCGCGTCGGGCGCGCGGCAGGAGGATGGCCGGTGGGCGCTGACCTTGACGGACGGCACGCATCTTGACGCCGGCATCGTCGTCAACGCCGCGGGCGCCTGGGCCGATGAACTGGCCAAGCGTTGCGGCGTCGCGCCGGTAGGCTTGCAGCCGTGCCGCCGCAGCGCCTTCACGTTTGCCGCGCCCGAAGGCGTGGACTGCACGGCGTGGCCGGCGGTGGTTGGCATCGACGAGAGTTTCTATTTTAAGCCGGATGCGGGCCAGTTGCTGGGTTCGCCCGCCAACGCCGACCCGGTCGACGCGCACGATGTCGTGGCCGAAGAACTGGATGTGGCCACCGGCATCTATCACATCGAGGAAGCCACCACGCTGACGATCCGCCGGCCCGCCCATGTGTGGGCCGGGCTGCGTTCATTCGTGCCGGACGGCGATCTGGTGGTGGGTTTTGACGCGGCGCAGCCGGGCTTTTTCTGGCTGGCGGCGCAGGGCGGCTATGGCATTCAGTCGGCGGCGGGCGTGTCGGCGATGGCGGCGGCGCTCTTGACCGGCCAGCCACTGCCGGACGCGCTGATCGACGAGGGCGTGGCCCCGTCGTTGCTGTCGCCCATGCGGCTGCGCAAGGCACCCGGGGGCTAGGCCCAGGCTTTCAACGCATTATTTGCTGTGACTTCTGCTCAGACCAATTGAACAACAAGGGGAAAATAACCATGTTCATGCAACGCAGGAAGTTTGCCGTGGCGTGCGCCGCCATCGCTTTGGCCGCAAGCGCCGGGGCCGTGCAGGCCGCCGGGTATCCGCAACGGCCGATTCAGCTGATCGTGCCCTTTCCGCCGGGCGGCGCGGGCGACGTGCTGGGCCGGATCATCGCCAAGCGCATGGGGCAGGAACTGGGGCAGTCCATCATCGTCGAGAACAAGGCGGGCGCAGGCACGATTCTGGGCGCGCAGACGGTGGCTAAAGCTGAGCCCGACGGCTACACGCTGCTGCTGAGTTCAGGCACGACGTTCACGGTGAACCCGGCCGTGTACGACAAGCTGCCGTACAGCCCGTCGCAGGATTTCCAGCCGGTGGGCATGGTGGGACGCGCGGCGTTGATCATCGTCGCCAATCCGCAGACGCCGTATTCAGACGTGAAGGGTTTGGTGGACGCCGCGCGCAAGCAGGGCGACAAGTTCTCGTATGGCTCGTTCGGCATCGGCACGGTGTCGCACTTTGCGGGCGAGATGTTCCAGGAAGCCGCCGGCACGCACATGACGCACATTCCGTACAAGGGCAGTTCGCCGGCCATGACGGACTTGATCGGCGGCCAGATTCCGGTCTTGTTCGATACCGTGGTGTCGGCCATGCCGCAGATCAAATCGGGCAAGGTCAAGGCCATTGCCGTGACCACGCCGCAGCGTTCCGGCTTCCTGCCAGACGTGCCGACGGTGGCCGAGGCCGGCTACCCGGACGTCAGCATGGACACCTGGATAGCCGTGTTCGCGCCCAAGCGCGTGCCAGCGGATGTGGTCGCGACGTTGAACGCCGCCATCACCAAGACCTTGCAAGACCCCGACACCCAGAACCAGTTGCGCGCCAGCGGTTTTGAACCCACGCCGATGGACGGCGCGGGGGTCGCGCGCATCATCGCTGAAGAAACGCCGCGCTTCGCGCAGATTGCCAAACGCGCCGGGATCAAGGCACAGTAAGCCTGCTCCCACGCTTCGCAAAACATGCCCGCCGCGCCGGGCATGCCACGCAACACCCGGGGGGCGGTCATGGCCGTCCCCGCGCTGTTTTCAAGACTGACAAGGATTTTTGCATGAGCCATTCCAACGATCTGCTGTCGCTGTCCGCGGTTGAACTGCGCCGGCGCATCGGCGCCCGCAGCCTGTCGCCAGTGGAGCTGCTGGATGCCTGCATCGCCCGTATCCAGGCGGTGAACCCGGCCATCAATGCCGTGACGGCCACCTGCTTTGACCGCGCGCGCGACGAAGCGCGGCGCGCCGAAGCGGCAGTGATGCGCGGCGATGCGCTGGGTGCGCTGCACGGCTTGCCCCTGGGCGTGAAAGACCTGGAAGACACGGGCGGCCTGCTCAGCACTTACGGGTCGCCCAACTTCCGCGAAAACGTGCCGGTGGCCGACAACATCCTGGTGGCGCGCTTGCGGGCGGCCGGCGCCATTGTGGTGGGCAAGACCAACGTGCCGGAAATGGGCGCGGGCGCCAATTCCCGCAACCCCGTCTGGGGCGCCACCGGCAACCCCTTCAACCCCATGTTGAACGCGGGCGGCTCGTCAGGCGGTTCGGCTGCGGCGCTGGCCACCGATATGCTGCCCTTGTGCACGGGGTCGGATACCGGCGGGTCGCTGCGCATCCCCGCCGCCAAGTGCGGCGTGGTGGGCTTTCGGCCATCACCGGGCTTGATTCCCGTTGACCGCCGCCAGTTGGGCTGGACGCCGATTTCTGTCGTCGGCCCCATGGGCCGCAGCGTCGAAGATGCCTGCCTGCAAATGGCGCCCACCGTCGCCATTGATCCGTTGGACCCCTTGTCGTATTCCGATGACGGCGCGTTGTACGCGGTGCCTGGCCGGGTGGACTTGGGGTCATTGCGCGTGGCTTACACCGAAGACTTCGGCGTGTGCCCGGTGGACGATGACATCCGCCGCACCTTCCGCGCCAAGATCGAAGCCATGCGGCATTTGTTCCGCAGCTGCGATCCGGTGTCGGTGGACATGGGCGAGGCCGACCGCTGCTTTGACGTGGTGCGCGCCGAAAGCTTTGTCGCCGCGTTTCGCGACACGTACGAAAAAGATCCCGGTTTGCTCGGCCCCAACGTGCGCGCCAATTACGAGATCGGCGCCAACATGACGCTGGCCGACCGCGCCTGGAGCCATCTGGAGCAGACGCGCCTGTTCCGCCGTTTCCAAGCGCTGTACCGCGATTACGATCTGGTGCTGTCGCCGGTGACGCCGGTGTCGCCGTTTCCGTGGTCGGAGCTGTATGCGCAGACCATCGAAGGCAAGCCCGCGCGCAATTACTACCACTGGCTGGGGCTGACTTACGTGGTGACGCTGGTGGCCAACCCGGCGCTGTCTTTGCCGTGCGGCGTGGACGAACGCGGCATGCCATTCGGCCTGCAAGTCATCGGCCCGCATCGCGGCGATGCGCGCGTGCTGGCGTGCGGCCATGCGATGGAGCAGGCGTTTGCGGCCAGCGACGCCTTGCGCCGGCCGCGTCCGGATTTGACCAAGCTCGCCCAACCCGTCCCCGCGCTGCGTGAGCTGGCGACGCATCCCGCGCCCGAAGCCTTGGCGACGCGCGCGTTCACGGCTGAGGAGGCCGCGTCATTGCGCGCGGGCGGTTCGGCGTCGGCGGCGGTGTAAGCGCGGTGGGCGGGGGGGATGGGGCGTGGGTTCAAGCCGGCATTCGGGGCTGAGAATCGGGCTGCCCGGGGCGGCTATCCAAACGCCGCCTCGACCGCCGCAAACGCGGCCGCCACCAGCGGGTCGGCACGGCGCGGCGCCTGCGTGATGAATGACAGCTCGGCCTGAATCGACAGCCCCTTGATCAGCAGCAAGCCGTTGGCCTGCGACTCACGCAGCGCGATGGAGTCCCGCACCAGCGACAGCCCCACACCTGAGCGCACCAGGTCCAGCATCGACGCTTCCTGATCCACTTCTGCCACCGCGTTGGGCGCGATGCCCAGCGCATCGAACTTGTCCGCCAGCAGGCGATGGTGCACGGAATCTGGCGGGGTCCAGATCCACGGCAGCGCGGCAATTTCCGCCCAGCCGCGTCCGGCCACCTGCGCGCCCCAGCCCTTGGGCGCCACCACGTAATAGGCAAACGACGCCAGCGGCAGCGCGTCCAGCCCCGGTCCGCATTGGGACCCCGCAGGCCCCAGAAAGAAGCCCACATCCAATTCCCCCGCCCGCACCTGCCGGCCCACCGAGCCGGACATGCCATGCCGCAGCGTGGGGCGGATCTTCGGGTAGTGCTCGACCAGGTATTGCAGGGTCGCGCCCAGCCGTAAAAATTCCGGGTCCAGGATGGTGCCGATGCGCAACTCGCCTTGCACCGTGTCGCGCAAGGCGCCGATGGCGCGCTGGAAATCGTCCAGCGCGTCCAGGATGCGCTGCGCCGACGGCAGCAGCGCGCGGCCATCGGCGTTGGGCGCCAGGCCTTGCGCGGTGCGCGCGAACAGCGTCAGGTCCAGCGATTCCTGAAAGTTCTTCAGTTGCAAGCTGAGCGCCGGCTGGGTCAGGTGCAGGTGCTCGGCCGCGCGCGTCAGATTGCCTTCGCGCGCCACGGCGGCAAAGGTGCGGATGTGCTTCAGGTCCATGGCGATGTCCGGAATCGGGGGATGAGCATTATTAAAGATGCTTATAAACCGGTTTTCAACATTTCATTGGACAGTTGCGAGCCGCTGCGCCAGAGTCTTGCCAGATGCCCGGCGCGCGCGCACGCGACGCAGCCGGGTCGGCTCATCGTGACGGCGGCCTTCGATTGGGGGGCGCCGGATAAAACCAGATAAGAAGAGCTTATGGAGACATACGACATCATCATCGTCGGCGCAGGCTCGGCCGGCTGCGTGCTGGCCAATCGGCTGAGCCAGGACCCGAACACGCGGGTGCTGCTGCTGGAAGCGGGCGGGCGCGATAACTACCACTGGATTCACATTCCGGTGGGCTATCTGTACTGCATCGGCAACCCGCGCACCGACTGGATGTACCGCACGGTGAAAGAACCGGGGCTGGGCGGGCGTTCACTGATCTATCCGCGCGGCCGCGTGCTGGGCGGCTGCTCGTCCATCAACGGCATGATCTACATGCGCGGCCAGCGTGAAGACTATGAAGACTGGGCGGCGCTGTCCGGTGACCCGGGCTGGAGCTGGGACCAGGTGCTGCCGGTGTTCAAGCGCAGCGAGGACTATCACCGTGGCGCCGACGAATTCCATGGCGCGGGCGGCGAATGGCGGGTGGAAGCGCAGCGCTTGCGCTGGGACATCCTGGAAGCCTTTGCCAGCGCGGCCGAACAGGAAGGCATTCCGCGCGTGCAGGACTTCAATCGGGGCGACAACTTTGGCAGCGGTTACTTCGAAGTGAACCAGCGGCGCGGCTGGCGTTGGAACACGTCGAAGGCGTTTCTGCGCCCCGTACAAAAGCGCCCGAACCTGCATGTGATGACGGGCGCGCATGTGGAACAGCTGATGCTGGAAGGCAAGCGCTGCGTGGGCGTGCAGTTGCGGCGCGATGGCAAAAGCCTGACCGTGCGCGCGCGGCGCGAAGTGGTGCTGGCGGCGGGGGCGGTGAACACGCCGCATCTGCTGGAACTCTCGGGCATCGGCGAACCCGCGCGGCTACGCGAAAGCGGTATCGCGCTGCGCCATGCCTTGCCCGGCGTGGGCGAAAACCTGCAAGACCATCTGCAACTGCGCGTCATCATCAAGGTCAATGGCGTGAAGACGCTGAACCGCATCACGGCGTCGTGGTGGGGCAAGGCGGGCATCGGCCTGGAATATTTGATGAAGCGCAGCGGCCCGATGAGCATGGCGCCGTCGCAGCTGGGGGCGTTTGCGAAGTCGGACCCGGGGCAAGCGCGCGCCAACGTGGAATTCCATGTGCAGCCGCTGTCGCTGGGCGCGTTTGGCGAACCGCTGCATGGCTTCGATGCGTTCACGGCCAGCGTCTGCAACCTGCGGCCGACCTCGCGCGGCAGCGTGCATGCGCAGGGGCCGGTGCAGGCGGGCGAGGCCAGTGCGCCCGTCATCGCGGCGAATTACCTGAGCACGGAAGCCGACATTCAAGTGGCGGCCGATTCCATAAAGCTGGTGCGCCGCATTACCGCTGCGCCCGCCTTGCAGCGCTATCAGCCGCAGGAATGGCTGCCGGGGCCGGACTATCAAACGGATGCGCAGCTGCGCGAAGCCGCCGGCAAGATCGGCACGACCATCTTCCACCCCGTAGGCACATGCGCGATGGGCAAGAACGCCGACAGCGGTGCGGTGGTGGATTCGCGCTTGCGGGTGTTCGGGCTGGAAGGCTTGCGTATTGCGGACGCGTCGGTGATGCCACTGATCACGTCCGGCAATACGAATTCACCCACCATCATGATTGCGGAGCGCGCGGCCGACATGATCCGCCAGGATGCAATGCCGGCCTGACGCGTTCAGCGCAACGAGCGGTACGTGTCCTGACGTTGCGGGTGGGTCAGCATCACTTGCCAGAGCTGGCCCTCGCGCGACCGGAAGAAGCCTGCGCAACACATCAGATAGTATTTCCACATGCGGTAAAAGCGCACGCCATAACGCGCTTGCAGCGTGGGCCAGGCGCGTTCGAAGTTGTCCCACCAGGCCATCAGCGTGCGGTCGTAGTCGGCGCCGAAGTTGTGCCAGTCTTCGATGATGAAGCGGTGTTCAACGGCGGTGGCGATTTCACGCGCGGACGGCAGCTTGCCGTTCGGGAACACGTAGCGGTCGATCCACGGGTCGGTGCTTTGGCTGGTGGCCGCGATGCCGATGGTGTGCAGCAGGAACACGCCGTCTGTCGACATCAGGCGCTGCACGTTGCTGAAGTAGGTGTCGTAGTTTTTGGGGCCGACGTGTTCGAACATGCCCACGGACACGACCTTGTCGAAGCTGCCTTCCAGGTCGCGGTAGTCTTGCAGCAGCAGCGTCACGGGCAGGCCTTTGACCCGTTCCTGCGCCAGCGCCAATTGCTCTTTCGATACCGTCACGCCGGTGACCGTGGCGCCATAGTTTTCGGCGGCGAACTTGGCTAGCCCGCCCCAGCCGCAGCCGATATCCAGCAGCGTTTCGCCGGGTTTCAATTGCAGCTTGCGGCAGATCATGTCCAGCTTGGCCAGTTGCGCCTCTTCCAGCGTCTTGGCGTTTTCCCAGTAGGCGCAGGAATAGATCATGCGGCTGTCGAGCATGGCTTCGAACACGTCGTTGCCCGCGTCGTAATGCTGTTCGCCCACTTCAAAGGCGCGGCCCTTGGATTGCAAGTTGAAGAGCTTGTGGCGCAGGTGTTCGGCAATCAGCTTGATGCGCGCCACGCCCAGCGCGGCGGAACCCATGTCGGCGCGCAGCAGCCGCGTGAACAACTCGTCCAGCCGCTCGCAATCCCATTCCCCATCCATATACGATTCGCCCAGCCCCAGCGACCAGCTGGCGAACACGCGTTCGTACATGTGCTTGTCATGCACCTGGATGTCCCACGGGCGCGAGCCATTGATCTGCACGTCGGCGCGCGACAGCACATCCTGGAGCACTTTGGGGGGTTCGGGGGGAGGGGGGCTGACCGCGGGGGGGGAATGGTCGGGGGTGGTCAGCGGAGAGGCAGGACTGCTTTGCTGCATACGGACTCCATATCAATTTTGGGATGACTGATCTGGCAATGCCTGAAGCTCATAACTCTCGCCCTAAGCGGCGGCCGATTCCAATTTAATGAATGGATCGGCGCGATAGAAAAATGCAATTTCCTGCCGGGGGCGCCGAAGAGAATGGGGAGATCGTAGCGAGGCGCGGGCGCAGTGTCCAGCACGGGGAAGGGGTGCGGCGCGCGGCCGACATCGTCGTGGCTGCCGCGCCCCATTCATGTGCATGTTCGAGTAGCGCGATTACACTAGTCCGCCCTGTTGTGCCGCCGTCCTGGCGCGCGCCGGTTTGTGGAGTGTGTAGATGGTGGACGCTACCCAGCAGCCCCGATTGGACTTCGTCACTTGCGCCAGCCCGGCCGGTTTGCACCGGATGGCCTACTGGGAATGGGGCGACCCCGCCAACGACCGGGTGCTGCTCTGCGTGCATGGCCTGACCCGCAGCGGCCGTGATTTCGATGTGCTGGCGCGCCGGCTGGCTGGCCAGTACCGGGTGGTTTGCCCCGATGTGGTGGGGCGCGGCCGGTCGGATTGGCTCGTCAACCCGGCGTTCTACACGGTGCCGCAGTACGTGTCCGACATGGTCACGTTGATTGCGCGGTTGCAGCCGGCCCGGCTGGCGTGGGTGGGCACGTCGATGGGCGGGCTGATCGGGCTGGCGCTGTCGGGTGCGTCGGTCTTCGCAACCGCGATGCAGGTCATGCGCCCGCACGCGGGCATGCTGCCGCCCGGCCAGGGCATTCAATTGGACAAGCTGGTGCTGAACGATGTCGGCCCGCGCCTGGAAACGGGCGCCTTGTCGCGCATTGGCCAGTACGTGGGCGAGCCGGGCGAATTCGCCACGTTTGAGGAAGCAGTGGCCACCATGCGCGCCAATTCCGAGACCTTTGGGCCGCATACCGACGCGCAATGGGCGGACTTGGCGCAGTACCTGTACCCGGAAAACGGTGGTAAGTGGGTCAAGCACTATGACCTGGCGCTGGCCCAGGCGCTGGCCGCGCAAACCCCTGACGAACTGGCGGCAGGCGAACAGATTCTGTGGCGCTCTTATGATGCGACGCCTTGCCCCGTGCTGATCGTGCGCGGCGAAAAGTCTGACTTGCTGACGCGCACCACGGTTGACGAGATGCTGAAACGCAATCCGCGCGCCCAAGCCATGGAAGTGCCGGGCGTGGGCCATGCCCCCACGCTGATCGCTGACGCGCAGGTTGAACCGGTGGCGGCGTTCTTGCTGGGCTGAATGGGTCGGCTGAATTGCTCGGCTGAGCTGCTGACCTGAGTTTGTTGCCCGGACCTGACCTAACCAGACCAGGCCGAACCGTCCGCCCCGCGATTATGGGGACAGCCCGGCGCTATCCACCGCGCCGGGCCTTCTCTACAATAGCCCGATGACATCGCGCACCTTGAACATCGACCTCCATTGCCATTCCACCGTTTCGGACGGCGCGCTTGCGCCCCGCGACGTGGCGCAGCGCGCGCACGGCAATGGCGTGGACGTCTGGGCGCTGACGGATCACGACGAAGTGGGCGGCCTGGCCGAAGCCGCGCGTGCGGCCGAAGACCTAGGCATGCGCTTTGCCACGGGCGTGGAAATCTCGGTGACGTGGGCAGGGCTGACGGTGCACATCGTGGGCCTGCGCTTTGACCCGAACAACACCGCGCTGGTGGAAGGGCTGCGCCAGACGCGCTCGGGCCGCGCCGAACGCGCCAAGCGCATCGGCGACCGGCTGGCTGAAATGGGCATGCCCGGCGCCTACGAAGGCGCGCTGCCTTTTGCCGGCAACCCCGAACTGATCAGCCGCACGCACTTTGCGCGCTATCTGGTCGAAGCCGGCTACTGCCCCGACGTGCAAACCGTATTCACCAAGCACCTGGGCGACGACCGCCCCGGCCACGTGCCCATGCAATGGGCCACCTTGGCCGAAGCGGTGGGCTGGATTCGTGGCGCGGGCGGCCGCGCCGTCATCGCCCACCCGGGCCGCTACAAATACACCCCTTTGCAATTCGCCGCGCTGTTCGACGAATTCCTGCAACTGGGCGGCGAAGGCATCGAAGTCACGACGGGCAGCCACACCGTCGAAGAAGCCCGCCAATACGCCGACGTTGCACGCCGCTACGGCTTTCTGGCCTCGCGCGGTTCGGACTTTCACAGTCCCAAGGAAAGCCGGATCGACCTGGGCCGTCTGCCCTCGCTGCCGTCCGACTTGAAACCAGTCTGGCACGACTGGTTCTGACGCGGGCGGCGCCGCCGCCCATCCTGCAAGCCATTGACTGGGATCGCGCCATTGCGGCGCAGCCGCTATGAACAAAGCCTTTGTGAAAGAGTCGGACAACGACGACGACGATGATCTGCCGCAAACCCAAGCGCTGCCGGCAGGCACCAAAAACTACATGACGCCCGAAGGCTACGAACGCCTGCGCGCCGAGCTCACGCATCTGATGAACGTCGAGCGCCCGTCGGTGGTGCAAGTGGTGTCCTGGGCCGCCTCCAACGGCGACCGCTCTGAAAACGGCGACTATCTGTACGGTAAAAAGCGCCTGCGCGAAATCGACCGCCGCATGCGCTTTTTGACCAAGCGCCTGGACATCGCCGAAGTCGTGGACCCGGCCATCCAGCCCAACCGCGACCAAGTGTTCTTCGGTGCCACCGTGCTGTATTCGGACAAGGCCGGCGAAGACCACAAAGTCACCATCGTGGGCGTGGACGAAGCCGAACCCTTGGCCGGGAAAATCAGCTGGATTTCCCCCGTGGCGCGCGCGCTGATCAAGGCGAAGGAAGGCGATACGGTGGTGCTGCGCACGCCGGGCGGCATTGAAGAGCTGGATATTCTGGAAGTCAGCTATCCGGCGTAATGGACGCCCATTGAGACCGATGACCCGATCCCGCGATCGCATCCTATCGGCGAATCACCCCTGAAAAGGAAACAGGCGCCAGCTTGTGGCTGGCGCCTGTTTGGTTGGGAGGGATCTGACGTCCCTGCCTCGGTGTGGCGGCTTGCGCCGCCGTTCCCCTGGGGCTTGCTGCTAAGTCGGTACGGTGCGGCTCACTTCTTGCGTGCGGCGATGGACTTCTCGGCCATGTTGACCAGGTCTTCGCCGATCTGCTTCTTCCACTTGTCGTAAACGGGCTGCGTCACCTTGGCGAACGCGTCGTGCTCGGCCGGCGACAAGGACGTGACCGTCACGCCGTGGCCTTCAATTTCCTTCAGCAGCGACGGGTCTTCCGGCGTGACGCCCTTGCGCGCGATCACGATCTGCTGCTTACCGGCGTCAAGCGCGGCCTGGCGCACGATGTCGCGATCTTTTTCCGACCACGAATTCCACACTTCGCGGTTCACCACGAAGATCAGCGGGTCGGCCACGTAGTTCCACAGGGTCAGATACTTCTGGCCCACGGTGTACAGCTTGGAACCGGTGTAGATGGACAGGGGGTTTTCCTGGCCGTCAACCGCGCCGCTGGCCAATGCCGGCTGCGCATCGGCCCAGCTCATCTGCGTGGGGTTGGCGCCCAGCGCGGTGAACGTGTCGATGTACAGCGGCGAACCCACCACGCGCAGCTTCATGCCCTTCATGTCTTCGGGCTTCTTGATTTCGCGCTTGGAATTGCTGACCTGGCGGTAGCCGTTTTCGCCCCATGCCAGCGGCACGACGCCCGCCTTTTCGATCAGCTTGAACATCTCTTTCCCCACATCGCCTTGCACCAGCGCGTCGATGGCGGCGTAGTCGGGCATCAGGAAGGGCAGCGAGAACAGGTTCAACTGCTTGACCTGCGGCGACCAGTTGATGGTTGAGCCCACGGCCATGTCGATCACGCCTTGGCGGATGGCGGTGAATTCGCGCGTCTGGTCACCTTGCACCAGCGACGTGCCCGGATAGACCTTGATGTTGATGCGGCCATCGGTGCGTTCGCGCACCAGCTTGGACCAGATTTCGGCGCCCTGGCCCCACGGGAAGGTGGTGCCCACGACGATCGACAGCTTGTATTCGGGCTTGTAGTTTTGCGCGTGCACCGGCGTCATGCCGACGGCAGCCGCCGCGCACAACGCGGCGCCGATCAGGTTGCGGAAGTTCATGCGATGTCTCCTCTCTTTGCGAGTGTGTCTGTTGTTGTGTTGAGAACCTGCACTTCAATAGCCCAGCTTTTTCGGCAACCACAGCGCCAGCTGCGGGAACACCAGCACCGCCACCAGCACCAGGAACATCGCGCCCAGCAGCCACACCACCCAGCGCACCGTGGACTCCATCGGCACGCGCGCAATGCGGCACGACACCATCAGGTTCACGGCCAGCGGCGGGGTGAATTGGCCAAGCGCCACCTTCAAGGTCAGGATCACGCCGAACCACACCGGGTCCCAGCCGTAGGCGTTGGCAATCGGCATCAGCAGCGGCACGAAAATCAGGAAGATCGAAATGCCGTCCAGGAACATGCCGACCGTCATCAGCAGCAGAATCAGCAGCGACAGCACGCCCCATTCGCCCAGGCCGGAATTGACGATGGCGTTCGTGATCGGGTCAATCACGCTCAGCGTGGACAGCGCCCACGCGAAGATGCCGGCCAGCGTCACCACCAGCATGATCACGGCGGACAGCTCGGCGGCTTCGCGCAAAATCTTGTACAAGTCTCGGAACTTGATGGTGCGGTGAATGAAACCGCCCACGAACAAGCCGTAGAACACGGCGACGACGGCAGCTTCGGTGGGCGTGAACCAGCCCATGCGCATGCCGCCCAGAATCAGCACAGGCGCCGCCAGCCCCCACGACGCTTCGCGCAGGCTGGCCCAGAAGGGCGGGCGGGGCAGGTGGGCTTCCAGCGCGCCCATCTTGTATTTGCGCGACAGCCATACCGCCGGAATGATCAGCGCGAAACCGGCCAGAATGCCGGGGATCATGCCCGCAGCGAACAATGCCGGCACGGACGCGCCCGGCACCAGCACCGAGTAAATGATGAAGGCCACCGACGGCGGGATCAGGATGTCGGTGGCGGCGCCTGCGGCCACCACCGCCGCCGAGAACGAACCCGGATAGCCCGCGCGCGACATCGCCGTGATCATCACCGCGCCCACCGCCGCCGCGCAGGCCGGGCCGGAACCCGAGATGCCGCCCAGGAACATGGCCACCGCAATCGACACCAGCGGCAGCATGCCCGGGCCGCGGCCGACGATGGCAATCGCAAAGTCCACCAGCCGTTTGGCCACGCCCGAGCGGTCGAAGATGGACCCCACCAGCACGAACATCGGAATCGCCAGCAGCGGGTACTTGGCCAGCCCCGCGTAGAAATTCTGCGGCACGGTCAACAGGCCATACCAGGGCGTGTCCAGGTTGGACAGCACGATGGCAACCGTGCCGCCAATACCCAGCGCCACGCCAACCGGCACGCCGATCAGCATCAGCACGATGAAGACAACGAACAAGAGGGTGGCGATCATTTCGTGTCGGCGCCCCGGGCGATGCGGCGGATCGTGCCGATGGTGCGCAGCGAAATCGCCGCGGCCATCACGGGCAGCCAGATCGAATACCACCAGGTCGGCACGCCAATCGCGGGCGAGGTTTCTTCGTAGATATATTCGTCGGACACCAGCTTCACCGACAGCACGGTCAGCAGCAGGAAGAACGCCAGCACGCAGCCGTTGGAAATCAGCGCCATGATGCGCTGGCGGCGGGGTGAACCGTTGTCGGCCAGGATTTCGATGCGGATGTGGTGGTTGCGCACGAACGCCACGCTGCCGCCCGCCATGGTCAGCACGATCAGCAGGAACACCGAAATTTCTTCGGTCCACGCAAACGACTGGTCGGTGAAGTAGCGCACCAGCACGTTGGCGAACGTGATCAGCGCCAGCGTCGCCAGCAGGATCACGGCCAGCCAGTCTTCGATGGCCAGCGGCACGCGGACGGGGGGATCTGCTTCAACGGGGATGATCGGTTCGACAGGCTCGGCGGGGGCTTCGGAACGGGACATGGGTGAGGCGACGGCAGGGCGCTAGGCGCGCTTTCTATTGAGAGTCGCTGCATCCTACCGTTGCCCCGAGGGCGCGATAGCTCGTGTTTTCCCGTGGTGCGGGGCGACAACAACATGTTGCATTGCGTCAGACGGGGCCTGGCCAGAGCCGCGGGGCGGCGAATAAACCGCGATGCCCTCAGGGCTTTACGGAAATATTGCTACGCACCATGCGGGTGCAAGGTCGGCGGAATTCTTTTGTAACAATAGGGAAAACCGGGGGTTGGCAAGATTCTTGAACGGTTCTTGAACGCTTCTTGAATATCGGCTCCGGGAAAACCCCCTAAACAGGTAAAATCACTTTTTGCACCCATCCTTATACGGCGCCCGCATCGTGTCCCTAGTTCAGCATCTGCCTGGTTCCTCCGTCCTGTCCTCCTTTCGTCGCGATCGCCTACTGGCGCAATTGAAGGAAGCCGGCCTGCCGGTGGCCGACATCTCCGCTCGTTACGAGCACTTCGTCAGCACCGACGCCGCGTTGACGGCCGAACAGCAGCAACACCTGACCCAACTGCTGGACTACGGCACGCCCAGCACGGCCGACGCCCCGGCCAAGAGCCTGTCCCTGCTGGTCATTCCCCGCCTGGGCACCATTTCCCCGTGGGCCAGCAAGGCCACCGACATCGCCCACAACTGTGGCCTGTCGTCGGTGCACCGCATCGAGCGCGGCGTGCGTTACGTGATCACCCCCGAACGCGGCCTGCTCGGCACCAAATCGTTTGACGACGCCATGCTGGCGCGCGCGGCGGACTGCCTGCACGACCGCATGACCGAAACCGTGGTTGACGCCAGCTTCGACGGCCAGGCGCTGTTCCAGACGCTGGCCGGCAAGCCCATGCGCACGGTTGGCGTGCAGGCCAGCGGCGTCCAAGCACTGGCCGAAGCCAATATTTCGCTGGGCCTGGCCCTGTCCGAAGACGAAATCGAATACCTGGCCAAGTCGTTCACCGACCTGGGCCGCGACCCCACCGATGTGGAATTGATGATGTTCGCGCAAGCCAATAGCGAACATTGCCGCCACAAGATCTTCAACGCCGAATGGGTGATCGACGGCCAGTCGCAGCCCAACACGCTGTTTGGCATGATCCGCGCCACGCACAAGGCGCAGCCGGAAGGCACCGTCGTCGCGTACTCGGACAACGCCGCCATCATGGAAGGCGGCCCCGCGCAGCGCTTCCAGGCCGGCGTGCCCGGTGTCACGGGCGAGGGCGCTGACGGCGCCAAGTACATCCGCCGCGACACCACCGTGCACACCTTGATGAAGGTGGAAACGCACAACCACCCGACCGCCATCGCCCCGTTCCCGGGCGCGTCCACGGGCGCGGGCGGCGAAATCCGCGACGAAGGCGCAACCGGCCGCGGCTCCAAGCCCAAGGCGGGCCTGACCGGCTTCACCGTGTCGCACCTGCGTTTCGACGACGCGCTGCAACCCTGGGAAGCCGACCACCACGGCCTGCCCGAGCGCATCGCCTCGCCGCTGTCCATCATGATCGACGGCCCCATCGGCGGCGCGGCGTTCAACAACGAATTTGGCCGGCCCAACCTCTTGGGCTACTTCCGCTCGTTCGAGCAGACCGCTGGCGGCACGCGCTGGGGCTATCACAAGCCCATCATGATCGCGGGCGGCCTGGGCAGCATCGACGCGGGCCTGACCCACAAAGACGTGATTCCCCCTGGCGCGCTGCTGATTCAGCTGGGCGGCCCGGGCTTCCGTATCGGCATGGGCGGCGGCGCCGCCTCCAGCATCAGCATGGGCAGCAACTCGGCCGAACTGGACTTTGATTCCGTCCAGCGCGGCAACCCGGAAATCGAACGCCGTGCCCAGGAAGTTATCGACCGCTGCTGGCAGCAGGCCGAGAACAACCCCATCATCGCCATCCACGACGTGGGTGCGGGCGGTTTGTCCAATGCCTTCCCGGAATTGGTCAACGACGCCGGCCGTGGCGCCATCTTTGATCTGAAGCGTGTGCCGCTGGAAGAATCGGGCTTGTCGCCCGCTGAAATCTGGAGCAATGAATCGCAGGAACGCTATGTTCTGTCGATTCTGCCGAAAGACCTGGAACGCTTTGACGCCATCGCCCGCCGCGAACGCTGCCCGTACGCGGTGGTGGGTGTGGCCACTGAAGAACGCCAGCTGCGCGTGGTGGACGGCGAGGGCTTGCCCGGCCTGGACACCATTCGCCCGCAAGGCGACGCCGAAGTGCGCCCCGTGGACGTGCCGATCGACGTCATCCTGGGCAAGCCGCCGCGCATGACGCGGGACGTGCGCCGCCTGCCTGGCGTGTCCGCGCCGCTGGATCTGGCCGGCATCGACCTGACCGAAGCCGCTTACCGCGTGCTGCGTCACCCGACGGTCGCCAACAAGTCGTTCCTGATCACCATCGGTGACCGCACCGTGGGCGGGCTGTCCAGCCGTGACCAGATGGTGGGCCCGTGGCAAGTGCCGGTGGCTGACTGCGCGGTTACCTTGGCCGACTACGAAGGCTTCCGCGGCGAAGCGATGTCGATGGGTGAACGCACCCCCATCGCCATGCTCGACGCTCCGGCGTCCGGCCGCATGGCCGTGGCCGAAGCGCTGACCAACCTGGCCGCCGCCGACGTGGCGCGCCTGGAAGACATCAAGCTGTCCGCCAACTGGATGGCGGCTTGCGGCGTCGACGGCCAGGACGCCGCGCTGTATGACACCGTGTCCGCCGTCAGCGAGCTGTGCCAGGCGACCGGCCTGTCCATTCCCGTGGGCAAGGATTCGCTGTCCATGAAGACGTCCTGGGAACAGGACGGCGAACAGCGCCAGGTGGTGGCGCCGGTGTCGCTGGTGGTCACGGCGTTTGCACCCGTTGCCGACGTGCGCGCCAGCCTGACGCCGCAGTTGCGCACCGACGCCGGTGACAGCGTGCTGATCCTGATCGATCTGGGCCGTGGCCGTCACCGCATGGGTGGCTCGATTCTGGCGCAGACGTACAACCAGGTCGGCGAAACCGTGCCGGACATCGACGCGCCGCAAGAGCTGCGCGCGTTCTTCATCACGATCCGCACGCTGGCCGAAGCCGGCACCATCCTGGCCTACCACGACCGTTCTGACGGCGGCCTGTTCGCCACGCTGACCGAAATGGCCTTCGCCGGCCGCACCGGTATCTCGGTGAACCTGGACATGCTGACGTTCGATCCGCAATCGGCGGATTGGGGCGACTACAAGATCCGCCCGGATCAAGTGAAGGTGCAGCGCGAAGAACTGACGCTCAAGGCGCTGTTCTCGGAAGAAGCGGGCGCCGTCATTCAAGTGCCGGCATCGCAACGCGACGCCGTCATGCAAGTGCTGCGTGGTGCGGGCCTGTCGGCTCACTCGCACGTGATCGGCGGCCTGAATGGCGCCGATGAAGTCGAGTTCTATCGCGACGGCAAGAAGGTCTGGGGCCAGCCGCGCGCTGAACTCGGCCGCGCCTGGAGCGAAGTGTCTTACCGCATCATGTCGCGCCGCGACAACCCGGCGTGCGCGCAAGCGGAACTTGACGTCTGGAACGACACGACCGACCCGGGCATGAGCCCGAACGTGTCCTTCGACCCGCAAGAGAACATCGCCGCGCCCTTCATCAACACCTGCAAGCGTCCGCGCGTGGCCATCCTGCGCGAGCAGGGTTGCAACAGCCAGGTCGAAATGGCCTGGGCGTTTGATACCTCGGGCTTTGAAGCCATCGACGTCCACATGACCGACCTCTTGGCCGGCCGCGTGGACTTGGCGCAGATGCAAGGCCTGGTGGCCGTGGGCGGCTTCAGCTACGGCGACGTGCTGGGCGCAGGCGAAGGCTGGGCGCGCACCATCCGCTTCAACAGCAAGCTGTCGGATCAGTTCGCCGCGTACTTCGCGCGTCCCGATACGTTCGCGCTGGGCGTGTGCAACGGCTGCCAGATGATGGCTGCGTTGGCCCCGATGATTCCGGGCGCCGAACACTGGCCGCGCTTCACGCGCAACCAGTCGGAAAAGTACGAAGCGCGTCTGTCGATGGTGGAATTGGCGAAGTCGCCGTCCATCTTCTTCGCCGGCATGGAAGGCGCTCGCATTCCCGTCGCCGTGGCGCACGGTGAAGGCTTTGCCGACTTCTCGCAGCAGGGCGACGCCAGCCGCGTGCTCACCGCCGCGCGCTACATCGACAACCGTGGCCAAGCCACCGAGGCCTACCCGTTCAACCCGAACGGCAGCCCGGGCGGCCTGACGTCCGTCACCACCGCTGACGGCCGCTTCACGGTCATGATGCCGCACCCGGAACGCGTGACCCGCAACGTCATGATGTCGTGGGCGCCCGAGACGTGGGGCAATGCCGACACGGGTGGCGCGTACAGCCCGTGGATGCGCATCTTCCGCAACGCGCGCGCCTGGTTGAAGTAAAGCCGCAGCGATCACGCGCTGGCGTTCTGGTTGCCGCTTGTGCGGTGAGCGGGGAGCATAAAGAACGGGCCTTGCGCCCGTTCTTTTTTTGCGAGTTCGGATTGGCCGGGCCATTAGCGGCCGGGCCATGAGCGGCCATGCCCCGATTGACGGGGCCACGAGAGGCCGGGCCCCGATTGAGCGGGCCACGATTGGCCACGCGCCGGTTCCGCAAGTAGGATGAGGGCAGCCCGCATTGGCGGAATCCTGCATTCATAGGGGGAATCGTCATGAAGCTGAATAAGCTGCACGATGTCATCGGAACCGTTTTGCTTATCCTGGTTCCACTGATCTACGCGTTTTATGTGGCCGTGATGGCACTGTCTTTCGGAAAAATCCAAGGCGGGTTTATTGCCGCTGGCGATAGCCACGGCGTGGCGCTGGCCCGAGGCATGTTGCACATGGCGTTGTCGCCCGGCGCATTCGCTGCCGCGGCTGCGTGGATGTTGCTGCGGCGCTCGCCCGCGCACCGTATCCGCTGGGCATGGGGCGTGTTCGCCTGGCTGTGGTTCAGCATTGCGATGTCGGTGGTGCTGGCGCCGGTGTTTTATGCGTGGGCAGCGTTGCAGGCGGTGTGGGCAGCGGCGTTGGCCTGGACCTGCCGGGCGGCTCGCCATTCTGCGGCCTGAAGCAACTTGCCTGAAGCAACTTGCCTGAAGCAACTTGCCTGAAGTGACACAGCCAGAAGCAACAAGCCAGAAGCAACAAGCCAGAAGCAACAAGCCAGAAGCAACAATGCCTGCCGAAGCGGCAGGCATTGTCACGCGAGAGCAAGCGAAAAACGCGCTAGGCCTTGCGGTTATGAGGCGCCGTTGCGAAAGTACGTGGCTTCGCGCTCGAACTGCGTCGCCAGTTCTTCGGCGGCCGGCGTCAGCGGATGTGCGCTGCGTTGGAACAAGCCGATGGCATAGCTGGGCAAGGGTTCGGACACGGGCACAATTTCAAGCTGTTCGCGCAGCATGCCGGTTGTGATCAGCGCGGTGGGCAACAGCGCCATGCGATCACTGTTGGCCACCAACGCTGCCGCGTCGATCAAGCCATCCGTGTACATGTCCACGCGCGGCGCGCCGAGCCCGGCGTCGTCAAATACCTTGTAGACCGCTGCACCTGGCTGGCCGGGCGGCCCTGCAACGGTGAACACCACGTCTTGCAATTCATACATCGTGCGCGCTTGCCGCAAAGGATGATCGCGGCGCGCCGCCACCACCAGCGGACTGTCGATCAGCGAGCGCACCTTCAACTGTGAGTCCGCATTCTCTGCATTCACGGGGCAGATGGCGAAGTCGAGTTGGCCGTCGCGCAGCAACGGCGTCAGCGTGTGGTAAAGCCCGCTGCGGCAACTGAGCTCGACTTCGGGGTAGACCTGCCGAAAGCGCTGAATGGCGGACGGCGCCAGCAACACCGATGCCGCCGCCGAGATGCCATATTGCACCGTGCCCATGCGCTCGCCGCGCATTTGCGACATGGTGTCGCGCGCGCGTTTGGTCTCGTGAACCAAATGCTGCGCATGAGGAAGAAAACGTTTGCCGTAGTCGTTGGGCCGCATGCCTTTGGCGTGCCTGTCGAACAACGGTAATCCCAGTGTGCGTTCCAGCCGTCGCAGGGATTTGGTCATTGCCGGTTGAGTTTGCCCGGTCGCGCGGGCTGCCGCGTGCACGCTGCCATGTTGCGTGACCGCCAGAAAGTCGAACACTTGCTGCAACTTCATGTTGATGCCTCCCCGTTATTACTCGGTCGATCTTGCTATTAGCGTCCCCGCTTGCTCGCATCTAGAGTGCTCAGTGACCGTAGTTCATTCACACGAAGGAGGCAAGCATGCGCACTGAGAACGTGGCGGAACGGCCAAACGTAGTCTTCATCGTGGCGGACGATTTAGGCTCCGCAGACCTGGGTTGCTATGGCGGCCGGCCCGCGGATTTTGGCGATGTGTCGCCTGAACTGGATGCCTTGGCTGCAAGCGGCATTCGCTTCACGCAGGGCTATGCCAATGCGCCCGTGGGATCGCCCACGCGCTTTGCATTGATGACGGGGCGCTACCAATACCGGCTGCGTGGCGCGGCCGAAGAACCTTTGAACGGCAGCGCGCGCGGCAGTGATATGTTGGGCCTGCCGCCGGCGCATCCTACGCTGGCGTCGTTGTTGCGCGCGGCGGGCTACGCGACGTCGCTAGTCGGAAAATGGCACTTGGGTTACCCGCCACATTTCGGCCCGTTGCGATCGGGGTATCAAGACTTCTACGGATCGCTGTCCGGCACCGTGGACTACTTCAGCCATCGCGACCAGCACGGCCAGTACGACTTGTGGCAGAACCTGCGTGCGGCCAATGCCACCGGCTACCTGACCGATCTGCTGACCGAGCGCGCGGTGCAAACCATCGACCACGCGGCCCAAGCGCGCACGCCGCTCTTCTTGAGCCTGCACTACACGGCGCCGCAATCGCCGTGGGAAGCGCGCGGCGATGAAGCGCGCGCCTATCAGGTGGCGCCCAATCTGCTCGACTTGAATGGCGGCAGCGTGCATACCTATCGCAGCATGATTCATCACATGGACGAAGGCGTGGGACGCGTGCGCCAGGCGCTGGCGCGCAACGGGCTGCTGGATAACACCCTGATCATCTTCACTAGCGGCAACGGCGGCGACCGCTTTGCCGACAGCTGGCCCTTGATGGGCGGCAAGATGGACCTGACCGAAGGCGGCATCCGCGTGCCGTGGATTGCGCACTGGCCCGCCGTGATCGCGCCCGGCCGCATCAGCCGTCAACAGTGCATGACCATGGATTGGACCGCTACGGTGCTGGACGCGGCGGGCGTGGCGCCGCACGAGGACTTTCCGCTGGACGGCGTGTCGATGTTGGGCGTGTTGCATGGCAAGCCGGAGTTCGAACGCAAGCTGTATTGGCGCACCAAGCACCGCGGCCAGCGCGCCAGCCGGCAGGGCGACTGGAAGTATTTGCAGGTGGATGGCTACTCGTACTTGTTTGACTTGTCGCGCGATGAGCGCGAACGCGCCAATCAGGCCACGCATGATCCCGGCAGGCTGGCGGACATGCGGCGCGACTGGCTGCAATGGAATGCGGCGATGCCCGTGATTCCGCATGACGCCGCTACCGGGCTGGGGTATACGCAGCGCCACATGCCGCTGCGCTGACTGGGGAAAGGGCGGTAAGGGGCGGTCAGAGGCTGTCAGGGGCGGTCAGAGGTGGTCAGAGGCTGTGAGGGGCTGCCAGCGGCTGTCAGCGGCTGTCGGCGCGCTGTAACCCAATGAGATATTTAACTTTTCATTGCAGCCTGTCGTTAACCCGGGGAGCGTTATGCAAACCGGAGTGACCCTATATGTTCAAGAATTTAAGTATCCGCGCCATTTTGACGACCGCCCTGGCCGTCTTTTTTGGCCTTTTCCTGGTCACCGGCGTGGCCGTCTATCAGCAACTCACGTCCAACCGCACGTCCATTGAAGTCTTGCTCGACACGAACCTGGTGCGCGCCAATGCCGTGGACGGCGCCGCTGCCGAACTGCTGCGCGCGCGTCTCGTCTTGCTGGCCGCCCAGAGCGCGCTGATCGAAGGCAAGAGCATCGACAGCCTGCCGAGCATGCAGCGTCTGGACGGCTACACGAAAAAAGCGTCTGACTTGATTGACATGGCACGCAAGCAACCCGAAGTGTCGGAAGTAGGTAAGCCCTTGTTCGACGCCGCGTTGGCCGCCTATGACGTCTACCAGCGCGACGCCATCGCGCCGATGGTGGCGGCCATTCGCGCCGGCAAGCCGCAAGACGCCAGCCGCCTGAACCTGGAAAAGGTCACGCCGCTGGGCATCGCCTTCACGCAAGCCATCCAGAAGTATGTGGACTACGCGGACGAAATCGGCCAACGCGTGGCGCGCGAGGCATCCACGCGCATCAACGGCGCGATTGTGCTGCTGGTCTGTTTGCTGGTGGTGGTGGCGGTGCTGGTGGTGAGTCTGTACGCGATCTTCGCCCGCTCCGTTTTCCGCCCCTTGCATGACGCGGGCCGTTTGTTTGACCGCATCGCGGGTGGCGACTTGAGCAACCGCATCGAACAACGCGGCGACAACGAAATCGGCGTGCTGTACGCCGCCGTCAAGCGCATGCAGGACAGCCTGGCGCGCACCGTGTCGGCGGTTCGCCTGGGCGTGGAAGAAATCCACACCGGTTCGCGCGAGATCGCGGCTGGCAACATCGACTTGTCTTCGCGTACCGAGCAGCAAGCGGCTTCGCTTGAAGAAACGGCCGCCAGCATGGACGAGCTGTCGTCCACCGTGAAGAACAATGCCGACAGTTCGCGCAGCGCCTCGCAATTGGCGACGGTGGCGTCCGAAGTGGCCACGCGCGGCGGCAAGGCCGTGGGCGACGTGGTGGGCACGATGCGCGGCATTGCCGACAGCTCCAAGCGCATCGCCGATATCGTGGGTGTGATCGACGGCATCGCATTCCAGACCAACATCCTGGCACTGAACGCCGCAGTAGAAGCCGCGCGTGCAGGCGAGCAGGGCAAGGGCTTTGCGGTGGTGGCCAGCGAAGTGCGCGCCCTGGCGCAGCGCAGCGGCCAGGCGGCCAAGGAAATCAAGGGCTTGATCGACGATTCCGTGCAGAAGGTGTCGATCGGGTCAGATCAGGTGGAAGCCGCGGGCGCGACGATGGAAGAGATCGTGACGTCGGTGCGCCGCGTGACGGACATCATCAACGAGATTTCCAGCGCGTCCGAAGAGCAGTCGCAAGGGATTCAGCAGGTGAATCAGGCGGTGTCGCAGATGGACAGCGTGACGCAGCAAAACGCCGCGCTGGTTGAACAGGCCGCGGCAAGCGCCGCATCGCTGGAATCCCAGGCGCAACGCTTGCGCGAAGCGGTGGCCGTGTTCAAGTTGCAGGCGGGCGGGCAGGTGATTGACGCCGATGCGCCGGCGCTGGGCCGGGGCGCGCAGGCGGCGCTGATCGGCGCTTAAGCTTTCAGGCACCGGCCGTTATCGGCCTGAAGCAATAGCCGAATTCAGCATCGGCTGACGCAAGCATCGGCTGAGGCAGGCATCGGCTGACGCAAGCATCGGCTGAGGCAGGCATCGGCTGACGCAAGCATCGGCTGAGGCAGGCATCGGCTGACGCAAGCATCGGCTGACGCAAGCATCGACTGACGCAAGCATCGACTGACGCAAGCCACAGCCGTATCTGGCAACGGCCATCGTCATCGCCCCGGGGAAGCCGTGCTTGCCCGGGGCGTTTTGCTGCTTACTGATCCAGCTGGATCTTGGCGTCGGCCGCCACGTTCTTCCACTTCTTCACGTCGCTTGCGATCACTTGCTGGAATTCATCCGACGTGCCGGCGACCACGGTGCCGCCCAGGCTGGCCATCTTGGCCTTCACTTCGGGCGTGTTCAGCGCCTTCACGGAAGCGTCGTGCAGCTTCTTCTTCACGTCTTCCGGCAGGCCCTTGGGCGCCAGCAGGCCGTTCCAGGCGTTGGCTTCGTAGCGCGGCAGGCCGGCTTCCTTGAAGGTCGGCGTGTCGGGCAGTTCCGGCGAACGCGTGTCGGCGGCGATGGCGATGGGACGAATCTGGCCGCCCTTGATGTAGGGCAGCGAGGCCGGCACCGGTTCCCAGATCATCGACACCTGGCCGCTGATCACGTCGGTGAAGGCCGGGCCCGCGCCACGGTAGGCGATGTGCATGAGCTTGGAACCCGTCATCGACTTCATCAGTTCCATGGCCAGGTTGCCCAGGCCGCCCGCGCCCGACGAGGCGTAGGTGTACTTGTCCGGGTTGGCCTTGGACGCCGCGATCAGCGCGTTCAGGTCGCTCGCCGGGAAGTCTTTGGTGACGCTCAGCACGCCCGGCACGGTGACCAGTTGCGTGATGGCGGTGAAGTCTTGCACGGCGTCATACGTCAACGTCTTGTACACGGCCGGGTTGGTGCCGTGGGTGCTGGAGGAAGCCAGCAGCAGGATGTAGCCGTCGGGTGCGGCATCGGCCACGTAGCGCGTGCCGATCGAGCCGCCTGCGCCCGCCTTGTTTTCCACGACGACGGTGGCGCCCAGCTCGGTACCCAGTTGGGCGGCGAACACGCGGCCGATGATGTCGGCCGTGCCACCCGGGGCGAACGGCACGATCAGGCGCAGGGGCTTCGCGGGGTAGTCGGCGGCTTGCTGCGCCGACGCGGCGCCGGCGGCCAGCGTAGCGCCGGTCAGCAGCGCCAGGGCAATGGTGGATTTCTTGAAATTCATCTGTGTCTCCAGGCGAAGGTTAGTCGAGGCTGCGGTTCAGCCAATCGACGATCAATCCGGCTATCTGGTCGCTGTTGCGGTCCAGCATGCAGAAATGGGAATTGCCGGCGATGCCGGCGGCGGGCAGGTCCAGCACATCGGCGCGTTGGCCGGCCGTGCGCAGGGCGTTCCAGTAGGCGTCCGTCTGGGCGCGGTAGCGCTGCCAGGTGTCGTCCGCGCCAAAGTGATCGCCCCAGACCAGCAGTTGCGGGGGCAACTGACAGCAAGCCGTGGCGGGCGTGCCCGTCGGTTCGACGGCGACCACCGCGCGCACGGTGGCCGCGTATTCCTGGGCGAGCAGGGTGGCAAAGCCGCCGCCCTGGCTGTGTCCGATGACAATGCAGGGGCCGGCCAGGTCCAGCAATTGGCGGTAGGCGTCCAGCGCCATGTCGCCGTGAGTCAGCCAGCGCGGCACGAACTGCTTGGAGAACGTATCGAAGGCGTCGGTGGGAAATTGCTGCGCGGGGTAGGCGTGGCGGGGCTGACCCGCGGGCGCATAGCCGTCGGCCGGGCCGATGCGAAACAGCCGCCACGCTTCTTCCTTGGACCGGAAGATGGGCGCGCTGTCATAGACCTGCGGATACATCGCCCACGACGCGCGGCCCCGTTCGGGCGCGTCGGACACAAACACGTCATAGCCCGCTTGCAGCAAGCGCCACAGCCAGCCCTCGCGGCCATCGGGCGTGCTTTCCCATTGCGCGCCCGTCATGCCGCCGCCGTGCCAAAGCAGGATGGGGTAGGGGTGGCGCGGCTGGGCCAGCCGGTATTCCTGCACGTACAACTGGCCGACGCTGTAGCCGCCGTTCATGTCGACCAGGCGGGCCGACGCGTTGTCCACCACTTGCTGTTGCTGCATCGGCACACCGCCGGCGACAGCCTCGGCGCCGCCCAGAAAGTGGCTGCGGATGGATTTGAGCAAAACGGGGGCGTCGGGCATCAGGGTTTTCCAGAAGTCGATGCCGGGATGTTAGTTGCCAATTGTTTCTGGGTTGTGCAAAATGAGCACCCGCTGTGCCGAATCGGCACAGCCCATGAATACCGATCCCGCCCCGGACAAGCGGGCAGGGGTGAGAGAGACAGATGGACACCAAATGGCTGGAAGACTTCGTCGCGCTATCGAAGTCGCGCAACATGTTCCAGGCGGCCGAGGCGCGCAGCGTGACGCACCCGGCGTTCGGCCGCCGCATCAAGGCGCTTGAGGAATGGGCGGGCGTGGCGCTGGTGGAACGCGGCCATCAGGCCACCACGCTGAACGCGGCCGGGCGCAGCATGCTGGCCGCCGCCATCGACGTGCTGGACATCCTGCGCGACACCCGGCTGGCGCTGCAAAAGCCCGAGCAGGAACGCAACCGCAAGATCATCATCGCGTCGGGCAAGACGTTGGCGCATTCGGTGCTGCCCGGGCTGATGGCCAGCGTGCAGCAGGGCATGCCGGCGTTCCAGCTGAAGGTCATCACCACCACGCTGAACTACGGCGTGGACATGCTGGCGGATGGCGAGGTCGACTTCCTGCTATGCCATGCGCACGAGCCGCTGTACGCCAAGATTGATAACCCCGGCTACCGCTGCCGGCGCGTGGGCGCCGACAAACTGGTTGCGGTCAGTGCGCCCGTGTCGGAGGGCGGCCGCCACCCCCGCTATGCCGTGCCCAAGCTGGCGTCGGACCCGGCCGTGCCGTTCCTGGCCTATGCCGACAGCATGTCGCTAGGCCGCATCCTGCACGATCGCCTGCGCGGGCTTTGCGTGGTGCCGCAATTGCAGACGTTGTATGAATCAGACCTGGCCGACGCGCTGCACGCCATGGCGCGCCAGGGCTTTGGCCTGGCCTGGCTGCCGCACACGCTGATCGAGGCCGACTTGCGCGCAGGCAAGCTGGTGCGGGCCGACAGCGCGCGTAACGACATCCATATGGAGATCCGGCTGTATCAGTCGGTGGACAACGCCAAATTGCTGGCCCGCCAGGTCTGGACCCGGATCGAAGCCTACGCGGCCCGATAGCGGCGCCGTTCAGCCATAACCATTCAGGCATAAAATAGCGAATTACCCCATACCCGCACACCCGCACACAGGATTCCAGCGCCATGAACGCACGTATCCCCGAAGACGCACTGCCGCCCACCCTGGACCCGAAAGCGCTCCAGGAATTTGTCGACGACAAATGGGACAACGAGATCATCCCCGCACTGACCGACTACATCGCCATTCCCGCCAAGAGCCCGGCCTTTGACGCCGACTGGGAAAAGAACGCGTTCATTGAACGCGTGGTGCGTGATGCGGCGCAGTGGGTGGAAGCGCAGAAAGTATCGGGCCTGAAACTGGAAGTGGTGCGCCTGCCGGGCCGCACGCCCGTCATTTTCTTTGACGCGCCCGCCACCCGCAGCGACAACGGCGACACCGTGCTGCTGTACGGTCACCTGGACAAGCAGCCGGAATTCTCGGGCTGGCGCGCGGGCCTGGGCCCGTGGACCCCGAAGTACGAAGACGGCAAGCTCTATGGCCGCGGCGGCGCAGACGACGGCTACGCCGTGTATGCGTCCTTGACCGCCATCATGGCGCTGGACAAGCAAGGCATTCCGCGCCCGCGTTGCGTGGGCATCGTCGAAACCTGTGAAGAGTCCGGCAGCTACGACTTGCTGCCTTACGTAGACGCGCTGCGCGACCGCCTGGGCAACGTTGCCCTGGTCGTGTGCCTGGATTCGGGCGCGGGCAACTACGACCAGCTCTGGATGACCACGTCGCTGCGCGGCATGGTGTCCGGCACGCTGGAAGTGCAGGTGCTGGACGAAGGCGTGCACTCGGGCGACTCCAGCGGCGTCGTGCCGTCGTCGTTCCGCATCTTGCGCCATCTGCTGGACCGCCTGGAAGATAGCGGCACCGGCCGTCTGCTGCCGCAAAGCCTGCATTGCGAAATTCCCGCTGACCGCGTGGAACAGGTGTCCGCCACCGCCCGCATCCTGGGCGACGAAGTGTGGCGCCGTTTCCCCTGGAGCTGCGGCGCCGAAGGCGGCTTTGTGCTGCCAATGACGACCGAGCCCGAGCAGGCCCTGTTGAACCGCACCTGGCGCCCGACCTTGTCGGTGACCGGCGCCGAAGGCCTGCCGCCGCTGTCCAGCGCGGGTAACGTGCTGCGCCCGCGCACCGCGTTCAAGCTGTCGCTGCGCCTGCCGCCGCTGGTGGACGCCGTGGCCGCGTCGCAAGAGATCAAGGCGCTGCTGGAAGCCGATGCGCCCTACAACGCCAAGGTGATCTTCAAGGCCAACGAAGGCGCCGCCACCGGCTGGAACGCGCCGGCCGCGGTGCCGTGGCTGACCCAGGCGCTGGACGCCGCCTCGCAGCAGTACTACGGCCAGCCTTGCGGCTATATCGGCCAGGGCGGCACGATTCCGCTGATGAGCATTCTGCAAAAGGGCTTCCCCAAGGCGCAGTTCATGGTGTGCGGCGTGTTGGGTCCCAAGTCCAACGCCCACGGCCCCAATGAATTCCTGCACGTGCCGTATGGCAAGAAGCTGACGGCTGCCGTCGCCCAGACCATGGCGGCCATGCCGGCATGATTTCGACTTCTGACGCTTACGCCAATGTGGTGGCTGAAACCCGCCACTGGCTGACTCAGGCCGTCATCGGCCTGAACCTTTGCCCGTTCGCCAAAGCGGTTCAGGTCAAGGACCAGATCCGCTTTGCGGTCAGCGACGCCACCGACGCCGAGGGCGTCCTGACCGACTTGCAGGACGAGCTTGCCTTGCTGGCCGAGGCCGACCCCGAGCAGATCGACACCACCTTGCTGATCTTGCCCGACGCGCTGGACGACTTCCTGGATTTCAACGATTTCGAAGAGCTGTCCGACCGCCTGCTCAAGCGCATGCGGCTGGTGGGCGAGCTGCAAGTGGCCACCTTCCACCCGCAGTTCCAGTTTGCGGACACGCAGCCGGACGACATCGAGAACTACACGAACCGTTCGCCTTACCCGATTCTGCATCTGCTGCGCGAAGACAGCATCGACCGGGCGGTGGAATCGTTCCCGGACGCGGCGGACATCTATGAAAAGAACATCGACACGATGAAAAAGCTGGGTCTGGAAGGCTGGAAGAGGCTGATGACCAAGGCGTAGCCGGTGTAGCCGGCCGCCTGCCCGCATCCAAATCCTTGCCGTCTTCGTATATGGGGCATGGGGCCACAGACTACTGGCCCCATGCCCCATATTCTTCCCAAGGAGACGGTCTTGCCGCCATGTGATTCCTTCGTTCAGGCACGCCGATGCGTAGCGCGCTGATGCTTGCCGTGCTGGCCTCGGTTCTGGTGTTGGGGCTGGCGGCGTGTTCGCCGCTGGCCGTGCTGAATGGCGCGGTGCCTGAAGACGCCAGCCGCGTCGTGTCAGGCGTGGCGTATGGCGACAGCCCCCGCCAGCAGCTGGACATCTACGCGCCGCCTGGCGTCGATCGCCCGCCCGTGGTGGTGTTCTTTTACGGCGGCAGCTGGCGCAGCGGTTCGCGTGCCGACTACAAGTTCGTGGGCGACGCGCTGGCCTCGCGCGGCATCATGGCCGTTATCGCCGACTACCGGCTTTACCCCGACGTGTCATACCCGGACTTTGTGGACGATTCCGCGCGCGCCGTCGCCTGGACCTTGCATCACATCGCACGCTACGGTGGCGACCCCGCCGAAGTCTTCGTAGCCGGGCATAGCGCGGGCGGTTACAACGCGGCCATGGTGGCGTTGGACGCGCGCTGGCTGGCGCGCTTTGACGCGTCACCCGCCATGCTGCGCGGCTGGATCGGCATGGCCGGCCCCTACAACTTTCTGCCCATCGTGGCGCGCAGCCTGAAACCCGTCTTCCATTTCCCCGGCACGCCGGCGGATTCCCAACCGATTGCGCACGTCAGCGCCGCCGCGCCGCCCGCCTTGCTGATGGTGGGCATGGCCGACACCACGGTCGACCCCGCGCTCAACACGGAAAGCCTGGCGGCGGCGCTGCAGGCGGCGCACGCGCCGGTCAGTGTTGTGCGTTATGACCGGCTGGGCCATGCGCTGCTGGCGGGCGCCTTGGCGCGTCCGCTGCGCTGGCGCGCGCCGGTGCTGGACGACCTGGCGGCCTTTGTCTGGCAGACGGCCCGGGCGGGCCAGCCCCCCGCGCAGGCCGCAGGCGGCCATTCCCAGCCCCCCGCGAAGGCCGCGGCCGCCCATTCCCAGCCCTGATCTTGGGCGTTCCATTCCGCCCACTTCCCCGGGGCTGATGCAAGGCTCGCCGCAATCGGGCATTATTTGCGGCCACGGGTCGTGTTGACCAGCATAGAGGGGTAAGTCGTGCCGCAAGACATGCGCTTGGCGTTGGATGCACCGGACTGGATCTCGATGGCGCTGATGCCGATTGCACAAGCACAGGCAAGCGATATTGCGCGTACCGATGCCGACGCCCGGCGTCTGGAAGCCGACATGCAGCCCATGGGCGCCAAACGGCGCGGCGAATTCCTGGCGGGCAGAGTGTGCGCGGCGCGCGCCCTGGAAGCCGCCGGCGCCGGGCGCATCGGCTACGTGCCGCGCGGCGAAGACAAGCTGCCCGTGTGGCCGGCAGGCTGGCACGGCAGCATCAGCCACAGCACGGCATGGGCGGCTGCGGCGGTGGCGGCGTCCCGCCATTGCGTGGCGCTGGGATTCGATATCCAGGAACGGGTCAGCCCGCGCGTCATGACCGAGGTCATGCCCTTGATCGCGAACACCGCCGAATTGGCCCGCGCCAGCCCTTACTTCGAACGCCGCAGCGCGCTGACGCTGTTGTTCTCCGCCAAGGAATCGCTCTACAAGGCGCTGCATCCGCTGGTGCGCACATTCCAGGATTTTGATGGCGCGGAATTGACGTCGATCACGCCCACCCGTTTGCAGCTGACCCTGACGCGCAGCTGGGGGCCGGGCGGCTGGGAGGCGGGGACGGCGGTGTGGATGCATTACACGTGGCAAGACGACCTGGTCGCCACCTTGTGTTGGCTGACCGGCAATCGCACGGTTTGATCTAGGGTTTTCCCTAGGCATCTGACGGGCATCGGGGTTCGTATATGGCAGTGTCCCTGCCAGATATGCCGAGAGAAGCCCACTATGACGCCGCACTCTGCCTCTACGTCTTCCGAGCCCTATGCGCCCGAGCCCGCCGCGCCGCCGATGTCGTTTGCCGACCGCCTGCTGCGTCAGCACTTGCAGAGCCGCTTAGGCGATTTGCGAGGCGGATCGCTGACCATCGAAGACGCCATGGGCCAGATGCAGGCAGGCGTCAGCGGCTCAGCCCAAACCCGCCACGTGCACTTGCGCGTGCGCGACCCGGCCTTTTACCGGGCGCTGGCGAGCAATGGCAGCGTGGGCGGCGGCGAGGCGTATGGCGACGGCCATTGGGAATGCGATGATCTGGTCGGCCTGATCCGCCTGCTGGTGCGCAACCGCGATTGGCTGGACAGCATGGAAACCGGCAGTGCGCGCCTGGGCGGCCTGGCTATGCGCGCGCTGCATGCGCTGCGCCGCAACACCCGCGCCGGCAGCCGCCGCAACATCGCCGCGCACTACGACCTGGGCAATGCGTTCTTCCAGCTTTTCCTGTCAGACGACATGATGTATTCGTCGGCCATGTGGGAAGGGGAGGACGACACGCTGGAGCAGGCGTCCACGCGCAAGCTGGATGTGATTTGCCGCAAGCTGGACTTGCAACCGGGTGATCACGTGGTCGAAATCGGTACCGGCTGGGGCGGCTTCGCGCTGCATGCCGCTCGCCATTACGGTTGCCGCGTCACCACCACCACGATTTCGCGCGAGCAGCATGCGCTGGCTTCTGAGCGCATCCGCCGCGCCGGGTTGCAGTTCCGGGTGGACGTGTTGCTACAGGACTATCGCGACCTGCATGGCCAGTTCAACAAGCTCGTCTCGATAGAAATGATCGAGGCCATCGGCGCGGCTTATCTGCCCACGTACTTCGCCAAAGTGGGTGAACTGCTCAAGCCCGCGGGCGTGGCGCTGATCCAGGCCATCACCATCGAAGACCACCGCTACGCGCAGGCGTTGAAAGCCGTGGACTTCATCAAGCGCCATGTCTTCCCGGGCAGCTTCATGCCATCAATTCAGGCGATGCTTAACGCCAAAACGCACGCCAGCGACCTGAGCCTGGTGCATCTGGAAGACTTCGGCCTGTCATACGCGCGCACGCTGCAAGCGTGGCGCCAGCGCTTCATGGCGCGGCTTGACGCGGTGCGGGCGCAGGGGTTTGATGAACGCTTCATCCGCCTGTGGGAGTTCTACCTGGCCTACTGCGAAGGCGGATTCCGCGAACGCGCCATTGGCGTATCGCATCTGCTGCTGGCGCGCCCCGCAGCCATGCCCGGCGCGGCGCGCTGGACCGCCGGGTAGGCGAGGGAGTCCACATGACATTCTGGGCCAACCTCATCGGCTACCAGATCGTCTGGTTTGGCGCGGTGATCGGCGCCAGCCGGGGCAACCCGTGGTGGGGCGTCGCGCTGTCGGCGGGCTTTGTGCTGATCCAGGCCTGGGTGTCCGACAGCCGCCGCGCCGACTTGCGGCTGGTTGCCGTGGCGCTTTACTTGGGGCTGGCGCTGGATGGTTTGCTGGCCGCCAGCGGCTGGGCGCAGTACGCCACGCCCCGGCCCGCCTTGCCGGTGGGGGGCGCACCCATCTGGATCTTGGCGCTATGGGCCGCCTTCGCCATGACGTTCAACCATTCGTTGTCGTACCTGCGCGACCGCCCCGCGCTGGGCGCGGTATTGGGGCTCGTGGGCGGGCCGCTGGCGTATTGGGGCGCCGCGCGAGGGTGGGGCGCGATGGTGTTTGTGCCGCCCGTCTGGCGCAGCCTGACGTGGCTGGCCATCGGCTGGGCGCTGGCGATGTGGGGGCTCTGCCGACTGGCCCGGCGTTGGGAACGCAATTTGCGGAGGCCATCCGCTTCGATCACAGGGGGCGCAACATGAGCCCGGGTATGCAGATTCTGATGGTGGCGGTGATGGGGGGGGTGCTGATGGCTGCCGGGTGGCAGTGGCAGCGCCGCCATCGCAATGCCGGCATTGTCGATGTGATGTGGACGGCGGGTGTCGGGCTGGGCGCGGTGCTGACTGCGCTGACGGGGCCGGGCGCCGTCATGCCAAGGCTGCTGCTGGCGGTGCTGGGCGGCGTGTGGGCGGGCCGGCTGGCGCTGCATATCTGGCGCCGAGTGCGGGACGGCGAAGAAGACGGCCGCTACCGCGCGCTGCGCGCCCACTGGAACGGCAGCCAAACCAAATTCGCGCTGTTTTTTCTGGCGCAGGCCGGCTTGATCGTGCTGTTCACCTTGCCCTTCATCGCGGTTGCCGCCAACCCGATCCCCGGCATGACGCCGTGGTTGTGGCTGGGGCTGCTGATCTGGATCGTGGCGGTTGTTGGTGAATCGCTGGCTGACCGGCAACTGGCGGCCTTTCGCGCGGACGCGGCCAACGCCGGGCGCGTGTGCCAAGTAGGCTTGTGGCGCGTGTCCCGCCATCCCAATTACTTCTTCGAATGGCTCCACTGGTTCACCTACGTGGCGCTGGCCGTGGGCGCCAGCTTCGCGTGGCTGGCGTGGGTGGGGCCCGTTGTGATGTTCATCTTTCTGCGCTGGATCAGCGGCATCCCCTACACCGAGGCGCAATCGCTGCGCACGCGCGGCGACGCCTACCGCGAGTATCAGCGCACGACGCCGATGCTGTTTCCCTGGTTTCCGAAACCGGCCTCCGCCGCCGGCTCCCCGCCACGCCATGCAAAGGGCAAATCATGAACACCGCCATTCTTAGCGACGTCCAACTTCCCTCGGATCGTCCTGCCCCGGGCTTGCTGGGCTGGGCCGAACGCGGATGGGTGCCCGATGCGCTGGTGCGCCACGGCATCCGGCGCCTGTGCGCCGACCGGCTGCGCGACGAAAGGGCGGGCGGCCCGGCGGCGCAGGCAAGGCGCTATCAGCATTTGATGAACGAGCTGCAGGATAGCCCGCTGGCCATCCACACCGACGACGCCAACGCCCAGCACTACGAATTGCCTGCCGACTTTTTCAAGCTGTGCCTGGGCGGGCGCTTGAAGTATTCAGGCTGCTACTACGCCACCGGCCGCGAAACCCTGGACCAGGCCGAAGCCGCCATGCTGGAGCTGACCGGCATGCGCGCCGAACTGGCCGACGGCCAGCGCATTCTGGAGCTGGGCTGCGGCTGGGGCTCGCTCACGCTGTGGATGGCGGAACGCTATCCGAATGCGCGCATCACGGCCGTGTCCAATTCCGCGTCTCAGCGCCAGCACATCCAGCAGCAATGCCAGCTGCGCGGCCTGGGCAATGTGGAGGTCATCACCTGCGACGTCAACACGCTGCAACTGCCGCCCGCGGAATTCGACCGCTGCGTGTCCGTCGAAATGTTCGAGCACATGCGCAACTATCAGGACCTGCTGGCGCGTATCGGCACGTGGCTGCGGCCCGCGGGCAAGCTGTTCGTACACATCTTTGCGCACCGCAGCCTGATGTACCCGTTCGAAACCGAGGGCGCCGACAACTGGTTGGGCCGGCACTTCTTCACGGGCGGCATCATGCCTGCGGCGGACACCTTGCTGTGGTTCCAGCGCGATCTGCACATCGAAGCGCGCTGGCTGATCGACGGCAGCCATTACGAACGCACGGCAAATCATTGGCTGGCGAACCAGGACGCCAACCGCGCCGCCGCCATGCAGGTGCTGGAGCACGCCTATGGCCCGGCGCTTGCGGCATTGTGGTTTCAGCGCTGGCGTATGTTCTGGATGGCCTGCGCCGAATTGTTCGGCTATGAACACGGGCGGCAATGGATGGTCGCCCATTACCGCTTTACGCGGCCTTGATAAGAGAGGAATGCCATGCGCCACATCTTCCGAAGTTCTGCGTTGGCGTTGGCGGCCGTGCTGGCCGGTTGCAGCAGCCCGCTGCCGATGCCGCCCGTGGCGCAGGTCGACATCCCGCGCTTCATGGGCGACTGGTATGTGATTGCCGGCATTCCCAGCTGGCCCGAACGCAAGTCGTTCAATGCGGTGGAGTCGTACGCCTTGATGCCCGACGGCCGCATCCAGACCACGTTCCGCTACCGCCACGGCAGCTTTGACGCTGATGTGGAAACCATGCACCCGGTAGGCACCGTGCAGCCGGGCACGGGCAACGCCATCTGGGGCATGCAGTTCATCTGGCCGATTCAGGCGGAATACGTCATCGCTTATGTGGACGACGCCTATCAGCAAACCATCATCGGCCGCTCCAAGCGTGACTACGTGTGGATCATGGCGCGCACGCCCACGCTGCCCGAAGCTGATTACGCGCGCCTTGTCGCCAAGGTTGGCGAGCTGGGTTATGACACCAGCCAGCTGCGCGTGGTGCCGCAACAATGGCCGGAACCTGCGGCCCGCCCGCGCTAGTGATCGCATACCAAATACCACCCGGCGGAATTAACCCCGCCCCACGCGCATCACACGCCTGGGGCTCCCCCGGCGCACCGGGATATCCCTAGATAGCCCATCGGCGGTATTGCATACAACATACGGCCATTGTGACCGCTGCTGTTCGGCTGGCGGCCTGTGCGTCCTTCCCCGTTTCCTAGTCTTGCCACGCGGCGCTTGCCTGGGCGCGCGCGGGGCTGGTGCCTTTGCCCTTGCTCGGAGAGCCGTATGCGATTGTCCCGCCGTCACGCCCTGGGTGCGCTTGCCGCGCTGCCCCTGATGTCCCTGAGCTCGCGCCCAGTCTGGGCGCAGAACACCTTTCCGACCCGCCCCGTGCGCCTGCTGGTGGGCTTTGCCCCCGGCGGCCTGACCGACATCGCCGCGCGCGCCTTGGCCGAACGCATGGGCAAGACGCTCAAGCAGAACGTGGTTGTGGAAAACCGCCCGGGCGGGCAGGCCATCATCGCCACCGTGGCGGTGGCGCGTGCGGAGCCCGATGGCTATACGCTGGGTTTTGCCGGCACCAACGGCATGATCCTGAACCCCTTGCTCTACAACAATCTGCCGTACCAGCAGTCTGACTTCAAACAGCTGGGGTCGATGGGAAAGTCGCCCATGCTGCTGATCGTGCACCCGGACCTGGGCGTGAAGAACGTGCAGGAATTCATTGCGCTGGCCAAGAAGAAGCCGGGCGACATCACCTGCGCCCACGCGGGGCGCGGCGTCATCAATCACCTGGCGCTGCTGCACTTTCAATCCAAGACGGACACGCAATTCCAGGACGTGCCCTACAAAGGCAGCGGCCCCGCGCTGCTGGACCTGATGGCCGGCACGGTGCAAAGCACGTTCGACTTTCCGACTTCCGCGCTGCCCAACATCAAGTCGGGCAAGTTGCAGGTGCTGGCCGTGACGGCCGACAAGCGCCTGTCCAGCCTGCCCGACGTGCCCACCATGAAGGAAGCGGGCGTCGACGGCTTCGAGCTGTACACGCGCATGATGATCTCTGGCCCCGCCGCCATGCCCGCGAACGTGGTGACCGTGCTGGAAAACGCCGTGCGCGAAGGCACGAGCGACCCCGGCCTGATCCAGCAATTCGCAGAGCAGGGCGTGGCCGTGGAATTCACGTCGTCGGCCGATTTGGACAAAGTCATCGCCGATGAGTCCGCCATGTGGGCGCAGGTCATCAAGGCCAATGGCGTGCCCAAGACCGATCTGAAAGCCTAACGCCACCGTCAAGGACACCTTCAAGGACACCTCGTGACTGAACAAGCCCGCATCACCGTCACCCCCGAATTCGCCCTGACCGACGTCGCACGCGAGATCCGCATCGACGGCTTTCCGGCCTATGCCTTCATCACCGTTACCGCCAGCATGCAGATGTGCGGCGCGCCGTGGCGCTCGCAGGCCGTGTTCGTGGCCGGCTTCGATGGCAGCCTGGACTTGGGGCGCGACAGCCCCGTGTCGGGCAGCTACGCCGAGCCCTCGGCCATGGGCATCGTGTGGTCCATGGTCTGCGAAGACATGAGCCGCGTGGTGTTCCCGCCCGACCGCACCGAGCCGCTGGTGATCCAGATCGAAGCCACCGATGGCGTGCACCACGCGTCGGCGCGGCTGGTGCAAGACTTTCTGGAAGACGGCGTCACGCACCGCGCAGTCCGCGAAACGGTGGGGGGCATGACGGTGTCGGGCGAGCTCTATACGCCCGCCGGCCCCGGCCCGCATCCGCTCGTGATCTACATGAATGGCTCGTCGGGCGGCGTCAACGCGCCGCGCGCCGCGCTCTTTGCCGCCCGCGGTTTCCAGTGCCTGGCGCTGGCCATCTTCAATTACGAAGGCCGGCCCAAGTACTTGAACGACATGCCGCTGGAATATTTCGAGCATGCGCTGCGCTGGGCGCGCGACACGCTGGCGCCGCGCGACGGCTTTGTGGCGCTGTCGGGCATCAGCCGTGGCGGTGAGACCTCGCTGCTGGTGGCCTCGCACTATCCCGATCTGGTCAGCGCGGTGGTGGCTTATGTGCCGTCACCCGTGACGCACGGCGTTGTCAGCGCCGGTTCACCCGGCACCGGCCGCAATGCCCAGGTCTGGACAAAGGGCGGCGAACCCTTGCCGCATCTATGGGAAGACAATGCCAGCGCTGATTGGGAAGCCGCCTACGCCTCCGAGCCGCCGTATCGGCAGACGCACGCGTTCTTAAGCGCCACGCGCGATAGCGCTGCGTTCGAGCGCGCGCGGATTCCGGTGGAAAACTATCCGGGCCCGGTCATGCTGGTCAGTGCGTCAGACGATGGCTTCTGGCCCAGCACTGCGTATTCCGAAATCGTGATGCGCCAGCGTCAGGCGCACGGCCTGCCCACGTTTCATCACGTCTGCATGGGGGCGGGGCACCACGTGCATTACCCCTACCTGCCAGCCACGCTGATCAGCAAACCGCATGCAATGTCGGGTTTGCTGCTGGATGCGGGCGGCACGCCGGCCGCGAATGCGGCGGGCAATGAAGGGTCGTATGTGGCTGTGCTGGAATTTTTGGGGCGGGCGGCAGGCAAGGCGTAAGCCGTTGCGTTCCCGCCGCAGCCGCGGCCAAGCGCGCCTATCCGGTGGCAGGCTCGCCACCGGTTGCCGCGCGCTATCGCAGGCTTATTCTTCGCTGGTCCATTCCACCTGCACGCCCAGGCTGCGCAGGTTTTCCACAAACTGGGGATGGGCGCGGCGAATCGGCGTGGCGTTGCGGATTTCCGAGCGGCCCTTGATGCTGCTGGCCACCATGAACAGCGCGATCGCCACGCGGATGATGTAGGGGCTTTCAACGACGGCGGGCGTGAGCGGCATGCCGCCAAACGTCACCACGCGGTGCGGGTCGGACGAGAACACGTGCGCGCCGAACTTCGACAGCTCGCCCGTCCAGCCCAGCGCGCCGTCATAGACCTTGTTCCAGAACATCGCGTTGCCCTCGGCGCACACGCCCAGCGCAATGAAAATCGGCAGCAGGTCCACGGGAAAGTACGGCCACGGCGCGGCTTCGACCTTGGTCAGCACATTGCTGGTGAAGGGCGTTTGCACCTTCAGCGGGCCGGAACGCAGCGCGCGCGACCAGCCGTCCTTGTGCTCGATCTGCACGCCGAACTTGGCGAACGTGCGGTCGATCAGCGGGAAGTTGCCCGGCGTGCGGTTGCGCACCACGACGTCGCCGCCCGTGATGGCGCCCAACGCCAGAAAGGTCGTGATCTCGTGGAAGTCTTCTTCAAAAGTGAAGTCGCCGCCGGTCAACGTGGCGCCGCCGCGCACCGTCAGGCGCGACGTGCCGATGCCGTCGATATCCGCGCCCATCATCACCATGAAGCGGCAGAACTCCTGCACGTGCGGCTCGGACGCAGCGTTGGTCAACGACGATTCGCCAACGGCTGCCGCCGCGCACAGCACGAAGTTCTCGGTGGTGGTGACCGACGCGTAGTCCAGCCAGTGGTGCGTCGCTTTCAGCGGGCCGCTGCTGCGCACCAGCAGGGAACCGCTGGCGCGTTCCACTTCGCCGCCGAACGAGCGGAAGATGTCCACGTGCGGATCAATCTCGCGCACGCCCAGCGTGCAACCCTTCACGTTGTCTTCCAGCCGCGCCACGCCAAAGCGCGCCAGCAGCGGCGGCACCAGCATGATCGACGAACGCATCTCTTCCGGCAGCCGGTGCGAGGTGGCGTCGAACGTGGTGTGGCGGTGATGCAGGTTCAGCGTGCGCGTGGTTTCGTCCAGCTTCACGTCGCTGCCCAGCGTGCGGAAGATGTCGAGAATCTTGCGGACATCAGTAATGTCCGGCACGCCGTGCAGCGTCAGGGGCTGGTCGGTCAGCAGCGTGGCGCACAAGATCGGCAGCACGGCGTTCTTGTTGGCCGAAGGAATGACGCGGCCACGCAAAGGCGTGCCACCGTGGACGATGAGGTTGGACATGGGTGAGGCGGCGGGGAAGGGAGTTTTGTAGCGAGGAGTGGCGGGAATTGTACTGTTGTCGCCATAGGGCGGCCGGCCAGCCCGGTGATGAAACGTTTCAAACTGCAAATTGACGTGGCCGCCCTGGGTGGAATCCCCCTCGGGCGTACCCCCTACGCCCTGTAGCGCGGGGTTAATGCCCCACCACGGCCAGCCCCGAGCTCCGTAATCCGGGCCGGAACGCATGCGCGTGCGCCGACCACGCCATGACGAACGCCAGGGCGACCAGCACTACCAGCGCCCACGGAAAGGCCCCAACGCCCCAGGCCTCAAGCAGCATGCCGCCCGCCACCCCGGCGCCGGCGATTGCGCCATTCCACGCCACCACGTTCATGGACAGCGCCACATCTGCGCCGCTGCCGGCCGCATCGGCCAACGCGGTTTGCAGCAAGGTGGCGGCCCCGCCGAAGCTCACGCCCCAGACCGCCACGCCCAGATAGATCACGGTGGGGTTGGCAGGCGCCAGGGCGAAGACCAGCGCCGTGACGGCGAAGGCGGCCAGGCTCGCCAGCACCGTCACGCGCAAATGGCGGTCGACCAATCTGCCGGTGATCCAGATGCCAGCAAGCGCCGCCGTGCCAAACACCAGCAACACCAGGTCCACCCGTTCAGACAAGCCGGCAGGGGCGACAAAGGGCGCGATATACGTGTACAGAATGTTGTGCGCCAGCATCCATGCCACCACCACCGCCAGCACGGGCCGCACGCCCGGCGTCGTGAACACCCGGCGCAGCGGCATGCGTTCATGGGCGGACTGCCCCGGGTAATCAGGCACCTTGGCCAGCACCCAGACGATCAGCGCGAGCGTCAGCGCCGACATGATCCAGAACGCGACGCGCCATCCCACCGTAGCGCCCAGCAAGGCGCCTAGCGGCACGCCCAGAGACAGCGCGATCGGCGTGCCCACCATCGCCAACGCCATCGCCCGCCCTTGTTGCCAGGGGGCGACCATGCGCCGCGCGTAGCCCGCCAGCAGGCTCCAGGCCAGCCCCGCCGCCATGCCCGCGAAGAAGCGCGCCACCAGGGTCAGCCCATAGTTCGTCGACAGCGCCGTGGCGGAATTGAAGAGTAGAAAGCCGATGATCGTCATCAGCAACACGTTGCGGCGGCGCCAGCCGCGGGTGGCGATCGTGAGCGGAATGGCCGCCAGTAAAGAGCCCAGCGCATAAGCGGTGACGGTCTGCCCGGCCAGCGCCTGGCTGACGTCCAGCCCGGCGCTGATCTGGGGCAACAGCCCCGCGGGCAGGGTTTCGGTGACGATGCAAAGAAAGCCGGTCATGGCCAGCGCCAGCAGCCCGGAGACAGGCAGGCGGTCAGACGCGGGCTGCCCGGTTGAAGTCGTTGAGTGATTCACGCAAAAGTCCTTTTGTAGAGAGTGCCGGATCGATATCCGCGGCGGGCCGGGCGCGAGGGAAGGGCGCCATGGGGGCCACGATTGAGGGCCGCTAGTTATATACCGATCGGTATAAATGTAGGCGCGCAGCTTTCGCGTTGTCAACGACTTTTGTATCGATTAGTATTGATGTCGCGTTCGAAAAAGGGAGACTGCTATGGCGCAAATGGGCAGGCCGCGCGCGTTTGACCGCGATCAAGCGGTCGAACAGGCGATGCATTTATTTTGGGAACAGGGCTATGAATCAACGTCGCTCAGCCAGTTGAAGGCCGGCCTTGGCGGCGGCATTTCAGCGCCCAGTTTTTATGCGGCGTTCGGGTCGAAAGAGGCGCTGTATGCCGAAGCCGTTCAACGCTATCTGGACACCTACGCCCGCGTGAACGACAGCCTGTGGGACGACAACACCCCGCCCAAAGCCGGCATAGAACTGGCGCTGCGCCGGTCGGCGAAGATGCAGTGCGAACGCACGCATCCCAAAGGCTGCATGGTGGCGCTGGGCGTCATGAGCGCGCCCACCCCAGAACATGCCGACGTCGCCAAGCCCTTGGCGGCATCGCGCCAGCGCACGCATTCGGGCTTCATCCGCTGCGTGGAGCGCGGCATCGCCAGCGGCGAGCTTGCCGCAACCACAGACGCCAAAGTGCTGGGCACCTTGTTCAACAGCTTTCTGTTGGGCGTGTCGCTCGCGGCGCGGGACGGCGTGCGTTACCCGGTGTTCGACGCCGCGATCACGCAGCTGATGCTGCAATGGGACGCGGCGAGCGTGGGCAATCAAACTAAGACAGCAAGCTGAGACAGCAAGCTAAGACAACCCCGCAGTGTCTCAGACGTCCGTTTCGCCGCGGCCAAACGTCAGCTCGCGTCCGCGCCCATCCACTCGCAGGCGGGCCTGTTCCATGCGCCGCCGCAAGCGCCAGCCGCCGAACCAGCCGCTGTCGTTATTGATTTCGCCGCTTAGTCGCTGCAAGTATTCGTCTTCGGGCGATAGCGCGCAGGCGCGCGCAATCCACACCTTGGCCAGATACGCATTGGGCTCGCAACCGCGCCCTTCCATGAACGCGATGGCGTAGCTGCGTGCGGCGGTTTCGCGGTCGCCGTCATCGCTTTGGTCCCACATCCAGGGCAGCACGCGGTCGAGCGCAGCGCGCTGGTCCTCATCTGACCCGCTGTGCATCAGCATCAGCCAGCTCAGGTTGCGGGCGGCCATGGCTTCCATGCGGGAACCGCGATCGGCCACGCGCCAGTTGTTTTCCAGCCAGAGCCGGTAGGTCTGGTATTCGCCTTGGGCAAGGTCGCGGCCTTCGTCGATGGCGGCATAGGCCAAATTGTTGCGGGCCACCAGATGGCCGGCTTCGGCGGCACGTGTGAGCCAATCGCGCGCGGCGGTCTTGTCGATACCCGCGTAGTCGGCGTCGATCTTGCCCGCATACAGCTCGCTTAGCGACATCAGCGCATCCGACCGTTCGCGCGCGGCGCCTTCCTGCCACAAGAACATCGCGGCCTCAGGCGACACGTCGCCCCACAGGTTGCGGCCCAGCTGGGGCAGGTTGAACGAGCGGTCCTTGCCGTCCAGCGCGAAGCCGCGTTCCAGCAGCGCTTGCGTATCAAGCTCGCCGGTCTGCAAACCGAACAGGCCGAACTGGCTGCCCACCGCCGCCAGCAGCACGGCTTCCACATCGTCGCCCCAGCGCGCGCCGCGCAGCAGAATCTGCCGGAACAGGCCGTGCGTGTCGGGCATGCCCTTGAACCACAGGCACGCTTGCAAGGTGAACACCGTGCCGGGGTAGGCCTCGTCCGATAGGTCGATATCCGCAGGCGCCACGGCGCAGGCCTGCGCCAGCAGGTCGTAAGCGTGTTGCAGCAGCGCGGCGTCCCAATGCACGTCGCCATCATCATCGACATGACGGGCGCGCATGGTTTCGAAGTTGGCGTAATGGCACAGGGCAACGGCGCGCTGCTCGGCGGAAAGCTGCAAAGTCAGCCATTGCTCGAACGCGTCGCGAAACGCGGCGTTCTGCGCGTCGTCGTCCACGTCCGGATAGAAGGCGGAGCAGCCCAGGTAATCGAATTCTTTGTGGAACCGCAGTTCATCGCGCTCGGCGTCGGTCAAACCGGCGCATACGGGGCCGTTGATGAACGCGTCCATCTCGTCGTGGCTGCCGCCCCAGCGCGGATACAGGAAGTACAGGTACGTGGTGAGCACGCCCACATCATTGGGGCGCAAGGCTAACGAGGTCCGCAGCCAATAGGTTTTTGGATCGTCGCTGTCGCCCGTCTGGCGCGCGGGCAGGCCGGCGGGCAAGGACGCGGGCAGCTCGGCCAGGCCCATGCCGCTGTGTTCGGCGAGCAGGCTCAAGCCTTGTTCCCAGACCTCGGCGGGCCAGCGTGCCTGCAACGCATCGTGCGAAGCCGGCGCGCCGGCGGCCAGCGCCGCCAGCCATTCCGGTTCGCCCAGGTAGGCGCAGACGCGCATGGTTCTCTGCACGGCCACCACGGGCCGCTCATGCAGTGCCATCGCTTGCAGGAAGGCCCCGACGGCATGGTCGCGCGCCATCATTGCGCCGGCCCATTGCTCATCGTCCACGTAGTCGGCGGTGTTGCTGCTGCGGATGTTGCCGGCAATGGTCTCCCACTGGTTGCCGTAGGCAAGATGCGCGTGATACGACGCAGGCCGCGCCTCGCGCCACGCGCGCAGGCGGGCAAGATTTTCTGCCGCTGACAGTTGCGGGTCGCTGATCTGGTCCAACAACCACCGATATCCGAACGATTCGCCTTTGCTATCCAGCCACCGCAGCGCGGCGGGTTCCAGGATGGCGTCCAGTTCATCAAACTGGCCGCTTTGCAGCCGCTGCCGAAGTTCCGCGCGGCGCGCAAGATGGGTATCGATCGTGTCGGGGGATGAAGTCATTCGCTACGCAGGTGGGTTCAGGAAAAGGCGAACCCACGCCGGCAGCGCAGGGCGCATGCGGGGGCCGCATTCTTATTACAACGGCAGATTGGCGGATTAGTTAAGGACGGGGTCTTTTGAGGCCGGGTGCTTACGCACCAGCACCGTGCCCAAAATCGCCAGCACCAGCCCGCCGCCGACATAGGGCAGGCCAAAAATCAGCGCCCAGAAGAAGAGGGCGGTGTTGGCGTCGCGGGTGTCTGCGGCGCTGGTGGCGTGTGCGCCAACGTCCATCGTCAGCAGCGTGGCGGGAATCGTCAGCACCATGGCGGCGCCCAGCGCCACACAACCCCAGCCGATCAGACGGCGCAGGTTGGCAATGCGCGCCAGCAGGACGCTGGCGATGACGGTGACGACGAGCCAGATGACGATCCCGGCAACGATCATCGTGTCCGGGTCGCCTGACGCGGTGGCGGACGGCTCGCCGGAGCTCAAGGCCAGGATTACCGGCAGCAGCACGCCATAGCTGACTCTGCCGATGAGCAATCCCAAGACGATGCTGACAATCCATTTGACGGTGTTTGAGGGCATGCCGAAGGTCCTGGCCGTTAGGCGGTTTGTCCATTGGGCGATTGAGCCGTTTGGACGCTTAGCCATTAATCAAGTAGTGATCTTGCACCGGGAAAAATAACACGGCATCGCCTACGCCCGGCGGCGCACGTTCTCCTGGTGCAGCAGCTTGATCTGCTCCGCAAACTCCGGCACCGGGCCGTCTACGGTTGCGCCATCAATCACGTCTTGAATCGCCAACGGTTTTACGCGCGATGGCGCGACGCCCCATTCGCGCATCCACTGCGCATACTGCTTTGACGACGCCGCATACACGATGCGGCCCAAGCCCACCCAGCCATGCGCCGCCGAACACATCGGGCAGTGCTCGCCCGAGGTGTACACGGTGCACGATGCGCGCTCGGCTTGCGGCACATTGTTGGCCGCCCAGCGCGCGATTTCGAATTCCGGATGCTGCGTGTGGTCTCCACCCGAGACGTGGTTGTGGTCTTCGAACAGGACCTCGCCCGTCGCGGATACCAGCACGGAACCGAAGGGCTGGTCGCCCAGCTCCAACGCGCGCTTGGCCAGGGCAACGCAACGGGTCAGGTGTTTCTTGTCCAGGTCATTGATCATGCGGTGTCTCCTTGTAGGGTTGTGGCGCTTGCGCAGAATTGCTTGCGGTAGGCCGACGGTGAAATCGCAAAGGCATGGGTGAAGTGTTGGCGAAACGATACCGAAGATCCGAACCCCACGTCTTCGGCGATGCGGTCGACGGCAAGCCGACCGGTTTCCAGCAGGCGTTGCGCGGCGGCTAGCCGGTGGTTCAACAGCCATTCGGACACGGTGGCGCCGGTCTTCGCCTTGAAGTGGCGGGTGAATGTGCGCCGGCTCATGCCGGTTTTCTCCGCCAACAGGTCCAGCGACAGCGGCAGCCGCAGGTTTTCGATGGCCCAGTCCAGCGTGGCGCTGAGCTTGTCCGAGCCGCTGCGTTCGGGCAGCGGTTGCTCGATGTACTGCGCCTGTCCGCCGTGCCGGTGCGGCGCAACCACCATGCGGCGGGCGATGCGGTTGGCCACTTCCGCGCCATGATCGCGGCGCAGCAGATGCAGGCAGCAGTCAATGGCGGCGGCGGTGCCGGCTGAGGTCAGGATGTCGCCATCGTCGATGTACAACGATTTGCGGTCGAGCTTGACCTTGGGATAGCGGCGTTCGAAGTCGTCGCCCCAAACCCAGTGCGTGGCGGCCGTGCGCCCGTCCAGCAAGCCGGCTTCAGCCAACACAAAGGTGCCCAGGCACAGCCCCGCGATGCGCGCGCCCCGGGCGTGCGCGGCGCGCAAGGCCCGCAACAGGGCAGGGGAGGCGGCGGCTTCGGGGTCGGTCCAGGCGGGCATGATGACGGTGTCGGCCTGGGCTAGCACCGACAGATCATGTTCGACTTCGATCTTGAAGCCTGACAGGGTGGCAATCAGCCCGGCCTTTTCTGCGCAGATCAGCAAGCGATAGCGCGGCACGCCCAGCCGCGCCAAGTCGTCGCCAAACACCATGCAAGGCACGGACAGGTGAAAGGGGCTGATGTCTTCGAAGGCGATGACGGCGACGGTGTGCATGGCGGGCGTGCGGATTGGGCTATGGATGGCCAGGGCGTATGGACCAGAGCGAATGGCCCGGAGCGAAAGGTCCAGAACAAACGGGCCAAAAAAAGGGCCAACAAACGGGCCAACAAACGGGCCAACAAACGGGCCAACAAACGGGTCATAGGTTGGCCCGATTCTAGCAATAGTTGTCCATCGGGCCACTATCAAGAAACCCGCATCGGCGTGACACTGGGTGTTCTTTCACCTACCGACAAGAGACAAGCCATGAGCCATCCCACCATTCGCACCCTGGCCGGCGCCACCGCCCCGGCATCGCTCGATGCGTCCAGCACCGCCTTGCTGGTTATCGATTTCCAGAACGAATACTTCAGCGGCAAGCTGCCCATCCCCGCCGGCAAGACGGCATTGGGCAACGCGCAACGCCTGATCGCGCACGCCGACCACGCCAAAATCCCGGTCTTCCACGTGCAGCACGTCACGCCCGCCGGCGCGCCCGTGTTTGCCGATCAAAGCCAGACCGGCGAGTTCCATCCCGAATTGCAACCGGCCGCGCACCACAACGTGGTTCGCAAAACATCAGTCAGCGTGTTTCCCACGACCGACCTGGACCAGCAATTGAAAGCCGCCGGCGTCAAAACGCTGGTCATCACCGGCCTGATGACGCACGCCTGCGTCGCCGGCGCCGCCCGCGACGCCGTGCCGCTGGGTTATGACGTGATCGTGGCCGAAGACGCCTGCGCCACCCGCGACCTGGACCGCGCCGACGGCAGCGTCGTCAGCCACGACAACCTGCACCGCGCAGCACTCGTCAGCATCGAAGACACGTTCGGGGATGTGATGACGACCGAGCAGGTGTTGAAGCTGCGGGTGGTGTAAATGGGCAAGGCAAGAGCCGTCCGGCGAAGTCATGCGCGGTTCGCCGGACGCTCGTTGCCTGGCCGGGACTTCGTCTGATTTCGAGCCTGGAAGCGATTTTGATATAGCACTGGGTGCTATGTTTGCAGCGCATGGCACAAGCGGCGTTTTACGCCCGATCTGCCAATCGAATGTCCTGGAGAGTCTTGAATTGACCAACGATGCCGCCGTCCGTCCGTTTCATTCCTCGTCGTTTGCGGCATCTGAGACGGCGAAACGGAATGTCAATAAGCCACGGGGTGAAGCGACGGCTAACGATTTGCCTGCCCTGGCGGCCATCCACCGCATTGCCCGGGCATTGTGCGAGGTTGGCGGGATCGGTCAGAAAACGATGCGTGAATACGACGATCTGTGTACACGTGCTTAAGGCCCCGCCATGCGGGGCCTTATCGTATGCAACCCATCACGGATCAATAAAAAATATCCACGTAATCCGTCAGACGATCGCAGCTTTCCATCTGCTGCAGGCGCCAGTATTTGCGTTTGCCGGTGGCGCGGAATTCGTAGTCGCCGGTGCGTTCGCAGCGGCGGCCTTTGTCCGGGGCGTCCAGGATCAGGATGGTGCCGCGGAAGATGAAGCGGTCGCTGTCGATCGAGACGATTTCACCGTTGATCTTCAGCGTGCCTTCAAAGTTGGCCTGCTCGCCATCGATGCGAACGACGTCATTCACGTCCTTGGCGTTCAGCTTGCCGCGCTGGGCGGACCACAGCCATTGCACGGTGACGCCGCTGTTGTTCAGCAGGCGTTCGTAGGCGGCCTGGTTCTTGATTTCGGTTTTTTGAACCGGGGCGAGGGCGGTGGCGCTGTTTTGCTGGACGGGGGAATGCGCCCGCAGCGAGCCGTCCGTCTGCGCGGCGATGATCGGCGAGGCCGAGGCAAGGGCAAGGCCGAACATCAGCGGAACCAGCCGGGAAATGCGCGGTGTTCTCTTGGGCGTAGTCGTATCGCGATCAGGCGTCATGTGCAGGGTCATGAATGAAGTGGCTAAGGACAGCGCCGCCGTCGTACGAGGGCAGCTACGGGCGCATAAAATAGCACGCAGCTTGCATCCAATTAATGCCGGTTTTCGGTGTTATGTATCCATCGGTTAACCGATGGCGTCGCCGGGCCGCTAAACCAGGAGTCCGAATGTTGATCGTCCATCATCTGGGAAAATCACAATCCGAGCGCATCGTCTGGCTGTGCGAAGAACTCGCCATTCCCTACGAGCTGAAGGTCTATGACCGGGACCCGGTCACGCGCTTGGCGCCGGTTGAATACAAGGCGCTGCATCCGCTAGGCACCGCGCCGATCATCACCGATGGCGATATCGTGCTGGCGGAGTCCACCGCTATCGTTGAGTACATTCTGGCGAAGTACGGCGACGGCAGCCTGACGGTGCCCGCCACCGACGCGGCGTTTGCCGACTATCTTTATTGGTTCCATTTCGCCAACGGCTCGCTGCAACCGAGCTTGATGCGCTGCATGGTGCTGTCGCGCGCCGAGGTGGCTGACGACAAGCCGACCATGCAGTTCGCCCAGGCGCGGCGCAAGCAGGCGTTGAGCCTGATCGACACGCAGTTGGGTAAAACGGATTATCTGGCCGGCAACGCGCTGACCGCCGCCGACATCATCGCGGTGTTCTCGCTGACGACGATGCGGATGTTCTATTCGTTCGATCTGTCGCCTTACCCGAATATCCTGGCGTATCTTCAGCGCATCGGCGCCCGTGATGCGTACCGCCGGGCCATGAAGAAAGGCGACCCGGACATGACGCCGATGCTGACCTGAAGCGAGGGCGGGCTACAGCACCAGCGGCGAGATCTTGTTGCCGTCGATCGACACACCCGCCATCAACCCACTGTTGTTCATGACGAAGCTCACGATGGGTTGTTGAACGGAGTTGGAATCGATGGCGCCGTTGGCGCCGACTGTTGCAACGGCCACGGTGGCGTCGGCGCCGATCGTCCAGCCGCTGCTGGCGCGGAACTTGGCCAATGCTTCATCCGTCATGAACAACAACACCATGGCCTTGGACTGGGCGCCCGCCTGAAAGCCGATGGAGCCCCCCGAGATGCTGTAGTAGCTGGTGTCTTGGCCATTCACCCGCAGTACGCCAGACCCGGATTGGCCACCCACGATGAAGCTGGCGCTGAGCACTGACGGAAACACCAGCACGCCGCGCGCGCGTTGAACCAACTGCTTGGACTGGGGAGAGGCTTCGTAAAGCCGGGTCAAGGTGGCGTTGGTGGCGGCGTTAATTTCCTGGCGCTTTTCAGCTTGAGTGGCCGTCGATTTGGACCCACTCGTCGTGCAACCGGCGAACAGCACGCTCGACACGCCCAACGCTACTGCCGCCAGAGTGGTCCTACGCCATGTTGAAGGGATCTTGTTCATAAGCGTTTCCTTTTGGATGCAGACGGATCTTTTGGATGGGTCATGCCCGGGCGGCACGCCCTGCAAAGCAGATTACTCTCGTTGGCGCGCATTGGCGCAACCTTCTTTGCGCATCTGGGTAAAAATCTGGTGGCGTGAGGCGGTTTACTATCGCGCCATGTTCTTGTTCATCTTGTTCTGGATAGTGCTGGCCCTGGTGGTGGGCGTATTGGCAGTCGGCCGGGGGCGCAAGGGATTTGGCTGGACGATACTGGCCTGCCTGATCAGCCCGCCGCTTGCCGCTGCGTTTTTGTTCGCCATTGCCGACCGGTCGCCCCACGCCCGCGAGCCGGTTCCCCCGACGCATCTGGTCTGCCTGCACTGCGACGGGCGCATCTTGCGCGATGCTCGCGTGTGCCGGCATTGCGGAGCCGATGTCGCCGCATGACAGGCTGACCGCCTGACTACAGGACGGGCAAATCGCCGGACCGCCGGAGCGCCAGATCGCCAGATCGCCGGACCGCCAAACCGCCAGAGCGCCAAACCGCCCCACGGACGCTCCCGCCTACTCGAGCTTGATGTTCGCCTTGCGCGCCACCTCGCGCCAGCGTTGCAGATCCGTGCGCAATTCCGCCGTGAACTGGGCGGGCGAATCCAGCACCGGTTCCACCCCGCGCGACACCAGCGCCTGGCGCGCGTCGGGCGTGCTCAAGCCCTTGCGCAACGCGTCGTAGAGGCGGTTTGTCAGCTCGGCGCTTAGATTGGGCGGGGCCAGCACGCCAAACCAGGTGGTGGTCTGGAACCCCGGCACGCCGGCCTCTTGCACGGTCGGAATATCGGTTGCGGTGCCGGAGCGCACGGCGCTGGTCACGGCCAGCGCCCGCACCTGACCGCTTTGAATCAAGGGCAGCGACGAAGGCAGGGTGTCGAAATAGGCATCGACGCGTCCGCCGATGAGATCGGTCATGACCTGGCTGCTGCCTTTGTAAGGCACATGCTGGAAGTTTGATACGCCGGACGATTGCACGAACAGCTCGGCGGCCATGTGGGTGATGTTGCCGATGCCGGCGGAGCCATACGGAATGGGCGTCTTGCTGGCCTTGGCGTAGCGCAGGAATTCATCCAGCGTTTTGACGGGCAGCTTGGGGTTCACGACCAGCACCAGCGGGGTGTAGCCCACTTCAGTGATGGGCGTGAAATCGCGTTGCGGGTCATACGGCAGCTTGGGCGACAGGGCGGGGCTGATGGATTGCGACGCCGTCACGCCCAGCAGCAGCGTGTAGCCATCAGCGGGCGCGCGCGCCACTTCAGCGGCAGCGATGATGCCATTGGCGCCCGCCTTGTTATCGACCACGACGCTGGCGTTCAGCGCTTCACCCAGTCGTTGCGCGACCTGACGCGCCACGAAATCCGCACCGCCGCCCGGCGGAAATCCCACGATCAGCCGGATCGGTTTGTCGGGGTATCCCGCCGCAGAGCCGGCCAAGGCCGACGCCGGCGCCGCGCAAAGCACGGCCGCACCCATCACGGCCACGCCCATCATTGCCGCAGACGTTATTGCTGCAGACATTGCTGCAGACGTCATTGCCAAAGACGTCATTGCCCCAGTCATGGCCTTGATCAGGCCCGACATCATGTTGAGCTGTTTCACTTGCAGTCTCCTTGATTTATTGTCGGGCGATCTGTGCGCCCTTGTTTTGGTATTTGTGCCTGAACAACTGGTGTTTTATGCCTGCCGCCGTACCGGCGCCCACGCAAAATCGCCCGAACGAATCGCGGATACTGCGCCGCTTTCCATCAAGGCCTCGCATTCATCCGGCGACAAGCCTGCCGCCTGCAATACGTCCAGCGTGTGCGCTCCCAAATCAGGCGGGGGCAGCGTCTGCACCCCGTCATCATTCGCATGCAAACGCGGAAACTCCGGCACATCGAACGCCAGATCGCGATAGCGCACGCTGCGCAGTGTGCCTGCCTGCCGCGCCTGTTCGGCATCCAGCACGCGTTCCAGCGGCAACACTTCCGTGCAACCCACCCCCGCCGCTTTCAAGCGTGCAACCAGGTCGTCAAAGCGATGCGCGCCCACCGCCGCCTTGACGATTTCCTCCACCTGTTCGCGCGCCTTCTTCCGGTCTTTCAACGACGCAAGCGACGCATCGGCCGCCTGCGGCAGATCCAATGCCTGGCAGAACTTCAGCCAGTGTGCGTCCGTCAGCATCAGCAGGTACATCCAGCGTTCGTCCGAGGTCAGGTACGCACCATACCCCGGCATGCTGAATTCCCCATGCGGTTCGCGTTCGGGGCGGCCCAGCAGTTGCGTCTTCAGTTGCACGCCGACGAGATCGCGTGACGCCACGTGCAAACCGGTTTCATACAAGCCGATTTCGACGTGTCCGCCGTTTGTAGCGGTCTGGGGTTGCAGCAAAGACGCCAGGATGCCAATGACGGCATACGCGCCCGCAAACTGGTCGTGATACGACGGCCCCAAGCGGCTGGGGCGGCCATTGATGCGGTTGGCTTCCATGACGCCGGTGGAGGCTTCGGCCACGGGGTTCGAGGCCAGATCGTCCGCCTGCGGGCCGTCGGCGTAGCCGCGGATGTGGCAGTAGATCAGCCGGGGGTTGACGGCCTGGCAGTCGGCGCGCGTCAGCTTCAGTTTGCGCGCCGCCTTGGGCGCCAGGTTATGAACCAGCGCGTCGGCCGTTTCCAGCATCTTCAGGAACGCGGCATGGCCGTCGGGGTGGGCCAGGTCGATGCACACGCTTTTCTTCCCGTGGCTGTACGCAATGAACGTGCCGCTGGGGCCGCCGCGCACCAGGCTGCGGGTGGGGTCGCCGCGCGGGGGCTCCACCTTGATTACCTCGGCGCCCAGCTGCGCCAGGATGTGCGAGGCAAAGGGCGCGGCCAGCATGGTGCCCAGTTCAATGACCTTGCGGCCGGAAAGCGGTGCGTTCGGCATGATGTCTCCTGGCTGTTTTCTTAAAAGAATGCATTCTATATGGGTAAGAATTGCGCAGAGATAGTCTTTTTCCTAGGGAAAGCCCGTATTTTGCGCGTCAGTTAAAAATATAGAATGCATTCTTAGCCGCGCATCAGACAGCGGCCGTCGAAGAACAACCAGGAGACATCACCGTGCTCAGAAGGACATTTCTTTCCGGCTGTGCCGCGGCAGCCTCGATCTCGCTTCCAGGCTGGGCGCGCGCGCAATCCGTTTCTCCAGGCATCGACGTGGCCAGCAAGACGGTCACCGTTGGCGCGTTCACGCCCATCACCGGCCCGGTGCCGTTCTATGCCATTCTTTCGCGCGCCGCCGATGCCTGCTTCAAGTGGGTGAATGAAACCGACGCGCTGAAGGGCTGGAAGATCAAGTCCGTCAGCTACGACGATGGCTACGAGCCGGCGCGCAGCGTGGCCGTGACCCGCCGCCTGGTGGAAGAGAACAAGATCTTCGCCTTGGCCGCGCCCGTTGGTACGGCGCAATCCGTGGCGGTGATTCCCTACGCCAAGGAAGTGGGCCTGCCGATGATCGGGCCGATTGGCGGCGCGACGGCGCTGTTCGCCGAACGGCTCGTGTTCCCGCTGTTGCCGGACTACGGCTGGTCTGCCGCATCCAACCTGGACTACGCGTTTGGCGGGCTGAACGCCAGCCGCGTCGCGCTGCTCTGGGAAAACGACGAACTGGGCCGGTCCGCCAAGCGCGGCTTTGACCTGCTGATGGCGGCCAACAAGAAGCAGCCGGCGGAATCAATTCCGTTTGAAGTGCGCAGCACCGACTTCACGCCGCATATTCGCCGTATCGCCAATGCCAAGGCAGACGTCGTGATCTTGTTCGGGTCCAACGCGAATCTGGCCGCCGCCTTGAAAACCGCCGACCGCCTGGGCTTCCAGGGCAAGTGGATGGCGCCGTTCTTCACGGCCGACCCCACCACCTACAAACTGGCCGGCCCCTTGCTGGATGGCGCGTACTTTTCATCGTGGCTGATGCCCGTGGATGCCGACGACGCCAACATCAAGGCGTATCGCGACACGGTGGCCAAGCTCTATCCGAACGACCCCATCGGCGTGTTCGGCCTGAATGGCTGGAGCAACGCGGCCTTGTTCGTCAAGGGCTTCCAGATGCTGTTGGCCAGCGGCAAGCCGCTGACGCGCGCGAATTTGGTCGACGTGATGGAAACCATGACGAACGAAACCGTAGGCGGCGCGCGCCAGGTCACGTTCAAGGCGGGCGACCATCGCGGCGCGCGCCAGGAAGGAATCATTCAGGCGGTGTCCGGCGGCGGCTTCAAGCTGGTGCGGGACTTCAAACCCTATCCCGCCGACGTGTTCGACGCAAAACTAGCCTAGGAGTCAGGGCGTGACCAATATCTACGACGAATGGATCGGCCGCGAAGAATCGCGCACGCAGCACATCGACGCGACGGCGGTTGCGGCCATGGCGGCCACGCTGGACCGGGACGCTCCGCCCGCTGCGGGCGAGCCGCTGCCGCCGGGCTGGCAGTGGCTGTTCTTCAATCCGGTGGCGCGCCGTAGCGGCTTGGGTACGGATGGGCATCCGCAGCGCGGCGGTTTTCTGCCGCCGATTGCGTTGCCGCGCCGCATGTGGGCGGGCAGCCGGGTGCGCTATCTGGCGGACGTGAAGATTGGCGCTGACGCCACGCGCCGCAGCCGCATCCTGAAAGTCGAGAACAAGGTCGGCAAGCGCGGATCGCTGTGGTTTGTGACCGTGCAACACACCACGCGGTGCGATGGCGCGGACTGCATCATTGAAGAGCAAGACATCGTCTACCGCGAGGCCACGCCGCCGGGGGCGGCAGCGGCAAGCCCGCCTGAGCCCTATGCCGGCCAGGCGCGGTGGGGCCGTGAGGTGCAACCCGACACGACGCTGCTGTTCCGCTATTCGGCGTTGACGTTCAACGGCCACCGCATTCACTACGACCAGGCCTATGCGCGCAACGAAGAGGGCTATCCCGATCTGGTGGTGCATGGCCCGCTGACCGCCACGCTGTTGCAGCAGCTGGCGCTGGACCACGGCGAAGGCCGGGCGCTGGCCAGCTTTGAGTTCCGCGGCGTCAGCCCCTTGTTTGTGTCGCGCCCGTTCCGCCTGGAAGGGCATACGAATGAAGACGGATCGCTTGCGCTGTGGGCGCGCGGACCGGACGGAGAATTGGCGATGTCCGCCACCGCGACGCTGCGCTGACCGCCAGCGCGCACCCCAAGAAAAAAACGATCAGGAGACAAGAAAAGATGGCACAGCATTTGAGCGGCCCAGCAAGTCTTGAAGGCCAGGTTGCGTTGATTACGGGCGGCGCGGGCGCCATGGGGCAGGCGATATCGAAGGCGTTCCGGCAAGCCGGCGCGCGCGTCATCGCAACCGACCGCGTCGAGCAGCAAGAGATAGGCGGCGGCATTGATTACCGGCGCTACGACGTGACCTCGCGCGCCGAAACGGATCAGGTCATCGACAAGATCATCGAGGACTACGGCCGCGTCGACATCCTGGTGCTGTGCGCCGGCATCATCGCCCGTACGCCGCTTGCCGAGAGCACCGACGATGAGTGGGACGCCGTGATGTCCGTCAACGTGCGCGGCGTGGTGAACCCGGCGCGCAAACTGTTTCCGCTGATGTGCAAGCAGGGCTTTGGCAAGATTCTGGCGGCGGGCTCCATTGCGGCCAAGAACGGCGGCGTGGCGTCGGGGCCGGCCTATGTGGCGTCCAAGGCGGCCGTGCACGGCATGATGCGGTGGATTGCCAAGGCCGGCGCGCCCCATGGCGTGTACGCGAACACGCTGGCGCCCGGGCCGGTCGAGACCGCCATGTGGGCCAGCGTCACGGGCGGCGGCGCGCCGTCGGCCAACGGCACCGTGCCGCTGGGCCGCTACGGCAACCCGGATGACATTGCGCAGGCGGCGCTGTTTCTGTGTTCGCCGGCTTCCAACTGGATCACAGGCACGTCGCTGGATATCAGCGGCGGCATGTGGATGGACTGAAGCCAGGAGCGCGCCATGACAGCAGACAAGCACCCCGTGATCGGCTTTATCGGACTAGGCGTGATGGGTGGCCCGATGTGCCGCAACATTGCGCTGAAGCATCCGGCGGACGTGATCGCGTTTGACATGAACGCCGACGCATTCCGCTTATTGGAAGGCACCAAAGCGCGCCGCGCCGCGTCCGTTGCCGACGTGGCCGCGCAGGCGGACGTGGTGTTCCTGTCGTTACCGGGCGGGCCGCAGGTTGAGCAAGTGTGCGTGGCGCCCGGCGGCCTGACTGACGGGGCGCGCCGGCCCGCCGTCATTGTCGACCTGAGCACCACCACCGTGGCGTCGGCCCGTGGCGTGGCCGAACAGCTTGCCGCGCGCGGCGTCGCCTTTGTGGATGCGCCGGTGGCGCGCACCCGCGAAGCGGCCCAGCGTGGCGAGCTCAGCATCATGGTGGGCGCAGACGAAACGCTGTACCCGCGCATTGAACCGCTGCTGCGCTACATCGGCTCGGACGTGACGCGTTGCGGCGACGTGGGCTGCGGCCAGGTGGTCAAGCTGATCAACAACGCGCTGGTGTTCGAGAACACCGTGGCGCTGGCTGAAATGATGGTGCTGGGCGAACGCGCCGGCGTGCAGCCCGATGTGCTGCTGGACGCCGTGTCCAAGGGGTCGGGCGACAGCTTCGTGCTGCGCAATCACGGCCGCAAGGCCATGTTGCCGCGCCAGTTTCCCGACAAATCATTCCCGCCGGAATACGTGTTGAAAGACTTGAGCTACGTGCTGGAACTGGCCGCGCAAAGCGAGCTGACCGCGCATGTGGCCGAGCTGGCCCGCCGGTATTACGCGGCCGCCGCCAGCGGCGGTTTCTCGGGGCGGTATTTCCCATCGGTGATCGAACTGATCGACCGCGGCGACGGGCCGGCGGCAGCGGAATCTGAACCCGGCCAGTCCGCTCAACCCGATGCGTCAACGCAAAGGAGCCGGGCTCATGGATGACCTGATCGGCCTGATCTGGGCGGGCGTTGTCAGCGGTTGCCTGTACGCCATGGGCGCCATCGGCATTGTGCTGATCTACAAAAGCTCCAACGTCGTGAACTTCGCGCACGGCAATCTGGCGGGGCTGGCCGCGTTTCTGGTGTTCGGCTTCACGGCCGGCCTGTTCGCCAACATGGCCTGGGGGGCGGCGGTGCTGCTGACGCTGGCCATCATGGTGGCGGTAATGGCGGTCAGCTACTTTCTGATTGCGCCGCTGGTGTTCAAGTCGGACCTGACCAGCACCATCGCCACGCTGGGCGTGGGGCTGATCGCCCAGGGCGCCACCCAGCTGCTGTTCGGGTCGAACGTGGTGTCGCTGGACTTGCCGCTGCCCAAGTGGCGTGGCGAGATGGGGCCGGTGATCGTCACCGCGTATGACCTGGCCGTGCTGGGCACGACGGCGGTGGCGATTGGCCTGCTGTATCTGCTGATCGAACGCACCCGCATCGGCATCGCGTTTCGGGCGGTGTCGGCCAACCCCTTCGCCAGCCGCGTATGCGGATTGAATCTGCGCCGCGTGCATTTGTTTTCGTGGGTGGTGGCGGGCCTGCTCGGCCTGGTGGCGTCGCTGCTGATTGTGCCCACCACCTTTCTGTCTTCGACCAGCGTGTCGTCCTTCATGCTGCAAGCGTTTGCGGCGGCGGTGGTGGGCGGGTTCAACAGCCTGCCGGGCGCGGTGCTGGGCGGCATCTTCATCGGCGTGATCATGAACCTGCTGTCGTTCTACGTCGCCGCCGAATTCAACAACAGCTATCTGCTGCTGACGATTCTGCTGGTGCTCAATGTCTTCCCCAAGGGCGTGCTGGCCATACGCGGAGGTGCCCGTGTCTAGTGTGATGCTATCCACCAATGCGTTGCCTGCGTCCGCCGCGCAGGGCCGTGCCGCCGCGTCGCCGTTCAAGCGCTGGTCTGCGGGTATCGGCGTAGCGGGTCTGCTGGCGCTGATGCTCTTGCCGATGGCGGCGGGCGGCTACTGGACTTACACGCTGGGGCTGTGCTTTGCCAACGCCATTGCCATCATGTCGGTGAGTTTTCTGGTGCGCTATGCGGGCGAAGTTTCGATCGGCCACGGCGTCTTCGTTGCAGCGGGGGCGTACACCGTCGCCTTGATGGAAAAGTACGTAGGCGTGTCGCTGCTGGCAAGCTTGCCGGTGGCGGCGGTTGCCGGCGCCGTGTTGGGCATGGCCTTCGCCTTCCCGTCGCGCTTTCTGTCGGGCATTTATCTGGCGGTGGCCACGATGGCGCTGGCCTTGGCCTTGCCCGAAGTGCTGCTGCATTTTTCGTCGGTATCGGGCGGCTATGAAGGCCTGTACGTGAAGCTGGACGCGCTGCCCGGGCTGGCCAAGGAAACCCAGCGCTACTACCTGCCGCTGGCCGGGCTGGTGGCGGTGGCGCTGCTGCTGCGCCATTTCCGCCGCTCGCGTCAGGCGATGGCCTTGCTGCTGATCCGCACGTCGCCGCATGCGGCCGAATCGTTCGGCGTGCGCCGCAGCTGGGCGCGGCTGTCGTGCATGGCCTTGAGCGGCGCCATTGCCGCCATCGCGGGCGCCATGCTGTCGTTCAGTTCATCCACCGTGTCGCCCAACAGCTTTACGTTGTGGACGTCGATCTTCCTGCTGGTGGGTTCCGTGGTCAGCCTGTATTCGCTGTCGATTCTGGGCAGCTTGCTGGGCGGCCTGTTCCTGACGCTGATGCCCTTGTTGTTGGCGGGGGCGGGTGACTGGGTGCCCATTCTGTACGGGTCGGCGCTGCTGATCGTGGTGCTGGGCTTCAATGCGCTGCCGGCTTCGCTGCGCGCCCGTTTGCACGGAGGCAATCCATGACGACGGCGCTCGCTATGCCTGACACGGATGCCCTGGTGGTTGACGACCTGTCGCTGTCGTTTGGCGGCATCCAGGTGCTGCAACACATCGGGCTGCATCTGAAGGCCGGTGAAATCACGGGCTTGATCGGCCCCAACGGCGCAGGCAAAACCAGTTTCTTCAATTGCCTGACGGGCTTGTATTCGCCGCAGCAGGGCAGCATCCAGTTTGGCGGCCGCCGTCTGGAAGGGATGCCGCCCACGGGCCGCGCCGCGCTGGGCTTTTCGCGCAGCTTTCAGCATGTGGCCTTGTGCCCGGAACTGACCGTGGCCGAGAACGTGATGGTGGGGCTGGACCGGCAGTCGTCGGCCGGTTGGTTCGACGCCTTTCTGCCACTGCCGCGGGGCAAAGCGGAGCGCGCGCTCAACCGGCAACGCGCCTTGACCGCGCTGGAACGGCTGGGCGTGGCCGAGGTGGCTGACGAATTTCCGTCGCAACTGCCGCCCGGCGTGCTGCGCCTGACCGAGATCGCGCGCGCCATTGCGGGCAACCCCCGGGTGCTGTTGCTGGATGAACCGGCCGCGGGCTTGAATTCCATCGAGACCGCCGATTTGTCATCCGCCTTGTTGCGGCTGCGCGCGCCCGACCTGGTGCTGGTGGTGGTCGAACACGACATGGACCTGATCATGGAAGTTTGCGACACCATTCATGTGCTGAACGTGGGCCGCCTGCTGGCCTCGGGCGGCCCGGAACAGATTCGGCTGAACCCGGAAGTGGTGCGCGTCTATCTGGGAGACGAAGATGAATGACGCATCGCCGCGCTTGCTGGAGGTCGAGGGCTTGACGGTGCGCTATGGCGCGGGGCCGGTCGTGCACGGCATCGGCCTGTCGGTCGCCGCCGCGACCGTGGTGGCGTTGCTGGGCGCCAATGGCGCGGGCAAGTCGAGCACGCTGCGCGCGATTGCTGGGCTGGAACCGGCGCAAGGCCGTATCCGGCTGGACGGGGAAGACATCTCCGGGCTGTCGGCCGCGCAGCGCTTTCGCCAGGGCATCGTGTATGTGCCGGAAGGTCGCGCCATCGTGACGGACCTGACCGTGGCTGAAAACCTGGTGCTGGGCTCGTACTTTGTGGATGCCCGCACGCGAGCGCGCCGCGAACAGATGGTGATGGATTTCTTCCCCGAGATCGCCGGGCGCCGGAATGCGCCCGCCGGTCTGCTCAGTGGCGGTGAACAGCAGATGCTGGCGATCGGGCGGGGGCTGATGTCCGCGCCGCGCCTGCTGTTGCTGGATGAACCGTCGCTGGGCTTGGCGCCGTTGCTGGTGTCGCGAGTGTACGAACGGCTGGCGGTGATTCAACGTGAACAGCAATTGGCGGCGCTGCTGGTCGAACAGAGTTTTCATGTGGCGGCCAAGTTGGCGGCGCACGCGTGGGTGCTGCGCCACGGCCATATCGTGGGCGAGCTCGATGAACAGGCGCTGCGCAGCCGCGAAGGCCGGCAGCAAGCCATCGACGCGTACTTGGGCGCGCGCCAGACCGCGCAAGCGCCGTCCTCCGCCATTCACGCATAGAAAAGGAACCTGGGCATGAAGCAACTGAAGCTGCAAGGTGAAGTCTTGGCAAGCGGGCTGGAATTTCCCGAAGGCCCCGTGGCGATGCCCGACGGCAGTGTGCTGGTCGTGGAGATTGCAGGCGGACGCCTGACCCGTGTGCTGCCCAATGGCGAACTGCGCAACGTAGCGGACTTGGGCGGTGGCCCCAACGGCGCGGCGCTGGGGCCCGACGGCCATTGCTACGTCTGCAACAACGGCGGCTTCAGCTGGCGCACCGACGCGGGCTTCACGCGGCCCACTGGCCCGGCAGACGGCTACGACGGCGGCTGCATCCAGCGCGTGGATGTCGCAACCGGCGCCGTGCAGACGCTATACACCCACTGCGACGGCGTGCCGCTGCACGGCCCGAACGACATCGTCTTCGATGCGCACGGCGGCTTCTGGTTCACGGACTTCGGCAAGACGTTCGAAGACAAGATCTTGCGCGGCGCGCTGTACTACGCCCGCACGGACGGCAGCGCCATCCGCCGCGCGGCGCATCCGGTGCTGACGCCCAACGGCGTGGGCTTGTCGCCCGATGGTTCGCGGCTCTATGTGTCTGAAACGGAAACCAGCCGGCTGTGGTCATACCCGATCCCGCGTCCTGCGTCTGCGCCCGGTGAATTGCAGTTGGCGGCGTGGCCGTCGCCCAATGGCGGGCAGTTGGTGCACGGCTTGCCCGGGTATCAACGCTTTGATTCCTTGGCGGTGGAGGCGAGCGGCAACATCTGCGTGGCCACCTTGGTGCGCGGCGGCATCAGCGTGTTTTCACCCGAGGGCGAGCTCATTGAATTCCACGAAGCGCCCGAAGGCTATTGCACCAACCTCTGCTTTGGCGGCAGTGACCGCCGTACGGCATACATCACGCTGTCGGGCTACGGGCAGTTGTTCGCGGCGCGCTGGCCGCGTGCGGGCTTGGCGCTGAACGGGTGATCATCATGACGCTGCCTACGAATGACACGCTGACCATTTCCCGCCCGGGCTTGATGCCCGCCTGGCGCTCGGGGTTACGGAAGGGGGGGCGCGCGGGGTTGCCCATCGGACTGCGCACGGGGTTGCGTAGGGGGTCGCGTTTGGGGTTGCGTTTGGGGTTGCCTAGGGGGTTAAGGGTGGCTTGGTCCGGCATCAGCGCCGCCATCGCCATCTGCATCGGCACCATGCCGCAAGCCCAGGCCGCCAGTTGGCCCGACAAACCCGTGCGCATCATCGTGCCGTATGCGGCCGGGCAGGGCGCCGACTTGCTCGCGCGTCTGGTGTCGCAGGAATTGGCCAAGCGTTTGAATCAGCCCATCGTGATCGAAAACCGCGCTGGCGCGGGCGGCAATATCGGTTCGTCTGCCGCCGCCCGATCCGCTAATGACGGCTACACCTTTCTGTTCGGCACCAACGCCACCAATGCTGCCAACGAATTCCTGTACGCCAGCCAAGGCTACGACGCCACCGCTGATTTTTCAGGCGTGGCGATGGTCGGCTTGTTGCCGATGGTGATCGTCACGTCCGCGGCCGACCTGCCCGCCAACAGCGTGGGCGAATTGGTCAAGCGGGCGCGCGCCCGGCCGGACACGCTGAATGTCGGGCTGCCCAGCACGACGGCGCAAGTGGTGTTCGCGGAATTCGTGAAGTCGGCGCAGGCGCCGTTGTTCGCCGTGAAGTACAAGGCGTCGGGCCAATCGTTGACCGACACGATGGGCGGGCAGATTCCGCTGGTGATCGACACCGTGACCGCCGCGCGGCCCTACCTCACCAGCGGCAAGTTGCGCGCCGTGGGCATTACGTCATTGAAGGCCAGCGACATGCTGCCCGGCGTGCTGCCCGTGTCGGAGCAGGGCGTGCCGGGCTTTGACGTCGTGGCCTGGGACGCCTTGTTTGCGCCCCGCGGCACGCCGCCGCAGATCATTCAACAAATGAGCGAACACGTGCGCCACGTGCTTGAGCAACCCGACACGCGCCGCAAGATGCTGGACATCGGCGTCGAACCGCTCGTGATGGGGCCGGCGCAACTGGATGCATTCGTGAAAGACGAGCGCCAGAAGTGGGGCGCCATCATCCAGGCGGCAGGCATCCGTATCGAATAGACAGTTTGGAATTACCCCCGCGATCAACGCGTTTTTTTACGTTCTCAAAGAATGCATTCTGCATTCTCTTTATAGGTAGAGGAGTCGCAACCGTGAGCAATGTCATGAATCTTCCCCAAGCCGATGTCGGCAACGCACCCGCCGAAGGCCGTATCACCGACGAAGCCGTCGCCGCCGCGCGCGCCATGATCGGCTTGCACCTGCGTCCCGAAGGGCCGTACCTGCAAGACGCCACCGCGGACACGCTGCGCAATTGGTGCAATGGCATTGGCGACTTGAACCCGTTGTACCGCGATGCTGGCTACGCCTCGGGCACGCGTTACGGCACGCTGCTGGGCCATCCCATGTTCCCGATGGCGTTTGGCTGGCTGGGCCGCACCCGCTGGGGCCTGCCGGGCGTGCACGGCTTTTATGCCGGCAACGATTGGGAGCTGTTCCGCCACGTGCGTCCGGGCGACCGCATTACCGCCATCGAACGCGTGGTGGGCGTGGAAGAAAAAGAGAGCAAGTTCTCGGGCCGCCTGGTGTTGCAGTACGTGGAAGCCAGCTACTACAACCAGCGCGGTGAGCTCGTTGCGCGCGCGCTGGGCACGTGCACGCGCCACGAACGCAAGGCTGCGCGCGATACCGGCAAGTACAAGGAAATCGTGCAGCACGAATACGCCGATCAGGAACGCGACCGCATCGACCAGATGGTGCTGGACGAGCCGAAGAACATCCGTGGCGCCAACGTGCGCTATTGGGAAGAGGTACAGGAAGGCGAAGAGCTGCCGACGATTGCGCGCGGCCCCTTGTCGCTGATGGACACGATGGGCTTTCTGGTGGGTTGCGGACGCGGCCATACGCACGGCGTGGTGCTGCAAGCGGCGGTCAAGCATCCGGGCCATTTCTTCCGCAACCCGGAAGCGGGCGGCGGCGTGGAATACACCGGCATCGGCCACCACCGCGAATCGGTCGCGAAGGAAGTGGGCGTGCCTGGCACCTATGACTACGGCCCGCAGCGTTCGTCGTGGATGTGCTCGCTGGTGACCAACTGGATGGGCGACGCGGGCGTCATCAAGCGCGTGCGTACCGAAATGCGGCGCTTCAACATCATGGGCGACACCACGTTCTGCAAAGGCAAAGTCCTGCGCAAGTACGTGAAAGACAACACGGGGCTGGTCGACATCGAACTGGCCGCCGAAAACCAGCGCGGTGAACTGACCACGCCGGGGATCGCCACCGTAGCCTTGCCCTCGCGGGATGTGCGCCTGCCGGCCTTCCTGGATGGGTCGGGCGTGGACCTTGAACTGCCCGTTACCCGCTGACCGGCCCGCGGCCGCAACCTTGCGAGACAGCCCCTATGCAGTCCAACGATACGCAACAAACCGCCATGCTGCCCTTGTCCGGCTGCCGTGTGCTGGAGCGCTCGAACACGGTCGCGGCCGCCTACGCCGGACGAATGCTGGCCGTCATGGGCGCGCAGGTTGTCATGCTGGAGCCGCCTGGCGGCTCGCGGCTGCGGCCCGCGCCGCCGTTGATTGGCGACAGCGATGAAAGCGCGCTGTTCGCCTATCTGGCAGTGGGCAAGCGCAGCCTGGAAGCTGACCTGACATCGCCCGAGGGCCGCGGCTTGCTGGCGCGCGAGCTGGCGGGCGCAGACATCCTGATCGACGACACGCCCGTGCGCCAGCGCGAGGCGCAGGGCTTGTCGCCCGCGCAGATCGCCCGCGACTGGCCCGCGCTGGTCCACGTCAGCGTCCTGCCTTTCGGGGCGACGGGGCCCAAAGCGGATTGGGATGGCGAAGAGGTCAACCTGCTGCACGCGGGCGGTGAAGGGTTCCTGCTGCCCAACGGCTTGTCGCACGAGCTGTTCCCTGACCGGCCGCCCTTGAAAATCTATGGCCACTTTGGCGGGTACCAAGGCGGGGCGATGGCGGCGCTTTGCGCGCTGTCTGCCTGGTGGGCCGCCCCATCCGGCGGCGGACAATACGTGGACGTGTCGGTGCAAGACGCTGTGCTGTCCGTCGGCGCGTTCGCTTTGCAACGGCTGGGCGACGGGTCGCTGGAACACCGCAGCAGCCGCCGCTTCCGCTATGGCGGCGTGTTCGAAGCGCAGGATGGCTTCATTGAATTACTGACGCTGGAAGACCGCCAGTGGCGGTCGCTGGTAGACCTGCTGGGCCAACCGGCCTGGGCGGCCGATCCGGGTTTGCGCGACCCCCTGGAACGCAGCCGCCGGGGCGATGAAATCAATGGCCATATTCGTGAGTGGATGGCCCGCCACACAGTTGAAGACATCGTCCAGCGCGCACAGGAATTAGGCGTGCCTGCCGCCAAATACCGCTTGCCCGCTGAAGTGGTCCAAGGGGAACAAGAGCGCGCACGCGGCCTCTTCGCACCCGCCGTGCTGGCCAGTGGCCGCGAGGCGCAGATTCTGGTCGCGCCGTTTCAGTTCCGCTGTACCCCATTGCCGCGCGCGGGCGCCGTGCCCGCCTTGAACGAGATGGCACAGGAGGCCACCGCATGAGCCAGGCTCTGGCACGTTCCCCGCAGACTGATCCGCTGCGTGCGCCGCTTGCCGGCGTGCGCATCGCGGACTTCACCATTCATGCAGCAGGCCCGTTCTGCACGCACCTGCTGTCCCAACTGGGCGCCGAGTGCATCAAGATTGAAAGCGCCACCCGGCCCGACGCGTTTCGTAAACCGCACGCGGTCTATGGCCGCATGTCGGCCGCAACGTTTGATCAGGTGTCGGCCAACAAGCTGTCGGTGCGCCTGAACCTGAAACAGCCCGAAGCCGTGGCTTTGGCCAAGCGCATCGTCGCGCTGTCAGAGGTGGCTGCCGAGAGCTTTCGCCCCGGCGTCATGGCACGCTTGGGCTTGAGCTTCGATGCGCTGTGCGAGGCCAAGCCGGATCTTGTCCTGCTGTCCTTGTCATCCTGCGGCCAAAGCGGCCCCGACTCACACTTCGCCGGCTACGCGCCGCTCTTTGGCGCGTGGGGCGGGCTGGGCTGGATGAGCGGATACAGCGACGGCCCCCCGGTGGAAATGCGGCACGTCATGGACCACGCCGCAGGCGTGCACGCGGCGCTTGCCACCTTGGCGGCATTGAACCAGCGCCGCCGCACGGGTCAGGCGCAGCACGTCGACCTGGCGGCGCGTGAAGTGGCGTCCGCCATGATCGGCGACGCGCTGGTGCTGGCCAGCCTGGGCATCACACCCGAACGCCCGGGCAACGCCGACCTGGCCATGGCGCCACACGGCGTCTACCCCACCGCGCAGCCCGACCGGTGGCTGACCTTGGCGGTACGTGACGACACCGAATGGCGCGCGCTGGCGCACACCTTGGGCCAAGGTGAGGGTGGTGAACGTTACGCCACGGCCGCACTGCGCCGCGAACATCGTGCCAATCTGGACCAAGACTTGACCCAATGGTTGAAGACGTGTGACGCCGAAGTCACGGCGCAGCGCTTGCAACAGGCGGGGGTGTGCGCACACGTGTCGTGGACGATGCAGGACGTAGCGTCAGACCCCCATCTGCAAGCGCGCGGCGCGGTCACGCCGGTGCAGGCGCCCGACATCGCGCCGCGGCTGGCCGTGGGTGCGCCTGCGCGTTTCAGCGGGTCGGACCAGGTGGGCATCCGGCGCTTGACGCCCGCCTTGGGCCAGGACGAGGATTATGTCTTCGGGCAGCTACTGGGCCTGAGCACGGCGCAACGCGCCGACCTCGAAGCCCGCGAGGTGATCCTGTGAAGTTCGCAAGGCATCCTGTGAAGCCCCCGACGTCATCCTGTGATGGCCCCGACGTCATCCTGTGATGGCCACACGCACTGCTAGGCACACTCGGACATCCCCCCCCCATCACGCAAAGGAATCCCTGATGAAAGACGCGATCTATCTGGTGCTGGACATGGAAAATGATCTGGTCCACGCCGACGGCCCCAACGGCCGCGCCGCCTACGGCGAACAAGTGCGCAGCCGAGGCATTCTCGAACACACGCGGCGCGCGCTGGACAAGGCCCGCGCCGCCGGCTTGCACATCGGCTTCGTGCGCGTGGGCTTTTCGCCCGACTACCGCGAATGCCCGCCCAGCTCGCCGATCTTCTCGGGCGCGCGCAAGAACGGCATCTTCAAGCTGGGCGAGTGGGGCACGCAGGTGCATCCCGATCTGGGGCAACAACACGGCGACTTCGACATCATCAAACACCGCGTCAGCCCGTTCTACAGCACCAGCCTGGAAGCCATCCTGCGCGCCAACGGCATCAAGCGAATCTATTGCTCGGGCATCTCGACCAACGCCGTCGTGCAAGCCACCGTGCGCGATGGCCATGACCGCGACTACGACATGATCGTGCTGGAAGACTGCTGCTGCGGGCTCACCACCGAAGAGCACGACAACGCGATCAAAAGCCTGCAACGCTTCTGCCGCATCACCAATTCCCAAGACGTCGTTTTCGAATGAGCCGCCCATGAATCCGCTTGCCCGCAGCCTGTTGTTCGTTCCCGGAGACCGCCCCGACCGCTACGCCCGCGCCGTAGCAAGCGGGGCGCACGTGGTCATCCTGGACCTGGAAGACGCCGTGGCGCCCGCCGCCAAAGCGCAGGCGAGGGCGGACGTGGCGGCCTGGCTGGCCCAGGGCGGCCACGGCATCGTCCGCATCAATGCTGCCGACACCGAGTGGTATCAGGAGGACGTGCGAGCGCTGCACGGGGCGCCCGGCGCGGCCGTCATGCTGCCCAAGGCCGACGCCGCCACCGTGGCGCAGACCGTGCAAGCCTTGCCCGGCCGCCCGATCATCGCCTTGCTGGAAACCGTGCGCGGCTACATGGATCTGCACAAGATGGCGCGTCTGCCGGGCGTGGCGCGCATCGCCTTTGGCAGCGTGGACTTCGCTGTCGACAGCGGCATCGCCGACGAAGGCGACGCCATGACCGCCATCCGCACCGAGATTGTCCTGGCATGCCGTCACGCCGGTTTGGCCGCGCCCATCGATGGCGTCAGCCTGGAATTCAACGACCCCGAGCAGATGCAGGCGGACGCCCGCCGCGCGCGGCAACTAGGATTCGGCGGCAAACTCTGCATCCACCCTCGCCAGGTCGGCGCCGTCAACGCCGCCTTTCTGCCCACCGCCGACGAGCAAGACTGGGCGCGCCGCGTGCTGGCCGCCTTTGACGCCAGCCACGGCGCGGCCACCGCGCTGGACGGCAAAATGATCGACAAGCCGGTCGTCGAACGCGCCCGCCGCATCGCCGCCGAATCCCGGGGTGCCGCCATGGCTTAACGGTTAGAATCAGGCCCACAGGGGCTTCGCGGCCTGTAATCAGGGTTTGACCCAAGGGGGTTTAACCCAAGGTTTAACCGGCAAGTCCGGGCCAATCAGGCTTAATAAATGGAATACCGAACGAAAGAGGAACAAGTCGCGGATTATTTGCGAGAGCGAATCATCTCGGGCGTGTTTCCGCGCGGGTCGCGCTTGAAGCAGGCAGAGATTGCCGAGCAACTGAAGTTAAGCATCACACCCGTGCGCGAAGCGCTCAAGCTGCTGGAAGCCGAAGGCTACATCAGCGGCGACTCCTACCGCGGCGCGCGCGTCGTGCCCTTCGACGCCGGCGCGTCGGCCGAAATATTGCAACTGCGCCTGCTGCTGGAATCGCAACTGGTCCGCGCCGCCATCGAACGCATCACCACCCAAGACATCACCGAACTGCGCGTGCTGGCCAACGACTTCGCCAAGTCCTTCGAAACCGGCGACCGCGCCACCGCACGCGGCATCAACTACCGCTTCCACCGCCAGCTCTACGACATCGCGCAGCTGCCCCAGACCCTGCACTTCGTGCAGATCCTGTGGGCGCGCTACCCGTTCGACTTGATCAACTCGGCGTCGGGCCGGGGGCAGGACGCGGTAAGAGAGCACGAAGAGATCTTGCAAGCGTTCGCGTCAGGCGACGCGTCGGCCGCGATGCTGGCGATGCGCAAACATATTGAGTCGGGATGGACGGTGTTGAAGTCGTTGAGCGGGGCGGGGGAGTCGGATTAGGTGGGGCAGCTGTGCTTTGCTTTCCGAGTCTGGACGCTAGCCCGCACTGCGTGATTCAGCGTCCATTTCGGCTGGCCATTGCACTTTGGGGGCTAGCCGAAGCGCCAGGTTGTAGCGCGAGACTGCATTGGGGTCACGGGACGTTTTGACTTGCGGTAGCGCATCGGGGCCTAGCTGCATGTACGTGCGGACGTAATCCCACAAACTGCCTTCGTCCTCGCCCACACTGAGTGGGAATCGATCAATGACTAGATTCGTCCCGGGCTTGACGACTGCGATGGAAATCCCCCAACTGATGATCAGCCCTCCGTGAGGGGTGAATCCGCGCTGCCGCCAGAGCTCTGCTCGTAAGTCCTCCCATTGGTAAGTGTTGGTGGTGACGTGCCAACGGGTGGGGAAGCGGAACCAGCTTTCGTTGAATCCGTACGTATAGACTTTGCGCAGAGCCCTGTTAAATCGGATGGGGCAGTCTCTGGGGGGCAGCACAGCAGAGCAGATAAGAAAAATCGGCAAGATAAGGCAAAAGCCCACGGCCAAAATTTGAACAACGATCATGAGAGGGTCGAATCCAAAGAAGCTGGCAGGGATCAGGATTCCGAACGACCAAATCAGGTAGATAACGCTTGCGATGGTTTGGAATACAGCCAAAAGTAATGCCGCGCCTCGATGTGGCGACACGCACCGCGATAGCTCCAGAAACAAATCGCTCTGCTGATTGATAGGTGGAATGATGTCGGTGAATTTAACGATTCTGCTGGTTGGAGCCGGGAGATCGGCCTGCCATCCGGCACATGGCCGGTCCAACATTGGCGATGACCTTGCCATAGATATCCTCGTCAGATTGGCTTTGTAATTTTGGTTTCAGCCGGACCTTCTCCGCTAGAGTCCGCCGCGTGTTTAGTCTTGTGTGGCAGTAGCTTTCCGAGAACCACAGGGGCACCTTCTCGGGGCTGGGGAGGGCTTAGGGTCCGCTACGTGACTCCAAGTCCATCGCAGCCGGCCATACGACTTTTGGCGCGAACCGAAGCGCAAGATTCAATGGCGGCACTTTGTTGGGGTCATTGAATTCTTCTACCGGTGGCAATGCTTGTGGGCCTAGTTGCATGTAGGCGCGAACGAAATCCCATGAACTGCCCTCGTCTTGCCCGACACTCAACGGGAACCGGGCGATGACTTCATTGGTGCCGGGTTTGACGACGGCGATGGAGACGCCCCAGGTAATGATTAGGCCGCCTTGCGGGGTAAAGCCACGCTGCCGCCAGACCTCGGCTCGCAGGTCGTCCCAGTTGTAGGTGTTGGTAGTGACATACCAGCGGGCAAAGGGGTTCCACCATATAAGGTGAAAGCCGTACACATAGACCTTGCGGCGAAGACGGTTGAAGCGGATGGGTTCATCGCGGGGGATGGCCGTGTCTATGCGAATGCAAAAAAAAGTCACGAACCCAATAAGAAATAGAGGACCGACTTCATTTGCGGTGTTCGCAAGCCCCATTCTCCAAAGCTCAATTGGGTTGGCGATGTCGAGCAGGAGAAGCAGTGATGCGCCTATTCCGAATATTGATTGAAACAGCAGTAGGCCGCGCATCTTTGACGATCGGCGAGAAATCTCCACGTAAGCGTCATTGCATGCGTTTATTACCGGCCTAAGTTCCCCTCCAATTTCACTCAAGATCGGACAAGTAGGCGCGGCTAAATGTCGCTGCCACCCGGGATGTTGCTTGCTAAGGGGTGGGCTTTTCGTTCGCATCATTTTTCCGGCCCCTGGGCATGATTTGCGGGTTGTCGGCATTGATCTCAGGCCCACTACGCGACTCGCGGTCGATTGCTGTTGGCCAATCAACTTTGGGAGCGAGCCGAAGCGCCAAGTTCATGGGAGACACCGCGTTGGGATCATTGAACGCTTCAACCGGCGGCAAGGCATTGCGTCCTGCCTGCATATAGGTGCGCACGTAATCCCAGGAGCCGCCTTCATCGTGGCCCACGCTCAGCGGAAAACGCTCAATGACTTCGTTCGTTCCGGGTTTGACGACGGCGATGGAGACGCCCCACGTGATGAGCAGCCCGCCTTGCGGGGTGGCGCCACGTTGCCGCCAGAGCTCAGCACGCAGGTCTTCCCAGTTGTAGGTGTGGGTGGTGACGTACCGGCGGGCGAAGGGGTTCCACTTGCTGAAGTGGAAGCTATAGACGTAGACCTTGCGGCGAAGACGATTGAAGCGGATGGGTTCGTCGCGCGGGATTGAAATGTCTACGCGGATAAACAATGCGGTTAGCCAAAGTATCCCTGTATAGGTCGGAATGGCCAGAAAGAGAAAGACGATATCTAGCTCGCCAATCGTAAACATCGGTGCCGTGAATATGAGGGTGGCTACGAAAATCGGAACAATGAGAAGCAAGAGCCCCCGCATATTGTTATGGCGGCGACTAATCTCCAAATAGGTGTCATTCATCGCGTTGATAGCTGGTGGGACATCAAATCCGAGAGCGGGAGGGTCGGTGGTGGGATGGCTTAAATCGCGCGCCCATCCTCGATAAGGGGGAATAAGACTAGGTCTGCGGGGGAGGGGGCTTTTGTTGTTGGACGACAATTTGTGCCTTTAGGAAATAGATCGACTGCGTTCTGGAATGATCAGAGCGCGTTTAACGGGATGCGACGGTTGTGATTTCCGCATACCCCTCTTTGTCCTGAATATTCGGCCAGTACTTAATATGTAGTGTCGCGGACTCAATATCTGCTTCTGCGATATCCAGCAGGAGGCATCCGGCGATGACTGGCCGCTCACTCGTCGGGCGCGGACTCGCAGCAGAGTCAATGCAAAAGCCGGGGCGCTTCAGGCTGGCGGATACCGTCTCAATGGCTAGAGCGTTGTGCTGCTCGGCGATGACGATTTGTTCGGGCAAGTAGCTTTGCAGTGCAACAGACATGGCATAGCCCGAATGCTCCGGCCACCAACTTGGAAGCTCGACGCTGTATTCAAGCGTGGTCCCCCACTGCATGCCCGCACCATCAATTGCCGTGAGAGCCAGCCGGGGTCGAAAATAAAAGTCGAAGTCCACCACGAGCCCCAGTAGCGCGGCGTTCAGCGCCCCGATTGCGACATCCGTGTCGGCACTAGCCTCACCGCTTCTGGCGATGCCTATCGAGCTATTGGCGTGTACAGGAACGCTCGGCAGGGTCTTTGCGGTATTCCACCAAATAGGTGGCGTTTCGTCATGTTTTCCAAAATAGGAGCGGCGAGCCCATTGCTCGATCAAGGTTGACTGTTTTTTCTTGGCGTATTCAGAGGTCGTATAGGCAAGCAGACCTAACGCGATGGCCCAACCGAGGGGGCCTAGAAGCGACCCCAAGCCGAAATATGCGACATATACCGCTATACCGGCTGAAGCGATCGAAAGGCTCATAGCTACGTAGTGGTAATTTCTTGCCGTCGCATCGCCTTTTCTTCCTGTCTGGCTCGCAGCAAATCCACTTTGCACCCCTTCCACCATCCCCGCCAGCGCGCTCGTCACTCCCCCAAACCGAATCAACCCCTTTCCAAGCACCTGCGCGTTCAACGCTCGCGCCTCCGCCAGGCCGGCTTTCTGAAGCGCCGAGGCCATGCCCTTGATCCCCACTCCCGTCAGTTCAATCCCCACTCCCAGCACCCCAACCGCACTCGCCGCAACCCCAGCAACCGCCTCCGGATACTTCGCTCCGATCGTCTGCTCCAGCTCCTTCACGCTGCGCTCCAGCCCGTCCTGCTGAAAAAATAGCGCGCCCATCGACAGCACCAGATCCAAGCTGGCCAACCCCCGTAAGCCCACAAACGCCTGATGGCCGCGCAGTTTCGCTTCCGCCGCTGTGGCGCGCAGCTCTCCCGCAATCGCGCGCGCCTGCGGCTCCAAACTCTCTATCCCAACCGCAATCCTGCGCCAGCCGCCATCCACCGTGGCGCCTGCACCTGCGGCCATCGCAGCAAGCTTGTTCTTCAACCCCCCAGCCGTATCCGCAATCCAGAACGACGCTTTGAATATCTGCTGCTGCGCCGGCCCGGGCAGCGCGATCATTCCGCTGAATATCATCGCGCGCACTTTCTTGCTGGCCTGTTGCGCGGCCTTATCGAACTCTTCGCGCATCTGCTGCGTCAGCAATTGCTGGTATTCACCCAGCGTCAGCTCAATTTCGACCCGGATCATCTGCATCTGGCTGCTTAACAATAGGGCGACCTGGTGCAGAGAGGTCACGACTGGCCGGAGCTGTTCCTTTACCTGCGCTTCCAGGCCGTTGAAGGCGTTGTTCAACGCGCCCTGCAACAGGCCGATGGCTTCCGACACGGACGCGCGAAGGTATATCTGGCCTTCTGTCGAACCCAGCACGTCTTTTGCCGCCGCATAGAGCTTGCCGGAATCATTCGCCTGAAACCCTTGCGTGAAATTGAGCTTCAGCCCGGCGAGCAGGCTGTCGTTCTTGGTCAGCATCGCTTTGTACAAAACGCTGTCCGGGTTCTCGAGCAGCGCTTGCCATAGTTTTTGCGTGGGGCCCAGTTCGGTGGCATCGTTCGCCACGGGCGCTTCGCTCGGCCCGCCATCCAGGCAAGCCGCCACCATCTTCGTGAAGCTGGCAGCGGAATACGAATCTGCGGCCGAGTAGTCGTGTTCAGCAATGCGCTGCCAGCTGTCAGAATGCAGCCACTCGGCATAGCGCTTGCCCACCGTATCAATCAGCGCTTGCCGGCGTTGCCATTCCTTGTCGTGCTCTTGTTGAAACCGCAAGCGCAGCGGTTCGTTGTAGCGTTGTTCAAGACGCTCGTGATATTCGGTGGTGATGCGCCGGGCGACGATCTCGGTTTCACGCGCGACGTCTACGGGCGGCAAGTGTGTACGCGTACCCAGCACCGGATGATCGTTGTGCTGCTTGCGATATTCGATTTCTTTTTCTACCTCGATCTGCGCTTCCGCCTGCGCCCAGGATTTCTCAAGCGCCTTGATTTGCAGCAGCGCGGCCGACGTGAACAACAGGTACTGGCGTTCGGCATTGCCGGCCCACGCCAGGCGATCTTGAATCAGAATCTGGCGTTGCTGGTTCAGTTCCAGCACGGTGCCTACCGGATCGGGCAACACCAGAACGGGCACGCCTTGCGGGAGCGCGTGCGCGCGGGCGGCGTTATCGACGTAGTCATTCAGCGGCACGATGCGGTTCGTCCGCAGGTGCAGGCCATGCCGGCTGCCGAAGTCGCGCGCGTCGTAGCGATATTCCCAGACTTGGTCCGTCAGATAACCATCCGCGTACGTCAGCCCGTGGCCCAGCGTATTGGGCGTGTCGCGCAACGCGGCCAGATCCACTTTCAAGAAACGCGAGGAGGGTGCGCGTTGCGACTTGTAGGCGTCCAGCACGGGCGCCGGCCAACGGTCGTGCGAGAACGCGATCCACGCTTGCTTGTGCTGCTTCGTATCAACGTGGATGAACGATGCGCGAACGTCATGGCCTTCGGAGGTGCAGGCCTTGGACAGCGGTTTGGCCGGCCCCTTGGGCATGCCGTAGGGATCGTATTGCCGCAGATGGCCTTGCGCATTGACCTGATAGGCGTGCCAGATTTCCTGATCCAGCAGCACATACACATAGCCTTCTCGCAGCATGCGATGCCGGTCTGGCTGGACGTCGATGTGATGGCGGTCGCGATCGGGGTTGAAGTCGGCTGATGGAGGCAACGGCGCTTGACGCAGCAACAGCACGGGCATGCCGCCTCGCTCACAAGTGCGGCAAGCGCCCGCCGGCACCGAGGACGTTTCGCGAACGGCCAGCCTGATCTGATTGGCAAAGGAACCCATCTTTCAACTCCGCTCGCGGGCTAAGGTGTTCAGGATGTAGTGCCATTCCCCATCGCTCATGCGTGCAAGCGAAGCTTCAAGCGACGTCTTGCCGGATATGGCGTCGTGTATACGCTCTTGTATGTGCGGGTGCGTTTCCAGGCGCGCGTGCACGGTCAGGTGCTGTAGCGCAAACGTCATGCGGTCCTGCGCGTTGCGTAGCCCAAGCGCATGGCTGCGCTGCAATGACGACAAGATCTTTGCCACGGCCTGGTTGGCGGGACCGCCGTCGTCGTGCAGCCGCGGTGCGAACCCGCGCACAGCATGCGGCATGGGCTGCGCCGCCAAGCGCTGCCACGCGGACAGTACGTTGCACACCAGCGGGGCAAGGTGTTGCGTGGCAATGTCCGGGGCGCTCAGCGGCGCGGCGGATCTTGCCGCTTTGCCGCACAGTTGCAGCAAGCCGCCGCAGCTGGGCAATATCCATTGGCTGACGGGCCACAGCCAGGGCGGAACGCGGTCTTGCAGACAAGTGGCCAGCAGTTCCAGACGCAGGGGCTCGAACAGCGGGATGAACCGTCGCCCTTGCGCGCCGGCCACGACGCAGCGTTGCGCCAGATCGTGCGCCAGTTCGTCCAACGGCGACGGGCTGCTTAGCCAGCCGCAGATCAAACGTTTCGCGCCGATGGGTTCCGCCAGCGCTGCGTCCACCGTCAAGCGGACAAGATCCTCGTCGAAGGGGTGTCCGGCGTCGGCTAGCGTGATCAGCTTGGGGCAGATTGGCGGCGCATAGGCCAGATCGGCGCGCAAGACGGTCTCGACGGCGTCGGATGGAAACCGCTGCAACAAGGCGTCGGGGTGAACGGGCAGGTCGTCATCGCAATCCGCCAAGGGATCGATCAGCAGAAAGAAGTTCTGGTCCGCGATTCGGGACCGGCTCAATAGGGCCGCGTACGTGGTCATCGTGGCGCCTGAACTTGCGGGGTGCCGCAGCGGACTGAAGCGGGCTTGAACATGACGGATTCCTGGTTGCGATAGCGGGCCGAAAGATCGGCGGCATCTTAAAAAGAGGCGCTATCACGACTAATGCAAAATCCGTGCCATGTGTGGGGGAAGAAAAAATACCTTCTAACTATCAATGGCTTAGAAGGTTTTTCAGCCGCCACCACGACGAGCCCGCCGTGTGAAACCCCTGAAAACACCGTGTTTTAACGAAAAATCGAGCCAGATTTGACCCGATAAAAAATAAATGCCGCGATATCAACGGCTTAGAGCGAGTCAATTTTGGCCCACTCGGGTCAAATCTGGCCCAGCCTGGCTATACTGCCCGCCGACTTCACTTCATACAGGCTCATGCCAACATCGCCGCATTCCCCCGCATCCCCCATGGAAGGCTATTGGTTCCACCTTCCCGACGCGTCCGAAACGTTGATCAGAAACGGCAATCACGTCAGGCTGGCGACCGCCGCGCCGCCGTGGATGGTGGTCGACCAAACGCTTGCCTCTATCACCATCGGCAGCCGCTGGCCCGGGCAACTGTGGCGGGTGCGTGTGCAGGAACTGGGTGACATGTCGGGGCTGGTGGCGCGGCCCGGCTACTGGCGCGCCGCAGCGATCGAGCTGCTTGAAGCCTTGCCGCTGTCGACGTTGTTCGGCGTGCATGGGGATGCCGTGCTCAATATCCTGACGCGCATCAACGGTCTGACCCGCGCGCAAGCCGAAGCGCTGGCTCAAAATGTTGACCCGAATGCAGCGGCGGCCTACGGCCAGGCGTGGATACGGTGGGCGCAAGCGGGCGGAGACACCCGGTCTACCGACCCCGACGAATGGCACGGCACGCTAGCCGCGTCCCGTGGGCGCGACAAGGAGCGGTCGCCGATTCATTCCGGTTTTCTGCTGATTCATACCCAGCTGCGGCAACGCGCCCAAGCCATTGATGGCAACGATGCGTTCGTGCTGATAGAAGAAGACGGCGAAACAGAACAAGTGTTGTCGCCGCTGTGGCAACAAGCCTGCGACGCGCTGTTGTTCGCCGCCATGGCGCAGGGCGCGCCGCAGTATGTTTTGGCCGATGAGGCGCGGGTGTTGAGTCGGGCTTGGGATGTAATAACTGAATCGGATTAATCTGCTGATCGCCAAGAGGTCCGGCGCGAGGCCTTCGGCTTGGGCGCCACGCCCATCCGCGGATCGCGCGCCAGCGCCAGCGTCACCAGCGTTTCCGCCGACGCCTCAAACGCCTCATCGGTTTGCGGCAAGTACAACCACTTAGGCAATTCGGGATGCGGCTGCAAGCTGGGCATGTCATCCATCAACGCCGCTTGCCGCTCGTGTGACGTGCACACCATCACGCCATTCCATGGCGCTTCACGATCCGCCACGACCAGATACAGCAGGCCGTCCAGATAGGCGGCGTCGCACCCGAACATCTTGCGGCGCGTATAACCGGCGTCACGTTCCAAGGGTTCAAGAATCCATAGCAGCGAGTTCAGGCGGGCAGGGCGCTGCTTGTTGGGCGGGGCGAAAGGATCTGACGGATTGCGCATGAAGGGCATTTTAGGCGGATGGCGACGCGTCGTTCATGCCAAGATTTTCATTTAGACTCTTCGAGCCGTTTCCGATTGTCTCTTGGCCGCCCCGACCACACGCACCCCCATGTCCGAACACCACCAATTCATCTGCCCACGCGATTTTCATCTGGCGCCGCCCGATTGGCCCGCACTAGAAGCGCGCCTGTTGGACGGCGGCTTTGTGCTGCCCCCGCGCGGCAATCAAATTCCGTATCGCGCGTTGCGGAATCTGAGTTTTGGCTTGGCCGCGCTGAACGAAGGCTCATATCAATATGCAGATTCGACCGCCACGGCGGGCGACGTCATTGCGCAATATGTGCAGGCGGGTTATCTGCCCGCCGATTTGCCGATCCAGCATGACGCGTCCATCGACGAGACGCTGGCCCTGTTGGCCAGCCACGGGATCACACCCGACGCGCTGTACAACGATGATGAATCCAGTGATTGGCGCAGCCCCCAATACTGCCTGGGTCCGGCAGCCAGGTCTTGCCTTAGCGCCGCGTCGCGCGCGGATTATGATGCGGACCCCAGGCACTTCGCGCTGATGCTGCTGGCGTATCACGGGCCAAATCCGCACGTCGCGGTGGGCGAGAATCTTTCGGAACCCTGTTTGCCGGGTACGGACGAGCCCTTGGAATCCATGCCTCCTTTTGACTCGCACGTGGATTTTATTGGCGAAGCCTATGAGAACCCCGCCGCCCAATGGCACTGCGCGCAGAATGGGCGCAACTATCGGATTCTGGAATTGGATTGGGGTTTCAGTCTGGCGATGGGGTTTCGCACCCTCCGCGCCGAGGGGCTGGACCGGGAAAGCGCCGAAGGGCTGGCGACGCTGATTGGCGACCTGACCGGGCAGCCAATGGTGTGCAGCCACCGCCATACTTGAGGGCGCGGCAGGGGCCTGCCGCCACACTGCCTATAATTCCCCCGTATTTCCCCCAATCTTCGCTTTGACGGCAACCCTGCCGTGCCTCATGTCTACCTCGCCCCTACGCGTGCTGTCGGTCATCCCGCCGATGACGCAGCTGAATACTCCTTACCCGTCCACCGCTTATCTGACGGGCTTCCTGCGCTCGCGCGAGGTGACGTCCTTTCAGGAGGATCTGGCGCTGGCGCTGGTGCTGCGTCTGCTGTCTGCCGATGGCCTGCGCGCCGTGGCGGACAAAATCGCCACGCTGCCGCTTGAAAAGCACACCCCCGCCATCCAGGCCTTCGTGGCGATGGAATCGCGGTATTTGTCCACCATCGGACCCGCCATCGCCTTCCTGCAAGGCCGCGATTCGACGCTGGCGCACCGCATCGTCGGCCGCCACTTCCTGCCCGAAGGTCCGCGTTTCAGCTCGCTGGACGTCTATATGGACGAAGACGGCGGCGATCCCTTGGGGTGGGCGTTCGGCGCGTTGGGCTTGCACGACCGCGCCAAGCATCTGGCCACGCTGTATCTGAATGACCTGGCCGACGTGCTGCGCGACGCCATCGACTCCCGCTTCGAATTCGTTCGCTACGCGGAATCGTTGGCGGGCAGCCAGCCCACGTTCGACCCCTTGGCGGCGTCTCTTGCCGCGCCGCTGAACCTGATCGACGAGACGCTGCGCGAGCTGACGATGGACGCGCTGGCGCGTCACACGCCCACCATGGTGCTGCTGTCGGTGCCATTTCCCGGCGCCGTCTACGCCGCCTTCCGCATCGCTCAGGCCATCAAGGCGCACGACCCCAGCATCATCACCGTGCTGGGTGGCGGCTTCGTCAACACCGAACTGCGCGAACTGAAAGACCCGCGGGTCTTCGACTACTTTGACTTCGTCACGCTAGACGCTGGCGAGCGCCCCTTGCTGGCTCTGCTGGATCACGTGCAAGGCAAGCGCTCGCGCCAACGCCTGGTGCGCACTTTCCTGCGCGACAAGGACACGGGCGCCGTCCAGTACGTCAACCTGGTCGAACCCGACGTGGCCTTCGCGGAAGTGGGCACGCCCACCTGGGACGGCCTGCCGCTGGACCGCTATCTGTCGCTGCTGGACATGCTGAACCCCATGCACCGCCTCTGGAGCGACGGCCGCTGGAACAAGCTCACCGTGGCCCACGGCTGCTATTGGAAGAAGTGCAGCTTCTGCGACGTCAGCCTGGACTACATCGGCCGCTACGAAGGCGCATCGGCGACCGTGCTGGCCGACCGCATCGAAGCCATCGTGCGCGAGACCGGGCAAACCGGTTTCCACTTTGTCGACGAAGCCGCGCCGCCTAAATCGTTGAAGGCGCTGGCCACAGAGCTCATCGACCGCAACGCAGGCATTTCCTGGTGGGGCAACATCCGCTTTGAAAAAACCTTCACGCCGGAGTTGTGCGAACTGCTGGCCGACAGCGGCTGCATCGCCGTATCGGGCGGCCTGGAAGTGGCGTCGGACCGCTTGCTGAGCCTGATGAAAAAAGGCGTGTCGGTGGATCAGGTGGCCCGCGTCACGCGCGCCTTCACCGACGCCGGCATTCTGGTGCACGCGTATCTGATGTACGGCTTTCCCACGCAGACCGTGCAAGACACCGTCGACGCGCTGGAGTACGTGCGGCAACTGTTCGAAAACGGCTGTATTCAAAGCGGGTTCTTTCACCGCTTTGCCTGTACGGTGCATTCGCCGGTGGGAAAGAACCCGGAAGAATACGGCGTGACCTTGCAGCCGCTGCCGGAAGTGACGTTTGCCAAGAACGACATCGGCTTTCATGACCCGACGGGCGTTGACCACGACGCGCTGGGCCGCGCCTTGAAAAAGGCCATCTACAACTACATGCACGGCATCGGGCTGGAAGAAGACGTGCGGACGTGGTTCCCGTTCAAGGTACCAAAGACGACGGTATCCAGAAACCGCATCAGCCGGGCGTTGAGTCAACAGGGTTAATTGCAGTCTGAATCCTTGGATAAGTGTTCACAGTCCGACTGCCGGGGCAGTCACAAGGTGGCTTGATGATAAAAAATACTGCACTCCTGGCACTGACGGCCGCACTCTTGACGGGATGCGGCCCAAACAAAATCATTGTGGATCTGCCTTCGCCCCAAGGCCAATACCACGTCGAAGTCCGCAAATGCCCTCAGCCGGGCTCCATGTCATCGACCGCGCAAACCCAGGTCTCAGTCCTGAAGTCCGGCATGTCAGAAAACTGCCAGTCTGCGGTGAATGCGTTGGCGCAGTTCCAGTCGTATTCGCCCGACGACCAACTGCAACTGGAATGGCTCTCGGAGGCGGAGCTGCGGGCTTGGCATCCCGGGTTTGATCCGAAGTCCGGGCCGCGTTCGGCTTCGTACAAGGCGGATAACCCAGTCAAGGTGATATTTGCGCCACCGAAGTGATCGGCGCGTCGTGGGTTCGGCGAGTGCGGCTGCGCGCTACGCCAGCAATGCCAACGCATCGGCAAGCGACAGCACGGTGGTGCGGGACGCGAACGCCGTCGAAAACAGGTGCTCGTGCACAATCGCATCCGGGTCGTAGCAGCAGTCTTTGACGGTAAACAATCGGTAGTCCGCGTCGCTTGCATGCGCAATTGACGACAGCATGACGCCGGTGGACGCAATGCCCACCATCAGCAGCGTATCGATGCCTTGCGCCGACAGCCGCAGTTCAAGGTCCGTACCAAAAAACACGCTGGCGCGATGGGCGGTGATGATCGGCTCATCAGACTGCCGGCCCAATTCCGGCGAGATCTGATCGTCGATGAATAATCCCAGTTGTTTGATGCCTTGCCCGTTTTTATTTAACGGACTGACTTCGGGATAGCCTGGGCTGAACCGAATCTGCGCGAAATAAATCTTGATCCCTTGACGCCGTGCCGCGTCGCAGAGCGTGCGCGTATTCGCCAGCAAAGTGGGCGCGGCCGAGGGGAACAGGTTGATGATGTCGGTCTGATAATGCATGACCAACAACGCGCAGCGGGCGGGCTCAAGGGTGAGGGCCGAGCTCATGTTCTCCGGCCCCTCACATGAGTCAGCCTAACCGCGCCACACCGTTTCGATATTGTTGTCATCGGCATCCTAGTTCGGAATCAGACTGCATTTTTTTAGCACGAGCCGATGGAAATATTGCACCTTAACCAAACTGTCCGGGAAATCCGGGTTAGTCCAGTCTGACTGCATAAATATTTGACTGCACAAATATTGCAGTCAGACTGCATAAAAAGTGTCAGACTGCGTCTTTTCTCGGGTAAGGGCAGGCGTTCGCCCTTTGGCCATTGCGTTGGGTCATTCAACGACTCGGCTATCGGTATCCAGTGTGTACGTATGACGTTGATAGAGGTCTTCCGATGCGTCTGAACCAGTGCCAGAATTTCCACGACTTTCGCCGCATGGCGCAACAGCGCCTGCCTGGCCCCATCTTCAATTACATCGACGGCGCCGCCGACGATGAAACTACCTACCGCCGCAATACCGACGCCTTCGAGTCCTGCGACCTGGTGCCCGACGTGCTGCGCGGCGTCGAAAACGTGGACATGTCCGTCACCGTCATGGGCCAAAAATTGGCGCTGCCCGTGTACTGCTCGCCCACCGCCTTGCAGCGCCTGTTCCACCACGACGGCGAACGCGCCGTGGCCGCCGCCGCCGGCAAGTTCGGCACGATGTTTGGCGTGTCGTCGCTAGGCACCGTCAGCCTGGAAGAAGCCCGCCAGATCAGCGGCGGCCCCCAGGTTTACCAGTTCTATTTCCACAAAGACCGCGGCCTGAACCGCGAGATGATGGCCCGCGCCAAGACGGCCGGCGTCCAGGTCATGATGCTGACAGTCGACAGCATCACCGGCGGCAACCGCGAGCGCGACAAACGCACCGGCTTCGCCATCCCGTTCAGGCTGAACCTGGCCGGCATCGCCCAATTCGCCGCGAAACCCGCCTGGGCCATCAACTACCTGACGCACGAACGCTTCCGGCTGCCGCAGCTGGACACGCATGTCGACATGGGCGGCGGCGCAATGTCTATCAGCCGCTACTTCACCGACATGCTCGACCCAGCCATGACCTGGGACGACGTCGCAGCCATGGTGCAGGAATGGGGTGGCCAGTTCTGCCTGAAGGGCGTGATGTCGGTGGAGGACGCCAAGCGCGCCGTGGATATCGGCTGCACGGGCATCGTGCTGTCCAACCACGGCGGGCGGCAACTGGATGGCTCGCGCAGCGCGTTCGATCAACTTGCCGAAATCGTTGACGCGGTGGGGGATCGGATTGACGTCATGATGGACGGCGGCGTGCAGCGCGGCACGCATGTGTTGAAGGCGTTGGCGCTGGGGGCCAAAGCGGTCGGACTGGGCAGGTATTACCTGTTCCCGCTGGCGGCTGCGGGACGGCCGGGCGTGGAAAGGGCGCTGGAGTTGATGCGGGTTGAGATTGAACGGGCGATGAAGTTGATGGGGTGCAAGACGGTGGATGAGTTGGGGAGAAGGCAGTTGCGGTTTCGGTGAAGAAGAGAGGCGGCGACGATCGAGTCGATGATCAGGATCAGACCGTTTTACCCCTTAAATGACGCGTTTTTCACCTTCGATTCTGTTGCCTTCGGCCTAAGATAACGACTTCTGATTTGTCCAGGTCAAATTGGACCCGGCGCAAGACTACGCTGCAGTGCAAGGCTTGGCGCGGGCCAAGGCCGATCTGGGGGTTTAGTGATGATTGATCCTATTGACTTCCATGTTTCCGAAATCGGCGAGTTGGAGCAGATGCTGAAGAACACTCCCGCATCTGAAGTGATCCATCGCTTGTCGATCCAGAATCGTCTGAAATCGGTAAATGAATCGCTGGCGCGGGAGCGTGCAAGTCCAAAATCGCCGCGCGCGAAGTTGACGTTCCGTGCGCGACCGATCATTGATCTCTGTGGGATTGCTGAAGACTCTGCCGGCAACGCAAACGACGTAACTGCGGATGCGCTTGCTGCGGTCGTGGCCGGCTTGAATGGGCACCTTCAATTCATGGGACCGATACCGGATCGTGAAAAGACCCGGCTATTGATCGCCGGGTCCGCGATCGGATCCTTCAGTTTCGAGTTTGAACAGCCGCCGTCTGGATAGCGCCGGTCAAACCCGTCCCGAACTTGCTTGTGTGGCTATCCGCCCCGGTGCGGCTGGGTATGGCATGCGGACGCTTCAACACTTATCGCAATGATCCCTGAACGCCTTCTCTCCGGCTTCAAAAACCTCCACCCACTTCTGATCCGGCGGCGCGTCGGCCACATAGCTGTCGTGCCAGTTCCACCACTTATAGGTCGGCGTTTGCGGATACCCCTCGGGTGAATCCTCCCAGACTTCTTGCCGGCCCAGCGGCGTGATGTCCAGATAGTTCCACGTTCCGCCCATCTGTTCGTCACCACGATTATTCAGAAAGTACGTCCGGAACACGCGATCTCCATCGCGAAAGAACACGTTCGTTCCGTGCCATTCGTCGACGCCAAAGTCCACATCGAAACTATCGGTGAGCGTGAACCACGGCATTTTCCAATCCATGCGCCCTTTCAATCGGGCGATGTCGGCTTGCGGCGCGCGCGAGACGAAGACAAGCGTGGTGTCGCGTGCGTTCAGGTGGGCCAGATGTGCGACCTGGTCGGCCACCATGGAACACCCCCGGCACGCATGCTCGGGCCAACCGTAGACGCCCGGTTCAAAAAAGGCGCGATAGACGATCAACTGGCGGCGGTTGTCGAAAAGGTTTTGGAGCGTAAGCCGGCCATTCGGGCCTTCAAAGACGTAATCCTTATCCACGGCCGTCCACGGCATGCGGCGGCGCTCGGCGGCCAAGGCGTCGCGGGCGCGGGCGTGGGCTTTCTCTTTCAGTAGCAGTTGCTGGCGAGCGGATTCCCATTCGTCTTGGGAAACGACGAGGGGCGTGCGCATGGCGTTAGGGCTGGATTGATTGGTGGGGTGCGTGGGCGTGGTCATGGCGTTAAACCTTCAGGATGGGGGTTGAATTCAGTTTTGCACCGGGGCACACGCTTGGGGGAGTAACAAATCTGGCGGCATTTCATTGGCTTGGCACCCTGAATCAAGCCGGGTATATTCCCGCGTGACGGAAAGATTCTAAATTTTAATAAACGTACAAAATGATCGTCGGCATCGACCTCGGCACAACCAACAGCCTTATTGCCTATTGGAAAGACGGCGCAGCAAGGCTTATTCCCAATTCGCTTGGCAGCAGTCTTACCCCGTCGTGCGTCAGCCTGGACGAGGACGGGACAGTGCTGGTAGGCGAAGCCGCTCGCCAACGGCTCCAGACGCATCCCGGCAAGTCGGCCTCCTTGTTCAAGCGTTATATGGGCAGCAACAAGGAATTCAGGCTGGGCAAGCAACGCTTTCGTCCCGAAGAATTGTCTTCGCTGATCCTGCGTGCGCTGAAAGAAGATGCCGAAGCCCTGCTGGGCGAACCCGTCACCGAGGCAGTGATTTCGGTGCCCGCGTATTTTTCGGACGGCCAACGCAAAGCCACCCGGGCCGCCGCGCAACTTGCCGGTCTTCATGTTGAACGCTTGATCAACGAACCGACAGCGGCGGCGCTGGCCTATGGCCTGCACCAGCGCAACAGCGAATCGCAGTTCCTGGTGTTCGACCTAGGGGGTGGCACCTTTGACGTGTCGTTGCTGGACATGTTCGAGGGCGTCATGGAAGTGCGTTCCACCGCAGGCGACAACTTCCTGGGCGGCGAGGACTTCACGCAGGAGATTGCGCGCTGGTTCTTGGACGCGTCCGGCATCCCGGGCAAGGCGCGAGACGACGCCCAGTTCATGGAGCACCTGACCGCGCGCGCCGAGGCCGTCAAGCGCCGCTTGAGCGATGCGCCCACGGCGGAACTTGCCGTGGAATGGCGCGGCAAACCCTATGCGATGGAACTGTCCGACAGCCATCTTCAGCAACTGATGGAGCCCTTGCTGACGCGCTTGCGCATTCCGCTGGAGCGCACCTTGCGCGATGCCGGCGTGCGGGCGGACGACATCGACGAAGTGGTGCTGGCGGGCGGCGCCACGCGCGCGCCCATGATCCGCACGCTGGTCACGCGCATGTTCGGCCGTTTTCCGTCGGTGGCGCACAACCCGGATGAGGTCGTCGCGCTGGGCGCGGCCGTGATGGCGGGCTTGAAGGCCCGCGACGAAGACTTGCGCGAAGTCGTGATGACGGATGTCTGCCCCTATTCGCTGGGCGTGGAGATCGTGCGGGCGCTGCCTGGCGGCGAGCTTGCGGAAGGGCATTTTTCGCCGATCATCGAACGCAATACCGTCATCCCGGCCAGCCGCATGGCGACGTATTCTCCTACCCACGACCGTCAGCCAAAACTGGTGATCCAGGTCTATCAGGGTGAAGCCCGGCTAGTGCGCGACAACATCAAACTGGGCGACCTCCATATTCCATTGGAGGGCGGCTCGCGCGAAGACGGCTCGGTGGATGTCCGCTTCACCTATGACGTCAACGGCATTCTTGAGGTAGAGGCCACGCGCCAACTGACGCAAGAGACCCATCGCCTGATCATTCGAGGCAACGAGGAATCGTTGAGCGACGACCAGATCGCCGCACGCTTCGAGGCCTTGGCGGAATTGAAGATTCATCCGCGCGACCTGCTGGAAAACCGCACCCTGCTGGCCGAGGCCGAGCGCGTGTACACCTTCCTGCGAGACCGTGACCGCGCCGCGATGGGCGCCGAGATCAGCGAATTCGAAGCGGCGCTGGCCACGCAGGATGCGCGCGTCACCGCCCAGGCTCGCACCCGGCTGCGCGAGGTAATCAACTACTTTGAACGCGCCAAGGCGTTTCTGCCCCAACTGGACCTGAGCTGAGACTGTCCATGTTCGATGTTCTTGGCATTGCGCCTACCCGCGATTCAAAGGTAATCCGGCGCGCCTACGCCGCCGCGCTCAAGCAGATCGATCAGCAAACGCAACAGGAGGCGTTCGAAAGCCTGCGCGCTGCGTACGAACGCGCATTGGACTGGGCTCGCCACGCCCAAGACGCGCAGCCCAGCGTCGCGGACGTGGCGACTGCACCGGAACCCGACACGGCGTTGGACTCGGCCTTGTCCTCCGACTCCCCCGAATCCTCCGAGCCGCTTGCCGATACGCCAGCACCGGCGCCCGCAGCACTTGATTTCCGTGCGCAGCAGCCGCAGATGAACGTGCAGGTGCGTCAGGCCGGCGGCGAGAACGGACGCCGTCTCGCCCGCCAGCGCGCGCGTGCCATCAGCCAATGGGTGCAGACGCTGATGCAGGCCGACGATCAGCAGTTAGCCTCTGTCTGGACCCAGATCGATGCGGACCCGGCACTGCTCCATTTGGATGCCGCGTATGAAATGTCGTCGGCCCTGTTGAAGGCGCTGACGGAACGGCCGGATGGCCGCATGCCGCTCTTTCGCGAGGCCAGCGCGCGCTATGGCTGGACGCAGCACGAATCGAGATTGCCCGGCCGCGACGCTGTTGCGCCGCTGGTCCAGCAAGTGGAAGACGAGCGCGCCATTTGGCGCGGGCATCATCGCGACTACCGCAAGGAACACGAGCGAGTCATCCGCCGCATGCAGCGCGTGGCCAAGCCGTCCTGGCGCAAGGCCCGGCGTAATCTGGCTCATCTGCACCGCATGCACAACCAGGTGCCGCTGTGGCTCGCGCTTCAGTTGCCGCCCGGCCGTCGCGAGGCCTATCTGGACGCCGCCATGCGCGTGCCGCGCTACGCGCTGGTGCTCTCGGCCATCTGGGCGGGGGTACGCAAATGGTGGTGGGTGGCGCTGGTCGCCATCGTGTTGTTCGCTTTCTACCTTGAACGCGGAAACAGGCCGTCTGATCGGAAGGTGAACGAGCCAGCGTCCCGATATACCTCCACACGGCCCTTGGCCACCCTGAAAGAGCAATCGTTCATGCTGACGCCCGAGGCAAGCCGGCCGTCAGGGGAACAGGTTTACCTGATCAATGACCCCGCCGCGCCAGTCGGTGGGAACTTTCAGCTCCGGCTGATTGTTCCGCCGCCCAAATACCCATTCTTCCCAGAGCTGTTGAAGCAGGAAGGGACGACGGTGATCAGCTTGCAGATTTTCCCAAGCGGGCTGGTGGTCGCAAGCGTGGGCAACTCGTCGGGTAGCGCATCGCTGGATGAAGCCGCACTGGCCGCGGGCCGGTTGGCAAGAGTGGAGGGCGCTTTGCCCCCTGGCGTCAGCAAGGTGCAGGTGCCATTCACCTTCACGATGACGCGCAAATAACGCAAGGTCTGGGAATTGCGATGCCACGCCGCATCGCGAGCTTCTGTATTGGTTTTGACAACGTAGAGTTCAAAGTAATGAAAAGAATAAGCGCGAAGATCGCTCCAATTATTACGGTGCTTCTCTTGGCGGGTTGTACCTCTGCCAAACCTTGGGCGACGTATGCCGGAACGCCCGAGACCACATCCACCATCACACTCGTGAATGCAGGCAAAAAGCAGTTGTGGCCCTTGGCGTTCGTTGATGGGGAAGCTTGCTACGGCGTTCGCTATGGCGTGTTTTCCGACGGAAAGTACGCAGGGATCATGCCGCCAGGTTCTGAAGTAACCTTCGTTGCCGAGCGCGACAAGACGTTTTCCGTCCTGTACAAATTCATGAATCCAAGCCTGATGGGATTCAAGTTGTGTACCGGCGCATTGACGTTCATCCCAAGGCAGGGTCAATACACGCTTGTGGGGGTGGAGTCTGAAGACGGGGATAGCTGCGGGATGCGCGTCTTGGACGAGACCAAGAAAGCCGTGACAACGGAAATCACGGCGCGCCAATTTCGACAACCCTTTGCCGATAATGATGGTCCTTGGTGTCAACCCATGGAGGATGCGCAACGAGCGGCTTTGGAAAACAAAACCGAACGCAAGTGAGCATTGACATCAAAGGTGTCAGACTGCATTTCTAGGCCGGTAAATGTAGTCTGACTCCCGCAAACCGAACAGCCCCGGCACGCGTGCTCGGGCCAGCCGTAGACGCCGGGTTCGAAGAAGGCGCGATAGACGATGAGCTGGCGGCGGTTGTCGAAAAGGTCGCGGAGCGTCCGCTTGCCGTTCGGGCCGTCGAACGTGTAGTCCTTGTCGACGGGCGTCCAAGGCATGCGGCGGCGCTCGGCGGCCAGGGCGTCTCGGGCGCGGGTTTGGGCTTTTTCTTTCAGCAAGAGCTGCTGGCGGGCAGCTTCCCATTCGTCGGCGGTGACGACGGGCGGCGTGTGCATGCGGCCGGTGGGTGGGGTGGGGGTGGTCATGGTGTGATGCCTCCGGTGGTGATTCCTTCTCGGCTGGGATGAACGGCGGGTTGCGTGGCAGCCCGCTGTAAATGTGCTGAGGGATAGTGTTGCACCGGGGGCCGGGAACCGGGAGTAACAAATGTGGCGCTATTTCAGCGGCGCCTAGTTCTGCTGCGCGTCAAACTCGCTTCGATTCATCACGTCGAAGTACAACGTGTCGTACCACACCAGGCCCAACGGATACTCCGTGTCCCCGGTTCGTGTGCTGTCGCAATCGTTGTCCAGCCGCAGCCCGAAAAACGCGTCCATGGGCGCAGCGCCGGATCGCTGCGTGGCCAATCTAAGCGCTTTGCCTGCTTGTTCCAAGTCAGCCGATAACGCATCAACCGCAGCGCCCGCCTGCACGCATCGCGCAATCTCTTGCTCTACGCACGCCTTCAATTCGGCCTCTTCGGACTCGGACATCGTGTCTAGCTCAATCGTTTCCAGCAACAGATACGTATCGCGATGCGCTTCAAGAAAATCGATGGTTTCGTCCAGATTGGCGAGCAGTTCGTCGGCGGATGCGCGAGGGGACGGCGATGGGGCTTGCGCGTCGGCGCCTGAAGACACGGCGCTTGAAGATGCATCTTGCCGAGGCGCGAATAGGTGTTTCAGCCGGTTGATGAGGGAAGCAGATTGCGGCGCTGGGGCAGCAGCGGGTTCAACGGCGTAAGGCAAATCCGCCGTCGCCGCCCGGATGATTTCCGTGACGCGTTTGACGCGCGCAAAACCCGTATCGAAGTGACTGCTGATCGCGTACAGCGCTGTCTTGCTCTCGGGTTCGTCGCTGTCGAAACCGTCGGCGATTAACGACGCGCACAGCTGCGGATCACCTGACATCAGCAGCCGATACATGAACGGCACGTCGTACGGCCATTCAGAAAGTCCGGAGACGGTGTCCGGACGGTCTGTGTAGGCGCTGGGGCGGTTGCTTAAGCTGTAGAGATACGAACGGTTGGCCATGGGGGTAGTTGCAGCACAATGAGGAGCAATGAGAATACAGGGATCGCAAGGACTCATAAACACGGAAGATCCAAAATCACGGCACCTGTCTTATCGGTTCTGAGCCTGCGAACAGTCGTGTAGTATTCAAACCCATTCAGCGGATAGCTATGCCCTTTGTGGTTAAGCCGTTGTCTGCTGCCAGATCACTTCCCTTATTTCGATACCCACTCCAAGGACGAAGAATTGCATTGCCAACAATGTGGGGCTGAGCACAATGGCAATCAGCGGCTGTGTCTTGAATGCCAGCGCGTGTTGCGGGGTGCGTCGACCCCCAGCCTATTCAACGCCGGTGAAAGTGGATTTGGTATTGCCAAAGGCGGCGTGGCACCGCTAGATCAGCCGCTTGGAGCCAAGGGCGGACTGTATGCGGGTGGGATCGAGAGGACACACGTTTACGCCGCCACATTCCGCGGAAGGCCAGCCAGGATTTCAGAGTTTCGCGAGTATGGTGTCGCGATAACGGTTTTCTCGGTAGTTGGTTTCGTGTTCGCCCCTTCGGCTTGGTGGCTCGTTCTGCTTTTACCCAGCCTTTTTTCGATCAACGTGGGCACGGGGTTGAGAGACAAACGAGTCCATCGCGTTGCGTCAGTGTTGACTGTGGAAGCGAATAAGTCTGGTCATGTGTTTCTTACCCAAATTGGCGGCGAATGTCCGATTTGCTGTGGTTCGCTAGGACTCAGAGAGATCAAAGACGGCAAACAGACGAAAGCCATTATCCAATGCAAGGAGAATTCTCTTCATCGTTGGGATTACGACCCGAAGGTGCTGGAAGAGTTGTCGGGGTCTGTGTGAGTTTGAACTGTCAATGCAGCGTCAAACCCCCGCGAACCGCCCCGCCAACTGATCGCAGTACCGCACTAAAATCGCCGCATCCACCCCCACTGCCGTAAACAAACTCCCCGCCGCGATATACCGGCGCGCCAGCGTCTCATCCGTCGTCAACACCCCCGGCGCCTTGCCCGCCGCGCGTATGCGCTTGATGGCGCGTTCGACCTCGGCAACCACCTTCGGATGCTGCGGCTCGCCCGGATAACCCAGGCTGGCGGCAAGATCCGCGGGACCAATGAACACACCATCGACGCCATCCACCGCAATCATGGCGTCCAGATTCTCCAGCGCTTCGCCAGTCTCGGCCTGCACCAGCAAACACAGTTCCTCTTCGCAGCGCCGCATGTAATCCGGCACGCGTCCATACCGCGTCGCGCGCATCGTTCCGCTGACGCCCCTTATCCCACGCGGCGCATAACGCATGCCTGCCAGTGCGCTTTGCGCTTCATCCGCGTTCTGCACATAAGGTAGCAGCAACGTCTGCGCGCCAATATCCAAATACTGCTTGATCTGTACCTTGTCATTCCACGATGGCCGCACCACCGGATGGCTCTTATACGCGCTTGCCGCCTGCAACTGCGCCATCACGGTTGGCAGCACCACGGGCGTGTGCTCGGTATCCAGCAGCAGCCAATCAAAGCCGCTGGCCGCCACCAGTTCGGTGCTGTTCGCAGCCCCAAGCGTGACCCACAGCCCAGTCTGATGGCGCTGTTCACGCAGCGCGCGTTTAAACGTATTGATGGGGAGTTCCATGCGCGCCGCCTTATGAAAAATGCACCGAGATGCTGCCCAGCTTGCCGTAATCGGCATGCAGGGTATCGCCGCGCTTCACCGCAACAGTGCGCGTGAAAGATCCCGCCAGCACGATGTGCCCGGCTTCCAGCCCGGCGTCGTGCTGGGCAAGCTTGTTCGCCAGCCAGGAGATGCCCAGCGCGGGATGCCCTAGCACCGCGGCCGACACGCCAGACTCTTCAATCACGCCATTCTTCAGAAGCAGGGCGGCAACCCAGCGCAGATCAATATCCATCGGCCGAACCGGACGACCGCCCAGCACGATGCCCGCGCACGCAGCGTTATCGGCAATGTTGTCGACGATGCGGCGCGGGTACTTGCTGCGGCCGTCAATCAGCTCCAGCGCTGGCACCACGTAATCCGTGGCATCCAGCACGTCGAACAGGCTCACATCCGGGCCACGCAAGGGCTTGCCCAGCACAAAGGCCAGCTCGACTTCCACGCGCGGCACGATCAGCTTGTCGGTGGGAATGGCCTGCCCATCTTGAAAGAACATCGTGTCCAGCAAATGGCCATAGTCGGGCTCATCAATGCCCACGGTGCTTTGCATGGCCTTGGATGTCAGGCCGATCTTGTGGCCGCGCAGCTTCTCGCCGTCGGCAATCTTCTGGTCGATATTGCGTTGCTGGATGGCATACGCATCGGCAATCTCAATGCCGGGAAACGCCTGGTCCAACTGCGTGGTGGGCACGCCGCTGCGCTCGGCTTCAAGCAGCAGGCTGGCCGCGCGGGCGCGGTCTTCATCGTTAAGCATGGAAGGCTCCTGATCAATGCGCGGCGACTTCGTCGGCCACGGGGTTGGACAACACGCCGATGCCGGCGACTTCCACCTCGACCACGTCGCCCGGCTTCAAGAAACGCGGCGGCGTGAAGCGCACGCCCGCGCCGATGGGGGTGCCGGTGGAGATGACGTCGCCGGGCTTCAGCGTGGTCCAGGTGGAGATGTAGCGGATCAGTTCCGCGAACGGAAACATCAGGTTGTCGGTGGCGTCTTGCTGGCGCAGTTCGCCGTTGACGCGCGTCGTCACCGTCAACGGCGCAGCAGGATCGAATTCGTCCGCCGTTACCATCCACGGCCCCATCGAGCCGCTGGCGTCAAAGTTTTTGCCCTGCGTCACGTTGAACTTGCCGTGCTTGATCCAGTCGCGCACCGTGCCTTCGTTCAGGCAGGTCAGGCCCGCGATATGGCTCCAGGCGTCCTCAGCCGCAATGCGGCGGCCGGCCTTGCCGATGATGATGGCGATCTCGCCTTCGTAATCCAGCTGCTCGGATTCCGGCGGGCGCAGCAAGGGTTCGCCATGTCCCACGAACGAACCGGGAAAGCGCGGGAACACGCTGGGGTAGGCGGGCGGCGCGCTGCCGTCTTTATATTCCTCGTTGCGTTTGCCGTAGTTCACGCCGACGCAGATGATTTTTTCTGGCGAAGGAATTGGCGGCAACAGCCGCACGTCGTTTAGCTTGTGCGTGGCGGGAAGCGAGTTCGCCAATTTGGCCAGCGCGGGCAGGGCGTTGGCTTCCAGTGCGGCGCGCAGGCTGGCAAAGCCATTTCCGTCCAGCGCAACGATCTGGTCCTGGCCCCGCAGCGCGCCAAAGTGCGTGCGGCCTTCATACGTATAAGTCAGCAGTTTCATTCGTCGAATCCAAACAAGCGAGCGGGGTTGTCCACCAGGATTTTCTTAAGCGTCGCGGCGTCGCCCGCATAGCGCGCCAACTGGTCCACCAACTGGCCCTCGTCGGGCGTGGGTTTGGTGGAGACGGGATGCGGCCAGTCGCTGCCCCACACCACGCGGTCGGGGTTGGCGGCGATCAGCGCTTGCGCAAGCGGCGTCACGTCGTCCCAAGGTGGACCGGTGCGAGAGATCTTCTCCGTCAGCGACAACATCACCCAGAAGTTGCCGCGACTTAGCAACGACTCCACCAGTTGGCGAGTCGGATCTGCCGCGCCTGCAGTGGGATCGGCACGCCCCATGTGATCCAGCAGCACCGGAATATCCAGCCGTTCAAACTGCGCCGCCTGCGCCATCATGCCGTCGGGCTCTGGCTGAAACTTGGCGTACCAACCCAGTTCACGAATGCGCGCAATGGCGCGGTCAAACACGGCGGGCGCCATGCTGATGCCCAAGCCCTGCCGCGTGAACCGCGCCCCGCGCACGCCCGCATCGTGCAGCTTCTGAATGTAGGCGTCGTCACGCTCGGCCAGCACCACCGCGTTCGCGCAACCGCGATACGACGGGCCGGCGGCGGCCAGGCCGTCCAACACCACCTGATGATCCGCCCCGTAGGTGGTGGCCTGCACGATCACGCCGCGTTCGATGCCCAGCAGGCGATGCAGGCCGAGCGCGGTCTCGATGGTGGCGCTGGGCATCTCGTACGCCGCGCCGGGGCGCACGGGGTAACGATCTGCGGAGCCGAATACGTGAAACTGGCTATCGCAGGACTTAGGCGGCAGGCGGGTGGCGGGGGCGGTGGGGCGGGGATTGAAGGGTTGGTACTGCGAGGGTGGGTATTGCGGCGCTTGGTTCTGCGACGCTGGATTCTGCGCGGGTTGATTCTGCGAGCTTTGGCTTTGAGTCATTTGGCTCTGAGTCATTTGGCTTTGAGTCATCGTCTGTCTCCCTTACCCGATCACGGCCACAAAATCGCATTCGATCAGCTTGTCGCCATCCAGATCGGCTTGCATCGTGTGGCGCGCCGGGCGGTTAGCCGCATCCGGAAACGCTTGCAGCCACACCGCATTCAGCGCCGCGCGCTGGCTGCGGTCGCGCATCCACACTGTCATCTTCGCGATGTGATCCAGCGTGCCGCCGCCCGCTTCCACAATGCGCCGCACGTGGTCGAACATCAGTTCGCACTGGCGCTCCAACGTCGCGCCATACGCGCCGGTGGCGGGGTCGGTGCCTTGGATGCTGCCCGAATACAGCATGGGCCCAATCCGGCACGCGGCCGGAATGGGATTCTTGTGGCTGAAGCCTTCGGCGTAAATGCTGCGTCTGCTCATGGCGGGTTCCGTGTGGAAAGTAGAGGGTGGGGCGGCATCGCAGCCATGACCAGGCAAGGCCGCGATGCGTTCGGTTGTCAGGGCGTAGCTGCTGGCGGTTAGGCCAGGCTGTGGTTCGGCGGCTGTGGTCTGGCCTTAGTTCGCCGTGATGCCCGCACGCTTGATGATCGGCGTCCAGCGCGCGTCTTCCGACGCCAGATAGCGTGTGAATTCCTCGGGCGTACTGCCGCGCGCCTCGGCGCCCAGCTCATCAAAACGCTGAATGATCGTCGGCTGCGCCAGAATCTTCGTCAGCGCCTCGCTCAAGCGTTTCTGCACATCCGGCGGCGTGCCCTTGGGCGCAAGCAGGCCCGTAAACGTGGCCGCCTCCATGCCCTGCACACCTGCTTCCGCGAACGTCGGCACATCCGGCATCGATGGCACGCGCTTGGCCGTCGTCACCGCCAACGCGCGCAAGCGGCCTTCCTTCACATACGGCAGCGCCACCGAAATCTGATCAAAGTTGAAATCCACCTGCCCGCCCAACAGATCGGTCGTGGCCGGCGCGTTGCCCTTGTATTGCGCCGTCGTCCAACGCGCGCCCGTCAACGACTGCAACAGCTCGCTGACCAGATGATTCGTGGTCCCCGCACCCGGAGACGCCATGTTCAGCTTGCCCGGCTCCTTCTTCGCCAACGCCAGCAATTCCGCCAGCGTCTGCGCCGGCAAGTCCGGCTTCACCTGCAACACCAGCGGCGTGTACGACACCGAACTGATCGGCGCAAAGTCCCGATCCCACTTGTACGCATCCCGCTTGAAAATCAGCGGCGAGAACAGCAGCGGCCCGTTCGCCGCCATGAACAAGGTGTAGCCATCGGGCTCGGACCGCGCCACCTGCTCGCCGGCAATCATGCCGCCCGCACCCGGCTTGTTCTCGACAATAAACGGCTGCCCAAACGCCGCCTGCAAACCCGGCGCAATCAGCCGCGCCGCCACATCCACATTGCCGCCCGGCGGATAGGGCACCACGATCTTCACGGGTTTCTCGGGCCACGCGGCGTGCGCCATGGAAGTCAGAACGGTCAGCGCCACCGTGGCGCAGGCGCGAAGGGTATTGCGATGCATGGGTTGTCTCCTGGTCGTGTCATCACGTTTTGTTTGTTGTGTTTGACGACACTCTAGAAATTCCCGCGCCGCTGAACAATCCGAATTTCAAGAAAAGTTCCGGATGTTGGACTCTTTTGGCAGGTTGCTTTGCGGGCGGCTTCAGGCATGACCGCGTTTCGCCGCAGAATTACCCTGGGCGCTTATTGCGCAAGCGGTTTTATTCATTGTTGAATGTTCAATATCCGGACTACGGAGCCAGACCCACCATGCACTTTCCCGCCAGCGACCTGAACCCCGAACAAACCTACCGCCTGATGAGCGGCATCGTCGTGCCCCGGCCCATCGCCTGGATCAGCAGCGTCAACGCCCACGGCGGCGTCAACCTGGCGCCGTTCAGCTGCTACACCTTCGTCTCAAACAAACCCCCCATGATCGGCGTCAACATCGGCCGCAAAGCCGGCAAACGCAAAGACACCGCCGAAAACATCCTGGCCAACCGCCACTTTGTCGTCAACGTCGGCGACGAAACCCTGCTTGACCCCCTGCACGACAGCGCCCAAGAACACCCGCCCGAAATCAGCGAAGTCGACGTGCTGGGTTTAAGCGTGCTTCCCGGCGCGGTTATCGACACCCCCAGACTTGCCGCCGCACCCATCAGCCTGGAATGCCGCTTTCATAGCGTCACCCCATTTGGCGACACCGGCGCGGAGTTTTTCGTGGGCGAAGTCGTGATGTTCCATATTCGCGATGGCCTGCTGCAAGACGGCAAGATCGATACGGCATTACTACGCCCCATCTGCCGCATCGGCGGGCCGAACTACGCATCGCTAGGCCCCATCGTCACCAAGCGCGGTATTCAGCAGACGCCCAAATCCATTATCAAACCGGAGGCCACGTGAGCGAATCAGAAGATAAAAGCGCATCCGGCGCGCAGACGGTACGCAGAGCCTTGGCGCTGCTGCGGCTGATTGCGTGCGGACAAGAGCGCGGCGTGCGGCTGGTGGATCTGGAACGCATGTCCGGCTTGAATCGGCCCACCGTGCATCGATTGCTTAAGACGCTGGTGCAAGAGGGCGCGGTTGAACAGGATTCAGAGACGAGAAGGTATTTGATCGGGCAAGAGATCAGTTTGCTGGGGCTGGCTAGGACAAGGCGCTTTCCGCTGCTGACGCTGGCGGACCCGTATATGAGCGAGCTGGCCGATCTGGTGGGGGATACGGTGTTTTTGAGTATTCGACATGGGCACGATTCGATTTGTATTGGGCGGCGGACGGGCAGGCATCCGATACAGGTGCTGTCGATTGAGGTGGGGGTTAGACGGCCTTTGGGAGTCGGCGTGTCGGGGGTCGCGTTGTTGGCGAGTTTGGGGAGGGAGGAGAGTGTGGAGTTGGTGCGGGGGAATGCGGCCAGGCTGGAGGTGATGGGGGAGCGGGTGGAGGATGTGATTGCGCGGGTTGAGGTAGAGCGGAGGGAGGGAATTGCGCATGCGGCAATGGGGTTAATGCCGGGGACTAGTGCGGTGGCGGTGCCGGTGTTGACGGAGGGAGGGGTGGCGCTGGGGGCGATTACGGTGACGGCGATGGCGGAGAGGTTGGGGGTGGAGAGATTTGGGATGGTGGTGGAGAGGATGAAGGCGGCGGCGGGGGGGATTGCGGGGAGGTGGGGGCGGGTGGAGGGGAAGAGTTGAACATTACGAATTAGATTGAGGCCTGGTTAGTCACAGCGTTTGGTACGCCGGGTTCTCACCAAGTTCTACGGGCGAGATTTTGTGTGGCTAAATGACTGTGCGTTAGGCCAGTTGCTCATCGGAATGGTGGTTTCGATCCATTATTGCAATTGGAAGCAGCTTTGAGCATTGAGTGTGAATAATAAAATCCTCGGAATAGAATGGGCAGCTAGCACTGGTGTCTCTTGTGCGTTGCGTAGGTGGGGTGGCTAAAGTTAATGAAAACAATGCCGTAGTAGAAGGGTGGTTTTAAAAAAAAGGGGTTTTGATGTCACTCACGGTTCTGCGTTGAGTTAATTGTTTTTCCTAAGAACTGATGATGTTTTTCACGTTAAATAAATTAGCGCCCGATTTTTTTTGAGTGGGGGTTAATAGGGGGCATCTGCCATGGGTTTTCCGAAGTGCGATAATAGATCAGATCCAGATAACCGAATGAAGCTCGCTTCAGCCTATACGATTCTTCCTGTAGCACATACGAGGCTACTACCGGGGCAGGACTTACAGGGTTGCTGCGGGTCGATACGGGACGAATGCTTCACATTTTCTTATCTGAATAAGCTAAATAGTTCTGATACGGGCCTCTTTAGCGTGGGACGCCATTGTGCGCAGGATTTCTTCACCCTTACGGGAACAGCTTCCCCTCGGATGTTCAATCCGCTGTCGACGACAGCAACTACTCGGGGTGCAGAGGCGGCGTCTACACATGCTGGTTTAGCCGTTCCGATGTGCGGGTTGAATGTTGAGATGTATGAAGCTATCAATCTGCTTGTCCTTGATTGGGGGCCACCCAAATCTTCACTCAGGGAGATTTTGGCCGCAATCGCTGCTGCACCCTCAGTACCCGTATCTAAAAAGCAAGTGATCCATCTAAATAATATTTTAGGAAAGGATCGGCGGGGTAGAAAATTGTCGGCAATTATAGGGGAGCTGAGGAATAGATGTCCCAACTTAAGAGAGTTTAAATTTCCGACCATAGAGAGTCTAATATCGTCTGCTAACGTTATGAACTTTTAAATTTGCCGAAAACTGCAGTGATTTGTGTCTGCCGAAGATTCTCATCGATGATAGCGATCTATAGATAAACGAGTACGAGAAACATTTCGGTCGGGTCCCAGTGTCCAGTAGATCTCAGTTGAAATCGAAGTTTGATACCGATTATTATTGAATAATCCAGCTATGTTGAAAAAATTTGCCCTTTTCAACTTCACAGCCGATGTTCATCTGACTGGATTCTCGGATACATAGCTTGCCATGCTCGGTGTGGTGCGTTGGAATACTTTCCAAATATTGCGATAAATTATTTTGGTGCGAGGGGGGGGGTGGTGGAAACGGTTTATGAAAGGGATGTTTTGGTTATCGCGTGCAAATCCGATGGTCTAGTGGCTAACGAGATAATTACGCACTTGCGTGCTGCGCTTCTTCGGGCGCATCTTTGCGAGCTAGACGGGAATCTTGAAAGCACAGATCTAACTAAAATATCCACAGAAACTGCAGCTTCGAGAGTTCTCTTGCTAGTGGTTTCAGCCCAACTGTTAGGTGCTCCCTGGGAAGTGCTAGAGGAGCAAATTCTTCGATTCCGAGATCCTGCCGAGCGAGAGATTCGTCGATTTATCCCGATAAGATTGAATGAGATAAATCTTCCAATTTCTTTACGCCACTTGGAATTTCTGGACTGGAGTTCAGAATCTAAGGAAAGAATTCTAAAGAGACTTCCCTTGGTTTGCGAGCGACCGAAGTCGAGGCCGACATTTCGAGGAGCTAATGTTAAAAGATTGTCGTCGATTAAGCGTCGGCCATATAAAAACTCACTTGGAATCCGGACTCTTCGTGTAGATCCAGAGGCTAGTCTCGTAGTTTGTGGGTCATTGGGTGGAGAAATTCTTGTGCACTCCTTGACAGAAGGGGGGGGCACACAAGAATTGAAACTTGTGGGCCATAAACGCCCAGTTACGAGTATGGCATTGGATTCGTCGCGTAGCTACTTAGTGTCGAGCTCTCAAGATCGAACAATTCGTCTTTGGAGTTTAAAAGAAAGTTCGTGTGTTAGTTACATAGAAGGTGTTCAGGGGGGGGTAAATTGTGTTGGGTTGAGCGAGACTGCTATATTATGTGGCTCGATGGCTGGGGTTATTCATGTACTGGATATAAAAACTACGGAGAGTAAGGCTTTGCTCCGAGGGCATACTGGTGCGGTGAATGCAATTATGTCTCATCAAGGAAACTTATTATCTGCTGGCGCAGATGGTACTGTACGGGTATGGGAAATCACTTCAGGTAAGTGCATTCAGGTGCTGGAAGGGCATACCAAAGGTGTTAGATGTCTAAAACTTAGTTCCAATGGATCAAGACTATTGAGCGGCTCAGACGACAAAACAATTCGGCTTTGGGATCTAGATTCAAATATTTGTCTAAATGTATTTGATGCTCATACTGATTCGGTGACAAGTGTGGCATGGCACGATGAAGAAAAGTTCTTTGTGTCAGGAGGCGGGGACCGAATTATTAGAATGTGGAATTCTGAGTCTGGGGAATTGCTGAGAGTATTAGATGGGCATGGGCATGATGTTCTAGATGTTGCGTTTCATGGTAACAATATCTATTCCGGCGATTTTAGATTTATGTATCAATGGATCTTGAATGTTTCGGAATTTGAAATTTTGAGTAGTGCGGTGTCCCATGAGTCTTCACTTAGTCCGTCCGATCAAGTTCAATACACAAATGCCAAGGTCCTTTTAGTAGGTGATAGCGGAGCGGGAAAAACAGCCCTTTCAATACGCTTAGCTAGCGGAAAGTTCGAGAGAGATACTGTTTCCACGGTAGGGGCGTGGGCAACGCAATGGTCTCTGCCTGCTAGCGGTGAAAGTGGTGTTGATAGAGAAATTTGGCTTTGGGATTTTGGCGGGCAGGCGGATCAACGTCTTATACATCAACTATATATGGACGAGACTGCCCTCGCAGTGCTTGTTTTCGATGCGCAACGGAATGGTGTGTTTGATTCCTTAAATCAATGGAATCAAGATCTGGCGAGATCTACAGATCAGTCAATGGCCAAGCTTCTTGTTGCAGGTCGTGTGGACGCTAGTCCAGTTCGAGTCAGCCGCAACGAAATAGTGGAATACTGTGCCGAGAATGGTTTTCTTGAATATATCGAAACTAGTGCTTTAACTAATCAGGGATGTGATGATTTAAAGAGCGCAGTTATAAGCTCCATTGACTGGGATCGTATTCCGTGGCGATCTTCACCAATTTTATTTAAGAAACTGAAAGAGGAGATTGTAAATTTAAAAGACTCCGGAAGGGTTCTGATGAGATTCAATGAGCTCAGGGATGCTCTGCGCCTACGACTACCAGAGGAGGAAATTAATTTTTCCGATTCGGAGCTTCGTGCGGTGCTCAGTCTGTTAGCGGGACCAGGCGTCGTGCTTGAATTAGAGTTCGGCGCGTGGATTCTTTTTCAGCCTGAGTTGATAAATACTTACGGTCAAGCAGTGATCGCTACTATGCGGGCAGATAAGAGCGAGCTGGGATGCATAAGTGAGCAGAAGGTGTTGAGTGGTGATTTGGTCTACGGTGGATTCCCTCGAATATCAAAAGATGATGAGAGGTTTGTGTTATTGGAGATGCATCGTAAACTTTTGCAGCGTGGTTTGTGTTCGAGAGAACTCACCGAAAAAGATGTCGTTCTTGTATTCCCAAGCTACTACAAGAGAAATCGGCCGGAATTAACTGGCCATCCCGCCGTGTTAGTCAGCTATCGATTTGATGGGGTTGTCGATGAGGTATATGCGACGCTTGTTGTTCGATTGGATCATACAAATACATTCAGGCGAAAGAATGTTTGGCAAGATGCTGCAGAATTCGCATCTTCAAGTGGCGGGCTTATTGGGATCAAATTAACGAGAAATGTTCCTGGGGCCGCTGCAATTGTGGAGATCTATGGCGATTCGGCATCGATAATGGCAGAGAGAATTCTATTTTCTAAATATGTTCACGATCATCTTATAAATAGAGCATCTAACGTTATCCGTCGTCGACACTATGTGTGCTCTTGTGGTCATCCTGTCAGTGATCTAAATGCAGCGGAGCGACGGCGTCAGGCGGGTAAGGATGATGTGGGTTGCGCAATGTGTGATGGTCGCGTGAAACTTGTTGATGAGCTGGAAGAATTGTACTCGTCCGCAGAGATTGAATTAAGGGTTCAAAGTCTGGAAACGAAGGTGGACGAAGAGTTGGATAACGAAAGCAAAGAACGCATGCTAGTTGGAGAGGTCATTTCGATGGTGGCTTCCGCGGGTCAAATATCCCGCGAAAAAAACGTTAGTGACCATGGGGTTGATATGGAGATTGAGTTCAAGGACTCAAAACGAAATGCCACAGGGAAGCTAATCTTCTTGCAATTAAAGTCCGGGGATTCATATTTACGTAAGCAGGCCGATGGGAAGGAATACTTTTTTATAAAAAACGATCGGCATGCGGGGTATTGGGCCAATCAAATTGCGCCGGTTATGCTCGTTGTTCGAGGATCTAATGGACGAGTTCGATGGATGGAAATAAGAGACTATCTGACGAAAAAAATAATGGAAGAGGGCGAGGCAAAAAAAATTATGTTTCATGGCGAGGATTTTAATGTGAAAAACATATTGAAATGGAGGGACTCTGTTTTGCGTTTGCGTGGCTAATGGTTGTAATTTTAGAATTTAATTCTGGTAGTATGGGTAGTGTTTAATTAATAGTGTGAAACTAAGATTTCGTGCACTCGAAGCCGAAAATTTGGGACTTTGTTTAAGATGTAATGGACGCGGGTTTCTCGGATGAATTTGTGGGCGCGGTCGCGTCGTGTTAGGCCGAGATGAACTCGAGGGTAGTTCAATGCAGCTGCTGCGATATTCACAACATGTCCCGCGAGGTCTCGTCAGACTCATGAAAATAACGATGTCAGATTGCCGCTTCGGTTTTCAAGTCAATGTAAATTCTGATATTACGGTGTCTAGAAGAAAAAAATGTCAAGCTTGATATTGCAAATTCAATCAGAGGCCCTGGAAGGATCTAGCTCTGTAGCCAATCTTCTTCGGAAGGTCCGTGCAGCAGCAGTGAAATTAGATCTTGCAGACGAACTGCAATGGATAAACTTGGAGCTAGATGGGTATGCAGACATCGGAGAAGATGACTTGCCTCCCTATCGAAAATTGATCGGGGAAATGAAGGTCAAAAATCCATATCACGGGCTTCAGCCTCTTTATTTTGCCGACCCAAAGATAGCCGATATCGTCTGCGCCGCGCCATGCCGGCAATCTGTCGCGGAATTAGAAGGCCTGTTGGCAGCGGGAGCTGGTAGCCTGCGTGTTGAGTTGTCACAGGATCATATAAATCTGTTGCTTGAGATGATGCCCGTGAAATTGGAGCCAGTCTTAAAACTCGAACGAACGGCCGTAATTCGAGTGCTCGACGCGGTGCGTAACCTTATTTTGAATTGGAGCCTTGAAATGGAGAAAGCAGGAGTACTTGGGGAGGGGATGATGTTTAACTCGCATGAAAAAGAAAAGGCACACCCTGCGGGGCAGCAATTCATTATTCAAAACCTTGGAGTGCTGGGCGACATCTCGGGCCAGGCGAGCGTTACTAATAACCAAAACGTCTCAGTTGCGTTGGACCTAGATCAAGTCCGCGGTGTGGTAGAGCAGCTCAATAATCTGGTGACTTCACTTCCCGTTGAGATGATGAGGAGTATTATGCCTACTCTCAATGAACTGAATTCTGAATTGATTGGCCCAACACCCGCCCCAGGGTATATCAGAAAACTACTGCACTCTGCAAAGACGATTTGTGAAGGGGCAACGGGGAATATTATCGCAAGTGGCGTGATCGCGTTAGTCTCTCCATTGATTGCAAGATAGTGTATACAAGCGATTCAGATTTCAATTTAACAAGCGCGGCAAGCGCAGGTGTCATAATAAGGGTGTCGGGCGTACGGGTACGCAGTATAAATTCGATAAAAATCGAAGTCTAATATTCGGAGTCCAAAAAGTCAGGAGATTTGATTGTCGAAAGATAACCATGGTTCGCAAAGTGGCGATGGTAGCATTAATGTTGGAATCGGTGATTTTAGAGGATCTAGGATTAATATTGGTGGACCTGAAAGGCCAACCATTAATCCTGAAAAGATGAAAATTGTGCGCCACCCGGTGCTTGGTGGGCGAAGCTTGAAGAGCGGAAGTCTTACTACATTTGGTGTTGTCACGGGCGTAGCCAGTTTGGCTGGTCTTTATCTCACTTTATTTTCAGCCTTTCCGCAGCCAAAGCACTCATCATGGTCAGCTTTGTTCTTATTTCTGTTTGCTATCGCGACGATGTCCGTTGTTATTTCCGTGGTGCTCAACAGAAAGAAATTTGAATATTTCTTTTGGCGAAAAAGCTACTTGGAGTCTGGAACTCGTGGAGGCCTATATTTAAGTAGATTTGCAGCGACATGTCCTTGGTGTGGCGCAAAAATGAACCTTCGTAACGTCGGTCCCAGGAATGGGTCAAGAGATGACATGTTTATTTGTGAGAGAAACCCAAAGCAGCACACGGTAATTTTTGATCCAACGATTTTGCCCGAGATCGAAGAGGGCTAGTTTTCTGCCGCGCTCAATTGCATAGCCAGCTCGTAGCGTGAAAGCCCGTGTCTGACTACAGTTCGAGCGGCGCGCTTCGCCAGAATTCACGCCGCACCTTCGGGACCGATAGTCACCATTCTGACCTGCCCCCAGATTTATTACGGTACTGGCATAGCGTCCAGGGTTAAAAACCGTTGTTGCTGATGAGCCCGAGCGAACTGCTCGGGCGTTAAATATCCGAGCGCGCTATGCGGCCGTTCGGTGTTTTACTCGACGCGCCAGTCTTCAATCAAGGATTTAGCCTGGCGCAATGATAGGAACCAGTGCTCGTTCAAGCATTTATCGCGGAATTTTCCAAGGACGCTCTCGATGTCTGCATTCTCCACGGGCTTCCCTGGTTTGATGAACGACAACTTCACGCCGACCTGATAGGCCCAAGCGTCCAAGGCCCTGCCGGCAAACTCCGGGCCGTTGTTCACGGTGATGGATTTGGGCAACCCACGCAGTTCCGCATGCCGTTGCAGCACCTGCGCCACCCGCAATCCCGGCAGTGATGTATCGACCTCGATGGCAAGACACTCGCGTGTGTAGTGATCGACGATGTTCAAGCATCGGAATCGGCGGCCATAGGCCAGGCCGTTGGACACGAAGTCCATCGACCAGCTCTGATTCGGCACCGTCGCAACGGGGCGAATTACCCGTTCTGCGGGCGCGATGCGCTTGCGGCGACGCTTACGCGCGCTCAAGCCTGCCTGGCTGTAAAGCCGCCAGACCCGCTTGTGATTCATCTGCCAGCCTTCACGGCGCAGCAGAACATGGATGCGCCGATAGCCGTAGCGCCGCTTGAGCGCTGCTATTTACTTCATGCGCTTGGTCAACGCTACATCGCCCGTGCGCTTACTTTCATAAGCGAACAGCGATCGAGAGATGCCTACCAGCCCGCAGGCCCGGGTGATACCCATACCGCGCTCGGTCATCAACGTCCTGACCGCTTCGTGTTTGGCCTGCGGACTTGCTACTTTCGGCTCAGGAGCTCCTGAAGCGCAGCCTTGTCCATCATCGATTCAGCCAACAACTTCTTGAGCTTGTTGTTCTCTTGCTCGAGCTCCTTTAATCGCTGGGCGTCAGAGACGGTCATCCCGCCGAACTTTGTACGTCGCTTCCGAGATGCCGTGCTTGCGACACAGGTCCGCCACCCTGGCTCCTGCATCGGCCTCCTTCAGCACGCCGATGATCTGTTCTTCCGTGAATCGCTTCTTCATCGCCGTTCCTTGTTGAACGGACTCTACATCCATTTCGTACTAATCACGGGGAGCAGGTCAGCCGCGTTCCTGCCCCGTTCTTGCTGTGATCCGATAACGGTTTGGTCTTCACCTCCCGTAGCTATACCGCGCTGGTGCGAGGCTATGGGCTACGCCAGGAGTTCATCACGCCGCATTGCCCGCAGCAGAACGGGATGGTCGAACGCGTGATCCGCACGTTGAAAGAGCAATGTGCGTATCGGCACCGCTTCGAGACCATCCAGCACGCCAGCCGCGTGGTTGGCGAATGGATACGCTTTTACAACAACCGGCGACCGCACCAGGCGCTCGGTATGAAGACCCCGGCTGAGGCATTTGCTTTAGCCGCATAACCTGAGCAGGTTTTGCTGGGTCAATACACCAGGTCATTGCAATTTCGTGATAAAGCGATCCAAGGCAAACTCAACGGCAAAGTTCACGGCTAATTTGCCGATAAAAATCTTCACAATACACCCTCAAGTTTCGGCGTCAATAGCCGTAAACCTCGTAAAAGGCGCAGAATTTTCACGACACTTTAGCAATGCATCTGCGCAGCCCTTCGGCCGCTGAAGGACGACCAATGCCCAATCAAGCTGACCGCAACTAACCGCTGATCCAAACATGCCCATAGAAAACGATCAAATTACGATTAATCTGGACCAAAGTGATAACAACGGCAGCATTGTTTCGACCGGCCTAATACAGCAGGTCAATCTTCGAAAGCTTACGTCTGAGATTCGACGCGACATCGCCCGTGCAGCAGGTGAAAGAAAGTTGGGTTATGTGAGCGCGGGTTTCGTCTATTTCATAGATGGTACAAGGGGTGCTGGAAAATCAACTTTTCTGCAGTCCTTCTTCTCTTCTTTCAATAGTGACTCAAACGTCGGCCTTGCATCCATAGGTCAATGGGCCTACATGGATCCCAGCAGAATGGAGAGTAGTGAGACTATTTTACTTCCTTTGCTCAAGGAGCTTAATCGAAGGGTCATGAATTCCCCAACGCTCAATACCCAGCAGGGCGAGCGGTTGGCGGCGGATTTTCGCGCGCAGTTTCAGGTGTTGGCAGGAGGGCTCAGCCTCTTTGCCCACAATACTGATCAGCTAAAGGACCTTGATCCGGAACTATTCCTCGACTGGGGGTTGGAGCGAGCAGGGTATGGTCTGAACTTTCGCTCGAATCTGCATCTCTTAATAGACAAGGCTTGCAATATTCTTCGAGTAGAGGCGCTAGCGTTGGCGTTCGATGATGCGGACACGCGAGTAGACAGCGCTAGTGAAGTCCTCGAGATCATTCGGAAGTACTTGGATAGCCCGAGACTTGTCGTCTTGGTGACGGGGGATATGGAGTTGTACTCGCAGCTGACTCGGGATGTTTTCCACCTAAGATTGGGCAATTCGGTAACCCCAGATCGAAAGAGAGCCGCGCAACGCCTCAAGATGATTGACCATCTTGAAGATCAATATTTACTTAAGCTTTTTCCTATCCGTAGACGCATAAATTTGCGTCCAATTTGGAATTTGCTCAAACATAGCGATATTCACCTAATCAGTAACGATTGGGGGGAAAGCCGTCGACTTCTTCAGACAGTTCTGTCGGAGCTTCTGCGACGCGGTCTGAGGCTCGTTCACACCCGGGATTTAGATTTATTCCACGAATTTTTACTGAAACAACCGTTGCGTTCACTACTTCAGTTGATTTCTCAGAGCGCAGCATTCTTGTCTAAAAGTGATGAGGAAGGCGAGCGCAATTCATCATGGAATACGGAACTCGCATTGAGCGTATCAGATGGTTTACGAGGAATGGCACTCGGAAGTCTGTACAAGAACAATGTGGACGTTGACGCTATATCGGCAGGAGAGCTCTCGGCGCTTGTCGAAGCGGTGTTCGACCTTACAGTACAAGGTGGAGAATTTGACACGACCTACTTGCGGCCCCAATCAAGCGATGTAGCGCTGAGAAACTCGTATGCAACCCTATCGTCCGACGTAGCGGTTTTCTGTGTCGACAACCCTAGTTCCTCTCTTCAGTATCTCTTGGGAGGCCCAGGCAGCGTGGCCCTCTATGGACAAGTGCTTCGCACGAGACGCCGGGCCACAGGATTATCAGAGATAGAAGAAGAGACGTTACGCTCCGAGTTCAAGAAATACGTTGGAATAGGACGTCGCGAGGACGCTCTACACTGGGCTTGGCATGCGACCGTTATCCTTGCGGCGCCAAACGCATCAGAAGCTAGGAGACCGATTGTCGATTACGGAGTAATCGGCTTGAACAAGAAGGCGGCATCCGATAAAGGGCTAGCTATAAAAGCTGCGATTGGACATTGCGTCAAAAATTCAGACCTTCCGATATTGGCACTGGCATTGGTCGAGGCCGCCGCGCCTGGCGGTCGCCTATATGCTTCGATTTTTAACATTCTGGGACTTATTGATCGCTTACTTCGCATAGATCCCCATAACCCAGAACTACAATTGGAGGTCGTGCGAGAGCTCACAAGGGCGTTCAAAATACCTACCGTATCGCGACCGACATGGGCTAATGACGGATCTGATGAAGGAGCCTCTCCCACGGATGAACATCCGCAGGACGCAGACGACAATTTGTCGAACAAGGAAAAGCAGGCTATCGATAATCTTTCTCAGCGTGTCGTTGCGTGGTTGAAAGCAACCCTTCCTCTTCGAGACAGGATTAAGCCCTCTGCCGTCATGATGGGAAAAATATGGACGCGTCTCTACTTTAGTTTGGAAAAAGTATCTGAAACTCGACGTAGTAAAGATAGTCCTGCTCACCTTATGCAACTCTTTTCGGTCTGCGTTATTAACGCGTTTCTCGTTGAGGAATTCGATTACAGGTTGACGACAGAATCTGACGAAGAGCTCGATAGGACGGCACGCGTGGATCGTACAAACCCGTTGGGAACACCTCGAGTTCTATTCAACAAATTCAAAGGAGGGCAGGTTAAGAGAGAGAATCTGCCCTTTACTTTCCTTATGGCGAGCAGCCCTCTGCTCCTGGGCCTGCTATCAGAGCAGGACGTACCCAAAGAATTCATTGCAAAAATTTCACCGCCAAAGACGAATCAAGTGGATCAGTTTTGTAAAATATCATCGTGGTTAAAACTCCAAGTTGCGTTCGTGGCGGGTTCAAAACACGCCGGCACGACAAGCGCCAAGGACGAGAATTCGTGAACTAGCTTGCTAGCAATTAATAACTACGACGAAGTAAATTAAAAATGCAAGAGGAATCCTGTTCGAATCACAGCTTAATCGCTGCAATTATGCTGTCCAGCCATCGGGTCCTTGAGATTCTGGAAAATGTGGATTTTCGCCAGGGGATGCGGGAATCGGAGCTACGCGAGGCGGCGTATCTCACGTACCAGCCGTGGGCTGCAAGACAGCCTGACCACATTTTCGAGCAAAGCTGGAGGTGGTTGCGTCATAATCAGCCCAGTATCTCTATCGAGCCGGATTGGGCCGTAGCCTCCCTCGGCACTCTATCTTCAGAGTTTCTTGAGTTCCGACACGGGGTTGGTGGCATACGCCTCGGGAAGTTCGGTGCTTGGCAGCAGAGCGTGCTGAGCAGAATTAGCGCACTCCCCATTCTGGCGATCGGCTGGGCGCGTGAACAGCGGCCCGCTTTCCATCACGGTCGTCATGCGGTCGGACAAGAAGACATTCAGTCTTTCCATGGAATGATCTGCCCCATGGATGCCAGCGTCGAGGAGTACATTGCGAGAGAAGGGCTGCACGAGACGCATCTACACCTGAATGGCAGCACTCATGCGGAAGTCTGCTGGCTTCGCGCTCTCAGGGATCCTTGGGCTGAGGTGGCGGATTTCAACAAAAAATGGTGCTCAACGACAAACCCGCATGGGGCGAAACTTAGAGAACTGGTTCACGCGGTGAATCCACGTGTAACGCCGAGCCATCTTTTGCGCCAGCTAAGTGTGGCCTCGCAAATACGAAAATGGCTGTGTGCTGAGATCGCAGGCCTACTTAGCGAAGAAACCGCCATGCCAGCAAGCTACAGCGAGCTTGAAAGCGGTAGAGCACCCGTCGCACCGGAAATTTTCCCCGGGAGAGCCGCTGTCTTTCCAGTGTCCAAAGCGGAAGAGTTGCAAATGTTGATGCGTCTTTTCTTGCGTCTGAATGTGGCCCCCAGCCCAACGATCTCCAGAATGGCTCATCTCTATGTTGTGTTACAAAATCAATACTATCGGCTACTTGTGCAAAGCGAAGACCAGTTTGGCTTCGATCAGTTTCAAAAATTTACATATACTGAATTAAGGGAGCCCGCTGAGCGGGAATATTATCAACGCTTTTTATCTATACATGGAGACACACCCAAGTCGAGCACTGTCGGCTACCTAGAAGGACGTTTTGCCCCCAAAAAAACCGCTCTTGAAAACTACAAGCTTCTCGCAGCCATCCTCTCCGGCTTTCTTCAATATATCCGGGGTGCAAGATCGCCCGAACGATCGCTATCACTGCCATCGTTACTGAATGAATTGGAACGCCAAGAAGCCAGAAGAAATTCCTCGGTTTTTCGTCACCATCGCCTGGCTCTCGTTGCTCATTTTATCAAACTCCCTTGGAGCGAAAGTCCGAATTATAAGGCCGGCCCATATCGCTACTATGCTCTCCGAGTGGACATTGAACAGCGCACCAATCTCCTTGTGCAAGCGTTAGGAAAGTTTCCGAAATTGCGCACATGGCTAAGGGGCATCGACGCGGCAGCAAACGAACTGCACGCTCCACCCGAGGTATTTGCAAGCGTGTACAGAATATGCAAGTCCGCAGGCATTACGCGGCGGACGTATCATGTTGGGGAGGATTTTACCCACTTGATTAGCGGGCTACGCCATATGGTGGATGCGATTCAAATTCTCGGTCTGGAAAATGGAGACAGAATAGGGCACGGCACGGCTATGGGAATCTCACCCGCTCTGTGGGTCGAGCGAATGCCAGGAAAACTTGTTCTAAAAAAAGGAGATTGGATGACCGATCTCCTAGTGATTTGGCAGATTCTCCGCCAATCGCCAGTGGACACTAATGAAGCATATCGTGTAGAAGGGCTCATTTCTGACCTCGCGGGAGAGATTTTCGGCCAAGAGGTCAGCTGTACTACGCTCAGCCGCGCGATGAAGTTTAGAGGACTGAATCTGCGATTTCTAATGGCATCAAAAGAAACTTCTTGGTCATGGGCTACAGCGTCGTACAGCGATCTCTGGACTGCGGAGGCGCGGCTAGTTGCCGAAGCGCAGCTTACGAACCCGGAGGATCTGACTCTGCTGCGACGCTGGTTTGAAGACAAGGGATTATGGCGGCGAAGCGAAGCTCTTATACAGGTTGAGTCCGCTTTCTTTACTGAAGAAACGTACGTGCGTTTACAACAGGCTGTGATGAGGTTAATTCGCGACAAAGGAATAGTTGTAGAAACCCTGCCATCTAGCAACGTCCGAATAAGTCAGTATTACTGCTTTTCGGAGCATCACGCATTGCGATGGATGCGTGTGCCTGGACACTTGAGAAAAGATGATCCAGAAATCATGGTTTCTCTTGGCTCGGACGATCCTGGCATCTTTGCTGGAGATCTGAAGTCGGAGTTTTACCAGCTCTACGCGTCCTTAAGAAATCTCGGCTTGGGAGACGCACAGGCTCTTGCCTATCTTAAACCCGTAAACGAACGTGGGCGCCAGTATCGGTTTCACGCTGCAGAGCGTGGCTAGCGCGAACGCCCATACAGCTGATCAAATTACGGATAGTAAGCATCGACCCAAAGTTTTCCCTCCAGATAGGGGAGCAGACCTGCAATTTAGAACGCGGAAGGTCAATAGAGACATCGCTGAGGCATTGTAAGTAAGCTACTTAGGCTCTTACTTAATCCTCATGCGTCAGTTCAAAAAAGTGTTCGAGTGCAAGCGCGTTTGACCTACATCAAGCCGAAGGGTCTCGTCGCTATGTCGCATTGTTGGAGTGAAGCTTGGGCACTCTTTCTCCGCGCCTATACAATAGCTCGCCTTCCTAAGGCGACCAATTTCAAACCTTTGGAGTTTCTTGCAGAAATTTGCGCGGTGCATAGCGAATGTGCCGTCGTTGGTTGTTCTCGGGGTGGTCTTGCAGGTATGGCCTTAGCCACTAGTCCCAAGATAATCTCGATGTAATTGCTAGCGTGCTGAACGAGCGTCCAAGGAAGACCGTCGATTATGAGACCCTAGCATAACGATTTCCCAATCCACTGCAGCGACCGGTTGAGTGTAAGTTCGATAGCCGGCATCTACCACCGCTTTATGTGCAGACTCGTTATATCTCCAGATGGATGGCATTGAGTCATGTTTGCAAAGGCAGAGAGAGCCGACCTTGCTTATTTGCCGGCTCGGTTAGATGGTACTTTTAATGCGTAGGCGCCGTCGTTTCTGCGGATTGCGTCATGTGAGGCGGTGGTTCATCAATCGCAATGTCTACGAGCCAAGCTAGATGTTCGCAAAGACTTTCGATACTACCTATCAGGTTTGATGTGATCCACCTATCTAGCGGTCGGTAACCTGTAGCTTCTGGCTCATTCGAGCTATTCCCCACAATCCGAGCAATCGCCCAAATCCCTTGGCAAGCCCGCTCCATCTTCCGCAAATCATCCACCCGCACAACAGCAAACTCCGGATCATCCGGCGTTGCCCAGCGGTCATAGGTATAGGGGTGATCGTTCATCGCAGCCTCTTTTGTCGTTAGACCCGCTCCCCGCTGTCAATCGGGGTGGGCGGGCGCAAGGCCGGGTTGACAGACCGGTGACAAAAGAAACCGGCGCACGCGAGCGTGCCCCAGCCAAGGCCCGCCCATAGCAGGGACGTGCGTCGGCCTACGGACGTAAAAATGCCGCTATTGCAGCGGCAGTCCGCCTTTTGTCATTTCCGGCTGTCAAACCGGACGGTCATTGGTGTGACCGCAGGGCGAGTATACGGCGGAACGCTATGGAAGCCGCAACGATGCGAGTGACGTTTTTGTCTCGCCCCAAACGACGGTCAAAATGCACAAAGGGCTCCGCAGAGCCCGTCGTCATCTTCATGCAGCAACCGGCACAAAAAACCGATCCTTCAACTCCTGCAACCCAATCCTTTCCAACATCTCCGTCAACCTCTCCGCAGGCTTCCTGGTCGGCAGATTCTTATACTGCGCCACGATCAGCTCATTCTTCATCGAATGCTCCCACCCCACCAACTCCGTCACGCTAACCTGATACCCATGCGCTTCAAGCTGCAAGCACCGCAGCACATTCGTAATCTGGCTTCCAAACTCTCGCGTATGCAACGGATGCCGCCAGATCTCCGCCAGCGGATCAGCCAGCGCCTTGCCCTTATTCTTCCTTAGCACCGACGCCACTTCCGCCTGACAGCAAGGCACAACCACGATGTACTTAGCCTTCTTCTCCAACGCAAAGTGAATCGCGTCGTCAGTCGCCGTATTACAAGCGTGCAACGCAGTCACCACATCAATCGTCCCCGGCAACCGACTCGAAGTAATCGACTCCGCCACGGACAGATTCAAGAACGACATCCCGCCAAACCCCAGCCGCTTAGCCAGTTCCTCTGACGACTTCACCAGTTCTTCGCGAGTCTCGATCCCATAAATATGGGACCCATTCCCGACGGCATCCTTCTGTTCCTTGAAGAACAGGTCATACAAAATGAACCCCAGATACGACTTACCAGCCCCGTGATCGGCAAGCTTCACCGCGCCGCGTTCTTGTTGGACGTCTTTCAGCAAGGGCTCGATGAACTGAAACAGGTGATAGACCTGTTTCAGCTTTCGGCGGCTGTCCTGGTTCATCTTGCCGTCGCGGGTCAGGATGTGCAGGGCTTTGAGGAGTTCGACGGACTGGCCGGGGCGGATGTCGTGAGTTTTTTCTGACATGGGGGAAGGCAAAGCGCCCCGCACGGGGCGGGGCGCGTAGTGGCGCGGAAAGCGTCAGTTTAACGAAAACGCTGACCTGGCCACAGGGCGGCGGAAAAGCGGGTCTTAGCCTACGGTGGCAAAAACCGGTTCGCCCAAGTTCAGCATCAAACGATTTGCCCAGGCGAAGATCGCGTCCGAGTGCAGCAGGTCTAGCACTTCGCCTTCGCTCAAGCCCGCATCCTTCAATGCCTGGATGCTGTTGGCGTTGACGTCGGCCTGGGCTTCGGTGATCTGGATCGAGAACTGGGCAATCGCCAGTTCACGCGCTGTGGTGCCGGCGGTGTAGGGGTCTTCGAACACCTGCGCGATCACTTCATTACGCTTGGCCAGTTGTTCGAAGCGCTGCGCGTGGACGGATGCGCAGTACACGCAGCCGTTCACACGCGAGACGACCGTGGAGCCCAGCTCGCGTTCGGCGCGCGACAGGCCGCCTGGGGCGTACATGATGGCGTTGAAGGCGGTGGAGCGCTGGCGCAGGATTTCCGGTTGGTGGACCAGGAACAGGTAGTAGTCCGAGACCTTGGCCTTGGGGTGGCTTTCTTCCAGGACGGCGATTTGTTCCGGGGTGGCGGTGTCGACGTTGACGACGTCGAGCCATGCCTTCCACTCCAGCACTTCGTTGGTGAAGCCGTGGGCCTTGATGACGGCGCCGGGTTCGGTGGCGGCGGTGTTGGGTTCGAAGGGCGCGGGCGGGACGGCGGCGGCGCGGGGGGCTTGGCCTTCCAGGTCTTTCATCGCGGCCAGGCCCGCGACCAGACGGGTCTGGTACGACAGGAAGGCGATCAGTTGCGACAGGGTGACCACCGCAGGCGTGGTGACGCCTGCTGCGGGCAGGGTCTTCAGCGCGGCTTCGTCGCCTTCGACGGGGTTTTCGATCAGCTTACGCGTGAATTCCAACATGGCAGCCAGGCGCGGGGTGGAGGCGTCGGACGGCTTGCCGGATTCTGCGACGGCGATGTCGGCGGGGGCTGCATCGGTTTCCGCCAGGCGGGCGCGGTAGTGCGAGGCCAAGAGCGGCGACGGGCTGATGCGGGTGGCGTACAGCGCGACCAGCAGGCGTTCGGCCAGCGACAAGCCGGGCAGTGCCGGGTCGAACAGGGCGTCGTAGCTGCCTTGCGTGGCGGCGGCGACTTTTTCGCGTTGGTGGCGGACCTGAAAAGTGTTGCTGCCGGGCGTCAGGCCGACGAGCTTGTCGACCAGATCATTGACGGCGTCATAGACGATGGGTTGTTGTGCCATGGGGATGTTCTCCTTGGTGTCTGATCAGCCGGCGTTGCCGGAAGTGCTTGCTGAAAGGGCAGCAGCCGCCCGCGCTTTCACCGCCGCGTCCAAAAACGTCTTCACGCCTTCCCACGATTCCTGGTCGGCGCGTGCGTTGTCTTTCGGATTCCCGCCGCTGGTGCTGATCTTGCCCGACACGGGGTGGGCGTAGACGAGCTGGGTGGTGGGCACGTACGGGAACAGGATCGAGTGGCCGCCGTTTTCGTAGTCGAGCCATTCGACGGGGTAGGGGTGTTTCACGTCGACCAGTTTGTCCTGCACCATCTTCGAGTACAGGCTGGACGGCCATGATCCATCGTCGGTGCCGGACAGCAGCATGACCGGGCCTTCGATGTCTTCCACGCGAATGCGGGCGCGGGCGACGGCGTCGGGGTCTTGCAGCGCGGTCAGGATGGCTTTCTCGTGACGATGCGGAGATGGGCCTTCGTCAAACGGTGCCCAGGTGGCGGTGCGGTTGTTTTCCCAGACGTGGGGGATGGGCTTGCCGCCCAGCAACCACGTGGGGCCTTCGCGGCCAATCTTGGGGTCGCAGGCGTTCTGGCCGCTGTGGACGACGGCGCCGGGTACGTAGGCGACGACGGCGGACACTTCCTTGGGGAAGGTTGCGCCCAGCAGCAGCACGAGTTCACCGCCGCGCGACTGGCCGCTGATGGCGACAAAGTCGTGCTTGGGCTGGACCTTTTTGCGCAGCCAGCGCAGGCCGGTCTGGAAGTATTCCAGCGGGGTGTTCGAGATGTAGTCGGACAGGCCCGGCGCTTTGAAGTACGCCAGCGCAAAGGCGGCGTAGCCGCGGGACGCATACAGCGCCGCGCGCGGTTCGTTGATGCCGCCGCCCGAGCCGTTCAGGATCATGACGGCGGGGTGCGAACCGGGCTTGCTGCCTGCCGGCAGGTACAGCGTGCCGACCAGACCTTCTTCGCGGACCTCGTGGCGCGTGACGCCGTCCAGCGCCAAGCGTTGCGTGAACGTGGCTTGCGCCTGCGCACCCGCCACGCGGGCGACCACGTCGGTGACCAAGGCATCGGTGACCGGGTGGTTGAAGTGTTCGCGGCTGGGGGACTCCGCGGGCGCTTGCGACCAGACGAGGCCCATCGGGGCCACGCCGGTGTAGTCGCCCGAGATAGGCGCGTCGCGGGTCAGGTCGACCACGCCGTCCTCGCCAGCCGTGAATGCAGCTTGAGCCTGCCAGAGCACGCCGTTGCGGCGGGTCAGCGCGGTGATTTCCACCGTCTGGCCCGGCTCGACGTGCTCGAGCCGGATCTGGCGCGGCACGTCGATCAGGGCGTCCGCGGGGGTGATGGTTAGGGTCGGCACCATGGCTTATTTACCAGCCGGCTCTTTGGTGACCATCATGGCGGCCGTGCGGTCGCTGGTCATCGGGGTGACCTTCAGGCCCTTCTTGGTGGCCCAGATGTTCTTGTAGTGGAACAGCGGGAAGATGGCGACGTCGTCAGCCACCAGCTTGACCGAGTCGCGCAGGATGGCTTCACGCTTGGCCACATCGAATTCCGACGTGGACTGTTCCAGCGCGGCGTCCACCTTGGGGTTGGAGTAGTGGCCCCAGTTGGACGCGCCCAGGCCCTTCTTGGCGTCGACGGTGGCCAGGATGTTGACCAGCGCGTAGCTGGCTTCACCCGTGCCGTTGCCCCACGCCAGCATGCTGACGGCGAATTCGTTCTTGTTGGCGCGGCCCGAGTACACGGCCCATGGCACCACTTCCACTTGGGTCTTCACGCCCACGCGGGTCCAGAACTGCGCCACCGCTTGGGCCGTTTCCGGGCCTTGCGGGTAGCGGTCGTTCGGCACGTGCATGGTCAGCTTGAAGCCGTCGGGAAAGCCCGCTTCGGCCAGCAGCTTCTTGGCTTGCGCGACATCGTTGGGGATGTCTTTCACGTCGGGGTTGTAGCCGAAGGTGCCCTTGGGCATCCACTGGTTGGCTTCGGTGGCCGCGCCTTGCAGGATGCGGTCGGAAATGGCCTTGCGGTTGATGGCCAGGTTCAGCGCTTGACGCACGCGCAGGTCCAGCAGCGGGTTCTTGTCCAGCGGCTTGCCGTTGTTGTCGGTGATGTACTGGTTGGGCGCGGGGTTGAAGCTGGGTTGCAGGATCATGACGCGCAGGCCGTCGTACGGGTACACCGCGATGTTCGGGGCCTTTTGCAGCTTGGCCAGGTCCGACACCGAGACCTTGTCGATCACGTCCACGTCGCCGGCCAACAGCGCAGCGGTGCGCGAGGCGGCGTTGTTGATGTAGCGGTAGTTGACCTTGTCCCAGGTGGCCTTGTCGCCCCAGTAGCCGTCGTTGCGTTCCATGATGACGCGGTCGCCCGGCGTGTAGGACACGAACTTGTACGGGCCGGTGCCAACCATGGCCTTGCCCGAGTTGTAGTCTTCGGTGGTGGACTTTTCACCAACGTGCTTGCTGACGACGTGCACGGATGCCAGGTTCAGCGGCAGGTCGGGGTTGGGCGCCTTGGTTTTGACGATAAGGGTCAGCGGGTCTTTTGCGGTCATCGTGTCGATGGTGCGCAGGTAGCCGGCGTACGTTGCCACGCTGCCCGGCACGCCGCGCGCGCGGGTGTAGGAATAGATCAGGTCGTCGGCGGTGAACGGCGTGCCGTCTTGCCACTTGACGCCTTCACGCAGCTTGAATTCCCAGGTGGTGGAGTCCAGCGGCTTCCAGCTGACGGCCAAGCCCGGCTGGAGCTTGTTCCACTTGTTTTCGATCAGCAGGTCCCAGAAGTGCAGCGCCACCGAGCGGTCGCCGGCGTGGTTGTTCAGCTGCGGGTCCAGGGACGACAGCGGGTCGGCAAAACCGATCGACAGGTTGTCGGCAGAGGCCGCGGCAGAGGCGCCGAGAATGGCGGCGGTCAGGGTCGAAAGAATCAGGCGTTTCATGTTCGGGGTCCTTGGTAGGGGGGGAACGAGTTAAGTGTTCCGAAGGCTGCGTTGTCATTCAGGCCACTAAAGGCATCAAGGACAACGCGGCCAATTAGGTTCAGGCCATGTCGTTCAAATGACAGGCGCTTAAATGGTTGATGGCAATTCCCTTCAACGTGGGAACTTCGGTCTTGCAGCGCGGCATCGCATGCGGACATCGCGGATGAAAATGGCAGCCGCCGGGCGGGTTCAGCGGGCTGGGAATCTCGCCTTTGATCGCGGTAAAGACCTTGTGGCGCGACTTCAGGCTGGGAATTTCCGCCAGCAGCGCTTGCGTGTACGGGTGGTTGGGGCGCTGGAACACTTCGTCCACGGTGGCCGTTTCCACGACGCGGCCCAGGTACATGATGACGACGCGGTCAGACAGGTGTTCCACCACGCCCAGGTCATGGCTGATGAACAGATACGTCAGGTTCAGTTCTTCGCGCAGGTCCATGAACAGGTTCAGGATTTGCGCTTGAATGGACACGTCGAGTGCGGCCACGGCTTCGTCGCACACCAGCATGGACGGCTGCACGGCCAGCGCGCGGGCAATGCCGATGCGCTGGCGCTGGCCGCCGCTGAATTGGTGCGGGTAGCGTTGGCGCAGTGCAGGGTCGAGCCCCGCGCGTTCCAGCTGGGCGCTGACGTAGTCGTCAAAGTCGCCATTGCCGACCAGGCCATGGATGCGGGCCGCTTCGCCCACGATCTCGTCCACGCGCAGGCGCGGGTTAAGGCTGGCGTAGGGGTCCTGGAAAATCATTTGCACGGTCAGGCGCGCGGCGTGGGCTTGGGCGGATGTCATGTCCGACGGGCGCACGCCGTTGATGCGCACTTCACCGCCGGATGGGGTCAACAAGCCCGCGGCGATGCGGCCCAGCGTGGATTTGCCGCAGCCGGATTCACCCACCAGGCCGACGACTTCGCCGGGGTTCACGATCAGGTCCACGTTGTCGACCGCGCGCGTAATGGCGGGCGGCTTGGACAAGCCCATGCGCTGCATGGCGCGGCCGGCTGCGCCGACCTTTCTTTCGCCAAAGCGCTTGCTGACTTGAGAAAGGTCAATCAGCGGCGTGGGGGCGGCGGATACAGTCATGCCGTCACCTCGTTGTGGATCTGGATAGTCGGATGGAAGCAGCGCACGTCGTGTTCGGGCAGGGCTTGAGTGATGCCGGGTTGCTGGCCACAGGCGGCGGTGGCGCGCGAGCAGCGCGCGGAAAACGCACAGCCGGCGGGCAGGTGCAGCAGGTTGGGCGTCATGCCGGGAATCTGGCGCAGGCGCTGGCCGCGTTGGTTGTTGCTGGGCAGGCTGTCGATCAGGCCCACTGTGTAGGGGTGCTGCGGGCGGTCAAGCACGTCGTCGACCTTGCCGTGTTCGACGATGCGGCCGGCGTACATCACGGCCACGTCATCGGCAAGGCCCGCCACCACGGACAGATCATGCGTGATCCAGATCAGGCTCGTGCCGTGCTGCTGCGCAAGCTTTTGCACTTCAGACAGAATCTGCGCCTGGATGGTGACGTCCAGCGCGGTGGTGGGTTCGTCGGCAATGATCAGGTCAGGGCGATGCAGCATGGCGATGGCAATGGCCACGCGCTGGCGCATGCCGCCGGACAGTTGGTGCGGGTAGGCCAGCAAACGTTCTTCCGGGCTGGGAATGCCCATCATGCCCAGCGTGTCGCGCGCCAGCGTGCGCGCTTCGCGCTTGCTCATCTTGTTATGCGCGCGCACCGTTTCGATCATCTGCACATCCACCCGCAAGACGGGGTTCAGCGTCATCATCGGATCTTGAAAGATCATGGCGATGCGGTTGCCTTGCAGGCGGCGCAGTTCGCGCGGGGCCAGCTTGGTCAGGTCGCGGCCTTGAAACAGCACTTCGCCGCCCACGATGCGGCCCGGCGCGTCGACCAGACCCATGATGGAAAAGCCCGTCACGGATTTGCCCGAGCCGGATTCACCGACCAGGCCCAGGATTTTGCCGCGCTCCAGCGTGAACGACACGTCGTCCACGGCGGGCAGCACGCCCGCGCGGGTATGGAAGTGCGTGCGCAGGTTGCGCACTTCAAGCGTGGCCGGCGCGCCGGTAGCGGTGCGGTCGGTCATTTGTGAGTCCTTGGGTTCAGCACGTCGCGCAGGCGGTCGCCCACCAAGTTGATGGCGACGATGGTGATCAGCAGCGCGATGCCGGGGTAGAAGCTGATCCAGTATTCGCCGGACAGCATGTATTGAAAGCCGTTGGAAATCAGCAGGCCCAGCGACGGTTCGGTCACCGGCACGCCCAGGCCCAGAAAGCTCAACGTGGCCTCCAGTGTGATGGCGCGCGCAATCTGCAAGGTGCCAATGACGATCAGCGGCGGCAGGCAGTTGGGCAGAATGTGCTTCAACATGATCCGCCAGTTGGGAATGTCCAGGCAGCGGGCGGCTTCAACGTATTCACGGCGGCGTTCCACCAGCGCTTGGCCGCGTGCGGTGCGGGCGTAATAGGCCCATTCCAGAATCACCAGCGTCAGCACCACGTTGCCCACGCCCTTGCCCAGATAGGCCAGGATCATCATGGCAACCAGGATCGACGGGAACGACAGGATCAGGTCGACCAAACGCATGATGAAGGCATCAACCTTGCCGCCCGCGTAGGCAGCAAGCAAGCCCAACAGCGTGCCGACGATGCCGGCGATAACCGCCGAGCCCACGCCCACCATCAAGCTGATGCGCAGGCCATACAGAATGCCGGACAGCAGATCGCGCCCTTGGCCGTCGGTGCCCAGCCAGTAGTGGAAGGTGTCCAGGCCGTTCATGGAACCCGGCGGCATGCGGGAATCCAGCACGTCGATTTGCAGCAGGTCGTACGGGTTCTGCGGCGAGATCCACGGCGCGAAGATGGCGGCCAGGATCAGCAGGGTGGCAACGGCCAGGCCGAACACCGCCGTCTTGGACGACATGAATTCGGTCAGGTTGCGGCGCCAGGGCGATTCGCGGCGCAGGGCGGGAACCTTGTCAGGGGTTGCAGTGGTGCTCATGCCGAGCCCTCCAGCCGTACCCGGGGGTCCAGCACTTTATAAAGAATGTCGACGATCAGGTTCAGCGTCACGAACAGGCACACGACCACAATCAGGTACGCCACGATCACGGGGCGGTCCAGCGCGTTCAGGCTGTCCAGAATCAGCTTGCCGGCGCCCGGCCACGAGAAAATGCTTTCCGTGATGACGGCGAACGCAATGGTCGAACCCAGCTCCAGGCCCAGCACGGTCACCAGCGGGATCATCGTGTTGCGCAGCACGTGCACACAGACCACGCGAAACGGCGACAAGCCTTTGGCGCGGGCGAACTTCACGAAGTCCAGCGGCATCACGTCGCGCACGCCAGCGCGGGTCAGGCGGATGACGAGCGAAATTTTGAACAGCGACAGGTTCAGCGCGGGCAAGATCAAATGGCGCCAGCCGTCGGCAGTCAACCACGACCACTGAAAACCCAGGAACTCCACCGTTTGCCCCCGGCCGCTGGCGGGCAGCCAGCCGAGTGACACGCTGAACGTCATGATCAGCATCAGCGCCACCCAGAACGTGGGCAGCGAGAAGCCGACGATGCTGCCGGCCATGATCATTTTGGAAAAGCGGCTGTCGGGGTACAGGCCGGCAATCAAGCCCAGCGGCAGGCCGATGATGACGGCCAGGCCCAGGGCGCTGATCGCCAGTTCAAGCGTGGCGGGCAGGCGCTGGATGACGAGTTCAATGGCGGGAATGTTGTAGACGAAGCTGTTGCCCAGATTGCCGTGCAGCGCCCCGTTCAGGAACGCCAGGTATTGCTGCCACAGCGGTTTGTCCAGGCCGAGTTCCGCGATGATGCGGGCGCGGTCGACCTGGTCTACGTCCTGGCCGATCAGGATGTCAACGGGGTTGCCGATGGCGTGCAGGCCCACGAAGACGATCAGCGTCATCAGGAACACCACCACCGCCGCTTGCGCGACACGGCGTATCAACCAACCGGTCATTGCGCGGTCTCCGCTTGCGAGGCCGGAGTGGCGAGTGCCGCAGGCGGCGGGGCAGGCGTCCACTCATCGCCGAACACTTCCGGTTCGGAAAACGCTTCCATGTTGGCGTAGTACGTTTCGACGTCTTCGCGGTAGAACAGGCCGGCGATGCCTTGCGCCAAGCGCTTGGCACCGTCGCTGATGGCGGGGATGTCGCCCGAGATCGTGCCTTGCGTCAGCGCGGCGGGGTACGAAAAACAGTGCACGCGGTCCAGACCCGGGCAGGCACCGGGCACTTTTTCTTGCAGCTCGAAGACGGCGCCCAGGTCGGGCGAGTCATGCAGTTCCTGGTCTTCTTCGCCGGCGGGCGGGGTGAACCGGTCGCCCCAGTTGCGCACGTGAGGCGCCAGCGGCGCGAATTCCGGTCGCACGGTCCAGTCGATACGAAAGCCCGTGGAGAAGATCAGGAAGTCCAGGACGAACACGCCTTTGGGTGTGGTGACGTGGATGTCGTCGCCCACCATTGCCAGGTCTTGCACGCCACAGCCCAGGTTGAAGCGGGCGTTCGGAAAGCGCGACACGCGCAAGGTGCTGCCGCGCGGGGGCGGCACTTGCGCGGCGTTGATGTAGTGGCGGATCTTCCACTTCCATTCGTCGGGCAAGGTCAGGTGGCCGTGGGTCAGGCCGGGGTTGCCCGCGCCTTTGCCTTTGTTCACGCGGGGGATGTCGTTGCGGCGGATCAGCAGGTCGACGCTGGCGGCGCCGGCTTCCAGCGCCGTGCCGGCGCTGTCCATGGCGGATGCTCCCGCGCCCACAACGCCAACGCGCTTGCCGGCCAGCGTGGCGTAGTCCATCACGTCGGACGAATGCGCCCAGCGGTCACGCGGCAATTGCTTTGCAAAGTCAGGCACATACGCGCCGCCCAAGCCGTCGCGGCCGGTGGCCAGCACAACACGGCGGGCCAGCACGGTGTTGCGGCCGGCGGGGGATTCTACGTTCAGCTGCACCAGACGGTCGGCACGCGGCTGCACCGACAGCACGCGGTGTTCATTGCGCACGTCCAGGTTCAGCACGCGGCGATACCAGCGCAGGTAGTCCATCCATTGCAGGCGCGGAATCTTATCCAGCGCGTCCCATTCAGCCGAGCCGAATTGTGCTTCGAACCAGGCGCGGAACGTCAGCGCCGGCAGGCCCAGAGCAGGGCCGGTCAATTGCTTAGGCGAACGCAGCGTTTCCATGCGCGCCGTCGTGGCCCACGGGCCTTCGTAGCCTTCGGGCGCCTGGTCAAAGATCGGCGCCGTAATGCCCAGATGCGTCAACGAGGCCGCCGCAGCCAAGCCGGCCATGCCGCCGCCAATGATGACGACGTCCAGCACTTGCTGGCCGTCCACGAGCCGGGGCGCGACCCAGTTCTTGGCGGGAATTTCCAGCCAGGACAAGTCTTGCCGCAGGCGCGCTTCCAGCGCGGCTAAGCCTTGCGGCGGGGTGGCGATGGGCTGATTCATAGTGCGGGGGTTTCCAAAACAGGGGCGTCATCACCGTAGATCGACTGCAACAGCGCCGAATGCTCGCAGGCGTCGTGCAGCACAAAGCCGGGCAGCAGGGCGGCGGCGGCATCGGCCAGCGCGTCGGCCATGGCCTGGCAGGCCGGCGTCAGGGGTTGCGACTGCGGGGTGATGACCCCAAAGAAAAAAGGGATGTCCAGGTCGATGGGCCGGATCGCCACGCCCGGCATCGGGACGCCGTAAGCGGTGATCGGTTCCAGCACCGACACACCCAGGCCAGCGCGCACGGCGGCCAGGGCGTTGACGGACGAATTGGTTTCGATGGTGCCAGGCGCGTTGCCATCGGGGGCGAGCGCTGCGTCCAAGCGGCGGCGCAAGCGGTAGGGGTTGGCCATGGTGATCAAACGGCGCCCGGCCAGGGCCGACACCGGCACCACGTCCAGGGCGGCCAGCGCGTCGTCTTCGGGCAATGCGGCCACACAGGCGGCCTGCCCAATCCAATGCACGGTCAAACCACGGTGTTCCAACGGCAGGCTCGTTGCGCCCAATTGCGCAGCGCCGGTCAATACCGCGTGCACCACGCGTTCAGGCGACGCGCTGCGCACTTGAATGCGGACCGCGCCGGCTTGGGTTTCGATGCGCTTCAATGCGTCGGGCAGCAAGCCCGCCGCCAAGGCAGACGTTGCAGCCAGCAGCAGCGGCTTGGCCTGGCCGCGCGCAATCTCTTCGGCGCGCCCGCGTATCTGCTGCAAGCTGGCCAACGCGCGTTCTACGTCGTCATAGAGCAGGAAGCCCTGTTCGGTGGGCGTGACCCGCGGGCCACTGCGCGCGAACAAGGCGTAGCCAATCTCGGCTTCCAGTTCCTGAAGCAAGCGGCTGATGGCCGGTTGCGAGCGGCCAAGCACACGCCCGGCAGCGGTGACGCTGCCGGTGGACATAACGGCCGCGAAGGCCTCGAGTTGGCGAAGTTCCATCTGTCTTGCTTTATGCTCAGAGCGAATTCTTGCCCAGCAAGTATGCGCGCTGCAAATAGTTAAAAGGCATAAGCAAATACCCTAATTGGGGATTTCCTCATGCCTTTTCATAACTGCGCGTTATTTCAATGACTTAGGGCGATGGCGTTTGGGAGCGCTTCTTGCGATGCCCTTGTGCGGCTATGTGGCCGAACAAGGTGAAGCCCATGAATACCCCCCTTCCCAACGCGCCAACCGAGCCGACAAGCACTGAGGAATCCAAGAAGTTGGATATCCCCGAGGACGCGGCTGAAGAACCCTTTCCTCCGGACGGAGACGAAGAACCCTTCCCCCCGGACGGAGACGAAGAGCCCGGCGAGTCAGATGAGTTGGACCCGGAGGAGCCGGTAGGCACTCCCGCGTCCAATCAGCCTGCGCCGTAGTTGACCCTTCTGCAGTTGCTCCCCCGCAGTTGACCTTCCCAACATTGACCTTCAAATGCGGCCCCGCTGTGGGGCCGCATGACTTCACCATCTCAAGAGGACCTTATGGCTACCAACAAAAGCGGTGACATGGCACGCATCCATGATTTGCTTTATCAGGCGCTGGAAACGGAGCTGGGCGGCATCAACGTCTACACCGCAGCGCTTTCCTGTGCCACGAACGAAGACTTGGCGAAAGAGTGGCAGAGCTATCTCGACGAAACCAAGACGCATCGGCAGGTACTCCTTACCGTGTTTGAAGAACTCGGCCTTGACCCTGATAAGCGGGTACCCAGCCGCGAAGTGGTCAAGCACCATGGTGATTCACTGGTGAAGGCCATCGCGCTGGCGAAGTCGAAGGGCGACGCGGTGGCGGCGCAGGTGGCCGCTGCGGAATGCGTCGTCTTGGCCGAAACGAAAGACCATCAGAATTGGGAGTTGATTGGCCTGGTCGCTGACAAGCTGAAGGGCAAAGAGGCCAAAGTCTTGAAGAAGGCCCACGAAGCGGTCGAGCAAGACGAGGACCATCACCTGTATCACACGATGGGCTGGACGCGGGAATTGTGGATCGAAGCGCTGGGCTTTCCTGCCGTTTTGCCGCCGCCAGAGGAAGTGAAGAAAGTCGAGACGGCGATTGGCGCCGCACGCGCCGAACAGGCGCGGGACACGATGCTGTGACGTGCTAGCGCACGCGTTATGTGTTCAGGCTGGCCCCGGTGCGGGGCCATTTTTTCGTTGTTGGCCGGGTGGCCGATCGTGCACGAACCCGCCTGAAGCATGGATTACGGCTCATCCCAATCGGCGTGCAGGCGCGGCCCATGGCCATGGCCGTTGATGACGGAATCTCGGTCGTCGTCTCGCCCGGCCGACCGCGGCGTTGCGGCGGCGCCTGTGGGCGACTCGCTCCAGCGCGGTGGTGTGGGTTTTGGGGTGGCCGCGGGTTCAACGCGATGGGCTTCAGGCCGATGCATCTCTTTAAGAACCGTGTGCCGGGGCCCTGAATTGCTGGAGTGCTTCATGATGATCTCCTCTGCCGAGTAGGCGGGTGATCTGACCTGCGGGTGCCGTAACGGGGAACAAGGGCTAGCTTCAGTCCCGTCCCGGGCGACGGGCCGGACTTAGGTCTTGTCGCCTTGCAAGGCGCTTGCTTTGCTGGCGTCGACCTGAGCCTGTTTTTGCGCAGCATCATCCTTGGTCGCGACCTTCGCTTCCTGTGGCTTGCCGGGAGGCTGGGTTTTGTCCGGATGAGCGCCCGTAGCGTTAGCCCCAAAGCGTGTTGGGAATGTCATAGTGCGCACCTTTGATGTTGTGGTGATGTCGACCTTTTAGGTCGCGGTGACGGTTTGCCACTTAACCACAGTACGTCTTAAAAATCTGATCCCCTACGGATCAATTGAAACAGGCAATCTTGTTTTTAGCCTTGGGTTCAGGGGGCGTTGGTCGAACAGATCTATCAAGTTGAAACATCCATATGCCATCCACTTGGATGGTTTTATGATCCGTTTCATGCCTCCACGTCCCCCACGCCTCGCTTCCGCTCCCAAGCCTTCCGACGAAAAGATCACGATCAACCTGGGTTATGTCGACCTGGGTCAAATTGATCTGCTGGTCCAGGAAGGCTTCTACGCCAATCGGACCGATCTGATCCGCACCGCGATCCGCAACCAGCTTGCCACCCATGGTGAAGCGGTGCGGCAGGCGGTCAGCCGGAAAACGTTGGTGCTGGGTATTCAGCACTACACCGCCCAGGATCTGCTGGCGGTTCAGGCCGCCGGTGAAATGCTTCAGATTCGGATTTTGGGTCTGGCGACCATTGCGCCGGACGTGACGCCCGAGCTGGCGCTGGCCACGATTGAATCCGTGACGGTGTTGGGGGCGCTGCACGCAAGCGCCGCCGTCAAGGCCGCCCTGCGTCAGCGCATTCGCTGACAGTCCTAGCCGCTTTAAAGGTCACACCATGCACCCTGAATTTCAGCAGCTCATGAGCCAAGCCACCCGGCTTACCCGTTCCGGCAATCTGGCTGCGGCAACGGCCGCCATTCAAGCCGCGTTGCTTGGCGTGCAGCCAACGGCCACCGCCGCGCAGCCGCGATTCGATGATGCCGACGTCATTGACGTCGAAGCCTGGGAAGTTCCGGAATCCAAGCCCGTTGTCGAACCCGTTTCTGAAGCGCCCTCGCAGCCCGCTTCAAAGCACACCTCGCAGCCGGCCCCACAGCCCGCTTCAAAGCACACCTCGCAGCCCGCTTCAAAGCACACCTCGCAGCCGGCCTCACAGCCCGCTTCGACGCGCACCTCGCAGCCAGCCTCACAGCCCGCTTCGCCGTCCACCCCCGAGCCCAACTTCAAGTCCCCCTCGCAGCCCGCTTCCCAACCAGATGTTTTCCTCTCCGGCGCCTTTCGCAACGCCGCCGGCCAGCGCAGCTACAAGCTGTACGTGCCGCCTGGCGCGGGCGATCAGCCCCGGCCGCTGGTGGTGATGCTGCACGGCTGCACACAGGACGCCGATGATTTCGCCGCCGGCACCGCCATGAACGACGCCGCGCGAGAGCAGGGCTTCTATGTGCTGTATCCGGTGCAGCCGCGTGAGGTGAATCCGCAGAAATGCTGGAACTGGTTCAAGCACAACCATCAGCAGGCGGGCAAAGGCGAACCGTCGATTCTGGCGGACATGACGCGCCACATCATTGCCGAACACAACATCGATACGCGCCGCGTCTACGTGGCCGGCCTGTCGGCGGGTGGGGCGATGGCCGCGATTCTGGCTAGCACTTATCCGAAGCTGTATGCCGCAGCGGGCGTGCATTCCGGGCTGGCGGCGGGAGCGGCCAAGGATCTGCCGGGCGCATTGGCCGCCATGAAAGGAATGGGCGCGGGGCCGGCGGCGGCGTCGCCTAATGCGGTGCCGACCATCGTCTTTCACGGCGATCGCGATACCACCGTCCACCCCAGCAACGCGGACGCGGTTGTCGCCGCAAGCGCAGGGGCCAGCGCCCGCGCCGAAAGCCAACGCGTCGCCAGCGCGAACCACGGACGCGACAGCACCAAGCGCGTGTACCGGAATGCGGCGGGCGACGTGGTTGCGGAATATTGGGTGGTGCATGGAGCCGGCCACGCCTGGGCCGGCGGTTCCGCGCACGGTTCCTATACAGACGGCAGCGGCCCGAATGCGACCCAAGAGATGTTGCGATTCTTCTTCGAACACCCCTTGGCCGCCAAGCACTAAGGCGCGTTGCGGCTTTCCCGCGCCGCTTTCCCGCGCCGCTTTCCCGCGCCGCTTTCCCGCGCCGCCTTCCCGTGCGGCCAATTGGCGCGGCCTTCCGTTTCGGAAGGCCGCAATCCTTAAGGGGTAACGCGTGACGCGAAACCCGCGCCGCGCGATCAGACCAACGTGACTTTACCCGTGGCCAGGTCGTAGACGCCGCCCGCCACCATCAGCTTTTTCTGCTGAACCATGCCTTGCAGCACCGGCTGCGCCGTTTGCAATCGCTGGACGGCCTGGCGGACGTTTTCAGCGATGGCGGCGGTCAGAAGGTTCTTGGGGTCGCCCTTGCTGGCGCGTTCCACGGCGGGCTTGATGGCGTTGACCAGTTCGGGCAGGTGGCCAGGCAGTTCGGCATTCTCTTTCAGCACCTTTATCGTGGCGTCGACCGCGCCACAGTTGTTGTGGCCCAGAACCAGGATCAATGGCACGTTCAGAACTTTGGTGGCGTATTCAAAACTGGCCAGGCCGTCGTCATTGACGAAGTTGCCCGCCACTCGAACGATGAATACGTCGCCCGGATTCTGGTCGAACGCCAACTCCGGCGCCACCCGGGAATCGGAACAGCTCAAAATTGCGGCAATCGGCTTTTGCGTCTTGACGCGAGCGGCACGGCCCGCTGAAAAGTCTCGAACGTTGGGCTTGTTGGCGGCGTACCGCGCGTTGCCGGCCATCAAGCGCTTCAAGGCGGCGTCACCGCCAATATCGTTGGACGGGACTTCGGCGTGGGCGGCTTCAAGCCAGCCCGTGGCTCCGATGGTGGCAATCCCAGCAGCAGCGCCCAGTAGCAGGCGGCGGCGGGGATTTTCAGGGGTGGAGAGGGAAAGACAGTTGGCGCAATCGCACATAGGGTTCTCCCAAAGGACGAGATGTCCAGAGAATTCGTGCGCGACTATTGTGCGGCGATAACAGTGTTTCGGCGCAGTAACCCGTGTGGACTTCACAATTGTTTTTCACGGCGGCGGCTTGACCTTGCCAACGTGGGCATCTTTAGGCTCGGGGTCTTGGTTTGGATCTTCCAAGACAGACACATAAGGTGGCCCGATATGCCAAAAATCACCGTTCTTCCTCATCCCGATCTTGCGCCCGCCGGCGCAGTGCTCGACGTGTCCGCAGGCACGTCCCTTTGCGATGCGTTACTGGATCACGGCATCGACATTGAACACGCGTGCGAAAAAAGCCGCGCCTGCACCACGTGCCACTGCATTGTGCGCCGCGGCTTCGATGCCCTCAATGACGTGGAAGAGGGCGAAGAAGACCTGCTGGACCGTGCATGGGGCGTCGAACCGCAGTCGCGCCTAAGCTGTCAGGCCATCGTCGGCGAACAAGACCTGACGGTCGACATCCCCAAGTACACGGTCAATCATGCAAAGGAAAACCACTGAAGCGAATGCGGCGATGGCGGTCAGCGCAATGGCAAAACCGCCCATGATGCGTACTGGCCGAAGTTCGCAAACTATGGACGTTTGTGTGCAACCGCCACGGCGACGGCGCCATCTGGCAACCGGTACTTTCCATCGCCCAGCCAAATCACTTGTTCACCCGATTCCAACGTGCAGACATAGCGATGTTCCGGCGATGCGTCTGCGCTCCGAATAATGACCAGGCGACGTTCAACACGTACGGTCGATCGGTCCGGCAGTTTGACAATTACGTCAGACAGTCGTGAGCCTGAGGCCATGACAATGTCCTCCCTAAAATCGCCATTCCGCATCGGGCCGGATGTTGTTATGCCAGCGGATGGCGGTTTCTCCCTTGGCGCTTTTATTGATAGCACTGAAGGCGGGGAGGGGAATATCGCCCGTGTGGTTGAATGCCGCCTGCTATCACTGATTCATGACAGACGTGCGCGCCGCAACAGGTGAAGGGCTTGTTTTCGAACCCTTACATCGCTGTTACGACTGCGCAGATAGGATTCCTATATTCGAAAATTGGAGTCCATCATGAATAACGAAAAGCCGACCCCTGAACCGAACAAGCGCCGCTGGCCTTTCGGCTACGGCGACCAAGAATCGTCACGCTAACGGAGTCAGCCATGGATTGCTCAGTGGAAGGAAAGGTCGCTTTTGCGGACGGGCATTCGTACCACTTCGCGACGGTGGATGCCGCGCTGGCGTTTGCGGAATGCGTGAAAAGCTCGCAGCAACCTGGCCAGTGTGCGGCGGCCAACGGCTGTACCCAGACGGTCAAGCTGCAAGAGGTGAAGACCGAGGCGGAAGAGAAAGAGGAAGCGGAAAAGGCCGAGGAAAGGTCTAGGGGATAAGGGCTTCTGACCAATAATCCGGTGTCCCGATCGCCCTATATATAGGGCTCCATATATAGGGCTCCATAGCCCAATAGCCCCCTCAGCCCGATAGCCTAGCAGCCCAAAGCCTAGCAGCCCGATAGTCCGACACGGCAGCCCGCTACATCGTTGCCCGACACGACAGCCCGCTACGCGGTTGCCCGCGCCGCATCGCCATCGGCCGGGCGCGTATTGCCGGGCTTGCCGTAGAACCAGATCGAGCAGAGAAAGGCGCTGAACACGCCGGCCGGGCCGCCGATGGCCAACGAGCCGTTGAGTTCTTCCCATGAAAACTCGCGGCTCGTGAACCCTTGCACAAAGCCCACGCCGAAAACGCCGCCTACGAGCGCAATCTTGGCGTATGACCACCACGTGGTTCGAGCGGGCCGCAAGGCGCCTGCCACGACGCCGCATAACAATGCAGGCACGGCGCCAAATATATAAAACCAGGGCAAGCCGAAGATCAGCATCATCAGATTTTTCGGCGCCATCGCGATGGTGCTGATGGTGATGGTGACTGCGGCGCCGCCGATTGCTGGCGCGAACAAGGCAAACATGATGGCGCCGGCCAGGACGTCGCTGCCAATGCGGCGCGGCGTATCGCCCGGCGCACGTTGGGCATAGCGGTAAGCCACGAAAGCCAGGGCGGCCTGAGTCAGGATGCAAACAGTGATGAGTAAACGCATGGCGCCATTCTGTCATAAACCCCTGGCGCGCAAGACCCGCCGCTACACCGGTTTGCCCAACAGGCCGCCGCGCCGCGCCACCAGCGTCGCTTGCGTTCGATTGGGCACGCCAAGCGTGGCCAGAATCACGGAGATATGCGCCTTGACGGTCTTCTCCGTCACGCCCAGCTGCTCGGAGATGTCGCGGTTGCGTATGCCGTCGCACATCAGGCGCAACACCTCAATCTGACGCGGCGTCAATTCGCTGAGCAGGGCGGCTTCATCGGGCCGTTCAACCGGGGGCGATGGTGGCGATATACCGGGCTGCACAGCCGGCGTCACTCCGGGCAGCACACCGCGCGACACACCGCGCAGCACACCGGGCGACCCCAGCACGCGTTGCGCGTCAGGCTGGCCGTCAGGCAGGTAGGGCAGGTCGATTTGTTCAAGGGCCGAGAGCAGCATCTGGCTGCTCGCCGATTTGTGCAGGAAGGCGCGGGCGCCGGCGGTCATCGCGCAGCGTCGGTCGTGCGCATCTTCAGACGCCGACAACACCAGGATGCGCACGCCTGGCCGCACTTGCCGCAGCCGCTTCAAAAGGGCCGTGCCGCCTATGTCAGGCAGGTAGTAATCCATGATGACGCGGCTGATGTCAGCGCGCGATTCAAGAACGGCCAGCGCTTCAGCGCCGCTTGCGGCGGGGCAGATATCCAGCGAGGGCGCCATGTGTCCGATCGTCATCATGAGTCCCTCACGGAACATGGTGTGATCTTCGATCATCAGCACTGCGGTCACGGGAACTCTCCGGAAAGCGGGCCGCGTCAGCCAATTGGCCGAGTCGGAGTAGGGATGGAAGGGGAATCCGGCACCGATGCAAGAGCCCGCGTAGCGCGGATCGGCCGTGACACAGTCGGAAATAACTTAACAAAGCCTGACGTGCCGGTCAACGAAATATCCAGCCGCCGTGGCGTCGGATTGTGTTGCGTCCTAGGACTAAGGTCCAATGCGGCCCCTATTCATTCCGGTTAATTTTCGGCGTCAACGCAAGGATTCCGTTACCAGGGAAGTGGTAACTGAATATTTTTTGCGCTTGGGATAGCGTCGGGTGAGGACGGCCCGATTATTCAATTTCTGTCCATTTATCCCGAAAAGTTCCGGGCCGTTTTTGACGTGATGTGAAATATATCGGTTTATGTCTGGACATGCCTGCATTAGTCGGCAGGTTCGTGTTCTGCATAGGGAAAATGCCCAATTTCAGGTATGGACGAAATTTGACAAAACCCGTCTAATTCTTGCGGTTGTTCACCCTTATGACGTATGGATTTTTCGGAAAAACTTCATGCTGAAGTTGCGCATAATCCTTGCCGAAAACGTGGACAAAGTGACAAACACCGGGTAAGGAGAATTTAATAATGTCAGCAACTGTGTTTTACGAGCGGGCTGTTGCGCTGGACCGTGCGGCGCACCAAAACACCAAAATCCAAATCCAGCCGGACCACTACGCGTTTGCGCACGACACGAATGCGCTGCCCATTGCGGCCAGCGAATTCGCCGATGCCGGCCGTCATTACCCCATCGTTTTCGTCGGTGACGAAGCCGGTAACTTCCACGTTGCCGTGCTGCTGGGCCTGGAAGACAAGTCCAACCTGTTCGTGACCGAGCAGGGCACCTGGAGGCCCGACACCTACGTGCCGGCATTTGCCCGCCGCTATCCCTTCGTGTTGGGCACGACGTCCGAAGCCGACCGCCTGGCCGTCTGCATTGATGAGTCCTACCCCGGCATCAACAGCGCTGACGGCGTGGCCTTGTTTGAAGACGGCAAGGAAACGGGCTACCTGACGCAGATGATGGAATTCCTGCGCGTGTTCCAGGGCGAAATGGAACTGACCAAGAACATGGCCAAGCGCTTGAACGAGCTGGGCTTGTTGTCGGCCAAGACGATCACGATTTCGCAAGCCGATGGCGACCGCTACTTGAGCGGCTTCTGGGTGGTGGACGAGCAGAAGTTTGCCGGCATCGACGACGCGCGCGTGGTCGAGCTTCAGCGTTCGGGCATCCTGCGCTTGATCGAACTGCACCGCGCATCGCTGGGCAACATCCAGCGCCTGGCCATGCAGTTGGACGAGCAGCGCCGCCTGAAGGCGCAGCAGCAAAAGGACGTGGCGTCCAGCACTGACGCCGCGCCCGCTGACACGGCGTCCGCCGAGTCCGCGGCCTGACAGCGCCACCCGGGCCATGCTGACCGCTACCTTGACTCCCGCGATCGGCCCGGCCGCAAGCCAACCCGGCGCCGAGCCGGAGATCCACATCCCCCTGCACACGCTGCGGGGGGAACGGCGGATCTGGGCGGATCGCCTGCTGTCTGTCTTCAAGGGCAGGCAGATCGACGGGGTCGAGTGGTCGATGAAGTTTTCGGCCGCGGGTCTTGTTGGCAACCGGTTCATGCTGGGCATCCAGCGTGAACACTGGCATCAGCTGGACATGGCCACGCTGTCGCAGGCGCTGGCCATTCCGCAATCCCTGTGGATGCGCGTGCAGCAAGACATGGAGCACGCACGCGCCATGTTCTTCGCTTACGAGCCGGACGGCGCGGCGGGCACTTACCGCATCTACCTGGAATTCATGCCCACGCCCGAAGCGCTGCGCCAGCACGGCGTGTTGCCCTTGGGCTGCGGCTACAAATGGCATCCGGCCACGCAGCAGGAAGCGGCCATTACCGCCTACCGCATGCGCTATCTGGCTGACCGCGCCGCGTTTGACGCGCATCTGGCGCCGCGTTTGGCCAAGCTGGCCAACCCCGTGTTGCGTCAGGTGGCCGAACGCATCGCGCAAGAGGCCTGCGAGCAAGCCGACCCCAGCGGCTTCATGTTTCTGGAAGTGGACGAAGCCGACACCCGTCGCGATTCGTTCACCGTCACCTTCCGCGGGGCAGATCTGCCTTTGCGAGCCTTCATCCCCGACCTGTTGCGTGTTGCCGCCAGCTTGGCGCTAGCCGAAAGCGAGGTCCTGGGTTTTCTTTTGCCCGACGAACCGCGCAGTCTGTACAGCCTGGCTGCCGGCGCCGCGCGGGACGGACACGAGTTTCTGACTGTCTACTATGACTGACAACGACAAGCTTCTCTTCCGCCCCGCGCCCACGCGCACGGGCATGATCGCGCTGGCCGTGTTGACGGCAATGGGTATGGCGGGCTGCGCCGCGCAAAAAAGCGCACCGGCCGCGAAGGCTGACACCGCGCCGATGTCGGCCTCGGGCGTCGCCACGCCGGTCACCGCCACCGCAGCGCCGGCAAGCGGCGTGCAGACCGAAAGCGGCACGTTGAAGATGGGGCAGCGCACGCCGGAGCAGGACTCCGGCTTCGGCAAGACGACGCCCAGCGCGCAGATGGATGACGTTGCGCCGTCGCCCGCGCCGCGCTTTGACGAAACCACCGTGCTGCCCGCGCCGGTGTCGTACCTGCCGCAAGACAACCCGGCGTACAACGGTGCGCAGCTGCCGGATCAAACCGATCCGATGACGCTTGACCAGGTTTACATGATGGCGCTACAGAACGACCCGCAATTGCAGGGCGCCTATCAAGAGTTGCAAGCAGTGGGTTACGGCGTGACGTCCGCGCGCGCGGGCCTGTTGCCCAGCGTCACCGGCGAAGTGAACCGCAGCCGCGTCAAGCAGAACGTGGTCGATAGCGAAAACGCCGTCTACCAGACGGGCCGCGCCAACTGGGCCGAGAACGGCTGGGCGCTGACCCTGAACCAGCCCATCTTTGAACTGGGCGCGTATCACAAGTGGCGTCAGGCGCAGGACGCCGAACGCAAGGAAGTGGCCAGCTACGCCTACGCGCAACAGGACCTGATGCTGCGTACGGCCACCGCGTATCTCAGCGTGCTGGCCGCGCAAGATCAGGTGGAGCTGACCGAAGCCGAGCGCCGCACCACCCAAAAGCAGATGGAATTGGTGCAGGCCCGCTATCACAGCGGCCAGGAAACCCGCGTGGGCTTAAGCGAAGTGCAGGCGCGTCTGGACATCCAGGACGCCAACACGCTGCTGGCGCGCAACGATTACCTGGACAAGCAGCAAGCCATTCAAGAAATCATCGGCTACGGCAACCTGAAGCTGCGTCCGGTGCGCAAAGACCTGCCCATGACCTTGCCTGCGCCCAACGACGCGCAAGCCTGGCTGCGCACGGCGCTTGACCAGAACTGGTCGATCCGCGCGGCGTCCGCCGGCGTGGCCGTGGCAGAAAAGGAAGTGGCGGTGCAAAAGGCGGGCTACTACCCCAGTGTGAACCTGCGCGCGTCCACCGGCCGCAACGAAACCGGCGGCAGCTTGTTTGGCGGCGGCAGCACCGTGGCCGATACCCGCTTCACCGTGAACCTGTCGGTGCCGATTTTTCAGGGCGGCTACACGTACGGCATGAGCCACGCGGCCGCCAGCCGCCTGAGCGCCGCGTCGTCCGACCTGAGCCTGACGCGCCGCAAGGTGCAGCGCCAGGTGTTCTCGTCATTCCAGAACATCGTCATCGGCGTGGACCGCATTCGGGCGCTGAACAGTTCGGTGGAATCGTTTGAGCTGGCGCTGAAGCTGAAGGAAGAGGGCTTTACGGCGGGCTTGAACGACATCGTGAGCGTGCTGGACGCCTCGCGCAATCTGTACAACGCCAAGCGCCAGCAGGCCGAGGCTGGCTACAACTTTGTGTTGGACGGCCTGAAGCTCAAGCAAGCAGCAGGCACGCTGAACGCCGCGGATATCGCGGCGATCAGCCAGCAGATTCTGTAAAGCAACGCAGAAAAGGCAGGACGTGCGCGGCACCACCCGCGCACGTGGGGAAGTTCAAAATCCTGGGCGCGTCCGGCGCCTGCAATAACAAATGTCGAGCGACGATATGAGCATGAAGAAACTGGCGCGCAAACTGTGGACCGGCCGTTCCTCTCGCGAGGTGCAGCAATCCTTGTTCCGCAGGCGGCCACTCTTCGAGGCGCTGGAACGCCGTTATCTCATGTCGGCCGACCTGCTCGTGCCGCCGCCGCCTCCTACCAGCGACCAGGCGCCCGTCGTGGCGCCGGCCGATCCCGCAGCGGGCGCGCATCAGGGCAAAAAGCCCGCCGCGCCCGGCACCCATCCTTATCTGGTGGAACGCGCGGCCTTCAAGGCGGTGGCGCAGCACAGCGAGATGCTGACGCTGGACCAGTACGCCAAGGCCAACGCCACGCGCCAGGGCGACGCCAAGGCCTGGCTGCCCGGGCAGGAAGCGAACGCGGCCAAGCCGTCGGCGCTGGCGGCGAACATTGCCGGCTACACCACGCAGTCTGAACAAACGCCGGTGCGCCAGATCATCTTCGTGGACCCGGCCGTTGATAACGCCGAGCAGATCGTGCAAGGCCTGTACGGCTTGATCAGCGGCAAGACCGAAGGCCTGGACGGCCTGATCAAGCCCACGGGCGATGGCCCGCAAGTGCAGGTGCTGCGCGCGCACGACACCGAGATCATCGTGCTGGACGGCCGTTACGACGGCGTGGACCAGATCACGCAGATTCTGGGCCAGCACAAGGATCTGGCTGCGGTGCAGATCATGAGCCACGGCAGCGCCGGGTCGCTGACCTTGGGCACCGCCACGCTGGGCGAAGGCCAGCTCGACACCTATAAGGAACAGCTGCGCGCCTGGGGCGACGCGCTGTCTGACGACGGCGACCTGCTGCTGTACGGCTGCAACGTGGCCGCCGGCAAGGGCGGCATCGCCTTCGTGGACAGCCTGTCCGCCATCACGCGCGCAGACGTGGCCGCCGCGACGCACACGGTCGGCAGCGCCGCGTTGGGCGGCGACTGGGTGCTGGACTACCGCAACGGCGTCATCGACACCAACTCGGTTACGGTCGCCAGCTGGAACGGCGTGATGGCCAGCGCCACCGGCCTGCAATCGGGCGGCTCGACCTTGCAGGGCGTGGCCACCAACGACCACCTGATCGGCTACGGCAGCAACAACACCTTCGTCTTCAACAACAGCTCCACCGCTGCTGTCACGACGATCGAAGTGCGCCAGGGCATGAAGCAGGAAAACGGCGTCTGGGTGCGCAACGACGACGACGAGAACAGCAACAACACGCTGGACTTCTCGGCCATCAAGGGCAACGTCACCGCCATCATCAGCAACGACGACGCCTACCAGATTCAGTATTCGACGGTGGATGCCGCCAACGTCTGGACGCAGCACACCGTGAACGTGGTGTTCAAGTCGGCCGACGGCACACAAAGCCTGAAGATCGGCGGCAAGACCTTCAACCTGATCGGCACCGCGCTGGACGGCAAGACCTTGCTGGACTACAGCGGGTACGCCACCGGCATTACGGTGGACCTGTCCGGCCCCACGGCGGACGCCAATGGCGAAGAAGTTCCGCCGCCGCCGCCGACCGGATTCGGCTATGTGCGCGCGATCAGCGGAGTCAAAGGTTCGACGCAGGGCGGCAACAAGATCACGGTGGTGGGCGACACCACCGTCACCATCAACAATTCGCAAGACATCATCAGCGGCAGCGGCGGCGGCAACACCTACATCGTTGCAGGCGGCGCCATCGGTTTCACCCTGACCCAGCAGGCTGGCCAAAGCGGCAACACCCTGGACCTCTCCCAATATGGCGTTGACGTCACCGCCCGCGTGCAGACCAGCGGCGGCATTTCCGTGTACCTGGGCGCAGGCGTGGCCGCCGACGGCAGCGTCAACAACCTGAATGGCGCCACGGCGCTGGTCAGCAATCTTGATGTGCAGATGTTCTTCGGCGTGGCAGGCAAGACCACGCTGGACTACTCGGCCTATGAAGACAACGTCACCGTCAACCTGAACTTCCAGGACGGCAACACCGGCCTGTACGACGCCAGCGGCATGGCCGGCGTGCTGAACATCAGCAACGTCATTGGCGCGGGCGGCACCCATGGCAACGACATCGTCGGCAGCCTGGGCGACAACATCATTACCGTGGCCAACAGCCGCGGCCAGAACCGCATCAGCGGGGGCGGCGGCAACGATCTGGTGATTGGCAATCTGGCCACGGGCGGCGCCACCGAATACATCGCGGGCGTGGACAGCAACGCCACCCTCAGCGGCGACAAGACCTCGGCCACGCTGACGAACACGCCCGTGGGCGCGGGAGCCGCCACGACGGTGACCCTGCGCGGCGTGAACGCCGTGACCTTGCAGGACTATCGCACCATTGACCCCACCGCAGCGGCCGGCACGGCCGCGCACGCGGGCACCATCGTCACGCTGGACGGCACGAATTATCGCGGCGATCTCACTCTGATCGGCAGCGCAGGCGCCAACGTCCTGAAGGGCGGCTTGGGCCACAACACGTTTACCGGCTACCAGGGCGCAAACGAGCTCTGGGCGCAGGCGGGCTCGCTCAGCAACACGCTGGACGAAAACGGCGAGTGGAATTTCACGCTGACGAACACGGGCTTGTCGGCCACGTACCAAACGGACGGCACGGCGCTGGCGGCGGGCCAGGCGAATCCGGTGCTGGCCAACACGCTGCACGGCATCTTCAGCGACGCGCGTCTGAACGGCGGCCTGGGTTCGACGCTGATTGACGCGTCGGCCTTCAGCGGCAACACGGTGCTGGTCAGCGGCCTGATGGCCGGTGGCGTCATCAAGTCCGGCTCCGGCGCGAATACCAAGCATCAGATCATGCTGCTGGGCGGCCGCTACGCGATCACGGGCGGTACGGGCGCCAACGCCACGACCGAGCTGGTCGTGGCGGCCGATGGCCTGACGGGTACTGACGGCGCGGGCTATGTTGCGCAGATGGCCGCGACGGGCGGCGTGGGCTACGTGTCGTTCGAGCAAACGGGCGGCACGACGTGGATCAAGCGTTCCGCCAGCGAAACGCAGGCCACCGCCTCCACCTACACCGGCATCACCAGCGCCCGCATCGTCAGCGGCGAATACGGCAACTGGATCGACACCTCGCGCTTTGCCGGCACGGCGGTGCTGGACGGCGTGGCCGGCCTGTCGAACTATTTCGTCATCAGCAACGCTTACGCCACGCAGGTGATCGGCTCGGCCGGTTCGAACACCATCGAGCTGTCCACGGGCGGCAAGAACGTCACGCTGAACAATAGCCAGGTCGCGATCAGCACGGGCGGCGTCACCGTCAACAGCGCATTCACCAACGTGAATGACTTCCGCTTTGTGGTGCAGGGCGGGGCAACGGCCAACACCGTGGACACCACCGCCTTCACCGGTGTCACTACGCAGACCTATCTGGCGGATTTGACGTCTGGCTACACGCCGGCTGAAGGCCCGGCGCTGGCGTTCGTGTTCCCCAACCACGCCAATGCGCGGGTCGATGTCGGCCTGGAAGGCGTGCGTACGGTTCAAGACCTGCTGGACGCCATCGGCGCGGGCGTCATGGTGAACGCGGCGGGCGAACCCTTGCGCATCGCCGTCAGCGGCCCGAACGCGGGCAAGCTGATTCCGGATACCGACAAGACCACGCCTTGGGACTATTTGTACGCGCTGACGGCCAGCCTGGATGCCCAAGGGCGTTTGCAGGTGGCCTACAGCCAGGACGCGATTGCGGCCGGTTTCTCGGGCGTGTTCTCGCTGGCGCCGGGCATGCAGGCGGCGCTGAACGCCGACGGCACGGTCTCGAACTCCACCGTCAGCCTGTCGGATGCGGCCTACAAGCTGGGCCTGATCGCGGCGGGGCAGCTGCAAAGCAGCTCCACCAGCGGCGGTGTTCTGACCGGCGCGGCGCTGGCGATTGGCCATCAGACGGAGTTCGTGCTGGCGGGCACGAATTCCACCATCCGTTCGGGCGGCGGCGACAACACCTTTGTCGTCAACTACAGCCAGACGGCGCTGAACACCGGCACGGGCAACAACATCCAGACGCAAACCGCGGCAAGCAATCACCTGGTGGTCAACACCAGCGTGGGCGCGGTGCTGAGCAATGGGAACGTGCATTACGACAATGGCGGCGCCAGCACGTCGATTGTGAACTTTGGCGGAAATTCGTTCTCTGACGCCACCCTCATCGCCACCAACACCACGGGCGCGACCACGCTGGATGCGTCCACCTGGAGCAAACCCGTCACGCTGGCGACCAGCGGCGGTTACGACACGTTGATGGGCAACACCAGCAACGTCTCGTTCGTGGTGACGCAGCCTGCCGACACCACGGCAGGCACGGTCACGGTGTCGCTGGCGGCAAACACGGGGTCGGGCAACAGCCTGCAAGTGATGGCGCTGGGCGCGGGCACGGCCTTGTCGAACCTGATCTCGAACACCGGCGGCATTGTCGGCGTGACGATGGGCGCCAACACCGACAAGCTGGACTATGTGCTGGACATCGGCAACGGCACGGTCGACACGGCGCTTACCGTGACGGGCCGCAACGTCACCATCCGTGGGCAATCGTTCTCGGTACTCACTGACATTACGCTGGACAATGCCCATACCCTGCGGCTGGAAGGCGAGAAGATTACGGTGGGTGCGGCGTCGGGCGCGAACATCGTGCTGGCGGCAGGCGCCGTCGAATTGGCGGCGCAGCGCTACCGCCCGTGGCGCAGTGGCTTCGCCCAGATCTACACGCTGGAAACCCGCATCACCATCAATAACGCCACGTTGTGGGCCAAGGACGCGGGCGGCTCGGGCGTCAGCCTGACGACCAAGATCGACAGCAAAGACTACGATCTGGACCCGCTGATCAAGAACGCCGCCAACCAGAGCGGCATCCTGGGCACCTTGGCCGGCGGCGTGAACTCCGCGTTCGACGCGTTGATGAAGTTCCTGGATGGCGCGAGCGCGATGGCGTCGTGGGCGGGTATCACTTATAAGTCGTCTATCAATGTCGGCACGCAGGCGCGGCTTGTGTCCAACAGCGATGTGACGATCACGTCCACCTCGTCGGCCACGGTTACGCTGAGCCCGCTGGTGGCCAAGATTGCCGGCATTGCGGTCGGCGTGCTGCAAAACTATTCAAACATCGACGTGCAAGGCACGGTGATTGCCTCCAAGGCCATCACCATCAAGTCTGAAGTCACCAACGAGATGTCCATTGCCCTGTTGCCGGGGCATATGGGCGCCGTGCCGGCCGTGATCGGCGTGGGCGTGGCGGTTGTGCTGAGCGAATCCACGGTGCATATCGGTGCGTCCGCGCGCCTGGAAACCGGCTTGCAGCACACCGCGAACCCCACAACGGGTACCGTCAGCGGCGTGGGCGGCGACGTCACCATTCAGGCCATCACGAACCACAAGAGCACGATTTCGATTTCCGCCAATGGCGCGATGGCCGAAAGCGACGACACCCAGCCGGTGAAGGGCGCGGACGGCAAGATCGACCCGTCGAAAGAAACCGGCAAGTACAAGGCCAGCGTGGCCAAGGTGGGCGTGGCCGTGGGCTTTGCCTACAACCAGCTCACCACCGAAGCCTTCATGGACGGCACGATCGTGACGCGCAACGCGGGCAAGGTCACCGTTGAAGCAAAAGCCGTGGACACGGGCAGCGCCATTGCGGTCAAGACCATTCTGGGCGGGCGTGCCGCAACGGGCAGCGACTACCTGTCGTCGGCGCAGCTTGAAGCCAAGAACGCCGCCATCGCCAAGACCGTTACCCCGGTGGTGGGCGGTGCGCTAAGCGGCCTGGGCACCGGCACGCAGTACGTGAAGAGCTTCTTCAGCGCGTTGGTATCCGATAGCCGCGGCGGCAAGTTCGGCGACAAGATCACGCAGATCAAGCAGGAAAAAGATTTCGAGGACCGCGCCAAGTACGACTCCGACATCCAGAAGGAAATCGACGAACCGTCCACCGAGTTCCAGGTGGGCGCGGCGCTGGGCATGTCGATGAGCAATATCACGACGACCGCCCGCGTCGGTAACGGCATCAACGCCGCCACGGTCACCACGGCGGGCGGCGATGTCACCGTCAATGCGGTGACGCAGTACAACACCAAGCTCACGGTCATGAGCGGGGTGGATGACCAGGCCATCGCTGACAAGCAGGCCTTCCTGAACAAGAAAAACAACCTGACCACCAATCAGCCGGAACGCGCGGCGGGGCCGGACGGTTCCGACTTTGGCGCGGCGGCGGCGGTGATCATCGGGATTGACGACGTCAAGACGCAGGCCAGCATCAGCAACCTGGCCACCGTCACCACGAATGGCGGCGATGTGGCCGCGACGGCCAGCACGCTGAACCAGATCGACCCGAACAAGCTGTGGCTGGTGAACCTGTACGCGCCGTTTGACGGCATCGACACCAAGTGGAACGCGGCTGATGGCACGACGGCCAAAATGTCGGTGGCTAGCGCTGCCGCCACCAGCTTCCTGAACAACCTGCAAGCCACGCTGACCAGTACGGGCGGCATTTCGTCCAGCTTCAGCAGCTGGGCCAGCGCCACCGCCAAGAGCAAGAAGCTGGCCCTGTCGGGCGCCTTCACCGTGCTGGTGCAAGACACCAAGACGCTCGCCAACGTGGCGGGCAAGATCGACACGCGCCTGGCGGGCGGCGCGGCGGGGGATGTCACGGTTGACGCCGAGAATTCCTCGCAACGCTTGAATCTGGTGGGCAACATCATCCTGCCGTCGATATCCATCGGCGGGGCGAAGTCGTTGCAAAAGGCCGATCCCAAGGCGGACGGCCAAAGCCGCATGAGCTACGGCAAGGACCTGGCCAAGGGCTTCCTGACGCCCAAGTACCAAGGCTTTGACTACGGCAGCAGCTCGAAGGAAGGCTCGGCGATTGGCGTGTCGGTGTACGTGAACGCCGCAAAGCACGACACGCGCGCGGTCGTCAGCGATACGGCCGTGATCAACACCGGCAAGCTGACCGTTAACGCCGACAACGAATTGATTTCGGTGACCTTGGGCGCCTCGGGCGGCCAGGCGAAGACCTTGGCTGTCAACGGCGTGGTGCTGGTCAATTCGACCAGCGCGACAACGTTGGCGCAGGTGGGGCGCGGCGCCACGGTGGACGCCAGCGGCGCGGCCGTCATCCAGGCGACGGACGCCACGTGGGTCGGCACCATTGCGGGTGCCGCCGCCAGTTCGCAGGCGGCGGGCGTGGGCATGAGCGTGTCCATCAATGATGTGAACCGCTGGACGCAGGCGCTGATCGGCGACACGCTGCGCGTGTCTGATGGCGCGCCCACCGGCTTGCCGGCCGGTTCGTTCTCGGCCGCGTCGCTGTCGGTGCGGGCAGAAAACAAGGGCTTTGTGGGCAACTTCGCCGTGGCCGGCTCGCGGGTGTCGAGCCCCGTGGCGGGTGCGGGAACGGGCACGGGCGCAGGCACGGGCGGCAGCGGTGGCAGTGGCGGCAGCAGCGGCGGCAGTGGCACCGACACGTCGGCCATCAATCTGCCCGGCAGCCAGGGCGACGGGTCGTCGTCCACGGATGTCTCGACCAAGCTGGAGGAACTGAGCAGCAAGGTCGGCGAACTGACCCAGGATGCAGGCGCGGCGACGGGCGGCGGTGCGGGCGGCGGGGCCAGCAGCCAGCCGTCCAAGGCGGGTGTGGCGATCTCGGGCGCGGTGGCCGTCAACATGGTCAGCGACTTTGCTCAGGCCTACGTCAACGCGGCCGGCATGGTCATCAAGATCGGCGGCGATGCGTCGATCACCGCATTGAACAACACGCACACGCTGGCCCTGTCGGGCTCGGCGGCGTTGGCGCAGTCGGACACCGCGAAGTCGAACGTGGGCATCGCGGGCGCCTACAGCATGAACATGCTGGGCGGCGAAGCCCGTGCCGAAGTGATGGCGGTGGGGGAACTGGCGGTGACGGCCAATCTGGCTCTGGCCGCGCGTCGTACGGGCGTGGCGGTCACCATCGCGGCCGGCATGGCCGGGGCGAAGGGGCAGAAGGGCGTGGCGGTGGCCGGCTCGGCCGCCGTGGGCGTGGCGGACTACGCCAGCATCGCCGTGCTGAGCAACGCGGCCAAGGTATCGGCGCGCGACATCACGGTGCAAGCGCGCGACCTGAGCGTGCTGGCCACCGTGGCGGGCGCCGTGGCGACGACGGACGGCAAGGCGGGCGTGGGCGCGGCCATTGCGGTCAATGTCAGCACCAGCAATGTCGAGGCGGGCATCCGCCAGGTGACGGACCTGCTGTACACGGGCCGCATTGACGTGTCGGCGGAATCCACCCAGGTCGTCGTCGGCTTTGCCGGCGCATTGGGCATGGCGCGCGATGGCGCGGGCGTGGGCGGCTCGGTGTCCGTCAACGTGGTGTCCAACCGTATTGAAAGCTATCTGATCAACAGCAAGGTCACGCATAGCGGCGCGGCCACCGGCAACCACGACGTCAACGTCACGGCGCAGGACAAGACCACGCTGGTGGCCATTACCGGCGCGGCGGGGGTGGGCAAGAAGGCGGGCGTAGGCATCGCCATCAGTTACAACGAGATCGGCAACGCGGTCACGGCGGGCATCCAGGGGTCGACCGTGGATACCAAGGGCCACGGCGCGGTGAAGATCAGCGCCGAAGACACGTCGTCTTTGGGCGGCGGCGCGGTGGGCGTCGGCGTGGGCATGGGCACGGCCAAGTTCGCGGGCGCGGGCTCCATACAAGTCAACCGCGTCAGCTCGGCCGTGGCAGCCTATGTGCTGCCGCGCTACGACGCCAATGGCGCGGTGGTGGCGCGCAGCAGCATCAACGCCACGGCGTTGACGGTGACGGCCACCGAGAACAACACGCTGGTCGCGGTGACGGGTGGCGTGGCGGTGGCGGCGGGCGGTTCGGTCGCGGCGGGCGCATCGGTCAGTGTCAACGAAGTCAGCTCGCGCGCCAGCGCGTTGATTGAAAACGCGGACGTGGATGTGGCCGGCAAGGTGGACGTGTCGGCGCATTCGTCGCCGTTGCTGGTGTCGGTGGGCGCGGCAGGCGCCTTGTCCAAGAATCTGGCGTTGGCCGGCGCGGTCAACGTCAACATGATGCGCGGCGCAACCGAAGCGCGCATCAGCGGCAGCACCATCAAGGCGGGCAGCCAGACGGGCTTCACGGGCGACGCGGTGCGCGTCAACGCCTCGGATGCGTCGGCGCTGTACGCCATCACGGTCGCGGGTTCCATCGCCACGCAAGGCGCGGCGGTGGGCCTGGCCGTGGCGGTCAACATCATGGGCGGCAACACCGCCTTTGACCGCAACCTGCTGGGCTTCAACAACACCACGCTGGCCGATTCCGGCGCGGCGGTCACGACCGTGGACGTGGCGGATAACGCGGGCGCGACGCCCAACCCGAAGGTCTCGGCCGCCATCCTGCGCAGCGATGTGCATGCGGTGGCCGGCAACGTCAACGTGTTCGCCGGCCTGGTGGACCCGATGGCCGCGGGCGGCAATGCGCAACTCAACGGCGGCGACCAGCTGTCGGTGGGCGGCAACGACATCAAGATGGACCAAGGCGGCAGCACGCTGACCTTTACCGGCAACGCCGCCGCCGTCATCAACGGCACGCAAGACACGAGCGGCAATGCGGGCATGCCCGGCCAGACGGGCAGCACGGGCGGCGAGTTCTCGGGCTGGCAAACCGGCGACGGCGTCTACCTGAGCGCTGGCGCGGCCAACATCAAGCTGGCCGATGGCTCCAGCCTGCGCAACGATCGCGTGTACTACGTGATCCGCCGCGAGGCCGCCGATGGCGAAGCCGTTATTCAACTGGCGGACACGCAGGAAGACGCCTTGCGCGGCAAGGCGCTGCAATTTTCCAGCGTAAGCAATCTTGGCGCCGTGGGCTTTGCCCACGTGCGCATGCAGAATTCCACCAGCGTCAACCTGCAACCCTTCCACGGCGTGGATGCGGGCGTGACGCTGAACCCCGCCACCAACACGCTGACGCTGAACGCGCCGTTCGCGGGCGTGCAGGAAGGCTCGGCCATCGTGTATAGCGGGTCGGTGGGCAGCAACGGCCAGATCGACGACGTGCTGGCCAACCGCATCCTGGCCCAGGGCAAGGACGTGCTGAAGGTAGGCGTGACCTATTACGTGGTCAACCTGAGCGCCGATCAGACCTCGTTCCAACTGCGCGACGGCCAGGGCAACCTGATCGATTTGTCCGGCGCCACGGTGGGCAGCGCCTTGCAGCGCTTCAGCGTGAACAACCCCGCGGGCGCGGTGCTGAACGCCGATGGCAGCCTGACCTTGCCCAAGGCGCACGGCCTGGCCACGGGCGACAAGGTGGTGGTCAGCGTGGGCGCCAATGGCGTGCTGACTGGCCTGGCGAATGACGGCGTGTACGTGGTTGAGGTGGTGGACAGCACCACGTTGCGCTTCAAGGACGTGAACGGCGCGGCCGTGACGCTGGCTGCGCTGGGCTACGTGGCCGAGTTCAACACCGGCACCAAGCGCTATGACTATTTCCTGACGGACGCCTTGGGCAACAAGGTGCTGGACGCGCAGAGCAAACCGGTCTCGGTCAACCCCGACGCGATGATCGCATTCACGCAAGTGGAATTGCAGCGCCAGACGTCGCAAACGACGACCAGCACGGGCAGCGACGGCACCGAGAACACCAGCATCACGCAAGGCACGCCGACGGATGCGACCCTGTCCGCCAGCAGCGGCAAGACGCAGGTGGCGGGCGAAAACAGTTTCACGTTCGCCGCCGACGCGGGCCTGGCCACGGGCGACACCGTGATCTACCGCAGCCAAGGCACGAACATCGCTGGCCTGGTCGACGGCCAGCGCTACTACGTGATCAACGCCTCGCAGGGCGGCGCGTTCCGCTACCAACTGGCCAGCTCGCTGGAAAATGCCCAAGACGGCATCGCCATGCAGCTGGGCGCCACGACTGGCACGGGCGGCATCAGCTTGCAGAAAGCGGTGGATCGCGTCACCTCCGGCGGCTTGATTTCGCTGGACATCGGTTCGCTGACGCAGGGCCATGCCCTGACCAACAGCATGCTGAGCATTACCGTGGCCGGCGCGGGCGGCAAGTCCCTGGGCGGCGCGGGTGCCATCGGCGTGAACCTGTCGCGCGCGGACGTTACCGCCATCATCGACAACACGGGTGCGGCGGCCGGCACGAAGGTGCTGGCGGACAGCGGCGCGGTGTCGGTATCGGCGCAAGACGCCAGCCGCATCGTCACCGCCACGGGCGCGTTGGGCATTTCGCTGACGCAAGGCGCATCGGCGGCCATCGGTGCGTCGGTGGGGGTGGCGGACATGCGCAACAACGTGCGCGCCGCCATTGCCTCGGCGACGGTCACGGCAGAATCCGTCCAGGTGCGCGCCGAAGAACGCGCCAGCATCTACAACGTGTCGGTGGGCTTGGCGGGTGGCGCGGGCGTGGCAGTCAGCGGCTCGGTGGCCGTCAACACGATCCAGAACACGGTACACGCACAGATTCGCGACGCCGCGGTCATTGCGACCACGGGGGATATCCGTATCGCCGCGCGCGACATGGCCAGCATTTCGGCGCTGGCCGGCAATGTGTCGGTGTCGGTGGGAGGCCGCGTCGCGGCCGGCATGGCGTTTGCCGTGAACCAGATTTTCGACACGGTGTATGCGGGCGCGGTGCGCTCGTCGCTGTCGGCGGCGGGCGACATCGTGGTGCAGGCCACCTTCGCCAAGCCCGATGATTTGTCGCCGGGCCTGAACGCGCAGATTTCCGCCATGGCGGTCAGCGGCGCGGTGGCGGCGGGCAGCTCCGACGCCAATGTGGGCTTTGGCGGGTCGGCGGTATTGAACTGGATCGCCAACACCATCACGGCAGAAATTGGCGACACCGTTAGCGGCCAGGATGTGGTGGCGGATGGCGACATCGTGGTGCAAGCCAATGATGCGTCCACCATCAACAGCTTGGCGGGCGCGGTGGCGCTGGGCCTGGGCTCGCAAGGTGCGGGCGTGGCGGTGGGCGCCAGCCTGTCTTACAACTACGTGGGCGGCGCGCCCGCGGGCACGGCCCGGGAGCATTCGGTGTCGGCCTTGATCCGCGACACGCAGGGCGCCGTGCGCGGCGCGCACGTGCAGGTGGCGTCGCTGTTTACCGGCCAGATCCACAACGTGACGGTGGCCGGCAGCGTGGCCGTCGGCACAGCGGCGGTGTCGGTGGGCGGCGCGGTGTCGATCAACCGCGTCAACAGCAAAACGGAAGCCGGCATCCGTAACGCGCGTCTGGTCGAGGCCTTGTCCTCGGGCGGCGCGCCGGGCGTGGCGGTGCAAGCGCGTGACGACGGCTATGTGCTGGCGGTAGCGGGCGGCTTGGGCGTGGCGGTGTCGCCGGGCAGCGGCGCGGGCATTGCGGCCGGTGTGTCGGCCACCGACAACACGGTGCGCAACAACACGCGTGCCTATATTGATGGCACGTCGGCCAACGACGCGAGCCTGCGCACGCAGATCGCCTCGGCCAACGGCATCGCCGTGGACGCAATCAATGACTCGCGCATCGTGTCGGCATCAATCGGTGTGGCGGCGGCGGTGGCCGTGGGCCAGGGCTTCGCCGGGGCCGGCGCGGGCGCGGGCAGCGGCAACACCATCGGCGGCTCGGTCGAGGCGACGCTGCGCAATGTCGACCCGAAGGCGGGCGGCGTCATGGACGGCGAAGTGCGCGTCAACGCCGAGAACACCGGCAGCATCGTCACCGTGGCCGGTGCGTTGGCCGTGGCGGTGTCGGCAGGTGGCATGGGCGCGGGCGCGTCCGTGGGCGTGTCGGTGGCTATCAGCGACATCAGCACGGTCGTCAAGGCGCTGGTGGACAACTCCGTCATTCGCACGCGCGGCGGCAGCCAGGGCGTGACCGTGTCCGCCAGCGATAGCGCGTCTATCACCGCCATCGCCATTGGCGGGGCGGTCAGCGTGCAGGCCGGCAGCGCGGGCGTGGCCATTGCGGTGGGCACGAGCGTGGCGGTCAACAAGGTTTTCAACACGGTGCATGCCCACATTCAGGGCGGCACGGTGGAAACGGGCGGCGCGGCGCTAACTGTCAGCGCCACGCAACAGGCCGACATCACGTCGGTGGTGCTGGGCGCATCCGTCGCGGTGTCGGTGGGCGATAGCGCCAATGCCGCCATCGGCGGCGGCGGCGCGCTGGCGCGCAACGTGATTTCGGCCAGCGTGCAGGCGGGCATTGCGGACGCCATCATCAACACGTCTGGCGCGGGCAACACGCTGGGCGCGCTGGATGTGCTGGCGCTGGGTCTGTCGCAGATCAATGCGGTGGTGCTGGGCATGTCGGCCTCGGTGTCGGTCAGCCATTACGCTGCGGCTTCGGCCTCCATCGGCGTGGCCATGGCCGAAAACGTCATCGGTTACGACGTCAACAGCGCGGGCCAGGTGGTGGCGCTGGGCGCGGGCCGTCCGGTCAACGAGATCGTGGCGTCCATCGATGGCAGCACGGTGACGGCGGGCGCGGTGCGTGTCAACGCCAGCAACGCCACGTTCAAGGCCGACGGCAGCGTCGACCAGCAGCAAAGCATCGACGCCGTGGTGGTGGCGGGCGCAGTCGCAGTGTCGGTGGCCTACGCGCCGCCCATCGTGGACGGCGCGAGCCTGGCGGTGTCGGGGGCCGGCGCAGGCGCGCGGGCCGTCAATAAGATCAAGACGGGCATCACTGCCCGCATCACGGACCAGAATCAGGCGCATGCTTGGAACGCGGCCAGCGTGTCGGTCGTGGCGATGGACGTGGCGCGCATCGACAGCACGATCGCGGCCGTGGCGATTACGGTGGCGGTGTCGCTGGGCGCGACCGCGTCCTTGTCGGTGGCCGCATCGCTGGCGCAGAACGACGTGGGCAACGCAGCGTTGGCCAAGGTTGACGGGGTGAACTTCGTCAACGCGCCGGCCATTACCGTGAAGGCGGACAGCAAGGCCAGCATCCATACCGTGTCGGTTGCGGCATCGATTGCCGTGGGCGTGGGCCTGGGCGGCATTTCGCTGGCAGGCGGCGGCGCGGATGCGCGCAACGTGATCAGTTCGTCCGCGACGGCGGTAGTGAACGGCTCGCGCATCAACGGCAACGGCGCCAACGCGCTGACCATTGATGCCGACATGAGCGGCACGATCAAGGCCACGGTGGTGGTCGCCAGCGTGGCCTTCACGGCGGCGGGCGGCTCGCTTGCCATCGGCGCATCGGTGGCCGAGAACACCATTACGCAGGACGCGGGCGCACGCGCCACGCTGTCCAACACGCAGGTGTCGAACCTGGGCGCCATCAACGTTACCGCCGACACGATCCAGACGCTGGAAACCGTGGTGGTGGCGGGCGCGGTGGGCATTGCGTACAACGGCGTCGCGCTGGCGGCGGCGGGTTCCAACGCGTCGAACACCACGCGCGCCGTGACGCGCGCACAGGTGGACGGCCTGACCCAGATTGACGCCAATGTGCGCGGGGCGGAGAGCCTGTCCGTCAAGGCGACGAACACGTCCACGCTGAAAGCCACCGCGGCAGGCGCCAGCCTGTCCGGCACGTCGCAGGGTCTGGCCCTGTCGGTGGGTGTGGCGCTGGCCAGCAACAAGGCGCTGGGCGCGGTGGAAGCGTCGGTGGCGAATTCCGTCTTGAATGCCGGCACAGGCGCGCAGATGACGCGCGTGTCCGTCGCGGCGGAAGACACCACAACGCTGGACGCCAAGGCCATTGGCGCATCGCTGGCGTTCGCCATGACGGGCGGGTCGCTCGCCGTGGGCGCCTCGGTGGCGAGCAACGTGGCGGCCATGAGCGTGCAGTCGTACGTGTCGGCGTCCACGCTGAACGTGTCGGACGCGGTGGCCGTGTCGGCCAAGGAAACCGCCAAGCTGGATGGCGTGTCGGTGGCGGCATCGGTCGCGGCCGGCTTCTCGGGCGTGTCCGTGTCCGGTTCGGGCGCGGAAGGCACGCACATCATCGCCAACGATGTGGGCGGCTATATCACCGGCTCGACCGTCACGGCGGGCACGGGCGTGTCGGTCAAGGCGGACAACACGTCTACCATTTCGGCGGTGACGGGCGCGGTGTCGGTCAGCGCAACGGGCGCGGGCCTGGCGGCCAGCATCGGCGTGTCGATCGCCAACAATACGTTTGGCGCGTACTCGGGTGATGGCGTCAGCCGCAGCAACCGCGCGCTGGCCTATATCGACAACAGCACCATCACGGTCACCAAGGGCAATGTGGATGTGCTGGCGACGTCCACCGAGACGCTGACCAGCGTCAACTTTGCCGGCAGCGTCGCGGTGGCGGGTTTTGGCGGCTCGGCGGCCGGCTCGGGCGTGCAGGTGACGAACCGCTTTGCCACTACGACGTCCGCCTATATTCAGGGCTCCGACGTGACGGCCGGCCTGACAGGCGGTGCAGGTTCCGTGACGGTGCGGGCGCAAGACACCAGCACCATCCTGAAGTCTGGCGCGTATGGCGTGGCCGTGGCGGCCTCGCTGCCGGTGCCGGGCAGCTTCGGCCTGAATCTGGCCCTGGCCGTGACGCTGGTGGACAGCGTGGCCGAAAACCAGGTCAGCGCCTATATCAATACCGCCAGCGGCAAGAACGTGGGCGCATATGACGCCGTGTCCGTGCTGGCGCTGGAAAAGACCGACTTCAAGGGCCTGGACGCCGTGACCGCATCGGTTGCGGTGGGCGGCGGCATCGCGGCATCGGGCGCAGGCGTTCGGGTCACGAACAACACCCGCAACAACGTCAGCGCCAAGATCACGGGCGGCGGCAACGTCGGGGCATTGGGCAAAGTCGAGATCAAGGCCGATACTCAAGTCTCCGCGCAGATCGACCTGACGCAAGTCAGCGTGGCGGTCGGCGCGGTGGGCGTGGCGGTCGGCGTGGGCATCGCCGAGAACATCGCGCGCGACACCACCACGGCGTCGGTGGACGGCGCCAACGTGGCCGCCCCGGTGGTGGACATGAATGCGCTGGTCAGCGTGGACTTCAGCCAGACTCAGACGGCCGGCGTGGCCGCCACCACGGGGCTGGCCGTCAACGTCAACAAGGCGCTGGTGGATATTGCCACGACGACCTTGGCCGAAGCCAAGAACGGTGCGGTGCTGACCGGCGTATCGGTGACGTCGCCCGGCCTGGGCACGGCGCCCGGCATGGTCAACATCAATGCGCAAGGCACCTATTACGGCCGCGCCTATTCCAAGGCGATCACGGGCGGCGTGATCGGCGTGGGCGTGATGAGCGCCGAAACGCGCCTGGGCGGGTCGCTGAAGGCCTCGGTGGACAACGCCAAGGTGCAGGGCGATATCGTCGGCATCACGGTGGGCGCCACCACCGCACGCAACGGCGAAGCCGGCCTGCTGGCCGAAGCGCGTTCGCTGGAAGTGGGCGGGGTGACGGTGTCGATTGACTCCGCGTCGCTCACGACGAGCCTGGACGCGCGCGTGTCCATCGGCAACAACGCCCGCGTGGACGGCACCTTGCTCAGCATCACGGCGGGGCAGGTGCAGTCGGTGGACGTGAAAATGGACGCCGGCACGATCGCGCTGGTGGCGGGCCGCCAGGGCAAGATCGACGTGGACGTCGGCGGCAAGTCGGCCATCGACATCAGCGGCGGAGCGCAAGTCACGGGCAACAAGCTGGACATCCGCAGCAACAACACGGTGCGCGGCACGTCCACGCTGAGCGGCTATTCCGTCAAGGTGGCGGGCGCCGACGTCAGCAAGCACACGGTGACGATCAAGCCGGAATCCACCATCACCATCACCGGCTCGCGCCAGGTGGGCGACACCATCACGTCGGCAGGCATGACGGTGGTGAGCGCGCGTGGCGACTACGGCACGCCGGGCATGCTGGACCTGGTCACGACCAACGACATCATCTACACGCAGCGCAACAAGATCACCGGTGTGTCCGGGGTTTCGGTCACGCTGTCGACCAACCACCTGAGCACCGACGGCGCCTTGTCCAAGGTCAAGGTGGACGGGGCCTTCCTGCGCAATGCCTTTGGCGACGTGGTCATGGCGGCCAATACGCGCGGCGTCACGACCACCATCAGCGACCTGCTGGTGGTGGCGGTATCCAGCTTCAGCAAGTCCGACAGCAATAACAACCTGACGGTGCGCAACGCCATCGAGATCGACAATTCGTCGATCGAGGCCGACAGCATCCTGGCGCTGGCGGGCAGCGGCAAGGCGTCAGACCCCTTGTCCACCGGCTATCTGCTGGCCAACGACAACGTGTCGTTCACGCTGGTGGGCATTGCCCAGATTCCCGACGTGGACAGCGGCGCGAAGGCGCGCCAGATCAACACGGTGCTGATCGACGGCGTGTCGTCCAACGGTTCGCTGCTGAAAGCGCAGCGCAATGTGCGCCTGGAAACCAACCCGTCCACGCTGGACCAGGCCAAGGTGAATGGCACGGTGCAGGTCATCGGCCTGAACCTGAACCCCACGGCCAATCTGGCCGATGGCGTGGTGGACACGACGTCCAGCAAGGTGGCAACGGGCTCCGCTACGCAGATCATCGCGGGCGTGAACAACGCGGCGAACCTGTTCGTGATTCCGGCGGAACTGCTGAAGGAACTGGGCCTGTCCGGCCTGGGCGTGCAGGCGGCGGGCGGCGCGGTGAAGTTCGATTCGAATTCGGCCGTCGTGAAGGCGATTCTGGAAAAGCTGCTGGGTGCGGGCAAGACCAGCCTCGACGGCGCGGCCGGTACGGTCAATATCGACGTGAACTATGAGCTGACGGCGTTCACCGCCGCCGACATCAAGGTCAACGTCACGACCGGCATGATCATTACGGACGGCAATAACAACTACTACCGTTACAACAGCCTGGACAGCCGTGACCTGAATCTGGCCACCGAGAACTACAACAACAGCTACTGGCTGCGCCTGAATAACCCGACGCAAGCCCAGAAGGACGACGCGCTGCGCACGGACTTCGGCAGCACGGCCGCCGCCCAGGTGGGCAGCCTGTACTTCGTGCTGAAGACCCTGGACGTGGGCATGCCCACGCTGCGCTACGCCAGCCAGCAGAACGTCATCAGCGAGCAGATCCGCACGCTGACGAAGATGCAGACCGAGCACGCGTCCGACCCGCAGGCGGTGGCGCGTTACCAGGCCAACATCGCCGCCTTGCAGCGCCAGCTGCAAAGCATCCAGATGGCGACGGTGGTGGATGGGCAGCTTCGCTACCTGGATTCGTTCTCCACGTTCTATGTCGAAGTCCCCGACATGTACGCGTCGGGCGGTTCGGTCTATGTCAGCGCCACGGACACCAGCGGCGTGAACCAGGCGGGCATCGACGCGCGCGCCAACACGCAGATCAACATCGTCAACGATTCGCCGATGCTGATGAACGTGTATGACGCCGTGGTGCTGGACGGCACGATCATCCGGCCGGGTTCCGATGGCCAGCTGAAGGTCTTCAAGACCGGCCATCTGTACATCAACGACGTGTCCGTCAAGGGCGCGTCAGGGGCCGACACGGCCGAAGTCAACATCAGCCAGGTCAAGAACACCTGGGCCGCGGACCCGTTCGGCGGCATGCTGGACGAGATCCGGCCCGATGGCAGCAGAGACAAATCGCTGGCCAATATGATTGCGAACGCGCCCGTGGACCTGGGCCTGCTGGGCGCGGTGGTCAACCCGCTGGGCAAGGTGTCGGTGATCAACACGCTGGGCAGCATCAATGTGTCGGGCACGATCCAGGCGGTGAGCCTGGATATTGTGGCCAAGGGCAATTTCAGCCTGCAAAGCGACGGGTGGTTCAACACCGGCGCTGACCCCACGCTGCTCAATGACAGCTGGGCCAGCGTCGTCAACGCCTTGAAGAGCGGCAGCACCAGCACCGGTATCAGCGACACGATGCAGAACGTGTTGCTGAAATGGGGCTACATGAAGCTGGACACCTTCGCCCAGTACATGAACAACAACTCGGCGGCGCGTGATTCGCGCATCTTTGCGCTGGGCGCGGTCAGCATTTCGGCGCTGACGCTGAACATCGACGGCAAGATCCAAAGCGGCCTGACCGACGCCTACATCAAGATCGACAGTTCGTTCCGCGGCGACCAGGACAAGGCGCTGCAAGACGGCAACGGCTACGCCATCAGCGGCGTGTCGTTCAGCGCCGACGGGTCGTTGAACCGGTACGGCGCCATCACCGGCCGTTTCGACTACGCCACGCAGACCATCATCCTGGACCCGATCCGCCTGGCGGGCGGCAGCATTTCGCTGACCGGCCAGATCGTGTCGGTGGGCAATGGCAACCTGGTTGTGGCCAACGGCTACGCGTCGGTGCACATCGACAACCAGACGACCTACGCCTTGGTTACGGGCGACATCGACGTCAGCACCTACCGCCGCGGCCGGATCGAAATCATCGACACCGCGCGCGGCCAGAAAGACCTGTACGAGCTGCAAGGCACGAACAACGTCGTGCACACGGTGTGGAACAAGTTTGTGTCCGTGCAGCCGACGCCGGGTGAAGTGAATCCCTTGACCTGGATCTGGGTGTACGACAACGGCAACGGCCAGCAAAGCTCGGCGGGCTTGAGCAACACCGCCGGCTCGTTGCAGGACGGCCAGACGCTGACCTTGAGCTACAAGCCCCAGGCCGGCCAGATGATGGTGTGGGTCATGGGCTGGAGCTCGGGCGAAACCACCACCACCATCTACACCACCAAGCAATTCAACCTGTTCGGCGACTTCGACCCCTTGGGCTGGCTGACGGACAAGAACACCAGCAAGTCCGGCCCGGTCACGGTGTTTGAGACGCCGCGCCCCGTGCTGGTGTCCACCGTCGTCGCCTATGACGGCGTCAATTCCGTGCCGGATGCGCTGAAACAGCAACTGATCGCCAGCGGCAAACTGAACGACGCGCTGCTGCCCACCACCATCGAAGGCAGCGGCACGCAAACGCTGGTGGAAGACGCGGCTGGCAGTATCGAAGGCCCGGACGGCAAGCATTACCGTCTGGAAACCTCGGGTGGCACGGCGCTGGACACCTCTGTCTTCAGCGTGGCCTACCGTAAGTTCAACACCGGCGTCATCGTGCGCAACGACGGCCCGCACACCAGCGGCGGCGGCTGGCTGCGCACCAAGACGACGACCTTGACGCAGGTGGTCGAGAAGAAGCAGCAAGAGCTGTTCACCTTCTACATGCCGGCTTCCCAGGAAATCACGCTGAGCTTCATGGGCTCCAGCAACGCCGACAACGCCATCTACATTCGCAGCAATGGCGACATCACGCTCGCGGGCAACCTGATCGTCGGCAACGGCAAGACGGTGCATATCGAAGCGGTGTCGGCCTCGAAGCCGACATCGATCACGATGCAGGGCGAAGTCGGCATCATGGCGCGCGATGTGAACGGGCAGATGCCCACGGGCGCCAGCGCGCAGGTCAACGTGGACGCCATTGCGCTGGGCGGCGCGATCACGCTCAACGTGATGGGGTCCAACGGCTACACCCGCGCGGAAGCACGCAACGACATCCGTCTGAATTACTTCTCGGACGGCGGTAATAGCTCGTGGGCGACGCTGAAGAAAGTGAACTCGTCGGCGGGCACGGTGACCATCGAAGCGCGTAACGGCATCTTCGCCCATGCGTCCACGAGCAGCACCGATACCGTCGTGTCAGGCAACCGCATCGAATTGAACGCGGGCTACGGCGCCATCGGCACGGCGTCCAAGGCGCTGACGATCAATGCGCGCCAGGGCTTCGCCGCCCAGGCGGGCCTGGCGGGCGGCCCGGCCGGCGCTGACAAGAGCATTTACTTGTCGCAGAACGTGCTGAATGCCGACCTGACGCTGGTCAAGCCGGTGAACTGGACAAACCCGCAGGCGTCCGTTTACGCGGAGCTGGGCAGCGTCAACATCACGCTGAACGGCGGTTCGCTGCTGGATGGCGAGCTTGCCGATACCCGCACCGCCACCGAGAAGGCGTACCCGACCGTCACGGCCAAGATTCTGGCCGACCTGAACGCGCAATTGGCGCAGTACGACAGCTACTGGTCGGGCGTGCGGTCGTTGCAGACCGCCACGATTACGCTGGGCGGCGTCGGCACGTACCTGAGCACGCAGGCCGAAGGCGGCCAGTACCTGGCGCTGAACCTGACGGCGGACCAGTACAACGCCGCGTTGAAGGCGGCGGTGGATGGCCATCATCTGGTGCGCCTGGCCTACAACGACAGCCTGAACGGGAACGTCCGCAAGGAAATCCTGGGCTATCTGGGTCTGGTGGCAGGCAGCGGCGCGAACAACATCTACCAGTTCACGTTCACGGTGTACGACCCGCTCAACCCGACGTCGAACGCGGGCCCGGTGTCGCTGGCGTCGCTGGGTTACACGGCGGGCAGCCAAGGCGTGCTGTACGGCCCGTCGTACGCGCTGGCTGGCGCCACGGATCAGTCCAACGCCAACCTGCCGATTTCGTTCACGTTGCCGTCTGGCGCGTTGTCGGTGCAGCAGGGGTCCAGCACCTTGCGCCTGCAACTGAGCAATGACCAGTTGAATACCTTTGCCAGCCTGTCGGGCCAGACGCAGGGCGACCTGTATCAGCGCGCGCTTGCCGGCTTGCGCACCTACACCTACATCCTGGTGGACGGCCAGCAGCTGACGATTGACCAGATTGTGCCGACGGGCGGCCAGTGGTGGGGATCGAACAGTTTCGACTCGATCCTGGTCACGCTGAAGTCGCCGTATGTGGGCGACCTGACCAGCCTGGACAGCACCGGCCATCACAACCTGAACATCGTGTTTGGCAATGCGGCCGGCACGCTGGGCGGGGGCGAGGTCACCGGCACGCAGAACGCCACGCGTCCTGTGGTGCCTGGGTCGGGCACGCCAGCGCCTGCGTTGGGCGCCAACGATCAGAACATTTCGGCCGACATCATCGCGGCAATTGATCAATACAACCTGGACCACCCGCAAGGCCAGATCAACACCGGCGCCGGGTCGCTGTACGCAAACCTGACGTCGACAACGCCGGGCAGCACCTGGACGGTCGTTGAGCGCACCATCACCAGCAACCAGCTTCAGCTGGCCGGCAATACGCTGGGCTGGTCGATACCGTCCGGCAATTCCGTGCAGGACTACAACCAGTGGATGAACAGCGCCGTCAATGGGCTGATTGGCAGCGAGATCACGTTCACGATTGACGGCGTCAGCTACACGCGCCGTATCGAGTCCCTGAGCCTCGTCCAGGCCGACGGCTCGCCGGCAACCAGTGTCTACAACGCGCAGAACCAGATTTCGATCACGTTCTCGGGCGCGGCTGTCTCGCTGAAGAGTTTCTTCGTGCGCAACGGCGCGAACATGGTCACGTCAACGCCGCTGCCGTCGCAACTGGTCTACGGCTTGACGGGCTTGGGCAAGGGCACCGGCTCCATTGCCGTCGCCTACACGATCCAACGCGGCTTTGGCGCCGCGGCGCTGAAGCAGGGCGTGCTGACGTCAGACACGCCGAACAACAACTGGGGCTGGTTCGGCACAAACCTGCTGCCGTTCTATACCTATACGGAAACGGCGGGCGCCGGGTATGCCGAGTTCGTCGACATGGGCAACGGCTTCAGCTGGGATCTGACCAACGCCAACCTGAGCGATGTTGCGCGCACGCAGCTGGCCAACAGCATCAAGGCGCTGCTGCAAAGCGGGCAGTCGATCTCGCTGGCCGGGCTTGAGCTGTACATGACCAACCAGAATGGCAAGCTGCAAGGCCATGACCTGGGCGTCTACGACAACGGCACGCTGCACATCCTGACCATCGTGGACGCTGACGGCAATCCGTTGACGGCGTCCAGCCCCGACAGCGCGTGGCTGACCGGCCGCATCACGTTCACGGGCAAGGTGTATGCGGAGAAGTCGCAGCTGGAAGACCTGAACGTCTACCAGAACACCAACGTTCACGACACCGCGACGTCGGGCAGCTACACGCCCGATTTGCACGGCATGACGGTGAACGCCGGCATCCGCCTGGTGGACAACGGCTTTACGCAGCAGTCGCTGACGCAGTTTGGCGCCGCCACGCTGACCTTGCCGGGCAACGACCGCCTGGTGCAAGGCCAGCGCGTGGAGCTGAATTTTGCGAACTCCACGCAGACCGCCATCTATTACATCCAGAGCGTGAACGGCCGTGTGGTCACGCTGTCGAGCAGCGTGGACGGCGCTTTCAACGGCGGCACGCCGGTATCGATTGCGCAGATCTTCGGCGTGGCAGGCAGCACGCCGGGCGCGGTGACGGTGAAGCTGCTGGACGCGGCCGCCAGCGGCGCGACCGTGTCGGCCGACAACGTCATCACGCTGACCGACATGAATATCGTGCCGGTCACGGATGCCAACGGTCAGGTGACGGGCTATCGCGCCTTGCAGAACTACGACCGTGTCTACCTGAACGACGTGCGCGTGCAGATCGGCAAAACGGCCAGCCTGCAAACCAACGTGGCGTATTACGTGCTGGTGGGTGCGAACAACACGATTCAGCTGTTTGCGTCCAAGGAACAGGCGGTGCTGCATCAGCAGATTGAACTGCTGAACCAGACGCCCGAGGGCCGCGAACTGGTCAAGGCGCTGTTTACCGACGCTGGCATCACGGGCGAGCTGCTGCGCGGCTTTGCCGCGGCCGACGTGAATGGCATGTTTACCGTGTCGACTCACCTGTTCCAGACGCAGGCCGCCGGTTCGACGGCAGGCTTGACCGCGCAGATGCAGGCGCTGCACGAACAGCTGAAGAGCCAGGGCTTTGACCCCAACTACCTGCCTGCCGCGCTGGATATCACGGCGGCGCAGAACCTGGTCAAGTCCACGCGCAACCAGATCGTCTACGACTACGTGGTGGACAAGGAACTGGCCCAGACCGCCGAATACCACAACTACTGGCGCGACCGCCTGGAGTCCGCCGCGGGAGCGGTGAGCTCGGGCCTGACGGCAGTGGGGTCGGGCAGCTTCAAGCTGGCCAACATGAACATCGTGGACGACGGCACGGGGCAACTGCGTGCGCTGCGCACGGGCGACGAGATCTATTTCCGCCAATCGGTAGGCAATGTGCGGGCCGACACGGCGTACTACGCCATTGTGGGCGCGGACGGCACCATCCGCCTGGCGGTGTCGTTGGCCGACGCCATGCTGTACCAGACGGGCGCGGGGCAGAACGACGGCTTGCTGGCGCTGTATCCCAACATGGGCGAGGCCATCACGCTGGCGTTTGACGCATCCAGCCTGAACGGGGCGGGCGTAGAAGCCTACACACGCACCTATACCGTGCGTGCGGATGCGCCGGCGCAAACGGCGGCTGATATTGCGCTGTACGGCCAGACCTACAACGCGGGCTACTTCTTCTATTTCTCGACGGCCACGTTGCGCAACATCGAGAACAACCTGCTGTATCCGGTGTCGGCGGCCATCAACGAACAGGTGTTCGATGTGGACGGTGATACGGACGGCGCGCCGCCCGCAGACCGCTTCCTGAACGTGAAGGCGGGCGGCGGCATCGTGTTGCGCACGTCGGGCCAGGGTTCCATTGGCGCCGAGCTGGGCGACTACACCCTGCAACTGCCCAGCCTGGGCGGCTTGTCGGACGACGAACGCGCCAACGTGTTTGACTCGCTGCCCGAGGCAGACAAGGCCATCTTGTCGCGCGCCAACGCGGTCAACCTGGCGGGCGTGTATCACACGCTGTACCGCTACATCGGCCCGGCTGGCACCACGCCGCTGGACCGCGCCAGCGTCGACTTCAGCGACACGAGCCTGTGGCAGCGCTTTGAGCCGGTGTTCTCCAACGACGCATCGCTGAAGCTGGGCACGACCTTGTCGGCCAATAGTGCGGTGCAGTTCCTGTTCGCCGACCGCTTCGGCCTGTACGAGAACAGCCGCGACGTCTTCATCTACAACAGCAAGCTGCTGGAAGGCGCGTCGGCGGCTGACATCAGCCAATGGCAGGCCAATGTGGCCGCCGCGCGCGCCAATGGCGTGCAGGTGGTGGACATTGGCAGCGGCTTCCTGGACCCGGTCTGGAAGCCCGTCAACGTGCCGTACATGGCGCAAGACGGCGCCAGCCCGCAGGCGCTTGCCAGCGGCATGCTGGTGGGCGACATGCGCGACCCGCGCTACCTGACGCTGAAGCTCACGCGTTCGCTGGCGGTGCAGGCCGTGAACGGCGTGGTGTCCGCCTACAGCGACACCACCGTCGGGCTGGATTCGCCCAAGGGCAGCATTCGCCTGGGCGATATCCACGCCAAGGACGGCATCACCATCACGGTCAGCGCCCAGGGCGGTTCCATCATCGGCACCGATGCGGGCACGCTGGAAAGCGCCGGCCAGGTCAGCCTGGTGGCGGATCAGGACATCGTGGGCAGCACGCGGGACGCCAACGGCATCTATCAGTACGACGCCTCGAAGCATCTGCAACTGAGCCTGTCCGCCGGCCACGCGCTGTACGTGGAAGCGGGTGGCGTGGCGCGCGTGTCGCAGTTGGGCGCGCAGGACTTGAACCTGGTTCTGGCCAATACCAAGGGCACGGCGGCAGGCGGCTCGTCTTACCAGACGGACGCGAACCTGCGCGTGGGCCAAGTGGTGTCGGCCGGCAGCGTAACGTTGAAGGCGGGCTTGTCCATCCTGAACGCCACGTCCGAAGGCCAGCGCCAGTACGCCAACGTGGTGCTGTCTGACCTGAGCGCCGCCGAGCTGGCGGGCCTGGGCTATGTGCGCGAAGTGGCGCTGATCGCCGGGCAGTCGGTGGGCCAGATGGGGGCCGACGTCTCGCAGGAAGGCACGCCGATCTTGGTCAGCGTGTCGGCAACCGATACGCAGGCCACGGTGCGGGCGTCGGCGACGCAGGGCGTCAACCTGTATGGCATGCATGGCTTGCGCCTGGGCGGTATCGATGTGGTCGATGCCGGCGGGGTGCGCGGCGATGTGCGCATCTACGCGTTGGACGCGATCTTGAACGGCACGGCTTCGGGCCAGGCCGCGATCACCGCGCGCAACGTGTGGCTGGAAACGCTGTCCGGCACCATCGGGGAGCTGGGCTCGCCGCTGTTGACGGATATGTCGGGCTATCTGGTGGCGTCGGCCTTGGGGTCGGTGTCGATCAGCCAGCTGGGCGCGAACGATCTGGTGCTGGCGCGGGTGGAGTCGCGGTCACGCGATGAGGTCCACCTCAGCAGCGCCACCAACATCGTCAGCGACAAGACCGCGCATCCGGGCCTGTCGAACACGCGCAGCGATGCGGTCGTGACCGGCGGCAGCCTGTTCTTTGTGGCGGGCGGCTCGGTGGGCGGCTACGTGCAGTCCGACACGGCGGGCGCGGCGGTCAACGACGCGCTGATCGTGGCGTCGGTGGGCGCGCAGTCGACCATCAATGTCAAGGCGGTTGGCGACGTGGCGCTGGTGCAAGTGGGCGCCGCCACCGATGCGCAGGGCGTGTCGCAGGCGCTGTCGTTCAACGTTGGCCAGATCAACGCCGCCAACGCGTGGCTGGTGGCGCGCTACGAAGGCGCGCAAGCCGGCACCTCGGGTGATATCGTCCTGGCGCCGGACGCGGTAATCAGCACCGTGGGCGTGTTGAGTCTGCTGGCGGGCAACAACCTGTCGGTTGCGGGCCGTAGCGGCTTGCAGTCAGGCGGTTTGATCCAGGCCGGCCAGCGCATGAACCTGCGCGTGGACCGCGATGACCGCGGCACGGCCGGCTACGGCAAGGCCTCGGCGGTGTACATCAACGGCCGCCTGGTGGCGCCCGAGATCTATGTGTACGGCAGCGACAGCGGCAACAACACCATCACCTTCAGCAGCACCGCCGACGTTGGCGGCGCGCTGGATGGTCATGACGCGTTGACGCAAGGCGTCTTGCTGGATATCACGGGCGGTTCGGGTCAAGACCAGATTCTGGTCAACGCGCTGCTGATCAATCAGCAGCAAACCACCGTGCGCACCTTGGACGGCGACGACACGGTCACGTTCGACGCCACGGATGTGCGCGGCGATATCACCGTGCTGGCCGGAGCAGGTGACGATGCTGTCACGTTCCAGCAGAGCGTTATCACTGGCACGCTGACGGTGGACGGCGGCGAAGGCGCCAATATCGTGCTGCTGGATACGGTCACGGTGGGGGTCGACACGTCGATCACGACCGGCGCAGGCGCGGATCAGATCACGGTGGTGGACAGCGGCCTGACCGGCGCGCTGACGATCACGGCGGGCGACGGCGACAACACCTTGTTGCTGGACACCGTCACGGTGGGTGGCGATACCGCCATCACCACCGGCTTGGGCCTGGATGCGATTGTGCTGCTGGATAGCGATTTGACGGGCACGTTGACGGTGGACGCGGGCGAAGGCGACAACGTGGTGCTGCTGGATACCGTCACCGTAGGCGGCGGTGCGACGCTGCTGTCAGGCACGGGCGCTGACCTGATCACGTTGACGCACAGCGATTTCGGCGACGCGGTATCGGTGAATGCAGGCAGTGGCGACAACGCCGTGCTGCTGGACGTCGTAACTATCGCGGGCGCGACGGCTATTACGGCGGGCGCGGGCGCTGACCAGATCACTGTGCAGCAAAGCGCGATGACCGGAGCATTGACGGTAAACGCCGGCAACGGCGACAACATCGTGGCGTTGGACACTGTGACGGTGGGTGGCGACACGTCTATCACCGCCGGGTCGGGCGATGACGTGATCGCGCTGGTGGATAGCGGCCTGACGGGCGACCTGACGGTCGTGGCCGGCAACGGCGACAACGGCGTCGTGCTGCAAACCGTGACGGTGGGCGGCGATACGTCCATCACGACCGGCTCGGGCAATGACCTGATCGCGCTGGTGGACAGCGGCCTGGCAGGCTCACTGACGATAAGCGCTGGTGAAGGCGACAACGGCGTCGTGCTGCAAACCGTGACGGTGGGCGGCGATACCGCCATCACGGCCGGCTCGGGCTTGGACGAGATCGCCTTGGCGGACTCGGATCTGACCGGTTCCTTGACGGTAGACGCGGGCGACGGCGACAACGTCGTGCTGCTGGATACGGTGACGGTCGGCGGCAACACCGGCATCACCACCGGCGCAGGCGCTGACTTGATCACCTTGTCTGACTCCGATTTCCTGGGTCACCTGGCCGTGGACGCGGGCGCCGGCGACGACAAGATCTGGATGTCGCGCATTCTGTTGGGCGGCGGTGCAACCGTGCTGGCGGGCGAGGGCGACGACACGATCTACCTGTCGGCGCGCGCGCTGGCCGGCGGCGTGTCGCTGCATGGCAATGATGGCAACGACCTGATCGTGCTGGATCAACTGCCGTCGCTGACCAGCCAGCAAGGCGTGGCCGGCGTGACCGACCGCGTGGATGTGGACGGCGGACGAGGCTCGGATCACATCATCGTGAACCTGGCCGCGGCGCTGACGTCCATCTTGATCAACGTGCATGATTCCGATGACAACGGCCTTGAAAACCTGTCGGACGTGAACCATCTGACGATCAACGGCACCACGCAGGACGAGACTTTCCTGGTGCGCGAGCACTTCGTCGCGAAGATCACGCCGCAAGGCGCGGGCTACGCGAATGAAGTGCAGCGCGTGAACTACGACCGCAGCATGACGGGCGGGCTGCGCCTGAATGCGGTTGACGGCGGCAACCGCTTCTATATTGATGACACCAGCACTTATGTGGTCATCGACGGCGGCCTGGGTAGCGATGCGTCCAAGCACAACGAATACCAGGTCGGCCAGCTGTACGCGCTGGACCGCCAGTTCCCGAACGTGGGCGCGGGCGACCAGATCGACACGGTGCAAACCACGCAGGGCTATCTGTCACGCGGCAACAGCTTCGGCCTGACCCTGTACGGCGCGGAAAACAGCAGCAACGTCTTCCGCATCTACAGCAACGCCGCGCCGCTGGCGCTCTTTGGCGGAAAGCGCGATGACGAGTTCATGGTCTACGCGTTCAAGGAAGCGCAGCAACAGCCCAACGGCGAGCGCAACTACGTCATCAACGGCGCGGTGTCGATGGATGGCGGCGACGGGATCAATACCTATACCGTGCTGGGCTCGGAAGATGCCGACGCCTTTGTGCTGACGCAAGAAGGCATCCGCGGCGCGGGGCTGAACACCAGCTACCAGAACATCCAGCGCGTCAATCTGGATGCCCGCGAAGGCAATGACCACATCTATGTGCTGTCCACGCGCAGCAATGTCATCACGACCCTGATCGGCGGACGCGATAGCGATACCTTCGATCTGTCGGGTGACGTGGCGGGCAACACCATCGTGACCGGCCGCGGCGGTTCGCGCGACGTGTTCGATGGCGCGCAGCCGGTCAACATCACGGCGCAGCCGGGCCAGCTGGACGCCAACGGCGGCAATACGCTGTCGCTGGCGATCAATCTGGATGCCAGCGTGCTGCCGCGCCCCGCGTCGGGCCAGGCGTATGTGTCGCTGAGCAGTGCGATGGTGGCGTCCGCCTTGTATGGCTCGCTGACGCAAGGCGTGGGCCTGAACGCGGCGGATTCGATGGCGGCTGCCCTGCAAAGCCTGCAAGGGCGCGGGCTGCTGCTGTCCACCGACGGCGGGCTGACCTGGCACCAAAGCGTAGTGCTGACGTTTGACGCCAACGGTGTCGGCGCGCAAGCGTGGGGCGCCATGCAGCAGGTGCTGGTCAAGGTGGAAGACGGCGCGGGCGCAGGCCTGCCGCCGCTGAGCCTGGCTGGCCTTGACTTGCACCTGTCGGCGTCGCTCTTTACGACGCTGCCCGGCTTGCAAGACGTAGCCTTGCCGCCGATTCTGGTGCGCGTGGCGGACCCGGCCTATGCCGGCCCCGCCAACGAACCGGGCAAGGTGCGCAACCCGCGCGCAAGCGACCAGCCCATCATCACGGTGGACCCGGTAACGGGCATCAGCTACGCCAATTACGGCGACCAGCCGCATGACGTGTCGGGCATCCAAGGCACGCTGCTGATCGAAGGCGACACGCTGGACCGCCCGGATTACGACGGCACGCTGCATGCGGGCGTGGGCCTGCCAAGCGAAACCGATGGCGTGCTGGGTGCGCGCAATGACGGCGTGGCGTCTGCCGCGCCCGTCAATGACCGCATCCGCATTTTCAATGACGGCACCACGGCCGGGCAGACCGGCATGCAGGATCAGGTCGACAACATGGGTGGCCTGGACCGCGTGTATAGCAACGCGCAAGCTGGCGACTTCGGCCGCATCACCGGGCTGGGCATGACGCCGGGCTTGGGCGGCGCGGGCGGCACGGTGTTGCAGACGAGCCAGGCGGGCACGCATGTGTTCGACCGCGGCATCGTCTTCCACGGCGTGCAGTCGGTGAACACGATGCTGGGCCAGGGCGATGACACCTACACGGTGCGCCACGCCACGGTCGGCACGGTCACGCTGGTGCAGGGCGGCGGCGGCAATAACCTGCTGGTGGCCGAAGGCAATACGGTGGGCGGCACGGACCGGCCGGTGCTGCTGTTTGGTTCGACCAGCCAGGACGACGCCTACTACACCGCATCGCCCGGCCAACGCGCAGCAGGCCAGGCGCTGCACTTTGGCAACGGCGGCAACAACGTGCTGGACGCACGCACCACCACGCAGGGCGTCATCCTGTACGGCGGCGCGGGCAACGACGTGATCTATGGCGGGTTGGGCAATGACCTGATCGCGGGCGGCGGCGGCAACAACGTCATCCATGCAGGCCAGGGCAACAACATCGTGTTCGGCAACGCCGGCATGAACATCAACCTGGATACGCCGATGAACATGGGCGTGGCCGCGGTGGCCGACCAGCAGTCGCTGGCCGCGCTGACGCTGGTGCTGACGCCGCAGCAGGCGGCGGGGCTGGCGGTGGGCGCGTCGGCGGATGGCTTGTCGGCGGGCGCCAACACGATCACGGCGGGCGACGGCAACAACATCGTGTTCGCCAACTTCGGCCGCATCGTGAACGTGGAGCCGGTCAACTACCTGCGCAATCGCGGCGACTTCATTGACGCCGCCGCGCCGGGTGCGGACGCGCGCTATCTGTCGGGCGTTGGCCTGCAACTGCTGGAAACGATCAACCTGCCGTCGGGCGGCGTGAACACCATCACGGTGGGCGCGGGCCGCAATGCGCTGTTTGGCGGCATGGGCGACGACATCATCCGGGCGGTGGGCGCAGGCGGTTTCAACCTGATCGCCGGCGACGGCGCGCGGGCGGTGTTCACCGCCGCCGGCCGGATCGCCTTGTTCGAATCCACCTACCCGTCGGTGGGCGGTTCGGACAGTCTCTACAACAACGGCGAAGGCGTGATGATCGGCGGCATGGGTGCCGACCAACTGGAAAGCGGCGCGGGCAACAACGTGATGTTTGGCGACAGCGGCCGCGTGGTGTTCGTCAACGACCGCTGGAGCCTGATCGAAACCGTCGATATCGCGTTTGGCGGCAACGACATTCTGTTGGCAGGCACGGGCGGCAACTACATGTTGGGCGGCATCGGGGCCGATAGCTTCCGCGGCAGCTTCTCGAAGGACGTGATGGTGGGCGACTTTGCCGCCATCTATATCGAACCGGAGAGCGGCCGCGTGGTGAACCTGACCCGCTTCGGCATGGGCGGTAATACGCCTGACCTGATCACCCGCGCGCTGGAGGATCTGTATTCCTGGAGCGGCAACTTCGGCCAATGGCAGCGCCCGGTGTTCGAGCCGCTGCTGACCCGCCCCAACGCGGGCGCGTGGTACCTGTCGGGCATGCGGGATGCGGTCAACAGCATCCGTCTGGGACCGGCGTCGCCAGACATCGTGATTGCACGCCACGACGGCGGGCTTTCCGATTATGCTTCGTCGGGCGCGCCGGACGAGGTGTCCATGCGCACCGATCAAACGGTGCAGGACGGGGGTGGCCAGGGTTACGCCAGCGGCGCGAAAACGGCGTCGAAGCCAGAGCCTAAGCCCGCACAGGACGAGGCAACCCAGGACGCGGCGCCGCAAGGCGCGGCGGTGTCGGAATCGGGTCGGCCGGCTGACAACGTGGCGGCTGCCGAGAACACCCACGCATCCACCACGGCCGAGCGCGTCGCCATGGCGGCGGGCGTGGGCATCCTGGGCTTGAGCGGTGCGTTGGGCAAGTCGGGCAACGCCACGGTCGTGTTCAATTCAAAAACCAATACCTGGGAGCCGAAGGCCAGCCGCAAGCGCGGACTGAGCGTGCGGCAGCCGGCGCTCACGGAGAGTGGAAGCAAGGATGAATGATGCTGTCGTGCCCGCGCAGGTGAAGCGCGCGGACCTGGCCTGGTGGTCGGCGCTGTCGGCCGCGAGCGACCGCCAGTCTTTCCTGGACGCCTGGCTCGCCTTGCAGGCGGGTCAGCTGCCGGGCGTGCGTCACGCGGCGCTGATCCTGGGCGAGCCGGACACCGGGCCATTTGAAGCGGTGTCGCAAACCCCGGCGGGCAGCCGCGCAGGCGCGGTGTTCTACAGCGCGGTGGACGAAGCCTTGCAGGGCCGCGAAGTGGCCGTGTCGGCGGATGCCAGCGGGCTGGTGGTGGCGTACCCCATCGTGCTGGGCGGCCGCATCCATGGCGTGGCGGCGTTCGAAACCCCCATGCAGGCGCCCGAACCGCTGGTGCAGGCGCTGCGCTGGGGCGCGGGCGTGTTGGAAGCGTGGCTGGTGCAGCATCAGGAAACCGATAGCGCGCAGACGGTCGAACGCCTGATGGTGGTGATCAATTGCGTGGCGCGTTCGCTGAAGGAAGGGCAGTTCAAGGATGTGGCGCTGACGCTGGTTACTGACTTGGCGACGCGGCTGGAATGCGACCGGGTCAGCATCGGCTTCCGGCAGGATGGCCGCAGCAAGGTCTACGCCTTGTCGCACAGCAGCCGGCTGGTGCAGAACATGAACCTGGTGCGCAGCGTGGCCGAGGCCATGGACGAAGCCATCGACCAGAACTCGACCTTGTGCGTGCCGCAGGACGAAGGCCGCACCATCCAACTGCGCGCGCACCAGAAGCTTGCGCGCGAATTTGGCAACCGCAACGTGCTGACGGTGCCGTTCGCACCCGATGGCGACGCGCGCGGGGCGCTGGTGTTTGAGCGCCCGGACGACCTGCCGTTCGACAAAGCCAGCATCGAGCTTTGCCAAAGCGTGGTGCTGCTGGCCGGCCGCGTGCTGTATCAGCGCTTGCAGCAGGAACGCCCGTTCTGGCGCAAGTGGCGCGATGCGGTGTTGCGCGAATCCGGCCGTTTGCTTGGGCCCCGCTACATTGGCCGCAAGCTGGCGGCCGTCGCGCTGGTCGCCTTGGTGGCGTTTGCCGTCTTCGCGCACGGCCCGTATCGCATCAGCGCGACGGCCACGGTGCAAGGCGTGGTGCAGCGCGTGCTGGCCGCGCCGTTCGATGGCTATATCAGCGATGCGTCGCGCCGGGCGGGCGATGCCGTGAAGCAGGGCGATGCCCTGGCCGCGCTGGATACGCGAGAGACCGAACTGGAATTGCTGCGCGCGGGCAACCTGGAAGTGCAGTACCGCCGGCAAGCCGAAGAGGCATCGGCGCGGGGTGACAGCGCGGCCTCCGCCATCGCCCAAGCCCAGGCGCGCCAAGCCATGGCGCAGATTCAGTTCTACCGTGAACAGATCCAGCGTTCGACATTGCGCGCGCCGTTTGACGGCATCATCGTCAGCGGCGACCTGAGCCAGCAACTGGGTGAAGCCGTCAAGCGCGGCCAGGAACTGTTCAAGCTGTCGCCGCCCGATGGCTACCGGCTGTGGCTGGATGTGGAAGACCGCCTGATTGACGACGTGGCGGTGGGCCAGACCGGCCGGGTGGCGTTGGCCGCGATGCCAGACCGGCAGATTCCGTTCACCGTCACGCGCATCGTGCCGTTGGCGCAGGTGCAGGAAGGCAAGACCGTGTTCCGCCTGGAGGCCAGCCTGGAACCCCAGGCGGCGCAGGCGTTGCGCCCGGGCATGGAAGGCGTGGGCCGGATCGATATCGACGAGCGCCGCTACGTCTGGATCTGGACGCACGGGTTTTTTGATTGGCTCCGCCTGAAGTGGTGGGGCTGGTTCGGCTGATAAGAAGATGTCTGGTACCGCGCTCTATAGCAATTCCTGGCACCGGGTCAGCACGCTGCGCCCGCGGCTGCGTTCGCACATTCATATTCATCGCCACGTGTATCGCGGTGAAGTCTGGTACGTGATGCAGGACCAGAGCAATGGCGAATTCCATCGTTACACGCCCGAGGCCAATCTGCTGATCAGCCTGATGGACGGGCGCCGCACGGTGCAGGAGATCTGGGAGATTGCCTGCGGCCAGTTGGACGATGACGCCATGCCGCAAGATGAAGTCATCCGGCTGATGGCGCAGCTGCACCGCGCTGACGTGCTGACGACCGACCGCGCGCCCGATGTGCGCGACCTGGTTGAACGCCGCAAGCGCCAGCGCATGCAAAAGATCAAGCAATACATCGGCAACCCCAGCGCGCTGAAGATGCCGCTGGTGGACCCCGACCGCTGGCTGACGCGCACGTTGCCCTGGTATCGCTGGTTGTTCACGTGGGTGGGCGCGCTGCTGTGGCTGGCGGTGGTGGCGGCTGGCACGGCGCTGGGCGCCATGCATTGGCAGACGCTGACCCACAACATCTGGGATCAGGTGTTCTCCACGGGCAATGTGCTGGCCATGGCGCTGGTGTATCCGGTGGTGAAGGCCATTCACGAGCTTGGCCACGCCTGCGCGGTGAAGGCGCGCGGGGGCGAGGTGCATGAGATCGGACTGATGTTCCTGCTGCTGGTGCCCATTCCGTATGTGGATGCGTCGGCGGCATCCGCCTTTGCCGATAAGCGCTGGCGGATGTTGGTGGGCGGCGCGGGCATTCTGGTGGAGCTGTTCCTGGCGGCGGTTGCGATGATTGCGTGGACGCAGCTGGAGCCGGGGCTGGGACGCTCGCTGGCCTATACCGTCATCATCCTGTGCGGGGTGTCGACGCTGTTCATGAACGGCAACCCGCTGCTGCGCTATGACGGCTATTACGTGCTGTCAGACGGCATCGAAATTCCCAACCTGGGCCAGCGGGCCAATGGCTATCTGGGCTATCTGTTCAAGCGCTACGCGCTGGGGCTGCGCGGCGTGGAAGCCCCGCGCGCGACGCCGGGCGAACGCGCCTGGTTCGTGGGCTATGCGCTGCTGTCGTTCTGCTACCGCATGTTCATCATGTTCCTGGCCATCTTCATCATGGCCGGGCAGTTCTTCTTCTTTGGCGTCCTGCTGGCCATGTGGGCGCTGTTCAACACGATCGTGATGCCGCTGTGGCGGCTGGGCCGGCAGTTCTATGCCGACCCGCAGATCCAGGCGCACCGTTTGCGTTCCTATGCCATCTGCGCCCTGTGCATCGCGGGCATCGTCGGGCTGGTGGGGGCGGTGCCGATGCCGTCGTCCACCGATACCGAAGGCGTGGTGTGGGTGCCGCCCACGGCGCAGGTGCGGGCGCCGGTGGCCGGCTTCGTGCGCGCGCGGCAGGCGGTTGACGATGCGCCCGTGGGGCTGGGCGCGCCATTGATGGCGCTGGAAAACGATGAGCTGATTCGCCGCGACGCCATGCTGGCCGCGCAGGTGGATGAGTACCAGGCGCGCTATGTGCAGGCCTACGCGCAGAACCAGGTGCAGGCGGCCATCATGCGCCATCAATGGACCAGCTTGCAGACCGAACGGCGCGCCATCCAGGAACAGGTGCAGGCGCAGCAGGTGCGCAGCCCGCACGCGGGCCGCTATGTGTCGGCGCAGCCCGAGGACATGACTGGCCGCTATGTGCAGCGCGGTGAGCTGCTGGGTTATGTGCTGACCGATGCCGAAACGGTGCGCGTGGTGGTGCCGCAGTCGAGCCTGGAGCGCATTCACCGATCGCTGAAGGATGTGCGCGTGCGGCTGGTGCAGGACAGCGGGCAGGAATTCACCGCGCAGATTTCGCGTGAAGTGCCGGCCGCGACCGACGAACTGCCCAGCCTGGCGCTGAGCTTGCAGGGTGGCGGCAGCATTGGCGTGGACCCGCGCAAGTCCCAGGAAGGGCGGGCGAAGTCGTCCGAGAACCTGTTCGTGATGGACTTGCGTTTGCCCGAGGATGCGCCGCGTGCGTACTTGGGCGCGCGCGTGTACGTGAAGTTCTCGCACGAGCCCCGGCCCCTTGCGCTGCAAGCGTATGACGCCGTCCGGCAGATGGTCTTGCGTCAGTTCCGCTTTTGATGCGCGCGCCCTGACATGCACGCTTTCGCCACCCTGAACCCGGACCCGCTCTATCCTGAAAAGGAGAGCGAGCGGCATCCGAACAAGCTCGAAGCCTGGGGCACGGCCGCCTTGCGCTGGCTGGGCAGAAAGCGCCGCCAGCCGCTGTCGCGAACCCGCCGCATCGTGGCCCGCGTGCACCGCGAAACTCAGGCGCTGGGCGACATTGACCTGGCTGGCGTGCGCCAGCGTGCGGACGAAATTGCCTATGACCTGCGCTGCAACGGCATCACCCCCGCGAGCGCCGCACGCGCGTTTGCGCTGATCCGGCAGGCGGGCCGGTTGACGGTGGGCAAGGCGCATTTTGATGTGCAGCTGATGGGCGGCTGGGCCATGCTGCAAGGCATGGTCGCCGAAATGAACACGGGCGAAGGCAAGACGCTGACCGCCACGCTGCCCGCCGCCACGGTCGCCATGGCGGGGCTGCCCGTGCATGTGATCACCACCAACGACTACCTGGTCGAGCGCGATGCGCAGATCATGAGCCCCATCTACGAAGCGCTGGGCCTGTCGGTGGCCTGGGTCAGCATGGAGATGGACATCCCCACGCGCCGCCAGGCGTATCAGGCGGATGTGGTGTATTGCTCGAACAAGACGCTGGTGTTTGACTACCTGCGTGACCTGATTGTGCTGGACGGCGGCAAGGACGAAGACGCCTTGCGGCTGGAACGGCTGCGGGGCGAACAGGGGCGGCTGAGTCAGCTGTACCTGCGCGGCCTGTGCTTTGCCATTGTGGACGAGGCCGACAGCGTGCTGGTGGATGAGGCGCGCACGCCGCTGATCATTTCAGGCGTGCAGGAAGACGACACTACTGACGTGACGCGCCAGGCCATGGCGCTGGCCGGCGCGATGGACCCCGCGCATTACCGGCTGCTGCGCGGCGAACGCCGGGTGACGCTGACGGAGCTGGGCCGTGAACATCTGCGCACGGAATGCGCCGCCTTGCCCGCGCCCTGGAGCATTCCGTTTCGCCGCGAAGAGCTGGTGCTAAGTGCGTTGACGGTGCTGCACATGTACCGGCTGGACGAGCAATACATCATCCGCGACGAGAAAATCATGGTCGTGGACGAGTTCACCGGGCGCGTGATGCCGGACCGCTCGTGGGGCCAGGGCTTGCATCAGATGCTGGAGCACAAGGAAGGGCTGGCGCTGAGCGAACCGCGTTCCACGCTAAAGAGCATCAGCTACCAGCGCTTCTTCAAACACTATCTGCTCTTGTCGGGCATGACGGGTACGGCGGCGGAAATCCGCGCCGAGCTGGGACGCGTGTATGACCTGCCTGTGGTGCGCATTCCCACGCATCGCCGCTCGCGCCGCCGCCATGCGCCCGATGCGGTGTACGCCACTTTGAACGACAAGTGGGCCGCCGTGCGCGACCGCACCCGCGTCCTGCATGCGCAAGGCGTGCCGGTGCTGATCGGCACGCGTTCGGTGGCGGCGTCGGAACAGGTGGCGCAAGTGTTGCGCGAAGCCGGTCTGCCTGCGGTGGTGCTGAACGCCAAGCAGGACGCGGACGAGGCCGACATGATTGCGCAGGCCGGCCAGATGGGCAGCATCATGATCGCCACGAATATGGCCGGGCGCGGCACCGACATTCCGCTGTCGGACGCCGCGCGCGAGGCGGGCGGGCTGCATGTGATTCTGACCGAACGGCACGAGTCGGCGCGCATTGACCGCCAATTGGAAGGCCGCTGCGGCCGCCAGGGCGACCCCGGCCACGTCGAAGCCATTCTGTCTTGGGAAGACGCGGTGCTGGATAGCGTGGCGGGCAAGGCGTGGGCGAAGCCTGCGCAACTGCTGCGTTCAATGGGCGGGCATGGCGTGGCCGCCCGCTGGCTGCGCTACGCCCAGGCCCGCACGGAAAAGAAACTGGCCCGCGAGCGCCGCCATATGGTGGCCGCGGATGAAGAACTTGAAAACTCCTTGTCCTTTTCCGGGCAGGGGGATTGATCTCCACAACCCTATGACACATCGCCTACGCTTCTTTTGCTTCGGTCTATTCAGCGGCCTGATCACCAGCGCCGCCGCGCAGGGCTTGCCGCCCGATGCGCGGCTGCCGGTGCTGGCGGAACCCGCCTTGTCCTCGCAGGGCGACACCCTGCAAACGCCGATGGCCTGCCTGATCGAACCCTTTCAGGTGTCAGAGCTGGGCAGCGCATCGGCCGGTGTGCTGAGCAATGTGCTGGTGCAGCGTGGCGACGTGGTGAAGAAAGGCCAAGTCGTGGCCGAACTGAACACCAGCGTCGATGAAGCCACGTTGGGCTTACGCCGCGCCGAAGCCGCCTACCTGGGCCGCGTCGTGGACCGCAACGCGGACCTGTTTAAACGCCAACTACTGCCCGCAGGCGACTACGATGAGATGACCTCGCGCAGCCGTCAGGCGCAGCTGCAAGTGGCGCTGCAGCAGGCGATTCTGGCCGAGCGCAGCATCAAGAGCCCGTTTGATGGGGTGGTTGCCGAGCGCTATGCCGGGCCGGGCGACCGCGTCAACGACAACAAGATCGTCAAGCTGGCGCAGATCAATCCCTTGCTGGTCAAGGTGGTGGTGCCGGAAGGCTTGTATGGCCAGATCAAGGCGGATGCAGCCGCGCAGGTCACGGTCAATGCCGCCATCAGCGACAAGCCGCTGCAAGGCAAGGTGTGGCGCATCGACCGCGTGATGGATGCGGCCAGCGGCACGTTCACCGTGCTGTTGCGCGTGCCGAACGAGGGCAACACGATCCCGTCGGGCATCCGGTGCTCGGTCAAGTTCTGATGGCGCGCCTGGCGCGACGGCGCTAGGCGCGGGGTGCTGCCGGACGGCTAACCGCCCCGGTGGCCGCCGTGGTAACGGGGCGCGGACAAGTTGCGCGGGCTTTCTTTATGTTGCGCGGTAGCCATTGCCTTGCGGCGCGCCTCTTCTTGCAGTTGCTCGGCGCGCGCGCGATCTTTATCGGCGTGCGGGGGCGTGTCGGCGGCGGGCGCGGTTTGCGGATGCGTCGTGCGGGAAGTCGGGGACGTCATGGTGCGACCCTCTCAAGGTGACGCGGCATATGCCGTGCAATCACGTTACGCCTGGCGTGGCGGGGCTTCCAGCGGTCAATTGCAACAGGCCGCAAAGGGTCGGACCCCGCGTGCGGCGGATAGCCGGTAGACTGGCGAACGCCGCCGTGCTGATTTTCAGGACGCGGCGCCAATCAGACGCCGGCCCAAGCGGGAGACCCGGCGCGCATCACCAGGGGCATTTACGATCATGAAAATAAAAAAACTCATTGAAGAACGGCGCCAGGGCGACCGGGCCGCCGTCCGGGAAAGCGCCGATCCGTCGGACGCGGAAGCGCTTGCCGCGCTGGATCAATTGGACGGCGCAGAGTTCAGTTCCATCGCGTTTGTGACCGAAGACGAAACCGTCTTGGCGGTGGGAGGCGGCGCGGGCACATTCGTGGTGTCGATCACGCTGGACGACGACGCGCGCATCTATACGCTGATTGATCCGTCGCGCTCGGAAGATCATGACGAGAATGTCGTGGTGGGCGGCCAGTCAGGCAGCTACCAGCAATATCAGTGCGTGAGCCGCGAGCTGGCCGCGGCGGCCATCTTGTACTTTCAACAAGAAGGCGCGCCGTCGCCGGATTTGAAATGGGTCAGCGAATAGCCCAGCCGGCGCGCTCTGCCTGTTCGACAGGCGCCGCCGGCTTGACGCGCAGGGTCTAAACGACGCGCGTCAGCACTTTCTCTTCCCGGAACCAGCCGTCCAGGTTGGCCACCATCAGGTCGGCCATGGCGCGGCGGGTTTCGTGCGTGCCGCTGGCGATGTGCGGCAGCAGCACCACGTTGTCCATCGTGTTGAACGCATCCGGGGTGGCGGGTTCGTGTTCGAACACGTCCAGGCCCGCACCGGCGATACGCTTGCCCTGCAAGGCGCTGACCAGCGCGGCTTCGTCGACGACGGTGCCGCGCGCAATATTGATCAGCCAGCCCTTCGGGCCCAGCGCGTCCAGCACGCGCGCGTTCACCATGTGGCGCGTGGCGGCGCCGCCCGGCACGGCCAGCACCAGAAAGTCGCACTCCGCGGCCAGCGATTCGATGTCCGGCACGTAGCGATACTCCGTGGGGGCGTCAGCGCGCGGGTTGCGGTTTGCGTACAGGATTTCCATATCGAACGCGGCGGCGCGGCGCGCAATCTGCAAGCCAATATTGCCCAGGCCGACAATGCCGCAGCGCTTGCCGCTCATGCGGGTGCCCAGCGGAAAACCATCGTTCGGCCAGCGGCCGGCGCGCACGAAGCGGTCGGCTTCAGCGATGCGACGCGGCGCGGCCAGCATCAAGGCCAGCGCCGTGTCGGCCACGCAGGCGTCCAGCACGCCCGGGGTGTTCGTGACGACCACGCCGCGTTCGCGGGCGGCGGCCAGGTCGATGGTGTCGTAGCCCACGCCAAAACTGAAAATGCCTTCCAGCGCCGGCAGGGCGGCGATCAATTCGCGCGTGGCGCCAAAGCGGCCGCTGGTGGCGATGCCGCGTATGGACGCGCCGTGTTCGCGCAGCAGCGCGCTGGCGTCGGCGGCTTCCCATAGGCGATGCACGTGGTAGCGCGACTCAAGGTCCGCCACCAGATCAGGCAGCAAGGGGCCGACCATCAGCAGGTGGGCGGCGGAGGAGGGCAGGGAATCTGTCATGGATACGGCTTATTTGGAAGGGGCGGTGAGATGGCCTGGAAATCGGGCCAATGAGGTTCAGTTCAACGGTCCGAAATCGGGCCAATGTGGTTGAGTTCGACGGCCCGAAATCGGCCCAAAGAGGTTTAGTTCAACGGCCCAAAACCGGGCCGCCGGGGATCAATTGGTTTGGATATTGCGGGTTTTGATGATCTGCCCGTAGCGCGCGCGTTCGCTCGCAGCCAGCTCTTGCAACTGCTGCGGGGTGGAGCCGTGCGCCACGGCGCCTTGTGATTCCAGCTTGGTTTTCATGGCCGGGTCGGCGGTGATGTCGCGGATGGCTTGCGACAGCTTTTCAATGACGGCAGGCGGCGTGCCGGCGGGCGCCAGCACGGCCGTCCATGAACCCGATTGCGCGTTCTTTACCCCGGCTTCGTCGATGGTCGGCACGTCCGGCATGGCGGGCGAACGGGTGGCGCCGGTGACGGCCAGCGCACGCAGCTTGCCGCCGGTGACGTAAGGCATCGTTTCCAGCACCGAGGCAAACAGCATGTCGACGCGTCCGGCCATCAGGTCGGTCATGGCCGGGCCGCCGCCCTTGTAGGGCACGTGCATCAAATCCACGCCGGTCGCCTGCTGGAAGATTTCACCCGACAAGTGCGGCGCGCCGCCCGTGCCGGAACTGGCGAACGTGTGCTTGCCCGGTTCGGCTTTGGCCAGCTTGACCAAGTCCGCCACGTTCTTGGCGGGCAGGTTGGTGGGCACGACCAGCACGAACGGCAAGTCCGAGAACAGCGACACCGGCGCGAACGCGGTGGCCGGGTCGGAATGCAGCTTGTAGATCCACGGGTTGATCGCCAGCATGCCCGAATTGGCGAACAGCAGCGTGTAGCCATCGGCCTGCGAACGCGCGACCAGATCGGCGGCGATCTGCCCGCCTGCGCCCGGGCGGTTGTCTACCACCACCGACGACGCCAGCTTGTCGCCCAGCGCGGCCGCCAACAGGCGCGCCGAAATATCGGTGCCGCCGCCTGGCGAAAACGGCACGATCAGATTGATCGGCCGCTCCGGGTAGCCGGCGGCGTTGGCGCTCCAGGGCAACGCGGCGGTGGCGGCCAGGGCCAGCGCCGCGGCGATGAGCCGGACGCGAGGGCGGGCGATGGGGGTTGTCTCCATGTCTCTTCTCTTTTTTTGGGGTGAATTTGCGTTGGCAAGCGGCTTGCGCCGTGAAAAAACTGCGTGCTGCGGTGATGCTCCTTTGGGTTCTGCGGGCCGGCAGCCGCTTGCCAGGTGTCCGCTTGCGCGAAGGCTTGGCGATTGCTGGGCGACGGGGTCCGGCCGTTTTTTCGGAGTATAGAAACGGCTTTCGATGGATAGCCGTTCGAGCTATAAATAGCATTGATCAATTCAAGGATTGAATCGATGGAGTTCCGTCAGCTTGAGTGTTTCATTGCGGTTGCCGAAGAGCTGCACTTTGGCCGTGCGGCTGAGCGGCTCTGCATGACGCAGCCGCCGCTATCGCGCCAGATCCAGTTGCTGGAACAGGATCTGGGCGTGACGCTGTTCGAACGCAATAGCCGCCAAGTGCTGCTAAGCGCCGCAGGCCGGCGCTTTCTGCGCGATGCGCGCCACTTGCTGGAATTTTCCGCGCGCGCGGCGGCCACGGCGCGGCGCACCTCAGGCGGCGAGGCCGGCCACATCACGCTGGGTTTTACCGCCGTGGCGTCGTACCGCTTGATGCCGTCGATGATCATGCAGGCGCGCAAGCTCTTGGCGGGCGTTGAAATTCAGCTGCGCGAAACGGTCAGCACCGATCTCGACCGCTTGCTGGTTGCCCGCGAGCTGGACGCCATTCTTGCGCGCAGCGTGCCGCAGCAGGCCGGCATTGAATCCCGCTTGATTGAACGCGAGCCCCTGGTGCTGGCGCTGCCCGCCGGATCGCCCCTATGCGAACACGAGACCGTGCCGCTGCGCCTGTTGCAGGGCCAACCCTTCGTTCTGTATTCACCGCGTGAAGGGAAGTATTTTTATGACCGCATCGTGGGGGCGTTCGGCCTGGCGGATGTGCAGCCCGACTACGTACAGCGGGCGGGGCAAACCCATACGCTGCTGGCGCTGGTGCGCGCGGGGCTAGGCGTGGGCATCGTGCCGGATTCGGCGCGTGAACTGCGCTTTGAAGGCGTGGAATTCCGGCCGATTGGTCAGCGCAATCTGTACGCCGACATGTATCTGGCGTGGCACGCGCAGCACGACAATCCGGCGTTGGACGCCTTCCTGACACGCGTGGTGGGGGTGGGTGCGGCGGAAGACCAAGAGACCCGGAGCGATACGCCGGCCTAATTGCGCCAGCGCCACGCCCGGTGCTCTGCGTCTTGCCTACATCTGCATTTTCTTCTTGCCCAGCAAGGTCAGCGCCAGGCTACGGCCGGTGCGCATGAAGGGGTACAGCGCGGTCGACAGGCAGCGGTTGCGGAAGACGGCGGCGTTCACGCTATTGAAGAAGTCGTTGCCGGTGCTGAGCAGCGCCAGCCGGTTGATGCAGTCGGCGCCCCAATAATCCTGGCCGTCCAGATGCAGCAGCATGCCTTGGTTCAGGTCATACCCTTGCGCCTTGTAGGCCACGGCCAGATCGGGGTGGTCGCGCATATTGAGCAGCTCGATCGGGCCTACCGCTTTTTGCAATTGCAGCATCCGCACGTAGTTCGAGCAGAAGGGGCAGTCACCGTCGTAGAGCAGGAAGTTCTTGGGCGTGGACATGATGCTCCTTGGTTGAAATGCACGGGGCCATTAAAGCGCAACGGGCGGCGATGGGGGAATTCAGGCCAGCCGTTCGATCAGCCGCGGCAAGGACGCCGCCAGCAACGCTACCCCGGAAAGCGTCAACAAGCCCAGCACAATCTGCCGAAAGCGGGCCTCGCTGATACCGATATAGAGCTTGGCGCCAAGCAGCGTGGGCACGAGCATTGCGGGCGCCACGATGGCGAACAGCGGAAGCATGTCGCGGGTGACGATGCCCGTAGCAAGGTACGTGCCCATCGTCACGGCCAGCATCGACAGGTTGAAATTCTGGATGATGGCGCGCTGCTTGTCTTTTTCATAGCCGCGCAGCGTGCACCACAGCGTGGGCAACGTCCCCGAAAACCCGCCGATGCCCGCCAGCACGCCGCCCGAGAAACCCACCGCGCCGTCGGCCGCGCGTCCGCCCGCCGTGATCTTGGGGATGTTGCGAGCCAGCAGCATGGCCGGGCACCACAAAATCAAAAAGCCGCCCAGCATTGCCTTGAACCAGTCCATGTCCAGGTGGGGCAGCACGGCCACACCCAGCGGAATGCCCGCCAGCCCGCCCAGCACGAAGGGCGCCAATTGCTTGAGATTAAAGCCGCGCCGTACCGTGACCGCGGCGAGCACCTGGCCGACCAGCGCGCCGAACACCGCTAGGGTCGCCGCCAGCCGCGGCTCCAGCGCCCAGGCCCAGAACGACATGGCGACCAGCCCGAATCCAAAGCCCGACAAGCCTTGCACAAATCCAGCGGCCACCGCTCCAACCACCACGACCAGATACACCGAATCCATCGTCATCCTCGAATTGTTATGGGTGCCTCGCGCGTTTCAGTGATCGCGGGCTGAAGGCATTCTGATTCAGACCCATAAGGAAAAAATTCGATTTCTTGATAGATGGATAAGGCGAGGCTAATGCTTGCGGGCGGGGCAGGCAGGGCAGGCAGCGCAGGCAGGGGGCGCGGGAAGCAGGCAAGGCAGAAGAGACAAGGGAGGCAAAAATGATCAGGCCGGCGGACGGCGCAGTGGCGCGTCGCGGTCCTGCTGGCGCCAATTGGCGCGCAGTTCCGCGATGCGGCGCAGCGCCACCTGCGACATCTTCCACCAGCCAAACGGGCGCGGATCGGCCAGCATGCTCATCGCGCGGGCGTAGTCCAGCGTGAGCCCAGGCGTCCACGCCATCGTCACCGCGCGCTTGCGGATCTGCGACGCCACCCACAATTCCGGCGTCAACAACAAGCGAATCAGCACGCGCCAACCGGCCTGGCTGCCGTGCAGCCGCCCGACCACGCCGTCCAACGCGGCGTCCAAGGCGCGGGCGACCGAGCTTGAGCAATTGCGGTGCGTCAGGTTGTAGATGCAGGTCTGCCGATAGACGTTCCAGAACGCGGCAAGCTTTTCGGCGTCGTAATTGCGAATGCGCACTCGCGTGGTGGACGGGCACCAGGCTTGGGATTCGGTGGCGTAATCCGGCTGGTACACGCCGGGGATATCGTTTTCAGCCGTGGCGCGCAGCAGGTTGCCGAACTCGTCGGGCGAGCGGTCGATTTCGTCCTTCGGGTACAGGCTGATGTAGATGCCTTCGGGCGATTCCAGCGCCGCGTGGCCGGTAGAGATAACGCCGTTCACGTCCACCGCGGCAATGTAGCGGTCCACCACCGGATAGTTGCGCGTTTGCGCCTTGGCCGAACCCGACGGCGTCCACACATGCACGGTCAACGCGCGTTCGGAATCACTGGGCGGCCCATCCCACACCGGGGCCGGTGCCGCAGGCGATGCGGGCATGAAGTCGGACGAATCGTTTTCCGCAAAAGCCGGATTGGACGCCAGATGCCGCACCCGCCGCGCCAGCCACAGCAGCTTGATCGCCGCAATGCACAGGAACAGGCCCAGGCAGTAGGGCACCGTGCCGACATAGTTCGTGGGGTAGGGCTGAAAGAAAAAGATGGCCAGCAGAATTTCGCCCATGCCGCCGGCAAACGCATAGCGCCAGCGGCTGTAGCGCACGACATACGCGGCCAGGCATTGCAGCACGCCGTCGATCAGGAACAGCAAGCCAAAGATCATCGACAGCACGAAGTGCCCATGATGGTGGCCAGCCAGAATCAAACCGCCTGCCAGCAACACGAACATCCCCTTGGCGTAGCGCAGCACGCGCTGCCCGCCCACGCCGCTGGACGCAATCAACAAGGTGGCGAGCCCTTCGATGATGAAGAGCACGGCGAACGCGTTCAGCGGAAAGTACAGGGCGTTGTCCAGCGCATCGACCAAGAGGAAGATGCCCGCCAAGAGAAAGATCACGCCGGCGCCCGCCAAGGCACGCCAACGCTTGCGCAGATAGGGAACTCCCAACAACAGCAATACGAGTTGTGGCATGCCAGCAATCCGGTTGAGGTGGATACGGCTGAAGGGTTAGGTGGGTACGGCTGAAGTGGGTACGGCCGAAGTCAGCATCGTACCGAAACCTTGCCGTGTTGCCGATCCGGATTTCGCTGCGATCAAGCCGCTGCTTGCGCCGGCCAGGCCAGGCTCATCGCATAGCCGCGCACATCTTGCGGCCACGCTTCCACGCACTGAACAAAGCGGCTTTCGTCGCCCGCATACAGCGCCCGCGTGGCCTCTTCGAAGCCGGGCAGGTCGCCCGCTATGCTCGACATGAAGCGATACGCGGCCTCTTGCCGTTGACGCTGCTGGTCTTGCGCTTCGTTGTCGCGGCGTGCCTGCTCCACCAGCTTGCGCAGCGCAACGGATGCGCCACCGGGTTGCGCGCCCAGCCAGTCCCAGTGACGCGGCAGCAGCGTCACTTCGCGCGGCACCACGCCCAGCTTGGGACGGCCGCGTCCGCGCGGCTGCGCGTTGGGCGTCTCGGCGACGTCTGCTTCCATCGGGGGCGGGCTGCCGGCCGCAGAGGGCGTGTGGCGCGCAATAATGTCGGCATCGTCACCGCGCAAATCCAGGTCGGTCTGCTGGCCGGTGCTGTCGTTGAACACCAGGGGGTTGCTGCTGCTGCTGCTGCTGCTGCTGCTCGTGTGCATTGCACGCTTCACCGCCAGCGCCACGTCGGCGAGGGGGCCGGCGGCCAGAATGCGGTGGCCGTCAAAAGCGGTGTAGCGCGGGGTAGGGTGGGTCGTCATGATGTCCGGTTCCGATTCGTTTGATCTCAAATCAATCACGCTGCGGATTATGATCCGGGTAAAAATTATCGTCAATATAATCCGGGTAAAAATATGGCCTTGTTGAATGTCGACAACAAGGCTATAAAACGGGGTCGGATTACCGGCGTTCTGGTGCCGGTTCAGCGGCGCCGCCGTCGCAAAAATTCCGTACAAACCTAGGGTCAACACCTAGGCAAAACATGCGGGCGGCGTATAATCTTGCTTTGCGCCCGGAGTTACCCATGCGTCTCGTTCAAAAAGCGCTCACCTTCGACGATGTGTTGTTGGTGCCTGCGTATTCCGAGGTGTTGCCGCGCGACACCTCCCTGGCCACCCGCCTGACCCGCAATATCAGCCTGAATATCCCGCTTGTGTCCGCCGCGATGGACACCGTCACCGAATCGCGTCTGGCCATCGCCATGGCGCAAGAGGGCGGCATCGGGATCATCCACAAGAATTTGACTGCTGATCAGCAAGCCCGTGAAGTGGCTCGCGTGAAGCGCCACGAATTCGGCATCGTGATCGATCCGGTCACCGTCACCCCCCAAATGAAAGTGCGCGACGCCATTGCGTTGCAGCGCCAGCATGGCATTTCGGGCCTGCCGGTCGTTGAAGGCCGCAAGCTGGTCGGCATCGTGACCAACCGCGATCTGCGTTTTGAAGAAAACCTGGATCAGCCCCTGCGCAACATCATGACGCCGCAGGAACGCCTGGTCACCATGAAGGAAGGCGCCACGCTGGACGAAGCGCAGGCCCTGATGCACAAGCACCGTCTGGAACGCGTGCTGATCGTGAACGACGGCTTTGAGCTGCGTGGCCTGGCCACCGTCAAAGACATCGTCAAGAACACCGAACACCCGATGGCCAGCAAAGACGGCCAAGGCCAGTTGCGCGTTGGCGCAGCGGTTGGCGTGGGTGCAGGCACTGAAGAGCGCGTGGAAAAGCTGGTTGCCGCTGGCGTTGATGTCCTGATCGTCGACACCGCGCACGGCCACTCCAAGGGCGTGCTGGAAGGCGTGCGCTGGGTCAAGCAGAACTACCCCAAGGTTGAAGTCATTGGCGGCAACATCGCCACCGCCGCCGCCGCGCGCGCGCTGGTCGAGTACGGCGCTGACGGCGTCAAGGTCGGTATCGGCCCCGGCTCCATCTGCACCACGCGTATCGTCGCCGGTGTGGGCGTGCCGCAAATCCATGCCATTTCCGAAGTGGCCAAGGCGCTGGAAGGCACGGGCGTTCCGCTCATCGCCGACGGCGGCATCCGCTACTCGGGCGACGTCGCCAAGGCGCTGGCCGCCGGCGCGTTCTCGTGCATGATGGGCGGCATGTTCGCCGGCACGGAAGAAGCCCCGGGCGAAGTCGTGTTGTTCCAAGGCCGTTCGTACAAGTCGTACCGCGGCATGGGCAGCCTGGGCGCCATGACGGACGGCTCGGCCGACCGCTACTTCCAGGACCCGTCCAACAACGCCGACAAGCTGGTCCCCGAAGGCATCGAAGGCCGTGTCCCCTACAAGGGCAGCGTGCTGGCCATCATTTACCAACTGGTCGGCGGCATCCGCGCCTCGATGGGCTACTGCGGCGCCGCCACCATTGACGACATGCGCACCAAAGCCGAATTCGTGGAGATCACCTCCGCCGGCGTGCGCGAGTCCCACGTACACGACGTGCAGATCACCAAGGAAGCGCCTAACTACCGCGCCGACTGATCCGTACAGTCAACTACAATGTCATGCATCACGCACCGGCAGAATCGCAATAACAATAGCGGTTCTGCCGGTGCGGTTTTATTTAATCGGTAGAGCTCAATGCACCAGCGCATCCTCATTCTTGATTACGGTTCGCAAGTCACCCAACTGATTGCGCGCCGCGTCCGCGAAGCCGGCGTCTATTCCGAAGTGCACCCCGGCGACGTCGACGACGCCTTCGTGCGCGACCAGATGGCGCAAGGCTTGAAGGGCATCATCCTGTCCGGCAGCCACGCCTCCGCCTACGAAGAAGGCTCGATGCGCGTGCCGCACGCCGTCTTCGAACTCGGCGTGCCGGTGCTGGGCATCTGCTACGGCATGCAGTCCATGGCGCAACAACTGGGCGGCGTGGTCAGCTTTTCCGACCACCGCGAATTCGGCTACGCCGAAGTCCGCGCCCACGGCCACACCAAGCTGCTGGAAGGCCTGGACGACTTCACCACGCCTGAAGGCCACGGCATGCTGAAGGTCTGGATGAGCCACGGCGACAAGGTCACCGAGCTGCCCCCGGGCTTCAAGCTGATGGCGTCCACGCCGTCGTGCCCCATCGCCGGCATGGCCGACGAAGACCGCCGTTTCTACGCCGTTCAGTTCCACCCCGAAGTCACGCACACCGTCCAAGGCAAGGCCATGCTGGCCCGCTTTGTGAACGAAATCTGCGAATGCCAGGGCGACTGGAACATGCCCGACTACGTCGCCGAAGCCGTCGCCCGCATCCGCGAGCAAGTCGGCACCGACGAAGTCATCCTGGGCCTGTCCGGCGGCGTGGATTCCTCGGTAGCCGCCGCCCTGATCCACAAGGCCATCGGCGACCAGCTCACCTGCGTGTTCGTCGACCACGGCCTGTTGCGCCTGGACGAAGGCAAGCAGGTCATGCAGACCTTCGCCGAAAACATGGGCGTGAAGATCATTCACGTTGACGCCACCGCCCAATTCATGGGCAAGCTGTCTGGCGTGGCTGACCCGGAAGCCAAGCGCAAGATCATCGGCCGCGAATTCGTCGAAGTGTTCCAGGAACAAGCCGGCAAGCAGCAAAGCGCCAAGTGGCTGGCCCAGGGCACGATCTACCCCGACGTCATCGAATCCGCTGGCGCCAAGACGGGCAAGGCCACGTCGATCAAGTCGCACCACAACGTGGGCGGCCTGCCAGACACGCTGAACCTGCAACTGCTGGAACCCCTGCGCGAACTGTTCAAGGACGAAGTCCGCGAACTGGGCGTGGCCTTGGGCCTGCCGCCGCAGATGGTCTACCGCCACCCGTTCCCGGGTCCGGGTCTGGGTGTGCGCATCCTGGGCGAAGTGAAGCATGAATATGCTGAACTGCTGCGCCGTGCCGATGCGATCTTTATTGAAGAATTGCGGAATACCAAGGATGAAGCTAGTGGTCTGACTTGGTACGAGCTGACCTCGCAAGCGTTTGCCGTGTTCCTGCCGGTGAAGTCGGTGGGCGTGATGGGCGATGGGCGCACGTATGAGTACGTGGTTGCCTTGCGTGCGGTCCAGACGTTTGACTTCATGACGGCTGATTGGGCGCCGTTGCCGCACCCGCTGCTGGCTCGGGTTTCTTCGCGGATTATTAATGAAGTGCGCGGGATTAACCGCGTGGTTTATGACGTGTCAAGCAAGCCGCCGGCGACGATTGAGTGGGAGTGATCCTGCTAGCAGTTCGCAGTAAATAGAAAAGGCGCTTCGGCGCCTTTTCTATTTTTGAAGTCTCCGCCCCAGTTCACCCGCAGCTACCCCTGAACCACAAACGACCCACCCGGAAAATAATCGCAGATGAATTCCACAAAGGCGCGCACTTTGGGGCTCTGCAAGCGGCGGGACGTGTGCAAGACCCATAGCTCCACGTCGTCTCCCGTTATGCCCCACGACACCAGTTCGCCGCGTTCCAGTTGGGCGCCGATGATGGATTGCGGCAGCATGGCCGCGCCTGCGCCGGCGATGACGGCGTCGCGTGCGGTCAGCAGCGACGACACGCGTAGCACCGGCAGTGGCGCGACGGTTAGCGCGCTATCGCTGACAGACCAGAGGTCACCGTCGCGGTAGCTCGGCATCACCACGGCAGGCACTTGAAACGTTTTTCCTTTGCGGCCCTTTGGCATGCGAAGGACAGGCGAAGCGGCGAGCATCAAGCGGTCGCGTGCGAAACATCTGCCGACCAACACGCTGTCCTTGTCGGGATTGATGCGGATCGCGACGTCGAAATGTTCGTCGACGAGGTCAGCGAGACGGTCTTCGGCCACGACGTCGAGCTGGATGTCGGGATGCACCGCATGGAACGCAGCGGCGAGCCGTCCCAGCGCCACTTGCGAGAACAACAGCGGCGCGGCAATGCGCAGGCGGCCTCGTGGTGCCACCAGGCCGTCGCTGGCTGCCGCGATGGCTTCGGCGACTTCGCGCAAGGGGCCCTCGATTCTTGTCAGCAGTATTTGGCCGGACTCGGTCAGCTTCAGGCTGCGTTCGCCTCGCTCAATCAGACGAACGCCCATCGCTTCTTCAAGATCGGCAACGCGGCGCGACAGCGTCGCCTTGGAACGGCCGCTGGCGCGGCTGGCTTTTCCGAAGCCGCCGTGAACGGCGACAAGCTGGAAATCCTCTAGGGCGTTCAGATCCATGGTGTCTCGAATTTGGGTCAGGATGTCTCAATTTTATAGTCTTCGTTTTAAATGTGAAACGTCCTATCGTTTGGTCTTACACACCCCAAACAAGGAAATCATCATGACCATTCTCGTAACCGGTGCAACGGGCACTGTTGGCCGCCAGGTTGTCGAACAACTCGCCAAGCGTCGTGCGGATGTCCGAGCGCTTGTCCGCGATCCCGCGAAGGCAAACTTCCCGAAAGGTGTCGGCGTCGTGCAGGGAGATCTGCTGGATGTCGACTCCGTGCGTACTGCCTTCTCGGGTATCTCGACCCTCTTTCTGCTCAACGCCGTGGTGGCGGACGAGTACACGCAGGCGTTGATCGCGCTTAATGTTGCCCGCGAGGCCGGCATCCAGCGCATCGTCTACCTGTCGGTGATCCACAGCGACCTGTACGTGAACGTGCCGCACTTTGCGGCTAAGTATGGGGTGGAGCGCATGATCGAGCAGATGGGTATGAACGCCACGATTCTGCGGCCTGCATACTTCATGGGCAACGACCTGACCATCAAGGACGTGGTGACGGGATACGGCGTCTATCCGATGCCGATCGGCGGCAAGGGGCTGGCCATGGTGGACACGCGTGACATCGCAGAGGTGGCCGCCATTGAGTTGCTGCGTCGCGAGCAGTCGGCTGTGCCGCTGCCGTTGGACAGGATCAATGTTGTCGGCCCCGACACGTTGACGGGCGAAGATGTCGCAGCGATCTGGACTGATGCGCTGGGCCGCAAGATCGTCTATCCAGGCGACGACATCGCCGCATTCGAACAGAACCTGCGTCAGTTCATGCCAAGCTGGATGGCCTATGACATGCGCTTGATGAGCGAGCGTTTCATCACCGATGGGATGATCCCCGACGCCGGTGACGTCCAACGATTGACTGCGCTGTTGGGGCGGCCGTTGCATTCGTATCGCGAGTTTGCCGCACAAGTCGCGAATCCGGTTTAAAGCCGGACGCTGGCCGGACGTATGAGTACGTTGTGGTCTTGCTAAGAGCCAGTTGTTCCTGTTCGTCCGGTCCTCGCTGGGTGTCGATACGCTCGAAGCATTCGTCGAATACGCCCGCAAACAGCCCAATCCGCTTAACTACGGGTCGGCGGGCAACGGCACGACGCCG